>ENA-OYVV01000001-OYVV01000001.1-human-gut-metagenome-genome-assembly--contig:-NODE-1-length-414336-cov-33.585233_pt1 | contig 414336 bp, 371 predicted proteins | sample MGYA00244164_ERZ653385 | MGnify/ENA primary metagenome ERZ653385 (study PRJEB26926, sample SAMN06165153) | human gut metagenome | biome: ENVO:00009003; feature: ENVO:2100002; material: ENVO:00002003... | reverse complement strand
AACAGCTTTCGCATTTGGATGATCTCGTGAAGTCGCAATTTATCGAGATGTTCGGGAATCCAGAATTTAACACACATGGATTGCCGCTTTATAAATTGGGCGATTTATGTAATGTGGGATCGAGCAAGCGAGTCTATCAGGACGAACAGTCGACTGAGGGGATCCCTTTTCTAAGAATATCAGATTTGTGCAATAAAATTGATGGTAACGAGAATTCATGCGAGCTATTTATTCCAGAAAAAGTGTATGCATCGTTGAAAGTTGCAGGATTAGTGCCTGTTGCTGGGGACATACTTGTGACTGCACGAGGAACGTTGGGGCGATGTTATATAATAAAAGAATCAGATAGATTTTATTTTCAGGATGGGATGATTACTTGGCTATCTGAGTTAAACGAGAAGGTAACGAATCTTTATATCTCACATTTATTTGATTCGGATGGAATGAAAAAGCAGATTACAAGTTTGCAAGCTGGATCAACGGTGGCATATCTTTCAATTGCTATGACGAAAAAACTAAATATAATGTTGCCACCGATTGAGCAGCAAAATGAGTTTGCTCGTTTCGTCGAACAGACCGATAAATCAAAAGTTCTCTGTTCCAGAAGTAAATTTTTAATAAGTTTGCTTGGAGGGGTGGAAAAATAAAAGAGGATATGGTATAATGTACCGTGTATGGAGGCATTATGTCAAACTTTATGTTCTTAAAGGGGTTCCCGGAATTTGCGGAACTGACCGAATACTGTGAAGATGCTGAAACGTTTGTGCTATCGAAGCCGATTTTGTCGGCTATTTCAGCGCGTAATGCCTTGGAATTCGTCATAAAGTACATTTATAAGGCAAAAGCCGGATACTTGCCTTCCCATGCTAGCTTATTTGAATTGATTGACAGTTATGAGATCTCGAATTTTATCAATGATCAAGTTATAAAAGACTCTCTGCATTATATCCGTATTCTTGGGAATAATGCTGCCCATAACAATAAAATTAAATCATCCGAAGCATTACTTGGGCTTGAAAACCTGCATTTCTTTGTGGGCGAAATATTGATATTGCTCGGCAAAATTACCGACTACCCGACTTTTGACAAAAATTCAATTGGCCGCAGTACGTCAGAAAAGCCTGTTGAAGTAAAGAAAGTTGAGGTCAAAGGTGAAGCTGAGAAAGTATTTGCAGAGGGGATTAAGAAAGACAAAACATTAAGCGTTGAGCGTCCTGCCTATATGAGCGAGGCAAACACACGCAAACTTTTGATAGACTTGTACTTAAAGGAAGCAGGCTGGGATGTCTGTGAGCAAGAAGATGTTTGCGTGCCGGGTAAGGCAGGAATAGAGATCAAAGTTCTTGGGATGCCGAATGAAACGGGCGAGGGCTTCTGTGATTACGTCCTTTACGGAAGAGATGGCTTACCGCTTGCCATTGTCGAGGCAAAAAAGACGAGTGTTTCCCCCGAAAAGGGTAGGCATCAAGTTGAACTATACGGGAAATGTATGCAAGCCAAATATGGATATGTTCCTGTATTGTACTATACGAACGGCTATTCGATAAAGATTATCGACGGGATTTATCCTGATAGAGAGCTGATGGCGTACCATACACTTGTGGAGCTGGAACTTTTGTTGCAACGCCGCAAGCGTGGTAAAATCACTGATTTAAGAATAAGAGATGAGATAACGAACAGACCATACCAAAAAATGGCCATTACAAGTATTTGTGAACATTTTAACGCAAATAACCGTAGGGGCTTGCTTGTTATGGCAACCGGGACAGGGAAAACGAGAGTTGCAATTTCTCTTGTGGACGTGCTGACTCGTCATAATTGGATTAAAAACGTTTTGTTTCTCGCTGATAGAACTTCGCTTGTGAAGCAGGCAAAGAAGAACTTTGTTAAACTAATGCCGGATATGACCGTGTGCGAGTTATCAGGCAGTGGCGAGAAAGACTTAAATGCACGTCTTATGTTCTCGACCTATCAAACAATGATAAATTGCATTGATGGTGATGATAAGACGTTTTCGACGGGGCGGTTTGATTTAATAATCATTGACGAAGCTCACCGGTCAATATTTAAGAAGTATAGCTCGATCTTCGCATACTACGATAGTTTGCTGATTGGATTAACGGCAACGCCTCGTGATCAGGTGGATGCGAATACATATAAAATATTCGGATGCGAGAGCGGCATACCGAATTTTTCCTATGACTTGAACGAGGCCGTTCATGACGGCTATTTGGTTCCGTATAGAGAGACATTGGAACGCTCTACTACTATTCTAGAACGCGGAATCTTATACAGCGAATTGTCTGAGGAGGAAAAAGAGGAATACGAAGAAAAGCTGTTCGATGAGTATGGCGAGGAAGTCGGCAGCAGTAGCATCTTCCGTGCCGTGTATAATAAATCGACCTGTAATAGAGTGCTTGAAGTCTTAATGAAAGAAGGCTTGAAAATTGAAAATGGGGATAAGCTCGGCAAAACAATTATATTTGCTTACAATCACAAGCACGCCCAAATGATCGTTGAATGTTTCCACAATTTGTATCCGAGCAAAGGACATGATTTTTGCAGATTGATTGATAACTATGAAACATATGCGGATGATTTGATTGTCAAATTTGAAACCGATCCTGACTTTCAAATTGCCGTTTCAGTTGATATGCTCGATACAGGCATAGATGTTCCTGCTGTCTTAAATTTGGTTTTCTTTAAACCTGTAAAATCTTACATCAAGTTTATGCAGATGATAGGACGCGGGACAAGGCTTTGTCCGGATGTATTCGGGCCGGGTAAAGATAAAACTGAGTTCTTGATATTTGACTGGTGTCATAACTTTAAGTTTTTTTCCATTCCTGAAAACAGGCAGCAAGGGGGCAAGGCAGCAATATCCGTAACACAGAGGCTTTTTGAGTTGCGATTGGATATTTTGCAGGAATTACAGCGCTTTGAGCAGCAGGCTATTCCGTTTAATAAAGACTTTTACGATAAGTTAAAGCCAATGTTGATTGAAACTATTAGGGCCGTTCGTAATAACAGTTCAAGAATTTCCGTGCGTCAAGCAATGGCATACCTTGATAAATATGCGGATGAGTCGGTATGGCAATGTATTTCTCCCGTAAATGCCAAAGAAATAAAATTACATATTGCACCTCTCGTCGAGGATGCAGAAAAAGACAATCCTTATACAAAAGCGTTCGATTGTAAAATGCTGTTTATTGAGCTTGACATTTTGCTTTCGGGCGGAATAGCAAGATCAAAACGCGATATAGCTGCGATCCGTTTAATAGCGAAATTTTTGCTGACAAAGGCGACGATCCCACAGATAATGGAAAAGGCGCAACGTTTAAAGGAAGCAGAAAGTGAGCGATTTTGGGCAGAGCCATCTTTTGAGAAAGTAGAAAAGCTGCGAATGGATATTCGTGATTTAATGAAGTTCCTCGACGATAGCGAATCAATCACATACCTTACCGATTTCAAAGATGAAGAAATAGAGGTCGAGAGTAGTGGAGCTGGGCTGTTCGATATCCGTACATATAGGGAGAAGGTTATTGACTACCTTGCAGAACATAGTGATAATCCTGTAATAAGCAAGATTAAAAATTTGGAGCAGCTAGTTCCTTCAGATTTAGAGGAATTAGAGGATATCTTGTGGAATGAACTTGGAACGAAAAACGATTATATTAAAACTACAAAGACCGAGAACTTGGCAGTATTTATTCGCAGCCTTGTCGGGTTAAGTCAGCAGGCAATAAATGAAAAGTTCGGTGAATACCTCAACGAGACCGTCCTGAATGCTCAACAGCAAGAATTCGTAAAAATGATAATAAGCTATGTCAACGAAAATGGTGATATAGAAACAGAAGACTTGCTTAATACTTCTCCATTTGATGACCAAGACCTTTTGGAGCTGTTCGGCGAGAAGCTGAAGATCTTAAGCCATATAGTCAATACTATGCATCAGGTAGTGCAGGTTGCGGCGTAAGTGCTTTTACACTGGAGTTAAGATATGGTAACAAGGAAAGAAGATACCCCGCAAAGAATTGCCAATCGCAAATATGAGGAAAAGAATAAGGAAAAGCGAAGGGAAGCTTGCGGAAACTTCCAAACGATGATCTCGAGAGAGTTGCTGAATGAGATCAATGTATTTCTCAAAGAGAATAGGATTACAAAGGTCGAACTTATCAAAGCTGGATATGAGGCATTGAAAGATAGAAAAAGTAACGAATAAGGTAAAGCCGAGGGTTAACCTCGGCTTTCTTCGTATAGATTGATAATTTGCTTGTTTTTTTGCTTTGCGTAAGCATAAGCCATCGCCGTCCCGCTTTTTATATGATTACATGGTGTAAGGGCTTTTTTGCCTTGTGCTTTCTGTGGAGGGGCATAGCTGCTGTTATAGTAAAATACACAGATATCGGACTTATCAATCATGACTTGGTTTCTTTGGATATAAATGCTTCGTCCGGCTTTTTCAAGGTTCTCGGGGAAATAGGTTTCCTCGTAAAACTGCAAAAGATACGCTTGGTAATTTGAATCTATCACAGGATACTCGGCTCGAATATAGATACGTTTCAAGGAGGGAAAATCTTGTTTGAGATCGGTTATAGTGTTTAGACAGATTTTATCAAATTGACTTTTACTACCGAATAAAAAAGTGTCGGCACCGCATGAAATTAGCCTGCGGGTAATCTCATGTATGCGGGGAACTAGTTCTTCTGGATTGTCAACGTTTCTGTGACCAATGAAACATACCGTCATAGATAACAGTATAACAGTAACTGTCTGCAAAGTAAAGCAATAGTAGAGCGCGCTCTACTATAATTTACAAATCGTTTCCTATACTGATAGTAGCGCATGCGCTACAAATCATATAGGGAGCTTTTAGATATGACGTTGATGGAGGCGGTTTCAGATAGGCTCGTGAGACTTCAGAAGGAGAAGGGGTTTACGAGCTATAAGATTCAGAAAGAAGGAGGCGTTCCTCGTTCGACCGTTGGAAAGCTGGTCGCTAGGAAGTTCAGTACCGTTCAACTCGATACGATTTATCAAATCGTATCCACAATGGGCATAACGATTAGGGAATTTTTCGATGATCCTGTTTTTGATGAGGTGACAGACTAAAGCAACAGGCGAAATTGTATCTGGAACAGAATAGGATAAAGATGAAAGACGCAATCAGTGTGATTGCGTCTTTTTCTATCTCTATGGAACAAACAGAAACACGCAAATTTTTATCGGTACGACGGACTATAAGACGATAGAAGAATTTTCCAAGCGTTGCGGTAATTTCAGTATTTTACAGAGGTCGGTCGGATTCAATACTGTGCGTGCGGACGATGTGAATTCCAACACATCAGTCAAGGAGCGCCCGCTCATATATCCGTCCGAATTACAGCAACTCAACAGTAAGGGGAATATGGGCAATGCAATCGTAACGGTATTCGGGTATCAGCCAATCCGAGCAAAATTCACGCCAAGTTATGCGAGCAAGTTTTACGATTTGCGGGAGAGCAGACAGATTTTGCGGACAGGTAGATACTTCGATGAAAATGCGGCGTATTACGATATGAAAAAACGTAACGAACGCACTTTTGCGGGCAGGCGAGCAGGCATCGGCAGAAACGGCGGCGGGGGATTACGCGAACAGATCGCGGAACGGCGACGTAGGTCGGCGGCAACGGAAAAGCTGCAAACGCTGATAGCCAAATCGTTGCACGGATTTGCGACGGAGCAGGAGAACAGCGACATATTCGTCCTTGTTCAGTCGGGGGAATATGACAAAGTAATTGGAAAAATGAAGGAGCTAAAAACCCGCGCAGGCGGTAAAAGCGAACGCGGTTCGGCAATACAGGACGCAATTGACCGCGTGGAAGAAATGAAAAACGGAGACATTCGTTTAGAAATCAGAGAATGAAAAGGAGGTAAAAGACAGAATTGACTACAAAGATGAAACTGACCTTTGCGAGTATGCTTATTGCATTTTGTTTGCTTTTATGCTGTGTGTTCGGTTTTCTTTTTTCTACGACCGGCGGAAACACGGCATATGCTTACAGCAGTTCGACAAAATACAAACTTGATCTGACCGCAACGGGTACGTCAGGCATCTATATCTACGTTTCAGGCGTGACAGGTTCTGGAACAGTATCCGACGGCGCAGCATTCAATTTTGCGCCAAACAGGGTGGATGTCGTTCTTACGAAAAAGACAGAACTTGGGCGTTATACATATACGCGATACGTCAAAGATTTTGCCCTTACCGGGCCTGTTACATATTTAAGTGCGGATAAGCAGAAAAACAGTTCGAAATCGAGCGAAAAGACGGTTACTTCTACGTTGCCTACTCTCACTAATGGGAGCTATACGCTGACTATGACAACGGGGCAGGATTACTCCGGTATGATCGGTGATGCAAGTACAAAGGTCACATTCAATTTTATTGTAGATAAAAATAGACCTACAATCAGCGGGGCATCTGTTTCCACAACGGGCAAGTATACAAACAAGGCATTTACGGTTACGGCAAGCGATTTGTTGAGCGGTATCGACAAACTGTATTGGAAAGCGCCGACGGCGAGCATTTATTCGTCCACGACGGCAACTTCTAAAACGATTTCGGCAGGAAGTGCAAACGGAAGGTATACATTCTATGCCGTAGACAAGGCGGGCAATCAATCGTCCTACTATTATGTCTACTATGACAATGTTGTGCCGACCGGTACGATCAAAGAAACGAGCGGTACGCTTTCATCGGGAAGTTATACCAATAAAGCATTTTCCTATTCGGCGACCGATTCGGGCAGCGGAATAAACTATTTGCAGTATAAGAAACCGGGGAGCAGTACATGGACATCTTATACGTCCGGGACGACTATTCCTGCGACTTCAACAAACGGTTGGTACTATTTCCGTGCCTACGATAATGCAGGGAATGTATCTGCGGAAAGCAGCGTATGTCTTGATACCGCAGTGCCTACGGGAACGGTATATAAGGAAACGACTTCCGTATCGAGCGGCAGTTCCGTCAAAGGTGCTTATATTAAGTTCATAGCAACGGATTCACTTTCGGGCGTAGCAAACTGCTATGTAAAAGCACCGGGCGAAACGAGTTATAAATCTTACACAAGCAACAGTCCGCTGACGACAGAAGGGGTGTATCACTTTTACATTGTAGATAGGGCAGGCAATCAGTCAAGCACATACAGCATCGCACTTGACAATACCGCACCGACCGGAATGGTGTACGGAGGGACAACAGAAAAGCAAGCGGAAGCATTGTCAATAGTTCGTATATTAAATTCATCGGCAGTGATAATGCAAGCGGCGTGTCGGCTATGTATGTGAAAAAGCCGGACAGTAGTTCTTTCATCAGCTATACAAGCGGTACGCAGTTCACCGCTGACGGAAAGTATGAATTTTATTGCGTAGACGGTGCCGGCAATCAGTCGCAGACATACAATATCACACTCGACCGCACAAAGCCTGTCGGCACTGTGTACGGCGGGACGCAATCAATGTCGAGCGGCGCAAAAACAGGTGCGGCATATGTAAAATATACAGCAACAGACGCATTGAGCGGAGTTTCCAAGTGCTATGTCAAAAAACCGGGCAGTAATGTTTTCACGGCATATACGGCGGGGGAACAGCTTGCAGGCGACGGGACATATGAGTTCTATTCCGTGGATGTAGCGGGAAATGAAAGTGAGCATATGACGATTATGCTTGACAACACCAAACCTGTCGGACAGATCTACGGCGGTACGGCGAAAATTGAGAACGGTCGCCATATCAATGCCGCATATATCCGTTTTGCAGCAACGGACGAGATGAGCGGCGTAGCGAAATTATATGTGAAGATGCCGGGAGACAAGAATTATGCCGCTTACAATGCAACGACACAGCTAACGACCGAAGGACAGTATTCTTTCTATGCGGAAGATGAAGTCGCAAATGAGTCGAATGTGTATATCGTAACGTTGGACAGAACCGCGCCGGTCGGTACGCTGTCGGCAAGCGGGAGTTTTACAAACGTGGCAAACATAACCTATTCGGCAACGGATAACATTGGCGTTGCTGAATTGTATGTCAAAAAGCCCGGCGCGAGCAAATTTACTGTCTGTATGCTATGTGATGCTTCCCAATAGCAAGTAGTGGACGCCGTACACAAACGGAGCACTTTACTCGGAGAGCGGAAAATATCAGTTCAAAGCGACTGACATGGCGGGAAACGAATCAGCCATTTATACCATCATCGTAGATAGAACGGAAAAAGCAGTAACACTCAGCAATGTTCAGGATGGGAAAACGAGCAAGACGGTAATCCTTAAATGGCAGAACGGAGATGCGGATGTATATGCGCCTGTTATCGAAGTTACGGTGAATGGCATCGCGGTCGAAAGCGGAACAGAGATCGGTACATTGTATGGCGGCAAATACATTGTTGTTAGCAAGGATGCTGCGGGCAACGTGTGGACAAGCGAGTTCATGTCCGAACGTGTGAATATCAATGCTGTAACGAGTAATAAGGAATGGTGGGAATGCGGCGGCCATGCGTTTGAAACGTATGACAATGCTTTGAATTTTATGCTCGATGCAGAGTACGCATTAGTTCGTACAGGAGAATGGAACAGTGATGTCTGGGATACGGGCATCATGATGGACGCGAAGGATAGCGTGAATGCAAAACCCGGAAAGTATTTCATTTACAAAAAGTCCGGCGATGCAAATGTTGAAGTTGCGTATTTTACGGAAGCACGCTTACAGGAAGTGATGCTCGAATATGCCGTGAGCGGCATCACGCATTACTATTATTGGCAGAAATCGCCTGCTGCGTCCGCCGAAGGCAATGACCTATATGTTCTGAATACGCAAGGAACGTATATTGCCTTCGAGATAGGTCTTTCGGATAAAGTCGAATACATTATCGACGGTAAACCGTATAGTGGCAGCGTGTATGCTGAATCCGGCAAGCATAGCGTGATTGTAAAAGATGCATGGGGTAATGAGGCGGAATATACATTTGTCATCGTTCGCAACTTTGCGGATATACAAATGGCAGTCGGCGAAGGTGAATTTTCAAAAACCGATGTTGCTCAGGTGTTCTACTTGAAAGACAAAGTACATATCGCCATTTCCGATACTGTTGACGAATATGCCATGTTCTATATTGAGTTTGAGGACGGCAGTCGTAAAATTCTTTCCCTCGGTGAAACTTATGAGATTGCGGAGAGCGGAAAATACGTTATTTGTTCGGTCAACCATTTCGGTCTTTCGGAAGAAGTGACGATTTATATTTCGTTGGACGAGCCGGCAATTACTTTTGATGCTGACACAGATAAAAAACAACTTATCATCGACGTAACGGCAAGCGCTGATTCCTATGCGAAACTCCAAAGCATTGCGATTTATAAGTCAGTTGACGGCGGAGATACATGGGTGCAGCTTACGGCAGATGATTACGGTACCGTTATTTCGGAAGCGACCAAACAGTATAAATTCTGCACGAGCGGCATGTATCGCGTGGTGGTGGAGGATACATTCCATACGGGATTTGAGGCTATCGAAGGGGTGACGGAATATACGCAAATCGGGCCGGCGGGAGTGCTTAGCGGTGTGGAGAACGGCGGTTATACAAATAAAAACGTCAAGTTCACATGGACGGACAATGCAACTGCGGTCATTACCGTAAATGGCGAAACGAGTGAATATAAGTCGGGGACAACTCTTTCGGATGACGGTGAGTATGAAATCGTGCTGACGAATATGGACGGACAGACATTTGTCGTTTCGTTTGTAATCGATAAGATTGCCCCTGAATATGAGCTTACAGGCGCAGACAACGGTGCTACGGTAAACAACGATATTTCGCTTGTTTTCGGAGAGGGTATCACCGCAGAGGTTTCGATTAACGGCGATACGTTGGCTTATATGAGCGGAGAGGTATTGATGGCAGAAGGTGAGTATGAATTTACTCTGACGGACAAAGCAGGCAATAAAACCGTTGTGAATGTCTTTGTCGATAAAACGGCAGATTATGAAATCAATACCGTGGACGGATTCGTGTCAAACGATGATGTCGTAATCAAGGCAAACGAAGAACTGACAATCAGTCTTTCAAAGGACGGCGAAACTTTCGCGTATGAGTTTGGCGCATCACTTACAGAGGAGGGAAATTACATTGCACATATTTCTGATTCTTATGGGAATACCGCAGAAGTTTCTTTCCGCGTGTTAAAAACTACCGTGCTGAATGATTTTGCGCACGATTTTACCGGCGTCAATATAGTGTCGTCAACATGCAACGGCGAGGCTTGTGAGCTTAATTTTGCGGCAGACGGCAAGTATGAAATTACGGCGACGGACGGGGAAAAGGAATATACCTTTGCGGTGACTCTTGACCGCGTTGCGCCTGAAATTGTATTGAATGGCGCAGAAAACGGCGGAGAGACGAAAAGCGAGGTTGTCGTCGAAAGCATCTCTGAAGAAGCAGACATTACGGTATATTTTAACGGAGAAAAAATTGAGTACAGAGTAGGCGCGAGCGTGAGCGAGCTTGGCGAATATCGCATTGTCGTAACCGATGCTGCGGGAAATACGAGGGAATATACTTTTACAATTGTGTACGGACTCAATGGCGGTGCAGTCGCTCTGATTGTTATCTTTGTGATTCTTATTGTCGGAATTATCTTGGGGATCGTTTTCGGAAAGCGTGCCGTGTATAAGAAAAAACTTGCGCAGAAATTGCAAGAGGAAGGCTCGGATGAGGCTGAATCTGATATGGAAGATTCGGATGCCGCGAATTTTGAACCCGATGACGAACAGACCGCAAACTATTCGGAAGATGCCGATGAAGAGGTCGTTGAAGAAGTTGTGAATGACGACGAGGACATTGAGACGGACAACGACGAGCGCGAAGAATAAGCCGGGAAAAACTCCATAGTGAGGGCCTCAAATACCCAAAAAAGGGAGCAGGTTAACGTGTAGGCGCAAAGTGACGCACTTCGTGCTTTTGCGCCCACACAAAAACCGAACGGAAGCGGGATACCCGCCTTCGTTTTAAGGGAGAAAAATTAAGAAAGGAGGGTACTTAGTGAATGTAAATTTTAGCAGTGCAAGCACATTGCTTGCGGTCGATTTTGCGCCTGTGATTGAACCTATCCTTGAAGTGCTGGATGCCATTCTTTGGCCGGCGATCGCCATTGTCGGCGCGGTGGGAACAATCTACTGTATCATACTCGGTATTAAGCTCGCAAAGAGCGATGAGCAGAACAGCAGGGAGAAAGCGAAAAAAGACCTGATCGGCGCGATTGTCGGCTTTGTCATCATCTTCGTGCTTATCGTCGCTCTGAAGATAGCATTGCCTATATTGCAGGATTGGGTACAGTCACAAATATAGCAGGAATTAAGATATGGATTGGTTTGTTGATTGGTTTCTCGGCTGGTTCTATGAACTCCTGTACGGGTTACAGGCGGGACTTTGCAGCCTGATAGACTTTATCAAAAGAATATTCTTCAAACTTTGCGGGTTGGATACCGTGGTGATAGACGGGGAATCGCAAGACCTTGTTTCATCGCTCATCGGTTCAGATACGATTCGCAGGGTATTTTTGACAATATTTCTTATAGGCGTGATTCTGCTTGTCATTTTTGTAATCATAGCATTGATCCGCGTGAACTATATGGCAAACGAAAAGAAGGGCCGGGGCGAAGTATTATCAAAAGCAGGACACAGCTTTTTGATTATGTTGCTCGTACCGTTTCTTCTTCTTGCGGGAATGATGCTCGTCAACGTCATTATGGGTTCTATCAACACCGCAATGCAGCAGTACGTTACAGAAGGGCAGACGATGATTGGCGGACAAATGCTCATTACGACGGGGGATTCGGCCTATATCGGCAGCGAAGGTCAGCGTGAAACGATAGAAAGAATGTTTTTAACGGGCGAACTTGATTATACCGATATAGGTGTAGTCAAACAGTATTATGACTTGTCCGAAATGAACTATGTCATAGGATTGCTCGGTGGGCTTATAATGCTCGTCATCTTTGCGATTTCGTCATTTACGTTTATTCAGAGGATTTTCGACATCATTCTTTTGTACATTGTTTCGCCGATTTCAATCAGCATTTTGCCGCTCGATCAGGGCAACCGTTTCAAAGTATGGAAAGACATGATGATCTCAAAGATACTCTCGGCATACGGCATTATCTTGGTAATGAATTTGTTTTTCCTGATTATTCCGCAAGTCAACAAGATGCAATTCTTTGAGAGTAACTTTGAAAATTCTGTCGTACATATTCTGTTCCTTATTGGCGGGGCTTTTGCGGTCACAAAGGCAAACCTTGTTATAGCCCAACTTACGGGCAGTCAGGCGGGCGGGCGCGAACTTGCGCAGATGATTTACAATATGCGTTTGGGCAGCGCGTTCGCAAAATCGGCGTCGGGGATTGTCGGCAGAACGGTTGGCAGAGTGGTCGGCGGCTCTGACTATCTAAAAAACAGGAAGAAAGGACATGGCAGGATAGAGAGTGTGGGTATGGCTGCACATAGCGAGCGCAACCAACGCCCGATGACGGAAGAGGAAGATATGACGGACAAGCAAATGGCGACGCAGGCATTGGGTTCAGTTACAAGACTTGCCACTATGCCCGTAGGCGTCGTGAAAGACATGGTGCAGGGCGGCGTAATACAAGCGGGTAAGAACTTTATGCCGCGACTGAGAAACGTGGCAAAGGGTACGACTGTAACAAACAGAGCAGAAGTTAAGCCGAAAAAGCCGAATATTCAAACCACGCCCCCGGAGAACGATGAACAGGCGGAAGCGTCGAGCGATACCGCATCGACGAGGGGAGCGGAAGGCGGCAGCACAACGTTGAGACCAAAGGAGGGAAACGATGAGGATAATTCCGAAGAACACTAAAGTAAAAATGACTTTTTACAAGAGCGTGACGGTAGCGGATGTAGTTATCGGATTTATCGGGCTTGTGTTAATTGCTATTGCGTTATCGAGCAATCTTGCCTTTAAGTTCCTGATAGCCGGAGGCATTCTCGTTTTGTTTATTCCGTTATATATCACGTTCAACGAGGACAGGGTGTACAGACTTGTCGGCTATCTGTTTCGGCACTTGTTTGTTCGGAAAAAGTACAAAAAAGCAACCAAAGGGGAGGTAATAAAAAATGACGTAGAGGGCGTAGTACCATATGAACGTATTTGCGGCGGAGGCATAATCTCGCTGAAAGACATGCACTATGCGGGAATCATTGAAGTACAACCTATTGATTTCCGTATGCTGAATGAGTTTTCGCAGAATGAACTGATAGATGGTGCGATATCGAAGGTGCTGAACAACGTGCCGGTCGGCTACGAGGCAGATATAGTCAAAGTAGAAAGGCCGCTTATTTTAGACAACTTCATCGGCGACGAATTGGAACGTATTGTCCGGCTCGGCGAAAGCAAAGAAAGGGGGGAATTAAGAAAAGAGGAATATGAACCGCGTGTCGATCTGATACAGGACAGGATAGCGCTTATCGACTAAATCAACAGTAGCAGACCTATCTATTACAGCAGATACTATCTTGTGTTGCACGGCGGCAGCGAAAAAGAACTTTCGGCGAACATGCGCTATGCTGCCATTACGCTGCAAAGCTCCGGAATCAATGCCCATATTTTGAGCGATAAAGAATTGGCGGCATTTATCCGATATACCATTGATTACGATTTCGATGAACGTGTACTCGATAAGACAAAAAGGTATGGCTCATTTTTTGCTCCGAGTGAATTGAAGTTCGGATTAACGTCAACGCAACAGAACGGGAAAACTCTGACGCATTTCGTCATCAATAATTATCCGCTCCGTGTGGCAAACGGATGGGGTGAGGGTTTGTTTGATATGCCGCATACGAAAGTGGTTCTGAAAGCAAAGCCTGTCGAAAAGTTTAAGGCGTTGCGTCGGGTAGATAACGCGATTCTCGAAGTACAGACGCAGAACAGGCGCAACCGTGCAAGCGATGTAATCGAGAAAGACACGCATCTTGAGAGCTTACAGGACTTGCTCGTCGGGATACAGAATGAAAACGATGTGCTGTTTGATGTCACGCTTATTATTACGGCGTATGATGAGAAAGGTAAAAATACGGTCAAGAAACAAGTCCGCCGCAGGCTGCGTGAAATGGGATTCGGGTTCAATGACATGCTCGGACGACAAATGGATACTTACCTTACGAGTCAGATTTGCATGACGGACAAAATTCATCTTTCCCGCGGAATACATACAAGCAGCCTTGCCGCGGTGTTTCCGTTCGTGAGCAACGCGATCGTGGACGAGAAAGGTCTTTTGATAGGTGAAAACAAATTACCTGTGTTTGTAGACTTTATGCGCAGAGATACGGAACACCTGTCATCAAATATGATCGTTCTTGGCAGGCCGGGAAGCGGGAAAAGTTATGCGTGCAAGAGTATCATAGCGCAGCTTGCAAGTTGCAATACAAGAGTGTTTATCCTCGATCCCGAAAGCGAGTACGGAAAACTTGCCAAAAGTATGGGCGGGAAAGTATTGGATGTATCAAGCGGAAAATTCGGTAAAATCAATCCGTTTCAGATTATACGAACGGAGGATGACGAAAATAAGGACGGCACGAGTAATGATTACTTTTCGCATTTACAATTTTTGGAAGAGTTTTATCGCGTAGTTCTGCCGGGAATCAACTCTGATTCTTTGGAACTTCTGAACAGACTTACACAGGAGCTGTTCAGTCGGGCTGGCATAACGCCTTATTCGGATCTGAACGGTATATCGGAAGAAGAATACCCGATCTTTGACGACCTCGGAAAGCTCATAGACGATAAGATAGAACGCGAGACAGACGAATACAATCGCGGCTGTCTGAAAGTGCTGACGAACTACATTGCTAAATTCCGTACCGGCGGCCGATACAGCAATTTGTGGAACGGGCCGACGAGTTTTGCCCCGCGGGAAAATTTTATTGTATTTGATTTCCAAAAACTCTTGGCAAACAAAAACGGTGTTGTCGCAAACGGGCAGATGTTGCTCATTGTGAAATGGCTGGAAAACGAAGTTGTCAAAAACAAGGATTACAATACGAAAAACGGTGTATCGCGGAAACTTGTCGTCGCCGTTGACGAAGCCCATTTGTTTATCGACGAAAAGTACCCCGTTGCGCTCGATTTTATGGCGAGCCTCGCAAAGCGAATACGAAAATATGAGGGGATGCTTATCACAATTACGCAGAGCGTAAAAGATGTTGCAGGGACGCCGGAGATAGCAAGAAAAAGTCAGGCGCTTATAGACGTATGTCAGTATTCCCTGATATTCAGTTTATCCCCGAACGATATGAGCGATTTGTGCGAACTTTACTCACACGCAGGGCAAATCAACGAGTCGGAGCAAGACTATATTATGCACAACAAGCGCGGTACGGCATTCTTTATTTCGTCACCGCAGAACAGAAGCAATATCGACATCGTAACAAGCGATTTTGCGGAAAATTTATTTTAATAAGAAAGGAGAGTAAAACATGGAAAAGAACAAGGTGGAGAACTACACGGAAGAACAGCGTGCGGAAATCAACGAAATTACCGAGCGGCAGTACAGAAAGATGCTTGCCGAGGGCAAATATAAAGACTTGCTCATCAAGTTCGGTCAGAACGGAAATTATTCGGTCAGTAACATGCTGTATCTGCTTTCACAGAATCCCGATATTACGGTCGTTAAAGGCATGAACGAGTGGGAGCGTGCCGGCAGACATATCAAGGAGGGCGCGAAAAGCATGGAAATCATGGCGCCCACCAAAGTCAAGTACAACGTCAAAGTTACGAATCCGGACGGCAGCCCCTAATTCGACGAGGACGGCGAACAGATTGTCAGGGAGAAAGAACGCACAGAGGGCTTTCATCCCAACTATGTGTTTGATATTTCGGATACGAAGGGCGAAGAGTATGTTCCGTATAAAATCGACAAGGTATCCGATGCGGAAAAGCGTGTTATTCTTGACGGCGTATTCAATGCGCTGTCCGGCAGAAGGTACAAGTATAAGTTCACCAACGAGTCGAAGTTCGCGGAGGGCGAAACATATCAAATTGATAAAGAGGAAAGAACGGTCAGATTGCGCAAGGGCATGAATAACACCACGACGGTGCTTACGGCAATCGAAGCGGCAAGCAGGGCGCTTTCGGATAATTTCAAGGGCAAAGAGTTCGAGGGAATGACCGGTGAAAACGCGGGAAAGGTTGAAAGCGCAAGCCGTTCTTGCATCCTTGCTGCCCATTTCGGATTGGATACCAGCGGCTATAACTTTGACTTTATGAAAAATATGACCGAGGAACAGGCGGGAATGTTCCGCGAGAATCTCAGTTGCATTTGTTCGGGAACAAAACTTGTTATGGACAAGATTGCACGTTCTTTTTACCGTGATCAACAGGCGCGCGCAGATGCCGCGCCTGCGGTTGCGGACGATAATTTCGGATGGGATCCTTTTCGCCCCGCAAGCGAACATGACTCCGAAATGGAGTGCGCTTAAAAATATTCCGAAAGAAATGAGGGCTTTGCCGCAATGGGTGTGCTATAAGGCTGTTCCGAGAGATGGTCATTGGGGGAAAATTATTCAATCACTCGTTACGCGAGATGCCGCAAAGAGTAATTGTCCGTCCGATTGGACTGACTTTGAAACGGCTTTGGCATATGCGCAGTGTCATAATATGGACGGTGTAACGTTTGTTGTGACGGGCGGCATCGTATTTGTAGATTTGGATGAAATTGATGAAAAGACGCAAGAGGAACGAAAACAACTTTCCGAATTGTGTAAAAGATTGGACGGGACATATTGTGAATCGTCGGTGAGCGGGAGAGGGATACATTTCTTTTGTAAAGGAACGTTACCTGAAAACGCGAGAAAGAAGAATGAGCGGCTTGGTTTGGAAATGTATGAAACCGGTCGATTTGCGTGTATGTCCGGGAATGTTATTGGCGGAGCGACCGGCTTGAAGGATTTGTCGGACAGAATCGGCGAGATAAACAGGCAGTATATCGGAGAACCGTATCGGGAGATCAGCATTGAATGTCGCCCTGCAACGGCATCGGATATGGAAATAATAGACGCAATCCGAAGTAGCAAGCAGGGCGCAAAGTTTGAAAGACTTTATGGTGGGGATTGGAGCGGCTACGAATCGCACAGTTCGGCGGATTTTGCGCTTTTGAAAATGCTTACGTTCTGGACGCAGGACGAAACACAGCTCGACAGTATATTCCGTTCAAGCGGACTTTACCGTCCGAAATGGGATAAGTGTAACGGATATTACGGGAAATACCAGATCGGCAATGCCTTGCGACTTACGACAGCAACAAGGAAAAACAGTATGGAGATGTAAAAATGGAGAAAATCAAAGTCATTGCAAAAGAGGTGGGGAAACCGGCAAGGCCTTATGAAATTGAAAATTCCTATAAGGCAATAAAAGATTTTGTCGGTGGGAACATTGAAACACACGACTACCCGTCTTTTGACGAAGTGACAATTTATTGTAATCGCGACTTGCAGCAAACAGACGTAACGATTGTGTTGGAAGAACATCAAGCATGTCTGTGTGGTAATTGCCTGATTGTCAAACAGGATATGGAATCTGACGGTGAGAGCGTTTCCTTTTCTGGTGAGGAAATGAGAATAATGCTGGACGATGTATCGAAACGAGAGATATGCCGAAAAGGATTAACGCGGGAAGATGTGATGCAGTGTTTCGGGAATTTTACGGAAATGGAAATGTAAAAGGAGAAGGGATAATGGAAGATTCGATGACAGTATCCGCAGACGGATACAATCTGCAAGTGTTCCGCGATGAATATGCCGAAAATCCGCGCGAGTGGGATAATCTCGGCAAAATGGTCTGCTGGCATAGGCGCTATAACCTCGGTGACAAACATGATTATGAATCGCCGCAGGATTTTTACGAAAGCGATGAATACTAAAATGCGCTTGTGATTTTGCCGGTCTATCTATATGAGCATTCCGGCATCACAATCTCTAATTCCGACTTCGGCGACCGTTGGGACAGCGGGCAGATTGGCTATATCTTTGTAACAAAGGATAAAGCGCAGGAAGAATACGGACTTCTAAACGAAACAACGACAGAACTGATTCGCGAGCGCCTTATGAGCGAAACAAAAATGTACGATCAGTATTTGCAGGGGGATTGTTATGCGTTTCGTATTACTGACGAAAATGGCGAGGAAATCGACGGATGCGGCGGTTTTTTCGGGGATGACATAAGCGAAGTCTTGCGAGATATGCGCGACAACGTCAGTATTGAATTTGACGGATTATTCAAAAAAATGGAACACCATTCGTCTGCATATGCGGCAATGATGTGAGGGGGAGAAGTGAAGGAACAGGATGTAGAGGAAGTACGCAAAAAGTTTTTTGCGCAGGTGCAAGAGGAATATGAGAATTTTCGATTCGGGCAGATCAGCGGCGGAATTGAGCGAGCTTATAAAAATTCGCTGAAGATTACATTTTACAAGGAAGTTTACCGCTACCTTATGGACGACGTGCTGCATGATGAGGAATATATCGAATTTTTGGGGGAACCTATTATTCAAAAACTATGGGATGTATTTGTTGTCAGCGAGTTGCCGAGGCAGACACGAGATTACCTTCGTCAGCTTGTAAAATTGTATCGTGAAAATAACGCAAGGGAGAAAATGGTTGCATGAGTTCACAGGCTGTAGGGTGCATGACCGTTGTACTCCCGGAAAGTAAGATACCGGAATTTGAAGCGTATTTTGATGAAGAAAATGAATTTGCTTTTAAGAATACGGAAATCTGGCTAAGGGAAGTGGTCGATGCGATAATTGTCGGGTTTCAGAGGCGCATATATGATATTTCATGCGGTTTAAGTCTGGAATCGTGCTTGATTGAACCGGAAGATAACGACATCAGGGACGTTTGCTATAATCTCAAACTGTTACACCTTGATATTGATGCGTTGAACGCTGAAGAACATTTTTCCGAAAATATCGTATTTGAAAACGGCACATGCCGTTATGCCGTGAAAGATTTATACGGCGAAGATTGCTCTTATGAAGTTAAAGGAAAGAACAAGGCGGAAATGTAGGGCGTATGTCGGATTTTGCGGTGTTTGAATGTACGGCTGTTTTGCCCAAAGAGAATGTATCCAAGTTCAAAACTCTTTTTTATCATGAGGGCAAAGACAGAAGAGAAAAAAATTTCGGGGTGGCTGCGAACTGGTCGGAAGAAGATATTGCAGATAATTTAACGCGAGTTACCTTCGATTGTCAGAATGGTCAGGGTATTTATTTCGGCTGGTATAAGACGGAAGTGGACGGCATGAACATGGAAGGGCATTGCCGGAAATTACAGGCTCACGGGCTGGTCGCCATCAACGAGTGGCAGTCGCCGAAAACGGCAGATGAGTATTGGCTCTATCTGCATGGGGAGATCATGATTATGTCGCAATGCGATCCTCATTCGTCAATGCAATTTGATGTACACAACGGAGTTGATTATGTGGCAAAACAAATCGAACAGAACCGGGCAATGGAGATGTAAATGGAAGAAGAAAAGCATGTGCAGGTTGGCAGCAAAGAAAGAATCGGTGATGTGTGGTATTTTTCTGCCAACACCTATAGCAATGGCGGCGGTTATGGTCTGATTTATAAGAACGGAGAGGTTTATTACGAACCGCAAAAATATCCGAAAGATGAAATAGTCTATATCCCTGAATACGGATTTCCCGAAAGAGAGTATGATCAGGTGCATGAGGGTGATTTGATTTCAAAATATACGCGGCAGGATTTGATAGACATTACTTGCAGCGAAACTCTTGCTTCGGAACTGTTTGATGAACTTACATGGCAGCACCCTGAGTCTTTGTGGAATGAATGGTGCAGCGATTCTGATAACAACGGCTATTGGATTGAGGCGCAGTGGGCATACGAAAAGGTATATCTGCCGGAGTTTGCAGCTGATGTTGACAGGCACGGGCAAGAGCCTGTATGTAGTGAGGAATTTCGGGATAATGAATGGGGAGATAAAGAGTGCAGGAGTTACTTTTTAAGGCGTCAGTTGATATGGCGCTTGTTAGCAAAGAAGATATGGACAAGATAATGAAAAATATGGAGGCGGAAATTGTATGAGCGGGAAATCGTATAAGGGAGTTGTAAGTGAAAATGTAGAAAAAGAGTATAAATCCTTCTTTGAAGATGAAATGAAAAAGTCGAAGGAAGAGATATTCTACGACAACTACAGGATTCATTTCTATGTGGAATTGAGAGACTTTCTCATGTCGGACAATGACCTTGATGACGAGTATTATGAAAAGCTGGCAAGCGAAAAGGACAGTTTATTGGCTTTATTGTACGACGACTTTTTGGACAAAGAATATTCCAGCATCAACAATTGGGAGGATACGACAGACTTTTTGGAGTCGTATTGCGAACGCTATTACGAAAACACCGATGTTGCGGGAGGGACAGAACTTGAATAAGACGATTTATTCGACGGATGCGGACGCGCTTGAGAAGTTGAAAGAACGACTTGAAGAACAAGAAAAGAAATATGCGGAGATGAAAAAGCTCAACAAATATTTCCGCGAGAACTGTACGGTCAAAGGGTATCCGGGAATCGATGATGAAAAAGCGGCAAAAATTGATGAACGCATTTCCAATGCCTATTCGTGATGTAAAGCACCATATCCGCAATATGAGATGCAGAGCATGTCACAAAAAATTCGCGCCACAAAAGAACGCATCAAGTCGCTTGAAACGGAGCAGACGCGCGAGGAAACGGAATATGACACGGATGGTCTTGGTTTTGATGTCGTTGAGAATAAAGAGATTGCCCGGTTGCAGATTATCTATCCGAGCGGCGGTCGCGTTGATAATGAAACATATAAGCGTTTGCGCGAAAACGGCTTTGTGTTTTCCCGTACAAATGGTGCTTTTCAAAGGCAACTCAACGAAAATTCACGCTATGCGGTAAGGAGATTTATCCAAAGTCAACGCAATGTTGTGGAACAAATGAGTACGAGAAAGGAAACGGAGGCGGAGATGTGATGGAACTGAAAGAATTTACAGTCGATGATTGCCTCCGCACCATGTACGAAACTCCGTCAGACGGGGCAAAGTCGAATGAAGGAAAGGTGTGCATCATTCCGCTTGAAAATCTTGCGGAAGAATATCGTAGGCCTGAGTATCAGTTGTTTCGTGTTAGTGGCGGTTTCGGTTGTATTCCGGGCGGAATAGGGCGCGCGTGTTACGGCAGATTTTGTATTGACGGAGAGCGGACAATGTGGCCAAAAGGAGATTTCCTCGGTGTTGCAAATGAAAGGGTGGAAAGAATCGCGGAAGAAATGGAAACCGCGTGGAAAGACAGGACGGTTGAAAAGAACATGGAGATGTGAACGTGCTTACAAGAAAAGAGATAGAACAAAAAGGATTGCAAGAGGGCAAAGACTATATATATCTCGGAGATGTTCGTTACCGCGAGGGTGACAAATTTGAGCGAAACGGTAAGGAAGTCGGTGTTCGGAAAATTATTGATGATTACCACTTCATTGCGTCAAACGGAGAAAGCTGGCATACGGGTATGTTTTATGAGCAAGGCTGCTCCCACGGGCGAGATATGGTTCCGCTCGAATTTAACCCGCGTATGTTTGATAAGGCAGAGGAAAGGCTTAAAAATCACCAAATTTATCACACGGAAGTTTATACAATGAAAGACGGGCACATTGAACATAAGGGAACTTTGATTGCGCGATACGATAGCCGTCATAACGATTTTCGTGCTGAATTGGGCGAGGAAATCTCACGGAGTTTTTTGTCGCTGGAGGCATCACTCGCTTCGATTTGCCCGGATTATGCGGAAGAATTGCGTTGCATTGTGCAGGAATGGGGTGTGACCGGTGAGGACAAGCAGGGTATATTGCTTGACGATGGGAACACGCATATCGTTTATGACGGTGCAGAGTACATCCCGGTAGCCTGCGGAAAGACATCGGTGGATTTGCGTTCGGTTGCTGTTTTGAAGAAGATGTGTTCTCCTGCGCAGCAGTTTGTTTTTGTTCAGGATTTTGTAAAGCGAGAAAATGGCGAGTATTGCGGGGATATTATAGAGGAAACGACAGATTATCTCGATGCGGCGGAACTGTTTGAGGGGCTGACAGGCAGGAGAATCGAAGAAGCAACCCCGGCAAATTGTGCGATACAGAGCAAAGGTGAGGCGGAGATGTAAATGGTGTAAGCAATCAGCGCCCCGCAAAAAGCGAGGCGCTGTGGATACGCTAAATAAAACGAAAGGGGATAATTTTTAGATTTTGTCCCAAAGGCAAAAGATCTTCGGCGTTGCAGATAATACCGCCTTCGGATACTTCGAGGGAGGGGAAGAAGGTAGAGAGCGTTCCGAAATGCTTTGCGTTTTTTACGTTGGGAGAAGAAGTCTTTTTGATTTCTATCGGATATAATTTTCCGTCGCGGTAAAACAACAAGTCAACTTCCTGCCCGTCGGTATTGCGGAAGAAATACAAATCGGGTTTCTTGCCGGCGTTATAGTACGATTTCAGTATTTCGCTCACGATAAAGGTTTCATAAACGCTGCCTGCCATTGCGCCGTTTGCAAGCGTCTCCGGTGTCAGCCAGCGGCAGAGATAGCAAACAAGGCCCGTGTCCGTAAAATATACTTTTGGCGTCTTGATGATGCGTTTATTGATGTTCAGGGAGAACGGCTGCAAAAGATAGATAATGTTGGACGCTTGCAGAATAGAGAGCCAGCGTTTTACCGTTTTGCTGTCAACGCCGACATCCCGTGCGAGAGAGGCGGCGTTCAACAACTCTCCCGTTCTGCTTGCAAGGGCGGTCATAAACTGTGTAAACGCGAGTGTATCGCCTACGGAGCCGAGCTGCTTGACGTCGCGTTCAATATAGGTATCTACATAGGCTGCATAGTATTGTTCCCAATCCATGTTTTTGTTCGAGTATAGTTCCGGCATGCTGCCGCGATGGATCCTTTCCCATAGATTTTGAATGGACGGAGCCATCTTCGGACGGCGTTCAAGGAGATAATCCGATGTGGGCAGAAAAGGACGGTCGAACGGATCTTCATAGATTTCCCTGTCGGAAAGTCCGAGCATATCGATAATGCCGATTCGCCCCGCAAGGCTTTCGCTTACACCTTTCATGAGTGCATATTTTTGTGAACCCGTAAGAATATACATTCCGGCCCTGCGGTCAGAGTCGATCATGTATTTCAGCACCGAAAAACATTCGGGTGCGCGCTGCACCTCGTCAAGGATGAGCGGAGAGCCGTGCAGTTTGAAAAACTCAACGGGATCTTGTCTTAAACTCAATAGTTGCAGCGGGTTATCCAGCGTGACGTTCGGAATGTTTTTGAATCTGTTGAGAAGAAGCGTACTTTTCCCGACCTGCCGCGGCCCTGTAATCAGAACGGCGGGGAAAGCCGCAAAAGATTTTTCGATTGTCTTTTCTATGTGCCTTGCAATGTACATAACTCACCTCATATTTCCGTTGATTTGGAATACAACCCCATTATAACGGATAAATATGTGTTTGTCAAGAGAAATATGGATTTGACTGCTGAACGATTGTTGCAAATAATGTCGAAGGAGAAAAAGATGAAAAGAAATAAAATGGGCAATCTGCTTTCCATTGCGGGTGATGATGCGGAAGATATAAAGCAGTTTATCGACTCTTTTTTATCGCAAGATTCGGAAAGCGATGATCCGGAAGAGAAATGCGTAGATTTTTGCAAGATAATTGCCGTAGCGGATCCCGAAGATGAGGAGGAATGTTTGCGAGAGTGGGGAGTGAAACAAAATGCCTCGAATACTTCTGTTATCTACGAAGGTGAAGGACAACCGCCTGCAGTCGCGCATTTGATATTTTTTGATTCGGAGGAAGTTGTTCCCGCTATTGTAAGAGCTTTGGCGAATAAACGTCCCGACCTGTATTTTCGTTATGAGTTTTGTGACGAGGATGCGCAGTATGCGGGAGAGCTTATTATTGAGGGCGGATATGAACATGGCGAACTGTATGAACCGCGCGGTGAAGATGCGATTGTTTTGTTTCATGAGATTTGGGGGCGATACGATGCTTTTGTAAAGGATGAGAAAAGCGGCAGGTATGTTCTGGCTGATGAAACGGAAAGACAACTTGAAATGGGATGAGAGATTTGAAAAATGAGGGGAGAAGAAGCAAGGGAAAGAATACGGCGAATTTTTGAAAACGGGCCTCGGCTTGCGGGGTTCTATTCTTTTGCAATCAATAATCCGCATTTGTCGTTCTGGAATGCCGTACAGATATATTCGGCAAATCCGAATGTGACGGTCTGTAAATCGTTTGATGACTGGCACGAACAAGATAATCGCAGAATCAAACGCGGCGAACACGGCATTGTCTATTACGACGAAGATAATCCGTGGCGCAAACGCCACGTATTCGACATATCACAGACATATGGGAAAGAAAGATACCGCGGCGTACAACATAGGATGCGGGAGAAAATGCTCGCGGACTGTATCAACGGTCAGAATATCTTTGCCGGTATATCGCAAGAAGAAGAAAGTCCGGTCAAGACGGCTGTCAGAAGATATTGTCAGGAGCATTATCTGAATAGTGAGGGCACCGAAGAATATGATGAACAATATCTTTCTTGCCTTACAGAGGGTGTAACGCGGTGTATTTGTGCTTTTGCCGGAAATGCTTATGAAGATGTCGGTGCATTGCCGTTTGATGAGGATACCAATTTTCGGCTTTGCGTGGAAGTGTTCGATCTTGTCGAAGGCTTACAGGATGCGGTAATTGAAAGTGAGCAACGCCGTGAAGAAGCAAAAAAAGAACGTGAGCGAAAGAAGGTAGCTCGTCAGACATTTAATGAAGAAGGAGATTTACCCAATGAATGGCCTCAGTATTCGCAACTCTCATTATGGGACATTGCGGGAGGAATTTCTGAAAACAGAATTCCCGATGCAATATCAGATTCTGTTAATGACGGGCGGATTGTCCGCGCATTTGAAGAAAACAGAGAAAGCAGCACAGGCGCTCAAACGCCGATTGACAGCGGAAGTGCTTTCGGACAACTTGTCCTCGAATTACCTGAAGAATTTGCAGGACAATCGGATGGCGGAAATGGAAATCGAGAGGACTATATTGGAGGAAATCGTGTACCAGCCGCTCGAAACTACCGACTGACAGAGGAAAACTTCCACTATGCAACGGGAGCAAAGACGCACTATCGTCAAAATATCGACGCCATAAAAGTAATGCTGCGTTTGCGCAGCGAAGGTAAACAGGCGAGCGACGAAGAAAAGGCAACTCTCTCCAAATATGTCGGGTGGGGCGGTCTTGCTTATGCGTTCGATCCGGAAAAACCCGAATGGGCAAAAGAATATGCGGAATTGAACGAACTTCTCGATCCCGAAGAATACCGCCTTGCAAAAGAGTCTGTTTTGTCAGCGCATTATACTCCGAAAACAATCATAGACGGAATTTACAGCGGATTAAGTCGAATGGGTTTTATAAAGGGCAAAATTCTTGAGCCTGCGATGGGTATAGAGAATTTTATCGGCTTATTGCCCGAAACATTCGATCCGAAAGAAACCTACGGCGTAGAGATAGACTCTTTGACAGGCAGCATTGCAAAACTTCTGTATCCGCAGACAAAAGTAAAGATTCAGGGATTTGAAGAAACAAACTTTGCAAACAATTCGTTTGATGCGGTAATAACCAACGTGCCGTTTGGTTCGTTCAAAGTATATGATAAGGAATACGACCGCCTCGGCTTTTACATTCATAACTACTTTCTTGCAAAATCTTTGGATAAGATTCGTCCGGGCGGCATCATTGCGGCGATCACGACCAAAGGCACATTGGACAAAGCCGATACGTCCGTAAGACAGTACATAGCAAACAGAGCAAAACTTCTCGGCGCAATACGCTTGCCGAATACTGCTTTCAAAACAAGTGCGGGAACGGAAGTAACGGCAGATATTCTCTTTTTTCAAAAGAGAGACAGGATTGTAGAAAAGGCAAAAGAAAGTTGGATAAATGTCGGCACGGATGAAAACGGGGTGCCGGTCAATCAATATTTTATTGAACACCCGGAAATGTTGCTCGGTACAATGGTGCAACATAAGTCAATGTACGGGCGTGACGATGAGACTGAATTGCTGCCGGACGAACGCGAACTCGGACAGGCTATTGCCGATGCCGTTACAAATCTGCCGGAGAACATTTACGACGCGAGTAAAGCGGTTCCCGTAGGAAAGACGGTGGCAGAGGCGGAAATAGAAATCGACGAGGAACACAAGGCCTTAAAAAATTTCTGCTATGTCTTTATCGGTGATACGTTGTACCAGCGAGAGGGAGACAGGCTTCATGCGCGCGACATAGCAAAAACGAACATTGAGCGCATGCGCGCCCTGATCGGCCTGCGTGAACAGGTGCGCACCGTTTTGAATATACAGCTCGATAATTGTTCTGATGAGGTTTTGCGGCGAGAACAGTCTGTTTTGAACAGCAGATACGATTCTTTCGTTCGCAAATACGGTATCGTCAATTCGAGGACAAACAGAGGATTGTTCCGTGAAGATGCAGATTTTGCTTTGCTTATCTCCATTGAGGATGTGGATGAGAAATCGGGTACGGCAAAGAAAACGGATGTGTTTTCTAAACGCACGATTAAACCATATGAGAAAATTACCCACTGTGACAGCGCTTTGCAGGCCCTGTACGTTTGTAAAAGTGAAAAAGGACAAATTGATCTGAAATATATAGAACAACTGACGGGCAAAAGATATGATGAAATTGTTTCCGAACTTGAGGGGAAAATCTATCGGAATCCTGAAAAGAGTTTGTTGGATGAGGGCAATCCCTATCTTGGATGGGAAGATGCTTCTGTGTATTTATCGGGGAATGTCCGAAAAAAGTTAGAGGCAGCGGAACAGGCGGCGGAAACAGACGAACGGTATCGAAAAAATGTCGAGGCTTTACGCGAGGTGCAGCCGGCTCCTCTCACGGCAAATCAAATCAGTGCGCGTATCGGGGCAAACTGGATTGACGAAAAATATTATAAACAATTCATCTGTGAGTTGCTTGAGATCAACAGTTATCAGGCGGACAGCGTAACTGTCGGATATAGTGCCATTACGGGTGAATGGAGTGTCGGTCGCGATACATATTTGCGGTACAATTTGAACGCCAACTCAGTGTTCGGCACAAAACGCATGGATGCATTCGTATTGTTTGAGAGGTGTTTGAATTCACAGACACCTACTATTACAGATGAAGTAGAGGATGTGGACGGAAAGAAAAAGCGTGTCGTGAATAAGCAGGAAACGATAGCCGTCCGTGAACGGCAAAAGAAGTTGCAGACCGCTTTCAAAAAATGGATATTTGATGAACCGCATCGTCGTGAGTATCTTGTCAGTAAATACAATCAGATATATAACACGACGGTCGTTCCGACGTTTGACGGCAGTTATCTGCAGTTTCCGGGAATGAATCCGGAGATAACGCTCAAAGACTATCAGAAAGATGCGGTCGCTCGAATTTTGCAGGGTGGGAATACGCTCCTGCACCACGTTGTCGGGGCAGGCAAAACGTTTGAGATGGCAGCTGCTTGCATGAAAATGCGTGAAATAGGTATTGCGCAAAAGCCCATAATTGTCGTACCGAATCATCTTGTTGTGCAGTGGGCAAATGAGTTCAGAACCTTGTACCCGACGGCAAACCTCTTAATGGCGACAAAAAAGGATTTTGAAAAAACGAGCCGAAAGCGCTTTGTCGCAAAGGTTGCTACGGGAGATTGGGATGCCGTTATTATTGCGATGTCAAGTTTTGAGAAAGTACCTATTTCAAATGAGAGGCAAAAAGAACGATTGTCAAGCGAAATCGAAGCCATTGAAACAGCTATTGTGGAGGCCAAAAGAGACCGTGGGGAACGTATTCGGGTAAAAGACTTGGAACGCACATTGAAGAATAAGCGAGCACAGCTTGAGAAACTTCTGAATGCAAACAAGAAAGATGATTTGTTGCAGTTCGAGCAGTTAGGCGTAGATGCTCTTTTTGTCGATGAGGCGCACAAGTACAAAAATAAGTTCATATTTACGAAGATGAACAATGTGGCAGGCATCAGCAGGGCAATGTCGCAACGCGCGACAGATATGGATTTGAAATGCGAGTATATCGGAGAACTTCGCGGGGGAGATCGCGGCGTTACGTTTGCAACGGGAACACCTATCAGCAATTCGCTTGTTGAAATGTACACGATGCAGTCCTATCTGTAACGCAGGGAGCTTAAGAATCTGAATCTGCATTTTTTTGATGCATGGGCATCTATGTTTACGGAGACTGTTACGGGTCTTGAGCTTGCGCCGAGCGGACAGGGGTACAGAACACGAACGCGAGTGGCGAAGTTTACGAATTTACCGGAACTTCTTAAAATGTATCGCAGTTTTGCCGACGTTAAAACGGCAGATATGCTTAATCTTCCCGTACCAAATGCTGAAAAATCGTTGATAAAGTGTGAACCGTCGAAGATATACTTCGCTTAAACGATGAAATCGTAGAGCGTTCATAGCTGATTGCTGCGGGTTCTGTCAATCCTCGTATCGACAATATGCTCTGTGTTACGCATGACGGTAAGATGATTGCTCTCGATCCGCGTTGCTATGATATGTCTATTCCGGATGATCCCGCAAATAAGGTAAATCAATGCGTTGGGAATGTCTATAAAATATGGTCGGAGAGCAAGGACGAAAGAAGTACGCAAATTATCTTCTGTGATATGTCTGTGCCAAAAAAAGAATATGAGGATTACGATCCGCTGAAAGACTTTGACGTGTACAATGACATCAAGCGGAAACTTGTAACGCTTGGTGTTCCTGCGGAAGAAGTTGCGTATATTCACAGTGCAAAGACCGACCAACAAAAACAGGATATGTTTGATAGGGTGCGTCGGGGCGAAATCCGCATATTGATAGGTTCGACGGAAAAGTGTGGGGCAGGTACAAACATACAAAACAAACTGATAGCGTTGCATCATCTCGATACGCCTTTCCGTCCGAGTGATTTGGAACAGCGCGAAGGGCGTATCGTCCGACAGGGCAATGAAAACGAAACGGTTTGGCTTTATACTTATGTAACGGAAAAGACGTTTGACTCATATTCTTATCAGATACTTGAAACGAAACAGCGGTTTATTTCGCAGATAAATCATGGCGATTATACTGTACGCGAGGCAGAGGATATAGACGACACTACGTTGAACTATGCGCAGATTAAGGCTATTACTTCCGGTAATCCGAAAATCATGCGGAAAATGGAAATCGAACAAAGGCTCGGTCAGTTGAGTTCGCTGGAGAATGATTACAGGAATAATCGCTACCGGTATCAGGAAATTATCCTGCATACGCCGAAGCAGCTTGAAGATTTTATTCGGCGGAAAGAAAATCTGAAACGGGATATAGAATTGCGTGACGCTCATAAAGACGACCTGATTCAAATCGGGAAGCAAAAGTTTGCCGAACGTAAAGATGCAGGTGAATTGTTAGTCCGTGTCTTGAAGTCGCAGCAATATGTCGGGAAAACAATCGGTATGTTCCGCGGGTTCAGATTGGTGGCAATGGAAAACGGGCTTTATATGTCAAATGTAAAACTTGTCGGGGCAAACGAATATAAGGTTGGCATCGGTGACAGTGGATAGGGGCAATCACTCGATTGGAGAACGAAACGGACGGCTTTGAAAAGTCAATCAGTTCTACAGAAAAAGAAAGAGCGGATGAAGAGGCAAAACTTGAACAGGCAAAAATAGAGGTGGAAAAGCCGTTTGAGTATGCAGAAGAAGTCGAAAGCCTGCAAGCAGAACTCTCGGCGATTGATGCCGAACTTGATTTGAACAAAGAAGAAGCTCCGATTGTGTTGGATAATGAGGCAGAACCGGAAAAGGCAGAAATAGAGGTGTTGGACGAAACAGAGGAGGAAGTAGAAATTGTTTAACGAGACAGGATAAAACTAACGGTTGCCTTTCGGCAACCGCAGAAGAGTAGATGAGAAAATGATAGAAGTTAATTTTGCAAATAGTCATTTAATCTTTCAGACAGCCGATCGGAATGACAAACACACCGTCTGGACGCTTATATCCGTATTCTGTTCCTGTAATAACGATTTTCAGGTCGGGAAGTCGTAACGGGCACTGTTTTTCTTTTTGATTGTATTGGTTGATGAGCCGTTCAATTTCAAGTAAATGTTTCGCAGCGTCTTCAATCTGTTTTGCACCGAGTTTGAATTCGATAAGAGCATATCTGCCGTCGTTCAGACGGAGAACCCCGTCGGCCTCCAAGCCATAACGGTCGCGGTAATAGCACATATCGCCATCGAAAGCAGACGAGTAGATTTTTAGATCGCGGATGCACAGAGATTCAAACAGAAAACCCAGCGTCTTGAAATCGGTATTAAAGCATTGCGGGGACAAACCTAAAGCCGCGACAGCGATGGAGGGATCGATTAGATTGCGCTTTTTAGAAGAGCGAATTGCCGTTTTGGAGCGAATAGCGGGACACCAAGCGTCGATATCTTCTATGATAAAGAGTTTTTCCAACGCTTGAATATAGTCGTGAAAAGTAGTTTGGCCTATATCAAAATTGCTCTTTACATCGCCCAAAATCATATTAGTTTCTGCAAGCGTACAGAGATTGCGACTATAAGAACGTAAAATTTCCTGTGCCCAGCGTGGATTGCGTTTTGTATTGTCTATGTTACTGATGTCGGTAGAGTAGGTTTGTCTGTACAGGTCTTTGGCAACTTCCAATTTTGCGCGGTCAGTTTTGTTAGACAGACTGTGCGGCCAACCGCCGCGGCAAATGGCAAAAATGAGACCATCGATAGACAGTTTAGAAATGCAACCGTCAAAATGTTCTGGATGATTGAAAAGTTCCGAAAGCGATACAGTCCCGTTGGACTCTTCGCTTTCATAGAGACTCATGGGATACATTTTTAGTTTGCTGATACGAAGTGTTCCCGTGTGAGGGGTATCTACCTCCTTTGAGGAAGAGCCCGTGAGGATATACAGCCCGTTTTCTCCGAGGTCATCTACAGATTTTCGGATGGCACCCCACAGCTTCGGCGCATCCTGCCATTCATCAAAAAGGCGAGGCTTATCCCCGATAAGAAGTTTGGATGGCGCAGTTTCAGCGACGGCGAGCAGATTTTCTCGCTGTTCCTCATCTTGAAATTCAACAAAGCTCTTAGCTTTTTGTTTTGCAGACGTGGTTTTCCCGCAGCCTTTGGGCCCAACGATCAGAGTTGCACCGAATGCTTCCATTTTTAAGTCGAGTTCATCATCGATAATTCGCTTCTTATATTCCATACCGTACCTCTATTGATATTATAGCAGCAAAAGTTAGGAATGTAAAGAGAAACGAAGAGATTTGCGACATTTTGACGAAGTAATTTGTGGCATTTTACCGAAGAGATTTGCGGTAATTTGTCGAAAGTATTTGCGCTGATTTCTTTAGGTAACCTATGGTCGGGCAATACCGATTTCAGGGAAATAATGTAGGGATAATTGAAAATATAAATTGTATCGTTTTTGAAGGCACCTTTGAGACAAAAATTTTGGGACAAAAATATAAATTATAGGAGAGAAATCAATGAGAAAAATAAAGATAGACCATCAGTATATTGCATATTTGCTTTTAGAGATGTTGTACAAAGAAGGAAAAGTCAACAAGGATACGTATGATGCGGTTATGGCGGAAAAAGAACGGTATTTGCGTATGGTGAAGGCCGGCGAAAATAATCCGTCAAAATATAGGATATCGAAACCTTCTGAGATTTTTGATGAGCTTGATCTGAATATCGGTGCAATATCGGATTCGTTCGATGAAGCAGAAGATTTAGCTGATGTAGTGGAGGAACGGAGAACAAGTCGTGAAATCGAAGCGGCATAAAAATTGTTAGGTTCAATATTGCTATATATTATTGACAAGTACGCAAAGATGAGGTATAATATCAGTACAATTTGAATAACAGTTCAATGATCGGCTAACTACAAAATCCGCTTGCTGTTAAATTCATGAGAATCATGGAGGCAGAATATGCAAGAACGTGCGATTTTGCTGTTGCGATCGGAGACGGGTAAACACGAGGACTTCGCGCAACAGCGTGAGGTCTTTTTTAATATGTATGGCAACAGGAATATTCAGATTGTTATGACAATAAATTCCGTTGGCAAGAAATTATATGAACCAGAGGACACGATAGGTTTGGGAACAATTCGACGCCACGTTGTATGGAAAGACTACGAAGTGCTGTTTGTTCCTTCAATCAATGCGTTTGGGAAAACTCCCGTCGAAATCACGGCAGAAATTATGTTTTTGGAATCGAACGGGGTAAGGGTATATTCGATAAGTGAAGGTATAATTTCTTCAAAGGATTTGCCGTTGCTGTTTAGAAAACAATTCAGAATTGTTAAATAGAATAAATCATAATCCGTTGGCTAACATGGAGGGTTTGATATGCGAAATGCAATCAGGCCCTCCTTTTTATTTTTGAAGGAGGTTTTCGATGGAACAGAACAATATGAAATGCACAGGAAACATTGGTGCAAAACAGTGCGGCAGACTTATGCGGTATAGCATGCAGTTGATTATGTTGCAAAAATTATTGCGTTACAAGTTGTTGAGCGAAAGAGAGTACATCGCTGTTAAAGAAAGGCTGATGAAAGGTTACGGGATTGTTTCTGATTTTACAGCTTAGAAAACTTGACCGTATAAAATATAATAGCTGCATAGCAAAGGAGTAAGAACATGGAAGTTTCTGGTACTAACAAACTAATATTGCCCAAAGATATTATTTTGGCAGACAGAGAAAGGGAAAGAACAATTGTTTATTATGGCCGAGTTTCAACGGAACATGAAGCGCAGTTGTCTGCTCTTGAAAATCAGTTGCAATGGTATGACGATCAATCGAAGTATCATCCGAATTGGAAAGTTTTGCGAAAGTATATTGACGAGGGAATAACCGGTACACAAGCCAAAAAGCGCCCGGCGTTTTTGAAAATGTTGGAAGATGCAAAAAACGGGCAATTTGACCTTATTGTTACAAGAGAGGTTTGCCGCTTTGCAAGAAACACAGTCGATACGCTTGTTACAACGCGCGAATTGAAAAAAATCGGCGTTGAGGTGTACTTTGTAGAGGATAATATCTGGACAATGGACGGTGATGGTGAACTTCGTTTGACAATTATGGCTACGTTGGCGCAGGAGGAGAGCAGAAAAACATCTGAGCGCGTTCGTGCCGGGCAGAAAATCAGTAGAGATAATGGCGTTTTATATGGGAACGGTAATATTCTTGGATATGACCGTGTTGGTGATACATATGTCATCAACGAAGAACAGGCCGAAACTGTCCGCTTGATTTACAATTTATATTCGCAAGGGCTTGGCTTTAAGAAAATAATCAACGAGTTGGTGTCACAGCATAGAAAAGATAGTTATGGCCTTGTACGCTGGGAATGCACAAAAATTTCGCGTATTCTACATAATGCTACATATAAAGGTTATATGGGATACTTAAAATCTTTTCGGAATAATTATTTGGAGCAAAAGTCCATTATTAACAGAGATGAAAGCACACATTTATATATAAAGGGGAATTTTGAACCGATTGTATCTGAAGAACTTTGGGAGAAGTGTAGGCAAATACGAGAGTCGAAAGCAATGAAAATTAAAAGCTACGGTGGAAAAGAACGAGTAGTTGGTTTCAAACCCAGCAATGATATCTGGGTAAAGAAAATGAAATGTCGTTGCGGTTCTTCTTTCAGGAGATGCAAGTGGCATAAAAATAAAAGTGGCGAACTCATTTACGGCTATCAATGCTATAACCAATTAAATAACGGTTCAAAGAAAATTCGTGAAAGCGCTGGCATATCGACCGAGGGGTATTGCGATATGGGCACAATCGGCGATTGGAAAATTGATATGATGGCGCAAAAGATTTTTCAAGGTTTGTGCGGAGAACAAAGAGAGTGTATAAATCGCTCTTATTCAATTTACGAAAACAACTTCAGAGCAAAGGGGAACAACTCAAATAATCAAAAAGAAGTTTTGTTGTCAAAAATCGAAAAATCAAAAGTTAAGTTGAATAACTTGACCAATATGCGTATGGAAGGCGAGATTTCAAAGGAGGAGTATCAAGAATGCAGGCAAAAAGTTACTGACGAAATAGCTACTTTTCAAAAGAAACTGAAGGCACTGGTCGAAGAAAAGAAAGAGCCGGATCCCGCCGTCATTAAGATGTCTCTCGATGAATTCGCAGCAATTTTGATAGAAAAAATTGATTTCAATGCGCCTATAATTGATAGGGGTATTATAGAGCAATTTGTAGAAAAGATTGTTCCGAGAAACACATTGGAATTCGATTGGTATTTGAATTTGATTCCTCATATCTTCGAGGAACATTCATCAACGGGATATAACGAAGTGTGGACTTTTGTTATAAATTTCGATGAGGCAGAAAAATACAGAAAATTGAGAGGAGGGTTTTTAAGAAAAAACCAATGGCGAGATTTGACTGTACATGTTTTTGTGTGAAAGAAAGGGGACGGGGTAACCGTCCCCTTTAGGTTAATTCTGCTTGCAATTTTAGTATTGATATGGTATTATATTACCAACAAAGTAATATGTCGGCAAGGGCGAACATCGCACATCCGAGGGGTAACTAATAGTGTTGTAATATTAACACAACTACTATATATAGTATATAGCGGCTCGTTTTGTTATAATATAAGTTGCAATTCTTCGGAAAAATGAACTGTTTGCAAGAAGGTAAAAAAGGCTGTTTCCATATAAGTTGAACACTTCTTTTATCGGCTGAAATTATGGAACTGAAAAAATTTTTTTGCATAGACTATTTGCCCTTCAAAGTAACACCTTTGTACAGGCGAATATTAAAAACCCGAGGAACTGATTCGTTTTTTAAAAGCCTGAATGCAGAAGATTCAACAAAATGCCATTATAAATATCAAAGAGCTTGTCCTCTGAGCGGATAGGCTTTTTTTGTACTCATGCTTTATTCAATTGTTTTTAAAAAACTTAAAATCAAAGCTTTGTTTTTGATTTTTCAGAAGTGTTATTAATATCATTGACAAATATGATATTATTGTATATAATCAATATATACAATACGGAAGGGAAAAATGAATATACATATTTCTAATTTATCGGGCAAATCTCTGTACGAACAAATCTACGATCAGATAAAAGACCAAATACTTGACGGTTCGTTGAAGGCCGGTGAGCCGTTGCCTACAATAAGAGGATTAGCGAAAGACCTGAGAATAAGCGTGATAACAACTTCGCGGGCTTATTCTGATTTAGAGCGTGACGGTTATATTTATACTGTCGTAGGGAGGGGCAGTTTTGTTGCTGAAAGTGATCGGGAATTTCTGATCGAACGTAATCTCAGAGAGGTGGAGGGTTATATTACAAAGGCTGTTGAGGTATCGGTCAGATGCGGTATAGGGGAAGAAGAATTCATGGATTTGGTAAAAACGATTTTTGAGGGTAACAGATCATGCTGAGTATAAGAGATCTCAAGAAGTACTATGAAAATTTTGACATCGAAAACGTATCATTTGATATACCGAAAGGTGCTGTTGTCGGGCTTATAGGAGAAAACGGTGCAGGTAAAAGCACTGTCATCAAGTGTATTCTTGGAGCGGTCCATCCTGATGGCGGACAGATACTTTTTGACGGAAAAGAAATAAGAGAAACATGCAGAAAAGACAGACAGAAAATTGCATTTGTGTTTGACGATACCGGGTTGCCGTTGGAATTGGACCTTGGAATGCTCGATAAAGTGTTATGCAGGATATATGACAAGTGGGACACGGCAAAATTCCGCAGTTTGATCCGGGAATTTTCTTTGCCCCGGGACAAGATGTTGAAAGATTTTTCAAAGGGGATGAAAATGAAAGCGGCTATAGCCGTTGCGTTTTCGTATGACAGCGATGTTCTGATCCTTGACGAACCGACAAGCGGACTTGATCCCGTTGTCAGGGACGAGATAATCGAAATGATCTACAATTATAATCAGAACGGTGATCGTTCAGTACTGCTTTCATCGCATATTACGGCGGATCTGGAAAAAATATGCGATTATATTGTATATATTCATGAAGGGAGGATCATTTTCAACGAAGAAAAGGATGAACTGCTGAACAGATATGCGATCTACAGTATAGAGGACAAGCATTTGCGGGAATTGAACAAAAGTGCGTTTATCAAAGTCCTGAAAAGAGAATACAGGACAGAGATCCTTGCGCAGAAGGATAAAATGCCGAAGGATTTTGAGTATAAACCCGTTACTCTTGATGAAATGATGCTTTTTTATTCAAAGGGAGAAGATGTATGTCGGGACTGATTTTAAAAGATTTATATAATATCAGAAAACAAGCAATCTGGTACGTAGTAATGATAATATTGTTCAGCGTGTTATCGATCGTACTGAAAAATGCTGCCTTTGCTTATGCAATAGGCATATTGGTGACAATATCCATACCTCTTGCAGCCATAGCTTATGAAGAAAAGGACGGGTGGCAGAAATTTGCGATTGCAAGCGGAATGGATATAAAAACAATTGTCGGAGAAAAATTTTTTTTAGGTGTTGTATTTGCGATCATCGGTTCTGTTGCGTATACTATTGTTGTTGTCATTATCGGGACGGAAGAAAACAGGGTAACGGAACTTATTGCTTCTATCTGCATGCAATTATTGATGTTGGCGGCTGTTCTTCCGATTGTATTCAGGTTCGGGGCAGAGAAAGGACGCACATATATGATCGCCGCAGTTGTAGTTTTATTGGCGGTGTTTATTGCAGTTATGCCGTTTTACGGGAGGATAGTCGGAGACGAAGAAATTATATTTGCTGTTTGTATGATCTTTTTTGCCGTACTAAGCGTTTGTATTTCACTATTTATATCGATCAGAATTTATAAAGCAAAGGAATTTTAGGTAAACCGGAATACAAGTATTCATTATCTGAAACAGATAAGATTTTTATGTTTCAGTGTAAATTGGTAAGCGCGCATAACGTAAATCTGCCGACAGAACAAAATCTGAATGACTGTACGTTATTTTTTCGACACGGTTTTATCTGCGGAAGAGATCCGATTTAATCTCTGAGCATGATTTTTTAACATTTTTCTCAGAAGCTGTATAAAAATGTTTTGTACATTGTTCTGATTCGGTTTAAAATAAACGCCGAATGACATGTCGGGACAATCTGAGACAGGTATCGGTTTTATGTCGTCCAAAGCCTCGGGTATAAATATCAGGGGGAGCAGAACGACTCCGAAACCCGAACGCACCAAAGTAATCGACGCGGGCAGATCATCGCACAAATAAATACTGTCAGCATTCCGGCCTCTTCCGACTTTTAACTGTAAAGCGATCAAGTCGGTCGTACAAGCCGTAGGTTTAAAAAAATGAGGGGTTGATCATTGAGTTCTTCCAGCGTTACGTTTTTATATTCTGAAAGCGGATGCGTCTGGTCACACACACAGACAAGAGGGGTTTTGAGTATTTCGGTATATTCGATATTGCTTCCTTTGGGAAGTGTGTCTCTGATCCCCAAAACTACGTCAGCGAGATTTTCTTCCATGGTTTTTACTAAATGGGAAGAAAAAAAAGTGTGCAGGACCGGATGGATATCGGTTCGTACAAAGCGAGATCATACAAGACGTCCGGAAGAAGAGAGTAGAGAGTGTCGCTCATACATCCTATTTTGAAGGAAGTGAAAGAACTCGGAACAGTTTTGGTAAATTTATTTTGAAGACTGTTAAAATGTATAAGCAGATCTTTGACTTCGCGTATCGATCAGTTTGAAGCGATAAATTATACAGTTTATCGAATTACGTAAAATTCGGGAACATTGAGGAAAAGCCTGAAGGTTTGAGCCGTAAACCTGTCAGGCTTTAAATTTGAAATTGTTTAAAATGATGAGCGGAAATTAGACATTGTTTTAAAAGCGTGATATACTGTCTTTACGGTATGAATAAGCCTGTGCTGCATGAGATCCCGAAACTTGCCGAAATAAATAATCTTATTTGAAAAACGAAAATGATAAAGGATCGTATTTTGTTTTTACCGGTAATTTAAACGGATCGGCGGATGATTCGAGAAGGATTTGATACAAAGACAGATGTGTGTTGTCGGGGAATTGAATATGCTTGAAAAAATGGAAGATTTTTTTAATGACAGGATAGCGGAGTATGATGATCATCAACTCAACGCCATAGCATCGGCTAAGGAATTTTATCCGTTCACGGCACGTAGTCTGCCGGCAGAGAAGGGAGTAAAAGTTCTTGATTTAGGGTGCGGGACAGGTCTTGAGCTTGAATATTATTTCAGGTTGAATCCGGCTGCGGAAGTGACATGTATAGATATGGCCGGAAGGATGCTGGACAAATTGGCAAAAAAGTTCGGTGACAAAGATATCAGGATAATAAAGGGTTCATATTTTGATGTCGAATTGGAGGAGTCGTATTACGATGCGGTATTGTCGGTGGAATCGCTCCATCATTATGACATGGAGAAAAAGGTCATTTTTTACGGAAAGATAAGAAGGGCGTTGAAGCAGAACGGATATTTTATTCTGACGGATTATTTTGCCGCAACGGATGAGGAGGAGAAATTTTTAGCTTCTGAATTGGCGCGTCTGAAGTCCGAGCAGGGGATAAAAGACTGTGAATTTTACCATTATGATACACCTTTGACAGCTGAGCACGAAATTGAGGCGCTGAAGACTGCAGGGTTTACGGGTGCGGAGGTAATAAAGCGGTGGGAAAGCACATGCTGTATTAAAGCAGTCAGAAAAATGAGCGGAAAAGCAGAAAAGAGAGACCGGGGAGTATAGAATTCTGCCGTGTATTCAGACGACCGTATAATGAATATCCGACGGTTTTGATTTATATAAGTCAGTTGACCGGGCAGCGGAAAAAAAAGAAAACTGCATGACGCAGAAAATGCAGCATGCGGCACAGTGAAAAATCATGACTGAAGTTATGTTCCGACAGCAGTCGGTACCATAGCTTTTTTATTTGAAGGGTTTCTCGGCGAATAGAGGCGTCGAGTATACTATCGGGTGCTCAGTTTTTTTGCGGTAAGAATCATCGTTGCCCGGCGGACAGCATTTATGCAGGAAAAAACGTTTGCGAAGTTTTATTTGAGCCGGAGTTTATGAAGGCGCGGATTTTTGTCAATATAAAGAGATGAAGTCGGAATGGAGCTTGCCGTCACGGCGGAGCGTTCGTCTATACTGAAGAAAAAGACGCAGCAGGCAAAATTAAGGATGCAACGTAAGGCCGACATACTGAAAATCGGATTATATTTAATACACCCGATATTTATTGGTCGAGGCAATGACCCTGGTATCATTTGACGAGTTATGTGACTAAGTTACTGAAAAAAGTACGATTTTTGTATATACTGTTGACATCAATAAAAAACGAGGTATCATTATGTCAGTTATAAATATCGGGAAAGAAAATTTCAAGACTGAGGTTTTAGAATCCTGTAAGCCGGTGCTGCTGGATTTCTGGGCGAGCTGGTGTGCTCCTTGCAGGATGGTAAGTCCTGTAGTAGACGAGATAGCCGAAGAGCGGAGCGACATAAAAGTCGGAAAAGTCAATGTGGACATCGAACCTGAGCTGGCGTTGGAATTTGCCGTAAGAAGCATTCCCACTCTGATAGTCATAAAAGACGGAAAGGTAGTAAACAGAGCGGTCGGTGCGCGTCCGAAGGGCGATATATTGTCGTTGTTATAAGGAGGAGAAATGAAGCTGCATGATTTATTTCGTCGCGGTGACATCAACGAAGGCGTGAGAAAATTCCGACAGACGAAACCCTCCGTCCTTTTGGACGTGCGTACTCCCGATGAATATTCCGGAGGGCATATTCCCGGAAGTAAAAATATTCCGCTTCAGGACATAGCTTTTACTGCAAGCATAATAAAAAACAAAAACATGCCTGTGTTTGTATATTGTTACAGCGGGGCAAGAAGTCGGCAGGCAGCCGGCGCGCTTATAAAACTCGGCTACACTCGTGTGGTGGATATAGGCGGTATCGATAGTTATAACGGAGAGGTGGAAAGGTAATATGAAAGTGATAATAGTCGGAGGCGTGGCAGGCGGAGCGACGGCAGCGGCCCGTATACGCAGACTTGATGAAAAAGCCGAAATAACCGTATATGAGAAATCGGGGTATATATCATATGCCAATTGCGGTTTGCCGTATTATATCGGCGGGGAGATAGAGGATAAGAAACAGCTTACGCTTCAGACTCCGGAAAGTTTTTTTGCACGTTTCCGTATCGATGTCAGGGTCAAACATGAAGTGACGGCTTTGGACCCGGTCAGAAAGACCGTAACGGTGAAACAACTCGAAAACGGAAGGATATTCCAAGACAAATATGACAAACTTATAATATCTACCGGGGCAAAGCCCGTAAAGCCGGATATGGCGGGAGTTGAAAGCGGGAAAGTATTTACGCTGCGCAATGTGGAAGATACGTTCGGGATCAAGGAATATATAGTTTCACATTCTCCCGGAAGGGCGGTAGTAGTCGGAGGTGGGTTTATAGGCATAGAGACGGCGGAAAATCTGACGAGACTGGGTATCAAAGTGACGTTAGTTGAGGCTGCCTCTCAGTTGATGGCGCCTTTCGACGCGGATATGGCGGCATTTATTCATGCCGAAATGCGCCGGAACGGAGTCGAACTTATTTTGGGAAGCATGGTGGAAGGATTTCATGAAGACGGTAATTCTTTCAGTGTACGGCTCAGAGGAGGAAGAAGTATTGCGTGTGATATGGCAATACTGGCAATAGGAGTGACGCCGGATACGTCGCTTGCAAAAACGGCAGGCATAGAGCTTGGATTAAAGGGGAGCATAGCGGTCAATGACAGGATGGAAACGTCAGTTCCTGATATATACGCGGTGGGAGACGCCGTGCAGATCAAGAATTTCGTAACTGGAAAGCCTGCACTGATATCGCTGGCAGGTCCGGCGAACAAAGAGGGGCGTATCGCGGCAGACAATATATGCGGAAAGGAAAGCAGGTATAGCGGAGGACAGGGCAGTTCCGTTATAAAGATATTCGGAATGACCGCCGCCTGTACGGGTATAAACGAAAGAACCGCGAAAGAAACGGGTATAGACGCCGACAAAGTCATATTATCGCCTATGAACCATGCGGGATACTATCCGGGCGGAAAGATCATGACAATGAAAGTGATTTTTGAAAAGGGAACCTACCGTTTGCTTGGCGCACAGATAGCCGGCAGTGATGGCGTGGACAAAAGGATCGATGTAATAGCAGTTGCGCTTCGAGCGGGAATGAAGGCGACCGAACTTGCCGAGCTGGATCTTGCGTACGCTCCGCCTTATTCGTCAGCTAAGGATCCGGTGAATATGGCGGGATATATAATTGAAAATATACGTGACGGAATAGTAAAGCAATGGTATTATGAAGAGGAATCGGTACTGCCCGGAGACGGAAGCGTTACATTATTGGATACAAGAACCGCTGCAGAGTATTCGGGAGGTCATATTGAAGGTTTCAGGAACATACCGGTAGACGAGCTCAGAGAAAGGATAGGCGAGATCGAAAAGGGCAAACCCGTATATGTCATATGTCAGAGCGGACTGAGGAGTTATATAGCTTCGAGGATACTCTCCGGCTACGGGTTCGAGGTTTATAATTTTGCCGGAGGATTCAGGTTTTACGATGCGGTAAAAAACGATCATATTTTATCGCAGAAGGCAACCGAATGCGGGAAAGAGGTCTGAGCTTGTATTAAAACGTCATAAATATCCGGTCTGAAATGACCGTACGCCGGGAAATCGCCGTTTTTCGTCAAAGGGACGGTTTTAAGTAACCGATCGGGATCGGATCATGATAAAAAGGAATCGAGGGCAGGCGGGTCGATGATGTTTATGACGCCTCTTGAGAGTTTCACTATTCCTTCGGAAGCGAAGTATTTAAGCATTCTTGTGACGACTTCTCGAGGACTTCCGAGATGATTCCCGATAGTTTCATGAGTTATTCTGAGAGAAAGGCTGTTTTCGATGACCGATTCTTCCTTCAGGAAGGCTGCGAGTCTTTTATCGAAGCTTTTCCACATGATCTGGTCTATCAGCCACATGACCTCTGAAAAACGACTGGCAAGGATCTCGTTCGTATAATTTGCAAGCGGGGCGGAGGTTTTCATGATTTCCTTGTAAACATCGGAAGGGATCACGGTGATTTCACTGTCTTTTTCAGCTGAGATTATCACGGAGAATTGTATACTGTTTAATATACACGACGCGGAAAAAAGACAAATATCTCTTTCAAAAAGTCTGTAAAGAGTGATTTCTCTGCCTTCGGAAGACACGATGAAGGCGCGGATTTGTCCGGAACGCACACAAAAAAGTCCCTGACATTCATAATTTCCGTTGTGGAGTATATCGCCTTTGAGGTATTTCCGTTCAAAGGCGGATTCGGATAAAATCCGTTGTTGATTTTCTTCGAGTTTGTTCCAAACGGGCAGGAAATCTTTCAGTTCCATATCGAATATCGCTCCTTAAAAACAGTATAACATATGAGAGACGGAAAAACAACCCGATAAACCTCAAAAAATAATTATTGCGGAGCAAAGCGCAAATAAAACAGTGTGATCTGAAAAGCAGGAAAGGAGAAAAAGATGAAAGAGTATGTATGCACGATATGCGGACATATCCATAAAGGCGAATTACCTTCTGAATTCAGGTGTCCCGTATGCGGGGCAGGAAGGGACGCTTTTACCGAGATAAAGCCGAAAGAACAAAGTGAAAGCACAGATATTGCGCGTCCGGATATCCGAGGAGAATTGTCGGCGATGGAAATCAGCGTGATATGTTCAAATCTTGCAAGGGGATGTGAAAAGCAGTATAAGCCGGAAGAAATGGCGCATTTTCTGAAACTTTCTGAATTTTTCAGGGCGGAAGCGGAGAAGGAAGGCGCGGACATAAACGCACTGAAAGAGCTGTTGGAAAAGGACCTGAACGAGGGTTTTCCTTATGCAAGGAAAGCCGCCGAACTTGCGGGAGACAGAGGCGCCATGAGGAGTCTGGTGTGGAGTGAAAAGGTTACGAGGATGCTGAAATCGTTGCTGGGCAGATACAACGATACAGACGAAAAGAAGTCTGCGGGGACCGGTATATACATGTGTACCGTATGCGGTTTTGTTTATACGGGGGATGCTCCACCTGAGACATGTCCTGTATGCAAGGTGCCGTCGTGGAAGTTTGAAAGGCAGAAAAGGAGGGAGCAGTGATGGCAGAAAGATATGCGGTAAGGAATCTGAGACTGTGCACGAAAGATTGCATGTGTCTTTATGTGTGTCCGACGGGAGCGACCGATACTGAGAACAGTATAATAGACGCCGAAAAATGTATAGGCTGTGAGGCGTGTGCGAAAGCTTGTCCGTCTTCGGCGATATCCATGGTACCTGATGTATATCCGCCACAGCAGCCGAAGAGTGAAAAAGTAAAGCAAGCGCTTCGTATACTCATAAACAGTAAAAACAGAGCTGAGTTGATTGCTTCCGGGTTTCAGGGCGAACTTTATACTGCCATAGAGAAGTCGAGCAGACTCATGGCTGAAGATCTTTGCAGAGAAGCAGGTTACATGCTTCCGCAGAGCCGTAATACAGAGCTGTTGCTCAGAAGAATAAGGGAATATCCCGGAGTACCAGTACAATCGGCGGATTGGTTGCTCGGCAAACTTGATTTCAATGAAAAAAACGAAGAAGATGAAATAAAGGAGGGAATAAAAATGGAAAAATGGAAATGCAGTGTATGCGGTCATGAGCACGAAGGGGCGATGCCGGCGGATTTTAAATGTCCGGTATGCAGACAGTCGGCGGATAAATTTGTCAGGGCAGAAGAAAAGAAGAATCCTTATGCGGGAACAAAAACCGAAAAAAATCTGATGGAGGCATTTGCGGGGGAGTCGCAGGCGAGGAATAAATACACATATTTCGCTTCTGTTGCCAAGAAGGCGGGATATGAACAGATAGCGGCGTTATTTTTGAAGACTGCGGACAACGAAAAAGAGCATGCCGAACTTTGGTATAAAGCTCTCGGAGGTATAGGTGACACTGCCGAAAATCTTCTGCATGCGGCAGAAGGCGAAAATTCAGAATGGACAGATATGTATGACAGGATGGCGAAGGAAGCCGAAGAAGAGGGCTTTTTTGAACTTGCGGAGCAATTCCGCGGAGTCGGCGCGATAGAAAAAACGCATGAAGAAAGGTACCGCGCTTTACTCGGGAACGTCGAAACGAATTCGGTTTTTGAAAAAGCGGAAGTCACGGTATGGGAGTGCAGGAATTGCGGACACATGGTTTCGGGGAACAAAGCTCCTGAAGTTTGTCCGGTGTGTAAGCATCCTCGCGCATATTTTGAAGTCCACAAAAAGAATTATTAAAGCATGCCGAGAGAAACTGAGAGGAACAGTATTTTCAAATCCTGAAAAATCTCGGTATTCGGAAAGGCAGTCGGAAAACGCCGGCAAATATCATGTCGGCGTTTTTTCGGTGGAAAAAACACATTGCGGGATTAAACGGATGTTTCCGGGGAGGTGCAGGGCAAAACCGATCACAGAAGCGGTGTAAGCTTCGCGGCTCTTTACCGGGAGGAAAGATAAAAGCCGGGCGGTAATGAAATATTCATGCGCGAAACTTTGACGGCAAAATCCGGGTTACTTAAACAGCTTGACATAAAATTGACATTTTCTATTTATTCTGTTATAATGATGCAGCTGATAAGGTTTTTATCAATCCGGCGGGGAAACATCGGATTTTTGCCGAAGAAATATCCGCGGAGCAGGCAGGGCAGGTAATAAGTATGAGCAAAAGCCGCCGGAAGGATTTTACATGCAAGTAAAAGAAGCGGAAAAGAGAGCGGGTAATACGGATCGGAAGGTGTGTGCAGCCACGAAAATCCTTATGTCAGGCTGGTCGGAAGAACAGGCAGATAAATCGCGGTATTTCCGGAAAGAGCGCACGGAAGGGCCGAATACCGGGGGAAATAAAGAATAATGTCGTATGAGAAGGGGGAAAAATGGAAACAGGGTACGCTGAAATAATTGTATGTGAGGAAAATACGGCTTCGTCTTTGGGAAGCGGGTTACTTCCTGTTTTTGCCACGCCGGCGTTGGTAGCATTGATGGAAAAAGCGGCGTGCGAAGCCATGAAGGGATATTTGAAAGAAGGGGAGACCTCTGTAGGGATTGAAATAACCGTAAAGCATACGGCGGCAACTCCTGTCGGGATGAAAGTGAGGGCAAAAGCCGAGGTTACCGAAGTCAAGGGGAGGTTCTATACATTCAGGATCACCGCTGACGATGAAAAGGGAGAGATAGGAAGCGGTATTCACGTACGTGCGGTCATCAACACCGAGAAGTTTATGAATAAAGCAAAAGCGAGGAAAGAGACCTGATACCGGAATACGCGGAAAAAGCGTATTTGTGAAGGAGTGGTATTCAAAACAGAACAGACAGATATCAAAATAAAGCCTCCGAAGCCAAGGGATCGGAGGCTTTTTCGGTGGAGAAAAATCAAGAAAGGTGTGTATTATTTACGTTGAGGTTCTTTCCTTGCAACATGAGATTCGATTGCTGCAGCCGAAACGGCTTCGGCAACTTTACCGTGCACTGATTTATCGAAAGCGAAAGGAATGATATGTTCTGCGGAGAGCTTGTCATCGGGCACACTTGAGGAGATTGCAAGTGCAGCTGCTTTCATCATAGGAATATTTATATCCGAAGCCATTACGTCAAGAGCTCCTCTAAAAATCCCGGGGAAACAAAGCACGTTATTAATCTGATTGGGGAATACAGAGCTTCCTGTTCCGACCACTTTAGCGCCTGCTTTTTTAGCCAGATCGGGATGGATCTCGGGAACGGGATTAGCGAGGGGAAAAACGATGGGGTCGGGATTCATGGAACGCACCATATCTTCGGTGACGCAGTCAGGGGCAGAAACTCCAATCAAAACGTCTGCTTTATACATGGCGTCTTTCAGGCTGCCTTTTAGCAAGTCGCGGTTTGTGATTTCAGAAATTGCCGCATGAGAGGGGATCAGGGAAGCGTCGCCGCGGCAGATGATCCCGAAGCGGTCGCAAACGATGATATTTTCTGCTCCCATTTCCAGGAGAAAGCGAGTAATGGAGAGGCCTGCAGAACCGCCGCCGTTGACTACGATGCGTACGTTATTCAGTTTTCTGCCGGTGCATTTCAATGCGTTCAGAAGGGCAGCGGCTACAACAACCGCCGTACCGTGCTGATCGTCATGGAAAACGGGGATGTCGCAAATTTCTTTGAGTTTTTTTTCGATTTCGAAGCAACGGGGGGCGGCGACGTCTTCGAGGTTTATACCGCCGAAGCTTTTTGAGATGAGAGCGACGGTTCGAATAAATTCGTCTGAATTTTTAGTATCGACGCACAATGGGAAGGCGTCAACGTCTCCGAATGTTTTAAAAAGGACGCATTTGCCTTCCATAACGGGCATTGCGGCTTCGGGTCCGATATCTCCCAGCCCCAGGACGGCAGTACCGTCAGTTATTACAGCGACGGTATTATGGCGGCGCGTCAGAGAGTAGGATAGTTTTTTGTCGGCTTTTATGGCGAGACAGGCTTCAGATACTCCGGGAGTATATGCGAGTGAAAGTTCCTGAGTGTTGGTGACGGGAACGCGGGAAACAACTTCTATTTTTCCTTTCCATTCGCCGTGAAGGCGAAGAGATTCTTTTTTAACGTCCATGATTTTCCTCCGAAAGTAAACTTAAATGCAGATGCGAGCACCTCTTTTAGATTATATAATCCCGAAGGATTTTCGTCAAGCAAAAGACCGGCGGAGAGTGGTTTACGAAATATTTACGTAACATTTACTCCATAGTGATAGCAGGATTTTTTTGCGGGGGATATAATGGAGTCGCAAATGAGGAATGCGTGAGACGCAGAATCTTGCAGAAAACAAAAAAGCAAACATACGATCAAGGAGGAAATATGAAAAAATTAATAGCTGCTGTCATAATAATTATGATGGTATTTTGTTCGGTCGGGTGTGTGACCGGGGAAGAAAGGGAAATAGCCGTAGTCGGCAGAGAGGAAGGCTCAGGGACCCGCGAAGCTTTTGAGAATCTCGTGGTAGGAATAAACGGGGAAAAGATAACCGAAACGGGGTATGTAAAAGGTATGATAGAAAATAACAGTACAGGACTTGTGAAAGCCACCGTGGCGGGAAACCGATATGCGATAGGATACATGTCGTTGGGTGCTGTCGACGAAACGGTGAAGGTGCTTGACATTGAAGGGAAGAAGGCTACCATAGAAAATATACAGACAGACGATTACGATTTATGGAGGCCTTTTGAAGTGCTGATAGACGATGCCGTGGTAGGAGAGAATGGGACCGGGACGGCTGTTCAAAAGGATTTTGCTCTTTATCTGGAAAGCAAAGATTGTCAGGAAGTGATTGCGGCTTCATCACACGGATACGCGAGTAATCCTGATGTAAGTAAAGAATGGAGCGCTCCGGCAGGTTTAAGTGCGGAAAGCGGGGAAGTGAAAATACTCGGGTCGACTTCGGTAGAGCCGCTGATGGCGGAAATAATATCAGCCTACTGTGAAGCTGCCGGATTGGCGCAGGATGTTTTCAGTATGGTAGCGCAGGGCAGCAGTTACGGAAGAGAAGGCATTAAAGAAGGGACCTGTCAATTCGGTATGGCGAGCAGCGTGACGAAGATAGACGATTCATATCCTTCGACGGTGAGGAAGGTCAATTCCGAAGTTAAAGGGGATAGTGCGGGACAGCTATGCAGAGACGGGTTAGCGATAGTCGTGCATCCTGAAAACGAATTGAAGGATATTTCCGTAGAAACGCTTTTCAATATATACACCGGCAGCATCAGGAAATTTTCAGAGATAGTCTAACGGAAGGGTTATGGATAAAACAGGTATAAAAACGATGTTGATGAAGGAGAAGGGCGCGAAGGCCCTTTTCCTTGTGTGCGCATTGATATCGATAGCCGCGGTACTGTTGATATGTATTTATATATTTGCAAACGCTTTTCCGGCGCTTGCGGAAATAGGTGTATTCAGATTTTTGTTTGGCGACACTTGGAGCCCTCGGAATGGCGAGTTCGGAATACTCCCGATGATAGTGGGTTCAATATTAGCCACAGTCGGAGCTTTATTGACAGGTGTCACATTAGGTGTGTTTACTGCTGTATTTATAGTATGCTTTTGCAAAGCGAAACTCAGACGCGTGTTTTTACAGCTTGTAAATCTTCTTGCAGGGATACCGTCAGTAATTTACGGTTATTTCGGAATCAAGGTATTATCGCCCTTGGTGATGGAGGTATTCGGAGTTTCGAGCGGACAGGGATTGTTTACCGTATCTATAATATTAGGTATAATGATACTTCCCACAATTGTCAGTCTTACGGCTTCCGGTCTTGAAGCGGTTCCCGGGAGTTATTATGAGGGAGCGCTGGCTATAGGGGCGAATAAAGTGTCGGCAGTGTTCAATGTTGTTTTGCCTGCAGCGAAGAGTTCGGTGATGACATCGATCATTCTCGGACTCGGGCGTGCGCTTGGAGAAACCATGGCTGTAGTCATGATAGCCGGAAATCAGGCCGTTATTCCGGATTCGCTTTTTACCTCTTTCAGAACGCTGACGGCGAATATAGTTTTTGAGATGGGATATGCCGATTCGGATACATGGAAAGGCGCTTTGATAGCAACGGGAGCGGTTTTGGTATTTTTTGTACTGATCATAAACCTGCTTCTGAACGCAGTAAGGGGAAGAGGAAACGAACAGGGCATGATAAAAAAGTATTTGCGCGGCACGAAAATACTTTATGTGTTTTCTGTTTTTACTTTTATTATTTCCATGATATCGCTTTCTGCGATCCTTTTGTATATACTGGTCGAAGGCGTTCCTCATATTGATTTCGAATTATTGTTCGGAGAGTTCAGATACGGCAAAGTCACGCTTTTGCCGGCGATAACAGGATCGCTGATGATAGTGTTTCTTTCGATGGCGATAGCTTTGCCGGCAGGAATATTTGCTGCCGTGTTTCTTAACGAGTATACTAAGAAAAACAGCAAACTTGTAAAGGTGATCGACTTGGCGACTGAAACTCTTGCAGGCGTACCATCTGTCATTTTCGGTTTATTCGGATACTTGTTTTTTTCTTTGGCGTTGGGCATGGGAATGTCGCTATTGTCGGGAAGTCTGACGTTATCTTTGATGATATTGCCCGTAATAGTACGTTCCACTCAGGAAGCGCTGAAAGCCGTTCAACCGGGGTTGAGGGAGGGGAGTCTTGCTCTCGGAGCCGGGAACTTCAGAACGGTCATGCGTGTTGTGTTGCCTGCATCGCTGCCCGGGATTGCGGCATCCGCAATACTTGCGGTCGGACGGGTCATGGGGGAATCGGCACCGATACTGCTGACTTCGGGACAGCCAAGAGGAATGCCGTCGGGGTACATGTCGATGGGAGGAAATCTTGCGGTGATGGTTTACAGTCTGGCAAACGAAGGATTGTATCCTGAAGAAACGGCGGCGTGCAGTGCGATACTGATATTAATAGTATTGGGATTGAATCTGGGCGCTGATTTTCTTACGAGGTTTTTAAGGAGGAAGCTTGGCGAATGATAGAGATCAGAAACGTGGATTTTTATTACGGAGATTTTCATGCCCTGAAAAATGTAAATATGACGATACCGAAGTCGGAAATTACGGCTTTCATAGGTCCTTCCGGATGCGGGAAGAGCACGTTGCTCAGGTGTCTGAACAGAATGAACGATCTTATAGACGGCGCAAAACTAACCGGCACGATAACTATAGACGGTAAAGATATATATAGAGAAACCGAGCCTTATTTGTTGCGACGGAAGGTGGGAATGATATTTCAGAAGCCTAATCCTTTTCCGATGAGCATATTCGATAACGTAGCCTACGGACCGAGAACATACGGGATAAGAAAGAGATCCGATCTAAGGGAGATAGTCAGGAAGAGTCTGGAAAGTGCGGCGATGTGGGATGAGGTAAAGGATATACTTCACAAGTCAGCGATGGGGCTGTCCGGAGGACAGCAGCAGAGGTTATGTATAGCGAGGGCGCTGGCAGTGAAGCCTGAGATTTTATTGATGGATGAGCCGACGAGTGCATTGGATCCCATATCCACTGCAAAGATAGAGGAAACCTGTGAGGAACTTAAGGAGAGCATCACGCTTGTGATCGTGACTCACAACATGCAGCAGGCAGCGAGGATATCGGATAATACGGCTTTTTTCATGATGGGGGAGATAGTGGAGAAGAACAAGACTGAAATATTATTCACGTCTCCGTCGGACAAGAGGACGGAAAACTATATAACGGGCAGATTCGGATAAAAGAAAGAGTTGCAAAAAGAGATATGATATGGTAAACTGAAACGGAGATGAGGTATGTCTACGAGAAAGAATTTCGATACCGAGATGACGGAGTTAAAAAAAGAACTGATATCCATGTGCAGGATGGCTGAAGAGATGATAGAAAACAGTATAACTGCATGGAAGAGCGGAAACAAAGAGCTGGCTGAAAGGACCGTGGCTGCCGATCAGGAGATAAACGCATACGAGATGGAGATAGAGAATAAATGTGTGAAATTGCTTTTGAGGCAGCAGCCTGTAGCGAGGGATCTGCTCGAGGTATCGGCGGCGCTCAAGATGATAACCGACATAGAGCGAATAGGAGACAAAGCGAGGGATATATCCGAGATAGTATATCAGTATGAGGGAGAGAAGCCGCAGATAGTCGAGCAGATATACGTTATGGCTGAGATATCGCGAAACATGGTGCATTCATCGGTGAGGTCGTTTGTAGAGAACGACATGGAATCTGCCGCGGAAACGGTAAAAATGGATGATAAAGTTGATGAATTGTTTTTGCATGTCAAAGAGAGGCTTGTGGAATTGATATATGAGGACAAATCCAATGCGGACACAGCGCTTACTTTGATGTTAATGGCGAAGTATTTTGAAAGGATAGCTGACCACGCGGTAAATATATGCGAGTGGGTGGAATTTCTCAATTCCGGAAAGAGGAACAGATATTGAGGTAGAATATGGCGATGATTTATGCGGCAGAGGATGATGCAGGGATAGGGGAGCTTTACGGTTACGCGTTTGAAAGTGCCGGATATGAATATAAAATTTTCGAAACGGGCAAAGAGTTTCTGCTTGCGGCGGAAAAGAGGCAGCCTGAACTTGCTCTGCTCGACATAATGCTTCCCGATACCGACGGATATACGATACTTAAAAAGTTGCGTGAAGCCGGAAGAGATTTTCCGGTTATAATGGTCACAGCAAAGGGAGATGAAATAAGCAAAGTAAAAGGACTGAATCTCGGAGCAGACGACTATGTTGTAAAGCCGTTTTCGGTGCTGGAGCTTTTGGCGAGGATAAACGCAAGACTCAGGACGTTTTCCGGAGAGAAAGAGATAAAGCACGGCAGTATAGTTATCAATGAAGACAGACGGCTTGTCAGTATCGGAGGCAGGGAAATAAAGCTTGCGCTGAAGGAATACGAGCTTTTCAGACTGCTTTTTGCGCATCCCGAGAAAGTATATACAAGAGATGAGATATTAAGTGCCGTATGGGGAGTGGATTTTATGGGCGAAAGCCGTGCGCTTGACATGCAGGTAAAAAATCTTCGTGACAAGCTGGAAGAAGCGGGAGCAAGGGATTGTCTTGTAACGGTGCGCGGGGTCGGGTACAAATTCGTGTTGCCTGAAAAAGGGAATGAAAATGACTAAACGTTTTTTATTTATTTTTGTCAGCATGGTGGCAGCGTTTGCGGTATTTTCCGTCATGTTGTGGCTGAACATATATTATTCAAATGAAATAATAATCAAAAACAATCTTATGACCGAAACGCAGCTCATTGCGGAAGTCATGAGAGATGATTATGATTCATACGGACAGTTTGATAACAAAGAGATACGGCTTACAGTTCTGAGCAGCAAAGGGGACGTGTTGTTTGACAGCTACAGTGCGACAACCGAAAATCATTTTGACAGGGAAGAAGTACAGAGTGCAGTTCGAGGGACGCCGCAGGTAGTGAAAAGGTATTCGGAGACTATAGGAAAGGACATGTATTATTATGCTGTAAGGAGCGAGCCGGATGAAACCGGAGATTACAGGATAATAAGGCTGGCGTTTGCGATAGAGACCGCGCAGGAATACGCGTTGCATATGATGCCTTTTTTTATGGTGTGCGTAGCGGTGATACTGTTGCTTGCGGCATTATATTTCAGGTATGTTGTGAAAGAGATAAAGAGGCCGCTGGAGCTGGTGGGCAAATGTATAAGGGGGCTCAATGACGGAAGTTATCAGAAGATAGAGGTAGGGGAGAGAGATGACCTTTCCGCGGTGATAAGTGAAGTAAACGATCTGGGAGAGAGGCTTGCCGCAAACATGAACCGGCTTACCGAAGAACAGAACAAGCTTGAATTGGTTCTTGACAATATGGAGGAGGCGGTAATAGCCGCTGATGAAAAAGGGGATATAGTATTTATAAATCTTTCAGCGCGTAATTTATTTAATTGTGAAAACGTACTTAATAAGAATATAATATACGCTATAGACGATATAACCCTGGCGGAGCGTATCATGCAGGCGGAAGAACGAAACATAAACATATGTTTTGAATACTATTATAAGGAACGCTGGCTTGAGGTGAGCGTAATGAGTGCCGACAAGCCGACGGCAAAGGTCAGGAGCGTGACGTTTATACGAGATATGAGTAAAGACAAACTGGCGGCGAAACAGCGAAGCGATTTTTTTGAAAGTGCTTCTCACGAGTTGAAAACGCCGTTGACGTCAATAAAGGGATTTACGGAACTCATGCTCACACAGACAGAACCGGGATCGGTAGTGAACAAGCAGGCGTTCAGGATACATCAGGAGGCTGAAAAGCTCAGTGAGTTGCTGAAAGATATGCTTGATCTAACCGAGATAAGCGATGGCAGCAGACCGAGGATATCCGTTGAGGTAGATGTAGCCGAGGTGTGCAGGGAAGCGGCGGGAAGACAGAGTGTAAACGCCGAGAAAGCGGGAATAAGCATAACGGTTGAAGGGAGGGGGAAGATATACGCTCCTTCAGATGAAATATATTCTCTTGCGGACAACCTTATAAGTAATGCGGTGAGGTACAATAAAGAGGGCGGAAAAGTAAAAGTTGAGATTTATAAAGAAGAAGGCAGCGTGGTGCTGTCGGTATCCGACACCGGAATAGGGATACCCGAGAAATACCGGACAAGGATATTTGAAAGATTTTTCATGGTAGATAAGGCGTACAGCAAGAAAAACGGCGGAACAGGACTCGGGTTAGCTATAGTTAAGCATATAGCATTGAATCTCAGTGCGTCCTTGCAGCTGAGCAGCAAGGAAGGAGAGGGGAGCACTTTTATCGTTAAATTTCCGGAAAATGTGACAGTAAGATGATCATGGTTTATTGTTGAGGCTAAAGTAGTTTCAGTGAGCGACTGAGACCTCAGAGAACGCTTAAATAATATTACGACGAGTTCGGTGTAAACCGGACTTTTTTTTTGCAAAATTTCGGTTCGGGGGGGGCCGGTTTTATTTGAAGCCGGGAGGCTTTCACAGAAAAAAAGTCGGGAGCATACTATTAAAAGATCGGAACAGGTAAATCAGCTGTCGAATTTTCAGTTTTTATACACATGATAATAAAAAAGGCTGCCACGTGGTCAAAGGGTCGGGTCAGCATACGTGACCGATCGCAGAAAGGCAGTCCGGAAGACAGGTCTTAAAGAAGAGCGGTAAAATTTACCGGAGGTAAAGTGCGGAGATAAGAAGGTCGCTTAGGGAATGTATTCCGTAAGCGCGGAGGCGAGGACGCATAAAGCGAAATTGTCCGGATTTATGACAGGGAGGTTGTATGGCATTATTTGGCACGGACGGAATAAGGGGGATATTCGGAAAGGATCTGGGATGTGACACGGCGTTCAAGCTGGGAGGGGCGCTGACGGAAATATCCGAAGTAGAGGCGCCGATAATAGTGACGGGGAGCGACACGAGGGAAAGCGGAAGCGAATTGTTGTCGGCTCTGGTCGAGGGAATAATCGATAAAGGCGGAAATCCTGTGAACATAGGAATACTCCCGACGGCTGCTGTGGCATATTTTACGCGGGTGACGGGGGCGCAGTTTGGAGTGATGGTGTCGGCGAGTCACAATCCGCCCGAATATAACGGGCTGAAGGTATTTGATAAAACCGGTGTGAAGCTGTGCAGGACAAAGGAAAAGGAACTTGAGAGGATAATAAACAGAGAAGAAGTATATGTACGTCCGATGACGGCGTTTCCGGTGATAAAAAATGCGAGGGATTTGTATTTAAGACATCTGATCAAGAGGGCTCCCAATCTGACCGGTATGAATATAGCGCTGGACTGCGGGCACGGTGCGGCGGGGAGTATAGCGAGAGAGGCTTTTGAGAGTGCGGGAGCGAAGGTATTGATGCTCAACGAGTCTCCGGACGGAACACTGATAAATTTCAGGTGCGGAGCGACGGATACATGCGGTCTCGAGAGGGTAACAAAGAGGGGGAAATATCGTCTCGGGTTTGCTTTTGACGGTGATGCAGACCGTCTTGCGGTGGTAGAAGGCGGATATCCGCTCCATACAGAAAGTGTATTTTATATATTTTCACGGTATCTGTTTTCAGCCGGACTGATCCATGAAGTGGTCGGCACAGTGGTGACGAATGCGGGGTTGGAGGAGAATTTGTCCGAGCTTGGAATAAAGGTGCATAGGAGCAACGTAGGAGACAGAGAGGTATACGCGCTTATGAACAATAAAGGGGCGCGTTTCGGAGGCGAGAGCAGCGGACATTACATTCTTTCGGCATACGGAGCATGTGCCGATGCGGTGGCAAACGCTTTATTGCTGGCTGGGATAAGTAAGGATGTAGGCAGTTTATCCGAATACGCTTCTCCTTTGCGGCTCAAGCCTTCCGCATTGCTGAATATTCCAGACAGGATCAGCGACGAAACCCGGAAACTGGTGGAGGAGAAGGCAAAGGAGCAGTTCGGAGATTCCCGGATAGTCTTGCGTAAGAGCGGAACTGAACCAAAAATAAGAATTCTTGTAGAAAGCAGTAGCTGTGAACGCGCAAACGAAGTAGCTGCAAGAATAGCGGAAATGTGCGGAGGGGAGAAATAATGTGCGGGATTTACGGTTATAAAGGAAAAGGATGTACTGCAGAAGTATTGTTTGAGGGTTTGAAAAGGCTTGAATACAGAGGATACGATTCGGCGGGAATAGCCGTAGTTACGGGAAAAGGAATATCTTCTTTAAAAAGGGTCGGAAATCTGAGTGAGCTCATCAATGCATATAATAGGCTGAACGACGAGAGGAAAAAGGATCTCGGATACGGATGCGGAATAGGTCATACTAGATGGGCAACTCACGGAGGAGTAACAGAAAGAAATTCGCATCCGCATTTATCGTACGACGGGAAGGTCGCGATAGTACATAACGGTATAATCGAAAACTACGAGTCGTTAAAAGACGAACTGCATGCAAACGGAATAGACTGCATAAGCGATACCGACAGTGAAGTGATAGCGCATTTTATCGCGTTATACATGGAAGAAACCGGTGATTTTGCCAAGGCTGCGGTAGCATGTATAAAAAAGCTTGAGGGGTCGTGGGCAATAGCCGCGATCTCAAAGACCGAGGATAAGATAATAGCGGTTAAAAAAGGGTCGCCATTAGTGATAGGAGCGAAGGGGAAGGAGTTTTTTGTTTCGAGCGATATTCCGACATTGAATTCGGTTTGTTCGTCGGTATATCTGCTTGGGGAAGATGAGATGTGCGAAGTATCGGAGGATGCGGAGTTTTATTCTGTAAGAGACGAAGTCGAAAGGATATATAAAGAACCGATATCGCTTTCAGGCAGTGAGAAAAAAGAAAAAAACACCGTAAACGGGAGCTATATGGAAAAAGAAATACTGGAGATCCCGTATTCTCTTAAAGCCACACACGCCGAAATCCAGACTTCACATGTTAGGATACAGAAACTCATCGAAAAAACCGATCATATATTGTTTGTCGGGTGCGGCACGGCATTTCATGCGTGTATGTACGGTGCGCAGACATTTGAAAGCAGACTGAATATTCCGTGCAAAAGCGTGATAGCGAGCGAATTCGTATATTCTCATCTTGCGTTGAACGAAAAAACGCTTTGTTTTTTTATAAGTCAGAGCGGAGAAACGGCAGATACCTTAAAAGCTCTGAGAAAGGCAAAAGCAAACGGTGCGGAAACCGTTGCCGTAACGAATGTGGAAAACAGCAGTATATGTTTTGAAACGGAAAATGTCATCATAACGCGGGCGGGGGAAGAAAGAGCCGTTGCTTCCACGAAAGCTTATAATGCACAGCTGGCGGCGCTGAGCGGCATTTTAGACAAGGCGAAGCCGGGCAGGTGCAGCGGTGTCAGGGAGATAATAGCGGCAATAGAAGAAATTCTTACGGGCAGGGATGAGATATATAAAATCGCGTCGGTGCTCAGAAAAAATGAATGTCTGTTTTATATAGGAAGAGGTCTGGATTATATAACGGCAAGAGAAGGAGCTCTGAAACTGAAGGAAATAAGCTACCTTTATTGCGAAGCACTTTCGGGGGGCGAATTGAAACACGGTACACTTGCCTTGATACATAAAGGAGTGAAGGTAGTGGCGATAGCCACGCAAAGGAATACCGTGGATAAAATGAGACTTGCAATAGAAGAAACACGGGCGCGGGGCGCCGAGGTAATAACGGTCAGTACCTTTGAAAGCCTCAGGAATGTTTCCGACATATTTATCAAACTGCCCGGACTTTCAGATGAAGCGGCGCCGCAAGCTGCAGTTGTACCTTTGCAGCTTCTCGCTTACGCAACGGCCAGGAGATTCGGCTACAATCCGGATATGCCGAGGAACCTGGCTAAATCCGTAACCGTGGAGTAGGAGGTAGTGTGTCGAAAAATACCGGTCAGGTGACCAGACTGCCGGTATCGTGAAATATTATGTCATGCATATATACAACTATTTGTGACATAGTATTATAAAATTATGTAAAATACGGATTTCCGAAGGGGGGAAAGGTGGCTTTCCCCCTTAAAAACTGATCAATTAATCGTCTTTTATTTCCGGGAGTGACTTTCAATAATTTCTGTAGTTGTTATGGTTGTTGTTTCTGTCGGTGTTGCCCTGATTTGAAGGGTCGTTCAGATTAGAATAGCGGTTGCTGTATTTACCGTAAGATTCGTTTGGTCTGTTTCGGGACGGATTGGAAGAAACGCTGTATCTTTCGTCTTTTACGTATCCGAGAGTAGCGAGGTAGATTATCATCCAAAGAGCCGAAACGCCCACGAGGATATACACGATGCTGCTGAAGATCTGAGAACCCGCAAAAATCCAGGTAACGAGGTTGAAGTTGAAAACGCCGATAAGCAGCCAATTGAGAGAGCCGATGATCATGAGGATCACGGCGATCCATGAAAATACTTTTCTTAACATAAAAAATCTCCTTTACTGAGGTTATGAATATTGTTGCTCAAAAAGTCTGCTTTTATACGTTGCCGGACAAGTGATCGGAGGGAAGGCGTATAACGTGATGAATAAAGATTTACAAAGAATGGATGATGTGTTAGAATATGAATGATGTATTAGAATATAGTTCGGGGAGAGGGTGAAAATGCGGGCAAAGTGATACGGCAGATCGGGCGGACTGTCGTAAGAGCTTGAGACAGAAAACGGAGAGTGGAAAAAATGAAAAAGAAAAGGGCAATCAAGGATATCAAACTTTTTTTATTGGATCTTGACGGAACGGTATATCTCGGAGACCGGCTGATAGAAGGAGCTTCGGAATTTATAGAGGCTGTGCGGGAGAGAGGTCGGAGAGTGGTATTTCTGACGAATAACAGCAGCCGAAGCAGGAGGCAGTATATAGAGAAGCTGACGGGTATGGGGATAGAATGCGGAGCCGAGGATGTATATATATCTTCCGACGCGGCGTTGAAGCTTCTCGTGGAGAGGTACGGAGGGAAGAGGGTTTTTGTACTCGGGACTCAGTCGCTTACGGATTTTTTTTCTGAGGGCGGGGTGAATATTACGGAAAGAGATCCTGAGGTAGTGGTAGTCGGGTATGACACGGAGCTTACTTACAGAAAGCTTTGTACGGCGACCACTGCGTTGAGGAGGGGTGCGGCATATATAGTGACTCATTCCGACATAAATTGTCCGGCATACCCGGAATTTGTACCTGATGCGGGCAGTATAATAGCGTTGATAGATGAGAGCACGGGGAGGAGGCCGCAGTTTGACTGCGGGAAGCCGTATGTTTTTATGGGAGAAAGCATATCGGAAAAATACGGATTCGTGAAGGAAGAGGTAGCGATGGTGGGAGACAGACTTTATACCGATATAAAGTTCGGACTGAACAACGGATTTTTCACAGTGCTGACTCTTTCGGGAGAAACGGATGCCGAAGCATACGAAAAATCCGGGTTGGAAGCTGATCTGGTGGTGGAGAGCATAGGGAAGATGACGGAAATGTTATAGGCGGAAGCCGGGATAAAAAAGGGGCATAAAAGAAATAATTATTAGGTGAGATGCAGTGAGAGAAGAAATACCGGCGTGAACTTGCGGAAAATAAAAAAGCATGTCGGTAACGCTTGCAAAAAAGAAAGGGATATGGTATGATATACGCAGAAGGGAGTAGTCAGCGGTTCCCGCCGCAGTTAAATCAACAGAATCACGTCGATGCCCGACTGGTTTAACTTTAAATGACAAGACTTATGCGTAGTGTGCGCAAGTCTTTTTTTTGATTATAATGTTGACGGTAAAGAGCCGGCGGCATTGATAAAATATAATAAAACAGGAGCAGGATATGGAAGAGACTGATTCCGGGGAAGATGACCCCGGCGACTTACTTGTGCAATTATTGATAATCGTAGTGCTCACGGCGCTGAACGCATTTTTTGCGTCGTCGGAATTGGCGGTGATATCTGCGAACAAAACGAAGATCAGGTTACTTGCGGAGCAGGGAAACAAAAAAGCCAAGGCTCTGGAAAAGCTGGCGAAAGATGAGACCCGATTTTTATCCACGATACAGGTCGGTGTGACGTTGGCGGGATTTTTCAGCAGTGCAGCTGCAGCGCAGAGCATGGGCGGAATAGTAGGCGGCTGGATTGAGGCATTAGGAGTAGAAGCGGGGGTCGCAGAGACCATAGCCGTAGTAGCTGTAACGATAGTGTTGTCGTACTTTAACCTTGTATTCGGTGAGTTATACCCGAAGAGGGTGGCGCTGAGGCATCCTGAAAAGACAGCCATGAATGTTGCGCGGCCGATACTCATAATCAGGACGGTGTTATTTCCTTTTGTAAAACTTCTGTCCGCGTCTACGGAGCTTATCTCCAAAATAACAGGACTCGGTAACGCAGAAGAAGAGAAGATAACTCAGGAAGAAATAAAATCCGTGATACAGGACGGCGTTGAGGACGGAACGCTGAATCAGGAAGAGCAGAGGATGATAGAGAGCATATTCAAATTTGACGCTCTTACTGCAATGGATATAATGACGCCTCGTGTTAACGTATGCATGGTGGATATCGATGACAGTGTGCAGAATATAGCCGAGATACTGAACAGGGAACAATACTCACGTGTACCTGTTTATAAGGAGGACAGGGACAATATAGTCGGTATACTTTTATACCGGGATTTCATGACGGCTTTGTATACCGGGGGATCGGAAAAACTTGATCTCAAGGATTTTGTCCGGGACGCTTATTTTGTTGCGGATCATATAAAGATAGACGACTTATTTGCTCAGATGAAGAAGAAGCACGTGCATATGGCCGTGCTGACAGACGAATTCGGAGGATTTACCGGTATAGTCACGATGGAGGATCTTATTGAAGAGATAGTCGGGAATATATACGATGAATACGACGTGGATGAAACCGAGCATATAATAAGCGAGAAAGGAAAAGAGAACGTATATATCGTAAACGGGCTTACCCCCATACAGGAAGTGAACCGCGAAACGGGGACGGAGTTTGATGAAGACAACGAAAATTACGATACGATAGGCGGTCTTGTGGTGAGTTTACTCGGGCATTTGCCGTCGAGGAACGAGAAGGGGATATTCAATGTGGACAATACCGAGCTTGAGATACTGCAGGTAGATCATCGCAGGATCAGCAAAATAAGGCTGACGATCAATCCTGTAGAAAAAGAGGAGAAAGAGGAATGAGATATTATCTGACGGAAGTCGAGGAAGTAATCAAGGAAAAGGGCGGCAGTGCAAACGGACTGAGCGAAGAACAGGCAGTCGAAAGGCGGGAAAAGTACGGAGCCAATAAGCTTGCGGAAAGCAGGAAAACGCCTTTATTTGTAAGGTTTCTGAAGCAGCTTGCCGATCCGATGATCCTTATACTGCTGGCTGCTGCTTTGATATCGGGCATAACCGCCGTGATGCAGAACGAGAGTTTTGCAGACGTGATAATAATACTTGCGGTAGTGATACTGAATGCGGTATTGGGCGTGATACAGGAAAGCAAGGCGGAGAAAGCAATAGAGTCTCTGAAGGAAATGACGGCGGCTACCTGTAAGGTAATGCGAGACGGAAAGCGGAAGGTGCTGCGAAGCGAAGAACTTGTACCCGGCGACCTGATTTTACTGGAAGCGGGAGATTCCGTGCCTGCAGACGGAAGAATAATCGAGTGCGCAAGCATGAAGATAGAAGAAGCCGCACTTACGGGCGAAAGCGTTCCGGTTTCGAAAACTGCGGATAAGCTTGTTTCTTCGGGTGATAAAGACATACCTCTCGGAGACAGAAAAAATATGGTTTATACCGGGAGTACCGTAGTGTACGGGAGAGGCGCCGCAATAGTCACCGATATCGGAATGAAGACCGAGATGGGCAAGATAGCGGAGGCTTTGACCAAAACAAAGGAAGAAGCGACGCCTTTACAGAAGAAGCTGGCGCAGGTATCCAAGGTGCTTACGGTAGCAGTTCTTATAATATGTATAATAGTGTTCGGGGTGCAGCTTATCCGAGACGGGCTGAACGGAGGTATAACAACGGATACGTTGCTTTCGACGTTATTGATAGCGGTGAGTCTTGCTGTAGCGGCCATACCCGAAGGATTGGCGACGGTGGTTACTATCGTTTTGTCGATAGGCGTCACAAAAATGAGTAAGCGGAATGCTGTCATAAGGAAGCTGACGGCGGTAGAGACACTCGGGTGCACTCAGGTGATATGTTCCGATAAAACAGGTACGCTGACGCAGAATAAAATGACGGTCGTTGAGTATTACGGGGAAGACGAAATGCTTTTAGCAAGAGCTTGCGCACTGTGCAGCGATGCTGAAGTCAACGAAAACGGAGAAATTTCCGGTGAACCTACAGAAGCGGCTTTAGTCGGTTACGCACTGAAAAAGGGGATAAACAAGAGGGAGATTGCTTCGGAGTATAAAAGAGTGGGAGAGGCGCCCTTTGACAGTATGAGGAAAATGATGTCTACCGTACATATTGACGGCGACGGATATGTGCAGTATACAAAAGGAGCTCCTGACGAACTGCTGAAAAAGTGCAAATATCTTATCAAAGACGGCAAGGAAGTAACTTTGACCGATGAAATGAGAAGAGAGATACTCGGCGCAAACAAGACTATGGCAGACAAGGCATTGAGGGTACTGGCGGCGGCGTATAAAAAATATAAAAATAAGCCTGAAAGCAATGAAGCGGGATGGCTTGAAAAGGATATGGTATTCATAGGGCTGACGGGAATGATCGATCCCGTAAGGCCCGAGGTAAAGGCGGCGATAGAAGAGTGCAAGAACGCGGGGATAAGGACGGTGATGATAACCGGCGATCATCTTGATACTGCGGTGGCTATTGCATTGGAGCTGGGTATAATTTCCGACAGGAGCGAAGCGGTGACGGGGAGTACGCTGGATGAGATATCAGATGGACAATTGCCCGAATTTATAAAGCATATAAGCGTATACGCGCGCGTACAGCCTGAACATAAAGTCAGGATAGTGAACGCGTGGAAGGAGCTTGGAAAGATCACCGCGATGACAGGCGACGGAGTCAATGACGCCCCGAGCATAAAATCTGCCAATATAGGTATCGGCATGGGCATAACGGGGACGGACGTGACCAAAAACGTTGCCGACATGGTGCTTGCAGACGATAACTTTGCGACTATAGTATCTGCAGTAGAGGAAGGCAGAAGGATATATGACAATATAAGAAAAACCATACAGTTTCTGCTTTCGAGCAATCTGAGCGAGGTAATAACGATATTTGCAGCGACAATAATAGGGTTTATCGTATTGAGGCCGGTACATTTATTATGGATAAATCTTATAACGGACTCTATTCCCGCAATAGCGCTGGGCATGGAGGGAGCGGAGGACGACATAATGAAAAGGCCCCCGCGGGACAGTAATGCCGGTATTTTTGCCGATCATATGGCGGTCAATGTAGTGATACAGGGGATAATAGTTTCAGCAATAACGATCGGAGCATATTTTATCGGACATTTTATGGAAGAGCGAGCGGCGGGGCAAGTCCTTCCCGGACTGGATACCGAACACGGCATAACTATGGCGTTTCTTGCAATGAGCATGGCGGAAATATTTCACTCATTCAATATGCGTTCGCAGACAAAATCCATATTCGGAATGAAAAAACAGAATAAAATACTGTGGGGCGCAATGCTTTTATCGCTTATACTGACCACATGCGTAATAGAAGTGCCTTTTCTTGCTGAGGCTTTCGGCTTTACGCAAATAGGTATCGCGGAATACGCGATAGCGATCGGTCTGGCTCTTACGATAATTCCTTTAGTTGAAATAAGCAAATTGATACAGAGAAAATGTGCTGCAAAAAAACACTGAAAAAAACGAAAAACCTTAATTATTCGTTTGACAAGACAATCAATAAATGATATCATATGAAGGCGTTTGACACAGAAGCATGTGTCGGCGCAACGGGGGTGTAGCTCAGCTGGGAGAGCACCTGCCTTGCAAGCAGGGGGTCAGCGGTTCGATTCCGCTCATCTCCACCATAAAGGGAGCATAGCTCAGTTGGTTAGAGCACGCGCCTGATAAGCGCGAGGTCGATAGTTCGAGTCTATTTGCTCCCACCATACCGGAGAAAGTATTTCTCCGGTTGTTTTTTTGATTCGGGGAATATTTTAAGATCAGAAAAAAAACAATTTGTCAAAACCGATTTTTGTGTTATCATAAAAAACGGGGATCCGATAAAATTTACGGTAATGATTTCGGGACTCATTAGAGAAAAGCTTTCGGCTGAGTATATTCTGTGGTGCGCGAGAGAGCTTTTACAGGGAGTACGAAAGGCAGGAAATATTTCCGAACGTGATTTTACTGTCGGAATACTTATGACAAACGTAAATTATACGGTATACCTCTGATAATATGTTTATTCGGATTTAAACCGAAAATCGGGAAACAGTAAGGAGGAAATCATGCTGCAGGAACAAATGAAAGCTCCGGACTTCAGTTTGCCGGACAAGGAGGGGAATATTATTTCGCTCGGTTCTTTTCCGGGCAAAAAAATCGTGCTTTATTTTTATCCGAAAGACAATACTCCGGGCTGCACACGACAGGCATGCGCCTTTGCTTCGGATTTTGAAGAATTCCGGAAAACGGGAGCTGTCGTTATCGGTATCAGCAAGGACAGCATAACTTCTCATTTTAAATTCGCAGAAAAGTATTCGCTGCCTTTTACGCTTCTTTCCGACCCGGAACTGAAAGCAATAAAGGAGTATGACGTTTGGAAAGAAAAGAAGCTGTACGGAAAGATTTCTTTCGGGGTGGTCAGGACCACTTACCTTATCGATGAAAACGGGATAATAGAGAAAATATGGCCTAAAGCCGATCCCGATGAAAATTCGGGAGAGATATTGAGTTATCTGAAAGAGCAAAAGAAACTGTAAGATCCGATCGCGGCAAAATTCAGGAGCAAGGCAGACAGGGAAGGACGGATTTATGGTATATACGCAAAAAGTCTATCCGAACAAACGTGCGATGACAGACATGCACGGATAATCAGGCAGAATGAGACCGGATTTTCAAACGTGAAGGAAGTCCGGATTTGAACTGATCCGGAGACAACGTGAAGTACAGAGCACAAGCTTTTGTGCTGATCGAACGGGCCGATCGGATAGCGACATAACGTGAAGGAATCAGTCATCGGAAAAGCCGAAGATTTTTCGGAAAGATAGATCAGCCTGGTTTCGGACGTTTTGGAAAAACACGCTCGGACACGCCTTTATGAAAGACGATCCGAGAGCTTATCGGAAATACGCATACGCGGATGAAGATATGTGTCTGAAAATGATCACGAGAAAGATTAAAGAAAGGTTTAAAGTTTCGGCGGTTGAATCAGAGCTTAAAGGATCAGAGAAGGGAGACAGAATTTTCCGGTTTTTAAGATAGATATATCATGCCCGAAAAGGGCGCAATAAGTCTGACAGCTTTGCAGTCGGCATAAAATTTTGAAGTGAAGAATAAAACAGGCGTTATTTGTTAAGCAGACAAAAGTACAAAGTAAGGGTATATTACCTGTTCGGATCGGGATATCGGACGGAGCAAAAGAATGAGCACGACGTTAATGGTTATTTTAGGATTTTCCGTAGTTTTTCTGGCGACGACTCTCGGAAGTGCGATGGTATGGTTTTTCGGGAAAGACATTTCCGAAAAAGTCAATTCGGTATTTTTGGGGTTTGCGTCGGGAATAATGATAGCGGCATCGGTATGGTCGCTGATAATACCTTCGATAGAGGGCGCAGTGGAATACGGTGACTGGAGTTTCATACCTGCAGTGGTCGGATTTTTGATCGGGGGGCTTTTTCTCGTATTGATCGACAAGATAGTTCCCCATTTTCACAAGGGGACCAATGAAGAAGAAGGACCGCGTATTTCGTTGAAGAAATCGACGAAAATGTTTCTGGCTGTCACGATACATAACATACCTGAAGGTTTGGCTGTCGGTTTTGCGTTCGGAGCTGCGGCGGCAGCCGGAGAAGCGAGTGGGTATGTATCCGCTCTGACACTTGCAATAGGAATGGCGATACAGAATTTTCCTGAAGGTGCCGCTGTGGCTTTGCCTATGAAAAGTGCGACGGGAAGTCGTATGAAGGCTTTTTTATACGGGACCGCCAGCGGGGCGGTAGAACCGATCGCGGCGCTTGCGGGTTACTTTTTGGCTTCATTGCTGACTTCTTTGCAGCCGTGGTTTCTGGCTTTTGCGGCGGGGGCGATGATATTTGTTGTTGCGGAGGATCTGATCCCCGACGCGCGTTTATCCTCCCACTCTCATTTGGGCACATGGGGTTTGATGGCGGGATTTGCCGTGATGATGGTACTTGACGTGACTCTCGGATAAAGTTGAGTCAGGATGCGGATATCAATATAATAAAATAAAACCGGCGGTTTGAAAGCAACAAAACGTTTTTTCAGGCTGTCGGTTTTTTGAATGGATTTATGTCTGCGGTGACAAAACGCAGTATTCGGTGACAAGAAATGCAGTATACTGTCTGATATGTTTACTTTGCTGATTTTTTGGCTTCTATGAGTTCCAGGTATCTTTTATAAGTTTTTTCCACGGCGGCGTCCCAGGTAACGTAGAGATTTTCAAATGCTTTGTCACCTGTTTTTTTCAGAAGCTCCTCGTTGCCGAGGGCTCTGATTATACAGTTGGCGAAGTCTTCGGGGTTTTCTTCGCTCATAAAGCAGTCGACATTTTCGGTAGCAGTAAAGGAGGTCACCGAGCCGCGGATAAATATCGAAGGGGTATGTTGTGACGCAGCTTCTATCTGTACCAGAGAGCTTGTGTCGTAAACAGAAGGAAAGAGAAACAGGTCGGCTCTGCAAAGGAACTGAGCGATAAGGTGTCTGTCGGTAAGTCTGCCGGTGAAAATGACGTTATTGTTCAGACCGTTTTCGGAAACGAGAGCTTTGAGCCGGTTTTCGTCCGGGCCTTTTCCGATGAAAACCATTTTGAAGGGGATCCCGGCGTTTTTTATGTATTTCAGGCTGTCGGCGATGAGGAAGATATTTTTTATTTCATTTATTCTGCCGAGGAAGACCAAAACCTTTTCGTCCGGCGAGATACCGTAATTCTCGTTGATAGTTTTGAAAGCTTCATAGGGATCCACAGGCAGCATGTCGGTGGCATTATTCATAACTATGCCGGGAGCAGTCAGCTTATAATCCCGGACGTAAACTTCCTTGATTTTCTCGTTGACAGCCCAGCATTCGTCGCAGGAGTTATAAGCTTTCATTATATAACGGGTAAGTCTTTCGGTGAGGAACTGACTTTTCGTAGCTTTATAAAAATCTCTTTTTAATTGAGAATGTATTGTGCCTACAACGGGGATATTATTTTTTTTGGCATATTTGATACCGTAGCGTGCGACGAAAAACGGGTCGTGGACATGTACGATGTCAAAATTCTGAGCATTGATTTTTTTTCTGAAAGAAGGATCGAAGGGGATTGTAGCTATGGGGTATTCATAAGAAAAGAATTTCATACGGCGGCAACGTTCCACTTTGAAATTATATTTACTGTCGTCATATGATTTTTCGATCGGTTTGGGGCAGAAGAGAGTAACGTCGGCAAATTTGGCAAGTCTTTTTGCGTAATTGTCTATAACGATCACGACTCCGTCCACCATCGGGTAAAAAACATCGTTAAAAAAAGCAATTTTGAGCCTCTTGTCCATTATGTAAGCCTCCGGAAAAACGCGAAGAATATCTGTAAATATATTAAACATTTTTAAGGAATTTGTCAAGCGTATTCAATAGAAGTATTTTCACCGCCTGATTGCAGGGTGGTCGTGCTGCGGACGGAAGATACCTGACAAAAAGTAAAAGCGGCATAACGCCGAAATTAAGTTTTTAAGCAGGCGCGGTTCGAAGAGCGGAAAGAGCAACCGTATTTCCCGAAGTTCAGACCGACCAGGATGAGTCGGAAGAAAAAAGGCATGACGAAGTGCGGGATGTTTCATGTCCGTTTCTGCAGACGGGGAAAACGAAAGGAAAAAGCGTTCAGGCGAAAAACCGACTGACCTCAGGCGGAGTCATGTAATGGTAAACGCGTTAGCAAAGTAACGTTACGAGAAAGCGGAATAGGGGGTATTTTAATTAAACCGTTGACACATTTGAATGAAGGTGATATTATATTTTTAAAAGTAGAGGGAAGCAATTCTCGATAAAAGGAAAAAGAGGAGGAGCTTATGACGTTCAAAGACCTTTACATAGGGCAGAAGGCCTCTGTGCAGAAAACATTCACCGCGGCGGACGTCAGTATGTTTGCCGGTATAAGCCTGGACGTGAATCCGTTGCATATGAGCGATGTATACGCAGAGAAGAGCATATTCAAAAAGCGTGTAGTGCACGGGATACTGACGTCAGGTCTGATATCTGCGGTATTGGCAAACAAACTGCCCGGACCGGGGACGATCTATCTCGGACAGGAACTCAGGTTTGCGGCTCCGGTTTATCTCGGCGACGACATAACTGCCGAAGTTGAGATAACGGAATTAAGAGAGGACAAAAAGATAGTGAAACTTAATACCGTATGTGTGAATCAGGACGGAAAGCCTGTGATCACGGGTACAGCGACAGTCAAATTTGACGCATAAAAAGGAGTATGGTATGAGTAAGGAATTCAGGTATGAGCTTTTTTCTCAGATGATAAACGAGTTTGCCGACAATGAAGTAAAGCCGGTTGCGGCCGAGACGGACGAATATGAGCGTTTTCCCGAGGAGAACGTAAAAAAGATGGCTGAGCTGGGGCTTTTCGGCATAATAGTGCCTAAGGAGTACGGCGGAGCGGGCGGGGATTATAAAATGTATATAACTGCCGTTGAGGAGCTGAGTAAAAGGTGTGCGACGACCGGGGTGATATTGTCGGCGCATGAATCATTGTGTGTGGCGCCGATAATGGAATACGGCAGTGAGGAGCAAAAGAATAAATATTTACCCGGACTTGCTTCCGGCAAATATCTCGGAGCTTTTGCTCTGACCGAACCTGATGCCGGTACGGACGCCGGAAATCAGAAATCGGTAGCAGTGGAAAAGGATGATCATTTCGTACTTAACGGATCGAAAATATTCATTACCAATTCCGGTTACGCCGATGTATTTGTGGTTATAGCCGTTACGGGCAAAACTCCCAAAGGTCCCGAGATGACAGCTTTTATTCTTGAAAAAGGAATGGAAGGGTTCAGCGTGGGGAAGCACGAGAAAAAGATGGGCATACGCGGAAGTTCCACATGTGAGCTTGTATTCAGGGACGTAGCGGTACCTAAGGCGAATATGCTAGGGAAGAGGGGAGAAGGTTTCAAGATCGCCATGAAAACACTTGACGGCGGCAGAATAGGTATCGCCGCGCAGGCTTTGGGGATAGCCGAAGGCGCGCTTGAAGAAACGATAAATTATGTCAGGGAGCGTAAGCAGTTCGGAAAGCCTATATCGGCGTTTCAGAATACGCAGTTTCGTATTGCCGACATGGCGACGAATATAACGGCAGCAAAGTATCTAGTATATGCCGCGGCGGAAGCCAAACAAAACAAATCGCCCGAGATATCGGTTGCGGCGGCGAAAGCAAAGCTGTTTGCCTCCAGAACGGTCATGGAGGTCACGACCGAAGCAGTGCAGCTTCACGGCGGATACGGTTATACTAGAGAATATCCGGTAGAAAGGATGATGCGCGATGCTAAAATAACGGAAATCTATGAAGGGACAAGCGAAGTGCAGAGAATGGTAATATCAGGCGCGTTACTCAAAAAGAAGTAGGAGGCAGTGGGATGAAAATAGTCGTATGTATGAAACGTGTTCCCAACACGACGGAAATAAAAATAGATCCCGTAACGAAAACGCTTAAGAGAGACGAGGTTGCAAATATAATCAACCCCGACGATAAGACCGCGATAGAGGCGGCACTTCGTTTAAAGGATCGGTACGGAGCAAAGGTCACGGCGGTCAGCATGGGCGCCATGACAACGGAGCCCTGGATGAGGGAAGCGCTGGCGATGGGAGTGGACGAAGCTGTATTGGTGAGCGACATGGCGTTTGCGGGAAGCGATACGCTTGCTACCTCCACGATAATGAGCAAAGTGCTTGAGAGAACAGGCTATGATGTGATAATATGCGGAAGGCAGTCAATTGACGGTGATACGGCACAAGTGGGACCTCAGATAGCGGAACTTCTCGGATTGCCGCAGGTAACATATGCGGTGGATTTCGAATACGATGAGAGTCAGGAAACTTTCAAAGTAAAGAGGTTGTTCGAAGACAGGTATCAGTGGCTTGAGGTCAAGGGGAAGTTTCTCATGACGGTAATGTCAACTCTTGCAAAACCGCGTTATATGAACGTATGGGATATAGTGGATCAGGATAATAAAGAGATTATCGTGGTAAGCAATAAGGAACTCGGACTCGGTCCTGAGGTAATAGGATTAAACGGGTCGCCTACAAAGGTACGTTCTACTGCCACCAAGGAATTGAATACGGCAAAAGAGCTTGTTGAGACAGATCCCGACGAGGCTGCCGCGATAATCGTAAAAGTATTGGCAGAAAAGCATTTGATATAAGGGGGTAAGATATGCCTGAGAATATTTTGGTTTATTGTGAACAGCGGGACGGCAAACTTCAGAATGTTTCTTTCGAACTGCTGGGAGCAGCAAGGAAAATAGCCGAAAAATGCGGAGAAAAGGTAGTTGCCGTGCTTTTGGGGAAAGATATAGGAAAGGAGGCGGAAAAGCTTTTTCATTACGGCGCCGATGAGGTGTATACTGCAGACGACGAAAGACTCGAAAAGTACATGACGGAGCAGTATGCTCAAGCATTTACGGCGGCGATCGAAGAAGTGAAGCCCAATATAGTGCTTATAGGAGCAACAAGTATAGGAAGGGATCTGGCCCCGAGGATGTCTGCAAGACTCAGGACGGGACTGACAGCGGACTGTACGGGGCTTGAAGCCGATGAAAGCGGTAATCTTTTTATGACAAGGCCTGCTTTCGGAGGAAATCTGTTTGCCACGATAGTATGTCCGGATGCACGGCCGCAGATGTCCACGGTGAGGCCGGGCGTTATGAAAAAGCCTGCAGAGGACAAAAGCAGAACGGGAACGGTGAAAAATCTGCATGTTGATTGGCATGAGGAAAAATTTGTCGTAAAGCTGATAGAAGAGGTAAAAGAGACCAAGGAAGTCGAGAAAATCGAAGAGGCGAAAATACTTGTGTCGTGCGGAAGAGGTTTTGCGGAGAAAATCTGTGTGGCGGAAGAGCTTGCTCACGAACTGAAGGGCACGGTAAGTTCTTCGAGAGCGCTGGTAGACGCCGGGCGTATGCCTCAGCCGAGACAGGTCGGTCAGACCGGAAAGACAGTAAGGCCGCAGTGTTATATGGCAATAGGCATAAGCGGAGCCGTGCAGCATCTTGCAGGCATGGAAGAGTCAGAATTTATAATAGCAGTAAACAAGGATAAAAATGCGCCGATAATGAGCGTAGCGCATCTCGGAGTCGTAGGGGACGCCGGGATCATAATTCCCAAGGTGATCGAAGAGATCCGTAGACAGAAGAAAGCGTAAAAGGTAAATAAAGAAGTCGGTGAAGGACTTTTGAGCACACGAATTATCAAGGAGACAATGTAATGAAATTAAAGGATAAAGTTGCCGTAGTGACAGGCGGAGCAAAGGGGATAGGCGGCGAGATATGCAAGCTTTTTGCAAAAGAAGGGGCAAAGGTCATAGCAGTTGACGTCACGCAACCGGTTTATGACGCAGCCGAAGTGGAATGGTATGACCTGAATGTCGCAGACAGCGCGGCATGCGAAGAATTTTACAAATATGCCGTCGGAAAATATGGCAGAATCGACATACTTGTGAATAACGCCGGCATAACGAGAGATGCTATGACGCGTAAAATGACAGACGAGATGTGGAATACGGTAATATCAGTCAATCTTACCGGGGTATTCAATCTTACCCGTCTGATAGGGCCTCATATGGAAGCAATGGGAGGCGGAAGTATAATAAGCATATCGTCAGTGGTAGGAGAGTACGGAAATATAGGGCAGGCGAATTATGCCGCTTCCAAAGCAGGCGTGATCGGACTCACAAAGACATGGGCGAAAGAGTTTGCGCGTAAGGGAGTGCCGGTGAGAGTGAACTGTATAGCTCCCGGATATGTGATGACCGACATACTTAAAACCGTACCGCAGGAATTGCTTGACAAGTTTTCTTCGCTTACCATGCTCGGGCGTCTCGGACAGCCGGAAGAAATAGCAAAGCCCGCTTTGTTTCTGGCAAGCGATGACGCTTCATATATCACCGGGCACGTTCTCAGCGTAAACGGCGGAATGAGACTGTAAACATAATGATATAAAAAACAGACGCGGAGTATTGCCTTAGTTTTCACAGGGAATTGTTGCCACAGAATATATGTGAAGTAAAGTAGAATATCGCACCATACCTTATAAACAAGGCAGGTGCGTTTTTTTATTTTGATTTTAAATTATTTCGTTGTATAATATAGTCAAAGATAATCACTAATCTGGCGAGGAAGCAGCTATGACGATACTTTATTTTGTGAGACCGGCAGAGTCTGATTATCTTAACCATGATTACTGCAATAGAGAGCTGTCGGCAAAAGGATCGAAGGTCAGAAAATAGTATCACGGTAACTGCCGAATAAAAAGGTCGATGCTTTGCTGTCCGGTCCTTATAAGCGCGCAATTGATACGATTCAACATTTTGCAGACAGTAATTAATTGCCGATTGAAATCGCTCGGGATTTCAGAGAAAGAAAAGCAGATAGTGCTTGGATTACAGATTTTACAGCGTTTTCAAAGAAATAATAGAGTGATTTTTTCTGTAAACTCACTGACGGAGAGACGCTTAAGAAGTGCAAATGCGAAATGTAAACGCATTAATGCGTGTTCTTGGAAAGTATCAGGATAAGACGGTTGTGATTGGCAGTCACGGAACCGCTCTTTGCACCATCCGGTTGTTTTGACAAATCTGTTGAATACGAGGTTTTTGCAGAAATAAAATCGTTGATGTCGTGGATTGTAGAGTTTTTGCGGCAGAGAATTGCAGAACATAGAGAAAATAAATGTGTTTGAAAGAGAAGATTGATAACTTCAGATTTGTAGAGCAGTTAAACAAATCCAAAGTCAGAGGGGAAATCATGAAAAAATGCGAATGGTGTAATCTGTCCGAAGAGGACAAGAAGTATTTATTGTCAGATAACAAATATTGGACTGTTTACCTTGCGGATGAACAAGATTATATCGGACGGTGCATTATAGTATTAAAGCGGCATTGCGGTACTTTGCCGGAACTCAAAGATGATGAATGGTCGGAACTTCTTCTGTTGATAAAGAAATACGAAAAATGCGTAAAAACAGTTTTCGATGCAGAATACTGTAATTGGAGCTGCCTGATGAACAGTTTTTACAAGTCACCTGAGCCATGCCCGCATATACATATTCATGTCAGACCGAGATACAAAAATCCGGTTGTCATCAATGGAAATACTTATATAGATAATAATTTCGGTCATCATTACTCAATCGGCAGAACCGAACAAATGTGCAGTAAAGAGGATATTCAAATCATATATGGATTATTGAAAAAGTGGCTGAACTCGTAAATTACGATTTATCAGGCAAATAAAGGCGAAGAATTCTGAAATTTTCGTCCTTTTTAATTTTTGCGGAAATTCCTTATTTCTGAGTTTTATTGTCCGGAAAGCTCAGGAGGGTTTTTGGCTAGGGTACGGCATTAGATTAAACAGACTGACCGTGGAAAGAAAATGTGTCTGTTTATTTTTTGAAATGTGAATCATAACCTGTATATGATTGTGTTTTTTGTGGATTTATTGTATAATAAAATAGGTATTGTATAGGGGGAGAATGGATATAATGGAGAAGGGATCCGATTACATAATACGCGCCGTGAGCGCGATTCCAAAGGACGGAATATATGGCAAATAGTATAAGAGTTATGTTTCTCGGCGGACTCGGGGAGATCGGAAAGAACATAACGGTTTTTGAAAGCTGTGATCAGATAGTAGTGGTTGACTGCGGGCTGTGTTTTCCTACGGCCGAAATGCCCGGAGTGGATGTTGTGATACCGGATGTATCGTATCTGAAGGAAAATGCCGAAAAGATAAAAGGTATTCTGCTTACGCACGGGCACGAAGATCATATAGGAGCGGTGCCTTATGTGCTTAAGGAACTGGGAAAAGATATACCGGTTTTCGCAACTCCTTTGACTCTTGCTCTGGTAGAGAGCAAGCTTACGGAGCACGGCATATTCGGTGCCGATCTTATCAGCGTTACGGACGGAACGGTAGTTTCGCTAGGTGTTTTTACAGCCGAATTCATACATGTATGTCATTCTGTGGCGGGGTCGCTTGCGATTTCGTTATCCACTCCCGTAGGGACAGTATTCATAACGGGGGACTACAAGATAGATTTTACTCCGTTAGCGGGTGAAGTGATGAGTCTGAGCCGTGTGGCTGAGATAGGGAGGAAAGGAGTGGCGTTGATGCTTGCAGATTCGACCAACGTGGAGAGGCAGGGTTACACGATGAGTGAGCAGGTAGTCGCCGAAACACTGAAGAGGATATTCGGAGAGAATGTCGAAAACAGGATAATAGTCACCACATTTGCAAGCAATGTGGACAGGGTTCAGATCATTCTCGATTTAGCGAGGGAGTTTAACAGGAAGGTTGCGGTATCCGGAAGGAGCATGGAGAATGTGCTGGAGATAGCCACGCGTGTCGGATATCTGCATTACAGTCCGAATCTTATGATAGATCTGGACAAGTTGGATCGTATACCTCACAAGAATCAGCTTATACTGAGCACGGGAAGTCAGGGTGAACCTATGAGCGCGTTGACGCGAATGAGCAGCGGGGAGTTCGGGAAGGTCAAGATAGGTCCGGATGACACCGTGATAATATCGGCGTCGCCGATACCGGGGAATGAAAAGGACGTATTCCGTGTGATCAATAATTTGTACAGACTGGGCGCGAAGGTCATATACAGCAGGCTTGCGGACGTGCATGTATCGGGACACGCGTGTCAGGAAGAGTTAAAGCTCATGTTGGCGTTGCTGAAGCCCACGTATTTCATACCTGTTCACGGAGAGTACAGGCATCTGAAGCAGCATGCGACTTTGGCTGTGCGAATGGGGATCCCGGAGAAAAACGTTATAATAGCTGAGCTGGGGGATTGCATAGAGGTCACGAGGAAATACATGAGGAAGGAAGGCACGGTAACTGCGGGCAACGTACTTGTAGACGGATTGGGAGTCGGCGATGTAGGCAATATAGTTCTGAGGGACAGACTGCTGCTCAGCGAAGACGGTATGCTTATAGTAGTTGTGGGCGTGTCCACGACTGAAGGCGGCATAGTAAGCGGACCGGAGATAATAAGCAGGGGCTTTATTTATACAGGGGATAATTCTGCCGACGATATCGTAGACGAAATGAAGCAGATCGCGATATCAGTGCTGCAGGAAATGGATCTTAAGGAATTCAATGCCTCGGGGGCGAAAATCCTGATACAGAAACAGATCAAAGCTTATCTGGCAAGGAAGCTCAAGCGCAGTCCCATGGTTTTGCCTGTAATAGTACAGATATAGCTGAAGATATGGAAAAGCCGAGGAGAAATGCAGATGCGGAAAGAGTCGGGCTCGGGAAGATAAAGGAGCGCGCACTGGAAAGGCACATACCCGTTATATGTGAGGAAACCGAGAAACTGCTGAGGATAATAGTAAAGATAAAAGCTCCGGAAAGGATATTGGAGATAGGGACAGCGGTAGGGTACAGCGGAGCCGTTATGCTTGAGTCGGCGCCGGAAGCCAGGCTTTATACAGTCGAGAAGGACGCAGACCGATGCGAGGAAGCGAGAGAGAACTTTATCCGACTCGGTATGGAAGAAAGAGTCAATGTCATAAACGGGGACGCCGAGGAGATACTTCCGATGCTTACCGGGAGCTATGATTTGGTTTTTATGGACGGACCGAAGGGGAAGTATGAGGTATTTTTGCCGTATATAACCGAAATGCTCACGGAAGGCGGAGTGCTGATATGTGACGACGTGCTGTATATGGGGTATGTGGAGAATTTTCCCGGTACGGGACATAAGCATGTTACAATAGCACGGAATATGAAAGGTTTTCTGGAAGCGCTGCTTGAGTCGGACAAGTACGACACGCTTTTATTAAGGGAAGGCGACGGAATAACTTTGAGTATAAAAAAGGAAAACAAATGATTGAATTGCTTGCCCCCGCCGGGGATATGGAAAAACTTAAAACTGCAGTGCATTTCGGTGCAAACGCCGTTTACATGGCAGGGAAGAAATTCGGGCTGAGAGCTTTTGCAGAAAACTTTACCGAAGACGAGCTTAAGCAGGCTGTAGAATACGCTCACGAAAGAGGAGTAAAAGTATATGTGACGGTAAACATATACGCAAAAGAGGAGGATTTCGACAGCTTGCCCGAGTACCTGTGTTATTTGAAAAGTATAGGAGCCGATGCTGTATTAGTCAGTGATCCGGGTATAGTCGACCTGATCAGAGAGCTGGTTCCGGGATTAAGCGTGCATTTGTCCACGCAGGCAAATACTACAAACAGTTTTGCTTTGAGGTTTTGGGCAAAACAAGGAGTGAAGCGTATCGTGCTTGCGAGAGAATGTACTTTGAAGGAAGCGGCGGAAATGACTTTGGCGGGGAAGCTTTGCGGCGTTGAGACCGAAGCTTTTGTTCACGGCGCCATGTGCGTATCGTATTCGGGCAGGTGTCTGCTTTCTGATTTTCTGACCGGCAGAGGCGGAAACAGAGGAGAGTGCGTTCAGGCTTGCAGGTGGAATTGGAAACTGACTGAACCGGAGGACCCCGAAAGAAGCATTTATCTTTCCGAGGACGAAAGAGGAAGTTATCTTCTAAATTCCAAGGATCTTCGTATGATAGAGCATATACCGGAATTGATCGGGACAGGCATAGCAAGTATGAAGATAGAAGGAAGGAACAAGTCGGCATACTACGTGGGCACGATAGTGAACGCTTACAGAAGGGCTATAGACAGGTATTATTTCGAAGGCGAAAAATATACGACGGATCCGGAGTTGACAGAGGAAACGGTGAGAGCAGGTCACCGCAGTTACACGACGGGATTTTATTTCGGAGAAAAAAACAAACAGTATTACGAATCGAGCAGAGCGGCCATGACATATGAATTCATAGCCGTAGTTTTGAGTTGGGAAAACGGCTTTGCGTTAGTGGAAATGCGGAATCGTTTCGGGAAAGGCGATCTGCTCAATATTCTCGGTGCAGGCAGGAGTTTCAATAAGACGTTTGTCGTACAAAGCATAAAAGATCAGGACGGCAATGAGATAGATGACGTATATATAGTTCAGCAGAAGGTGAGCATAAATTGTCCCGAACGCGTATTTGCGGGGGATATACTGAGAAGGGAAATAAAGAAGAAAGGCGAAAAAGCCGTATGAATCGTTGCTGAGAGGGAGAAGGGCAGATGGTGCTGAAAAACAAAAGCGATATAAAGAAATGGCTGTGGATATGTTTGATCCCGCTGATCGGGGGTTTTGCGGCGGTGTGCGCGGTTTCTCTGACGGTAAACGGCAGACTCGACGAAAACAGTGATGATAACAGATTCAGGATTTTTCCCGTGGCAGTGCTTGTAATATCTGCCGCGGCGGTGATCACGATATTCATTCTTGCCGGGCTGACGGAGATGTGGCAGCTCATAACAGCGTTGGCTATAGTATTATATATTTCCGGGTATCTGAATTTATTGTATGCAATGAAGGTGTTGAGTAAAAATGAAAAGGCGGCGGAAGCGGAAGTGAAAACTCAAAAGCGTGAGGCGCAAAGCAAGGACGGAAGTGCGGAGGAAAGGAATGACATTCGATGACGAAATACTGAGCGTTCAGGAAGCGAGATTGCTCAATCCTCTTGTGCTGGCATTTGTCGGAGATGCGGTCGAAACGCTCTATGTGAGAAGGAAGCTTGCCATGCACAGTGACGCCAAAGCAAACAGGCTGCATGCTCTTGCGACTAAGGAAATAAACGCTACGGCTCAGTCAAGAGCAGTCGAGAGCATAATGGATATGCTGACTGAAGAGGAAAGCGATATATACCGCCGTGCGCGTAACAGCAAAGTCAGCACGCCGGCAAAGCACGCGACATTGGATGATTATAAAAAGGCAAGCGGTTTTGAAGCGGTGCTCGGATATTTGTATCTTACGGGAAGGTCAGAAAGGATAAAAGAGTTGATGGAGGCGGCAGAACGACCATTATGAAAATAGAAGGCAAGAATGCTGTCAGCGAGTTATTGAAGAGCGGAAAAGATGTGGACGTGCTGCTGGTGGAAAAAGGAACCGAACATCCCATAATTGCCATGGCGAGGGAGAGGGGCGTCAAAATACAGTTTGTGGACAGATACATACTTGATAAAGAAAGTATGACAGGCAAGCATCAGGGATTTATTGCGCGCGTATCCGGATTCGAATATTGCGGATTGGAAGATATAATAGAAGAGGCGGAAGCGAGGAACGAAAAGCCTTTTATAGTAGTGCTGGACGGCATAGAGGATCCGCACAATCTCGGAAGTATACTCAGGGTATGCGAGTGCGGAGGCGTACACGGAGTAGTGATAGGGAAAAACAGGGCTGCCGCAGTTACCGAGACTGTGATAAGGGTATCTGCCGGTGCGGCGGAGCATATGAAAGTCGCAAGGGTAACGAACATAAATTCGGCAGTGCAATGGTTTCAGCAGAATAAAATATGGGTATACGGCGCAGATATGAAGGGAGAGAGCGTTTATAAAACCGATCTTACCGGGGCGGTCGCTTTAGTGATAGGCGGAGAGGGGAAAGGACTCGGGAAACTCACAGGGAAGCTTTGTGACGGAACGGTATCTCTGCCGATAAGGGGAAAGGTAAATTCACTTAATGCTTCGGTTGCCTGCGGCGTTTTGGTTTATGAAGCGTTGCGTCAGAGGATGGGCTTATGACCGTGGACGGCGATAAAGTGAAAAGGGCGCAGGACGGGGATAATGCCGCGCTTGAAGAGATCGTGAATGATTTTATGCCGTGGCTCAAGGCGTATGCAAATACATATTTCATTCTCGGCGGAGATAAGGAAGACGTAATACAGGAAGGCATGCTGGGACTTTTTTTTGCCGTCAGGGATTACAGAGAAGAATTGTCGGGTTTTGAGACTTTTGCGCATCGGTGCATAAAAGCAAGGATACTGACAGCGCTTCGGCTTGCAAAGGGGAAAAAGCATACCGCTCTGAATACGTGCGTGGAACTTACGGAAAATGACGAGCCGTTGGTAGACGACCCTTTGGAAGGCGTATTGAAGAAGGAATGGAAGGAAACTTTCTATAAAACGATGGAAAATGATCTGAGCAAGACCGAAAGACGTGTCGTGAGCTTGTATCTTCAGGGGTACGGGTATTCCGAAATATCGTCGATGACTGAACTTTCGGTCAAATCGGTGGACAATGCGCTGCAGCGCGGCAGGAACAAACTCATACGGGCTCTGAACGTATAGAGATAAGGAGAAAACATGGCATATTTGGCGTTGTACAGGAAATACAGGCCTCAAATCTTCGATGAGGTGTACGGACAGGAACATATCACGAAAACCTTGATAAATCAGATAAAGACCGGCAGGGTGAGTCACGCTTATCTATTTACCGGTACGAGAGGGGTAGGGAAGACCACAGTAGCAAGGATATTTGCGAAGGCGATAAACTGTCTTGAACCGGAAGGGGGAAACCCGTGCGGCAGGTGTGCGGTTTGCAGGGCGTTGACTGAAGAGAATCTCGACATATTGGAACTGGACGGAGCGAGCAATAACGGCGTGGATCAGGTAAGAGAGATCAGGGGCAATGTGATTTATCCTCCAACGGCGGGGAAATACAAGGTTTATATCATAGACGAAGTCCATATGCTGACTACGGCGGCTTTCAATGCGTTGCTGAAGACGCTTGAAGAACCTCCTTCTCATGCGGTTTTTATACTGTGCACCACGGAAGCGCATAAAATACCCGGGACGATATTATCGAGGTGTATGCGTTTTGATTTCAGGCTTGTCGGTACGAAGACGATAGCCATGCATTTAAAAGAGATAATGAAGACGGAGGGAAAGGAGTGCGAAGACCCCGCTTTGTATCTGATAGCCGAAAAAGCTCAGGGGAGCGTTAGAGACGCGCTTTCATTGGCAGACAGGTGTATGAATGCCGAAGAGGGAACGCTGACTTATGACGATGTATGCTTTACTTTGGGTACGGGCGATATCAGGAGTCTCAGGAGGTTTGCCTGTGCGGTGGTAAGCGGAAATGCCGGAGAGGCACTCAGATATGCGGAGGAGCTGCTCGGATCGGGGAGGAGTGCTGTGTCGCTTGCGGGAGAGACGGCGGAGTATTTCCGCGACATGCTTTTAGCGAAAGAAACGCCGGGCGCTAACGATATACTCAATCTTCCCGATGACACTTTTTCCATGATGGAAAAGGATGCGGTTGAAGCAAATACAGAAAAACTTGTGGCGGCAGCGGAAATATTCGGGAGACTCGAAGGTGAGCTCAGGTATTCCGGTACGCCCGGAGTGATATTTGAAGCCGCAGCCGTCAGGGCTTCGCGAACGGGAGAAAGGGATATTTACGAACGGATATCCGATATCGAGAAGAAATTGGCAAGCGGAGATTTTTCGACGTCATCGACGGAGGATATACCCGCAAAGTCACTGAAGCTGTATTGGGCGACACTTTTAAAGAGGCTGAAAAATGTTGACGTGGTGGTTTCGTCGGCGGCAGAGGACGTAACGGATCTCGAGATGGCGGAAGGCGTGGTGTATCTGTATACCACGGAGCTTACAAAAGGCCTTATGGAAAAGGACCGGGCGTTGTCGGATATATTTGCGAGGGAGTTCGTCAGGGTTTTCGGGAACGTGAAGTACAGATTTGCGGCAGTGAAAGCGGAAAGCGAAGCTCAGAAACTGAAAAGACTGAAAGACATTGCGGACGGAAAACTTGAGATTGAATAAATCATGAAAACGAATAATCCAAAAAAGGAGAAAGGATATGGCTAATAATAAATTCGGCGGAATAAACATGCAGCAGATGATAATGCAGGCGCAGAAGGCGCAGGAAAAGCTGCTCAAAGCTAAGGAAGAACTGGAAAACATGGAAATAGACGGCATAGCGGGCGAAGGACTCGTTACCGTTACACTTACCGGGAAGAAAAGGCTTGTGCGAGTGCATATAGATCCGAAAGCCGTTGACATAGACGACCTTGAAATGTTAGAAGATCTTATAGTCGTAGCGTATAATTACGCGGCGGAGGAAGCCGATAAAGCTGCGGAAGAACTGATGCCTGAAGGGATGGGGGATCTGCTTTGATCAAGAGTACCGGAAACGAAGCGTTGAACGAGTTGATAGGTTATTTCATGAAGCTGCCCGGAGTAGGAGCCAAAACAGCTCAGCGGTACGCGCTTGAAATACTTAAAATGCCGGAAACGGAAATAAAAGCTTTTTCTGGGGCTCTTTCGGGGATAAAGAAGAAGGTGAAATTCTGTTCGGTTTGCGGATGTTTTACCGATACCGATCCGTGTGCAGTCTGCACAAACGGAGACAAAAGCGTGATACTTGTGGTAAAGGACGCAAAAGACGTTATTTCGATGGAAAGAGTCAGGGAGTATAAAGGCGTTTATCATGTGCTGGGAGGGGTGCTGAGTCCGATGGAAAATATCGGGCCGGAAAATCTCAGGATAAAGGAATTGCTCCGACGTATAGACGGAAACGTCAAAGAGGTCATAGTTGCGACCAACCCCGATGTGGAAGGAGAAGCCACGGCGATTTATATTGCAAAACTTCTTCGGCCTCTCGGAGTGAAGGTCACGCGTATTGCGCAGGGGGTTTCGGTAGGGAGCGATCTGGAATACGCCGACGAGATCACATTGTCGAGAGCAATAGAGGACAGAAAAGAAATAAACTGACAGCTATGAAGTGTAATTTATGTCCGCGGGAATGCGGAGCCGAAAGAAGCGTTACGAGAGGAAGATGTGGAAGCGGTGAAGAATTCGAAATAGCATATATAGGGCTGCATAAATGGGAAGAACCGTGCATTTCGGGGGAAAACGGAAGCGGTACGGTTTTTTTTACGGGATGCAGCCTGGGCTGTTGTTATTGTCAGAACCGTGAAATAACGCGCGGCGGAGGACGGAAGCTTTCTGCTGAAGAGCTTTCGGATAAAATGATATGGCTGGAAAGTATCGGGGCGCATAACATTAATTTCGTAACCGCTGGACACTATGCGGATAAGCTGCCGCGTTTGACGTATATGGCAAGAAAAAAAGGCCTTACGATACCGGTCGTATACAATTCGGGAGGATACGAGAAAAAAGAAACTGTAAAGATGTTGCAAGGGTATGTAGATGTTTATCTGCCCGATTTTAAGTACGCATCAAATGAGATATCGGCGCTTTTGTCCGACGCAGCCGATTATCCTGAAGTTGCGAAGGAATGTATCGGGGAAATGCTCAGACAGCAGCCCGAAAGAGAATACGACGAAAACGGGCTTATAACAAGAGGGGTTATCATAAGGCATCTTGTTCTGCCCGGGCTTATAAGGGAGAGCAGAAAAGTACTCGACACTATTTTATCTTGCTACGGCAAAGACGTTGCAGTAAGTCTGATGAGCCAGTATTTTCCTCCGATGAGTTTTGAAGGACGACTGTCTTTTCTTAACAGGAAGCTTACCGCAGGAGAATCGGAAAGGATACAGAATTACCTGTTTTCCTTGGGCTTTAGCGAAGGCTATGTGCAAAGCAGGAAATCTGCCGAAAAAGATTACGTGCCGAAATGGGAGGTATAATGGATAAAGCAAAAGCAAGCAAAGGGAAAAATCTCTGGGATCTGTTTGCAACTTTTTTTAAGATAGGCGCTTTTACTTTCGGAGGCGGTTACGCGATGGTAAGCGTGATCGAGCGCGATCTGGTAAAAAACAGGAAATGGATCACGGAAAATGAATTACTCGATATGATAATTATTGCCGAAAGTACACCGGGCGTGATCGCAGTCAACAGTGCAACTTTTGTCGGATATAAAAAGGGCGGCGTATTGGGAGGCATAACAGCTACCTTCGGGGCTGTGTTGCCGAGTTTCATAGTGATATTACTGCTGAGTTACTTTATACTTGCAGTACAAAATAATATATGGGTAACAGCCGTATTCAAAGGGATCAGGTGCGCCGTGATCATTTTGATTGCCAACGCTGTGATCAAACTTTCCAAGCCGGTCAAAAAAACGCCGCTGTCTGTTACGATAATGGCTATATCTTTTGTACTGAGTTTATTTATCGGTATCAATACAATTTACATCATCCTCGGCGGAGGGGTTTTCGGCATAGTTTATTACGCGATTAAATATCACGGCAGACCGTTGCCTCCCGAAGCAGGCGGAAGACAGGGAGTCCGTGAGGATAACGTTTTGCCTGAAGAAGACAAAAAAGACATAAATAATGATACGTTGCAGCGACCCGATTTGCTGCAGAGTCCTGATAGCAAAGACCCCGAAAGCAATGAAAATGAAATGGCCGGGTCCGGTCATTCTGAAAGCGAACCCGATCAGACGATCAACGGCGGAGAAAGCAGCGGAGAAAGCAAAGGAGATGTCGGGAAATGATATTTTTACAGTTATTCTGGACTTATTTCAAGATCGGGCTGTTTACCATAGGCGGCGGATACGCAATGCTTCCGATGGTCCAAAGCGAAGTCGTAGATAATTTCGGTTGGATTACAAAGGGACAGATGCTTGATTTTATCGGTATTGCAGAAAGTACGCCCGGACCTTTTGCGATAAATCTCGCAACATTCGTAGGGTATTCGGTAGGAAGCGGACAGGGCGGTTTTTTAATGGGACTGCTCGGGGGCGCCGTAGCGACAGCCGGAGTAGTATTGCCGAGTCTGGTAATAATAATGATAGTTTCCGCGCTGTTCAATAAGTTTATCAACAGCAAATATGTACAGGGATTCTTTTTCGGAGTCCGTCCGGTAGTCGTAGGATTGGTGCTTTCTTCGGCGGTCACGGTATTTTTTTCCGTTATAATGCCCGGGGTGAGCTTCGACGTGACCGAAATAGCGAATTCAGAATGGAGCGTGAACATAGTGTCGTTGCTCCTGACGGCACTGATAACAGCAGTATCTTTTATAAAGATAAAGGGAAAAGCATTGCATCCGATCATTTTTATATTGATTGGAGCCGCGATAGGCGTAGTGCTGTTCGGTGTTTTCGGACTTGAGCAGGGCACAGTAGTTTCAGGAAGTTGACAAAATTACTTCAAAAAAAGCTATGAATCAGTATAAAAACGATTTAAATCGGTAAAATATCGGTTTTTATTCCGTTGATATTGAAAATTTGGAGAAATTTTTATACAACTGTATTTTTAAAGTATACAATGATTTGTTAAAATTCCGGAAAATATAAAACAATTATGACCGCTGTGTTAAATTGATTGACAAAATTATTGTTTATGATATAATAGAGTGTAAGTAAAGGCTGGGGTTTGATGCTGAAAAGCTCAATCGGAGGATATATGATAGTCGGGCTGTCTTTGGCGTTGATGCTGATAATAGCTGGGATAATGATACTGATATCGCGCAGGAAAGCGGACAGAAAGGAGGTCGCCGAAAAGGTGATTTCCGTCTTGTGTTTTGCGGTATATATTGTAGTAATGCTTTGTCAGGACGCGATAGACGATGTGATAGGAAATACCGGCGTGGTGACGGGTATTGCACTCGTATGGGTCATAATACTCAGGTGGTTCACGGTGGCTGCTGCGGTTTTGATACCTATAAGCGCATGGTTCAGATATAAGACGTTTGATAATATAATTGCAATTGTGTTCAGCGCGAGTGTATTGCTGAACGTATGCTTTTTTGATCTGAACATGCTTGCAGCCGTCGGCAGTGCGGATTACACGACAGGTGAGGTGCGGGCATGGATATACGGTCTGTTGTTTGCGTTGCAGGGGGGCGTATGTATATACAGGCTGTATGACAGGATAAAGAGGAGGAAAGAGTATCCCGGATGGAGGGAGCAGCTGAAGGGAGTGTTTTCCGTATTGCCGATGCTTCTGACGGCGGTATTTCCGCAGTATGCTTTTCAGGCATTGTTCGGGTATGTAGAGCTTCACTCGGTGGATTTCAGTGTTGCGCACAGAATATTTATATATATAGCAGTGCTTACTCCGATACTGGTCACGATAATATTCAAGAACAGAGAGGAGAGGATAAGGAGAGCGGTGGTATGCACAATGGCGATATCGGCATTTGTGCAGTATTTTTATGTTTTTACTTTCGAGTCATTCACTACGCCGACGGGTCTGCCTTTTCACTTATGTAATACGGCGATACTTCTGATGGTAATGGCGTATGTATTCAAGATGAAGGGAGTGTTTTATTTTACTTATTTTGTAAATGTAGTCGGAGCACTTTTTGCAATACTGCTGCCTAATAACGGAGAAAACGATTTGTTTTCACTGAATAATTTTCATTTTTGGTACAACCATTGGAATGCATTTTTTTTGCCCATACTCGGTATAACGCTGAAGATATATCCGAGGCCGAACTTCAAGATGATAAGGAAGGCCATAGCGGTATTCACCGTATATATAGTGCTGATGGTGGTGCTGAACGGATGGTTGCAGAATTACGATCCGAACGTGGATTATTTTTTCCTCAACAGAAACTTTATAGTGGACAAGTTCGGGTCGACATTCATACCGTTGAAAGAGAGCTTTGTGCTCAGGTTTCCTTTGGGCGGGGATCTTGAATTCAAGACTTATTGGTTATACGATTTGGTGGTATACGTAGTGTATATCGGATTCATATTTGTGACGTGGGCTATATACGCATACAGTTACAGGGTATCGGATCATTATGCAGAAGCTGCGATGCTTTTGAAACTGGACACGCTTGAAATAATGAAGTTAAAAAAGGAAATGGGGGACAGGCCTATCAGTCAGCCTGTTGATCCTTCGGGGGTTGATATGATAAAGATAGAGCATTTTTCCAAGCGATACGGGAAAAGCGATCGATTTGCCGTAAAGGATTTTAATCTTGAAGTGTACGACGGAGAGGTATTCGGGTTTCTCGGGCATAACGGTGCGGGGAAATCCACTACTATCAAGAGTCTTGTCGGGATACAGAGCATAACGGAAGGCAGAATGGAGGTATGCGGATACGACGTAGCCAGACAGCCGCTTGAAGCCAAGAAGTGTATAGGGTATGTATCCGACAATCATGCTGTATACGAGCATCTTACCGGAAGGGAGTATATAAATTATATAGCTGATCTTTATGAAGTTCCGGCAGCGGAGAGGAAGGAAAGGATAGAAAAATTTTCCACAATGTTCAAATTGGAGAACGATCTGGACAGAGAGATAAAAGGATACAGTCACGGGATGAAGCAGAAGGTAATGGTCATAAGTACTCTGATACACAATCCCAAGGTATGGATCCTTGACGAGCCCCTGACCGGACTTGATCCGACCAGCGCATATCAGATCAAGGAGTGCATGAAGATGCATGCGGAAGCGGGAAATATAGTATTTTTCTCGTCGCACGTGATAGAGGTAGTCGAGAAGGTGTGCACGCGTATCGCGATAATAAGTCACGGGGAGCTCAAGGGGGTATATGACGTGGCTCAATTGAAGAAAGAAGGCGTGAGCATGGAAGATTTATATATGTCATATATACAGTAGGAGCTTTTGAGATGGAAAAGAGCATAAAATTCAAAAGCAGAAACAGAATAATGACTCTGGTGAAAATGCAGCTTGCGGACAAAACACCGTTTGCCAGAGGAGGAACAGCGGCGAAAAGGGCGATATATATCGGTCTCAGGTTTTTTGCGTTAATACTTCTGACTGCTGTATACGGCGGGGTATTTGCTTTTTTCAATTATATAATGAGTCTGAGAGTGGACTTCAACTTTCTGAAGTTTCTGATATGCATAACGCAGATAATAAGTGTGATAGCAAATATAAGCTTACTGATAAACAATCTGTATCTGAGCAAAGACAACGTGATATTATTTGCGTTGCCTGCAAGGCATAACGAAGTATTTCTGAGTAAGCTCATAGTGTTTTATATAGGGGAATTCAAGAAAAACACTTTTCTGCTGCTGCCCGCCATGCTTGCCTATGTAGTATTCGGCAGCGTTAATCTGCTTTACTTTGTGAACGGAGCGTTGATGCTGATAGTGCTGCCGTTCATAACGGTACTGGCGGCGGCATTGCTTTCGATCCCTGTGATGATAATAAAGAATTTTCTTTCATATCATCCGTGGGTCAGTTTGGGGTTTTATCTTGTTGTATACGGAATGATAGTATATTTTATATACGAACTGGTGCGGGTATTTCCTGATCCATTCAGAATGCTTGCTTTGTATAAGACGTACATGGAATACGTGAATAATTTTATCAGAAGTACAAACGAGTATTTTATATTGTTCGGGAATGCGGTAAACACCATGTTTTCCGTGAGAAGGTGGACGGATTATGTAATACTTGCCGCTTCGGCAGCGGGGATAGTTGCGGGAGTATATTTTCTTGCGATGCCGCTTTATTTCAGGATAGTTTGCGGGGTGACGGACAGAGAGATCAAGAAGACGCACGCCGCAAAGGAATACAAGGAAGAAACGGCGTTCAAAGCGTTTTGCATAAAAGAGGTAAAGACAGTAACGAGGAATTCAAGGAAGCTTGTGTCCGCTTTTTATTCTGTACTCACATTTCCATTGGTGATGTACACCATAAACGGAATACTTGCCAAGATGAATACGAGCGATTTCGGAGCAAGACTGATAGTCGCATTCAACATAATTATCGGGGTGACGTTGTTGGCGGGCAGCAACGCACTGACGGCTACGGCGCTGTCACAAGAGGGGGCGGAGTTTGCGATATTGAAGACAGCCCCCAGCAAAGTCTATAAGATCGCGTGGGCAAAGATACTTCTGAATCTGATAGCGTCGACATTGTCGATACTGATAGCGTTTTCAGTGCTTATGCTTGTAGTGCACATAACACTGACTGACCTTATACTGCTTTTTGCGGTGATACTGTTATTGAATACTGCGCATGTATTCTGGTCATTTCAGTACGACATGCTTGAGCCCAATTTTGCGGACTATGCGCTTACGGGGAATCTTAATAACAACAAAAATGTAGGTCGGTCAATATTTACCGGGATACTGATGGCAGTCGGATTCGGAGCGGTGGGGGCGTTTTTATTGTTTGAGGACTATACGACAGGCTGGATAAGGTTGATACTTTTAGCTTTGGCGTTTCTGTTGCTGAGAACGGTATTGCTTTTATGGAATATGAGAGTTTATTTCAAAAGGATAGAGATGTAGGTGGACTATGAGTAAAAAAATAATTGTACTTATTGAGATAATCGTCTGCATCATGGCAATAGTGGTAGTCAGTCTTTTCGGGTTGCAGGCAGAGAATTGGCGAGATGTGGTTTATGTAACTTCTATAGCATTTTATGAAGATGATATAACTATGGTGGACAGCGTATACAACGGGAAAGAAGGAAAATATCTGCAGATAAATTTACATCCCGATGATGAAAGTTATCAGATCAAGTGGAGGGTGGAACCTGAGAATGCTACCAACTCAAAAATAATTTTCACGTTTTCAGGCGGAATGCAACAGGAAAACGGCATAGTTACAGACGGTGATATAGCAGTTACGCCCGAAGGCTGGTTATATTTTCCCGGAGGGAAAGCCAAGAGTGTGGACATAATAGCAAAAACGACTGACGGTTCCAACAAAACGGCGACTCTGAGGATACGTGTATCCGAGAACGGAGGCGGAGTATTGCCTTTGTGATCGGAAGGAACGGCCACGGATGACAAAACGCGGATACGGCGGTTTTCAGCTGGCGGCGCAATATTCCGAAGTATGAAAACGATATTTATCGGATACGAAGGATCGTAAAAGAGGATCTGCCGTGAAGTGCAGACTATAAACCGCCGAAGGATATTTGTCGGATTCGCAGAGTGTACCATGAAGTAAGAACATGATGTCAAAAACAACGGATTGCTCCCATATAATCGTAATACCCGGAATATAAGCACCGGGATAAGGCGGCGGAGCTTAGTTTTTAAGATAAAAAAGGAGAAAAGATATGCAAAAAAAAGTAAGAATGACAAACCTTTGTCTCATTGCAGTGCTAGTACTTGCGGTGTTGAGTTTTGCCGCGTGCGTGGAAACTCTTGTTGAAAGCATAGAGATAAACCGTCTCGGCATTCCTACGAGAGTGTATGTAGGCGACAGCGTGGATTTTTCCGCTCTTGTAGTTTCAGCCAGGATGTCCGACGGCAAGCTCGTGGAGTTGGACGCAGACCAGTATGAACTTGATCTGGGAGATTTCACGACTGAGCAATCGGGAAATTACGTGATTACCGTAAAATATGAAAGTAAAGGCGTGAAATTCGAAGAAAGGTTCAATATTCAGGTGATCGAAAAAGCGACAACAGGTGAAGGCAGCTATTTCATGGACGGCGACGTCATGGTGATATTTGCCGGTTTTGAATATACATTTGAAGGTATAAGTGATCTTGTGGTAAAACAGGGGGAAAATACTTATCCTGTTGACGGCGACATTCTGAAAATCGATGAAACAGGGGAGTATGTGCTTGTATACAAGAATTCATCAGGCGAAACAGTGAACAGGGATATACGGGTAATTGACAGACTTGTATATTTTGCAGAAGGTGAAAGCAGGACAATATATAAATCAACCATAGCCGAAATGGCTCAGGGCGGGACCGAATTTATAAACAAAGAAGCAGCTCCGTATTTTGTGGGGACAAGCAATGAATTTTATTTTGATCTTTCGCTGGAGTCCACACAGACCGATAAGGTGATCTATCCGACGACGGATATCGTCGACTATAAATTTGAAGTAATGACCGACGGAGATTATTATGAAAAGGACCTAGAAGAGGTAGCAGAAGTCAAAGACGGATATAAGTTTCTTTTCAAAAAGGAACTGATCGGAAAGCTCGTGAGAGTAACCATTACGGCAAAATACGGTCAGGACGCCATAGAAGGGGGGTATCATGATTTTAAACCCGTTACAATGGAATTTCAGTTAAACGACGGATACAATGTGTTTACACATAAGGAATTACAGAAGTGGTTCGGTTCTTTGTATGTGCACACGATAAATATACACCGCAACATCACCACTTATTTTGAGGAAAACCAGCTCAATCCGGACGGTACTCCGAAAAACATAGAACCTTATGCAATGACAAAGTATATTGAATATGACGAAGAGGGCACGCTTATTGCAAACAATACCGCTTCATCGTACGTAAGGGTAAGCTACAATACTGCAGATGATCGTCTTACGGTAAACGGGAACTATTTTACGGTAGACGGGTCTCAGCTTATAGTAATTACACCGGACGATGATAATCTTTATCCCGATCAGCCCGGGTCGCTTACTATAGCCGGGGCTCCTTCGGATGTATGTAATTCTCAGTCGAGTATGTTTTTTGCCGAGGTACATTCTTCAACGCTTGATTCTTATTTGGACAGCTTCAGCATTGAAGACGCCCCCTTGCTTACTGACGAAACTCTGAACGAACATGACTCGTCACTTATAATTTATAATAACCTTACCGTTATAGGCAATACAGAGGTCCCCAGAGGTGACATGACTCAGGAAGAGATATACGAAGCCGTAATAAAGAAATCCGGGTCCTATGCGGGACTGAGAGCCGACAGCGTGGATATGAACGTAAACAACTGCGTGATCAAGTTCACATGTATCGGAGTTTTTGCAACGGGCTGCGGAACGGATGTAAGCGTAAATCAGACTTATGTGACGGAAAGTTGGGCGAATAACATTTACGGAAACAACTTCAACCTTACTCTGACAGAATCATATCTTTATGCAGCCGGCGGATCCGGGATATGGCTTGAGGATACAAATTATCGTGAGGGCAGCGTTTTCGATCCCAATATTGTGGTTGACGATGCGTCAGTTGTGGAGAATTTTGTGAGCGGAACAGAGGCATGGTTCAGTACGAACGGTATGTCGGCGTTTGTTGCGGGCGCGAAATCACAGCTTGACGGGATTGTAACTCAATATTCCGCAGGACGGAAAACTATGGTGAAAACCGAAACTGATTCTGAAGGCGTTCCATATGAGGTATTCAATTTTGCATATGTAGTCGTGTTGAATTATACGAAACAGCCTGATCAGGTTATAAATATTCTTCCTTATTTCCAAGCCGGGGAAATCAAAATACAAAGGAATCCTCAGCTTTTGAACAGTGATCCGCGCAATGTGAGCGGAGTCGGTTTCCTTGCACCTTTGGGTCTATATTCCGATACGATGACTTTCGTAAATGCCGCAACCGAAAAGGGAACTGAAATCTTTGCGGAGGTTCAGGCCGGCAATCAGGAAGTTTTAGCAGCTCTAACGGCTTTTATGGAAGCTAACGGTATCAGCGACATGCAGGAAGGGATAACACAGTATGCGGGGTTCCTGGTGATGAACGCGTCTTTCCTTGAGGAAGGAGTGAAGTTCCTTGAGATTCATACAGAAACTCCGGTAGGATCGATAATTGCGTATACAGAGATTTTTGATATCGAAAACTGATCTGTGAATAACGGCATGCAAATGCCGATAAAAAATATGATGAGGATATAATCTTATATTAAACGGCGGAAGCAAAAAGCTTCCGTCGTTTTTTGCGTAAAAAAGCGTGCAAAAAAAGGAAGTTAAGCCGTCTCAGGGCTCTGAGTGCCATGAATATCGCGGTAGAGATGAAACATACAGTTGTATTTTTATTTAAGGTAAACGGGAAGAATTTCCGGAGAAACGAAGCTTCTGCACGTTTTTATAAAACCGCGGATAATGCGGATAATACAGTTTTCATACGTATCGGCGACAGCGCGCCCTGCATGAACCGAAGACGGAAAAAGTCCGATAGAAACGAATATTCCGATCAGACTTAAATGAAGGGTGCGTTCAGACTTAAATAATACACAAAAACTGTGACAAACTTCCGACAAAGGCTGCTGTAATTTCGGATCGGGATATAAAGTAATGCGGAATAAAATCAAAACAGAAACGATATAAAAAACAATTGAGTCGGAATCCGGGGAGGATCAAATGTGCATACTAAAATAAAAACCGAGGGAATATGGAGATACTGATAATTATATTCGGATTCATAGCCGGAGTGGCCGGAGGGATGGGAATGGGCGGAGGCACTTTGCTTGTGCCGTTATTGTCATTTTTGGATATACCGCAGCATACGGTTCAGTCGGCAAATCTGCTGAGTTTTCTGCCTATGTGTGCTGCTGCGCTTTTTATACACTCCAAGAACAAGCTGATAAAAAAACACGGTAAAGGGAAAATAATAATACCTGCATGCGTCGGAGCGGTAGCCGGGAGCGTAATATCGGTATACGCAGAAGAAAAAACATTGAAAGTTATTTTCGGCGTATTTTTTCTAGTACTGGCGGTATGGCAGTATTTTGAAGCCTTATCCGAGTACAGGAAACGCTGAACTGCATAAAAGCATACGACGCAAGCGGACATTTTGCAATCCGGAGCAGATAGCTTCGGTGTTTTGCGTAATGCCGACAGCAGAAAAAAGCGTTATTTTCGAGCTCTGTACCCCGAAATCACGGAAAGACCATAGAAAAAAGCGGTATTCTCGAGTTCTGTACCCCGAAGTCACGGAAAAACCTTCCGTAACCCTCAAAACGGATCACTGAAACCTTACAAAACAAATCAACCTGCTTTTTTGTCTTGCGCTTAAGATACGCGTGCGCTTAAAACGCATGAGAATACGAGTATGCGCACGGTCCACGTTCGGAGCATGCGAATTGAGCATACTTAAACAAGCATGAGAGATCAGGCAGGCGAGGCTGAAAATTCTGCCGAACACAATGTAGGAAACGGAATGAGAGGAATTAAACGTATACTGAACGGCGGGAGCTCTGAATACCGGATCAGAAGAGTGCGGAAGCAGGGCAGCAGAAGAAATAGGGGAAAATACTGCCGTGGTCCATAGAGGAAAAGCAGACGCTGAGACAATGTAAATCGCAAGGAAGGCGTAAAAAGGACAGGATTACGGAACGTAACAAAAAGGGCAGATAAAGTAAGGATACGGAAAAACCGAAACGCAGGAAGCCGGCAGGTTAGCAGCGAGCAGACTGAAAGAATACATAAAAGAAGTTAAAATCGGGATAAAAATTTTTTTTGACAATTTAATATTGTTGCTATTTAACAGAGGATGTATTATAATAAATGAAGATGGGGGCTTTTGTGCTTTTTCACAGTATCTCTGACAGCCGAAAGCTTTAGTTTTCTATTTTTATGACGGCAGAAATTTTATTTTTTATCGGAGAAGAGGATGAAAGGTTTATTATTGGACTTTTGGAGCGAGTTTGATTTTCTGTTTAAAAATTTTACGACTTTTTTTACTAATGATGCAGGCGGAACGGGAGCGCCGGGTTGGAAGCTCATAGTGATGTGGGTCGTCGGTATCGTGTTGATTTATCTGGCGATAAAGAAAGAAATGGAACCGGCGTTGTTATTGCCTATGGGATTCGGAGCGATATTGGTAAATATACCTTTTTCCGGGGCGATAGGAGAAAGCGGAATAATAGAGTCGCTTTTCAGGGTAGGGATAGAAGCGTCCGAAGCGATGCCTCTTATCTTGTTTATCGGGATAGGGGCAATGATAGATTTCGGACCGCTTATAGCAAATCCCAAACTGATGTTTTTCGGAGCGGCGGCGCAGTTAGGAATTTTCCTTACGATAATACTTGCGAGTTTTTTCCCTCAGTTTTCGTTTGCGGACGCTGCCGCAATAGGTATAATCGGTGCAGCTGACGGTCCTACCTCGATATTGGTCGCAAATACTCTGAGATCCAATTATTTAGGGGCGATAATGGTCGTGGCGTATTCATATATGGCGTTAGTCCCGATAATACAGCCCTTTGCCATAAAGATGGTGACCACAAAAAAGGAACGTGCGATCAGGATGGAATATAAACCGGATTCCGTAAAGAAGAGCACAAAGATAATATTTCCCATATTGTGCACACTCATAGCGGGATTACTTGCACCGCAGTCCGTATCGCTTGTAGGGTGTCTGATGCTGGGCAATCTGATAAGGGAATGCGGGGTATTGAATTCTTTGTCTGAGACGGCAAGTAAGGTCCTGGCGAATCTCATAACATTGCTGCTTGGAGTTACCATAGCGTTCAGTATGCAGGCGAAGGATTTTGTTCAGCTAGAAACGCTGATAATAATGGCATTAGGTTTGTTTGCTTTTGTACTTGATACGATAAGCGGAGTGATGTTTGCAAAGCTAATAAATCTGTTTTCCAAAACGAAGATAAATCCTATGGTCGGTGCGGCGGGGATATCGGCATTTCCGATGTCGTCCAGGGTGGTTCAGAAGCTTGGGTTAGAAGCGGACCCGCAGAATCATTTACTGATGCACGCTGCGGCGGCGAATGTATCGGGTCAGGTAGCTTCGGTACTGGCCGGCGGAGTGATACTGTCGATAGTGCCGCAGATGCTTGGGATATAAGGAGGTACGAATGGATTACGTAATTTTAACAGAATGTATTATGGCAGTCAACAAGAAGATCGGGCAAGCGTTGAGTGTCACATGGAAAGGGATGCTTGTAATATTTCTGGCCATAGGGATAATATATCTGGTCACAAAATTACTTAACAAAGCAGGGAAAAAATAGCGGCTTAACGGCAGCTCCTTTGTGGACTGCCGTCAGTTTTTGTATAGAAAAGCAACTCATCGGAGGATAGATATGAAGGAGTTAAGTTTCAGGAGGGGCGTACATGTTCCTGACAAAAAAGCTGCCACTGCTGACAAACCGATAGAAATAATGCCGCAGGTCGACACATATTATTTCAGTTTGCAGCAGCATATGGGAGCACCGGCGATACCCAAAGTAAAGGAAGGGGACAGGGTGTTGCGCGGAATGCTGATAGGAGAGGCGGCGGGAGCGTTTTCATCGAATATATACAGTTCTGTGAGCGGTACCGTAAAGGGTATAATCAAGAAGAACAACAATCTGAATGTACCGACTGATTACATAGTAGTTGAAAACGACAGACAGGACGAAACAATGACATTGCCGGTCATCGAGCCCGCAAAAGAGAATATTCTGGACAGGATATTTGAAGCGGGCATAGTAGGAATGGGGGGCGCCGGATTTCCGACTTCAATCAAACTGAAACCCAAGACGCCTGTCGATACGCTTGTGATAAACGGAGCCGAGTGCGAGCCTTATCTTAATTGTGACAACAGAGTCATGATAGAGTATACAGAGAAGCTTGTGAGAGGAATAACGCTCATAGCCAAAGCTTTGGAGGTCAAAGAGGCGTATATAGGGATAGAGACAAACAAACCCGAAGCTATCGAAGCGATGAAGAAGGCGACGGCCGATATAACGGTAGTGCCGCTCAAAAAGAAGTATCCGCAGGGGGCGGAAAAGCAGCTGATATATGCGGTCACGGGAAGGATCGTAAAGTGCGGCGGACTTCCGTCTGACGTAGGGGTCGTGGTGCAGAATGTGCAGACGGCTTTGGCGGTATACAAAGCAGTGGAAGAGAACACACCGTTATACGAGAGGGTCATGACGGTATCGGGAGGGGCGATAAAAGATCCCAAGAACCTGCTGGTAAGGACCGGAACGCCTTATCATGACATACTTGAATACTGCGGAGTGGACGATGGGATAGTCAAACTCATAGCCGGCGGTCCCATGATGGGGTTTGCGCTGAGCGACGATTCGGGCGCCACCACAAAAACCGACGGCGGTCTGCTCGGATTGATGAAAGGGGAAGCCAATACCGATCTGCCGACTCCGTGTATAAACTGTTCGAGATGCGCCGATCATTGTCCGATGCATCTGATGCCGATGTACATAGATTTTTATACGCTGGACGGGAGTTACGAGTCGGCAATAAAATACGGGGTAAAAGATTGTTTCGAATGCGGAACCTGTGCGTACGTATGTCCTGCAAAGAGGACGCTTGTGCAAAGCATAAAGCTTTGCAAAGCCAAGCTCAGGGAAATGAAGAAATAGGAGGGAAAGATGGAAAAACTTACTTTTTCGGGCTCTCCCCATATCAGGGGCAACAGCACGACGTCGAAGATAATGATAGACGTATGTATAGCGCTTTTACCTGCATGTATAGTAGGATGCGTATTTTTCGGGTGGTATGCTCTGCTGGTGCTGATGATATCGCTGTTATCTGCTGTAGCCGCTGAATTTGCGTATAATCTGACGATAAATAAAAAGAGTTTCAGAAGCTGTGTGGAAAGCTTTGATTTCACTTCCTGTGTGACCGGATTGCTGATAGGCATGAACATGCCGCCGCAGATAGATTGGTATGTTCCTCTTTTGTCGTCGGTGTTTGCGATAGTGGTGGTAAAGATGCTTTTCGGCGGGACAGGCAAAAATCTGTTCAATCCTGCAATAGCGGGCAGGATATTTGCGTTTCTGAGTTTTTCTGCAGCGATGACAAAAGCGAGCAATTTTGCTTCGGGGAGCATAGTGCTGCAGGCGGGAGCCACACCGCTTACCGAATTTCTGAATAACGGGACCTTGGGCGAAACGACTCTTTTGCAGATGTTTTTGGGAAATATTCCCGGGTGTATAGGAGAAACGAGCGCATTGGCACTGCTTATAGGCGGAATATATCTTGCGGTGCGCAAAGTGATAGACATAAAGTTGCCGTTAATAATGATCGCAGCGGCGGGGCTGACGTGCGTCGTGATAAACGGGTTTGATTTTGGAGTATTTCTTCCGAACATACTGGGCGGCGGACTTGTTCTCGGAGCTGTTTTCATGGCAACGGATTATGTTACCACACCCAATACCAAGACAGGCAAACTGATATACTTTCTGCTTCTGGGTATTCTCGTAGGAGTATTAAGATACAGCAAGACATCGGACAAAATAGAGGCTGTGAGTTTTGCCATACTGATAATGAATATAACGGTGCCTTTGTTTGATCGGTATATAGTAAACAGGCCGTTCGGATATGTAAAGAAGAAGAAGGAGGCAAAAGCGAAATGAAAGTGTCGGTAAAGGCTTCCATAGTATTGATAGCCATAGCGTTGGTTTCCGGGTTCATATTGAGTGTGCTGAGCGATTTATTATACGTCAGCGAAGAGGAGAAAGACAACAGGAAACTGGCAACTGTTTATGCGTCTGAGATAACCGAAAGATATACGAGCGACGTACTGACGGAGAAATACGGCGACATTCTGAAAAACGAGACCTACGGGGAGGTTACGGGCGTATATTTCTGTGATGACGGAGCGGTGATAGTAAAAGCGAAAGGGAAAGGCGGATATTCCAGCGGATGGGTGGAATGTTATGTAGTGATAAAAGACGGTGTGGTGAAAAACGTAGTAGTCAGTGATAACGCTAATCAGTCTTTCATAGGGCTGATAAAGGAATCTTGGCTGGCGGAGCAGTTTGAAGGCAGAAGCACGGATAAGGAACTAACGATGAATGTCGACGTTACGCCCAATGCGGGAGCTTCGAAGTCCTCAAACGCCATAAACAACAGCGTGAATATGGCCATGAGTTTTTACAACAAGGCAATAAAAACGCAGCAGCAGAATCCGGGCGGCAATATTGTGACCATGAAGGCCGGCGGAAATGCAGATGTCAGTTTAAACGGGTACGGAACGGGGAACGGAAAGGAGGTTTTGTTATGAACAAAGCGCAGCCTAAAATAAAAGATATAGCGTTGGACGGAATTGTAAGGCAAAATCCCGTTTTCAGACTTGTACTCGGAACATGTCCCACATTGGCACTTTCCACGGCGGTGACCAACGGATTGGGAATGGGGCTGGCGGTTACATTTGTATTGGTATGTTCTAATCTTATAATATCGCTGTTGAGGAATGTGATACCAGATAAAGTCAGGATACCGGCATTTATAATGGTGATTGCGACGTTCGTGACGGTGACGCAGCTGGTGGTTGCGAAGTTCACTCCGGATCTGAACGACAGTTTGGGCGTATATTTGCCGTTGGTGGTGGTGAACTGCATAATATTGGCAAGAGCCGAGAGCTTTGCAAGTGCGAATAAGCCTTTAGCCTCGCTTTTTGACGGACTTTTCATGGGGATAGGATACACGATCGGGATAACATCTATATGTATAGTCAGGGAAGTGCTCGGATTCGGAACGTTCATGGGAATTACTCTTTGGGATTTCAGGATCGGATTTTTCTCAACGTCGGCAGGCGCGTTTTTCACGTTCGGGATGGCGATAATGACTTTCAATCTGATATACAACAAAGTAGTGAGATCACGAAAGGAGAAGCTGCATCATATGCAGATTGCCAAAACTATAGCGAAAGAGGAGGCAGAGGGGTAAGATGGAGTTATTCTCGTTGATAATATTTGCAGTATTCGTAAATAACTTTATACTTGTGCAGTTTCTCGGGATATGTCCTTTTTTGGGCGTATCGAAGAAAGTAGACAGTGCGGTCGGGATGGGAGTAGCGGTTATCTTCGTAATGACGCTGACGTCTGCTATAACATATGCGCTTTATATGTGGGTCCTTACTCCTTTGAACCTGACATTCCTGACCACGATAATATTTATATTTGTGATAGCGTCGTTGGTTCAGATAGTGGAAACGATAATAAAAAAGATTTCGCCGTCGCTTTATTCCGCTTTAGGAGTATATCTGCCGCTGATAACGACTAACTGTGCTATATTGGGTGTGGCGATGTTACTTATAGAGGGGCAGGTCGGAACTCTGGCGATAGATAACATTCTGACGGCAACACTTTACGGATTTTTTGCCGGAGTGGGATTTTTGTTGGCGATATTCCTGATGGCCGGACTCAGAGAAAAGCTTGACAGATTGCATTTACCGAAATCGTTAAAAGGATTTCCCATAACCATGGTCACGGCAAGTCTGATGGCAATGGCATTTGCGTTTTTCTCGTTTTAGGAGGGGAGTATGTCGGAATTAATATTGGAAGCTTCGGTAAACTGGACAACAGTATATTGGTCAATAGGCGTAATGGCGGGACTGGCGCTGATATTGGCAATTGTGATAAACGTGGTACAGAAATTATTTGCAGTAAAAAAAGACAGTCGAGTAGAGGAGATCACCGCATTGCTTCCCGGGGCGAATTGCGGAGGATGCGGAAACGCGGGGTGTGCCGGTTTTGCGGAAAAACTGGTCTCCGGGGAAGGAAACATAAACGACTGCGGACAGCTTGCTCCTGCAGCTAAAGCCGAAATAGGCGCCATATTGGGTATAACTGTATCAGGCGGAGGAGAAACGATGGCTGTAGTGGCGTGCAGCGGCGGGAATCAGTGTGCAGACAAATACGTTTATCAGGGATACGGAGATTGCAAAAGCCAGAATATCATGGCAGGCGGGAAAAAACAGTGTGCGACCGGATGCATGGGAACAGGGAGCTGTGTAGACGCATGTCCGTATTATGCGATAGAAGTCAGAGAGGGGGTAGCTGAAGTAAATCCTGCTTTATGCGTCTCCTGCGGAAACTGTATCGCGGCATGTCCCAAAAAACTTATAAAGAGGATCCCGAAGGACGCAAAAATATACGTAGCATGTTCGTCTAACAAAAAGGGAAAGGATATTACATTGGTGTGCAAGGCGGGATGTATAGGATGCGGATTGTGTCAGCGTGTGTGTCAGCACGACGCGATACATCTGGTCAATAACGTGCCGGTGATAGATTATTCAAAGTGCGTAGGATGTTTGGAGTGTCTTTACAAATGTCCGAGGCATGTAATAAAACAACCCAAATAGGAGAAAAGATGCCGTACGACCGGGAGCTGTACGGCTTTTTTATGGCAAGGAGGCAAAAGATGAAAGAACATGAAGGTTTTACAATTGTTGAATTAATGGTCGTGATCGTAATAATAGGCATACTGGTAGCAGTGATAGTTCCGGCAGTTACTGGTGCGATAGACAAAGCTGAATTGGCTGCGGACAATGCGTTTGTAGCGGAAATAAACAGTTGTCTGGCGCTTTATTCCGTTACACGCGATATGCCGGTCACATCTCCCGAGATCCATGATATCCTTGAAACGTACGGAATGACAAAGATCGAGGCTCAGTCGGAAGACAGAGTTATCGCGTTTGACAGAAAACTTCGCACGGCCAAGCTGGCGGATCTGAAAGAGATCGAAAAGTATTCATCGGGGAAGGTGAAGGTATCTGCCGAAGAGGGTGTTGAAATAACGAAGAATATTTATATGGAGCCGGAGTACCTTTACGGAGATTTGTATTTGCTGGAAAATACGGGTAAACATGCTGAGCTTGTAAATAAATACAGAAAGGCATTTGCTTCATTTGTCTGTGACGGAATGAGCGACAGGGAAAGAGAATTCTTTTCAAAGGCATTGATCGTGACGGAAGAAGCGGTTTTCCCTGCATGTACGGATACTGATGTGAACGAAATGACGGAAGTTATTTTTGTTTTTAACGAGGATATTCAGACCGGGAAGTCACTGGAAGAATATAAATTGGGAGAAAAAGTACAAAAGGTATATATTCCCGTGCTTTTCAATCGTATAATCGAGTATTTCAAAAAAACCGAAGGGAAATTATTCGGCGGAAGCGAAAATATAAAGAACCTGGAAATATATATTCCCGAAAGTGAGTATAAGGAGGTATTGTTCAGCAACGGGATAACGGAAAATACTACCGTGATATACGACGAAACACCTTTGGGTAACAGACTTGAGATCGCCGTGGAGGGAGAAGGCAGAGTATATCTGGGCGGAAAAGCCGAAAACACGGGAGTATTTATAGCGGGCACCGAGGTGCTGCTCACTGCCGAACCTCTGGAGCACAGTGTATTCAGCTGCTGGAAAAAGGGTGATACGATAATATCCGAGGAGGCTGAGTTTTATATAGAGATGCCGGAAGAGGATACAGTGATCACTGCGGTATTTGAAACTGAGCTTTTTACTCTGACAATCGTCAACGGAAACGGGACACAGGAATATAAATATTGCGGCGGAGCCGAGGTGGGGCTCACGGCTGACGAAAAAGACGGATATATTTTCAGCGGATGGTATAACGAAGAAGGTGAATTGCTGTCGGCAGACAGGACATTCTTGTTTATTATGCCTTATCGGGATACTTCAGTAAGCGCGCAATACGAAGCGGAGACGGTTTATCACATTATAACTGTTATCGCGGAAAACGCGGAGGTCACGGTTCAGAACGCAGATTACAACGGGAGCTTTTATAAAGTAGAGGCGGGGAAAGAAATCACAGTAAATGTATCGCCTTATGAGGGATACGTATTCAAAAGCATGGAAATAGACGGTGAAATGATCGAATATGATCATTATACTTTTGTGCCGGAGAAGGATCTGACGATCACGGTAAATGTTGCGGAGGCGTCATACATCTATAACTTGGTTTTCATTAGCAGCGGAAATACCGAAGAAAGGTACGTACTGGTTTTCGATGAGAGTCGTAGTATCTATACCGCCGAGTTCGACGGAGATTATATTTTGAGCAACTCGCCTTTATACGTGGAGAAGTCTGATCAGAGCGGGAAAGTCGTCGAGTATTACGGCGACGGTAATGTATCGGTAAAAAGCGAGGAAAAAGCAAACATAAAGGAAGCTTTTATTCTCGACGGTCAGTTTTCTTACAAGATAAGTTTTGATCCTGAGGGAGATTCCGAGTATTCATTTTATTATTTGGAGCTGACGAATAATATCTGTTTTAGTTGTACAAGGGGATTAGGGACTTCCTGCAAATGTAACGAAGCCAAAGAAAAAGATACATACTTTTACGATATGGCCGACAGGGCCGGGAATAAGGTTTATGCGGTTGACGGAACGGGGAACGGTTATGAAATGTCGAGGATCGGTAATTCGGTAATGTATGTATTGACTTCCGATAAGATAAACTATTCGTTATTGAAAGGGATAAAGGTGACGGGAGAGACCCATTCCGAAGAGTTAAGTGAAGTATTGGTCAGCGGGGCCAAGAAAAGGATAGCTTTCAGGTATATTTCTGCCGCCGGCGAAGTATGTTGCTTAAACAACACCGCTGAGTATTTCAATAAACTCGAGAAACTCGACAGACTTATTCTTGCTTTGGGATAGAATCTCATGAGCATGAAATCCCGGTCAATACAGGATAGGGTATAATACATTAAATACGGATCGCGTACACGCCTTTTCTTTGCGCCGCAGACAGCGGACGAAGGAAGGGCGTTTTTATGTAGTTTTGCGTATGCAGCACATGAATTTGTAATTTGGTTAAAAGTATGATATAATATAAAAGATGCGGTAATGGAAGACCGTGCCGAAAAAGACGGAACAAACGGAACGAGGTTTTTGAGCAGACGGTTTTACGCATATTATTTGTACGGAGCGGAGAAATGCAGATACAGGATATTGATCCGGGGAAGAGTGTATATAGTTTTATTGAGGAAGCGAGAGAATTGCACAAAGCGCGCGTTGCGATAATATATTACGGCACAAGGATCAGTTTCGGAAAATATTTTGATCATATCAGGCGTTTTGCTTCCGGGCTCAGAAAAGCGGGAGTGAAGAAGGGAGATACGGTAACATTATGTTTGCCGAATATACCGCAAAACTGCATAGCGTTTTATGCTGTTGCGCTTATCGGCGGAGTATCGAATATAATACATCCTCTTATGCCTGTTGAAGAAATAAAGGGATCAATGAAAAGAGCAGGCAGCAAAGTGCTTATAGCGTCAGACAGTGTTTTGGTAAAGGGTGAAATAAGGGAAGCGGAAGTGATATGGTGTTCCGTATCGGACTACATGGATCCGGCGCATAAAGTTGCTTATGCATTCATAACAAGGAAAAACAAATTCAGGCCTTTAAAGAATTACAGACATTTCAATGAGATACTGAGGACGGGGAGCAGGGATATAAAAGCAGAAGAGCTGACAGGGGAAGAATGTGCAGTGATAATGCACAGCGGCGGGACTACCGGAACGCCTCGACTTGTACTGCATTCTCATAAAGCTCTGAATTCGATGATGAAGAAAAAGGAGTGTTTTTTAAAGGGGATCGATCTTGCAGGGAAGTCGGCTTACACCGTGTTGCCGAGTTTTCACGGATTCGGGTTATGTATGAACACGCATATATCTTCGACGTATGCCGTGAGGCAGATCATGGCAGTGAAATTTAATCCTAAGGAAGCCGTGCGGTGGATAAAGAAGTACAGGATCCAATTCATAAACGGAGTTCCGGCAATATTCAATGCTTTGATAAAACTCAAGAAATTCAATAAGAAAACGGCAGGCAGTATAGACAGGTGTTATGTAGGAGGAGATAACGTACCTGATGAACTGATAAAACGATTCAATTTCGCGGTGACCGGAGACGAGAACAAAATGAAACTGTTTGAAGGGTACGGGCTTACCGAAATGATCGCAGTATGTATGCTCAATACGCCTGAGGAGTACAAGCTTCATACAGTGGGTAAGGCGATACCGGGATGCAGGTGTGAGATAATAAAAGACGGTCGTGTGCTTCCGCGAGGGGAAGAAGGCGAGGTATATGTCGGCGGCGATGTAATGATGATAGGGTATTTTGAAGGCAAAGGGGAGAGCAGTTTGCCTTTAGTGGAGGCTGACGGCGAAAAATGGCTGAATACGGGAGATTGGGGATATGTGGATGAAGAAGGGTATCTTCATTTTAAACAGAGAGTAAAACATGTGATAATAAGGAAAGGAGTAAATGTATTCCCGAGTGAGATAGAGGAGATCATCAACAGACTGGATTATGTCAAACAATGTTGTGTAGTCGGCAAGCAAAGGGGAGATGACGGGTCACAGACAGTTTACGCATATGTTTGTCTCATGGACAGAAACCTCAGAACGGAAAAAACGGCGGAAGCCATAAAGCAATACGTGAGCAGATACGCTGTAAAGGCAGCTGTTCCCGAGAAGATAGTATTTACCGCCAAATTCCCGAGGACGATAATAGGGAAGATAGATATCAAGTATTTTGAAGACAGACCGGAGTAGACAAGTATAAAGGTATAAAGGATGGTACGCGTAAGGGAGAGAAGGGAAAAGAGCTTGAATAACGACAGGACAGAGCAGTGGCAGGGGAGGTCCGCATAAGGAACAAGGAGTCTGTTGAGGACGGAAAGGAACGTCCCGGGTCAGCGGGGGCTGTGTCGGAAGAATGGACGCGTTAAAAAAAATGTCGAATATTTTTAATGGCTTGGTATATTTAATTGCAAAAAGAGGGGCAGTTTGGTAAAATGACAGTAGGGAGAAAAATGGCTTATGGATGTTTCATTGCTGAAGTTGATCAAAAGAAACATTTTTTATTTAAGCATAATGATGCGTGTGTTTTTTTTTGCGCACTCTGATAAAAACACAAGAATTTAGCGCAATCGGAAATCGATTGCGCTAACCTTTTTGATATAGGAGGTAGATATGTCTGTTGTTGCTATAGTAATGGGAAGTAAAAGCGACTATGAAGTTGTATCCAAAGCAAAACTTATTTTGTCCGAATTCGGTGTGGAGTCGGATGTTATGATCATGAGCGCGCACAGAACGCCTGATCTGGTAACTGAATTTTCTCGCAGCGCAAAGGAGAAGGGGTACAAAATAATTATTGCAGCTGCAGGAAAAGCGGCGCATCTGGCAGGGTTTATAGCTGCAAATACGATACTGCCGGTGATAGGGTTACCTATGAAAAGCTCCACATTAGACGGAATGGACAGTCTGCTGTCCACCGTACAGATGCCGACGGGAATACCTGTGGCGACAGTGGCAATAAACGGAGCGGAGAATGCCGCGTTGCTGGCTCTTGAAATACTTGCGCTTTCAGACGCCGGACTTGCAAAAGAAATGGAAGAATACAGGGTCCGACTGAGAGAAGCTGTAGAGAACGATAATAAAAAAATAAACGGTTAAGGAGACAGGAATATGGAAATCAGAGATCAGATTTACGAAGGGAAGGCAAAGAAGGTTTTTGCGACAGATGATCCGGATGTTGTTCTGGTGTCTTATAAGGATGACGCTACGGCGTTCAACGGGTTGAAGAAAGGGCAGATACTCGGCAAAGGGGCGGTAAATAACAAGTGTTCGGATTTTCTTTTCAAACTTCTCGAGAAGGAAGGGATAAAGACACATTACATTGAGCAGATAAATGATACCGATACATTAGTCAAACATGTAAGGATAGTGCCGTTAGAGGTGATAGTGAGGAATATTGCAGCGGGAAGTTTGAGCAAACGCCTTGGTTTGCCTGAAGGGACGCCTATGTCCAGGACGGTATTGGAGTTCAGTTATAAGAATGATGAATTGGGCGATCCGATGATAAACGATTATCATGCTTTAGCGATGGGCTTTGCAACGGAAGAAGAGCTTGAAGGAATAAAGAAGATGAGCTTGAAGATCAACGATATACTGAAGAGGTATTTTGCCTCGATCAATATTGAATTGGTGGATTTCAAGCTTGAGTTCGGAAGATACCACGGCGAAATAATACTTGCGGACGAAATTTCCCCCGATACATGCCGTTTCTGGGACAGTACAACACATGAAAAGCTTGATAAAGACAGATTTCGCAGAGATATGGGGGGAGTAGAAGACGCGTATCAGGAAATAATGCGGCGCATGGGTATATGAGAAAAGACGGAAGCATATTATTGCCGGAGAGACAAGCAGGAGTGCATGAGGAATGCGGAATATTCGGGGAGATATCATGTGAAGCCGATGAGTTGGCGAGAGAGGTATATTTCGGGATATTTGCTTTGCAGCACAGAGGACAGGAGAGTGCCGGTATAGCTGTAGAATACGGGAAAAACAGGGTTGCATATTATAAGAATATGGGACTTGTGAGCGATGTGTTCGGGGAACAGGAGCTTCAGCTTTTGCCATCCACAAAGATAGCCATCGGGCACGTCAGATATTCGACGACCGGGTCGAGCAATGTAGTAAACGCGCAGCCCGTGGTATTTTACGGGCGTTATGGCAGAATGGCTGTGGCTCATAACGGAAACATCGTGAATACCGAAGAAATCAAGAATGAAATGCTGAAGGAAGGGCATATATTTCAAAGCTCAACTGACAGCGAAGTGATAGCTTCTCTGATAAACAAGTATTGTGAAGGATCGGTAGAGGAAGGCATAATCAAGGCGTGCAGACGGATGGTCGGATCGTACGCGTTGGTAATGTTGGCGGACGAAAAGCTTTATGCAGTAAGAGATCCGCACAGTATTCGACCTTTGGTGATGGGGGAGAAGGAAAACAGGATAGTATTTGCGAGCGAGAGCTGTGCACTGGACGCAATAGACGCGCGGCTTGTAAGGGATATCAAGCCGGGCGAATTAGTGATAGTGGACAAGGATCTGAATATAAGAAGCATCATGTTTGCCAATGAGAATCCGCGTCCGTGTATATTCGAATATGTTTATCTGGCGAGGAGCGATTCTGTAATAGACGATATAAGCGTATATAATGCTCGGTATGAATGCGGAAGGAGATTGGCGAAGTTATTCAAGATAGACGCAGACGTTGTAGCCGGTGTCCCCGATTCTGCATTGGTGAGCGCGCGCGGTTACAGTGAAGAGAGCGGGATCCCGTATGTTGACGCTATATCCAAGAACAGGTATATAGGGAGGACATTTATACAGCCGAGTCAGGCAATGCGGGAAAGCAATGTCAAGATAAAATTAAACGCTTTCAAGAGCAACATAAAAGACAAAAGACTGATACTTATAGATGATTCGATAGTGAGGGGTACAACGAGCAGAAAGATCATACAGTTGCTCAAAAGCAGCGGAGCGACTGAAGTGCATATGCTTGTATGTTCTCCTATAATAAAGAATCCGTGTTATTTCGGCATAGATATGCAGACTAAAGAACAGCTTATAGGCGGGTCTTTGGACGAAGAGCAGATCTGCAAAAAAATCGGAGCAGACAGTCTTCATTACGTACCCTTGGATCAGCTTATAAAAAGCTGTACAAACGGCACAGAGCATTCATTTTGTACCGGATGTTTTGACGGTGAATATCCGTTTGATATAAGCAAATACCATGTTGATAAATTAGGACTCGAATAAACGTAGCCGAACTGAATAGTTTTTGTTTGACAAGAAGAATAGTATATTTTCGGAGGGTGTTATGAGTATAGATTATAAAAGTGCGGGAGTGGACGTTGAAGCCGGTTACGAGGCGGTGCGTCTTATGAAGGAATACGTGCGTGAAACGTATGACGGTAACGTGCTTGGTGATATAGGGAGCTTCGGAGGCTTTTATGCGCTGGGAGACAAGCCCGATTCACCTGTGCTTGTTGCAGGGACAGACGGAGTAGGAACCAAGCTGAAATATGCGTTTGTGCTTGACAAACATGACACAATAGGGATAGACTGCGTAGCGATGTGTGTAAACGATATAGTGTGTCAGGGGGCAAAGCCTTTGATATTTCTTGATTATATCGCATCTGGCAAACTGATACCCGAAAGGACAAAGGAGATCGTAAAAGGTGTGGCAGCGGGATGCAAGCAAGCGGGATGTGCGCTTATCGGAGGAGAAACTGCCGAAATGCCGGGGTTTTATTCTGAAGGAGAGTACGATATAGCGGGATTTTCATGCGGAATAGTAAACAGATCCGAAGTGATAAACGGAAAAACCGTAAAAGAAGGCGATGTGCTGATAGGTCTGCCTTCTTCAGGGATACACAGCAACGGATATTCTCTTGTAAGGAAACTGTTTCCGCCAGTAAAGGAAGAACTCCTGAAGTTTGATGAAGAGCTGGGAGATGTCCCGGCAAACGTGCTGCTGAAACCTACCAGAATATATGTAAAGCTCATTCTGGAATTGGTAAAAGAATGCCGTATAAAAGGAATAGCGAATATAACGGGCGGAGGTTTTATAGAAAATATACCGAGGATAATTCCGGAAGGATTGGCGGCATGTATAGACCGTAAAAGCTACGAGATTCCGAGGATTTTCAGAGTGCTGCAGAAGAGAGCCGAAATCAGTGATGAAAAAATGTACAATACTTTCAATATGGGTATAGGCATGGTTTTGGCGGCAGATAAAGACGAAGAGGAGAAAGTGATCGGTTTTCTCCGGGAGAAGGGCGAAAAACCGGTGCGTTTGGGAAAGATCGTAAAAGGCGACGGGGTTATTTTATGAAAAGGATCGCCGTGTTCGTATCGGGCGGCGGAACAGATATGCAGTCGATAATAAACGCCGTAAAAAGAAACAGAATAAAAGGGGAAATAGTTGCGGTCATAGCCTCGAAACCGGGTATATACGCTTTAAAGAGAGCGGAAAAGCATAAGATACCGTCATATGTCTTTGAAAGGAAGAATTATGTTTCTCCCGAAAAAATGTATGAAGAGATATCACGTGTGTTGGAAGAAAAAAATACGGATCTGATCGTACTTGCGGGGTATCTCGGGATATTGACGGAAAATATAGTCGATAAATACCGCGGGAAAATAATCAATGTACATCCGTCGCTGATCCCGAAATATTGCGGGAAAGGTTATTACGGACTGAATGTGCATAGGGCGGTATTAAGCGCGGGAGAAAAGGTTACCGGGGTCACGGTGCATTATGTAGACGAAGGCACCGATACCGGAGAGATAATATCCCAGAAAGTTGTACCGGTCAAGAAACACGATACTGCCGAGTCGCTTCAGGCAAGGGTGCTTGAGGAAGAGCATAAAATACTGCCTGAAACCGTAGCGAGGATATGCGGCGGGGTAAACGGCAGAGGTAAATTGAAGAAATTATACAAAAAGCATTGAAAAATATACTACTATTTCACACATAGTATTATATTTTTCTTGATAAGGAGGAGAATTCATGAAGAAGAGAGCGCTGATAAGTGTATCCGATAAAAGAGGGATAGAACAGGTAGCGAGGCGGCTTGCGGCAATGGGGTATGAGATAGTAAGTACCGGCGGAACATACAAAGCTATTTGTGATGCGGGCATTCCGGCTGTGAATATCAGCAGTATAACGAATTTTCCGGAGTGTCTTGACGGTCGGGTAAAGACGCTGCATCCGGCGGTGCATGCGGGGTTATTGGCGGTAAGAGACAATGAAGAGCATATGGAGCAGCTCAAAAAGCTCAATATCGGAACTATTGATGTAGTTATAGTGAATTTATATCCTTTCAGGGCTACAGTTATGAAGGAAGGCGTTACTTTTGAAGAGGCTGTTGAAAACATCGATATAGGTGGGCCTACGATGCTGAGGAGTGCTGCAAAAAATGCCGTGAGCGTAGTGGTAATAGTGGATCCTGAGGATTATGACGTTGTATTGGATGAAATGGAAAGCGGAGAGGTAAGTCGTGAGACGAGGCTGAGGCTGATGTACAAGGTATATCAGCATACTGCGGTATATGATTCCATGATATCGGAATATTTGCGTAAGCAAGTCGGGATAGAGTTTCCGGAGCAGATAACGATGTCGTATGAAAAGATGGAGGATCTCAGATACGGTGAGAATCCTCATCAGAGCGCGGCTTTATATATGGAGAGCATGGCGAGGGCCGGTTCGCTGGTGTATGCGAAGCAGCTCAACGGAAAGCAGCTGTCATACAACAATCTTAATGATGCAAACGGGGCGATAATGTTGCTGAAGGAATTTGAGAGGCCCACGGCGGTTGCGGTAAAGCATTCAAATCCTTGCGGAGTTGCGTCGGCAGACACTATCTATGAGGCGTACGTGAAAGCGCATGACGCTGATCCGGTGTCGATATACGGTGGCATAATTGCGCTCAACAGGAAGGTGGATAAAAAGACTGCCGAAGAGTTGCACAAGACTTTTCTCGAGATAGTTATAGCTCCCGGCTATGAAGAGGAGGCTTTGGAGGTGCTTTGCACCAAGAAAAATCTGAGGGTATTGGAATTGCCTGAAGTCGGAGAGAAGGTGGGCGGCAGAGATTTTAAGAAGATAGACGGCGGTTTGCTTTTGCAGACGGCGGATAGTCATCTTGCGGACAAATTCGAGAATGTCACGACTCACAAAGCGAGTGAGGAGCAGCTTAGGGACATGCGGTTTGGGATGAAGGTAGTGAAGCATTGTAAATCGAATGCGGTAATAGTGGTGAAGGACGAGGTAACTTTAGGGCTCGGTATAGGACAGACAAACAGGATATGGGCTACAAATCAGGCGATAGAGCATTCATTGACAGGTGTAAAAGGAGCGGTGCTGGTTTCAGACGCTTATTTTCCGTTCAATGACAGTGTATTGAAGGCTGCTGAAAGCGGTATAGCGGCGATAGTGCAGCCTGGCGGAAGCATAAGGGATGAAGACAGTATAAAAGCAGCCGAAGAGAAAGGTTTGGCGATGGTATTTACGGGAGTGAGGCATTTTAAGCATTGATTATGGAAAAGACAGTTGTACTTATAGGTGGCGGAGGAAGAGAGCATGCCATAGCCGCAGCGTTAAGAAGGAGCAGTAAGGTAGGAAAGATATATGCCATACCCGGAAATGCCGGGATAAGGCAGGTCGCGGAATGTGTAGAAGGCGACGTAATGGATTTTGCTTTTATACTGGAGTTTTGCAGGAAGGTGAAAGCCGATTATGTATTTGTTTCGCCTGATGATCCGCTTGCGGGAGGGCTGGCAGATATACTTACCGCTGAAGGGATCAAAGCATTCGGGCCGGTAAAAGATTGTGCCGTAATAGAGAGCAGTAAAGTTTTTTCCAAGAATTTTATGAAAAAGCACAATATACCCACGGCTGATTACGAAGTTTTTGATGATTATTCCAAAGCTTTGGAATATGCTTCGGGCGCAGATTATCCGCTGGTAATAAAGGCAGACGGACTTGCTTTAGGTAAAGGAGTCATCATATGCCGGGATTACAAATCGGCTGAAGAGGCTTTAAAGAGCATTATGCTGGACAAGGTGTTCAAAGATGCCGGCAGGAGAGTTGTGGCGGAGGAATACCTGACAGGACACGAAGTATCGTTGCTTATATTCTGTGACGGAGAGCATTATAAACTTATGCCGTCTTCGCAGGACTATAAGAAGGCATTTGACGGAGACAAAGGTCTTAATACCGGAGGTATGGGGGCAGTATCGCCGTCGCCATATTTTACCGAAGATGTACGTCACAGGGTAATAAAAGAGATAGTGGAACCTACCGTAAGGGGTTTGTCGGAAGAAGGGCGTATATTCAAAGGGGTACTGTATTTCGGGCTCATGCTGACTGAGAAAGGGCCGAAAGTACTGGAGTATAACGCGCGTTTCGGAGATCCCGAAACTCAGGTGATACTACCTAAGCTCAAGACTGATCTTATTGACATAATGGAAGCTTGTATCAGCGGAACATTAGACAAAACAGATATAGAATGGGAGGAGTGTGCAGCTGTAACGGTAGTGGCTGCGAGCGACGGGTATCCCGGGAAAGTAATAAAAGGCATAAAAATAGTAATCGTACCTGTTGTAGACACATTCATATATCATTCCGGGACCGTAATCAGGAATAACGAGCTGTTAACGAACGGCGGGCGCGTATTGAGTGTATGTGCAAAGGGAAGGAGTATAGAGCAGGCGCGTGAAAAAGCTTACGAAGGTATTGAAGGAGTATATTTTGCCGGAATGCAATACAGGCATGATATAGCTTTATTTACGGAGAAGGAGCATGTTTAATATATACGTTGAGAAGAAGGACAGGAATGTTAACGGCGGGTTGATCAAAGATTTCAAGGAATTTCTGAATATCGAATGTGAAAGTGTAAGAAAAGTACTCAGGTATACCGTTGACGGTATTGACGAAAAGACGCTTGAAAGGGCTATTCCGATATTTGCCGAAGCACCTGTAGATAACTATGGATTTCAATTGAAGATCGGTAAAGAAGAGGATCTGATTGTAGTGGAATATCTTGACGGACAATTTGATCAGAGAGCGGATTCGGCGTCACAATGTATAAAGATCCTGACCGGAGGGACGGATGCTCCGGTAAGGTGCGCGACTCTTTATCTTATAAGCGGCGTAACGGCAGAAGAAAAAGAAAAGATAAAGAAGTATCTGATAAATCCGGTGGAGTGCAGGGAAGGCAGGGAACCTCCTGTTGATCCGTTTTGTGTCACGGCAAAAGCGCCTTCGGTCATGAGGGAGGAAGAGGCCGGTTTCATAGAGATGGGTGAAAGTGAGCTCAGGGATTATTACGATGCTCAGGGTTTTGCGATGTCTTATGAAGACTGCAGATTTGTGCAGGAGTATTTCAGGAAGGAAGGAAGAGAGCCTACGCGTACAGAAATAAAAGTGATAGACACTTATTGGAGCGATCACTGCAGGCATACGACTTTTCTTACGCATATAAAATCCGTAAAGATACTGAGTAATATAAAGGCCATTGAGCAGGCGTACAGGCTTTACCGGGAAAAATTTGCACAGATGTATAAAGGCCGGGAGGATAAATACGAGTGTTTGATGGACATGGCGACGCTTGCTGTCAAAGTATTGTCGGAAGAGGGGTATCTTGATAATCTGGATCGCAGTGACGAGATCAACGCATGTTCTGTGACGGTCAAGGTGGATGTCGACGGAAAGGATGAAGACTGGCTGATAATGTTTAAAAACGAAACTCATAATCATCCTACGGAAATAGAGCCGTTTGGCGGAGCGGCGACGTGTTTGGGCGGAGCGATAAGAGATCCTTTGAGCGGAAGGAGTTATGTGTATCAGGCGATGAGGATAACGGGGGCAGCTGATCCCACGACGCCTTTTGACAAAACTCTGAACGGTAAATTGCCTCAGAGGGTATTGTGCAGGACCGCACTGGCAGGGTTTTCGTCGTACGGCAATCAGATAGGACTGGCAACGGGAACAGTACATGAACTGTATCATAAAAGATATGTGGCGAAAAGACTTGAAACGGGGTATGTTATCGGAGGAGCTCCGAAGGAAAACGTGATAAGGAAGACTCCGAAGGCCGGCGATATAGTGCTTCTTCTCGGCGGTGATACGGGAAGAGACGGCTGCGGCGGAGCGACTGGAAGCAGTAAATCGCATACCGTAGAGTCCGTATCGGAATGCGGGGCGGAAGTTCAGAAAGGTAACGCGCCTGAAGAAAGGAAGCTGCAGAGACTTTTCAGGAATCCTGAAGCGTCAAAGCTGATAATAAGGTGCAATGATTTCGGAGCCGGCGGAGTTTCCGTAGCCATAGGAGAACTGAGCGACGGCTTGGATATCCGTCTTGAGAAGGTGCATAAAAAATACGAAGGACTCAACGCCACAGAATTGGCTATCAGTGAAAGTCAGGAGAGAATGGCGGTAGTGGTTGAACCCGAGAATGCGGAACGTTTCAAGGAACTTGCGTCTGCAGAAAATCTCAAATGCTATGAGGTAGCTTCGGTTACTGACAGCGGCAGGTTACGTATGTATTATAAGGACGAAACCGTCGTGGATATAGCGCGTTCTTTTCTTGACACAAACGGCGTAAGGCAGGAAACGGAAGTTGTTATCTGTGACGAATACAAGGGCTTTTTTGAACATATCGACGAAAAAGAAAAACAGTGTATTTCAGATGGCGATATAAAGAGCGTGATCAAGAACAGACTGAAAGATTTGAATGTTTGTTCGCAGAAGGGGGCGGGTGAGACTTTTGACGGAACCATAGGTGCGTCTACTGTTCTGATGCCTTTCGGAGGGAAGAATCAGCTTACGCCGAGTATGATAATGGCGTCAAAGCCGCCTGTAAGGGGGAGTACCTCTACGGTCACATGCTCATCTTTCGGAGCTTTTCCGGCTCTCATGTGTCAGTCGCCGTTTCTCGGGTCGTATTACGCCGTTGTGACTGCGGTTCACAAATTGCTGGCTTCAGGCGTAAAAAGAGACACGATACGACTTACCTTGCAGGAGTTTTTCAAAAAATTGCGTTCTGATCCGCAGAGGTGGGGAGAACCTGCTTCTGCTCTTCTCGGGGCTTTTGCTGCGCAGTTGTTGCTCAAGACAGGGGCAATAGGCGGAAAGGATTCGATGAGCGGAAGTTTTGAAGATCTGGACGTTCCGCCCACCCTGATAGCTTTTGCAATGGGAGTTCTGAAAGAGGACAAGCTTATCGACAATACTTTCAGGGATGAAGGATACGCATATTTATATCCGATAAAGAAAGATGAAACCGGAGTACCTGATGAAAAGGCTCTTTTGGAAACGGAAGACGAGATATCGTCTCTGACGGAAGAAGGCAAGGTGCTTTCAGCCTGTGTCGTGGAAGAAGGCGGGAGACTCGTCACATTGATAAAGTCTCTGATGGGCAACGATATGGGGCTGAAAATAGCAGAAGTTTCCGGATCGGATTTTTGCCCGGCATATGGGGATATCATTATTCTGACTAAAGATAAGCTTTCGGACAGGGAAGTGTATGCTGAGGTGACGAAAAACGGCATAGTCGAGATTGGCGGAACAAAAATCAATATGGAAGAACTGAAGGAAGCCTTTAAAAGTACTCTTGAAAATGTTTTTCCGACGACAGCGAAAGCAGAAGGTTATATACAGCCGTGTGATTACGAAGTGTCCGGTCCATATAAAGCTGAAAAGAGGGTGGCATTGCCTAAGGTGCTTATCCCTGTATTTCCCGGGACGAACTGTGAATATGATTCCGGACGTGCCTTTGAAAAGCAAGGATTTAAAACAGATATCTTTGTGGTGAAAAATATAACTGCTCAGGATATCGAATATACAGTCAAAGAGCTTGTACGCAGGATAAATGACGCAAATGTGATCATGCTGCCGGGCGGTTTCAGCTGCGGAGACGAGCCGGACGGAAGCGGTAAGTTTATCGCTACCACGTTCAGCAATCCGTATATAGCGGAAGCTGTTATGGATTTACTGAAGAAAAGAGACGGACTTATTCTCGGGATCTGCAATGGTTTTCAGGCGCTCATAAAATTAGGTTTAGTGCCGAACGGACAGGTGATGCCTCTTTCTGCCGAGTCGCCGACATTGACGTACAATAATATCGGAAGGCACGTAAGTACGATCGTAAAGATAAGAGTTGCATCGAATAAATCGCCATGGCTGAATAAGTGTAAGCCGGGAGAAATTTATTCGGTACCTGTGAGTCACGGGGAAGGGAAGTTTATAGCAGATGAAAAGGTCATGTCGGAATTGATAAGGAAAGGACAGATCGCAACCCAGTATGCAGACGAGTCCGGTAAGCCGACAATGCTGTCGCCGTTTAATCCCAACGGATCATATAATGCCGTTGAAGGGATACTTTCGGAGGACGGCAGGATCTTCGGCAAAATGGGGCATACCGAACGCCGTAACAACGGACTGTACAGAAATGTTGACGGGAATTATGATATGCCTCTGTTTTCAAGTGCAGCGGAGTATTATAAGTGATGTAAAGAATAAACAAACTGATCTTGCCGCAAAACGGGCATGATTTTCCGGAGTGAAGCGTAATGTGGAATTTGTTTCACTCCGGTTTTTGATATATTCCGGAAAGAATGAAAGGAATGTATTAGGAAACTCTGAAATCTCGGTTCATGGCGGAGCAGAAGAGAAGAAAAAAGTATTGAGTGCTTGTTTATTATAAGCGGTAGCGAATTGACGGCTGTGGCACAAGTATTCAGTTTGGGCGAAAGCGGATCCGGAAAAGGGAAAAACGAGCGAAGCAAGTATAGAGTCTGCAAGAAAATAAAATGATCAAACATTTACGGCAAGAAGAGTAATAAAAAATAGTATTTGATTTTGTACTGCCAAAGGGTGTTAAGTTGTGAAAGCCATTGAAAACACCAATTTTTTCGTAAGTTGTAGTGCTCAAAACAACAATGACTTTGAAGCTTTGGTGCTCAAATAGTGCCCGGATTTCCTGTAGCGATATAAAACAATATGGAAAGATACAAAGAGATATTATTTATACAAACCGAGGAAAGATAGAAAAATTTATATGTGATCGCTATAATCTAAATAGAAAAATTAACAAATTTGAAGAGGTAAAATTTATGTTTGGAAATATAGAATGGATATTTTTTGATGTTGGTTCAACGCTTGTTGATGAGCATTTGGTTTATGAACATATTTTTCGTGATATAGCAGAACGTACAAATTTAGATTATCCTTTTATTTATGATGAAGCATTAGAATATTATAAACAGAATAAAAAGGGCGATATTGAATTGGGAATAAAATATAATCTTCCTAAAAGGAAATGGCCTATCGAAGATGAAATTTTATACAAAGATGTCCCTTATTGCCTTGAGATATTAAATAAAAAGTATCGTATTGGTATTATAGCTAATCAATCATTGGGAACAAAAAATAGATTAGAAAAATGGGGGATTATGAAACATATTGATTTAGTTATCGCTTCAGCAGAAGAAGGTGTATCAAAACCAAATCCTAAAATTTTTGAAATTGCTTTGCAAAGGGCTCAGTGTGAGGCTAATAAGGCAATAATGATTGGAGATAGAATAGATAATGATATTGTGCCCGCTAAAAAAATGGGAATGCGAACAATATGGATAAAACAAGGTTTTGGTGGTTATTGGCAAATAACCGGAGATGATGAAAAGCCAGATTATATTGTTGAGAATATTATTGAGTTATGTAATTGTTTGTAGTGACAATTTCCGGTTTATGTAAGGGTTGGAACATTTCCGATAATCAAAAATCGCTGTTACTGTCACAGATAGTAATGCGTGATTTTACGGAAAGGGTACCCCTTTCCTATGCTTGCTACGGAACTTTTTACAGAGGAACGGAAAAGAATGGATAATCAAAAGGGATAGTATTTATCCTTGAGATGTTACACAGTTAAAGGTCACTTTGAGGGAAAAGGTATAAACACCTTACCCTATCAGTTTTGTGCCTGTAAAGCCTTCGTTTGCAAGGCTTATTGAACTGCCAATGCGTAACATAATGGCATAAAACAAGGTAGTCTAAACTGCCTTTGTGGGTGTGATAACACCGTACTATGTTTATGTGTATTGTCTGATTTGTGGAGCTAAAATGGTGCCCAACTTTACAAAACCAACTTATGCGGAGATATGGGAAGATACACATATAAACGGGAAAACTATTGAAAATACAGGGATTTTCCTCTTTCTATAAATACCTGCAAGAAGTTATAAAACGATTTACGTCTATAGAATCAATAAAAAATTTTGCACTCCGGTATGACCGTGTGCAAAAGTAAAATCGGACAAATGTGTAAAAAAACTTGTGGCACCTTCTGAAAGGAAGGCGCCACAAATCTTTTAAGGAGAATTATTGATTATTACCGCGTTTTTTTCTGAAAATCAGAATTACGGCGGCAACCGATATGAGAGACATAACTATCATAGTTAAAGTCGCCACAGGTGTTCCTATTTCGGAATCGCAAGCGCAGGAAACACCCTCAGAAGGATCTACAGGCGTAGGATCGTCGGGATCATCGGGAGGAGTAACAGGTTCGTCGGTGATAACGTTGTCGACATTTATAATGATGTCAGAAGGCGTAGCGACGAGCCTTGCGCCGGCGTCGGCAGGAGCGTTTTCGTTGAGTTCGAGAAGGCCGTGCATATTGATAGAGCCGTCCTCGTCACGAGTGATCTGAATTGACGTGTCAAGGCTTACAAACATGTCTTCGGTGATCTGAGCGTTTTCGATATTGAAGCTGCCTGTTCCGTTCCAGAAGTAGTTATTGGCTGAATCGATTGAAGACTGATTCACGAGTTTTATGGATTCACCTATGGAGAGGTTTTCCGTTCTGAAGCTGATGACGCCTTCGGCTACGAAATCGGTATTGCTGCCGCTGTTGCCGTAAAGAGCCACGTTGTAGCTTCCGTTGTTGAATGATGTACTGTTGTAGACTTTAATATCGGGGCAGCTGTTGCTGTCGATACCTTTGCCTTTGTTGTTAAAGGAGATGCTGTTTCTGAGAACGTGAGCGCCTTGTATACCGGAACCGCCCATTTTGAAACCGTTACCGTTACCGGCGTTGGTGCCGTCAAGGAGGTAGCCGTTATTGAAAGTGACGCAGTTTTCAACTACTACAGCTCCGATAGGACCTGTAGCTATCTTAGCAAACATATCCCAACCGTCGTCAGCGTTGTTGTAAGCGATACAGCCTCTGAATACGTTGCCTGCACCGCAGGTAAGTTTAGCGGCGAAGCCGTCGGCGTCTTCGAGAGCGGCGTCGGCATTATTGTAAGAGGTACAATTCAGGATCAGGTTATTGGTGGGCCAGAGAGTATTGGGCTCTGCGGATCTGCCGCTGATCTGAAGTCCCGTATTGCCGTTGTTGTAAGTATTAACAAGTTCTATGACGTTATAGTTACCGCTGACCTGCATACCTTTATAGCCTTCTGCGGCGTTGGTGCAGTCAATGCCTTTGATATACCAGTAGTCGCCCCAGATGTTGAATCCGGTACCGACTCTATTGAAGTTGATAACGGCTCTTTCGGAGGAAGCGGGATCGGAAACGAGAGTTTTATAAGCACCGGGAGCGCCGCTGTTTCCTCTGGCGATCATGACTTCGGATTCGATTTTATATTCGCCGGCAAGCATAAGGATAGTCTGACCGGGCTGCAGATAAGCAAGAGCGGTGAATATATCGAGAGGCTTGTCGTAGCTGCCCGTACCGAGTGAATTACCGGTAGGCGAAACTATAATAGTTTGGTCAGGAGTTCCGAACGAAAGAACATAAACAGAATAAGTCGTTTTCTGAGTTTCGTAAGAACTCATTTCGCTTTCGCTGTCCGGTTTATAATCGGGATCGGGAGTAAATTCGAGTTTGATGTCGTTTGAACCGTCCTTAAGAGTGATAGGGCAGTAATTTTTCTCGAACGCGATAATTCCGTAGTTATCGATGACTTTTTCGTTGTCAAGGTAGGCAGTCAAAACGCCGTCGCAATTGGCAAGGAAGTCGAAGGAATAATCATGGCCGGAGAAAGTGGAGGCGCTGAGAATAGTAAGCACGGGATCCACAAGATTCTTGGGTTTTTCAATTACTTCGGTAGAACGTTCCGTAACATTTACGGTGATATCCGAGAAGGAAGCATTGCAGCCTCTTGCTACGGCGAAACCTACGTAAATATTCTCTTTATCGATCTGAAGCATCTGATCTTCGCCGTTTTCATTGTAATAAAGAGTATGCGAATAAGTGGTTCCGGAAGTGGTGTAGTAAGTTACGACATAAACGTTATTGATTTTCTCTATGGAGAGGGTGAAAATATCTCCGGTTTTGACGGTTACGTTTTCGGAATCGGGATCGCCGAATTTACCCATGGTATTTGCCCAGGTTCCGAGAGCGGGAGCAGATTCCGTGGTCGTAAGGCCGGTAACGAATCTGTAGCCGAGGCCGTCTTTGATATTGACTGTCTGACCTTCATACTGATAAGTCAGCTTAGTTGCGATAGCGGCAACGGAGTTGGTATAGAAGGGTTTGCCGGAAACGCCGTTTTCGCCGATGCTGTCACGAACGAGAAGAGCAACGCCTTCTTGACCGTCGACATTGGGATTTATGTAATCGATGCGTACGGTAGCTTTAAGGAAGAAGTCGTTTTCGAGAGCGTTGATTTTAGTATAATAGAAGCTTATTCCGTCGTAGCCGTCCTGAGTGAATTTGCCGCCCTTATCTTTTATAGCCATTGAATCGGGGTCGTAAGTACAGGAAAGAAGGGTGATACCGTCGTAAATATTGCTTCCTGAAACAAGCTTATTTCTGCTTGAACTCGTACTTGTTCCGAACCAAGCGAAATTCCAGTCGAGCTCAGCGCTGTTTCTGACGATAGCAGAGCAGGTAGCGGGATTGGAACGCTCATCGTTTCTCAAAGCGTAAACAAGGATCTCGTAGGTATTACCGATCGTAAGGCCTGTAATGGGATAAGTAAGTTCATCATCCGATCCGGCTTCCACGGTATCGAGATAAATATAATTTTGATCGCCTTTAAGACGATAGTGGATTTCATAGTTATCGGCTTCGGCAACTTTTGTGATTGTCACAAGCAGCGTACCTTCGGAATCGTTTGTTTTGGCTCTGACTGAAGGAGTGCCGAGGGGAAGCAGGAATTCTGCCTGAACGGCTTCAGCGGAAACGAGAGTAGTTTCTTCATCGTTTCTGAAAGCTTCGGCAGTGAAATAATATGTTCCGGAAGCAGAGGGGGTGAAGTGTAATTCGCCTTCGGTCCCGAAAGAAATGGTACTGGCGGAATCAATGATTTCTCCGTCGAGAGTGCTTCTCATATAAATAGTAAGTTTATCGGCGCCGTCCTGACCGATTACCATGGTATAAGGAACGGTGATTCTGCTGCTGTTTACAACAGGTGTGCCGAGCACGGGAGGTTCGACCTCATTCCAGTCCTTTCTGACGATTTCCTGAGATTCACCCGTCACGACTTCGATGTAATAGAGATTTATAGCGGCGTCAACGCTGAAATAATATGTACCTGCATCAGCGATTTCATACTCGAGAGGAGTGATGACGTTGTCCACAGCCGCAGTAGGAGCAGCAAAAGAAGCGACAGGTTCGCTTGCGCCCATCATATTGAGGATGAGCTGTCTGTCGGCAGCGGAAGAACTGCCGCTGAGAACGTAAGCTTTAACTGAAGAAGCACCGGTCACGGTGAAAGTGATGGTTCTTGACATGCCGTCGCTTGCGCCGTTGAACTTAAGTCTCTTGGCAAACTGAACACCTTCGGCATTTTGCTTGCTGTTGGCTTCGACGGTCATTTTTTTGGAATCGCTGGCAGTGACGGTAAAACCATCCTGAAGGACTTCGCCGGTAATGTCGCCGTCGGCGAGTTTGCCTGCGTCAAATATCTGAGTAATTGCCTGTTCTGTTTCGGCTACTTCGATATAATAAATATTGATAGCGCCTACAGGGAAGGTAACGATATAACTTCCGGCTTCTTCAATAGAGAAAGTCTGTTCCGGGATGGTACTGTTTTCGACAGAACCCAAAGGGATGTAAGACCCGATCATTTCGCCCGATCCGTCATTTTTTGAAAGGACCACGGTCCTGTCGGTTGCGGACGAACTGCTGCTCATGGCATAGATGCTGAAAGTTGCAGGTCCGGAAGTGGAGAAGGAAATAGTCCTTGAAGTGCCGTTGGTTACGCCGTTGGTTTTTAATCTTTGCGTAAACTTTAATCCGGACGGTGATTGTTTGTTGTTTCCGTCAACGGTAAACTTATTGGTCGAATCCGCTCCGAGAGTAAAGCTTCCTACAGTAGTTATTTCGGTGATATCTCCGAGGGGAAGCTCCGACGCGTTGAGAATGGAATTTTCGGTTGCATTTACCATGCTCATTGCAGGAATGATGCCTACTAAAGCAACCAAAGCTATCATTATCAGCGCTGACATCAATAGCTTGTTTTTCATAAAAAACCTCCGATTAAAATTTATCTTTCTATTTAGCGGTATAAAACCGTAAATCCGAGTCTGACGAGGGACATGTTTTGCAAAGAAAGTCATAAAAACTCTGCACCTCATAATTCAATATAATATTAAGATATAAACAGGTTCAAGTCAATACAGCAAGTGGCTGAAAATATACACAAATCGGCTTTCCCTAAATAGTCGCATGAGCATAATGCCGTTAAAAAGCGTAAAAGCGTGGAGGACAAATATTAAAAAAGAGGGTGAAAGGAAGGGACAAGAAAAGGAACGGAGAAGCAAAGATGTTCAGTAAAATAAACGGAATAAAAATCGTAATGTGGTTGCAATTTGAAGGGGAATGTGTTATGATAGACATAGTAGGAAATATTTGACTGCAGGCATGTCCGGGCTTGCGGCGGAAAGGAGGGCGTATGAATGTAATATCGGGGGATATGTTACGAGGCAATGTTGACACATTTGTTTTGCGCATATTGCTTGACGGAAACAAATACGGTGTTGAGATCAAGAAAGAGATAATGAAGAAGACCGGAGGGCTATACGAGCCGAAAGAGCAGACCTTATACTCTGCGTTTCACAGACTGGAGGAAGCGGGGTACATAAAGGGCATATGGGGCGACGATTATGTCGGGGCAACGAGGAAGTATTACACCATAACTGCCGACGGGGTCGAGGCTTACGACAGGAACAAGAAAGCGTGGAACAACGCCAAGAGACTATTGGATATACTTATAGGCTGAAAATGAAATATTTGGAAATCGGTATCAAGACAAAAAGTGAGACGAGCGAACTCGTTGCTGACCTTCTGACGGAGCTGACGGGAGAAGGCGTTTGCATATACGATAAAAACGATCTGAGTGTACCGACGTGGGACTATGCGGAGGAAACCGCTTTCAACGCATACGGAGAGGAAGTCACGGTAAAGGGGTATGCGGCGCAGGATAAGGCAGGCGAAGTAATGGAGCGGCTGAAGGAGCGTATAGAGGAATTCAGGCGCATGGAGGCAGATTTCGGGAGTCTGGAGGTGGCGGTTGAAATTACCGACGACGGGACATGGCGGGATGTATGGAAGGAGCATTTTCACGCAGCCGGTATCGGGAGAGTTGTGATATGTCCCGAATGGGAGGACTATGAAGCAGGCGAAGGAGAGGTAAAGGTAATAATCGATCCCGGGCTTGCTTTCGGAACGGGCGAGCATGAAACGACGTCGATGGTGATTGAACTGATGCAGGAAGAAGACATGGCGGGAAAATGCGCGGCTGATGTCGGATGCGGGAGCGGCATATTGACCGTTACCGCACTGAAACTCGGTGCGGAGAAGGTGGTCGCTACCGATATCGACGAACAGGCGGTGGAAGCAGCGGAAAAAAACTGCAGTCTCAACGGTGTGAAGGCGAAGATAATGCATACGGATCTTTTGCCCGATGAGAGAGGAGATTACGATATAATACTTGCCAATCTGACGGCGGATATTCTGATAAGGTTATCTGAAAGCATCGGGAAGAAGGTCAGATCGTCTGGCAAGGTGATACTTTCGGGCATACTGGACGTAAAGTTGTCCGAGGTAGTCGGCAGGTATGAAAGTATCGGGTTTATAACGGAGAAGGTGCGAAAGAAGGGAGAATGGCGTGCGGTCGTGATGAGGGCAGGATGGTAGAATACAGAAGGTTTTTCATAGAGAGCCGAGAACTCTCGGGTGAAGAAGTCAGATTGAGAGGAGATGAGCACAGACATCTGGCAAATGTACTCAGGATGCGTCCCGGAGAAAGGGCGGTGTTGTGCACCGGCGACGGAATCGATATATTATGTGAGATAGTATCGGTCGGCAAAGCAGAAGCGGTTTTGCGCGTACTGAGGAGAGAAAAAAATAAATGTGAATTCGGGACCGACATAACGCTTTTTCAGGCTGTACTGAAGGGAGATAAAACCGAATTGGTAATTCAGAAGGCAGTAGAGCTGGGCGCGGGGAAAATAGTATTATTTGAAAGTGAGCATACCGTGGCTAAAACGAACGGAAAAGAAGAAAGATATTCGAGGATAGCTCTTGAAGCTGCCAAACAATGCGGGAGATCGGTAATAACTTCTGTCGGGATAATGAGTTACGATGAGGTTGTCGGCAGTATAGATGAATACGGTACGGCGATATTCTGCAACGAAAGAGATGATACGACTCCGATCCTGAGATTTCTGACAAAGCATGGTATAAAGGGAAATGTCTGTATAATAGTCGGAGCGGAAGGAGGTTTTTCCGAAGAAGAGGCCGCGGAGTTATCCGAAAAGGCGAATTCGGTTACTTTGGGGAAACGGATACTTCGTGCCGAAACTGCAAGCATATGTGCTTTATCGGTTATGGGCGCTTTCATGGATCTCAGCGATTGGTGAAAAACAAATCCGGCATGATCGCGGCTTTGCAGGCGGCGGAATCGTGAATCGTAAAGAATGTCGGAAGGGCGAGGTCATACCGTGAAGGGAGATGGTACGGTTATTTGCGGATGTAATGTTCCTAAGGCGGTAAAATTGAGACAAGGCAGGGTGAGAAATGAGGATCAGGGTTTTTAATCTCGGGTGTAAGGTAAATAATTACGAAGGAGAAGAGATAATCCGACAGCTGTTGGAGAGAGGTCACGATGCTGCCGTCGGGCTTGAGTTTGCAGAAGCATATATATTGAATACTTGCGCCGTAACGAATGAGGCTGAAAGGAAATCAAGGCAGGCAATAACAAGACTGCTCAGGATAAATCCCGAAGCTAAGGTTTATGTATGCGGATGCGCGGCACAGTATGCAAGTGCGAGGTTTGAGGAGATAGAGGGAGTCAGAGTCGTAAAAGGAGTCGCAAATAAAGCCGGACTAATAGATTATATAGAAAAAGATACCGAGAATACCGTTGTCGATATAGAACCGCTGCCTTCGGTATACCCTGTCAGCGAGGGAGCTTTTGCGGGAAAGACACGAGCATCAATAAAGATATGCGACGGTTGCAACAGGTTTTGCAGTTATTGTATCGTCCCGTATCTCAGAGGACGTCTGAGGAGCAGGCCGATAGAAGATATACTTAAAGAGTTTGAAAAAAACAAGGACAGAAAGGAAATAGTCATTACAGGTGTGGACATTTCTTCATACGGTGCCGATATAGGAGAGAATCTGTTGTCATTGATCCGAGTTCTTAAAGCCGAAGGAGTAAGGAAGAGGATCGGAAGTCTTGAAGCAAGCGCCGTGACTGAGGAGCTGCTTGAGGAAATGAAAGCTGACGGAAATTGGTGTGATCATTTTCATTTATCACTTCAAAGCGGCAGCAACGATATTCTGAAAAAGATGAACCGACATTATACAGCTTCGGAATTTCTTGATAAAATCATTCTTATAAGAAAATATTTTCCCGATGCCGGTTTGACTACGGACGTAATAGTCGGATTTCCCGGTGAAAGTGATGCCGATCACAGAGAAACGCTGAATTTCGTAAAAGCAGCGGGATTTTCGGACATACATCCTTTTATATATTCAAAAAGGAGCGGAACTTTGGCTGCACGAATGTCTCAGATACCACCGGAAGTAAAGAAGTTGAGAGAAAAAGAGCTTATACGTGTAAAAAACGAACTGAAAGCGGCTTTTTTCGGAAAGCACGCGGGGAAAGAGGCCGAAATACTGATCGAAAGCAAATACGGTTATACGTCGAATTATATTAAGGTATATCCCGAGGGGACTCTTAAGCCGGGGGAGACAGCGAAAGTGGTAATAGGGGGCGTATTTAAGGACGGAGTCAGAGGAAGGATAATATATTAAGGAGGAAAGTGATGGAAAATTGTGTATTCTGTAAAATCGTAAAGGGGGAGATTCCTTCAAAGAGGTATTATGAAGACGATGATATGATAATCATAGCGGATATAGCTCCCAAGGCTAAGCTGCATTACCTGGCGGTACCGAAGGAGCACTATAAGGGGCTGGATGAGCTTGATGAAAAGAGGAAAGCCGGGCTTGCGGAATGCTTTGAGAAAATCGGCAGACTGAAGGATACTCTCGGACTGACCGAAGGATACAGATTGATAATAAACCAGGGAGAAAACGGAGGTCAGACAGTTCCTCATCTGCATATCCATATACTCGGCGGAGAAAAGCTTCCCGGGGATTGAGTTGAGGGAAGAGACAGAGCGCGAGAAAGTATGAGGAAGGAAGAGGAAGTACACAGAAAAGCAGCGGACATGAGGTGTCTCAGAAGTGACGTTTCATGAAGAGGAGATTGCCGAAGGTAAAACTAAAGATAAATGAATAGGTAAGATAAGGAAGAGAGGAAAGAACGGCGGGAGAGTTCGGGTCTGCCCGGGATATATCGGGGCGAAAAGTGAAAGAGACTGTTCATTCAGATTAAGCGTGCGGACGCGGATCGGGAAAGGAGAAAAGAAGAAACACAGCGCAAGATGTATGGCGGAAGCGTGCTGACGAAGGAGGGAACGGGTAGCAAAAAGAATCAGAAATTTTCGATTCAGCCTGAAATACGATTGACATATGGGTAAAAATGAATATAATAAGAAAGGTGACTGAGTCATAAGTAAAACCGTTTGGGAAGGAGGCGAGAAGGGTGTCGGTTATAAGAGTAGGCGAAAACGAAACGTTGGACTCCGCTCTGCGCAGGTTCAAGAGAAAATGCGCGCGGGACGGCATTATCGGTGATCTCAGACGTAAAGAACACTATGAAAAGCCAAGCGTACGTCGCAAGAAGAAAGCTGAAGCGGCGCGTAAGCGTAATAATAAGGGTTAAAGAAAGAGAACTGCTTGTCCGGAAGGGCGAGCAGTTTGTGTTATAAGGCAATGTCGAAAAAAGGGGCGGAGGGCATTAAAATGGCGAACAAGACTGACGAGAATCGAAATTATGCTAAGGAAGCCAAGAAACGGATGAAGGGAGGATTTTGGGACAGCAAGCTTACCGAATGGGATAATTTACGAAGCGCCGCCGAAAAGGAGGGCAGGAGCCCTGATGCGGAGATAAACAGTGATAAAAGGGCTTTGGCGATGCAGTTTTATCACCCCGAGCAATACAGGAAGGAAGAGGAGTTTTATGCGCGGGTAGTCAAGTTGCTGAGGAGCGGCGAGACGGTAACGAACCCGATAAAAGTATTGAGTGAGGAAGAGGGCGTGGACAAACTTCCGCCCGAGAAGCAATCTCAGAAAATACTGGAGCTAGCCGAGCGATACAGGAGGATGGTGGAAAGGTACAGAGAGGATAGTAAAAAATAAGTTAAAATCGTGCGTAAATTTCCGAAAAAAAAGTAGCTTTTTTTTAAAGTATTTGGTATAATCAGTATATAAGTAGTTTTACATTAAAGCGGGAAAGTGTATTACCGTTTCTTGTTTAATAAAAAGCTAAAGGAGAAAAAAATTATGGCAAACGATAAAATTAGGAGCAAGGAGTTGGATGATTTGTTCAACGGGATCCTTACTCTTGAAACTTTGGATGATTGTTACATGTTTTTTGAAGATTTATGCAGCATGTCGGAGCTTAAGTCATTTGCGCAGAGATTTTATGTATCGCGTTTATTATATGAGAAAGTAACGTATAATGCCATTTCATATATAACAAAGGCAAGTACGGCGACGATAAGCAGGATAAACAGAAGCCTGGAATATGGTAACGGCGGATATGTGGCGGTAATAGAGAGACTGAATAAAAAAGCGGAAGAAGAGAAAGAGGAAAAATAATTGATAGAGCTGCAAGGATTGAACGCATGTCAGGAAAGCGCCGTGAAGGCTGTGCACGGTCCCGTAATGGTTCTGGCCGGAGCCGGCAGCGGGAAGACGAGGGTGCTTACCAACAGAATAGCGTACATGGTCAATGAAGCGGGGATCGATCCGGATAATATCCTTGCCATAACGTTTACGAATAAAGCGGCGAATGAAATGAGCCGCCGGTTAGAAAATCTTTTGGACGGAAATACGGGACGAATGCTGGTGTCGACGATACACAGTATGTGTTCCCGTATTTTAAGATATGAAACAAATTCTCTGCACGGCAGATATTCATCCGGATTTTCGATCTATACGTCAGCTGAAAGCGAGCATGTGATGAAGAACGTGCTCAAAAAATTCACGCTGACGGAAAGCGAGAGCAAGATAAATTTTCTTTATCATGCGGGAACTGCGAAAAACGAAGCTCTCACGCCCGAAGAATACTTTAACGAATATTTGATTACCGATAAAAACGGCGAACTGATACGCGAAGTCATAGAAAAATACAACGAGACCTTAAAAGAAAACAATGCAATGGATTTTGACGATCTGTTGTATAATTGTTATACTCTTTTTAAAAACGATGCCGAGGTCCTGGAGAAATACCGAAAGAGGTTTTTGTATATAAGTGTAGACGAATTTCAGGACACAAACAGGGTACAGTATCTGATGTTAAGGCTTTTGGCAGAGAAGCATGGGAACATATTTGTAGTAGGAGACGATGATCAGTCCATATACGGATGGCGGGGCGCGGATATACGGAATATATATGATTTCAAAAAAGATTTTCCCGAAGTAAAAATAATAAAATTGGAGCAGAATTATCGTTCCACTAAAAAGATATTGGAAGCGGCGAACAAGATAATAAGCGGAAACAGCGAAAGATTTGAAAAGAAGCTTTGGACTGATAATGAAACGGGAAGTCCCGTTACGGTATACGCGGCAAGGACCGAAGGGGACGAAGCTTATTATGTAGTGAACAAAATAGCATGGCTTATAAGCAACGAAGGTTACAGACAAAAGGATTTTGCTGTACTGATGCGGATGAATGCGACTTCGCGTGCTTTTGAGCAGGAGTTCATGAAGTACGGCGTGAAATATAAAGTATTCGGAGGATTCAGGTTTTTCGAGAGGAAGGAGATCAAGGACATAATCGCTTATTTACGCTTGACGGATAATCCTTTTGATAACGAAGCATTTGCGCGGATAATAAATTTTCCTAAACGCGGGATAGGAGAAAAGACATTGTCTTTGATACTCGATATGGCGCAGGAGAAAGGTATGTCGGCACTTGAGGTCGCAGGCGGGGCTGACGGATTGCAGGGAGTCACGACGGCTGTGAAGCGCAGGCTAAAGGAATTTTTTACCGTGATAAACGAGTTGGGCGAGTTTGCGGAAAAAGAAAACGTTCTGAGGCTGGTAGAAGAGTTATATCGGAAGGTGGACATCAGAGGCGCTTTGGAAAACGTTGACGATAATTTTGAGAGAGCAATGCATGCAGATGAATTTTTGCAGGCAGCGGAAGATTTTATAAAAAACTTTCCGGACGGAAAGCTCAGGGATTTTCTTCAGACGGTTTCTCTTCAAAGCGATAGCGACAGTATGGACGACGGGAATTACGTGACGATAGCGACCGTACATTCCGCGAAAGGGCTGGAATTCAGCAATGTGTTCATAATCGGGGTGGAGAGCGGGATATTTCCAATAGCAAGGGCGATGTATGACGCCGAGGAGCTGAACGAAGAAAGACGACTGATGTATGTTGCGGTAACAAGGGCGATGAAGAATCTTTTTGTAACGAGATGCGAGTCGAGATTTCTTCACGGCGAACGCCGATATATGAGCGGTTCGGAATTTTTCCGGGAGATCGGGGAGCTGGCGGAGAATGAAAGCGCGGAATCTGAAGCTTTAGATGAAAGTGAAGACGAAAAAGCGAGCCCGAGCATATATACAAGGTCATACGCCAATGGAAGGAAGGATATTGTTGACAAAAAAGAAATCAGAGCGAAACAGGATGAATACAGAAGCGGAATGAAGATCATGCACAGGTCATTTGGTATAGGGCTTGTAATTTCGGTCAACAAAGATAAAATAGATGTGGCGTTCAAGGATATAGGGGTCAAGACCTTGTCTTTGGAGTACGCGCCTATAAAGATTTTGGAGAAGTAGATATGGAAATGACCATGGAAGAAATGGTGGAAACGCTCAACAGGTGGGCTTATGAGTATTACGTGCTTGACGCACCGAGCGTTTCGGATCAACATTACGATGCTCTGTACGATAGGCTGACGGCATTGGAAAAAAAGGAAGGGAGAGTGCTTCCGGATTCACCTACAAGAAGGATAGGAGGAGAGCCTCTCAAGAATTTTGAGAAATACAATCATCTTGAGAAGTCATACAGTCTTGATAAAGTACAGAGTTTCAATGAACTCGAAGCGTGGGTCACGAAAATAAAGACGGCTTATCCCGGGGTCGTATTTACTGTGGAGTATAAATATGACGGGCTTAGTCTGAGTATCACGTATGAAAACGGATTGTTGATACGTGCAGTCACCAGGGGCAACGGGGTAACGGGAGAAGTGGTCACAAGACAGGTGGAAACGATAAATTCCGTACCGCTTTCGATAGGATACAAAGAATTGATAGAGGTAAGAGGGGAGGGATACATGAAAAGATCCTCTCTTGCCGCGTATAATGAAAAGCACGCTGATGAACCGTTGAAGAATACGCGGAACGGTGTGGCGGGGGCAATAAGGAATCTTGATCCGACCGTAACAGCCGGCCGGAAGCTGGATATGGTTTTTTACAGTCTGGGATATAACACGTTGAAGCTGAGAAGTCAGACGGAGCTGAATGAATTTCTGAAGGAGAACAGATTCGCCACAAACGGCGTATTCCGCAGATGCGAAACTTATGAAGAGATCAGGGCTGTGATCGAAGAGATCGGCAGAACGCGTGATTCACTCGATTTTGATATAGACGGTGTGGTGATAAAGACAGATGATTTTGCATTGCGAGAAGAACTGGGATACACCGAAAAATTTCCCCGGTGGGCGGTAGCTTTCAAATTTGAAGCGGAGGAAGTGGTGACAAAGCTTTTAAAAGTCACATGGATGCCCGGCAGGACCGGGAAGGTGACCCCGATAGGGCATCTTAAGCCGGTTGAACTGTGCGGAGCGACGATAAGCAGAGCAACGTTGAATAATATCGGAGATATACGCAAAAAGTCATTGAAAACCAATTCTGATGTATACGTGAGGAGAAGCAACGACGTGATACCTGAAGTACTCGGATTGGCGGAAGAAGGAGAAGAGAGCGAAGAGATAAAGGCTCCGGAAGTATGTCCCGTATGCGGAACGCCGCTGATAGAAAGAGGAGCGTTGCTTTATTGTCCTAACAGGAACGGGTGCAGTGAACAAATAGTAGCCAGACTTGAGCTGTATTGTTCAAAGGACGGAGCCGATATAGAAGGGCTGAGCGAAAAGACGCTGAAGCTTTTTTACGAGAAACTCGGAGTGATCTCCCCGGACGGGTTGTATGCGCTGAAGACTAGTCAGTTGATGGAGCTTGAAGGCTTTAAAGAAAAGAAGGCGGCAAAGATAACAGACTCGATAGAAAAGAGCAAAGAAATGAGTTTGCCGGCATTTTTGTATGCATTGGGGATCGAAAACGTCGGGACCAAGACTGCGGCTGACTTGGCTGAAAGATACGGCAGTCTCGAGAAGATAATGCAGGCTTCTGTCGAGGAGCTTACTGCTATAGAAGATATAGGAGAAGTGGTGGCGGGAAGCATAAAGGATTACTTCTCGGATGCGGAAAACGTCAAAATGATCGGAAGACTGCTTGCGGCAGGGGTGAAGCCGATTTATTCCGAAAAGAAAGAGGGAATATTTTCGGGCATGAAATTTGTTCTGACGGGAGAACTGGAAGGACTCGTGCGTTCTGAAGCGAAGAAGCTGATAGAGGAAGAAGGCGGTGAAGTCATGAGCTCCGTGACAAAAAACACGGACATAGTGGTAGCCGGAGAAAACGCGGGAGCTAAGCTCGAGAAAGCCTTGAAGCTCAATGTAGAGATATGGGATAAGGCACGATTGATAAAAGAATTGAAAAAATAACTTGCTTTACGGGACACGATGTGTTATACTATTTAAATAGTTGAACAGACGCTATTTATAGAAATGAATGCATTGCTCTGACAGAATGCCGACGTAAGCTGAAGGAGGGATGTGTTTGAAAGGCCGAATAGCGGGTTTTTCTTTGCATAAAACTTGATACGGAAAAAGCAAAGCGGGAGAAAGAAACGGGATATGCTTCAGACAACAGACATACTTTTATTGGCGGAAGAGGCGCAGATTAAACTCAGGAAGGATGAGGTCGAGTTTATAAAGGACAGGATAAATAAATTGCTTGAAGGCGTAGAGAAGATGAAGGAGATAAATACGGACGGAGTCCCGATGACGCATTCTCCCGGTGTAGCGCATGATGAGAATGAGCTGACAGAAGAGGAACTTAAATTATTTGCACACAAGAAAGGGAGACGCGCATAATGGACCTTACAAGGCTTGATTTATGGTCTGTATTGCGTATGGTAAAAACCGGGGAGATAAGCGCAAGGACGTTAGTTACCGAATGCATAAATAAGACCGAGAAGTATAAAGACATCAATGCTTTTACATATCTGAACAAGGAAAAAGCCGTAGAGGATGCTCTTCAGACAGACGGAAGGCTTTATCACAACAAGCATACCGGGATATTATGCGGGATACCGGTGGGCATAAAGGATAATTTTTGTACGGAAGGGATGCCTACGAGCTGTGCTTCGGAAATGTTCAGAGGGAATACCTTTGACTTGGATGCCACGGCAGTTAAGAAGCTGAAGGAACAGGATGCCGTGATTCTCGGTAAGACAAACATGGATGAATTTGCCATGGGGACACGGAACGACACTTCGGCGTTCGGGGGAGTAAAGAATCCTTTGGATCCGAGGCGTACTCCGGGCGGAAGCAGCGGAGGAAGCGCGGCGGCGGTAGCAGTCGGGAGCGTATACGCGGCACTCGGTACCGATACGGGAGGATCGGTAAGGCAGCCTGCGTCATACTGCGGAATAACCGGGCTGAAACCAACGTTCGGAAGGATAAGCAGACACGGTGTGTATCCGCTTGCGGCGAGTCTTGATCACGTCGGAATACTGACAAAGACCGTAAAGGATTCGCTTTTGGTTTTTGAAACGGTATACGGACCGGATAAATTCGATAAAACCACCGAAATAAGAGAAAATCTGAATTTTGATACACATTGTCTGGATTATACCAATAAGCGGCTGAGGATAGCGGTAATGAAGCAGTCGTTTGATCCGGAGGTAAAGAAAGAGGTAAGGCAGAGCGTAAAGGAAGCGGCGGATTTTTTTGCACGTGAAGGTTATGCGGTATCGGAAATAAGTTTTGATATGTACAGAATGGTCCCGGTCGTATATGCGGTGTTATGTTGCGGAAGGGTTGCGAAAGATTTCGGAGCGCTTGACGGAATAAAGTCCGGTAACGGAGCAGCCGATTCTACGGGCAGCGGGGCGATAGAAGACATAAGAGGAGAAAATTTCGGAATAGAAACAAAACGTAGAGTGATATACGGGAAGTACGTTACTCACGGCAGGAATGAAATCGATATCTATGAAAAGGCAAAAAGGGTCAGAACGCTTATAATCAACTTTTTTATGGATATATTTACAAAATACGATATTGTTATGACACCGACAGCGGCATGCGGCGCAACGCTTTTTGAAGAGAAGGATAAATGCGCGGTATTGGACGAGTACACCGATATTTTCACCATAATAGGGAATTTGACCGGCAGACCGGCTATCAGTGTGCCGTGCGGCAGGGATGAAAACGGGATGCCTTTGGGTCTGCAGTTTATGGGGAAGACGTTCAATGAGCATGACGTGTTTAATATAGCATATATGTTTGAAAGCAATATCGGGAAGGAATATATAACGAGAATATGAAGAGTGGGAAGCTTACTCCGTCGGAGCTGCAGGAGTGTATAATATCAAAAGTAACGAAGCGAAGGAAAGAAGTGATAAAGAGTGTGGCACTCGGGTGTGACAGTGCGGAGATAAAAGCAGAGGGCATCTTGCTTTTTACTGTGGATCCGATCACTGGGGCTTCTAAAAACAGCGGAGCCTTGGCTGTAAACGTATGTTGCAACGATATAGCGGCGGCGGGCGGGGAGCCAGTGGCGATATTGCTGTCGGTGCTTTTGCCTCCGGAGAGCAGTACGGAGCAGCTCAGGCAAGTTATGACGGAAGCCGAGAAGGAAGCGGAGAAATTGAATGTAGAGATAATCGGCGGGCATACGGAGTTTACCGACGCGGTCAGGAGGACGGTGATAAGTGCAACGGCGATAGGCGTAAGACCTGAGGAGTTGCGGTTTTGTCGGGCCGAAGCAGGTGACGGAATAGTAGTAAGCAAGGAGCTCGGATTGGAAGGGACGGCGGTGCTGGCAGCTGATTTTTCCGGGGAATTGCAGCTTACCGAAGAGGAAGAAAATGAGGCGTCGGCTTGTCTGAATGATATCAGCGTAGTTGAGGAGGGTAAGGTATTCGGGAAGGTAAGGATCGCGGCGGCGCACGACATAACGGAAGGAGGAATTTTCGGAGCGGTATGCGAGACTGCCGGCGGACTCGGATTAGGTGCAGAAATAGAAGCCGGGAAAATTCCTTTCAGACGGATCACCGAAGAACTTTGCCGAAAAGCCGATCTTGATAAATTCAGATTGTTGTCAAGCGGAAGTATGCTGTTTGTGACGCCTGAGCCGGAAAAGCTCATAGCCGAGTTGAACGAAATGAAGATCAATGCCGTGCAGATAGGAAAAATGACAGAAGGCAAGGATGTTTATGCCGTGATAGACGGTGAACGCAGAAAGATAAGCGTACAAAAAGACGAGATAATGAAAATGTATGATCGGGGGAATCGCGATGAAAAGCATGACGGGATACGGTAAAGCCCGAACAGAAAAAGAAGGATACGAAATGACAGCGGAGATAAAATCCGTAAATCACAGATTTCTGGATGTTTCATTGAAGCTGCCGAAGATGCTGAGCTCGTTTGAAGATAATATACGGAAAATGATCGCTTTGAAGCTGACAAGAGGGAGAGTGGAAGTCAGCGTCAATTTGTCGGAGAACGGATTCAGGAAAGAAAAAATCAGTGTGAATTATGCATTGGCAGCCGATTATGCTGAAGCGGCGAAAGAACTTTCGGAGAAATACGGGATAGTAAATGATCTTAGTTTTTCAGTGCTGGCAAGAAGCAACGAAGTGATAACTTTAAAGGCACAGGAAGAGGAAGAGGAAGTTATTCTGGAGATGCTGGAGAGAACGGTAAACGATGCTTTGGAAGTATTATGTCGTATGCGAGAGTTTGAAGGGGAAAGACTCATAGCGGATATAGCCTGCAGAATAGATTTTATTGAAGACAATCTAAAAAAACTTTACGAGATCGCACCGAGTGTTCCTGAGGAATACGCCGAAAAACTCAGGCAGCGTATAAACGAGTATATGGGGGACATAAAGCCGGACGAGGCACGGGTTGCAACAGAGATCGCACTTTTTGCGGATAAAAGCAATATAGATGAAGAATTGACACGTCTGAGTTCTCATGTAGCGCATTTCCGTGCATTGCTGAAGGAGAGAGAAGCCGTAGGCAGACAGCTTGATTTTCTCACACAGGAATTGAACAGAGAAGTCAATACGGTATGTTCCAAGTCAAACAACATAAATATAACAAATATAGGACTTGTTTTGAAAAATGAGATCGAGAAAATAAGAGAACAAGTGCAAAATATAGAATAAAGGAGAAGAATCATGATAACAAAACCTTCAATTGATCAGCTTACGGCTATAGCAAAGAATAAATACGTTTTATGCATTGCAATAAGCAAAAGGGCAAAAGAGCTGAACGTTTTGCAGGCAAACGATGAATTGAGCACCGACATAAAGACTATCAGCTATGCGGCAGAGGAACTGGCGGAAGGCAAGACAAAGATAGTAAACGAGGATTAAAATGCTGAAAGGAAGGAAAGTTGTGGTCGGTGTGACCGGCGGCATTGCGGCGTATAAGACATGTACGATAGTCTCGAGGCTGGTACAGAAAGGTGCGGAAGTAGACGTTATAATGACGAAAAATGCGACGGAATTTGTTTCGCCGTTGACATTCGAGTCGTTATCGGGGAGGCCGGTGGTCACAGATATGTTCAGGAGGGATAAGCCCTGGGAAATAGAGCATGTTTCGCTTGCGCAGAAAGCGGAATTGATAGTGATTGCGCCTGCAACAGCCAATATGATAGGTAAGATTGCCGGAGGAATTTGCGATGATATGCTTTCGACAACCGTAATGGCGACTCGTGCGCCGTTAATGCTTGCGCCTGCAATGAATACCGGTATGTATGAGAATCCGATTTTCATGAGCAATCTGAAAAAGCTTGAAGCGGCTGGGGCGATAATAGTCGATAGCGGAACGGGGCACCTTGCTTGCGGAGACGAAGGCAAGGGAAGGATGGCGGAACCGGAAGAGATAATAAGCCGAATAGAGGAGTTTTTCGAAGAGAGAAAAAAAGATTACGAAGGACTGAAGGTGTTGGTCACGGCAGGCGCGACCTCACAGCCGATAGACGGGGTGAGATTTCTGACTAATCGCAGCAGCGGGAAAATGGGGCTTGCAATAGCTGCACAGGCGAAAAAAAGAGGTGCGGAAGTGCTGGTAATACTCGGTGAGCATAAAGCCCAACCGCCGGCAGGCGTGAAGGTGATAGGGGTCAGGACAACATCGGAAATGTACCGCGCGGTAATGGATAATTTTGAGCAATATGACATAATAGTCAAGGCGGCTGCCCCCTGCGACTATAAGCCCATCGAGTATTCGAATGAAAAGATAAAAGGAGACAGGGTCACACTGCATCTCGAGAAAAACGAAGATATAGCCAAAGCCGTCGGGAAAAATAAAGGTTCCAGGGCCCTTGTGGTGTTTTCTGCCGAAACGAATGACCTTCAGAAAAATGCCATGAAAAAACTTTCCGATAAAAACGCCGACATGATAGTGGCAAACGACGTAACGAAAGAAGGTGCAGGGTTCGATACAGACACAAATATTGTTACTCTGATGGACCGCAGCGGCACGATCCTTGAGACCGGCAAACTGCCCAAGAGTGAGATAGCTGATATAATACTCGATAAAATACTGCAGATAAGAAACGAAAAACGAGTTTAGACTACTATGTGTAAGATAGTAGTATATGGAGAAGGCGTTTGATTTATAAAGTAATAGTTGACATCAGTGCATCAGAAGTCGATAAGATGTATGATTACCGCGGCGCGGAGGGGATAGAGCCGGGCACGCGGGTCATTGTGCCTTTCGGCGGGCGTTTGACTGAGGGGTATGTTACGGGCGTAGCTGAAACGAGCAGATATTCCGATAAGCTGAAGGATATAGAGGGAGTGCCGGATGATTATCCGGTGGTCATCGGGGAGATGATACATCTTGCGGAATTCATGAAGCGGAGGTACAATCTCAAGACGGTGGATTGTATGCGGATATTTGTACCGTCGGAAATAAGGAACGGAAAAGTCAAGGAGCTTGTGAAGGCGTATGCAAGGATTGCGGCTGATCGGGAGACAGCTTATACCGCTATAAGGAAAAACGCGGTAAAGCAAAAGGAGCTATTAGATTATCTTGACGGAAAAGGGAGTGAATCCGTCGGGGTATTGAAGAGCAGGTTCGGGGCGGCTGCATATGCGGCGTTAAAGGAAAAGGGAGTTATTTATACGGAGGAGAAGGCTTTAAGGCGAACTCCTTTGTCCCTGGTACGCGGTGACGGAGAGCGTCATGTGCTTACAGAGGCTCAGCAGGCATGTGTCGATGCGGTATTGAAAGAGCCCGATGGTCGGTTTCTGATCCACGGCGTAACGGGAAGCGGAAAGACCGAGATATACATGAATATTATCGAGAGCGTGCTGCAGCGCGGGAAAACGGCGATAATGCTTGTTCCCGAGATTTCTTTGACGCCGGGAGTGATGAGTAAATTCAGAAAACGTTTCGGCGAAAGTGTCGCATTGCTTCACAGCGGACTTTCTGCAGGAGAAAAGTATGACGAATGGCGTCGGCTGAGAGAGGGAGGAGAAGCCCGAATAGCCATAGGTGCGAGGAGCGCAGTTTTTGCGCCTTTGGAGAATATCGGAGCGGTGATAATCGACGAAGAGCATGACGGCAGTTATCAGAGCGAGTCTAATCCGCGGTACAATACCCTGGAAGTAGCGAAAGAGAGGGCGGCTTACAATAAATGCGCGTTGATTTTGGGAAGTGCCACTCCTTCGTTGGAGAGCTACTATGCAGCTCAGCGCGGGGAGTATAAGCTGTTGGTGTTGCCGGAGCGGATCAACGGAAAACCTTTGCCTGAGGTAGAGATAGTGGACATGGTAACCGAGAGGATGAAGGGATGGAGCGGTTTTTTGTCACAGAAGCTTCAGAGCGAACTCAAGCGAGTGGTTTCGGCGGGAGAGCAGGCGATACTTTTTTTAAACAGGAGAGGTTACAGCAGTTTTGTAATGTGTTCCAAATGCGGATATGTAGCTAAGTGCGAAGACTGCGAAGTCAGTCTTACATATCACATGGATGAAAATGTTCTGAAATGTCATTATTGCGGCAAGAAATACAGGATGTTTGACATATGTCCGCAATGCAAGAGCGAGTATCTGAGGCAGGGCAAGATCGGGACTGAACAGGTGGTAAACGAAATAAAGAAGATTTTGCCGGGCGTCAATGTTTTACGCATGGATTATGATACGACTAAGACCAAGGAGTCGCATTTTAATATATTGTCAGAGTTCAGGGACAGGAAAGCGCAGGTACTTGTGGGAACGCAGATGGTTACAAAAGGACATGATTTTCCGTTTGTTACGCTTGTCGGAGTAATAGAAGGGGATCAGAGCCTTTATCTTGAAGATTACAGGAGTGCGGAGCGTACTTTTCAGCTTATAACGCAGGTTGCGGGCAGGTGCGGCAGGAAGGATCTGAAGGGGAGAGTGGTGCTTCAGACTCATACTCCGAATCATTATGCCTTGACATATGCATCAAGACAGGATTATGTATCGTTTTACAAAAGGGAGATAAATATAAGGGAGGCTACTAAATTTCCTCCGTTTTGTACGATTCTGAGAGTGCTGTATACAGGTGAAGATGAGCAGAGGTGTATAGAGCGTGTCAATGCGGATTATAAGGAAATAGAAAACATAAAACTCAGAGAAAACGAGGCTTTCATATTTCTGCAGAAGATGCGGTCTCCGATAAAGAGGATAGAGAGCAGGTTTCGTTTTCAGATTCTGATGAGGATAGAGGTCGGGAAGACAGATGAGATAACGGAAAGCGTATATGCGGTGATCAATGCGAATAAGACGCGAGGTGTCAGTGTATTTGCCGAGATAAATCCGCAGAGCATGTCATAATTTTACGGAGGCGGAAATGGCTGTAAGGAACGTATTCAAATTAGGCGAGAGTGACGATGTGCTGAGGAAGAAGAGCAGACCTGTAATGGAGATTGACGGAAAAACTCTGCTTTTGATAGACGATTTAAAGGATACTTTACATCATGTCGGCGGATTAGGACTTGCCGCGCCGCAGGTCGGGATACTGAAGCGGATATGTATAGTGGAATATGAGGGCGAGCTGTATGAGATGATAAATCCGACAGTTGCATATGCATCTCAGGAGACGCTTGTAGATGAAGAAGGGTGTTTGTCGGTTTCCGGTTACAGAGGATTGGTAAGACGGCCGGCAAAGGTAAAGATAGCATATACCGACAGAGAAGGCAAAAACAGAGAGGTGAGTGCAGAAGGTTATAAAGCCCGTTGTTTTTTGCATGAGCTTGACCATCTTGACGGGATACTTTTTGTGGACAAGATGATCAGGAAGGTAGCGAAATGAAGGTGATTTTTTTAGGGAATCCCGAGTTTGCGGTCGAGTGTCTGTATGCGCTTACTGAATCCTCGCATGAAGTAGTCGGAGTGGTAACAAGGCCGGATAAGCCCGGAAACAGAAAAAAGCTCACACGGAGCGAGGTAGCCGAGTATGCGGAGGCGCGAGGCTTGCCGGTGATAAAGACAGACGATATTTCCGCAGATATTGATCTGTTGAAAAGGTTTTGCGCTGATATATTCGTGACTGCCGCATTCGGGCAGAAGTTGTCCGAGGAGATCCTGTCGCTTCCCGAGTACGGGGTATTGAACGTTCATGCATCTTTACTGCCGCAATTGCGCGGAGCATCTCCGATACAGACGGCAATAGCATGCGGTCTGAAACGGACGGGCGTGTCTATCATGAAGACCGTGTATGAAATGGACGCGGGAGACGTTTTAAAGCAGTTTGCCGTTGATATAACGCCTTCTATGACTGCAGACGAACTTTCCGAGTTGCTTGCGCGAGAAGGAGGGAGGCTTCTTGTGGAGTCGCTTGACGAAATAGAGAGGGGAGAAGCGAAGTATGTTCCTCAGAAAAATATAAGGACGGACGGCGCAAGATGGAGGGTAAGCTGTTGCAGGAAGATAAAGAAGCAGGATGAAAGAATAGACTGGAGTGAATGCGGAAAGGGGGTATCCTGTAAGATAAGGAGTTTGTCGAGCAATCCGGGAGCGCGCAGCACAATAAACGGCGCTGATGTGAAAATATACAGAGCCGAGTATGCGGGGGCGGCGCGGAAAAGGAATTTAGTGCCCGGAGAGATTGCGGAAGCGGGTAAAAACGGGTTGATAGTAAAATGCGGCAGAGGGTGTGTCAGAATTGACGATATACAGTTTGCCGGCGGGAAAAAGACAAGGGCGTCCGATCTTCTGAACGGAAGAAAGATCAAAGTCGGCGACATTTTCGGAGATGAGATAAAATGAAACTGACTCCGCTGTATTATGTCTATAAAGCCTTGGACGGAGTTTACCGCAAAGGAGCGTTTTCGTCGATCGAGCTGAATAAATATATTGGTAACGCCCGGAAGGAAGACAAAGCTCTGATATGCAGATTGTTTTACGGCGTGCTTGAAAGAGATATCGAGTCGGATTATCTTATAAACGCGTATGTCGTCAAAGTGAAGCCTGCAGTCAGGACGTTGCTGAAGATAGGGATCTATGAGATAAAGTATATGGATATTCCCGATTTTGCTGCGGTAAACGAATGCGTAAAACTTGCGGGAGATATCGGGAAACCTCAGATAAAGGGATTTGTGAACGCCGTGCTGAGGCGTATAAGCGAAGCATTGAGTTCCGGAAGCGTAAAATATCCGACCGATGAGTTTGAAAGGATGTCGATAGAATACTCTTTTCCGCTGTGGGCGGTAAAACGGCTGATATCCGAGATGGGGAAGGAAAAAGCCGAAGCATTTATGTCTTATCGGCCCGATTTCGAAAGCGTAAATATAAGGGTAAACACGCGAAGGATAAGCGTGAAGGATTTCGAAAAACTTTTGTCCGAAAAACGCGTCGGGTTCAGAAAGACTCCTGTGGAAGGGGTATACAGGATAAGTTCCGACGGACTTTCATTTGCTGAGCGCGGGTATTGCAGTATAATGGGTATGGGGTCGGTATTGGCATGCCGGTGCGTAAAACTTCCTGAGGGCGCAAGTGTGTTTGATGCGTGTGCGGCGCCGGGAGGGAAAAGCGTTTATCTGGCTGAAATGCTAGAAGGCGAGGTCACGGCTTGCGAACTTTACCCGCACAGAGCGGAGCTGATACGAAAATACGCGGAAAAAGCAGGCGTAAAAGTCAATGTTGAAGTCGGTGATGCGTCGGTATTTGAAGAAAGGTATAAAGAGAAGTTCGATTTTGTGTTGTGCGATGTACCGTGCAGCGGATACGGCGTCGTATTTTCGAAGCCGGATATAAAATTAAACAGAAAAGAGGGAGCCGTAGAAGAACTTGCCCGATTGCAGTACGGGATTTTGAAGAACTGCGCGGAATATGTAAAAGAGGGAGGAGTGCTCGTTTACAGCACATGCACGGTATTCGATCGTGAAAACGGAGATCAGATCAGGGATTTTCTAGCCTCTGACCAACGTTTCAGAAGGATCGGTGTGATGCTTCCGGAGGAATTTTCCGGGAGTATCGATGAATACGGACAGGCATTTTTGTTTCCCGGAGAGGGCGCAGAAGAAGGCTTTTTTATAGCCGCGATGGAAAAGCTGAGGGAAAAATGAAGATAATATTACCCGATTACACTCAGGAAGAAGCTTACGGATTAATGCCGGAATTAAAAAAATATACTGTCAGGCAAATATACGCCTGGCTGCCTTTAGGCAAAGAATTCGAAGAAATGACCGACGTAGCTAAGAGCGTGAGGAGCTCTCTCGCGGAAAGATTTATAGCGCAGCCTGTAGTGATCAGCAAGGTGTATACGGGAAAAGACGGGACCGAAAAGTATCTGTATAAGCTTCAGGACGGAGCTTTGATAGAAGGTGTATTGATGCGTTATAAATACGGAAATACTTTATGCGTGTCAACACAGGTCGGATGCAGGATGGGCTGCAGGTTTTGCGCGAGTACGCTTGACGGACTGATAAGAAATCTTTCCGCGGGAGAAATACTCGGACAAGTATATGCGGTAAACGGTCGGCTTGGTGCAACGAGAGAAAACAGGCAGATAACGAATATTGTACTTATGGGAAGCGGCGAGCCGTTGGATAATTTTGATAATACAGTCAGATTTTTACGTATGGTCAATGATGAAAACGGTCTTAATATAGCAATGCGGAATATAAGTTTGTCGACATGCGGGTTGGTCCCCGAGATAGAGAGGTTGTCGCAGCTCGGTTTGCAGATCAATCTCACGATATCTCTGCATGAGGCTTATAATGAGAAGAGAAAGGAGATAATGCCCATAGCGAATAAGTATACGGTGGAAGAAGTTGTGAATGCGGCGAGAAGGTATTTTGAAAATACCGGCAGGCGCATAATTTTCGAATATACTTTGATACAGGACTTCAACGATACGGAAAAAGACGCCGAAAAACTTGCGGTTTTGATCAGAGGCATGTCGGCTCATGTAAACCTGATAATGCTGAATCCGGTCGAAGAACGCAAATTGGTATCGGCGACGAAAAAAAGAGCCTGTGCTTTTTCTGAAAAGCTTACCAAACTCGGGGTATCGAATACGATAAGGAGATCATTGGGCGCAGATATAGAGGGTGCATGCGGTCAGCTGAGAAGGCGTGTAGGAAATGAGTAAGGGCAGAGTATATAAAGGAGTCGGGGGATTTTTTTATGTATACGGCGAAGGAAAGAGCGTTGTATGCAAGGCGCGCAAGAAAACCGGTTTCAGAGGAGAGGTAGTGACAGTCGGCGATTATGTCGAATACGAAGAGGGGAAGGATTATGCGGTCATTGACCGAGTGCTTGAACCTTTCAACAGATTGATCCGTCCTGCGGTATCGAATGTGGATGTATTGGTTATACTTCTTGCGCCGTTGCCTGAACCGGATTATCTTCTGGCCGATAAACTTACAGTCAACGCTTTCAAAAACGGTATAGAGCCGTATGTGGCGGTCAACAAAACGGACATCGCCGATGAAAGTTTCATAAGGGGCATAATTTCCGATTACGAAGACTTTGCCTGCGGCACATTGTGTTTCAGTACAGTAACGGGCGAAGGCACGGAAGAATTCAGGAGGCTTTTTAAGGGAAAGACCGTTGTGCTTGCGGGACAATCCGCCGTAGGGAAGACTTCGCTTCTCAATAGGCTCACAGGACTCGATCGTGAAGTGGGCGAGCTTTCCGCGAAAACCGAAAGAGGCAGACATACTACGCGTCATAATGAAATTTATATGCTTGAAGATGGATTATGCATTGCGGACACAGCCGGCTTTTCGGTATTTACCGAAACCGAAGTTCCGTCGAATCAGTTAGCGGCGTATTATCCCGAAATGGTAAGATTGGGAAGGGAGTGCAAGGTGCGAGGCTGCGTTCACGTGCACGAACCCGGATGTGCGGTAAAGAAGGCGGCAGAAGAAGGTCTGATATCTCCGGGGAGGTACAAAAGGTATGTGGAGCTATATAAGCTTATAAGAGAAGAGGAAAAGAAAAATTACAGGAAGTAAAAATGGAAAAGGAAATTTTGGTATCGCCCTCTATTCTTTCGGGGGATTTTACGAATATTGCATCTGAAACGGAAAAGGTGAAGGATTGCGGAGCCGACTGGATACACTGCGACGTTATGGACGGAGTTTTCGTTCCCAATATCACATTCGGGCAGAAAATGATACGCGATATAAAAAAAGCAGCGCAGCTGCCGCTTGACGTTCATTTGATGATAACGGAACCGATACGTTATACGGAAGAGTTCGCCGAGGCGGGTGCGGATTTTATCACCGTACATATCGAAGCCTGCAAGGATGTCGGAAAAACACTCGAAACGATCAAAAAATGCGGAGTGAAAGCAGGTTTGTCGGTTAAGCCCGGGACTCCGGTCGAACGAGTGAAGGAGTTTTCGGAGCTTTTGGATTTACTTCTAATAATGAGTGTCGAGCCGGGTTTTTCCGGACAGAAGTTTATACCTTCGGCGCTTGAGAAGACGGAAAAGGCACGCGGATTTTTAAAACGGGACGTTATAATAGAAGTGGACGGAGGCGTAAATCCGGAAAATGCCGCGGAGATCATTAAACGCGGCGCAGACGCACTTGTCATGGGTAACGCTTTTTTCAAAGCTGCCGATCCGGCGGAAGTGGTGAGGAGAGTTAAAGGGATCAGGTGATGAAAAGAATGAAAACTCCTGTCATCGACATGCTGGATGCATTTGCAGAAAAAGGTGCGGTCAGGATGTGCATGCCCGGTCACAAGGGGAAAGGTGAGGGATTTTTCCGCGAAATCATGAAAAGAGACATTACGGAGCTTTTTTTCTCGGATAATCTTATGGAACCGGAAGGAGTGATTGCCGAATCCGAAAAGCTTTTTGCGGAATTGTTCGGAGCGGCTCAGGCATATTTTTCGGTAAACGGCAGTACGGCGGGGATATGGGCGATGGTTTCGGCGTCCGAAAGGATACTTGTCGAAAGAGGATCTCACCGGGCGGTTTTTAAGGCTGCAGAATACCTCGGCAAAGAATGCTATGTAATAAACGGCAGGTTTTCAGAAGGCAGGTATCAGCCTCCTGACGAAGATGAAATAATCCGGCGCGCTTCTGCTGTCGGCGCAGATACCGTGTTGCTGACGTCGCCCGATTATTACGGTTTTCTGCATTTCGGAGAAACGCTGTATCAAAAGCTTAAAGATAAAGGAATAAGACTTTTTGCCGATTCGGCACACGGTGCGCATTTCGGTTTGAGTCCGAGGCTTCCGGAAAACTGTATAAAATATTGCGACGCTTGCGTCGTATCGGTACATAAGACGCTGTCTGCCATGACTCAGTCGGCAGTTCTGATGGCGCGAACGGAAGAGACCGGCAGAGAACTCGGGAAAGCTCTTTCGGCTTTTATGACGACAAGTCCGTCGTATCCGCTGATGGCGTCGATAGAGTACGCGAGAGTACGGGCGGAAAATTCGCGCGGGGAATATGAAAGGTTGTATAAGGATGTCGAGCGTATAAAAAAAAGGCTGGCAGGTTCCCGCATAAGGATCCCGGATAACGACGATTTTACGCGGCTTGTATTGGACGCTTCTGACTGCGGAGGAGGATACGCGTTAGGAGCTTTTATGGAAGCGAGGGATATTTATCCCGAAATGACGGATAAATACAGAGCGGTTTTGATACTTACTCCGGAAGACGGGACGGAAGCTTTGAACATGCTTGCAGATACCGCAGAAGAGTACCTTGAAACGCCTGTGAGTATGGAAAAAACGATAGCCCGGGAAATGGTATACGAGGGGAAGGGCGTCACGGAATACCGGCCGGATGTGAGAAACAAGATATATATACCATTGAAAAAAGCATGCGGAGAAAGAGCAGCCGAGGAGATAGGGATTATGCCGCCGTGTGTCCCTTTGATAATGAAAGGGGAAATAATCAATGAAGAAGTAATAAATCTTTTATATGATGAAATAAAAAGAGGCAACGTTTACGGCGTTGACGGCGACGGGCAAGTTGCCGTGGAGGGTGCGAAATGAAAAATTTTATTACTTTTGAAGGTTGTGAAGGCGTAGGGAAGACCACGCAGCTCAGGTTTTTAAAGGAGTATTGCGAATCAAACGGAATAGACGCTGTTTTTACACGTGAGCCGGGCGGAAGCGAGATTGCTGAGAAAATCAGGAAAATAATTCTTGACGGAGCAAATGAAGGGATGACAGGCGAATGCGAGGCTCTTTTATACGCCGCTGCAAGGAATCAGCATATCAATGAAGTAGTATTGCCGGCGTTGAAAAGGGGAAGCATAGTATTCTGCGACAGATTTACGGACAGTACTTATGCTTATCAGGGATCTGCGCGAGGATTGGGTGGCAAATATGTCGAGACATTGAATAAGCTTTCCGCGGGTGATTGCCTGCCGGAATATACGGTATTTTTACATCTGCTTCCGGAGCTTGCATTCAGGCGTAAGGGCGGAGCGGATTTAAAAGACAGACTCGAAAGGGAAAAGGAAGAATTTCACGAAAAGGTGTACGCCGGATATATGGACATAATAAGTAAAGAGCCCGAAAGATTCATTGTTATCGACGCTTCCGGCAGTAAGACCGAAACTCAGACGAGAATAATCAGCGAATTGATAAAAAAGGGAATAATAAAGTAGTGCGGGAAAAAGCCGAAACGGCAGGAGAAGCAATTGGCGGGACTGATAACAGAAACAAAAGAATTTAAAGAGTTTGCACAAAAGGCAAAAGAAGGAAAGACATTTCACGGGTATATTGCGGAAAGCGATGACCCGTTGTACTGCGACGCTTTTCTGACGGAAGTATTTAAGTATCTTATGTGCGATCGGCAAGGGTGCGGGGAGTGTTCCGTGTGTTATAAAGTACGGAACAAAATGCACCTTGACGTACTGTATTATCCGAGGGGAACCGGGGAAACGATAAGCGTTACCGAGGACATGAATGATTTTGCGGAGCAAGTTGCTCTGAGGCCTTATGAAGGCGGCAACAGGATATTTGTCTTCAATGTGGGTAAAACAGTGCGTACCGACTGGCAGAACAAATTGCTCAAGACGTTGGAAGAGCCGCCAGAGAACACGTATATATTTATTGCGGTAAGCAATGCCGAAAAGCTGCTGGCGACAATAAAGAGCAGATGTGCGAATTTCCCGATCGGGACGCCTTCCTACGAGTACATCAAGGAGTATCTCAAGGCTACCGGAACGGATAACAGACGCGCGGGTGTTTCGGAAATGCTTGCGGGAAGGAATCTTACGCTTGCGATGAAGTATGCGACGGATGAGAAGTATATGGATATGGCGGACGATGTATATGAGTTTCTTGTCGGATGCAAAAGCAGCAGGGAGATATGCAAGTATCTGGGCAGGATGAGTGTGTACAAAGACATAATAGGTGAAACAGCAGACGTATTCATCGCGGTTTTCAGTCGTGCGCTCACCGGGCGCAGAGCAGGGACGGCCGAGGTATACAGGCAGAATGATCTGGATGAGATATATAAAGCGTATAAAACGACCGGGTGTACGGAAGGGATCTTTCTTGCTGCGGAGATAAAAAGGATGAACGAGAGCAATGTAAATAAAAACGCGCTTTTGGACGAGCTGTTTTTAAGGTTGATGGAGGTAAGGTATAAATGCCGGTTATTGTCGGAATAAGGTTTAAAAAAGCGGGAAAGGTATATTATTTTTCGCCTAAGGAAATAAAATTCAGAAAAGATGAAGGTGCGATAGTCGAAACGGTGAGAGGGGTCGAATTCGGATATGTGGTGATCCCGAACAGAGAGGTCGATGATTCGGAAGTAGTCGGGCAGCTGAAGGAAGTCATAAGGAAAGCGACGCCGAAAGATATTGAACAGCAGAAAAAGAATTTATTGAGGAAAGAAGAAGCTTTCAATATCTGTAAGGAAAAAATAGAGAAACATAAGCTGGACATGAAGCTTATAGACGCCGAGTTCACATTTGATAATACTAAGGTCATATTTTATTTTACTTCTGAAGGGCGCGTGGATTTCAGGGAGTTGGCGAAAGATTTAGCGGGATATTTTCACACGAGGATAGAATTAAGACAGATAGGTATAAGAGACGTTACGAAATTGATAGGAGGACTCGGAAGCTGCGGAAGGCCGTGCTGCTGCAGTTCGCATCTCGGAGATTTTGAGAGGGTGTCAATAAAAATGGCGAAGACTCAGGGATTATCACTGAATCCGGGGAAAATAAGCGGATTATGCGGTCGGCTTATGTGTTGCTTGAAGTACGAAAACGATCATTATACTGAAACGGCGAAATGTATGCCGAAACTGCACAGTGAAATAATCACGCCGAAAGGGAAAGCGAAAGTTGAGGCCATGGATCTTATCAAGAAGACGGTGAAGGCGAAATTTGAGAAAGACGACGGAGAAGTGGAATACGAGGTATATGAGGTCGAGGAAATAAAGGCTACGGAAGTAATGGCTGACGACAACGACGATACAGAAGAGATTGAGGAATACAGGGAGGATTGAAGGAGAGAAAACTTTTGACCTATTTTTGTAAAAAGAATTGACAAAAGGGTTTGATGGTGGTATAATGTAACAGACCAAAAGGTTATTTTTCATATTAGGAGAAAGAGTATGGCACACAAAATATCCGATGAATGTATCAAGTGCGGCGCATGCGCCGAAACATGTCCTGTCGGAGCGATTTCCGAAGGCGAGAATAAATATGAAATCAACCCTGATGCGTGCATAGACTGCGGTGCGTGCGCGGCAGGATGCCCCGTAAACGCGATTTCCGAAGCTTAAGAGCAGTTGCACCATACCGGTGGTTTTGTAAGTCAGACCGGCTCACAGGTTAATATGCCGGAGTGCTATGATCTGAGCATAGTTGAAGTGCAATGGAGGGATGCGCAAAACAGACAGCGGTAGGCGGGAAAGAAAGACATATCAGGTAAGCGATTTGCGAAAGCGCTTGCGTTGATTGTAATCATCGGTTGATGAAAAACAGTAAAAAACAAAAGCTGCCGCTTAAATCGACAGCTTTTATTTTTAAACTGATAAGGAGGAAAGATCCGTTAAAGCAAAGTATGAGAAATTCGCAATCTGTGTTTGCTTATATGCTGAAGAATATAGGGACACTAATCCTGATGGCGTTGCCGCCTTCAATAATACTGGTATTATCGAAAGACGCAAGGAATATACCGGCGTTTTTTATAGGGATAATCAAGAAAGGCGCCGGGTACGAAATCAAGGATTATTTTTCTGATGTATACAGTTATTTTTCGGCGATATCATTTAACAGTTTTTGGGGATTTTTATTGTGGTGTTTAGGGATACTTCTTCTTATAGTATGTATGGGGATGCTGTTCAGTTCAGTTGAGAAGAAGATGAGACTGGGCGTGTCTGCGGGGGTCAAATGGCTTGATATGATAAACGACAGTGTAATGCTGTTGTTGCCTTATGTGGGAGTAGTGCTTCTGGGATACGAGGTAGTCGGACTGTTGTGCAGCGGATTTGCGGCGCTGATATTTGCTGTGTTTCGTAGCGGAATAGCTATGTTGACTGTAGGGCTTGCATTTACGGTTGCGATATACGGGTTTTATGCGGTGTTGTTTTCATATATAAGTCTGACAGTTCCGTGTATGATGTCTGACGGGTATTCATTCAGATATGCTGCTGCGTACTCGGTATCGTTGGTGCAGAAGGAGAACAAACGCGTGATAATGTCGGTAGTAATGCCGTATGCGGTGTGTGTAGTGATATTGACGGTGGTGACCGGTATATTGGCGGGAACAAATTCATCTGAGGTGTTGACGGAAACGGTCACGAGAATAGTGACATTTGTAGAAACTGTTTTTTTTCTGATGTATTTTCCTGTGGTGTCTATGAAGAACTATATGCTACTGACCGGCGGAAAAAGAAGAGATCTCTGGAACTGGAGGTAGTCTATGAAAATAAAAAATATTGTATTGCTGGCCGCCTCTAACATAAAATTGGCTTTGAAATCCGCATTAGCACAATTTTTATTGTTATGTATATTTACTGCGATAGTGGTGCTGGTGCTAAACGTATCAGCGGAGAGTTTTTCAAAGTTATTTGATTCAGGGTTGTATGAAACGCCGAAAATGGTGATAGAGGGTTTGCTCAACGGAGGGGGAATAGACGAAGCATTAGTAGACGTTCAGCAGCTGATCATAGAAATAACGGCATTATTCAAACAAGGGTCGCCGTTATTCGAAGAATTTCTCAATACGGTATTTTTACTGTATATTGCAATTACCATAGTTATAGCGTTGTTCAATTTTCTTATCGGACTTACGGAATTAACGGTGTGCAAATGTCTGAATGACTTTATGACGGTAGGGGTGCAAAGGCCGTTCGGATGGCAGTTTTTCAGGATATTGGGGAAATCGGCGTTATATCAGTTAATGAAGAATCTGATAATGATAATGACAGAGATGTTATTATTATGCGTATCGGTGGGATTGTATCTGATATTTTTATCCGGGATGGGTATAGCCGGTGTAATAATATTTGTAGTGATAGGAATAATGCTTTATGCGTTCAAGCTGACATTGTTTTCTTTCTGGGCACCTGCCATATGCGCCGAAGGGACCACGGTATTGGAATCTTTCAAGAAGAGCCTGAAAGTATTGGTGGATAAATTCATACAGGTTTATGCGTATGCATTTATAATAAGCGTGGTAGTATCGGCTGTGTTAGGAGTGATATGTTATTTTTTGGGGGGATATGTATCTATGGCGCTGACGCCGGTTGTGGTGTATCTGAGCGGTTATGAGCTTACATGCGTAAGCATGGCTTTATACTACGAAGCAGAAGGCAAAACATATTTTACAAGGAAATTGGATATGGTGACGACAAATGAGGAATAGAGTTTTGATAATAGGCGGTGGTGCGAGCGGGATGGCCGCGGCAATAACGGCATCTAAGACATGCGACGTGACGATCATAGAAAAGAACGACAGATTGGGAAAGAAGCTGTTGCTTACGGGAAACGGCAGATGCAATTTCGGTAATCTTTCCATACCTTCGAATGCATATAACAATATGTCATTTGTATCAGAGGTGATAGCCAGGTCGAAGGAGGACGCAAACAAGCTGATAGAGGAAATAGGCGTGGTAAGCTATGCCGATAAGGAAGGGAGGATATATCCCGTATCTGAGAGCGCTACGTCAGTGGTAGATTGTCTGAGGTATGCCTGTGAAAGGGAAAATATAACGGTCATGACAGGAAAAACCGCCGAATCGGTGTTCAAGAGGGATAACGGTTTTGCGGTGACGCTGAACGACGGGACTTTATTGATCGGAGATAAAGTCATAATAGCCGCGGGAGGAAAGTCATATACTCAGTCGTATAACGTGGACAAGCTTGTGGAGAGCAGGAATTTTATCCCGATCCATCCGGGATTGACCGGGGTAAAAGTAAATCCTGTGGTCAAGGCACTTTCGGGACTTAGGATAAAGAGCAAGGTGTCGCTGATGAAAAACGGAGTGACCGTATATAAAGAGAAAGGGGAAGTACAGTTCAAGGATAATTATATCAGCGGGATAGTGGTCATGAATGCGTCGTCGATGGTGGCAAGGGACTACGAAAATATTTCACAGTATACGTTAAGACTCAATATACTGCCGACCATAACAAAAACGGAATTGGTACCCATGCTGCAGGACAGATTAGACAGATTCGGCGCGCAAAGGATGCTCAAAGGATTATTTCACAGCCGTGTCGTAGAGGAGATAAAAAGGCGTGCGATAGAATTGGGATATAACGACATAACAAGCATAGCCTCGATAATCAGACACTTTGATTTCAGTGTTGTCGGACTTAACGGGTATGATACGGCACAGATAACAGTGGGCGGAATAGATACTCACGCTCTGAAAGCCAACCTGGAATTCAGAAAGACGGAAGGGCTTTTTGCATGCGGCGAGGCTGTGGACGTCGACGGTTTGTGCGGCGGCTATAATTTGCATTGGGCTTTCACGAGCGGAATAGTGGCAGGGAAGCTGGAGGCGATGTAAAACATGAAGCGATACGCTGTCGGGGGGATAACCGTGACCCCGGATATCACTGATTATAAAGAAGCTGCAGCGAAAAGAGTCGGTATAAAAAAGAGTGATATCAAGGGCGTAAAGCTGATAAAAAAATCGGTAGACGCAAGGCACGGATTCAGATATGTGCTGACATTGGCCGTTGAAACCGAAAAAGCTCTTGCGTATCCCGAATACACCGAAAAGGCCGATATTTTCGACATAACGGAAAAGGTCGGAGAAATACCGGGGAAGCGTCCTGTCGTGGCAGGGAGCGGTCCGGCAGGGCTGTTTGCCGCATTGTATTTGACAGCGGCGGGACTGAAGCCGATCATACTTGAAAGAGGCGGCGATGTCGATGCGAGGTTGGGTGCAGTAAAAGATTTCTGGGAGCATGGGAAACTCAATGAAAATTGTAATGTTCAGTTCGGCGCCGGAGGGGCGGGGACATTTTCCGACGGCAAATTGAATACCGGATTGAACGATCCTCTGATTTATTCGGTGTTGGATATATTTTATCGTTTCGGTGCACCGGAAGATATTTTATATTCTGCGGCTCCTCATATAGGCACGGATAATCTGCGCAAAATAATGCGCAGTTTTTTGAGCTTTCTTGAAAGAGCCGGCGCAGATGTGAGATTTGATACTACTATGAAAGACATAGTAGTATATAATGGCATTGTAAAAGGCGTGATATGCGAAAGCGGCGGAAAGGAATACAGGTTGGATTGCGACGTGCTTATATACGCATGCGGACAAAGTGCGGAGGACACGATAGCTGCTGTATACAGACGAGGTGCGAAGATGGAGAGCAAGCCTTTTTCGATGGGAGTAAGGATAGAACATCTGAGAAAGAGCATAGACCGGGCGCTTTACGGAGAGGCTTGTGACAGATGGGGCGTAGGATCGGCGAGTTATAAATTATCGACGCATGAATACGAGAGAGGTGTATATACGTTCTGCATGTGTCCGGGGGGCGTTGTAGTACCTGCCTGTTCTTCGGATGGAAGGCTTGTCGTAAACGGGATGAGTTATTCGGCGAGAAACGGTGAAAACAGCAACAGTGCGATACTTGTGGAAGTAAGGCCTTCGGATTATGGCGGAGAGCATCCGTTGTCAGGTTTGAAGTTCAGAGAGAAGTGGGAAAGGAAGGCTTTTGCCGTTTTCGGAAATTACATTGCTCCGAGTCAGAACGTCGTGGATTTCATAAAAGGAGTGCAAAGTAAAAGATTTGATGTGGAGCCCAGTTACGCTATAGGGGTAAGGGCTCATATGCTGACGGATATTTTACCGGGTTATGTGGCGGAAGGAATAAGAGTAGGACTGAAGGAATTCGGTAAGAAGATAAAGGGATTTGATGAAAGCGGTGTGCTTACAGGGATAGAAAGCAGGAGTTCCTCACCGGTAAGGATAATTAGAAACAGTTGCAGACAGTCCAATTTAAGCGGATTTTATCCGTGCGGAGAAGGTGCCGGATATGCCGGCGGGATAACGTCTGCTGCGGTGGACGGAATAAAAACCGCACAGGAAGTTGTAAAGAGGTACAGGTAATAAAGTTATTTCCGAGGAAAACAGATTTCAAAAGCGGACTGACCGCTTAATGATAGAATAAAGAGGTGATTAATATGAAAATGGACGCATTGGTTAAGAAGTATCCGGCCAAGGGGCTGGATCTTGAGAGGGTGGAGGTACCTGTGCTCAAACCCGGAGAAGCATTGGTAAAAATGCATAAAACGGCTATATGCGGTACCGATCTGCATATTTACGTGTGGAATGAGTGGGCGCAGCAGACCATAGTGACTCCGATGATCATAGGGCATGAATTTGTGGGTGAGATAGTTGAGATAAACGGGCACACGAATGCATTCAATGTCGGGGATCTTGTAAGCGCGGAAGGACACGTGGTGTGCGGAAGGTGCAGGAATTGTCGTGGCGGGAAGCGTCATTTATGTCCGAACACGCAGGGCATAGGAGTCAACAGGCCCGGTATTTTTGCCGAGTATGCTGCTATACCTCTTACGAACCTTTGGCTTGACGATCCGAATATAAGCGAAGATCTGCTTTCGATACAGGATCCTCTCGGAAATGCTACTCATACGGCGCTCAGTTTTGATATGGTAGGGGAAGATGTACTTATAACCGGAGCCGGTCCGATAGGAATAATGGCAGCCGCGATAGCGCGTCATGTCGGAGCGAGGAATGTAGTGATAACCGATATAGTCGATTACAGGCTTGAGCTGGCTAAAGAGGTTTGTCCTACCGTGGTAACCGTAAATACCATGCGTGAAAATCTTCACGATGTACAGAAAAGACTGAATATGGATGAAGGTTTTGACATCGGATTGGAAATGAGCGGGAGTGCCGTAGCGTTGAACGGAATGATAGACAATATGATACACGGCGGTAAAATTGCCATGTTGGGAATACAGGGTCCCAACACCGTAATAGACTGGAATAAGGTAGTATTCAATTGTCTGTTCATAAAGGGAATTTACGGCAGGGAGATGTTTGAGACCTGGCATAAGATGACGACGATGCTTCAGAGCGGACTTGATATAGAGAAGGTGATCACACACAGGTTTGATTATAAGGATTATCTTAAAGGGTTTGAATTGATGGAATCCGGCAAGAGCGGAAAAGTAATACTTAATTGGAAATAAGGGGGCTTAAAATGTTTGAAAAAGGAAAGAATATATACTCGGGCATAATTGACGATATAAAGAAGCAGGGATTGTGGAAGGAAGAAAGAATAATCACCACAGAGCAGTCCAATATCATAGATACAACGCAAAAGAAAGGGGTCCTGAATTTTTGTGCTAACAATTATCTCGGACTTGCCAATAACAAAGAGATAATCGAAGCGGCGAAAGCAAGTTACGATAAGTACGGCTTCGGAATGAGCAGCGTAAGGTTCATATGCGGGACGCAAACCGTGCATAAGGAGCTTGAAAAAGCGATAAGCGAATTTCTCGGAACAGATGATACGATATTGTACAGCAGCTGTTTCGATGCAAACGGAGGATTATTTGAAACCATAACGACAGCCGAAGACGCGATAATATCCGATGAGCTGAATCATGCGAGCATAATAGACGGTGTGAGGCTGAGCAAGGCAAAAAGGTACAGATATAAAAACAGTAACATGGAAGACCTCGAAGCGCAGCTGAAAAAAGCCGATGCGGAAGGTGCCCGTCTCAAGCTCATAGTGACTGACGGCGTTTTCAGTATGGACGGGATAATAGCCGATCTGAAGAGTATATGTGATCTGGCTGAAAAGTACGGAGCCATGGTAGCAGTCGATGACAGTCATGCCACGGGGTTTGTAGGTAAAAACGGTAAAGGCACTGCGGAATACTGCGGAGTGGAAGGAAGGGTAGATATAATAACATCCACATTCGGAAAAGCAATGGGCGGTGCGTCCGGCGGATTTACATCGGGCAGGAAGGAGATAATAGAAATACTTCGTCAAAGAAGCAGGCCGTATCTTTTCAGTAATACTTTGGCTCCTGCAATCTGTGCGGCGACACTGAAGGTGCTTGAGATAGTAAAACGTGATGATTCTCTCAGAAGGAAAGTAATGGAGAATGCGGTGTATTTCAGGAAGGAGATGGAAAAGAACGGTTTCGATCTTGTCGGAAAGGATCACGCGATCGTGCCCGTAATGCTTTATGACAGCGTTCTTTCTCAGAAAGTAGCCGATTTCATGCTGGACAAAGGGATATATGTCGTAGGATTTTATTATCCTGTGGTACCGAACGGCAAAGCACGTATCCGTACGCAGATGTCGGCAGCACACACAAAAGAAGATATAGACAGGTGTGTAGCCGCATTTGTTGAGGCACGGAAAATAATCGGATTTTAATAGGTAGATGAAGCTCAGATTAAAAAATATTGTTTTGATAGGTTTTGCTTTTTTATCGGTAATGATATTATGGCAAGGCTATAATTGGTGCGTACCGCTGCTTCTTGACGACAAACTCACAGAGTTTTTTGAGCAGATGCTCGGGCACTCCGATTTCACGACTTTTATTATAGGATCTGTGATGGGCCTGGATAATTTCTTGGCCCTCTTCATGATCCCGTTTATTTCGAAATTATCAGACAGAACGCATACTGTTATAGGCAAGCGTGTACCGTTTATAATAGTAGGGTTACCGGTAGCGCTACTGGCGTTTGCCGCCATACCTTTATTTGAAAACGGCAGTCTTTTGACAATAGCGATATTGTTATTGCTTATAATCGTGGCAATGAATGTATACCGTTCTCCGGCGGTAGCGTTGATGCCGGACATAACGCCCAAGCCTTTAAGAGGCAGGGGGAACGCCGTTATCAACATAATGGGCGGAATAGGAACGGGTCTGGGTTATATAATATGTTATATTGCAAGCGATAATCTGTTGAACGCACCGCGGATAGTGCCTTTTTTGTCTATATCCGTAATAATGTTCATATGTCTGGTTATCGTTGTTTTTTTCGTTAGGGAGGACAGGTTCAGGAAGGAAATGCTTGAAGACGTCCGAAGCTATGCGAAAAAGACGGGAGCAAAGGCGTCAGTCTATATCGGAGAGGACGATGATTCCGAACAGGCTCCCGACATAGACGAAAAATCTTCCAGAAAATTCAGAGGCAGCTTGTTATTTTTATTGGCGTCAATATTGTTTTATTATATGTCGACCAACGCGGTGGAGTCATTCATGTCGCTTTATTCGAGGGATATATTGGGGAGTGAATCTCACGGGATAGAGATGATGGCAGTACTTGCCGTATGCAATTTTGCGTTTATGTTGCCGTCGGCTTTTTTTGCGGAAAAAATCGGGCGGAACAAGGTAATGCGGATAGGATGTATCCTGATGGCGGCGGGCAGTCTGACATTATGTTTCATAACAGAATTCAGTTATTGGATGATGGTGCCTTTCGGGATATTCGGGATAGGGATGTCACTGATGATCACGAATATGTATCCTGCGATAGTGAGTTATTGCGGAAGGAAGGATTACGCTAAATTCACGGGATACTATTATACTGCGACAATGCTTGCACAGGCAATAACGCCGATGCTTGTCGGACTTGTGACAAGCAAGCTGATAAATTCCGATATGCGGATGCTTATGCCATACGCCTGCTTTTTCATGATACTTTGTGCGGTGATGCAGTTTTTTGTAAAGGAAACTAATAATACGGAAAATAAAAAAATAATAACCGAAGAAAATACCGGAGAATAATATGGATAAACTTCTTGAAAGATTTCTTGAATATGTAAAAACAGACACACAGTCCGATCCCGAAAGCGTTACTTTCCCCAGCACGAAGGAGAAACAGTTTCCGTTTCTGAAGTCGCTGTACGATGAGCTCAGATCCATGGGCCTGAGCGATGTAAAAATGGATGAATACGGTTATGTTACGGGCAGAATACCCGCTGTCGGAAACGTTTCGGGAGTCAAGCTCGGTTTTCTGGCGCACATAGATACGTCCAGTGCAGTCAGCGGCAGCGGAGTCGATCCGCGTATAGTAAAGAACTATGACGGTAAGGTCATAAAGCTCAATGAGAATTCGGAGCTGGATCCGGCGGTGTATCCTTATCTCAAAGATTGTGAAGGGTGCGATCTCATAGTGACAGACGGGAAAACGCTTCTCGGTGCAGATGATAAGGCAGGTGTTGCGGAGATAATGGAGCTGGCCGAGTATTATATGACGCATAAAGATGTACCGCATTGTGAGATAAGAATAGCTTTCACACCTGACGAGGAGGTCGGGCGCGGAATGGATTATTTTGACGCCGAAGCTTTCGGAGCGGATTTTGCATATACCGTAGACGGCGGCCCAATAGGTGAACTGGAATTTGAAAATTTCAATGCGGCATCTATGAAGGTGAAGGTAAACGGTGCAAGCATACATCCGGGAAGCGCAAAAGGGCTCATGAAAAATGCTCTTGAGATTCTTATGGAGTTTCATTCATTGTTGCCGGCATTTGACAAGCCTCAGTATACCGAAAAATACGAAGGATTTTATCACCTTGACAATATGAGGGGGAGCGTGCAGGAAGCGACGGCGGAATATATTATACGTGATCATGACTCGGGGAAATTCATGGATAAAAAAGATTTTGCGTTAAAAGCCGCTCGTTTTATAAATGAAAAGTACGGACAAAACACGTTGGAAATAATCATCAGCGATTCATACGTCAACATGAGAGAGATCATTGAAAAGCATATGCATCTTGTGGAGAACGCCTCTGCGGCTATGAAGGAACTCGGAATAGAACCGATAATCGTGCCTATCCGCGGAGGAACAGACGGAGCAAGGCTTTCTTATATGGGAATACCGTGTCCGAATTTGTGTACGGGAGGATATAATTGTCATGGATGTCATGAGTTCATACCGTATGATTCCATGAAAAAGATCGTCGAACTGCTTAAAAAGATAGTGGAGAAGTACAGCGATTTCAAGAAATAGATACGGATTATGTTCAAAACGTATTGATATTTATTGATGAAAAAAATCTTTTGATACAAGGCTTACACGCTTAAAAAACCGTTGATCACGACCTGTCGGCATGGAAAGTGATTGCAATGAAAAGCAGCTCGGCATGCAAAAGAATAAGAAAAAGAAAACGCATGAAAAATCCGCATCCGGGGTGTTTTTATGGAGCCGGCATGAAGTATCCCGGGCGTTTATAAGTTTATGCAGCTTTCAGCCGTTAAAACTGTAGAACCGTGTTACGGAGGAGCGTATAAAAATCAAGGACCGCAGTTATAAAAGGCGGTCCTTTTTGTTTAGGAAAAAATATTCGGAAATTACTAGTTACGGAGAAAAGGGAATTATTTTTCAAAATCGGATACGACAGATTTAAGCTTGTTGATTATGTCGAGGTTATACGGACAGCGAGTCATGCATTTCCCGCATTGTATGCAGGCGGTCGGCTTGACGGGCATGGCGTCGTACCTGGCTTTTGCCCAGGCGGCGAGGTCGTAGTTTTTAAGGTAATTCTGAAGAGTAAAGAACTGAGGTATGTTGATCCCGACCGTACAAGGAGCGCAGTATCCGCAGCGCCGGCAGAACCGAGAACCCAATTCACGAACGAGTTTATTACATTCGTCTGTTTCGTTTTGTGTAAGCGGAGAAAGAATGACAGAAGCGTTTTCTTTTGCTTCGGTATCGCTGCCTATTCCGCAGAGGGCTATATCGATATCGGGGTTATTGAGGACGAAACGGATCGCGAGACGTGTATCGGTAAGATTACCGCCGGCGAATGGTTTCATTGCCATTGTACCGATATTTTTCAATCGGGCTGATCTGAATATATCGGAGCCGTGCGTTTCAACGATATTGTACGGGTACATTACTGAGTCTATGCGGTCGGAATAGAGGTCGATAGCGGTATTCAGCACCTCTGCCACATGAGCGGTAATACCGATGAAGCGTATTTTTCCTTGTTTTTTGGCATAAAGCAAAGCGTCGAAAACGCCGCCCGGCTGCATGAATTCATGGAGAGTCTCGACGTCCTTTACGCAGTGCGCCTGATAGATATCGATAAAATCGGTATTAAGGAGAGCGAGTGACTTATCAATGTCCGAGAGCATTGTTTCATAAGAAGACGCCATGCTTTTTGTAGCCAGAATGAAATTTTTTCTGTGACGGCGCAAGACTTTTCCGATATATTCTTCTGAAACGGTGTAGCCTCTTGCGGAGTCGATGAAATTGATACCTTCGTCCATAGCGGCGAAAATGGCTTTTTCGGCATTTTCAACGCTGCCTCTTTGGATGGGGATACCGCCGAAGCCTATTCTTGAAACTTTCAGACCGGTTTTTCCGTAGACAACATATTCCATAAAGACCTCTCATCCGGCCGGAATCAGAAATTGCAGCCCGATAAAAGTTGCCGGCCGGATACAAATAATGATAAATGGTTTTCGGGAGCAGATTCATACAGCAATTCCCGGAAGATATTATAGCTTAAGCAAATCAAAATTGCAAGCGGGCGGATAAAACAATTGATTAAATTTTTAAAAATCGTTGTCAAAAAGTAAGGGTTGTGTTATAATGAGAAAGAAATTCCGTGGTGGTAAAAAAGGAGAGGAATTATGATAAATAAGATTGCAGTGCTTACAAGCGGCGGAGATGCTCCCGGCATGAATGCGGCAATAAGGGCGGTCGTAAGGAGCGCCATTTATTATGGGTTTGAGGTTTTCGGAGTAGAAAGAGGGTACGAGGGTCTTGTTAACGACGTTATATTCCCTATGAACAGACGTTCGGTTTCCGATATTTTGCACCGCGGCGGAACGATACTTAAAACTGCACGTTTGCCCGAGTTCAGTCAACCGGAGGTGCAGGAAAAAGCGGCGGAGAATTTAAGGAAGCGCGGCGTAGGCGGATTAGTCGTGATAGGCGGCGACGGAAGCTATATGGGAGCGAGAGCGCTTTCAGTCAATTGCGGGATAAATACTATCGGCATACCGGGGACAATAGACAATGATCTGGCGTATACCGACTTTACTTTGGGCTTTGATACTGCAGTGAATACGGTATTGTGGGCAATAAACAACCTCAGGGATACAATGACGAGTCATGACAGAGTGTGCGTGATACAGGTAATGGGCAGGAATTGCGGAGACATAGCGCTTTACAGTGCATTGGCCGGAGGCGCGGAAGGAATACTTGTTCCGGAGCTGCCGCTGAATCTTGACGATATATGTAAGAGCATAAGAGAGAATTACGACAAAGGCAAGACAAGTAACATAATCGTATGTGCCGAGGGAGCCGAGAAAGCGGAGAATTTAAAAGTAATAATCAGACATCTTACCGGGGTGCCTGTGCGGGCAACCGTACTCGGACATATCCAGAGAGGCGGTGCGCCGAACCATGTAGACAGGATACTCGGGGCTCGGTTCGGAGTGAGAGCGGTTGAGCTTCTCAAAGAAGGAAAGACCAACCGGGTAGTGGGGATAAAGGATAACAAAATAATAGACGTGGACGTAGTAGAAGCATTGAATATGAAAAGTACGTTCAATCAGGAACTTTATGATATAGCTCATATACTCAGTACGTAAAAAACTGCATATTTATGCAGTTCAATATAAACTCATCAGGAGAGAAAAAATGTATAACTACAAAAACAAGTTGATCACCGTCGAAGAAGCAGTCAGATTCGTAAAAAGCGGCGACGATATAGTTACCGGGCTCGGACCGGCGGTCGCGCATGGCTTCATGAGTAAATTACATACCGTTGCAGAAAAGGTCAGCGGGGTGACGGTTAACGTAAGTCTTTGTTTGAATTCTTATGATTTTTTTGCGGATCCGAAGTATTCAAACAGTTTTATGGCGGAAAGCTGGTTTCTTACGCCTCCGCTGAGAGCGGCGATGAAAAACGGATCGGTGTCATATATGCCGTGTCATCTACAGTATTGCGCGATAAAAAGGCTGAAATATAAACCGGTGGCTATTTATGTGGGAACGGCAAGCATGCCTGACGAAGAAGGGTATGTGACTCTTTCGTTGTCCGATTCTCATGAGATGCGCATGCTTAAGGAAGCGGCGATCAAGATACTGGAGATCAATCCGAATTATCCTGTCGTATACGGGGATCACAAAGTACATCTTAGTGAGATCGACTATGTTATAGAGCAGGATTATATGCCTCCCGTGTCGCCGGATGCGCCCGTAAACGAGAAGGACGAGATAATCGGCAACCTTATTGCGGAAAGAATAAATGACGGTGATACTATTCAGCTTGGGATAGGCGGAATACCTAATGCAGTGTCAAATGCTCTGAAGGACAAGAAGAACCTCGGCGTGCATACGGAGTTATTTACAACCGGAATGATGCGTCTTATGAAAGCAGGGGTCATAAATAACAGTAAAAAGACGCTCAATCCCGGAAAAGCCGTAGCGGCATTTATCATGGGGACTCCGGATTTATATGAATTTGTAGACAAGAATCCCGAGATACTCATAAGGGAATCGGCGTATTCAAATAATCCGTATGTTATAGCACAGAACGACAATATGGTAAGTATAAATACGTCTATAGAGGTCGATGTGACGGGACAGTGCTGCAGTGAAAGTATTGCGAGCCGACAGTTTTCGGGGACAGGCGGTCAGACCGATACTGCTGCCGGCGCTCAGCTTGCTAAAAACGGAAAATCATTTATTGCGCTTTACAGTACGGCGATGGTGAAAAACGCACAGGGGGAGAAGGAGGAAATAAGCAAGATCGTTTCTCGGCTGAAACCGGGCGCGATCGTATCGCTGATGCGAAATGACCTCGATTATCTTGTTACTGAGTACGGGATCGTGAATGTAAAAGGACTTGACGTGTTTGAGCGCGCGGAAAAAATAATAAGCATTGCTCATCCTAAGTTCCGCGACGACCTGATGCGCGAAGCGTATGAGTACGGTATTATACAAAAGAGAGTTTTCTGAAGGTGAGTGTCTGAGTTATGTAAGCCGTTTTATAGGCGTCGGCCGGTGAAGAGGGTCAGCGGGATACAGGTGTAAGAAAGTATCTCACGCGGAAGTAAATTCCGGCGGTTTATATTGATTTTTCGTGGATAAAACAGCAGCCGAAATTGCGGAATTGTATTTTTCCGCACGGCTGTCGGAATTTTCAGTCGATCTGTACGACCGGTCAAACAGCAGGATTTTCGGTTGTCCGATAATTTAAGTTTGCTCACGGTGTGTGCGGATGCAAGATAAGTTTAACGGATACGAAAGCGGAATATTTCGATATTATATCATGTATCAATGCGGCGGAAGGCGGTTTGCTTCCGCCCAGACAGTTTTGTATACAGTTGATGAACTATCCCGGCAAAACCGGAAGCGAGATCACAAAATCCGCGGGGAGCCTGATCGGTGCTGAACATGATCGGATATGCGACAGCAGTGAGGTAAAGATAATGGAAGTATGGGACGCATACGACGTTGATTTCCGGAAAATACCGGGTAAGAAACTTATAAGGGGGGAGCCTGTTCCCAAAGGGGTATATCATCTTGTATGCGATGTTATTGTGAAGCATATAGACGGAACATACCTGCTTATAAAGCGTGATTTCAGAAAAAAGCACGGCGGTATGTGGGAAGCCTCAGCCGGAGGTTCTGCATTATCGGGAGAGGATCCGTTTCAGTGCGCAGTCAGGGAGCTAAGGGAAGAAACGGGTCTTCGGGCAGACAAGCTTTCGGAAGTCGGAAGATGTATAGGAGAGGATGCCGTATATGTGGAGTTCTTATATGAGACAAATTGCGACAAAGAGCAAATAATACTTCAGGAAGGCGAAACGATATCGTATAAGTGGGTAAGTGCAGGGGAGTTACGCGAAATCGATAAAGAGGGAGCGCTTCTTACTGACAGGATGAAGAAATACATAAAAGAACTGAATATGCAGAAGTAAGTATCATCGTTTTACGGCTTTGCCGAAACAGCGGCAAAAAAAGACTGTCTTCCTGTACGGGAAAACAGTCTTACGATTTTTTGGAGGCGGGCGGCTTTGACTGCCCGTTTTTCATTGGTCAAGAGAGTCTAATTCGTTTTTGGCGGTTTGCAAAGACTCTATTATATTTATATGCTGAGGACAAAGCTTTTCGCATCTGCCGCAAGCCACGCATTTATCCGAATAAGTATTTTTCGATTTAAGTTCATTGCGGCGGTTCACGGTATCTTTGACATTACCGTATATTCCGAAATTGTTCCATGTGCGGAAAATGCCGGGGATATTTACTCCCGATGGACACGGCATACAGTAGGAACATCCGGTGCAGCCGTTTTTAACGCGTGCGCGAAGAGCTTCTCTTACAAGCTTAACGGCATGTTTTTGCCTGTTGCACATAGGTTTGAATTCTGAAAACGTTTTGAGATTTTCCCTGACCTGTTCAATGGTGGACATGCCGGAGAGTATCACTTTGACGTTATCGTGGTTTGCGACCCAGCGGAGAGCCCATTTTGCGTCGCTGTCATCGGGGCGGAGCTCACGGAAAGGACGCGAGGCGTCTGAGGGAAGGTTTGCGAGGGAGCCGCCTTTAACGGGTTCCATTACGACAAGCGGTACGCCGAGTTTTTCAGTGAGGCGATAGCCTTTATCTCCCGCCTGCAGGTCGATGTCCATATAGTTGTATTGGATTTGACAGAAATCCCAGTCGCGGTATGTAAGGATGGATCTGAAAACTTCGTATTTATCATGGAAGGAGAAACCGAGGAAACGTATTTTTCCTTCTTGTTTGAGTCTGACGCATTTTTCGATGATATTGAATTTCAGAATTTTTTCTTTCCAGTTATTGCCGTTTACGGCATGGAGAAGATAAAAATCGATATGGTCGGTTTTGAGTCTGAAGAGCTGTTCGTTGAAAATTCTGAGTACATCTTCCTCTTTTTCGATCCAGCTGACAGGCAGTTTAGTTGCGATAAAATAAGATGATCGCGGTTTTTTGCTCAGCACGTCGCCCAAAAAAGCTTCGCTTTCTCCGTTGTGGTATACATATGCGGTGTCGAAATAGGTTACGCCGGCGTCATAAGCGGCTTCGAGCATAGGAGTTGCCTTTTCCCTGTCGATTTTTCCTTCGGGCGTTTCAGGAAAGCGCATACATCCGAAACCCAGAAGAGAGGGAGAAACTCCGAGCTTTTCCATAACAGTTTTTTTCATCTGAATACCTCTTTATAAAAAATATTTGAATGCAGAAGAGTAAGAGGGCAACTGTGCCCTTAGTAAAAAAATCTGAATAATTTCAGGTGTCAGTTATCGGAAGGCTTCGGCGGAGAATAAATTTCTACCGGACAGGTAAAAATTATACCGTTACCTTTTTTCTCGAGCTGAGCCGAGCGGAAAATGGCGTTTGACACCGCTTCGAGTATGTCATCTTCCACGACAGTCATAAGCATATCTTTTTCGGGGGTGATGGTTACGCCTAAAAACATTACCATTTCACTGCTGCCCGTGCCTCTGGCGGAAAGTAAAGTTCCGCCTCCGGCTCCGGCGTCTTTAGCCATAGCCATGGCATGAACGCCTTCGCCCTGATTCAGTATCGCGATGATAAGGTGGTTTTTCATATTTACCTCCATAACGTGACAAGGGTGTTTTTTTTATTATATAACGAAAAATCAAAACTGTCAACACCGAGGTTGATTTTTAAATTTGTTTATGATATAATCGGGAAAAAAGGAATTTGGATTTATGGGTTTTAGTGAAATGTCTTCGAAGCTTAGAGTCATAACTATCTGTCTGATAGTATTGGTATCATTGCTTGTGGTTTTTATAATTTCTTTTTTAATAATAGGGTTATCGTATGGAGATGGAGTAGGAAAGGTTTCCAGTGATTTTTACGGTGATTTGTTTTCAAGAAGTCAGATAGAAGACGACGTGCGGATCGCAGATATAGCCATGCTCGGAGCACATGATGCTTTCAGCGATAAAATAGACGGAAAAAGCGCAGTCGATCCGAGTGAGAACGGCGGGTTGGTTTCCAATGGATTCGTGAATACATTCGCAAAAGGTTTTGCCGTAAGGTATTCGAAAGCGCAAAGGAGCGGAGCCGGAGTGCTTTTAAATGCCGGGGTGAGATATTTTGACGTAAGGATATCGTATTACAACGGGTCATGGTATACAAGACACGGCTATATAAGTGATCTGCTGGGTGCGTATTTAATTGAAATACTTGTTTTTCTGAAGGATCATCCGGGTGAATTCATTATTTTTGATATACAGGATGTATATGTAGGGTCATCGAATTATAAAGAGCTGTTCGAGTATATCGGGAACGTAAAATACGCAGTGGAAAGCGGGAGAGGAAAGAGTCTGCTTGATTATATCCATTACAGTCCGACAGAGATTCCGATTGGAGAGTTGACATACGGTCAGGTCACGCTCAACGGAGAGAAAGGAGGCGTTGTCATACTTTGCCCGGCACAAGTCACCGAAGCTAATCATTATCATTATAAACGCAGTGATTCGATCCGTTCCGTTTGGCATAACTGTATCAGCGATGAGGATATGATAAACGGTATTATGTCGGAATACGAAGTTCTTGCGACTAACCCCACGCTGGACAGGGATAAAATAAGGGTCAATCAGGCACAGAAAACGTTTCAGTCAACGGATATTTTGTCAAGTATAGCGGGGTGGTCTCTGCTCAAGCTTGCCGAGAATTTCAATAGCATACTAGTCGAAAACGAGTTTTTCAATCAATGGTTCGAGGTAATGCCGGTATTTATGGTAGATTATTGTAATTCTTCCGCAGGATATTTCAATAACATAGTCAACGACGCCATAATAGAATATAATAAAAAGTTATGAGTAGAATATAATAAAAAGTTATGAGCGACCAGCAAGACAGGTCCCGGAGAAGTCCGGGGCCTGTATTTTTTTGCTTTTTTGTAGCGTGATAAAGTCTTGCAGTAATATTTTGAGGAGGGTTTTACAAATACGATTGACAAAGAGGGAACAAGAAGTTAAAATAGTATTCGTAATGGTATTTAGTTGCCTAAAAAACAAAAACGGAGAGATATATTATGATCAAGAAAACGCCTTTATATGAAAATCATGTTGCCCACGGCGGCAAAATGGTTGAATTTGCCGGGTACTTTTTGCCCGTGCAATATCAGAGCGGCATAATAGCCGAGCACAATGCGGTGAGGACAAATGTAGGCATGTTTGATGTGTCTCACATGGGAGAATTCTTAATTGAAGGGAAAGACGCCGCGTCGTGCGTATATAATCTTGTATCTGCGGATACGTCAACACTTGCGGACGGACAGGTGAAATATACTTTGATGCTGAACGAACATGGAGGCGTTGTAGATGATTTGCTGGTGTATCGCATGAGCGGGGAAAAATTTTTGCTTGTGGTCAACGCGTCCAATTGTGAAAAGGATGCGGCATGGGTAGAGAAGCATCTGACCGGAGAATGTACATTTAAAAATATTTCGGATAAAGTCGGACAGATAGCCGTGCAGGGAAGGAACGCCAGGAAGGTTATGGAGAAGATTTCCGAAAGATTGCCTGATAAATTTTATACTTTTTTGGAGTGCAAAGTAGCCGGGAAGCCGGCGCTCGTATCGTGGACGGGTTATACCGGGGAGGATGGATTTGAAGTATATACGGACAGCAAGGATATTGCCGAGGTATTCGAGGCGGTATTCGAAGCGGGGAAGGAAGTCGGATTGATGTGCTGCGGGTTAGGATGCAGGGACACATTGAGATTTGAAGCGGCATTGCCTCTTTACGGACATGAACTTGCAGAAGATTACAGGGCGAATGAAGTGGCGTTGGGCATGTTCGTGAAGATGGACAAAACGAATTTTATCGGCAAGAGCGCGCTTGAGAGCAACCCTCCCGTGATGAAGAGGAAAGGCGTAAAAATAACGGATAAAGGAATAGCGAGGGAAGGCTGCAAGGTGTATGACGGGGATAAGGAAATAGGATTTGTTACGACCGGAACGATGTCTCCCACATTAGGCTGTGCGCTTGCCATGGTAAGAATAAACAAGGATTTTGACGGCGAGACAGTAGAGATCGACGTAAGGGGAAGAAGGCTTAAGGCAGAGATCGTCAAGATGCCGTTTTATAAAAAGAATTACTAAAACAGAGAGGTGGTAAAAAATGAAATTTGCAAAGACACATGAATGGGTAAAAATTGAAGGGAACAAAGCAAAGGTAGGACTTTCCGATCATGCGCAGAGCGAGCTTGGCGATATAGTATATATAAATCTGCCCGAGCTTGATACGCCCGTAACGATAGGGAAGGCTTTTACAGACGTAGAATCGGTAAAAGCAGTCAGTGAAGTACTGAGCCCGGTAAGCGGGGTGATAATAAACGTTAACGATGAATTGGATACGGCGCCTGAGAAAATCAATGAAGATCCGTATGGTGCATGGATAATCGAAGTTGAAGTTTCCGAAGTAAGCGACGAGCTGATGACAGAAGAAGAATATAAGGAATTCATAAAGGAGTAAAGGCTTATGGCAAAGTACACTCCTCATACGGAGAATGATGTTAGTGAAATGCTGTCGGTACTCGGAAAGGAGAATATAGACGAGCTTTTTGAAGACGTGCCGGGAAATATAAGACTGAAAAGTTTAAATATGGACGGCGGCCTGAGTCAATTTTCCGTAATGGAATATATGAAGAAGCTTGCCAGTATGAATAAACGGTTTTATGTTGTATTGCGCGGAGCGGGGGCATATGATCATTATATACCTCCGGTGGTGACCTCTTTGGTATCGCGCGGAGAATTTCTTACAGCTTATACGCCGTATCAGGCGGAGATATCGCAGGGCGTACTGCAGAGCATTTTCGAATATCAGACTCTGATGTGCCGGCTTACGGGTATGGATGTATCTAACGCGTCTGTGTATGACGGAGCATCGGCGGCTGCAGAAGCGATGACGATGTGTTGCGACAAGAAAAAGAAGGTAATGCTTCTCGGCGCAATAAATCCGATGTATATAGAGACGATAAAGACATATGCGCATGCATCGGGGATAGAAGTTGAGTGCGTGGGCGACAAAGAAGGGCTCATAGACTTTGAAAAAGCCGGACAGAAAATAGATGAAACCTACGCGGCGGTATTTTCTCAGAGTCCGAATTATTACGGACTTATCGAAGACAGCGAGAGAGTGGCAGCGCTTGCCGGCAGCGTAAAGGCAAGGTTTGTTTACATATTCAATCCTGTGGCAGCGATGCTTCTTAAAACGCCTGCAGAGAGCGGAGCGGATATAGCTGTAGGAGAAGGACAGCCTCTCGGGATACCTATGAATTTCGGCGGTCCATATCTCGGTATAATGACGTGCAAAAATGAAATGATAAGACGTTTGCCTGGGCGTATAGTCGGAGAAACGACCGATCATGAAGGAAGAAGAGCGTATGTTCTCACCATGCAGGCAAGGGAGCAGCACATCAGAAGGGAAAAAGCTACGAGCAGCGTATGCAGCAACGAAGCGTTATGTGCATTAACTGCGACGATATATCTGTCCGCTATGGGGAGCGAATTTAAGAATGTGGCGAAACAATGCGCAACGAAGGCGCACTATCTTTTAAAGGGGCTTGAGAATACGGGCAGATTCAGACGCGTATATAAGGGCGAATTTTTCCATGAGTTTGTTACGGAAAGTGACGCTTCACCCGACGATATAAATGCGGCGCTGCAGGCTGAAGGCATTCTCGGAGGATTAAAGACGGAAGACGGAAAGATGCTTTGGTGCGTGACCGAGAAACCTGCAGTAAAAGAGCTTGATAAAGTTATCGCCATTGCGGGAGGTGTACGATAATGAAGCTGATATTTGAACGTTCGAAAAAGGGCCGCAGAGGAGTGGAAATTCCGGAGTGTGCGATAGAGGAATACGGCAGCGAATATTTTTCCAGAACAGAAAAAGCGGAATTGCCGGAGATAGCGGAAGTGGATCTTGTCAGGCATTATACGGAACTCAGCAGGAATGCTTACGGAGTAGACAATGGATTTTATCCGTTGGGAAGCTGCACGATGAAGTACAATCCGAAGGTAAATGAACAGGCGGCTGCGCTTGAAGGGTTTACCGGAATACATCCGCTTCAGCCGAAAGAAACGGCAGAGGGGTGTATAAGGCTTATGGAGGAGTTGTCTGATTCGTTATGCGAGATAACGGGTATGGACAGTTTCACATTGCAGCCTGCTGCGGGAGCACACGGTGAGTTTACGGGCATACAGCTTATCAAAACGTATCATGAACGCAGGAACGATTTGAAAAGGAACAAGATATTGGTTCCCGACAGCGCGCACGGTACAAATCCGGCAAGTGCGAACATGTGCGGATTTACGGTGGTCAGCATACCGAGCAATGCTGAAGGCGGAGTGGATATAGAGAAATTGGCGGAGCTTGTGGGAGAAGACACTGCAGGTCTGATGCTTACCAATCCAAATACGTTGGGATTGTTTGACAAGAATATACTGAAGATAACCGAGATTGTACATAATGCCGGCGGATTGAATTATTATGACGGAGCCAATCTGAATGCGATAATGGGGATATGCCGTCCGGGCGATATGGGATTTGATGTAATACATCTTAATTTGCATAAGACGTTTTCCACGCCGCACGGCGGAGGCGGTCCCGGGTCGGGGCCGGTAGGCTGCAAGAGTTTTCTTGAGAGATATTTGCCAGTCAGGATAGACAAAGACAATACTGAGAGTATAGGCAGAGTAAGGTCATTTTATGGTAATTTCGGGGTGATGGTGAAAGCCTACGCATATATAAAGACCTTGGGCGGCGACGGTTTGAGAGACGCATCCGAGAAAGCCGTTTTAAACGCGAATTATTTGAAGGCGTTGATGAAGAGCTATAAAAGTGCGTATGAAAGGATATGCATGCACGAATTTGTCGTTACCTTGGAGGAATTGAAACATGAAACGGGTGTATCGGCTTTGGATGTAGCCAAGACGATGCTGGATAACGGCATACATCCTCCGACAATGTATTTTCCGCTAATTGTACATGAGGCGTTGATGTTTGAGCCTACCGAAACAGAAAGCAAAGAAACTCTCGACAATTGTGCTGCAGTAATGGAAGATATAATTTCCGAAGCAAAACAACACCCGGAGAAATTACATGCCGCTCCGGAAAAAACTTGTATAGGAAGGGTAGACGAGGTAAAAGCGGCACGTAAGCCGGTATTGAAGTACGAAAAGAATTAACGGAGGTATAGTTATAGAATGATAACTCAGGAACAATTAAAAAAGTATGCCGAATTAGCGGTGAAGATGGGCATAAACGTACAGCCCGGTCAGGAAGTGGTTATAACCGCTCCGGTAGACAGCGCAGAATTTGCTCGTTATACTGTAGAGGAAGCTTATAAAGCCGGCGCGAAGAAAGTATGGGTGAAATGGACAGATGATTTTGTAAGCAGGAAGGCTATGGAATATCAGAGTCTTGAAACCGTGCAGGAATTTCCGGATTATCTTGTGGAAGAGGCCAAGTATCAGGTTGAAAAAAGAGTTGCATTTTTGTTTATAAACTCTTCCGATCCTAAACTGTATGAAGGCATAGATTCCAAGAAGGTAGATTTAAGTACAAAAACCAGGATAAAGAATCTTCGTTTTTCAATGGACGCAAGAAGCAGCAATCTTTGCCGTTGGACGATAGTTTGCACTCCTACGGTTGCTTGGGCAAAGACGATTTTTCCTGAGGCGAAGTCAGATAAAGAGGCAATAGATCGTATGTGGGACGCTATAATCAAAGCGATGCGTCTGAACGAACCCGATCCGGTACAGGCATGGAAAGACCACATTGCAAAGCTTTCTGAAAGAGCAAAATTCCTCAACGATAATAATTTTGAATATATAAGGGTAAAGAACGAACTCGGGACCGATATAAAAGTAGGGCTTGTAGAGAACCATATATGGCTTGCAGCAGGCGAAAAGGCTCAGGACGGACTCGATTTTACCGCAAATATGCCCACGGAAGAAGTGTTTACTGCGCCTCATAAGTATAAGGTGGAAGGAACGGTATATTCCGCAATGCCTTTGTGCAAGACGGGGAATATGATAGATAAATTTTATCTTACTTTCAAAGACGGAAAAGTAGTGGATTATCATGCGGAAGTAGGAAACGACACTCTTACACATATAATGGAAACGGACGAAGGCAGTTTGCATATAGGAGAAATAGCCCTTATCGGAAAGAATTCACCTATAGCGCTGCAGAATATACTTTTCTATAATACGCTTTATGACGAGAATGCAAGCTGTCATCTTGCCATAGGCAATGCTTATCCGACAACGATAAAGGGAGGAAACGATATGACTCCTGAAGAGAAGGATAAAGCAGGGCTCAATATAAGTCTGAATCATGTTGATTTCATGTTCGGGACCAAAAAGACTGAAATATTCGGTATAAGACACGACGGTACCGAAGTGCAGCTTTTTGCCGACGGAGATTGGATAATATAAAAAAAGCGAGTAAAAAAGACATGTCGCAAGGCATGTCTTTTTTTTATTGAAAAAGGAACGGGAAGCGGAAATAAAAGAAGAGAGGATACCTGGGAAGCAATGGGCAGTACACACTTTGCCGTAGTTTCATCATTATATATTATATGGCTGTAAAGTCACAAAATGAAAGAGGGACGGTAAAAAAGTGGAGCTTTTAAAATTTGAAAATGTGTCAATGACATATCATACTGCCGCAGAGGAAACGGAAGCCCTCGAAGATATAAGTTTTTCAGTGAACAAAGGCGAATTTATGGCGGTTGTGGGGCCGTCAGGATGCGGTAAAACGACATTGTTGTCGTTAGCAGCAGGGCTTATAAAGCCAAGCAAAGGAAAGGTTACCGCTGCCGAATGTGAAATAGGATATATGCTTCAAAGAGATCATCTTTTTGAATGGCGTTCAGTATACAAAAATATAACTCTCGGACTGGAGATCAAGAAAAAGACGGATAAGGAAAGTTTAAGACACGTTGAAGAACTGTTAAATAAGTACGGACTTGAACAGTTCAGAAATTATTATCCCAGACAATTGTCGGGAGGTATGAGACAAAGGGTCGCATTGATAAGGACGCTTGCACTTTCTCCCGAGCTTTTGCTTCTGGACGAACCGTTTTCGGCGCTTGATTTCCAAACAAGGATGCAGGTGTGCGATGATGTTTATTATATAATACGAAAAGAAAAAAAGACCGCGCTTTTGGTCACGCATGATATCGGAGAAGCGATATCGATGGCTGAAAGAATAGTGGTATTGTCAAACAGGCCGGCAAGAGTAAAACGTATACATGAAACAAATCTTGGTCACATCCCAACGCCGCTGAAAAGAAGAGAAGACAAAAGTTTTACCGAACAATTTGAAAGGATATGGCGGGATATAAATAACGGGAGGGTGAACAATGAAGCAACGATTCAGCCGTGAACACGCGCAGTTTATAAAGAAAGAGAAGAAGAAAAACATATTGGTGCACATGGCACAGGTAGGTTTTTTGGTTTTGTTTTTAGTGTTATGGGAAATACTGACGGCGGCAGGTTGGCTTGACGATTTTATTTTCAGTTCGCCGTCGAGGATAATAAACACCACAAGCGAATTGATAGGATCCGGGAATTTGTTTGTGCATATATGGACGTCTTTTTACGAAACTGTTTTGGGCTTTATACTCGGGACAGTGATAGGTACGTTGATAGCGATTATCATGTGGCGATTTTCTTGGATAAAGAAGGTATTTGAGCCTTATCTGGTGGCTTTGAATTCACTTCCGAAAATAGCTCTGGGTCCCATAATAATAATATGGGTGGGTACCGGTGCGCCGGGGATCATTACCATGGCGGTACTTATTTCTTTTGTAATCACGGCTCTGAACATGCTCGGAGGATTTCTCGCTACGGATCCCGATAAATTATTACTGATGTCGGCAATGAGAGCAAACAAGTTTCAGACTTTCACGAAACTTGTTTTTCCTGCTTCGATTCCAGTGCTGATGAATACCTTGAAAATAAACGTGGGTATGAGTTGGGTGGGAACGATAATGGGAGAATATCTTAATTCCAAAGAGGGATTAGGTTACCTGATAGTTTACGGATCGCAGGTGTTCAAGCTGGACCTTGTCATGACCTGTACTGTAATACTTTGTCTTCTTGCGGGAGGGATGTACGCGGTAGTAGCTTTGATAGCGCATGCGGTTACGGCAGAAAAATAAAGTTTTACGGTGCGGCGAAGGAAAAGTTGTGAAATAAAAGGTTTATATCGGCGATTATGCCTTATAAATGTTTGAGAAAATGAATGGCGTGTGGTATACTGAAAAGAGGTTTCTTATGGATATGAAAGAGATCATCGGAAAAGTGGACCACACGCTGCTTTCTCCGACGGCGACGGAAAACGAAATAATAACGGCATGTACCGATGCTATTGAATATCATGCGGCAAGCGTCTGCATATCGCCGTGTTATGTCAGGCTGGCAAAGAGCTTGTGCGGAGAAGAGCAGAAAATCACGACAGTAGTAGGGTTTCCCAACGGATATAACAGCGAAGCTTCAAAGATGACGGAAATTGATCGGGCATTGCGCGACGGTGCGGACGAAATCGATTTCGTGATGAACGTGGCATTGTTCAAATCGGGGAAAAAAGAGCTTGTATTAAACGAGCTGAAAAGAGCGAGACAAGAAACCGAAGGGAAAATACTGAAAGTTATTATAGAGTGTTGCAACCTGACGGAGGAAGAGAAAATCCGTGCTACAGAGATCGTTGCGCTTTCCGGAGCGGACTATATCAAAACCTCTACGGGTTTTATGAAGGGCGGAGCGACTCTATATGATATCGGAATTATAAAGAGAGCAAAACCTGAAAGTCTAAAAATAAAGGCAGCCGGAGGGATACGTGATTTCGATACTGCCCGTGCCATGCTGCTGGCGGGGGCGGACAGACTGGGCGCAAGCGCTCTTATAAAGCTTATTAAGGAAAAGGAAAAGAATAATGGACTCAACTCCTCATTTCAGCGGCGATAAAACACTCGTGTCTTCCGTTATGCTTATGCCCGGAGATCCGATGAGATCAAAGTATATCGCCGAGGTCTTTTTACAGGACGCGGTAATGTTCAATAACGTGAGAGGTGTAAACGGTTATACCGGAACATATCACGGTAAAAGGGTGAGTGTTTCGGCGTCCGGAATGGGAATGCCCTCGATAGGCGTGTACAGTTATGAATTTTTTAATTTTTTCGGAGTGGAGAAAGTGATCCGGGTCGGTTCCGCAGGTGCCGTAGCCGAAGGAGTCGGACTGCGTGATATAGTTATTGCGCAAGGAGCATGCACTGATTCGGCATACGCAAATCAGTTCCGATTGCATGGGACTTATGCTCCGATCGCAGATTTTGACTTGCTCGAGCGGGCAGCGGCGATTGCAAAAGAGAAAAAGCTGAATTTTCATGTGGGTAATATACTCAGCAGCGACTATTTTTATGATGACGCGCAATCGCTTTCGGAGTGGCGGAAAATGGGCGTGCTGGCTGTCGAGATGGAAACGGCGGCTTTATATATGAACGCAGCAAGAGCAGGAAAGAAGGCTTTATCCTTGCTGACGGTAAGCGATGTCACAGCGACAGGAGAAAAACTGTCGGCTCATGAAAGGCAGGTATCCTTCAACGATATGATAGAACTGGCACTGAAGGTGGCTGTAGAATAATATGACAGACATAGTATTATACGAAAAGGCAAAAGAAGCTAAAGATAAGGCGTACGCTCCTTATTCGGGATACAAAGTCGGCGCCGCCATATTGACTGAAAGCGGACAGGTGTATACCGGATGTAACGTGGAGTGTGCGTCGTCGCCTTGCGGTATATGTGCCGAACGTGTAGCTTTGGCAAAGGCTGTAAGCGAGGGAAACAGGAAATTTTCGGCTATTGCTGTCAGCGGGGATGAAGAGAGGGGGTGTACGCCTTGCGGGGCGTGCAGACAGGCGCTGATGGAATTTTCTCCGGAAATGAAAGTTATTTATAAAAAAGACGGCAAAACAGAAGTAAAGCTTTTAAAGGAGCTTTTGCCTGATTTTTTTGTTTATTGAAATACGATAAAAGGGACAAAAAGGAGTAAGATCATGAAGGGATGTTTGACGTTATTAGGTAATGTGATATGGTTATTGGCCGGGGGCATAATATGCGGTTTGACATGGTTTCTGACCGGACTGTTGTTGTGTATAACGATAATCGGAATACCGTTCGGGAAACAGTGTTTCAAGTTTGCGAGTCTTAGTTTTGCGCCATTCGGGAAAACTGTAGTGTCAGATTTCGGTGCGCATCCGGTAATGAATGTTATCTGGATAATATTTTTCGGATGGGAGATGTTTTTATCTGCGCTTTTCAGCGGTGCATTGCTTTGTATCACTGTAGTGGGGATACCTTTCGGATTGCAGGCTTTCAAGCTTGCCGTTGCTTTTTTGATGCCTTTCGGGGCAACTATCCGTTGATATAGATCGGGAAGACAATGAGGATTTACGACATAATTGCAAAGAAACGGGACGGCTGCAGATTAGCTCGGGATGAAATAGAGCATTTTGTCAAGGGCAGCGTCAGCGGAGAGGTAGCCGATTATCAGATAACAGCGCTTTTGATGGCGATGTATATCAATGGGATGTCTCCCGAAGAGACGTTTTATCTTACCGACGCGATGATGAAATCCGGTGATACGGCCGATCTGAGCTGTATACACGGGATAAAAACGGACAAGCACAGTACGGGAGGAGTGGGAGACAAGGTCACGCTTGTTTTGGCGCCTTTAGTTGCTGCATGCGGACTAAAAATGGTAAAGCTTTCAGGCAGGGGGCTGGGATTTACCGGAGGAACGGTAGATAAACTGAAGTCTGTTCCGGGTATAAGGATGGATCTTGACGAGAAGGAAGTGTACGAGATAGCTGAAAGAGTCGGCGCGGTAGTTGTTAACAAGGCCGGAAATTTTGCGCCGGCTGACAAGATAATGTACGCGTTACGTGATGTTACCGCGACGGTGGATTCCATTCCGCTTATAGTTGCGAGCATAATGAGTAAGAAGCTTGCGGGAGGTGCGAGTCATATATTGCTTGACGTAAAGACAGGCAGCGGAGCATTGATGAAGACGCGTAAGAGAAGTGAAGAGCTTGCCGGGATGATGGTCAGGATAGGAGAGCTGGCAGGCAGGCATGTCACGGCGTTTGTAACTGATATGGATACTCCTTTAGGTTGTGCGGTAGGCAATTCACTTGAGGTAGCGGAGGCTGTGGACACTTTAAGGAACAGAGGCCCGGCGGATCTGAGGGAATTATGCGTAAAATTTGCCGGGGCTTTGCTTGAGAGTGCGGAGGCGGTAAAGCCCGGTGCGGGCGAGGAGTTTGCCGGGGAGAAGCTTTCCGACGGCTCTGCGTTCGATAAGTTTAAGGAGATGATAGCCGCTCAGGGCGGTAATACGGATTTTTTGTATGATACGTCATTATTGCCGCAAGCCGGTAAGATACGGGATATATATGCGGAAAAAACCGGTTATGTATATCGGATAGACGCCGAAAAAATAGGAAGGGCATGTATGGCGGCAGGCGGCGGGCGAGTCAGGGCCGAAGACGAAATAGATTATTCGGCGGGGATAATACTTCATAAGAAGACAGGGGACAAAGTGGAGATCGGTGAAAAGTTGCTGAGTATACACACAAATAAAGCCGACATGACCGAAATTTACGAAGCTATCGATAAGTCTTATGAAATAGATGAAAGAAAACCACGCGGAAAACCTCTGATATATAAAAAAATTGACGGAAAAGATTTGAGAATTCAGATCAATTGATTGAAAAACGGGCGTGAAAAATGATGATATAGCGCTCGTTTTATTTTTTTGCTTGACAACGATATTCAAAAAAGTTATAATGGACTGTATATTAATGAATAAGGCTGGAGGAAATATTTATGAAGGAATTAAAAGGTGCATTGATTTTTGCACAGTCGGGAGGTCCGACTTCCGTAATAAATGCAAGTGCATACGGGGTGTTCAGTCAGGCATTCAAGCATAACTGTATAACGGAGGTTTACGGTGCGTGTAACGGTATAAAAGGAGTTCTGGACGAACGGATCATCGATATGACAAAGGAAAGCGAAGATGTGATGATGCTTCTTCCGAACACACCGTCGTCGGCATTGGGAAGTGTAAGGTATAAGCTTAAGGATATAAAAGAGGACGATACCGATTATCTGAGGATATTGGAGGTCTTCAAGAAATACAATGTTCGTTATTTTATGTATAACGGCGGGAACGACAGCATGGATACATGCAACAAAGTAAGCAAGTTTTTGCAGAATCACGGATATGAGTGCAATGTGATCGGAGTTCCCAAAACCATAGATAATGATTTATACGGTACGGATCATTGTCCCGGATACGGAAGCGCAGCTAAATATATAGCGACGACGTGTATGGAAATAGCGCTTGATGCTAAAGTATATGATAAGGGACAGGTGATAATTATAGAGGTAATGGGGAGGAATGCGGGATGGCTTACGGCTGCCAGCGCACTGGCCTCATATAACGGATTGGGTCCTGATCTTATATATTTGCCTGAGAGGGATTTTGATACTGAAAAGTTTTTATCGGAAGTAGCGGATGTATGGAATAAGAACAGTAACTGTATAGTTGCTGTAAGCGAAGGTATAAGGGATAAAAACGGGGTATATATCAATCAATACAGTACGACCGGAAGTTCGGAGAGAGACAGTTTTAATCACGTGCAGATGGGTGGTGCGTGTCATTATTTGGCAGGACTTGTAAAAGCGAGGATACCTAAGGTCAAGGTGAGGGCGATAGAGCTCAGTTTGATGCAGAGATGCGCCGCGCACATAGCAAGTCAGACAGATATAGACGAGGCAATGGACGCGGGAAGACAGGCTGTTCTGTCTGCGGTTAACGGAATGACGGATCTGATGATGGCGTTTAAGCGCGGTGAAGATGCAAACGGCGAATACAGGTGTGAAGTTATAGAGCAGCCGCTGAGTATAGTTGCAAATACCGAGAAGAAGGTACCGGAGTATTACATAAACGAGGAAGGAAACTTTATAAGGAAGGAGTTTATAGATTACGTGCAGCCATTGATAGTTGGAGAACCGCATCTTAAATTCAAAAACGGACTTCCTTGTTTTGCGATTTTAAATAAGGACTTCGTAAAGAAATAGGAGCAGATCATGGATAAAATGAAAAAGACCGTATTTTCAGGCATACAGCCGACCGGTAATCTGACAATAGCCAATTATCTCGGGGCGATGAAGAATTTTCCTCCGCTTCAGGATAAATATAATTGTATATACTGTGTCGTTGATTTACATTCGATTACTGTAAGACAGGATCCCGAAAAGCTCAGGAAAAACACGTACGAACTTTGTGCGCTTTATCTGGCATGCGGGATAGACCCTAAAAAATCCGTGCTGTTTGTTCAATCTCATGTTCCCGCGCATACTGAACTCAGTTGGGTTCTGAACACTTTCACCTATGTAGGGGAAATGAACAGGATGACCCAATTCAAGGATAAATCGCGTAAGCATGCGGATAATATAAATATGGGACTTATGGATTATCCTGTACTCATGGCTTCCGATATTTTGCTTTATCAGACAGATCTGGTTCCCGTAGGGATCGATCAGCGACAACATATAGAGATCACACGAGACATAGCGATGAGATTCAACAGTATTTACGGCGAGACATTCAAAATACCCGAAAGTGTAGTTCCTAAATTGGGCGGAAAGGTAATGAGCTTACAGGATCCTGCCGTAAAGATGAGCAAATCCGATGAGAATGAAAATGCTTTGGTGGCGATTCTGGATGACAGAGACACCATAATAAAGAAATTCAAAAAGGCGGTTACAGACAGTGATATGTCTGTTCGTTACGACGAGGAAAGGAAGCCCGGTGTATCCAATCTGATAACGATATATTCGTTGTTCACTGGAAAAAGCGTGGAAGCGGTCGAAAAAGAATTTGACGGGAAAGGGTACGGAACATTTAAAATGGCTGTAGGCGAAGCAGTTGCAGACGGATTGGAGCCTGTCAAAAGCGAGTGCAGAAGACTTCTCGAAGATAAAGTCTATCTTGACGGCATAATTGCCGAGGGCGGAGAAAAAGCGGAAGCGATCGCAAAAAATACAATCAACGACGTCTATAATAAAATAGGTTTTATCGCAAAATAGAGGAAAAATGTTCGGATATCTCGGGATCGATAAAAAATCAGCCGATAACGGAGAAAAAGGGCTTTTCGGAACTTTCATGTGCGCTCTTTGTCTTTCCACCAAGAATCTTTTCGGGAATCTGAAAAGACTTTCGGTAAGCAACGACATCAATTTGTTCAATATACTGTTTCATTCATATTCGGATATAGAAGTAAAAGTAGTGTCGGGTAAATGTGTGCTGTCACCTTTTAAGGATCGTCCGCTCATTTTACCCGATAACATTACCGATAAACTGGCATGTTTCAATATGATCCTGGTGTGCTTTAACCTGGCTGATGACGTTTCCGACGAAAATAACGTTTATAAGAAGATCGTGTTGTCATCTTTCAAACGGAGCCTGAATATTGCGAAAGAAAGAGAACGCGGTTTTTACGAGTCGGTAAAGAATAATTATGAAAAGTTACAGATGCTCGAAAAAACGGGATGCGTTATCCTGGACGAATTATGTCATCCATTTTCTTTGATTTCTCAAAGTGTGAGCGAATACGTTTTAGCCGAGAAAAACGATGTTCTTATGAGTGAACTGTGTTACCACCTGGGGAAATGGGTATATCTTATAGACGCTCTGGACGATCTTGAAAAAGATATACGAAGAAAAGCTTTTAATCCTCTTTTGTCGGCTTTCGGCGGCAAAACGGAAGATCCGAAGGTTTTTGTGCGAGAGAACAAAGAAGTGCTGGAGTCCGTGTTTTACGCGACATTATATAAAATCGCACAGTGTTTTAACGATATGAGATTAAACAAATATATTTGCGTATTGAAAAACGTGTTTTATAAATCGATCAGGAATAAGACCGAAGAAGTTTTTGCCAAATATGCAGTTGAGGGACAATAATGGAAAAGAAAAAGGCTTATGAATTATTAGGCATTGACGAAAATGCTTCGATAGCAGATGTGCAGACTGCTTATATGAAAAAACGCGCAGAAAATAACGAGGCGCGTTTTTCAGGTAAGAGTACAAACGAAGATGTCGTAAAAAAGATCGAGGAGATCGACGAAGCATATCGTTATGTGCTTGACCACATGAATACCGCAAGGTATGCGAAAAATGAACCCGGCGAAACCAAGGCTTCAGAAGAACCGATTGTCGGCGAGATAGTCGGAGTGGACGAAAATTTTTCCGATGAAGGAAATAAACGATTTTCGGATCAAGGTTCCGGCGGCAATAAGAATTTTTCGGGAAACGATGAGGATAATGAGGCGAAATTCAAGTCAGTCGAAGAACTGCTCAGAAAGAATACACCTCAGGATATTGAAAAAGCACAGCGTATCCTTGACGAGATGTCTCAAAGGCCGGCGGAGTGGCACTATTGGCAATCAATAATATATTATAAAAAATATTGGTATCTTGAGTCTAAAAAGCAGCTTGAACTGGCAATGGATATGGATCCGGGCAACAGTAAATACAAAAAAGCTCACGATAAGCTTGAAAAAATAATGGCAAGCAAAAATACAGATCCGTCACAGATGTATTCGGATAACAACGGCACACATGCAGCTTATAACGACGCGCCGATGAATAACGGAACATGTACGGGCTCATGCTGCGGAGATGTGTGTCTGGCGAATTTGTGCTGCAACTGTTCTGAGGCGTGCTGCTGCAGATAAACGGAGAAATGATATGTCTGAACTGAGAAACAAAAGAGGCTTTATCTGCGATATGGACGGCGTGATATATCACGGCAATATTTTGCTTGAAGGAGTCACTGAATTTTACGATTGGCTTATAAAGGAGAAAAAGGAGTTTATTTTTCTTACCAATTCCAGTGAGAGATCACCTCGTGAATTAAAACAAAAGCTGTCTCGAATGGGACTCGACGTGGGAGAAGATCATTTTTATACGAGCGCTCTGGCAACTGCTGATTTTCTGAAATCTCAGTGTCCGGGCGGTTCGGTATACGTAATAGGGGAACCGGGACTTTCAAATGCATTATATGACGCCGGATTCACTATGAACAATGTCAACCCGGACTATGTTGTGGTGGGAGAGAGCAGGAGCTTAAACTACGAAATGATAGAACGCGCGACTTTACTTGTGCGAAAAGGCGCTAAATTGATCGGCACAAACCCGGATATCACAGGTCCTACCGAAGCAGGTATCGTACCGGCGACACGCGCTCTGATATCACCGATTGAGATGGCGTCAGGCAAAAGAGCTTATTTTCTCGGCAAACCCAACCCGCTGATGATGCGTATAGGGCTCGGTAAGCTCGGCGTGGCAAATAACGAAGCGTGTATAGTGGGGGACAGGATGGATACGGATATCATTGCGGGAATAGAATCTGAAATCGATACCGTACTGGTCCTGAGCGGAGTTACCACAAGGGAAGAAACAGAGCTGTTTCCGTACCGGCCGAAATATATACTTAATGGCGTAGGGGATATATTGAACTGTTGAAGACAGCATAAAGCTTCGGGGAATTCCGGAGCTTTTAATTTTTGCGCAGAACAAACATGATGATTATTTTATAATTATATATAAATAAGGTATAATATTCCTTTTATTTAACAATTAAATAATTTTACACAAGTAAAATTTGCAAAAAAATACTTGAATATTTTAATATTTAAATATTTCAATTAATTTATCCGAAAATAGTTGACATATGTTTTTTCAGGTATTATACTTTAGGTAATTATTAAGCGAAAGCCGGACGAAACTTTGGAGCTGCAGATGGATAAAGAATTGACAGAGATATTTATCAGAAACCACACGTTCAATACGATATATGTTCAGCGTTTTATATGGGAGCATATACCTGACTATTATCCGGGATTGATAGGAGTGCAGTATTATGCGATCATAGTATTGAATTGTGTGGGGGAATGCAAAGTTACCGAGCTTGCCGAGATACTCGGTATCAAAGAGAGCACGGCGACTAAGCTGCTCAATAAATTGGAGTCGTTGAATTTAATAAAGAGGAGGAGCTGCAGTAAAGACAGGCGGGTGACATTTGTAAGTCTTACGGATGAGTGTATTGAGAATATAAACAGATGTCACAGTGAAGGAGCGGGTTTATTGCCGTGTGTATGTTATAATTTAAGCGAGAAGGATCTTGTGGAGATCGCCGAATGTATTGTGAAGATCAACGAGATATTTGAGAAGAGCGATGACATAGGGCCTTTGAAAATGATGAAAGAAAAGGGCCGGCATGTAAATGATATATCTTCGGCAAAGGCGGTAGTAAACAGGCTGAAGAAGGAGTACGGTGACGAGCAGGGGCAATAAAGAGCCGAGAATGAGAAATTAACGTATCAGAGCTGATAAAAGGATAGAAGCTGATGCGTATAAAAGAATAAAAATGGAGGATGAAAGATGAAAAAGAAGAAAGGCATAGCGGTGTTGATTGTATGTTTTGCAATTGCTTTTGTATTATGTACGGGTTTCTTTGCATCGGGTTCTGTTTTGACGGTGCACGCCGATGAAACGGAAGAATTTGAAATCGATGAAAACAACGTACTAGTCAAGTATAACGGAACAGCAGCAGATGTTACGGTGCCTGAAGGCGTTGTGAAGATAGGCGCTGAAGCTTTTTATGGAAACATGAACATACAACGAGTTAAATTGCCTGACAGTTGTACTGTAATAGGCGAATACGCGTTCAGCAGCTGTATGTCGCTCAATTCCATAGATCTGAACAAAACAGTGACAATAGAGCATGGTGCATTTATGGGCTCGGCGTTAAATACATTGCATATTCCGTCGAGTGTCAGAACTATAGGTGAATCTGCATTCGGAAGTATTTTCAATTTAAGCAAGGTAACTATGGATGACGGTGTAGAGTCGCTTGGCAATAACTGTTTCAGAGAGTGTCATTCTTTGAACGAAATACAGTTGGCGTCCACGGTATCTGTGCTTGGAAGCTATGTTTTTTCTTCAACCGGGATAAAAAGCATAGATTTGCCCGAAGGGCTTTTGGAGATACCCAATAATGCATTTGAATCATCCAGTCTTCAGAGCGTAGAGATACCGTCGACTGTAAAAACTATAGGTTCATATGCGTTTAACAGTTGCTGGAGCCTGACCGGTGTGACGTTGAACGAAGGTCTTGAAGTAATAGGTGAAAATGCTTTTTCACAGACTATGTTGACCAGCGTTCATCTTCCTTCAACGGTTAGAGACATAAGGGATTGGGTAGAGTATACCGATGAAACCGGAAGTTATATTTTTAATAATCATTGTTTCTTCAATCTTTCTGGGCTTGCAAGCATAACAGTTGAAGAAGGCAATGAGTACTATGATGTTTACAATAATGCGTTGTACAGTAAGGATCATTCAAGGCTTATAATATATCCTTCCATGAACAATGCGACTACTCTTACGACTCATCCGGATACGAAGATCATAATGGAGAGAGCTATCCAATACTGTTTCAATCTTACGGACGTGGTTTTAAACGACGGTTTGACGGAAATAGCGCCTTATGCTTTTAATTATTGCGGATCTGTGCAGAATATCAATCTTCCCTCGACGTTGGAAAAGATAGGCGGCGGAGCTTTTATCGGTATGTCGAAGGTAAAGGAATTCATAGTACCTGAAGGAGTTAAGGTGTTAGGAACGGAAATACTTTATGACGGAGTATTCCAGGATTGTTCGGGAGCCGAGGTAATCACGTTGCCTGATACACTCGAGAATATATACGGAGCGGTGTTTAAAAACTGTTCCTCACTGAAAACTATCACGATACCTGCATTTTTGACAACTCTTCCCGCTGATTTTATTACGGGCTGTACCGGATTGGAATATATTTATGTCGATCCTGAGAACCCGACGATGATAAGTGATAACGGGGTACTCTATGTAGACGAAGGAAAAACTCTTATGCTTTATCCTTCCGGTCTTAAAAATTATACATACACCGTAAACGAAGGAACCGAGGTTATTTCAAGCAGTGCGTTTTACGGAAACAATTATATATGTGTTATAGAGCTTCCTTCAAGCGTAAAGAGTTTAGGTGATAATGTGTTTTACAATTGTAAGAATCTTGTAACGGTGGATTTATATGATACAGGCATCATATCGATACCGACGAGAGCGTTTTTCGGAAGCGGTATAAAATTCATAGAATTGCCCGACAATATCGTTTCGATAGGTGATTATGCGTTTGAAGATTGTAAGAATCTTACGCAGATAGATCTTAAAAATGTATCGAGTCTCGGCATGTGGGCATTTTCTGCTTCCGGGCTGACATCGTTATATATTCCGGATACGGTTGTGAATATCGGAAACGGTATTTTGCAGATGTGTGAAAATCTTATTTCCGTAAGGTATTCGGCTTCCATGAATACATTGCCTTCTGCCAGTGTATACGGATGTAGCTCATTGATAGAGATCATCATTCCGGAAGGAGTTGAGAACATTCAGGGCTATACTTTCTCATATCTTACGGCTCTTACCGAAGTACATTTCCCCAAGTCGCTCAAGTATATTGATTCTTACGCGTTCAGTTCATGTAATAATATTGCTATTATAACGGTAGATCCGGATAACGAATATTATACCGTTGTGGACGGCATTTTGTATAACAAGGATGTTACACAGATGGTTTTCTTCCCGAAGGCGCTTGAGATCGATACACTCGTGTTGCCTGACACAGTGACCTCGCTTCCTGACAGTGCATTTGAGGAATCCAGGATCAAGCATGTGGAGATACCGTCGAGTATCACATCGCTTCCGTCCAGCTGTTTCAGGAATTCAGCAATTGAAAGCGTAGTACTGCCTGAAAGCATAACTTATCTTCCTTGGAACTGTTTTGCGGATTGTAAGAATCTTAAAGAAGTAAACCTTGAATATGTTACCGGTTATGACATGGCGGTATTTTACGGGTGTGTTTCTCTTGAGAAAATTGAAATAAATCCTGAAGCAAATCTTTCTTCTTTTTACTCCGGTTTTTCCGGGTGTACTTCACTGAAGGAATTCAGATTTAACGAAGGATTATTTTCCGTACCTCAGTTTATTTTTGAAGGTTGCGTGTCGTTGGAATACGTATACATACCTGACAGTGTGACTAAAGTCGAGGCGAGTGCATTTTATGGATGTACTTCTCTCAAATACTTAATTTTACCCGAGAATCTTGTTACTATTGAAGCTTCGGCGTTCAGCGGAAGCGGAATAGAACACCTTGTAGTACTTTCCGAAACATTGCCCACACTTGTTACGAGTTTTTGGAATCCTGTCGTTGATCACTTTAATTTCATTTCCGAAAAAGCGGTGCTTTATGTGAAGGATGTTGAAGTTTTTGCAGATTGGGCACAGTATTTTGATGAGGTTAAAGTATTCAGCAACGAAAATCTTCCCGAGATAGAGATTACGCTTAACGAGAATGAAGATCATAATATATTCGTTGCATGGAACGATGTATTCTATGCGTCCGAATATGAGATATACGTTAACGGCGTAAAGGTCGACGAGATAAGCGGAAACGAATATGTAATAGAGGGTGCGGAAGTCGGAAAGGAGTATAACGTGGAAATCAGAGCTATTCCTGCGATCACGGGGTACGGTATCGAGAAGAGTTCTTCCGCAAGTATAACGACAGAAATGACGGAGCTTGAAAAATTATACAGTGAACTTGAAGCTGCAAATGAACTGATAGCTTCGGGAAATATTGAAAAGGAAGAGCTCAAAGCGGAAATAGAAAGAATAAAAGGGCTTCTTGAAGCGGCAAAGGCTGAACTTGAATCAGCGGAAAAGGAGAATACTGATTTGAATGCAGTTATTGCTCAGTTGCAGTCCACTATAGAAGATTTGCAATCGCAACTTAACAATCAGAGTACAGGCTGTTTCGGTGCTGTAGACGGTGAAATCACAATATTTGCAGTGATATTCTGTGTGATATTGTCAGGTGCGTGTTGCATGCTGATACTCAGGAAAAAGGAAAACTGATAAACGAAATTTATATATACATAAGGAGCGGGAAACCGCTCCTTATGTATACTCGATGAGAAGACAAAAAGACAAAACATCTATTACTTACGGAGAATCGAGATGAAAATTAAAAGTTTTTTGATAATAGTAGTTTTACTTGTAGCCGTAGTTATTGCAGCTGTGCCACATATAGATTCTGCAGACGCGCGATATTATGACGGAAGGATACTTTATGAAGTTACGGATGAAGATCTGTCTTTCATGGAGGAGTATGGTATTGCATATGATCTTACTGCGGAGATGGTGGTGGAACTTGAGGGACTGCCGATAGCGGAACAAGCTGAAAAAATTGAGAAATACGGCAGTATAAACGGATTTCTGACTTCGGAAGAAGGAAAAAAGACCGTAGAGGATATGGAAGATGAAATAGAGCGAGTGAAGTACGAGGCTGTTAGGCTGATAGGGAAAAACGGTCTTGATTTCGGATACGATTATACTACCGCATTATACGGGTTCTCATTGACGACGACTGTCGGTAACATGTTTACGTTAAGGCAGCTTGAAGGTGTAAAAAGAGCTTATTTGACGCATCAGGTAGTAAAGATGGAGGCTCAGGAAACTTTGCAAGAGTCAGAAGCCGATATTTTGATGTATTCAAGCGGAAGTATGATAGGGACAGGAGAGGCGTACGAGCTGGGATATACTGGAGAAGGAACTTTAGTTGCCATATTGGATTCCGGAATAGATGTATCACATGAAGCGTTTCAGGGGGAAGTGCCGAATCCGTTATATACGAAAGAGGAAATAAAGCAGCTGATAACATCGGTACAGATGAGTTCCATGACGACATCTGAAAATGTATATAAATCGCAAAAGATACCGTATGCTTACGATTATGCCGATAATGACAATAATGTGATCGGTACATCCGAGCACGGGATGCATGTAGCCGGGATAGTAGGAGCTAACGCGGGGAAAATAACCGGTGTGGCGTATGACGCACAGCTTGCGATAATGAAGGTATTCAGTGATGACGGTTATTCGTATACCGATGACGTTATAGCGGCACTTGACGACGCATTGAAACTCGGAGCAGATTCAATCAATATGTCACTCGGACTGTCTGCGGGATTGCTTCAGGCAAATGAGTCGGTGGCGGAAATGTATGACAGGATATACAAAAGCGGTGCGGTACTGTGTGTGGCAATGGGAAACGACTCATATCAGGGTATTGGCAATATTTCGGGGAATAATTTACCTGAGGCAGCCAATCCGGATTATGGACTTACAGCCACGCCGGCGTCTTATTTGAGTTCCTTAGCTGTCGCGAGCGTAGAAAACAACAAAATTTACACTACAAAAATAGACAGTAACGGGAAATCCGGTTTATATGTAGACACTGCTACAGAGAAAAAGGATCAATTGCTGAATTTAAGCGGAAAGGAGCTTGAGTACGTGGCAGTAGGGAATTACGGAGCTGTCAGCGACTATAACGGAATAAACGTAGTCGGGAAAGTGGCGCTTGTAATGCGCGGAGAGATATCGTTCACCGATAAGGTCGTGAACGCGGCAAATGCGGGAGCGATAGCTGTATTGGTGTACGATAATGTTTATGAAGATGTATTTGTCAATATGCAGATAGACAACAGGATGATCCCGTCAGGTTTTATATCGCGTGAATACGGAGAGTTTCTAAAAGAACAAAGCAATAAGGTACTGATTGTAGGTGAAGGTATTACCGATTTTCCCGGGGGCGGACAGATATCCTCGTTCAGTACGCGCGGTTGCACTTCGGATCTGAGATTGAAGCCTGAGATATCGGCGCCGGGAGGCAATATATATTCATCTGTTGCGAACAATTCATACGCATATTATAGCGGGACAAGTATGGCGAGTCCGCAAGTAGCGGGGAGTGCCGCGGTGATCAGGCAGTATCTTGATGAGAAATATCCGGAAATGAGCGATCCTGACAAAACGATACTTACAAGACTCCTTATGATGAGCACGGCGGATCCTATCACAAATACGAACGGAGTATACTATTCGCCCAGATCGCAGGGAGCAGGTTTGCTCAGTGTTATAAATTGTATAGAGACCGCTGCATTTTTGCGTGTCGAAAACAGTACATATGCCAAGTGTGAACTCGGTGCCAGCACTGAAGGATACTATGTTTTTGATTTTTATGTTACGAATATGACGGATCTTGAGCTGAAATATTCCGTAAAAACGACAGTTCTGGCGGATGAAACTCAGGAATACGAAGGCAAATTGTATGTAACATTATCGAGTCGGGAACTTGGAGGAGAGTACGCGGCAGTTACGGTCGAAGGTCTTACGAACGGGAAAGTCGTAGTTCCCGCGAGCGGAGAAACGAAGCTCACGGTTACGGTGAGGCTTACTGAAAGGGGTAAAGAGCTGCTTGACAGTGAGTTTGAGAACGGAACATTTGTTGAAGGGTATATTCAGCTTATTGCAGAAGAAAATGCTTCAGTGGATCTGTCGATGGTATACATGGGATTTTACGGAAATTGGTTGCAGGGGACTGCGATCGAGCAGGATATATTCAGTGAAGAAATGCCGTTGATGCTTGGCAGCGCGCCTTTATTGATAGATATTTATTCGGGAAACGCGCAGTATCTCGGACTTAATAATGTCAGCGGCAGAGTTGACGCTTCCAAGATTTATTATTCGAACAAACTCGGAGAAACTGCACGGCTGAGTTTTATACTCGGGTTGAAAAGGAGTGTAAATTATATAAACATAACTATAACTGACGAATCCGGGAATACCGTATATAATAATTCAATAGACGGGGCAAGTAAGAGTTTCTATTATGCCAATTCCGGAAGTGTATTGTACGTTGTAGACGGTATAGGATGGGACGGCTGTGACGAAAACGGCAAACCTTATCCGTCCGGATCGCGCTTTACGTGTACCGTGGAAGTTACGCCGGAATGCGGAGTTTACGGTGACAATTCACAGAATATATGGACGTACGAAATTGAGATAGACAATGAAAAGCCTGTTCTAGAGAGTTATGAGGTAGTAAAGGAAGAGGACAGGGTATATTTGAATTTCAAGCTGTCCGACAATGCCGATCTGCAGTGTGCCATGATATTTGATTATACAGCCATATATATTTTTGATGACGAAGCATTTGACGAAGTCGGTAAGGGAGAAAGTACCGAATATTCAATAGACATAACAGGATTGGCTCAGTCTTTGGTCGAATACGGTATTAATCCGTCGAAAATAAAGCTTATGGTGTACGACATGGCGTATAATTACATAGATGAGGAAATCGTCATAGGGCCTCAGATACTTAAGCTGGATGATACTGTAGAGATAGGAGTCGGAGGCAGCTTTGACATAGGCTTGAAGTGTTATCCGTTATCTTACGATACGTCGACTCTGGAATGGAAGAGCAGCAACAAGAGTGTAGTCAGTGTGGAAAACGGCATCATAACAGGAGTAAGCGAAGGTACCGCCGTGGTTACGGTCAGTTCTATATCCGGACTCAGTACGTCGTGCACGGTAACGGTGCGGGGCGTTGCCGATACGGGCGTGGTACTCAGTGACACGACGAAACAAATGATTCTGGGTTCTTCGTTTACGCTTTCCGCAACGATATATCCTGTTGAGGCGACAAATAAAAAGGTAACTTATACTGTAAGTGACGAAACGGTTTTAAGTGTTTCCGAAGAAGGAAATGTAGTGGCGATAGGCGTAGGAAGTGCAGTGATAACGGCGACTACAAGGTACGGGAATTCAGCTGTTTGTTATGTTACGGTAGAACCGGTATACGCACAGTCGGTGATTACCGGGATAGATGAGCTTAAGCTGATAATAGGAGAAAGTGAAAAGATCGAAGCGGAGGTTATGCCGGAAAATACGACATATAAAGAATTGATATGGATATCTTCTGATACCGGTATAGTCATTGCGGATAACGGCAGTATAACGGCTGTCGGTGTAGGAGATGCTGAGATAAGGGTTGTCAGCAAAGACGGAAAAGCGGAGAAAAGGATATTGGTAACAGTGCTTCCGCGGGAAGTGCAGGCAATAGAGACCGGCGGATCCGTAGGACTCGAGCTTGGTGACAGTACTGTTCTTACTTACAGATTGATACCGGAGGATGCGACTTATCGGGAGATCAGTTTCAGCGTGGAAAACGAAAGTATAGTATCTTTGAGTCAGGACGGAGAAATAAAGGGCCTGAAGGTAGGCAAGACGACGGTGACGATGACGGCACATAACGGAGTAAGTACAGTTGTGACGGTAATAGTATCTCCGGTAAGTGTTCAGTCTCTGAACCTGAGCAGTCGATACGGCATTATTTTCATAGGTGAAACCGTAACGTTGAGTGCGGAGGTATATCCCGAGAATGCTACTTATAAAAATATCATATGGTCGAGCGCGGATAACAGTATAGCCACAGTTTCACCCGAGGGTGTGGTAAGTGCGGTCGGTGAGGGCAGCACTGTGATCATTGCTTCAAGTGTGGACGGTGTAACTGCCGAATACAATGTCGAAGTAAGGAAGCGTGCTGTATCTGCCGTTGTAATCAATGCGGCGCGAAGGAGTTTGAATATCGGAGACAGTATACTTGTCGCTGCGTCGGTTTTACCTGAAAACAGCAGTATCAGAAATGTCGAATGGAGCGTAGATAACGAAGAAATCATTTCTGTAAACGAAAACGGGATTGTAACGGCACTCAAGGCAGGCAGCGCAACGCTTACGGCAACTGTCGACGGTATAAGTCAAAGTATAGTTATAACAGTTGTTCCGAATTCGAATTCTTCGGTCTGGATTGTCGTATTAGCTGTTTTACTGATTTGTGTTGCGGTAGCTTTTGCATTATGCGCCGTATTTGTTTTTTCGAAAAAACGTAAAAAAAATAAATCGGATTCGTAATTGATTTTTAAGGTATCGAAGGTTAAAATTCACTTGTCATATTATAAATAAATAAATCAGGGTGTCTGTCGGCACCTTGATTTTTTTTGAGCGTTTCTTTTGAACGAGTATACTTAGTCGGGTTGTTTTATTCCGTTATTTCTGAAGGGCATCATGTCTTCTTCGGCGCCTAAAAAAGCCGTTCTGTCTGTTGCCCCTATTGCGGCGGCGCGTTGAATGGATGTGTATCCGTATTTTGTACGTATTTTGTCTATGGAATATTCAAGTTCTTCATGCTTATAGGCGTTTAAAGAAAATAATGAAGCCTGATTTTCCGACACGGAAGAAAAAAGCCCCGATACGGAAACTCCTATCGACCTTAACGGAGGGTCTTTGTCGGGATCCCAATTGTTTTCAAGAAGAGAAAAAGCCGTAGGGTATATGTCTTGCGATGTATGGGACGTAAAAGGTAAGGGCGCCTGCCTTACAAATGATTCGAGAAAAACCGATCTGAGCCATACGGTTATCGTTTTGGCGGATAAAGAATATGAACGTAATCTCGTCGCTACCATTTCGGTCAATGCTATCAAAAGAGCTTCGGCGTTCCGGTAGTTTCGTATATCTTTTTCAGGAGTGCAACTTTGACCTACACTTTTTATCTCCCGACGTTCGTTGACTTTCATAACGGGTGAATCGTCTTTTCCTGAAGCGTACCTCTTCAGTATTTCTCCGTTTACTCCGAAAACAGCTTTCAGCAGGTTCAGATCGGCACAGGCAAGCTGACCTATGGTAAATATATTCATCGCTGTCAGCTTGCGTTTTGTAGCTTTTCCTACCATAAATAAATCTTCTACCGGAAGTCCGTAAATTTTGTCCTTGAAATTTTTTTCGGAAATAACTGTTACGGCGTCAGGTTTTTTGATGTCACTTCCGAGCTTTGCAAATATTTTGTTGAAAGATACTCCCACGGAAACAGTAAGCCCCGTTTTAGCCTTTACTTCGGTTCTGATAAGATCGGCGATCGTTGAGCCGTCTCCTTTTATCCCGGAATGAGTAACGTCCAGCCAGCATTCGTCAAGGCCGTAAGTTTCGACATGGTCAGTGTATTTGTAATAGATGTCGCGTACCTCGCGGGAATATTTAACGTAAGAATCAAAATGAGGAGGGACGCAAATGAGCTGCGGACATTTTTGTTTTGCCTCCCATATCACATCGCCCGTTTTGACGCCGCACTCTTTGGCTTTCTGATTTTTTGCAAGGACTATACCGTGTCTTTTCAAAGGATCGCCGCATACCGCTACATACTTATCTTTCAAAGCCGGGTTTTTTACGCATTCTACAGATGCATAAAAGTTATTCAGATCGCAGTGAAGTATTTGTCTCATAAAACCTCCCTGATATTTCCGGATTTATTTTAAAGCTTATTAAAGAGGTTTGTCAAGCGATACGGAGGGGTGTTTAGAACAAATGTATTCCAATATTTTACATAAGTATAAATTTATTCGGACAGGACGGTCCGTACGCTTTGGAACTACAGGGCAGATTGAACGGTGAATACTATTTCACACATAGTATTATAGTTGTCAAAAAAGCCTTAAAACAGGCTATTCTACTGTGAGTAGATAAAGGGAAGCGTGAGTAGAGTCGTGATTTTTAAGGTAGAGAAAAGCGAAAAGGAGTAGAACGAAAATTAGGGTAATTAGGTTGATTTTCGGATAGAGCAAGTATAAAATAATACAAAGAAAAAATATGAGTTTACGGAGCGAAGGCCGGAGCTGAAAGGAGGACCCGTCGGTATACGCGGTAAAGGTGCTGAGGGAGCCGACAGGGCGGCGTGGAAGTCGTACCGAAAAGTGTCGGCGGAGTACCGGGGGCTTAATTTTTAAGAGTTATAAGGCGTATCGTGTATGTAGCAGATTAAGTAATATAAGGAGGATAAGATGGAAAACAGAAAATACCGGATAGTGACTGATTCATCGGCTAATCTTACTGATGAACTGATAGATAAATATGATATAGGGATCGCTTCTTTGGTATTCTATTCAGGCAATAAAGAATTTACGAGTTATGTCAAGGGCGTCAAGACGGATCTCAAACAATTTTACGATATGTTGAGGAAGAAGGATGCTCTGACCACATCGTGTGTAAACGAGGCGACCTTTATAGAGGTATTCGAGCCAACGTTGCAAGAGGGGCTTGACATATTGTATATAGGTTTTTCGTCTGCTCTTTCGGCGACGTATATTTCGGGAGAGAAGGCTGCTGCGGCGCTCAGAAAGAAGTATCCGGAGAGAAAAATAATAACCGTAAATACGCTCGGAGCCTCATTGGGAGAGGGGCTTTTGGTATTATATGCTGCGAGGATGAAGGAAGCCGGAGCTTCTATGAAGGAGGTGCAGAATTGGCTTGAGCAGAACAGGTTGAAACTATGTCATTATTTTACTGTAGATGATCTGTTTTTCTTATTCAGAGGCGGCAGGGTAAAAAAGACGAGTTATCTTATAGCGAATCTGGTCAATATAAAGCCGATCATGCATATGGACGATTACGGCAGGCTTATTCCGATAGGCAAAGTTATGGGAAGAAAGAAGTCGCTTAACACTATTGCCGAGATGGTGATAAGGGATATCGTGGATCCCGAGGATCAGACGATATGCGTTTCGCACGGTGATTGTATTGAAGACGTGGAGTATTTAAAAGAAAAGATAGAGGAAAAGATAAAAGTTAAGGAGTGGGTCATAAATTATGTTGATCCTGTAGTGGGGGCGCACAGCGGTCCCGGAACCGTGGCGATATTTTTCCTCGGTAATCACAGATAAGAAGTGTGAAAGCAAAAGCGGCGTAAAGATAAAATTACTTCCGCTTTTTTATACGGGAAGGAGTTGTCAATGACTGCCGAGGATCAAAAAAACCGACTTAACAAAGATCAGATTTCGGTGGAGCAAATCAGGCTCAACAGAAAACTTGACATAATCAAGCGTCCGCGGTTGTTGCGGACGTTTGATTTTACGGCAGTCAATCATTACGGTTTTTGCAAGGTCTTATCCTATTATAGCTTCGTTGCCGAGCCATTTGTCGAACCAGACAGACAGATTCGCTCCGAATGATTTTTCAAAACAGTTGATCATGTCTGCTTTGTCGGCAACGGTGTATTTGTATTGCGAACAGTATTTTTTCAATGCTGAAAGAAAGGGGCGTTCTCCCATAGTCTGACAAAGGGAATCAAACATCAGCATTGCCTTGGTGTAGTTAAGGTACATATAAGTATTGAAGTTTTCGTATTTATCGGGGAGGCGTTCCAGGGAGGTATCGAAGTTTTTATTGTAGTCCTTAATGACGTCATAAAAGAGTTTGTAAGATTTATAGGCAGCTTTCAGTTTTGTATCGAAGTCGCCGTAGTCCGGATTCTTTTTGTAGAAGAGCATTACTGAATACTCGGAGAGACCTTCGTCCATCCAGGCTGATGAGATCTGATTGTTTCCGACTATACCGTACCACCATTGATGAGCTGTTTCATGAAGTACGGTGGAGACATATTGTTCTCTTACGAGACCCGAGGAGATAAATACCAGTTGCGGATATTCCATGCCGCCGTAACAGAAATCAGTTTCAGCTACGCAATAATCAGTATAAGGATAATTGCCGAAGAGCTCGTTATATGTGATCAAAGCTCTGCAAATGAGCTCAAGGGTTGATTCTGCTTTGGAGTCTGCGAAGTAGTAATAATTGATCGTGGTGTTGTCGGCGGTGCCGGATAACACTTTGTAATTTTCAGATAGAGCCAGAGCGAAATCGCGGACAGTATCGGCTTTGAATTTGTATGTAGTCGTACCGTCCTGATTTTTTTGTTCGCTTATTTTTGAACCGCTGTGTGCCACATGATAGCTTTCAGGACAGATAAGCGTTACATTATAATTTGCGCACTCGCTGACAAACGGATCTCCGAGATTGTAATATGGATATTCACAGAAGGCGTTGTTTTCCATGTAGCATAAGATGGGGTAAAAATTGCCGAGATTCACAGACCTGTTAGTGTAGCCGAGGCGGTGTCTTACGTTGGCGAGTTTTACGGAATACATTATTTCTACCGTAACATTATTTCCCTGTTCTAGAGGGGCGCTCAGGTGTACTTTCAGCAGGTTTTCGTCTTCGCCGCAGATTTCGTAATTCAGAGCAGAATCATCGGTTTTTACTGAGGTGATCGAAATATTGCCGTAGCTTTTTCCGTTGGGGTAAGCCGAAGAAGAGTATTCTTTTGCGACGGCAGGATAACTTGCTCCTTCCCGATATGCGTTTGCGTGCAGGTTAAAGAGGAGGAAGGAAATTTCTTCTTCACATTCATTGACAAAATAAAAACGCATACCGCCGCTCAACGTGTGAGAATTTTTATCGTAAGACAGGGACAGATCATATGAATTTACAATGTCTGAAGGTTGAGTGGAGGGATTGCATCCTGCAAACAAGAAAGTAAAAGCCGCCGACAAAATAAGTATGATAAATATGATTGTAATTTTTTTCATCGCACACCTCAAAAGCGTTACTTGATCACGGCTAAAATATCAGCCGTCAAATCAATGTATGGAAAAATAAAACGAAATAGAACATATTTGGCATTTTATGTCGTAAAAATAAATTTTTAATATTTTTGTCGGAACGCGGTAAAAGGTATAATTTATTGATATTCAGGGAGGGGGTTTCTTACAAGGCGGTTCCGGGCACAAGATAAAGATGAAATATCTGAAGCGCATTGCCCGTAAAACCGGAAGGAACAGGGGAGGAAAATTATTGACGTTTAATATTTAATAAAGTTATTAAAATCCCTGTACATTTGTTTTATTGTGTGTTATAATACAATTTACGGGTATCGGAAGAGCCCGATAATATTATATTTTTTGTATAGACCGCTATCATCATGAGGCGGATCGGAGGGAAAAATGATCAACAATAACGAACAGGAACAGAATAAGCTTACTCAGGATAATGCGCAGACATCGGAAAATAACATTAATACTTCAAATGTACGCAGAAAAAGAAAGATCCACAGAATTGCGCTTTACGGGATCGTATTTGCACTGATTTTTGTAGCCAGATTACTTGACAGAGTGATATCGTTGGCCTGGCCGATAAATCTTGCCGTATGCACAATAGCGGTAAGCTTCGTATTTATATTGCTGAGCAGGAATATATGGGAAGCTTTGCTTATGGGGACATTATTCGGTGTAGCGTCATTGATAGCGGCAGTGATATTTCCTTCGCCCGAATTTATGTTGCCTTGGGTTTCGGTGCTTCCCAGGATGATAGTGGGTATTGCAGTATTCGGCGCTTATAAGCTTTTTTTCAGGATACTGAAGAAAGCCAAGATCAACAACAGGAGATATTTTTCGGCATTTATAGCCGCAGGGGTCGGGGTTATTGTAAATACGGCAACTGTAATGTTTATGTTAAGTCTGAACAGGGGAGAAATGCAGAGTTATTTTCAGGTAGTCGGAGCAATAATGCTGTCGAATTTTTTGCCTGAATTCATAAGTGCAATGCTTATTGTGCCGTTTCTTACGATCGGAGTGTCACGCGGGGCGAAGATATCGATAGCCGGGGAGTAATTGATACAGGGGAAAAACGAATGAATTTAGCTGTAGATATAGGAAATACTAATATAAAAATAGGCGTTTTTGACGAAGAGAAGCTGATCAGCAGTTACAGAGTCGCCAGTGATATATCACATACTGCCGATGAGTACGGTATCACGATCCTGAATTTGTTGTCCTCCTCGGGGATCCTGCCTGATATGATTACAGGGAGTATAATTTCCTCGGTAATACCGCAATTGAATTATACGATAGAGCATATGATCACGTATTATTTTAATGTGAAGCCGTTGTTTGTCGGGGTAGGGATAAAATCGGGGCTTAATGTCAGATATGACAATCCGTATGAACTCGGAAGCGACAGAATAATCAACAGCGTTGCCGCAATAAACAAATACGGAGCTCCTTTTATACTTATCGATTTCGGCACGGCTACGACATTTAATGTGGTGAACGAAAAAGGCGAGTTTATAGGGGGATGTATCACATTGGGAGTCAAGTCGGCGGTAGAGTCGTTAGCTTCGTCCACAGCGAAGCTGCCTAATGTCGAGATCGTGCAAACAAAAAGTGCCATATGCAGAAGTACAGTTAAAAACATTCAGAGTGGTATATATTATTCGGTAATTGGACAGGTAAAAGAGATAACAAGACGAATAAAGAAAGAGATGAAATATCCGGAAGTAAAGGTTATAGCGACCGGGGGGCTCAGTGAGGTTTTTGTTGAAGAGTGCGATATCGACATTGTGGACAGGGGGCTCAGTCTTGAAGGCTTGAATATATTGTATTTGATGAATAAGGATAATGAGTGAATTCAAACTTGTAAGCAATTACAGACCTACCGGAGATCAGCCCAAGGCTATCGAAGAGCTTGTGGAAGGTGTAGAAAACGGATATCGGACACAGGTGCTGAAAGGGGTCACGGGAAGCGGAAAGACTTTTACCATGGCAAATATCATAGCGCGGCTGAACAGACCCGCGCTTGTTATTTCACACAACAAAACGCTTGCCGCACAGCTGTGCAATGAATTCAGGGAGTTTTTTCCTGAAAACAGGGTGGAGTATTTTGTAAGTTACTATGATTACTATATGCCGGAAAGTTATATTCCCGCAAGAGATCTCTATATAGAAAAGGAATTGGATATCAATGACGAAATAGACAAGCTTCGTCACTCGGCGACGTGTTCGCTATTTGAAAGAAAAGATGTCATAGTGGTTGCGTCGGTGTCGTGTATATACGGACTCGGAGCTCCGGGCGAGTACTATGAAATGAGTATCAGTTTGCGTCCGGGTATGGAGATAACCAGGAAGGAGCTTCTTCGGAGACTGGTGGAGATCCAATATACGAGAAACGATATGGATTTCACCCGCGGATCATTCAGAGTAAGGGGCGACACAGTGGAGATATTTCCTTCAAGCTCGGATGACACTCTGATAAGAGTCGAGTTTTTCGGTGACGAAGTAGACCGCATTTCCGAAGTCGAGGCTATGACTGGACGAAGGATATCCACGCTTTTGCATACAATAATATTTCCCGCGACGCATTATGTGATAAACGGAATAACAAAAGAAGCTGCACTTGAAAATATCCGTTTTGATATGGATCGGGAAGTTGCGGCTCTGAAAGCGCAGGGGAAAGCCATAGAAGCACAGAGACTTTTCCAAAGAACGACTTATGATATGGAAATGATAAAAGAAATAGGTTATTGCAGCGGAATAGAGAATTACTCCCGTTATTTTGACGGAAGGAAACCGGGAGAACCGCCTTACACCTTGCTCGATTATTTTCCTAAAGGGTTTATAACATTCATTGACGAAAGTCATATGTCAATTCCACAGATAAGGGCGATGTATAACGGCGACAGAGCGCGTAAGACGAATCTGGTGGATTACGGGTTCAGATTGCGTTCGGCTTTTGACAATCGTCCTTTAAAATTTGACGAATTTGACGATAAAATAGGGCAGATGATATGCGTATCCGCAACACCGGCAGATTATGAGATATCAGTTTCGGGACAGGTCGTCGAACAACTGATAAGACCAACGGGATTGTTGGATCCCGAGATCAGCGTCAGGAAGACCGAAGGTCAGATAGACGACCTGATAGATGAAATAAAAACGGCAACGGATAATAAAGGAAAGGTCCTTGTCACGACTCTGACGAAGAAAATGGCCGAGAAACTTACGGATTATCTGCTGGAACGCGGTATAAGAGTGCGTTATATGCACAGTGATATAGATACCCTTGAACGAATAGAAATCATATCTGCTTTCAAGGGAGATGAGTTTGACGTATTGGTCGGCATCAACTTGCTCAGAGAAGGGCTTGATCTTCCTTCGGTGGAACTGGTCGCAATACTTGATGCCGATAAGGAAGGTTTTTTGAGGAGCGAAAGCTCTTTGATACAAACGATAGGAAGGGCTGCAAGGAACGTCAGAGGCAGGGTCATAATGTATGCGGATACCGTTACCGGGAGCATGAGGCGCGCAATAGACGAAACCGAACGCCGCCGTACGCTTCAGGACAAATATAATAAAGAACACGGAATAATACCCGAGACTATCAGACATAATGTCGCCAACACATTGGAGATAACCAAGAAAGAAACCGACAGGATGAATAAGTATGAATTAGGTAAGGAAATAGACAGATTGTCGGTAAGTATGAAAAAAGCCGCTTTGGAACTCGATTTTGAAAGAGCTATAAAATTAAGGGATCATATATCGGGACTGAGGAAACAGCTTGAAAGAATCGATAAATCGAAAGCAGGGAAAAAAGAAGTATGAGTGAAAAGAGCATATATATAAAGAATGCAAAAGAAAACAATCTTAAAGGGATAGACGTTGAAATACCTAGAGACAAGCTGGTCGTGTTTACGGGGATATCCGGCAGCGGAAAAAGCAGTTTGGCTTTCGATACGATATTTGCCGAAGGACAAAGAAGGTATATGGAAAGTCTGTCGGCATATGCGAGGCAATTTTTAGGGCAAATGGAAAAGCCTGACGTAGAGTATATAGAAGGACTGAGTCCGGCTATATCGATCGATCAGAAAACAACATCTGCCAACCCTCGTTCCATAGTGGGAACTGTTACAGAGATATACGATTACCTTAGACTGTTGTATGCGCGCATAGGGACGCCGCACTGTTACAAATGCGGAAAGGAAATAGAAATGCAGACAGTAGATCAGATATGCGACAAAGTTCTTGCCGGGACCGAGGGGAGCAAACTGATCATCAAGGCGCCCGTAGTCAGAGGGCGGAAGGGAGAATTTGCCAAGCTTTTCGAAGGGTACATGAAAAGCGGGTATGTAAGGGTTGAAGTAGACGGAAACGAATATCTTCTTGAAGAGGAAATAAAGCTTGATAAAAACGTAAAGCATAATGTAAACCTTGTAATAGACAGGCTTATTCTGAAGAAGGGCTGTGAGCAGCGTCTTGCAGAGGCGATTGAGACAGCCATGAATATAGCCGATGATCTTGTGGTCATAAGTGTAGACGGGTCAGACAAATTGTATTCGGGGAAATATACCTGTCCGGATTGCGGAGAAGGGCTTGAAGAACTTGAGCCGAGAACATTCAGTTTCAACAGTCCTTTCGGGGCGTGTCCCGAGTGTGCCGGACTTGGATTCAAGATGGAGTTTGACGAAGATAAGATCATAACCGATCCGTCAAAAAGTGTGAAGGAAGGCGCCATAAAAATAATGGGTTTCAGCATTGACGGCGGAAGGCATCTTGAGATGTACATGAAGGCTCTTTCGAAAAAATACGGCATAGACATGAATAAACCTTTCAAAGATTTATCGGAGAAAGCGAAGCATCTTATTTTATACGGAAATAACGGTGAAAGGATGTCTATGGAATATAATTCCGATAAGTTTTCGTATGAATACAACAACAGCTGGGAAGGCCTTATCCCGATGCTGGAAAGAAGGTACAGGGCAACGACTTCCGAATATGTCAAAAGGGAATACGAAGCACTTATGTCAACAAGGCCGTGTGAGGCATGCAAAGGCAAAAGACTTAAACCGCAGTCGCTTGCCGTAACGGTAGGCGGGAAAAGCATATACGAAATATGCATGATGCCGGTAAACAAGCTGACCGAATTTTTCAGTGAGCTGACACTGAATGAAACAAAAGGGCAGATAGCGTATATGATACTGAAGGAGATCAGGGCGCGGCTGAACTTTTTAGTGCGTGTCGGATTGGGGTATCTGAATTTATGGCGGTCAAGCGGGACGCTTTCAGGAGGCGAAGCTCAGAGGATAAGATTGGCGACACAGATAGGAAGCGGACTCATGGGGGTGCTTTATATTCTCGACGAACCCAGCATAGGGCTTCATCAGAGGGATAACGCCAAACTCATAGAGACACTTGAAAGACTCAGAGATCTCGGGAATACACTGATAGTAGTAGAGCACGATGAAGACACTATAAGGAGCGCCGATTACATTGTAGATATAGGACCGGGGGCAGGAGTGCATGGCGGGGAGTTAGTTGCATCGGGCAGCGTAGAGGATATCATGGCGGAGCCGGCTTCGATAACGGGACAATATTTATCGGGGAAAAAATTCATAGCCGTGCCGGAGAAACGAAGACCAGTCAATCCTGAGAAAATGCTGAGGATAAAAAACGCTTATAAAAATAACCTCAAAGGGATAGACATAGATATCCCGCTCGGACTTTTCACGGTAGTCACGGGGGTGTCGGGAAGCGGAAAAAGCAGTTTGGTGAATGAGATAATAAAACCTTTTCTTTCTTATCGGCTGAACGGAGCTCGTAAGAAGGAAGTTGATTGCGCAAGTATAGAAGGATTTGATCTGTTGGACAAGGTAATAGCAATAGATCAGTCGCCTATAGGGCGTACTCCGCGAAGCAATCCGGCAACTTATACCGATGTGTTTACTGCGATAAGGGAATTGTTTGCTTCAACATCGGACGCAAAAGAACGCGGTTACAAAGCAGGCAGATTCAGTTTCAACACGAAGGGTGGCAGATGTGAAAACTGCCGTGGTGACGGGATCATAAAAATAGAAATGAATTTTCTGCCTGACGTATATGTACCGTGTGAGGTATGCCACGGACAAAGGTACAACAGGGAAACTCTGCAGGTGAAGTACAAGAATAAAACCATAGCCGATGTTCTCGATATGACTGTCGACGAAGCCGTGGATTTTTTCAGCGCTATTCCGTCGATATATAATAAACTGAACACCTTGAAGGACGTTGGATTAGGGTATATTAAACTCGGTCAGTCTGCAACGACTCTTTCAGGCGGCGAAGCTCAAAGAGTAAAGTTGGCGACCGAATTATGCAGAAGAAGCACCGGGAGGACGATCTATATTCTGGATGAGCCTACGACAGGTCTTCATTGGGCTGACGTAGATAAGCTGCTTGTTATATTGCAAAGGCTGGCTTCGGGAGGGAATACGGTTTTGGTAATAGAGCACAACATGGATGTGATAAAGGTGGCGGATTATATAATCGATCTCGGACCCGAAGGAGGAGACGAGGGAGGAAGACTCATAGCTGAGGGTACGCCGGAAGAAATCGCAAACTGTGAAAAGAGTTACACGGGTAAGTTTTTAAAAAAGTATTTGTTTAAGGAGAAAAACAAAAAGGGATTTTAAGCATCAATACGGAGGTTATTTTGAAAAGGAGAAGATTTACAGCCGGGATAATGCTGATCACAATCGGACCGTTTGTAAGGAGCAAACTTGTGGGCGGCGAGAAACTGATGGACATCAGGGAACCATGCGTGTTTATTTGCAATCACAGTGAGTTATTTGGTCCCATGACATGTGTTGCAACGCTTCCTTTTTATATAAGACCTTGGGTAGATGAGAGAATGACGGACAAAAAACTTGCTAAAGAACATATAATGGCAAATACGATGTCAGTTAAGAAATGGCCCTTGAAAACCAAGCGTTTATACTCATCACTTGCGGGGAAAATAGCTTCCGGAGTCATAAAACAGTTTGATCCGATACCGGTAGGAAAACTCAGTATGCGAGCGGTCAGTGAAATGCTGAATAAAAGCATTCAGGCATTGGCAGCCGGTCACAATATTTTGATATTCCCAGAAAACTCGTCGAAGGAGAAAGACGGCAGATACAAGAAGACGGGATTTTCGGATTTTCATCCTGCATTTTCACATCTTGCGAAAAAATTTTACGACGCCACAAAGGAAATACTGACCTTTTATCCTTTGTATGCAGACAGGGAACTACATATACTTTCGGTAGGGGATCCCGTCGTTTACAAACCGGAAAACAATTCATCCGAAGAATGCCGGCGTATTACTTCCGAAATACGAAATGAAATGAACAAGCTTTATTTTGATATTGAAAAAGTAAAATTCGAAAAATGGGAAAAACGTTTCAGAAAATAACCGAATTTTTTAAATAAAGAAAAGAAAGTACAAATAACAAAAAAAAATGAATGCAGATCATTGACATTTTCATTGATGTGTATTATACTGTTTATACAGAGGAGGATTTTAATAAAAGGAGGTATACAAGTATAAGGTAATTGATCTGCTGTGGGTATAAAAAAAGAGGTATATAAAAAAATTTTTTGACTGTAGGAATCCGATTATATATTGTGCTGGATGAAACATTATTTTTTCCCGGCGTGACGTATGCCTTCCAGTCATTATTTTATTATGATTCAGCAAAGAACATCTACGAATACGTTACATATCAAAGATACAGTGCCGAATAATATTATTTAAGATTATCAAAGGTATATTATGAGCAAATATTATTTTATAATGCGTATTATAATTATAATAAGCGGAATTGCGGCAACTTTAGCAACAGCGATATTCTGTTTTTTATCGGGTGAAATTGCAGGCGGAATATTATGCATAGTGCTGTTTCCTTTGGCAACGTGGATCGGCGTTCTGATTAACGGGAAGTTGGCCGGAAAATAAATTTCCGTAAAAATACATATAAGGAGATGATGTATATGAAAAAATTGATACCTGTAAGTATTGTAGCGGTTATAGTAGCGGCTGCTTTATTGGTTATATTTCTCCCTCGGACTTCTTATACTGACGCATTTACCTCTTTGGAATATAAAGTTATTGAAGCTGCCGGACTTGAAATATCGGGAAGCACTGCCGTGTTGAATTTCGATGATGGAGGAGCTCAATCGATAAAAATAGGCTATAAATTCTATAAGGTCGGGGCAGATGACGCCGAGTACTATGCAGCAAATTGTTTGCCGGATAATTCTCGCGGTGAATACAGAGTTTTGCAGGCACTGGGAGTAAGGAATCACGATTCTGCCTCGTATGATGTTACGATTTTTCTGATCAAGCCGGCAAAAAACGAGTGTTTTGCTGTTTATGCGAATGTGACTGATGAGGCTTTTGCGTTATTGAAGTCGGATAAAGAGGCGGATGAAACCACCGCAGAGCTTCTGAACCACAGTGACATATTGGCTTCCAATATGATACAAAGAAGCAGGGAAAAAAGTGATGAGTTATCTGATAAATTAAGCGGTGATGAGTCGCTTGAACAGCGTGCGCAGTCCATGGCGAATGACAAGGAAGCGCTGAACGATTATCTTTCCTCTCCCGATGGCGACATCACGACTTTGATTCCGTCGGAGTATTTTTACTCGCCGGTGGAGAAAACCGTGACGGGGACAGCCTTCGGATATATTATTGAAACATATCCTGTTGCAGGAGGTTCATATAAATCCGCTGTATTGGTATTTGATGTTGATTATTCGCTTCCGAGCAGAAACAGTGATATGGCTAAAGTATGCGTTCGTCAGCTTTTCAACAGGTATTTTTTAAGTACCGGCAGCAATAAAACCGCAGCTTTATATGATGGACAGAATTGCCGCATAGGTAATGTCGGTTTCGGTTTTGCGGTGAAAAATGTTGACGCTCCCGATTACGGCGACGCCGATTATGACGCGATGGAAGAAAAGGGAGATTTTATCTGTATCATGATGTATGGCGTAAAAGACGATAATGGAGAATTATTAATAGGGAAAACCTTGTACGATAAAATAAATTACTGTTACGGCGCTGTACCCGGAGTGCCCGATTCATTCCTGGATATGTACGGAAACGGAGCGGATAACGGTATATTTTTAAAAACTTCACGTGAAATGGTTTCAGATATAGAGGGTTCAAATGTAACTTACGATAGCGATGATTTCATATTGTATTTAAGGATAAACCTTTTAAGTCAGATAGCCGATTACGGAGCTCCGATTAAGCTTGCGGCGCTGATACCCGAAACAAATCCCGGGAATCAATACAGAGCTTTGCCGGATGGCGCATATGCAGAAGGTATTGTATTTTTCAATTCTGTTTCGGAAGGCAATGTTTTGCTTGATGAACATATATATATAGGGATAAACGTTGATATTTACAGAGACTGCACGGGAATCGAATATGTGGACGGAATGCAGCAGGAGGGTTTATATCTTGTGTGTACTTCAGAGCATGTCAATTATTTCGGAACGTTTTCAAGAATTATTGCTGATTAAAATCAAGCGGGAAATATAAACCGGTACGTTTGAAAACGTACCGGTTTTTTTCAGCCCGGATTTTCGCGGGTACAAATATATCCTGTTAAAAAAGAGAAAAGCAGACAGGTATATCCTGTTAAAAAAAGCAGACAGACCACAGACCCGAGGCAGAGGTCAGGGTGTTCCGTTGAATTTGTACAGCGTGGAAACGGGGCTTGCAATAGCGGTGCCGGGAAAAAAAGAACGGTACAGGCGAAAAAATGTTCGGAAGCAGTTGCGGTGCGACGGCTGAATCCAATAATTACGTAAATGCCCGGTCATCTTTAAAATGACCGGGCATTGGCAGGGGAGACGCGATTCGAACACGCAACCTACGGTTTTGGAGACCGCTACTCTACCGTTGAGCCACTCCCCTAATAAGTGCAAGTAAATTTGCTTAGTTAGTATAGCGTAATTTACCGATAAAGTCAAACATTAAATGCGTGTTTTTTTATTTGATGAAGTTTTTATTTTTGAACAGCAATGTTTTTATGAGTGACCATATCGGGATCCCGGTAGCTAAAGCTGAAATACAGAGGACGTTATTGATAAGGTCGTCGATTTTGCCAAAGTCGGTACGAAGGAGCAGTGCGTTGACCACAAGTACAAAAAGGATAATGACGGCGGCAATAATACAGCATATTACGGTTGAAAAAGTAGGCTTAGCGAAACGGTAGCTTTTTTTATTCGGAGCAGTCAGGAGTATCATGCCGAAAGCTACGGGTGCGATACATGCTGCAAGAGCGGTATAGACCAAGGCTGAAGGGTTATATTCGTTTACATTCGATATTCCTATCAGATAAAGCAGCAGTAACTCGGCAAATACTATCAGTGTGGAAAATAACGAGGCTACCATGTTGATTTTATTCGAGTAAAGCACTTTTACAGGCTTATAATTAAGAATGTCGTTATTGTAGAGTTTTACAGTAATCCCTTCGTTTTCGGCGTATTCTTTTTTCAGTTCGTCGAGGTGGACTCCGGCGTATTTTTTAATTATATCGTTTTGTTCGGTAAATTCTGTGAAGACGACTTTGTCGTCATCTGAAGGAGTCGCGTTGATTTGTTCGCCCAGCATATCGCGCAAAATACTTTTATAATTTTTCTCCGGTTTTTCGGGTGCGGGCTTATCTTTCTGAACGGGAGTTTTTTCCTTAGGTTTTGAAGCTCCGAAAAGAACGTCGGTCCTTCGGTCCATTTCGGGAGTGATGGGAGTATTGATTATTACTGCGTCGTTTTTCTCGGGTTTATCTTGTTTGACGGCTTTTTTTGCAGTGCTCCCGGATGAAGGAGCGTTCCCGAACATAAAACTGATGCGGTTATTTTCTTCTTCAGTTAATTCCGGAGCCTGAAAGGTATAAGTACTTTTCGGCTGATCCTCGGAGACTTGTTCCCGTACGGGGGGCGCTTTCTTTTTTACCTCGGAAGGAGATTGATATCTGAGATCGATCGATCTTTCCGTTTCGTTAAGAAAGTCCTCCATGTACATTATGCCGTCTTCACGTTCTTCTTTGAAGGGATCGAAAGGCGAATGTTCAGGTTCATCTTTTTTCTCTTCGCGCTTTACTTCGTCGCGGAATTTTTGATTTTCTTCATTTTCAGATTTGTATTGAGCCTCGTTTTCAGAAAAAGCCGAAGACGTATCGGAGACCTCCGTAAAAATGGTGTCGTCAGCGGGGGTTATATCGGGATTTTCAAACTCGATATGATCGAAAACATTTTCATCGTTTTCCTGTTCTTTAGAGTATGATTCAAGTTCTTTAAGCCGCTGAGCGATCAGATCCAATTCGTCATCTGTCACAACGGCTTTTTTCTTTTGGGAAACGGTTGCGACGGGTGTCTGATTTACAGGCTCAGGCTTATCTGTTTTGAATTCGGCAGGTTGTATTTCTTCCTGTTCGTCGATATCGAAAACGATTTTGTTTTTATTCAGAGAAAGTTCGTTTATTCCTTTTTCGGTGAGTTTATAATAACGTCTTCTTCCTCCGTTGCTTTCTTCTCCCCAGTAAGAAGCGATAAGCTCTTTGCTTTCAAGTTTTTTCAGGTAAGCGTAAAGTGTAGGTTGCTTGATTTCGTTTTTAGTATTGGTGCTGGATTTAATGGCGGCGGCAATAGCATACCCGTATTTATCGGAATCCTTCAGCGCGTCGAGAATCAGCAGTTCGATATTGCTTCGTCCTTTTTCAGCCATAAAACCTCCTTTTTTTGCCGGAATTACCTTAGATAAACCGTTTCCGACATTATCTATCAAGATTTATTTTATTACAGTAAAACGCTTTTGTCAATTGAATATAATACTATGTGAGAAATAATAAATCCCGCATTTTTTTTATGTTTTGGTATGCCGCTTTTATGGCTTGACGTAAAAAATATAAACTGTTATAATTTATAAGATTTGCAGTGTACTTTTTATGAATTCATACATTTATATTCGGCGATCTGTGTTTGATCCGGAGAGAATCAGATAAAATGATTTTTGATTTGTTGACTGATAAAAAATCTATAGAGCCATTAGCGCAACGTATGCGTCCGATAAGTATAAAGGATTTTATCGGGCAGGAGCATATCGTGTCGCAGAACTCTTTATTGCGTCGTGCAATAAAAGCGGACAGAGTGGGGAGCTGTATATTCTGGGGGCCGCCGGGTACGGGCAAAACGACTTTGGCAAATATCATTGCGAACAGTATCGGAGCCGAGATCGTCAAGTTGAATGCTGTGACAAGCGGGGTTGCCGACGCAAAAAAAGTGATAGAGCAGGCTTCTGAGACTTTAAAATTGTCCGGGCGCAGAACTTACTTACTGCTTGACGAATGCCACAGATGGAACAAGGCGCAGAGTGACTGTGTACTCCAGGCTATAGAGACCGGTACGATAATCTTTATAGGATCGACAACTGAAAATCCGTATGTTTCGATGACGCCCGCAATAGTTTCGCGTTGCAGGGTATTCGAATTTTATAGACTGAGCGAAGGAGATATCGAAAAAGCTCTTTATAAGGCTTTGAAGTCGCCGTCCGGTTTCGGTGACAGAAATGTGGTACTGACGGAAGAAGCCGCTGCCCATATCGCAAGAGTTTCCGGCGGCGACCTGAGGAACGCTTATAATATACTTGAAATGGCGGTGCTCACAACAGATCCCGATGATCAGGGAAAGATCGGGATCGATCTCGATACGGCTGCTCAATGCAGTCAGACCAAGCCGTTATCGGTAGATAAAAACAGTTACTATGATATGATTTCGGCTTTCTGCAAAAGTCTGAGGGGCAGTGATGCCGATGCGGCGTTGTTTTGGTTCGAACGTCTTATAGAAGCGGGATGTGATCCCATGCTTTTGGCAAGGCGTTTGGTAGTTCATTCTTCGGAGGATGTGGGAAACGCCGATCCTTATGCTTTGACAATGGCAGTCAGCGCACTTACGGCGTTAAAGAATATCGGACTTCCGGAAGGACGGATACCTTTGGCAAACGCCATAATATATGTATGCAGAGCGCCCAAAAGCAATTCGGTGGTGGAGGCGCTGTATGCAGCCGAGAGGGACGCGAAAAATTATCCTGAAGCGAGGGTACCGTCCCATCTTATGGATACGAATTATCGGCGTTCCACTGATCAGGAAAAGGTCGAATATAAATATGTTCACGATTATGGCGGGTATGTAGAGCAGCAATATCTTCCTGATTCGGTAAAGGATCACGTTTACTACAAGCCCTCCGGTAACGGATACGAGAGCAAAGAGTATTTTAAGCATAAATTCAAAAAAAAGGACTGAGTATGCTGAGTTTTCAAAATGTCACAAAAATATTTTCCGGCGGGAATAAAGCCGTAAACAATTTGAGTCTTGATGTAAAGGAGGGAGAAATTTTCGGGTTTCTCGGTCCGAACGGCGCAGGTAAATCCACGTCGATAAAAATAGCATGCGGAGTGCTTTATCCTACAGAAGGAGACGTGCTGATAAACGGAGAAAGTATAACCGGAAATTCTGTCGCTGCCAAGATGAATATCGGGTATGTGTCAGATAATCATGCCATGTATGACAGGCTTACCCTTATGGAGTATCTGAGTTTCATCGGAAGCGTATACAATGTCGGCAAAACGGATCTCGAGCGCAGGAGCAGGGATTATCTTGAAATGTTCGGACTTTCTTCGGTTTCTGGTGTGCAGATCAATACCTTTTCTCACGGTATGAAACAGAAAACGGCTGTGATTGCGGCGTTGATCCATGATCCGCGTGTATGGATCCTCGATGAACCTCTGACGGGTCTGGATCCGCAGAGTGCCTATGATCTGAAAAGACTGATGAGAAAGCACGCCGATGATGGCAATACGGTGTTTTTTTCTTCTCATGTCATTGATGTCGTGGAGAAAATATGTGACAGAGTAGCTATTATAAAAAAGGGATCTCTTGTTGCTGTGGGCACCCTGGAGGAGCTTATGGAAAAGGATAAGAACAAGAGTCTTGAGGAGATTTTCCTCGATCTTACCTCGGATCAGTCGATTTACAGTAAGGACGATTTTTTCAATGAATGAAATTAAAGCATTACTACCGGTATTATTGAAGGAAAAATTACGCAGTCTGAAAAATAATGTGCTTTTCGGGATAGGAAGACCCGGAAACACTTCTTTAGGGAAGAAAGCGTTATCAGTAATAATTGTTTTAGTATTTTTGCCTGTAATATTTGCAATTATTGCCGTTTCGTATATGATTGGTGAACAGGCTTTTATGGCCGGGATTTTCCGTGAGACAGTATCGTTTGCTGTACTGATAACACAGGGCATAATAATAATTACGGCTACAACTTCAATAGTAAGTACCATGTATAATGCCAATGACGCCGAAATACTGTTGTATTTACCTGTCAGGTCCCGGAATATATTTGTTGCAAAACTGATCATAGTTTACATTTCTCAGCTGGCATCTGCGTTAGTTTTTGCGTTATGTGTTTATATTCCTTTGGGGGTAGGCGCAGGGATCGGAGCATGGTACTTTTTAGGCTTGCTGATCGCGGTATTTTTCATACCGTTTTTGCCTTTGTTCATAGCGGCGTTTATTGGAATGCCGGTTATGTATCTGATATCGTTGTTCAGAAACAAAGGCGCGGTCGGTACTTTTTTGCTTTGTTTGTTATTTGCAGTTGTTTTTGCGGGCTATTATATGGCGATATTCCTTCTGGACGGTTCCGGAGAAAATGTTTCCGGCGAAGAGTTTTTTTATCAGATTGCCGAACATATAAAGAATATAGGGACAGTCGTATTTCCTGATTATTGGCTTGCGGTATTTTTAGTGGGGCCGGGTATTTCCGAGGCGTTGCTGAATCTGATATACGTTGCGGCTTTTGACGGAGTTTTGGGCGTTTTGATATACCTGATTTCGGGCCGGATGTACAGAAGGAGCATTTCAAAAGAACTCGAAGGCGGTAAAAAACAGAAAAAAAGAGCTGAAAAAATAGTTTTTGCATCAAGAAGGAAGTCTCTGGTATCCAAAGACATGAAAGAGATATTGAGAAATCCGTCGTTGGGGTTTATGTGTTATATGCAACTTATAATGGCTGTACTTCTGCCTGTTATATTTCTGATTCTGAACCGCAACTTTTCTGATCGTATACTGAACGACGCAGAAACCCGGGACCTTTTTGAGACGTACAGCTCTTTTATAGCAGCCGGTATTTCAGTGATATCAATGTTTTATGCATCAGTAAATATGGCGGCGTGCGGAGCTTTCTCGAGAGAAAACTATAATATTTCATTGTTGAAGACTTTTCCATTATCGTCGGCTGAATTGTATAAAGCGAAAGTAACGGTGGGAATAATTTTTAATGAAATTACTTTTTTGCTGTTTTTCATTATAATGTCAGTGCAACTGCCTGTCGATCCTGCGTATTTTTTACTTGCCTTTTTATCTTCTTCGTTGTACGGATCGGCTATGGTTTATGTTCAGGTTTACTGTGACATGAAAAAACCGCGCTTTTATTGGAAAAACATAAATGACGGGCTGAAAAACAATTATGCCACGATAGTTTCGATTATAATGTTTTTCATTGTGGTATTAGTTTTGGCGATAATCATATTGGGGTGTGTACTGTTAGCTTTGTCCGGCAGTTTGACGGCGGGCAGTATCTTGGTTTGGATACTGCCGATAATCGTTGGTTCGGTATTTCTGGTTTTGTCACGTAAAAGATTACTGGCAAAAACTGACGGTCTGTTTATTTTGCTTGACGATTCGACAAATAAAATAGATAATTAACGAAGGAGAGTTTTTATGAAAAACGTAATGGATATTTTGAAAGAACGCGGTTTTATAAAACAGATCGTGTTTGAAGAGGATTTGTATAAGCTTCTTGAAAGTGAAAGAGTGTCATTTTATATCGGGTTCGATCCGACAGCCGACAGTTTACATGTAGGGCACTTTGTCGCGGCAATGGCTATGGCACACATGCAGAAGGCGGGACATCGTCCTATAGCTCTAATAGGCGGAGGTACCGCGATGATAGGCGACCCGACCGGAAGGACGGATATGAGACAAATGATGACAAAAGAAGTTATAGATTATAACTGCGAATGCTTTAAGAAACAACTTGGTCGTTTTATTGATTTTTCGGACGGAAAAGCGTTGATGGTAAATAATGCCGAATGGTTGCTTAAGCTCAATTATGTTAAGTTTCTGAGGGATATAGGCATAAATTTTTCAGTCAACAAGATGCTGACGGCGGAATGTTTTAAGATCAGACTCGAAAGAGGACTTAATTTTCTTGAATTTAATTATATGCTTATGCAGGCGTATGATTTTCTTCGTCTGTATGAAGATTACGGATGCGTGTTGCAGATGGGAGGCGACGATCAGTGGAACAATGTTTTAGCCGGGGCAGATCTGATAAGAAGAAAAATGCAAAAACCGGCTTACGCTATGACATTCCCCCTTCTTACAACTTCCGACGGTGTAAAAATGGGCAAAACCGCTAAAGGTGCATTATGGCTGGATCCGGAAAAAACTTCGCCGTTTGAATTTTATCAGTACTGGCGTAATGTTGAGGACGATTCGGTGGAGAAGTGTTTCAAACTTCTGACGTTTCTTCCTATCGACGAGATCGAGGAACTTACTCGCTACAGAGATAACAGGATCAATGACGCGAAAGTCAGGCTTGCATACGAAATAACGAAACTTGTACACGGAGAGGAAACGGCGGAAACAGTTAAAAAGCAGGCGTTGGCAGCTTTTTCAAACGATGTTGCGAATATGCCTGTAATGGAAATCCCGTGCATTGAAAGCGTGATAGATATACTTGTAGCCTGTCAGCTCTGTAAAAGCAAGGGTGAAGCAAGAAGACTGATCGAGGGCGGCGGCGTTTCGATAAATGACAAACAGGTAAAGGATATAAGCGTTCAACTCAGTCAGATCACGAACGAAAAAGAGTTTGTTCTGCATAAGGGCAAAAAAGTGCATATAAAAGTGGTCATGAAGTGATGAAAGAAAAAATAACTCTGTCGGAAGAAATCGCGTCTGCAACGGAAGTGATAGAACGTTCACGGTTTATAGGACAGGTGAAAGGAGTAAAAGACGAGGCTGACGCAACAAATTTTATTGCTTCCGTCAGAAAGAAGTATTATGACGCGACTCATAACTGTTATGCCTATACTGTGTGCGGGATCAAACGCTACAGCGACGACGGGGAACCGCAGGGTACAGCCGGTATGCCTATATTGAGTTGCATAGAGAATAAGGGATTGAATGATGTGTGCGTAGTAGTGACGAGGTATTTCGGCGGCATAAAACTGGGGGCAGGCGGTCTTGTGCGTGCGTACAATAAAACCGCATCGCGTTGTATCGACTGTGCACAACGGATAATATACAGGCTATGTACGCGTTTCACGGTTATTACGTCATACAATCAGTTTAAAACCGTAAACCTTTTATGCGAAAGATATGGAAAAACGGATAAGATAACGTACGACGCCGAAATAACGCTTGCTGTTACCGTGCTTACCGATCATGCCGACGCGTTTGAAAAGAATCTGACAGAAAGCACATTCGGCAGATGCGTTGTAACACGAGAAGCTGAAATGCTGTTGCCGTATGATGAATAAAAGCGATCAAGATGGATATAGTTTTATCTGAAGAATATAAAAAAGCAATGGACTGCGCACTTAAATACATCACCGATTCCATGAAGTCGGAAAAGCAGGTGAAGGACCGTCTTTCGGCCAAGGGATTTAGCGACGAGGTCATTACGGCCGTATGCGAAAAACTTTTTTCCTACGGTTTGTTGGATGACAGGAAAATGTCGGAACTGTATGTTGAACAGACCTCGTCCAGACATGGCAAAAAACGAATAGCCGAGATGCTGAGGCGCAGGGGCGTAAATGAAGAGATTATTTCGGAAACTCTTAATATTGTCGGTGATCAGTACGAGGCAGCAAGCAACGCAGCCGGGAAATTCATGAGGACCAGGGAGCGTACCCGCGAAAACCTTTCAAAACTATTCAGGCATCTTGTTTATAAAGGATTTGAATATGAAACCGTAATGCGGGTAGTCAACGAGTTTGCCGAAGGCGAATGATCGGCAGAGCTCTGAAGTGCGGTGAGATAAGAGCAAGGTTTATAAAAGCCTTAAAAGGAGAGAGGAAAAGGATTTTGGATAACGAATTAAACCTTCATTCAATCGAAAAGTCTTTCAAATCCGAAAAACTGAAAGCCGATATAAGGTTTTTTGACGAGATCGGAAGTACAAACGATGTCGCAAAGGAGATATACGAAGAAGAAGGCGTATTTGCGTTGGTCGTAGCAGCGAGACAGACAAAAGGCAGGGGAAGAAACGGCAGAAATTTTTTATCAGATAAAGGCGGAGCCTTTTTTTCTCTTACTTTGAAACTCGACGGATCCGAAACTCCGCCGGAAATGTTTGAATTCATACTTCTTTCAGCATTGGCGGTATCCGAAACCGTCAAATCGTATGGCGTCACATGCAGAATAAAATGGCCTAACGATGTTTTGGCGGGAAACGGCAAAAAGATATGCGGTATACTGACGCAAACAGGTTATAAAAATAATAAACCGGATTATATCATCATCGGAACAGGCGTGAACGTCAATCAGACGGATTTCGGAATATATAACGATATAGCTGTTTCCATGAAGCAAATCACACATACGGATTATAATATTGCTGACATAATCGCCGGAATTGTCAGGAATTTTTTTACGTTTGCATGTCTGAAAAGGAACGAAATTGTTGAGATATACAAGAAAAGATGCGTAACGCTGGGGAAAAGCGTGCAGGTCGTTTCCTCAAGAGAAAACTATTTTGCTTTTGCGCAGGATTTATCTGCAAGCGGAAGCCTGATAGTTAAAACTCAAGACGGAAAATTGCATGAGGTACTTTACGGTGACGTCTCGATTCGGGAAGTGCAAAGTTAATACTATTTTAAACATAGTATTATAAAGTATCAATAAAGATCAATCATAAGAAAAAGCGGAGAATTGTGATATATGATAGGAATTGACAGCGTAGAAATAAGACGGATAGCAAGAACAATGGGCAAAAGCTTTTTTGAAAAGATTTTTACCGAAAACGAATTATCGCATCTCGAACACGTCAGATTCGCGCCGCAGACGGTTGCGGGTATGTTTGCGGTCAAGGAAGCCGTATCCAAGGCGCTCGGGACCGGGATATCTTCAGGGGTTTCCTGGCGAGACATCGAGGTATTATACAATTCAGCCGGAGCTCCTTATACCAAACTGTATAATAAAGCGGCTGAGATATTATCTGTAAAAGGAAGCAGTGTGCTCATATCCATAACGCATACATCTGAGATCGCGACGGCTGTCGCAATCATCAGATAGCATAAAAGGAAAGGCCGGAAAAAGCTTAGAATATAAAATTCAGAAACCGTAGGAATACGGTTTTTTTTATGCGGGAAAAATCAGCCTGTTTTTTCGAAAAGATATTCTGCTCCGCAAGTGAGAAGATTTATGACAACGCTGTCTGCAACTTTATAAAACACGACTTTTCCCTGTCTTACGGTTTCCACGACTCCTTTGTCTCTCAGGGTTCTCAATTGATGGGATAATGTTGTTTGATTTACTGAAAGCAGTTCTGCCAGGTCGGAAACGCACATTTCCGTTATCACGAGTGCAGAAAGGATACGCACGCGGGTTATGTCGGAAAACATTTCAAAAAAATCAGCGAGGCGGGAGGCTTCTTTTTTATCGGGCATATAGTATTCAAGTTCGCCCAGGGTTTTATTATCGATCAAAAGCATAATTATATCTCCTTTTCTATGTTTTCAGCTTGACATATGCACACAATCGGAATGTGGAGCATATTGTAGTTTAAGCATATATTTTGACGGAGGTACGCTTATGCGTTTATCAAGTAATCTTTTATATCTGCTTTTGCTTTACGCTGTTCTGGATAAAGACAATAAACTGTCTGTAACTACGGGGTTACTGATCGCCGGAGGAATAATGCTGTTCGGAGCATGCTGCTGCAATCAGGAGATGCCGCGGATATGTTGCAACAGGAGAAGGAGCGATTATGCAAATCCGTTTATAATAGCAAATAATCTTTAAAAGCCGACACTCATAAGAAAAACAAAAACTCCGGCGGTAACCGGAGTCATGTATGAATCAAGTATATTGAAAATATCAGGTTTCGTTTTTTTTCAGATCCGGAGTTTCGCCGGGATCGTCCTGATGATTTATTGAATCCAGGTATTCTTTGGAGAACTTACATTTAGAAGAAAAAATTATACTTATCAAGAAAATTATACCGGGGATAAATGCTAAAATGATACGGATCGCCAAAAGCGCCGAGTCGGGCTGTTTGAAGCCTTCGGGGACATCAATATAGCTTCCCGCGCCTTCCACATAACCGCAGGCGCCCAAAGCTACGCCTACTAATCCGATCCCGAGTCCGTTAGCCAGTTTATAAAGGAAAGAGGTAAGTCCGAAAAAAGCTCCTTCGCGCCTGACGCCGTTTACTTTGGTATCTATATCGACTATATCTGGAAGAATAGCCCACGGGATTATTTGTATTCCGCTCATACAGGCGCCGCCCAAAGAAGAGACGATTCCGAGGATTATGCCGTTTTGTTCGGGCAGGAAGAGCGTAAAGATGAAAACGAAAGCTGTAGCTGCTGCAGAAACGTTATAGGCATAATTTTTGCCTTTTTTTGAGGAAAGCCATGTCCAGAACGGAGCCGAAGCTATTGCGCAGATCAGGGGAAGCGCAACAAAGATCATGGCTTCAACGCCTCCACCGAAGTTGAGCGAATCGGCGACGTAAAACATGTAAATACTCATTATCACGTCAAATCCCAGCATGCTCAGCAGGTAAAGGGCAGTACTGAAGCGAAACTCACGGAGTTTGAAAAACTGTTTCAATGTTGAGAAGAAACCGTAAGTGTTGGAGTTATCCGAAGAATATCTTTCTTTTACGTTGAGCGTGCAAATGACGGTGCACAGCGCGGCGATTATGCCGAAACAGATGCCGGAAAGCAAATAGGCTGTTGATTGATTCCCGGTGATCCCGTAAAAGACGCTTTCCTGACCTTCCGCAAACAAGCTGAAAACAGCAGCTCCGAACAGCAGTCCTATATTAGCCATTACTATCCTGAATGAGGTAAGCGAAGTTCTTACGTCATAATCTTTGGTCATATTGGCTGAAAGTGTGTTATAAGGGACATATACTACAGTCCAGCATGTGCAGAATAGAATATAGGCGAAGGTATAGTAAAACATCTTAAGAGCCTGAGTTTCAAAAGGAGGCACAATCCAGAGCAACATAAAACTCAGTCCGAACGGAATAGCTCCGCAAAGCATATAAATACGTCTTTTACCGAATTTACATACTGTTCTGTCGGATATTCTTCCCATAATGTAGTCGGAAACGGCGTCCCAGATCTTGGAAAGAAGGAATACGGCGCCTGCAAGTCCGGGGTTCAGGCCTCCGATTTTTATCATGAAATACATCAGATAAAAGGAAATAGCCCCGAAAGCAATATTGCTTGCAAAGTCACCCATACCGTAAAAAATTTTTTCTTTGGTTTTTATCATGGATATTTACCTCTTCAATATGTAACGGTTTATCAAATGACACTTGCCTCTTCAGTATGCAACGGCTTATCAAATGACGATGTAAAATTCGGCAGTGAGGTCTGAATATCGGACGGATTGAAGTCTTTTATCTGTAAAGAAGATAATGTAAAACGCGAGAAAGGTCAGATCGCAAAAATCAAAACCACGAGCTTATATATCCAGTTTGCGGCAATGCCTGCCATGAGTCCGCCAATGGTATGGCAGAGAATTGCTGTTCCGGTCAGGTTTCTGACCTGCATATTATCCATCATTGCAACATGAGTGCTCAGGTATCCGGACCAGCACATGCACATTGCCGTGAAAACCGCAATGTCGTTTCCCATAATATTGGTTGCCTGTCCGGCCAAAAACCATTCTCTGACTAAACCTGTCGCCGCACCGGCTGAACCGAGAGCGGTAAGCGGAACAGCAATATTGCCCGGATCCGTGAAACCGAAAAGCGGGGTAATGATAAAAGAAAGTGCTTCTCCTACCATGCCGATAAGACCGACTCCTTCACCGGCAGCTCCGGTATAACCGCCGTCCGGTTTAGTGCCGGTAAGGATCATTACGAGGTTACAGATAATCAAAACTCCGGGTACGATAGATACGCCGACTTTAACGCCGTCGGCTCCTCCCTCGAGAAGGGCGTCGAAAAGTCTTGCGCCCCAACTTCCCGGACGGATCATTCTTTCTTTCAAGGGATCATATGTCAGTTTTACATCTCCGTCGTAAGCCTCGGCGTCTTTTCCGTAGACCTTTTTTGTTTTTATCAGCATCAGTCTGCATGATACTATGCTTCCGATAATGGTGGCAAGGTTTCCGATCAATACGGCGACTCCGAAATTTTTATCGGCAGAACTCAACCCGAGCATCGTAACTGTGGTAATGAGGCCCATTCCGAAAGCCGTACCCACGTTGCAAAGAGCGGGCAGCTGATATTTTTTGTAAAAGCAACGGAATTGTTTGTCTGCAGTAAGAGTAAGTATAGCCGGGTTGTCAGACATATAGCAGGTGAAAATGCCTATTATGGTGGCTCCGGGCATACCGTAAAGGGGTTTCATGAGCGGCGAAAGGAATTTATTGGCCAGCGCGATTACTCCGAATTCCGTAAGCACGGCCGAAAAGGCGCCTGCAACGACGGCAAGAGCCGTAATGTAAAGCACGGTATCCATCAACTGTTTATAGGCGTTATTGAAAAGTGTGCTTAAAAGATTGGAAAAACCCATTACGACAGAGAGACCGGTGAATATTGCTATCACTACGCCGATACATATAAAACCTTCTGCACTTATAGTTTTTTTAAACCTGATATCGTTTAAATTATACCCCATGATAGGCCCTCTTTAGAAAACAATAATCATACTCATTTTACAATATATTTTATACTCCGTCAAGAATTTGAATAAAATTTACTTTCAAATAAGTTTTTGCCGCTTTAATTAGCTGTCGCAGATAGAAAGCGACAGAGCAAATTATGTGGAGGCATTAAGGTTTTTTAATTATTAATGTCAGCTTTACGATTGACAAATAAGATTTTGTATAATATAATAAAAAAGTTGTATAGTTTTATGGAGGAAATGGATATTTCCCTGAAAGATAAGGAGTCGGAAAAGTTATGTTGATGTCCAAGATTGTGCTTCAGACAGTAAAAGAAACGCCGGGAGACGTGAAAATCGCTTCTCATGCGCTTTTGATGAGATCAGGTTTTATCAAATCCGTCGCAAACGGGATCTTTACGCTTACTTCGCCTGCTGCTGTTGCTTGCAGAAATATAGAAAATATCATAAGGGAAGAAATGAATGCTCTCGGCGGTCAGGAAGTTCTTTTTCCCGTGGTCATGCCTCGTGAATTATGGGAGTCGAGCGGAAGATATGATTCCATAGGCAGTGAGATGGTAAGATTCAAGGACAGGGGAAATAAAGACATGCTTTTAGGCATGACTCATGAAGAAGCAGCAGTTCACCTGATAAATAATACGGTATCGAGTTATGCACAGTTTCCCTCTATGATATACCAGATACAAACCAAGTTCCGTGATGAACCTCGTTGCCGCGGAGGTCTTATCCGTGTCCGTGAATTTACGATGAAAGACGCGTATTCTTTTCATATGACAAAAGAGGATCTTGACGAATTCTATTATAAAGTGCTTGAAGCCTACAACAGGATATTCAGGCGTGTAGGTTTGAAAAAGTTTATTTCGGTAAGATCCGATACGGGAATGATGGGCGGAAGCGTGGCTCATGAGTTTATGTTGCTGACTCCCGTGGGAGAAGACACGTTGGTGCTATGCGACAAGTGCGGTTATAAAGCAAACATGGAAGTTGCGGAATGTGTGGATACGCCTGCCTCTGAGGAAGATATGCAGGAGCTTCAGGAGGTCTTTACGGGAGAAGCGAAAACCATAGAAGAAGTCTGCGATTTTCTGCATATGCCCGTTGAAAAATCCGTAAAGGCCGTCGTTTATGCGATAAAAGGCGATAAAGAAAGAACAGTAGTGGCTTTTGTGCGAGGAGACAGGGAGGTCAACGAAGCAAAACTCCGTCAGGCGGTCAAAGCCAATATAGCCGTATATGAGGGAGGATGTGAAGGGATCGTCCCCGGCAATATCGGTCCGGTGAATCTGGACAGAAATATTACTGTAATTGTGGATAAAGGGCTGAAGGGCTGCAGGAATATGGTAGTCGGAGCCAATAAGGATAAATATCATTATACGGGATTCTGTATTGACAGAGATCTCGATGCCGTAAGTTACTGCGATATCGCAAAAGTACGGGACGGGGATATATGTCCGGTATGCGGAGGACCTTTGCACCTTGAAAACGGCATAGAAATAGGGAATATTTTCCAGTTGGGGACAAAGTATACCGAATCCATGAATGTCACTGTACTGAACAATGAAGGAAAACTCGTTTATCCCATAATGGGGTGTTACGGTATAGGAATAGGAAGGTTGCTTGCGTCTATAGTAGAAGAAAGTAACGATGAGTACGGCATGATTTTACCCGTAACCATAGCTCCTTATAAAGTTCACTTATGTGCGCTTCGTGTTGACGAGGAAGAGGTCAGAGCTGAAGCGGAAAGGTTGTATAAAGGGCTTATGGACAAGGGTATCGCAGTGTTATATGATGACAGGGATATTTCGGCGGGAGTAAAATTTGCAGACGCTGATCTTTTGGGTATGCCGCTCAGGGTGGTCGTTTCTCCGAAGAATCTTAAAAAGGGAGAGTTGGAATTGACCTTCAGAAAAGATCGTACAAGCAGAAGTGTTCCCGTAGAAAACGGCGTGATAGCTATAGAGGAAGCAATAGCCGAACTTGGTTTGGAATATAATATCTGAATCGGTGATGAGGCTTTGCGTCGAACAATGTGACCGGAAACAAAACAAAATGCGGATATCCGGATCGCCGCAAAGGAGAATTATGAGTAACGTAAAAGTTAAGTCTGAAGTCGGCAGGTTAAAAAGGATGATAATGCATCGTCCTTCCAAAGAACTTAACAATCTTGTGCCGCATTATCTTGATATCCAGCTTTTTGACGATATCCCATGGTTGCAGATGGCTCAGTATGAGCATGACAAATACGCAGAACTCTTAAGAGGCTTGGGAGTAGAAGTATTATATATCGAAGACCTTGTCGCTCAGGCAGCATCGGGAGAAGAGGAACGGAAATTGCTTTTGAAAAGATTTATTGAAGAAGCAAATATATATTCCTCTTCCAAACGGAATTATATATTCGATTATATGTTGGATCGAGATGTCGATGAAATGGTCGGGATAATGATAGGCGGACTCAGAAAATCCGAAATAAAGGCAAAAGGCTGTCATCTTGCCGATTATCTCAAGGACGAATATCCTTTTGTGCTTGATCCGATGCCCAATATGTATTTTACAAGAGATCCGTTTTCATTTCTCGGAGAAGGGGTGGCGATAAGCAGGATGTATATGTCTGCCAGAAGCAGAGAAACTCTTTTCGGAGATTTTGTAATGGATTTTCATCCGATGTTCAAGGGGATAAAAAAATATTATGAACGGAATGCGCGTTTTTCTCTTGAAGGCGGAGATGTGATGGTTCTGGGAAACGGTTACATAGCCGTCGGGATCTCCCAAAGGACCAACGTCAATGCAGTTGAGGAGCTTGCTTGCAGGATTCTTTCCGATGAAGAAAGCGGGTTTAAAGGAGTTCTTGCCGTAGATATTCCGAAAATAAGGAGCTATATGCACCTTGATACTGTTTTCACAATGGTTGACAAGGATGCTTTTGCCATTCATCCGGGCGTGGTTTCTGAGTTTAAGATGTTCAGTATAACAAAGAAGGATAATAAGATCAATATTTCCGAAGAAACGGCTTCTTTATCGGATACGCTCAAAAAGATATTGTGCGTTGACGAGATACGATTGATAAAATGCGGCGGCATGAACTATGTGGACAGCGCAAGAGAGCAGTGGAACGACGGAGCCAATACCTTGGCTGTTGCTCCGGGAGAAATCGTGGTTTACGCAAGAAATACATTTACAAATAAGCTTTTCTCAGACAACGGAATCAAAACATATGAAATACCATGCTCGGAACTTTCCCGCGGAAGAGGCGGACCGCATTGTATGAGCATGGCTGTGTACAGAGAGGATTTATAATTTTCAGAAGGAGAATATATGATTTTTCCCCGATTAAATATATATCTGAACAGAATTACCGGAAATGCTTCAAAACTTCTGCAAATATGTTCTGCGAGAGGTATTAAAGCAGGTTTTGTTACCAAAGTTTTCGGTTCGGACGAAAGAATTATCCGAGTTTTGGATAAGCTTGATTTTGCTTTTTTTGCGGATTCAAGACTGATGAATTTGAAAAATATAAAATCTGACAAACCGAAAATGCTTTTAAGACTGCCGGCTTTGTCGCAGATCGAAGAAACCGTACGTTTTGCCGATATAAGTCTTAACAGTGAGCTTGAAATCATAGTCGCTCTTAATAAATACTCCGAGAGCATCAACAAAAAGCACGGAGTGATTTTGATGGTGGATTTAGGCGATTTGCGTGAGGGTATTTTTTATAAGGATAAGGGTGAGATTTATAAAGCTGTAAATTATATCAAAAATGCCGGGGGATTAACTTTTACCGGAATAGGAACGAATCTGACATGCTACGGATCGATTATACCGACAAAAGATATTATGGAAAAACTGGTCGGGATAAAGCACGATATAGAAAGAGAGTGCGGAGTTGAGGTCGATATGGTTTCGGGAGGCAATTCATCCGGGGTCAATCTGATAAAATGCGGAGAAATGCCGAAGGAAATAAACAGTATGCGTTTAGGTGAATGCATGGCGCTTGGGACGGAGGCTGCGTACGGAACTCCTATAGACGGATGCAGACAGGATACTTTTACGCTTGAAGCCGAAGTAATAGAGCTGAAGGAGAAGCCTTCTATGCCGGAGGGAGAGAAGGGGTATAATGCATTTCATAAAAAAATAGATTATGTAGATAAAGGACAGATGATAAGGGCGATATGCGCAATTGGAGAACAGGATGTGGATACATCCGCAATAAAACCGGTAATGGAAGATGTAGAGGTTCTCGGGGCAAGCAGCGATCATCTGATACTTGAAATTGCAGGCAAAGCGAAAGAAAAAGTCAGATTAGGTATGCCGATGGAGTTTTATCTCGGATACGGGGCTCTTTTAAGGAGCTATACAAGTAAGTACGTATATAAGAATTACATAGAATAATATTAAAAATAAGGTTTTTATTATACGGATTAACGGAAAATGCGGTAAAAATGCTTGACAAGAAGTTTGGTTTGTAATAGAATTAAGAGGCTAAGCAGAAGTTCCGCTTCTCACCGAACGATTGAAACAAATTTTTCGGTAATCGAAAAAACCTTAAGGGTAAACTTTTGGTGCGGACTTTTGTCTGTGCCTTATTTTTTGCTTTGGAGGTAAAAGGTTATCAAGGAACTTCAAATTAACGGACAGATTCGTGACAACGAAGTACGTCTAATAGATGCGGAAGGCAATCAGGTAGGCGTGGTATCCATAAGGGAAGCCATGAGAGCCGCTGAAGAAAGTCAGATGGATTTAGTTAACATATCTCCTAAAGCCGTACCGCCGGTTTGCAAACTGATGGATTACGGAAAGTATCGTTACGAGCAGATCAAGAAGGAGAAGGAAGCTAAAAAGAATCAGAAGATAGTAGAAGTTAAGGAAGTATGGCTTTCGATGACAATTGACGACAATGATATGCTTACCAAGGCCAAAGGGGCTTCGAAATTTTTGGCTGACGGAAACAAAGTGAAAGTAACATTGAAAATGAGGGGTCGTCAGCAAGCGTATGCGAAGCAGGGAGTAGAGGTAGTAAAACGTTTCGGCGAGATGCTCAAGGAAACGGCAGTAATAGAGAAGCAGCCGCTTACGGAAGGCAAGAATATAATCATGATATTAGCGCCGATCGCCACTAAATAGATAAATTGGAGGAAAAAGGTATGCCAAAACAAAAATCCCATCGTGGGTCTGCAAAAAGATTCAGGGTTTTGAAATCCGGAAAAGTGAAAAGAGCGCAAATGGGTAAAAACCATATTTTGAATAAGAAGACGACAAAGAGGACCCGTCATTTACGTCAGACGGCATATGTAGACAAAGCGCAGCTCAGGACCGTGAAGCGCATGTTGCCATACTGATAGGAGGACTTAGGATATGAGAATAAAACGCGGAGTAAACGCTGTAAAGAAGCGCAGGAAAATATTGAAGCTTGCAAAGGGATATTTCGGGTTGAAGAGCACGAATTACAGGATAGCACGTCAAGCCGTGATGAAATCCGGGAATTATGCTTATGTAGGCAGAAGGCTCAAAAAGCGTGACTTCAGAAAACTCTGGATCGCGCGAATCAACGCAGCTGCCAGAGCCAACGGGATGTCATACAGTGCATTTATGCACGGTCTCAAAGTCGCGAATATAGAGCTTAACAGAAAAGTGCTTGCTGATCTTGCCGTAAATGATGCGGCGGCGTTCACAAGTCTTGCAAATACTGCAAAAGCTGCGATAAAATAAAGTAACCGAAGCCTTCTTAAGGAGGCTTCTTGCGTATATGGTGATTTCTGTAAATAACGGTGCATATATAAAGGCCGTAAAACTGAAGGATAAAAAATACAGGGATGAATACGGACTGATGCTCGTTGAAGGGGAGAAGCTTGTAAAAGATGCTCTGAAATACGGATACGAGGCAGAGAGTATTTTTCTGACGGAAGGAAAGCAGACGGAATTATATGACAGTATAAAAAGGTATACGGTGACCGACCGGATGATGAAGCGACTGTCGGCCAAGACTACGCCTCAGGGAATAGTGGCGCTGATAAGGAAAAAACCGAATGAACCGAAGATTCCGGAAGGGAAATCGTTGATATTAGAAAACATACAGGATCCCGGAAATCTCGGCGCGATACTGAGAACAGCCTGCGGAGCGGGGTATAATGATGTGTATTGTTGCGGAGGCGCAGATCCTTATTCACCCAAGAGCCTGGCTTCGGGGATGTCGGCGCAGTTTGCGATAAGGATATATGAGTGCGGGATAGAGCAGGCTTTTGCTCTTAACGGCAGTAATGAGATAATATGCTGTGATATGAACGGAGAAAGTCTTTACAGCTTCAGGGCTAAGACCGATCATGCACTTGTCCTTGGAAACGAAGGACAGGGCGTCAGCAAGTATGTAACGGAGAATTCCGAAAAAAAGATCGGTATACCGATGGAGAACGGATTAGAAAGTCTTAATGTTGCCGTATCTGCGGGGATAATGATGTATATGTTGAAAAGAAGCGATTAGGAGGAAATATGTCTGGTCACAGCAAGTGGGCTAATATAAAGAATAAGAAAGCAAAAGGCGACGCCGCGAAAGCTAAGATATTTACAAAGATCGGCAGGGAAATAGCGGTGGCGGTAAAAGCTGGGGGAAGCGATCCGAACAGCAACAGCAAACTTTATGACGCTATAGCGAATGCGAAAATGAACAATATGCCTAACGATAATATATCGAGAAGCATAAAGAAAGCTGCGGGCGAAATCGGTAATATAAATTATGAAAGTATGACCTATGAGGGGTACGGAATAGGCGGATCGGCTGTTATAGTCGAAGCTCTTACCGATAACAAAAACAGGACTGCCGGAGATGTCCGTCATTTATTTGACAAATTCGGCGGATCGATGGGAACAACTAATTGCGTATCATACATGTTCGACAAAAAGGGACAGATAGTATGTGAAAGGGAAGAAGGCAAGAGCGAGGACGATATATATGAGATCGTGCTTGAAGCCGGAGCAGAGGACGTAAACATAGAAGAAGACGTTTTTGAAGTTTACACACAGCCGGGTGATTTTCCCGTTGTAAGGAAAGCTCTTGAAGAAAAAGGACTTTCGCTTATTTCTGCAGGAGTTGACTGGATCCCGCAGAATACGATTACTTTAGACGGAGAGAATCTTGTCAAGTTTACGAGAATGCTCGACGGACTCGAAGATAATGACGATGTTCAGCGCGTGTTTCATAACGTTGATCTTCCCGAAGAGGAAGAAGAGGAGTGAAAACGCGTATATTGGGATATGATCCCGGACTGGCAACGATCGGCTACGGGATCCTCGATGTGGAAGACAAAAAAATAACCGTAGTGGATTACGGTGTGATTTCCACGCCAAAGGATGAAACTGTTCCGGTAAGATTGGCGCTTATTTATAAATCATCTACGGAATTGATAATGAAATTCAAACCTGATGAAGTAGCTATGGAGCAGTTGTTCTTCAATACAAATTTAACGACAGGAATAAACGTCGCTCAGGCAAGGGGCGTTTTGATAGTTTCTGCAATACACGCCTGCGGATTATTATATGAGTATACTCCGTTGCAGGTAAAGATGGCGATGACAGGCTACGGCAGAGCTGACAAGCCCCAGATTCAGGCAATGGTCAGAACTTATCTCGGACTGAAATCCAATCCGAAACCGGACGACGTCGCCGACGCTCTTGCGGTCGCACTTACTCACATACACAGCAGAAACGTTAAAGGAAGGTTGATGTAATGATATCTTTTATATCCGGGAAAGTGGAATACGCAGGCGAAAATTTCGTGATCGTGGAAAATAACGGATTAGGTTATGAAGTCGTGGTCTCGAACAACACACTCGTAAAATGTCGTGTCGGAGAAAGTATAAAGCTGTACACATACATGCAGGTAAAAGAAGACGGAATAAGTCTGTTCGGCTTTTTGACTGAAGAAGAAAAAAGCATGTTTCTCCGATTGATAGGGATTTCCGGTATCGGTCCGAAGGTGGCTTTGGCGCTTTTATCGGGGATGAGGGCAGATGAACTTGCGCTTGCAATACTTTACGAGGATACCAGAGCACTTACGCGTATAAAAGGAATGGGCAAAAAGACTGCCGAAAGGATCATTCTTGAGCTGAAGGAGAAGGTTTCGCCTATGGAGGCTCTTATGAGGCAGTCAGTCCGGGACGTGTCGGGCGAAAAAGAACCTGCAGGCGAAAGTGCGGAAGCGTTTACAGTTTTGATCTCTTTAGGTATGACAAGGCAGGAAGCCGCAAGAAAAGTAAAGGCTGCCGAAGACAGCGGTTTAAAAAACGCTGAAGAAATACTTAATTTCGCATTGAGAAATAAAACTTGATCTTTTGTGAATTTACGGCACTATTAAACTTAATAGTGCTTTTTTTGTTACAGATGTGTAACAAGTGAATCGGCTGAATTTTTCTCTCAGCACCTGAATACTCGCTTTTTTGTTACAGATATGTAACAAGTGAATCGGATCAAATAAATAAAGTTTCGGCGTAAACAAAAGACTGACTACTTCATAAATGGTTGAATAATCCGTATATCAATCTGAAACACGGATTTCAGAGATGTCGATGTCCGGTACAAAAATAAGAGCTATTTCGCTTTGCAAAAGAAATAAGGATAACTTCGAAATCAAAATCGGATATCCTATGATCAATGTCCAGCAGGACTATGTCTCTATAAAAAACAAAGCTTAAAACCAACAAAAAACTGTATGTGAAAAATGTAAAAGCGAACTCGTCGGAAGTGGTTTTTAAGGGTACGGATATTTTGTTTGCTTAAAAAAGCAAAATAAGTTATAATGAAATGAAAAAATGTTTCGGAGAGAAAAATGGGCTTAATAGAATTATTTACTAATCCTCCAGAGGTGATAATCGGGAAAACAACTACACTCGCCGAAGGCTTTTTGGCGGTGGTCGGTTTTGTCGTTGCAGTTTTGTCTGCACTTGTACTCCATGAGGTCGCTCACGGGTATATCGCATACAGGAATGGCGACAATACGGCAAAAAATATGGGCAGACTTACTCTTAACCCCATAAAACACCTCGATCCCGTGGGAACAGTTCTGATGTTGTTTGTGGGATTCGGTTGGGCTAAACCGGTCCCGGTTAACCCCATGAACTTCAAGAAATATAAAGTAGGCATGTTTTCGGTTGCTGTTGCCGGAGTGATCATGAATCTGATACTATCTTTCATACTCACCGGTATATGCAGTCTGGTGATTTTTCTTGCGGAAGGGAATCTGAATTATATAGTGGAAAATCCTGTGATTTATTATATATTTTATTTTCTTTTTATCTTTCTGCAGTACGGTTCGATCCTGAATATATGTCTGTGTCTGTTCAATATTCTGCCGATATTTCCTTTGGACGGATTCAGAGTGTTAGAAACGTTTTTGCCTCCTTCGAATAAATTCATGATGTTTATGCGTCGGTATAGTTATTTTGTGCTTTTGGGGCTGATCGTGCTCGGATATTTTGCCGACAGAGTCGGTATGCCGTACCTTGATATAATCGGCCTTTATATCAATTCATTGTCCGGGATCATATTAAGACTTTTTGAAGGATTCTGGGGTTTGATTTTCGGTTAGGACTATGGATACTGAGATTTTGCAGTACGATTCGGAATATAAAGACAGCCTGAAATTGGATCTGGATCAGTTCAGCGGGCCTCTTGATCTGCTGTATATGCTGGTAAAAGAGTCCAAGATCGATGTGAAGGATATATTCATTTCCGATGTTACAGATCAGTTTTTGTTATACATAAATACGCTGAAAGAACTTGATGTGGATGTAGGCAGCGAGTATATGGAAATGGCGGCAACTTTGCTTGAAATCAAATCGCGTATGCTGCTTCCTTGCGTCGAGGAGGATACAGATACCGAAACTCCCGAACAGGAACTTATACGCCGGCTCGATGAGTACAGGATAATAAAGGAAGCTTCGGAAAAACTCAGGGAAAAAGAAAACATCGACAGATTGTTTAAAGCCCCCGATAAAACCGATGAAGAAATAAAATATGCTCCCGCCGAAATGTCGTTGGATAAGCTTCTTGACGCTTATGTGCAGTTATTATCGCGTATTGAAATAAGAAAGGCTGTCGAAAAAGAGTCAAAGGAAATACTGAAAGATTCTTATACGGTGGAAGATAAACTCCATTTTATAAGGGATTGTCTGGTTTTTCGAAGTACGTTCGGTTTTTTTGATCTGTTTGAAGAAAAACCGCAGAAATCGGAAATAGTTGTAACTTTTTTTGCACTTCTTGAGTTGACGCGCTTGCAGGAAATAACCGTTGAACAGGCTCCCGACGGCGATATAAAAATCATGAGAAAGGATAAAAAAGAAAAAGTTGCCTGAAAATAAGAGGGGAAGATGAAAAACTTAGCATGTATTCTTGAAGCCTTGCTGTTCGTTTCGGGCGACGCCGTAGAAATTCAAGATATCAAAGAAAAACTTAATGTCAGTGAGGAAGAGCTCAATGAAGCCTTTGAAACACTGAAAAAACGATTTTCGGAAGATAAAGGCATACATATTCTCAAATACGGTACAAAACTGCAGTTTTGTTCAAATCCCGAATATGTCGACAGCGTTTCGGCGGTTATAAATCCGGTCAGGGAGAAAGAACTCACTAAGGCTATGTTAGAAACATTGGCTATTATAGCTTATAAGCAGCCGGTTACAAGAGGCGAAATAGAAGAACTGAGAAGAGTCGACAGTTCATATGCGGTTCAGATGCTGAGTCGGCTGAACATGATAACCGTGGTGGGCAGGAAGGACGCTATAGGAAAGCCGTTGCTTTTCGGGACTACTGATGATTTCCTCAGACACTTTTCTCTAACCGGTTTAAACGATCTGCCTGAGTATGAAGAACTTCTGAATCGTATAGCCACCATGGATACAATAATCATGGAAAACAGGAACCTGTACGATTCCAATCGTCCGCCCGTATCGGATGAGGAGGGCGATGTCCCGGATTTTCTTTCAGATGAAGCAATACAACGTATTGATCCCGATTGATCAGAGTGCAGAATAATGTCTGGAGTACTATGTCTTGCATAGTACTTTTTTAATTATATATTTGTCGATTATCTGAAAATTTAATTATTGAGTCGATTATGTGTTTTTGTGAATTTAAATCTTTATTGTTACAAATACTGCTTTTATGGACGGAATTATAATAGCAACTGTATCGATTATATTCATTGCGGTAATTTTATTTATACCATTGCCCGTTAAGTTTTTTGCAAGTATATCTACTGAGGATCCTGTGTTGAAAACAAAGCTCAGACTTTTCGGGATCATAAAGATCAGACCTCACAGAAAGAAAAATACCGGAAAAATCGGGAATATGATTTCCATAGTGAAGGTGATAGATATAAAGAAAATATCGCTTAATATAAAAGCCGATATAAATGAATGGATATGGTCGCCTCCCGCCGCACAGTCGATCGCGGTACTTATGCATTCGGCAGGAAGGATTATTGCGGGAAGCAGAGCGGTCATTAATTCAAGCGTAATACCGGTCGTCGGAAACGGAAGTGAAATACAGATATATATTTCCGTGACATTTACTATTTTTAAATTGTTAAAGGAGTTGCTGAATGGAAAAAACGTCTCAAATTCGTGAAATAGTGGAAACGGCCGTAATAAATCTCAAGCAGGCGGCAGAGGTAAACACAATAATCGGCAAACCGATTATGACTGAACAGGGAACAATAATGCCGGTGTCTCAAATGACATTTGCTTTTGTTGCGGGAGGCGGTGAGTACGGAAACGGGTCTGCAAACCGTAACGGAGATTATTTTGCAGGGGCAACAGGAGGCGGAGCAGCTTTGGTCCCTATCGGATTCCTGGTCGTGGGGGCTCACGGAGTAAAAATGATACGTGCAGGTGAACAAAGCAATATTGAAAAGCTTATGGATGTTGCAAAGGATGTGATTAAGAATGCAAAGGAAAAAAATTAGTTTAATTTTTCTTGCCGTGGTACTTGTCGGGTTTATGTTTTCAATAAAGGAAACTAGGACGGCACATGCTTTTCCGGCTTGTAGCGGAAAAGCATGTGCCGTCATTGAAGTGAACAGCGGAAAGATACTGTACGAAAAAAATGCCGATGCTCGTCTTCCGATGGCAAGTACTACGAAAATAGCCACGGCGATCACCGTAATAGAAAATTGCGACATTTCTATGACTGTAAAAGTTCCACAGGAAGCTCAGGGAGTTGAAGGCTCATCGATTTACCTGAAAGCTGGCGAAACGCTCACCGTCAAGGAATTGCTTTACGGATTGATGTTGCAGAGCGGAAACGACAGTGCTGTCGCTTTAGCTGTCGCCGTAGGTGGAAGCGTAGAGAATTTTGCGGAAATGATGAATAAAACAGCTCGGAAGTGTGGAGCTGAAAATACTCATTTTGTAAATCCGCACGGCCTGCACGACGATAAACATTATACTACGGCTCATGACCTTGCGCTTATTTCTGTTCATGCCATGAAAAATCCGGAATTCAGGAATATCGTTTCCGCTAAATCGGCAGAAATTTCCAATGAAGGAACGGGTCATAACAGAATAATTTACAATAAAAATAAATTATTGAAAAATCTGGATGGCGCAACAGGCGTAAAAACCGGTTATACAAAAGCTGCCGGCCGTTGTTTTGTAGGAAGCGCAAAAAAAGGAAATATGGAGCTTATATGTGTGTTGCTCAATTGCGGTCCGATGTTTGAGGAGTGCAAGGAAATACTTCAGTACGGCTTATCTCACTATACTATTACAGACATAGTAGTCAAAAATGAACTGGTCGGTTATTTCAGACCCGTAAATAGTGACAAATATTATGTTGCGGCTGCTTCGGAGGGATTTTCAAATATCACACAGGCTGATGAAAAAGAAGAGATCAGAAAAGAAGTGGTTTTTTACGATAATATTGCTGTACCGCTTAAATCAGGAAGCGTTGTGGGGATTTTGAAAGTTTACCGTGAAAAAGAGTTGCTTTTTTCTACAAAACTTTATAATATAGAAGATATAAAGTAATTAATGAGGTAAATTGATGAGAATCAACAAATTTATGGCTGAATGTGGAGTCGCAAGCAGACGGGCTTGTGATGAAATGATTCTTGAAGGTAGAGTAAAAGTAAACGGCAAAAAAATCGATACGCCGGGATTGGAAATCAATGAGTTTAATGATGCCGTCACCTTAGACGGGAGACGGATAACGCTTGTTTCAAAAAAGTACTATATAATGCTTCATAAGCCAAAAGGATATGTGACCACGGTAAAAGACGATAAAGGTCGCAAGACGGTCATGGAGCTGATCAAGATCCGTTCCCGGCTGTATCCGGTAGGCAGGCTTGATTATGATACCGAAGGACTTTTGCTCCTGACCAATGACGGTCAGCTGGCTTATGCTCTTACTCATCCTTCGCACGAGGTGCCTAAAACTTACATAGCAAAAATAAAGGGGAAAATATCCGATACTGAAGTAAGACAGTTGAGAAAAGGTGTTGAAATAGACGGGAAGATGACTTTGCCGGCTGTTGTGAAAATTATAGAAACGGACGATGAATTTTCCCGTGTGGAGGTCACAATAAAAGAAGGTCGAAACCATCAGATCAAGAAGATGTTCGAGGTGGTGGGGAAGGAAGTGGTATTTTTAAAAAGGACGGCGATAGGTCCCTTGAAACTGGGCGGATTGGGCAGAGGCGAATATAAAAATCTTACGTCCAAAGAAATCGAAATACTTAAAGCCATTGTGAAGTAAAATTTTATATTTTACGGATTAAAGACCCGCATTTTTTGCGGGTCTTTATTTAATAAAAATTTTTAGCGGGGGAGTAATTTTTATTTAAAAGCGAAAATTAATTAATTGATATCAATTATTGATGTAGCGGAAAATGATTGCAAAAAACGATGAAGTGTGTTATACTGACTTTGATTTTGGATTTTTTTCAGGAGGCTTTACAATGGATAAAAAAGAGTTGCTAACAGAAGCTCAAAAACGCCATAATATGAATGCCGCCGCTATAGTTGAATATATCGAAACGTTTTCCGATCCTTTCAGCTTTGTGGAGACAAATAAGTTTCTTACCTATTCTGATTCCTCTGATGAAATGACGGATGCCGTCATAACCGGATATGCCACGATAGAAGGCAGGCCTGTGGCGGTTGCCGTTCAGAATTCGGCTGTAAGACAGGGATGTTTTTCCAAGGCCACTATTCATAAAATGATTGCAATCACCGAATATGCGGTCAAGAGAGAGATACCGCTTATTTTCGGGCTGGATTCCTTCGGTACGAACATAAAGGAGGGTGCTGCGATCCTGGCGGGGTTGTCCGATCTTATTTCGACTATAACGTATGCAAGAAGCATTGTGCCTGTGATAGCTGCCATAAAGGGCGACGCTTTAGGGCATTCCGCTTTGATAGCTTCATTGGCGCATGTAGTAGTTGCATCGGAAAAAAGCGTAATCAGTTATAATAGTCCCTCGGTGGTGCTTGCCGGCGAAGACAAGGAGTATAAGCCTACGGAATATCTCGGTGCAGGCAATGCCTCGAGAAACGGGCTGACGGCGCTTGTGGTAAAAGAAGAAGAGATAGGAAATACCATAAGAAGGCTTACAAGATATATACCTTTGAAACTTTATGCCTCTGTGCCTGAGTCTGAAGGCGACACTTCGATGTATAACGTTGAGGTCGCGGGGGCAGAAAAAATGACCGGTACAGAGCTTATCAATGCTTTGTGCGACACGGATTCTTTTTTGGAGCTTTATGCCTCATACAGCAAGAATATTGTTTGCGGATTTGCGTATGTATGCGGAAAACCTGTCGGTTTTCTTGCAAATGAAAGGACGGATGGCAAGAGTTTCCTCAATATGGAATCAATAGAGGAAGCGGCACTTTTCACGAAGCTTTGCAGAAACTTCGGTTTGCCGCTTATTAAGCTGGTGGATTGCGACGGCGTGGAGGTTTCGTTGGCAGCCGAACGTTCCGCTTTGTGGAACAGCGCAAAGGAATTGCTTGCCGCTTCAGCTGAAGTACGTTCGATCTCGATCATTACCGGCAAAGCTGTCGGTATGGCATATACCTTGCTTGCTTCTCACAGCGTCGCCGAGACGGTGTACGCATGGTCTACGGCTCAGATAACACCGCTGAATGAGGAGGCGGGAGGTATAGTGATGTATGCCAATAAGCTTAAAAATACATCAGATATATTTAAAGCCAGAGAAATTGCAAAGCAAACCTATAAAGAGATCGACGGTGACGCTTATACTGCCGCTACTCGTAAAGTCGTGGATGATATAATCAATCCCGAGGATACAAGACAATATTTGTTATCCGCAATTATAATGTTGACATTGAACGATTGAGGTTTACGAATATGATGGGATTATTGTTGGAATTTGAGACGATAGATCTGTTGTATGCTTTGATTGGCATAGTATTCGTTTTCATAGTACTTTTTATATTGATACTGTATGTAGGTATTCAGGCCAAGGTATTTTCTCGCAGGAAAAAGGGAAATGAGGGAGAAAAACAGAAAATGCCCGAAGCATTGCCTTCTCCGGTTATGAGTACTGCTGCAGTCAAAGCGGACGATGACGAGCTTGTTGCTGTTATAACTGCCGCGATCATGGTGTATTATGACGGACAGGATGTTCATGATGTTCAGAATAAAACCAATACGGGCTTTATAGTAAAAAGAATAAAAAAGATTTGATTCCGGAGGATAAATATATGAGAAAATTCATTGTAAAGGTTAATGGTAACGCATATGAAGTAGAAGTAGAAGAAACTTCATCTGTTGCTTCGGTTCAGACTAAAGCGGCGGTAACGCCTCCCGTGCAGTCCGCACAAGTTGTATCGGCTCCGGTATCTGCAGCCCCGGAACCCGCTCCCGAAAAGGTACAGAATGTCCCTTCAGGCGGCACCGAACTTAAAGCGCCTTTGCCCGGAACGATTCTTAAATTTTCCGTGCAGAACGGTTCTCAGGTAAAGGAAAACGATGTGGTTTTGATAATCGAGGCAATGAAGATGGAAAATGAAATCAGGGCAAATGCTTCGGGTGTGATTACCTTTGTTGCGCAGCAGGGAGCAAATGTCAATTCCGGAGATCTTATCGCCGTTATTAAATAGACGCCGGAGGGATACTGATGCTGAAAGTTTCTCTTATGGCTGCCAATATACTTGAAAGTCTGGAAAAATTCTGGCAAAGTACAGGATTGGCTCAGTCAGAGATCAAGAATTACATTATGATTATTATTGCCTGTGTTTTACTTGTAGCGGCAATAAAATATAAATGTGAACCTAATCTTCTTTTGCCGATAGCCTTCGGAATGTTGCTTATAAACATGCCGGGCGCTTATGACATACTTTTTAAGGAGCCGGTCGTCAAAATAATTGAAAGCGCTACCGGTACGACCATTGAAACAGTCGAAGCAGGCGGACTTCTGTATTATTTTTATCAGGGTGTTGACCTTGTGATTTTTCCGCCTATAATTTTTCTCGGGATAAGGGTAATGACTGATTTCGGTCCTCTTATCGCCAATCCGAAGAGTCTGATTCTTGGAGCTGCCGCTCAGCTTGGTATTTTTATAACTTTTTTAGGCGCAAAATTCCTCGGCTTTGACAACGCCGAGGCTTCCGCCATAGGTATTATCGGCGGGGCGGACGGTCCGACAGCCATTTACCTTACAAGTAAACTCGCGCCTCATTTGCTTTCGGCTATTGCGGTCGCGGCGTATTCTTATATGGCTCTCATACCTATTATTCAGCCGCCGCTGATGAAACTTATCGTACCGAAAAAAGAAAGAATGATTAGAATGAAACAGGCGAGGGAAGTTTCCAAGGCTGAAAAGATTATTTTCCCCATCGCCATCACCATTCTTACAGGTCTTATTCTGCCTGATTCCCTGCCTTTGATAGGGATGCTCATGCTGGGTAATTTATTGCGGGAAAGCGGTGTGGTCAACAGGCTTGCTGATACGGCGCAAAATGCGCTCATTAATATAGTAACTATCCTTCTCGGAATTTCTGTCGGATGCAAGGCCTACGGAGAAACCTTCCTTACCGTAAATACGCTCAGTATTATATTCCTTGGCCTTGTCGCTTTTGCATTTGCGACAATCGGCGGATTGCTTATAGGCCGATTAATGTGTAAGCTTGATAAAGGAAAGACGAATCCTCTTATAGGTGCGGCAGGCGTTTCGGCAGTTCCGATGGCGGCAAGAGTGGCTCATAACGTTGCTGTTAAAGACGATCCTCAGAATTATCTACTTATGCATGCAATGGGCCCGAATGTGGCAGGTGTTATCGGTTCGGCTGTGGCCGCCGGGATACTGCTTTCATTTTTCGGTTAAAGTTTAGGAGATATAATTATGGTTAAAATTACTGATACGATTTTAAGAGACGCACATCAGTCACAGGCGGCGACACGTATGCGTCTGGATGAAATGCTGCCGGTAGCGCCTCTTCTTGATAAAGTAGGGTATTATTCGCTTGAAGTCTGGGGAGGAGCCACTTTTGATTCTTGCCTCCGCTTTTTAAACGAGGACCCTTGGGAAAGATTACGTGCATTGAGAAAGGCTATGCCGAATACAAAGCTGCAGATGCTTTTCCGCGGTCAGAACATCCTCGGATACAGACATTATGCTGATGACGTCGTAGAAAAATTTGTTGAATTGAGCATAAAAAACGGAATAGATATAATAAGGATCTTTGACGCGCTCAACGACATAAGAAATCTGAAAACGTCTGTCGAGGCTACAAAAAAATTCGGCGGTACATGTGAAATAGCTATAAGCTATACCACTAGTCCATACCATACCCGTGATTATTTTGTAAAGCTAGCAAAATCCATGGAAAATATGGGCGCGGATACAATATGCATAAAAGATATGGCGGGTATTTTGCTTCCGTATGAAGCGTATGAACTCGTAAAAGCATTGAAAGATACAATTAAAGTGCCTATTCATCTGCATACCCATAATACAGCAGGTACCGGCGATATGGTTAATCTGAAAGCCGTCGAGGCAGGCGTCGATATCGTTGATACAGCGCTTTCTGCTCTGGGAAACGGCACTTCACAACCGGCTACGGAACCTTTTGTAGCCACACTGAAAGGCACCAAGTACGATACAGGACTCGATCTCGCTTTGCTTTCCGAAATCAATGAACATTTCAAAAAAGTCGCAAAGAGACTGAGCGATGACGGATATCGTTCTCCGACCGTTTTGTCTGTCGACGTTAATGCTTTACTTTACCAAGTTCCGGGCGGTATGCTTTCAAATCTTATAAATCAGCTTAAACAGCAGGGTGCATTGGACAGATTGCCTGAGGTTTTAAAAGAAGTCCCTAACTGCAGAAAAGATTTCGGATATCCGCCTCTTGTAACTCCTACTAGTCAGATAGTAGGTACTCAGGCGGTGCTCAACGTATTGTCGGGTGAGCGCTTCAAAGTCGTTACGAAAGAATCGAAGGGACTTTTGCATGGCGACTACGGTAAACTCCCTACCGAGCCGAATATGGAAATAGTTAAAAAGGTGCTGGGCAGTACAGACAGGATTACTTACAGACCGGCTGATGATCTGGCTCCGGAATACGACAAAATCAAAGCGGAAATGATGGAATATTACGAACAGGAAGAAGATGTTCTTTCATATGCATTGTTCCCGCAGGTGGCGGTAAATTTCTTTAAATACAGACAAGCCAAAAAATACGGAATCGACAATAATATTCTTGATAAAAAGAATATGGTATTACCGGTATAATTGAGGTAAAATGAAAATCCTGTTGACCAACGACGACGGAATTTCGTCGCCTAATATAAAACTTCTCGCAAAAAGATTAAGCGAAAACGGACATCACGTTTTCGTTTTTGCTCCGCATACGCAAAAATCCGCGTGCAGTCAGTCTCTGACTGTTCATCAGGCCTTCGGATATACCGAAACAAAGGATTATTTCGGAGCTGAATGTGCTGTTGCAGTAGAGGGCACTCCTTCGGACTGTATAAAAATTGCGGTGCATATTTTCAAAATAGTTCCGGATCTTGTCGTTTCCGGTCCGAATGAGGGCTCTAATCTCGGAACCGACATTCTTTATTCCGGTACTGTTGCAGGCGCAATGCAAGGTTTGATATGCGGTTTCCCTTCATTGGCGCTTTCGCAATGCGGAAGGAACGTAGATCCTGAATATTGCGTAGAGTTTTTCTGCAGAAACATTGAAAAGATATTTTCTTTATCCGTAAAAGGAAGTATGCTGAATATAAATATCCCTCACTGCGACCCGAAAGAGATCAAAGGGGTCAGGTTTACCAAAATGGGGATTTCGGAATACAATGACGCATATATGGAGATAGAGGAAAACGGACGGAAAATATATCGTCTTACGGGTGAACTTCTCAGACATGAGGATGACGCCGAAGAATGCGACGTAAAACTTTCACAGCGCGGTTATATAACCATAACGCCGCTTATGCTGGATCGTACGGATTATCATAAGCTTGATGAATTGAATAAAACAGAATGGTAAAATGAAGGTATTGGTGATCGGAGGCGGTCCGGCAGGCATGGCTGCCGCATGTTCAGCAGCTTTTGCCGGCGCCGGCGTAATACTTATAGAACACAATGAAAAGCTGGGTAAGAAGCTTTTTATTACGGGAAAAGGCAGATGTAACGTAACAAATTCTGCCGATAAAGAAGATTTTTTCAGAAATATTGTTACTAATCCCGCTTTTCTATACAGTGCTTACTCGGAATTCGACAACGCTTTCGTCATGGATTTTTTCGAAAAAAACGGGACTTCGCTTAAAATCGAACGAGGCGGGAGAGTCTTTCCTTTATCTGATAAAGCGGTGGATATAACCAAAACTTTTGAAAGGATTTTTTCAAAATATGATGTCGGATTGCAATTCGGAACAGAGGCTGTTCGTTTCAATACGGAAAAGGACCTGATATATTCGCTTGCTACCGATAAAGGCGATTTTACCGCAGATGCTTTTATACTTGCTACCGGAGGAAAATCGTATTCTTCTACCGGAAGCAACGGAAGCGGGTATCTTCTGGCTGCCTCGGTCGGTCATAACATTACACCTTTGAGACCTTCTCTCTGCGGTATAAAGACAAAACAAGTATATCCGCTCATGGGCTTGACGCTTAAAAACGTAAAAGTAACGTTTATTGATGAGAGAGGAAAGAAGGATACGGAATTCGGAGAACTTCTTTTTACGCACGAAGGAATAAGCGGACCTACAGTCCTTACGCTCTCTGCCAAACATAATAAAAAAGATATCAACGGTTGTAAGATTGAAATAGATCTTAAACCCGCTTTGGATAACGAAACTCTCGACGCGAGATTATTAAGAGATTTTTCGGAAAACATAAATAAAGAATATAAAAACTCTCTCAACGCTTTGTTGCCGCAGAGTATGATCCCTGTTTTTGTGCAGCTCAGCGGTATTCGTGAAAATAAGAGAGTTAATGAAATCACGTCTGCAGAAAGGAAAAGAATAATATCATTGCTTAAAGCTTTTCCTCTTGAGACGGAAAGCTTTTGCGATTTCGATACGGCGGTTGTTACAAGCGGCGGTGTAAACGTCAAAGAAATATATCCTAAAACCATGCAAAGCCGTATTATGAAAAATCTGTATTTTGCCGGTGAAATTATAGACGTGGATGCTTTGACCGGCGGTTTTAATATTCAGATTGCTCTTACCACCGGATTCACCGCAGGAAGAGCCGCAGCAATGCAAACATCCCGTTGTTGACTATAGGTGTTCAGATGATTGTTATAAGAGGCGCTGTCACGTGTGACAATTCAAAAGAAAGTATTATCTCGGCAGTAGGGGTACTTACCGATAAAATTTTTGAACTGAATGATCTGAATAAAGATCGCTTGTCTGCGGTAATATTTTCCATGACAAAAGACCTTGCAGCTTATAATGCTGCTACAGCATTCCGTGAAAGAGGGTTCGTAAAGGTCCCTCTGTTTTGTTGCCAGGAAGCAGACGTCGAAAATTCCCTCGAAAAATGTATCAGGGTCATGATATTTGCCGAAGGAAACGATAAGAAAAACGTAAAACATGTTTACTTAGGAGAAGCTGAAAAATTAAGGAGCGATATTTTATGATCAATATAGCTATTGACGGACCTTCAGGTGCAGGGAAAAGCACTGTTGCTAAAATGATATCCCGCAAACTGAACATTCTGTATCTCGATACCGGAGCGATGTATAGGGCAGTAGGGCTAAAAGCGCTCAGAAATAATGTGGATATATCATCCGAGACGGAAGTGAAAACAATGCTTGACGACACAAACGTTGAAATACGTTACGAAAACGGAGTTCAGAAAATATTTCTCGATAAGGAAAACGTTGACGGCTTTATCAGAGAGCATGCAGTTTCAAAGGCGGCAAGCGATATTTCTGCAATTCCGTGCGTGCGATTGAAGATGGTCGAACTTCAAAGAGAAATAGCTTTTAAAAACGATTGCGTTCTTGACGGCAGAGATATCGGATCCTTTGTCTTGCCGAATGCTTTCCCGAAAGTGTTTCTGACGGCGTCTCCGCAAGAACGCGCTAAAAGACGACAGCTTCAGCTTGCTGAAAAAGGTGAAAACATTTCTTTTGAAAAAATACTTGCTGATATTCGCGAAAGAGATGCTAATGACGAAAATCGCGCTTTTGCACCTTTGGTCAAAGCCAGGGATGCCGTTTTGATAGATTCTTCTGATTTGACCGCCGAGCAAGTCTGTGAAAAAATAATCGGGCTGATGAAATCGCGTTAAAGCTTGCAGACAGATAAGGAGTTTTCAAGTGGAAAAAAAAACCGAAACAAATACCAGAAAAAACTCTTCAGTACGTAAGTTTCCCAAAGTCTCGTGGATAGTTTACGTTGCACGATTTATAACGTATTTACCTATGAGAATAATTTTTCCGATTAAAATTATCGGCTGCAGAAAATTACAGAAAGGAAAACTTGTCATAGCCATGAATCATAAGTCGGGCTGGGATCCTGTTATAGTGGTCCACCGTTTTGCTCCTCCCATCCATTTTATCGCAAAAACCGAATTCCAGACAAATAAGGTACTCAGCTGGCTAATGAAATTGACGGGTGTGATATTCATACGCAGAGGAGAAGCCGATTTTTCCGCAGCAAAATCGATTTTAAATGTACTGGAAAGAAACCAACGTCTCGGACTTTTTCCGGAAGGGACACGTCATCCGCATAACGACGGAAAGTTGGGCGCATTTAAAATGGGAGTTGCATATTATGCCATAAAAGAAAAATCTGCCGTACAACCGATAATCATTGACAAAAAAATCAGATTTTTCAGGAAAAATACTCTCTATGTCGGAGAACCGTTTGAATTGTCGCAGTTTTATGATAAACCGCTCACTAATGAAATACTTACCGAAGCAAATGCCGTGATTTACGCAAAAATGCAGGATATGCGCGATGAATTGAATATTATTTCGGCACAAGGAAATACATGAAAATTTATACTCATAAAAGCAATGGTTTTTGCAATGGCGTTCAAAGAGCTGTTGATACCGCTTTGTCCGTAAAAGGAGAAAGAGTTTTTACATACGGTGAAATAGTACACAACAGTCATGTCGTTGATATGCTGAAAGAAAGAGGCGTGTATCCGATAGAAGATTTGGATCTCCTTAAAAAAGGAGATAAACTTATTATAAGAGCACACGGCGCTCCGCCGGAAGTATATGAAAAATGTAAAGAAAAAGGCGTTGAGATCATAGATGCGACATGTAAGTACGTCAGAGCGATACAGGAAAAAGCAGCAGAGTATTTTGCCCGAGGTTATAAAGTTATTATAGTAGGCGACGCTTGTCATCCTGAAGTGAAAGGGATAAACGGATGGTGTCTCGATCGTGCTTATATTACAGACGGAGAGCATGAGATAAAATTCGGAGACGTAGAAAAGGCTCTTATTCTTTTTCAAACCACATTTTCGGCGTCAAAAATAGATAAAAGTTTAAAAAATATTAAATTTAACAGTGTAAAAACGCTTGAAGTTTTTCAATCGATTTGCTATACTACAATAGATAGACAAAAATTTGTCGACTGGGCAAACTCGTTTTGCGACTGCATCATAGTGGTCGGAGATAAAAAGAGCTCAAATACCACAAAACTATATAGACTTGCCGTGGAGAGAGGCAAAAAGGCATATTTTGTGGAGAATGTTTGCGATGTTGATCAGATAGATTTGTCATTATTCAAGAATATCAGTATAATTGCAGGTGCTTCAACTCCGCGCGAGTTGACAGAGGAGGTTTTGTCTAAGATGTTAGAAAACGCAAAAGACGATGCTATTGAAGAAGTCGTTGAAAAGAATGAAGAGATTGTAAAGGCAGCAGAAGCCGAAGAGACCCAAGAGGTTAAGCCCGAAACGGAATCAGCAGCCGAAGTTGCAACTGAAGAAGTTGTATCTGAAGAAGAAAAGGCGCAAGCCGAAGTTAAACCGGAAGGCAATGAGTTTACCCAAGCAGTGGAAAAAATGCCTTTAAAATACAAGCCTTTAAGAAACGGGCAAAAGATTAAGGGCACAGTATCTCATATCGGCGAAGAAGGCGTTAGCGTTTCTTTCGGTTCTAAAAGGGATGGTTTTATTCCCAACGAAGAGCTGGCACTTGACGGTGATTTCGAGTCTGCTAAAAATTCGCTTCATTTAGGTGATGCTATTGAAGCTATAGTTTTGTCTACAGACAAAATGGTTACTCTCTCCAAAAAACAGTTAGACGAAATCTACAAAGACGATGCAAGGATCGACGGTATCATTAACGGCGAAGAATTTGACCTCGAGGTTATTCGTGCGGTAAAAGGCGGTTTATTTACTAAGTTAGGCAGTTACTCGGTATTTATTCCTTCTTCCCATATCAGAAACGGATATGTCAGAAATCTGGAACAGTATGTCGGGAAGAAACTTCGTCTTATAGCTTTGACCGTCGACACGGCAAAAAAGAAGATCGTTGCCAGTCAGAAAGAGCTTATAAATCGTGAAAAGAAAGCCAGAGAGGATAATTTCTGGAATAATATAGAAGTCGGTGAGATCGTCGAAGGAAAAGTAATGCGCTTTGCCGAATTCGGAGCTTTTGTAAACGTAAGAGGCTTTGATTGTCTTGCGCACCTTTCTGATCTGTGCTGGAATCCTTCGGTCAGAAATCCCGCTGAAATTCTTGAGATCGGTAAAACATATGAATTTGTCGTTCTGAGAGTAGACAGGGAAGCCGGCCGTGTTTCGATCGGATATAAGCAGCTTCAGCCGCATCCTTGGAAACTTGCTGAAGAAAAGTATACGGTCGGATCCGTCCATGAAGGAAAAGTTGTCAGGATCGTTCCTTATGGAGCGTTTATTCAGCTTGACAGAGACATCGACGGATTGCTCCATATCAGTAATGTGTCATGGGAATGGGTAGGCGACATAAATAAAGTGCTTAAAGTAGGCGATATCGTAAACGTTCAGGTGCTGGATTTCGACCTTGAAAACAGACGTATCACTTTATCGAGAAAAGCTACAATGGAACAGGGCGTTCCCGATCCTTCGATTGTAAACGAACAGGCTAAAGAAGAAAAAGCGCCTGAAAATACTGCTTCCGAAGCGGCTCTCGAAGAAAAGGCTCCCGAGGCTTCCGAACCCGAAGAGCCCGCAGCTCCTCAGGATACGGAAGAGAAAGCCGAGTAATTTACAGACTATTTTAAAGGAACCGATTTTTTCGGTTCCTTTTTTGTAGGAGAATATGCACAATGGATAAAGAAAAAGTCAAGCCAATGCTTGCGGGACACAGAGAAAGAGTCAGAGATATACTGTATGCCTGTACTACTGTAGGTAAAAATATCCCTGAAAGAATGATACTCGAATATTTGCTCTTTACAATATACAGACGTAAAGATACATCGGATCTTTCAAGATTGATTTTGATGAAATTCGGGTCTTTGAGCAATGTGTTTAAGGCTACGAAAGAAGAACTTATGAGTATTGAAGAAGTAAGCGAAAAAGTGGCAAATCTTATCATTGCTTACGCTAAACTGCTGAACGATATTTCGTTTGATACTAACAACAACGCGAAATTGAGCAGATTTTCTCAGGTTTATCAGTTTTTTAATTCAGAACTGAAAGATAATTTGGGATATACGGTCGTTTTTCTTGATGCCGGCAGACATTATCTCACTCATACCTATCTACTGGGTTTTAAGGATTTGAATGAAGTAGGGAAATGTACCATACGTGACGGGTTGATATGTAATGCGGCTGCAGTGATCTTTTATAACTATGATAAAAATTCATCGGAAAAGGACTTTGTCACCGCAGATATTATAGAGGCTTTCAATAAACTGTATGTTTATCTCAGACTGGCAGAAATTCAGGTCTTCGATTATCTCGGTATAACCGATTCGATTGTATTGAGCTATCAAATGTGCGGATTGGTAGAGCAGGCTGAATCATATTATAAGAAATACGAGGAAAGCTTATATGAAAAGAAATATTATGATAAGTTCATACTTGAGGATTCCGGTTTGATGATAAAATACGAGGATGCAGATATATTTTTTGATAAAAACGGAGTAGCCGAAAGAAAAAATATAGAGGAGATCCTTCCGGAAGTATTTGTAAAATTCAGTGAAGATACGGAACAATGAAGCAAAGATTTTATGCGGATAAAAATAAGAAATAAAAATGCCTTGCACAATCCTGCAAGGCAAACTTATCCGATATGCTGATTATCTGACTTCCTTATGGGCGGTTCTCAAACAACGAGTGCATACGTATTGAGAAGAAATTTTACCGTTGATCTCAATTTTTACTTTTTGCACGTTAGCACTCCATGTATGCGGAGTTCTTCTTTTGGAATGGCTAACCCTGTTACCCGCCATTTTGCTTTTGCCGCAAATAGCACAAACTCTTGACATCTTAACACCTCCCGTTACTCTTTTTCCGTCACCTGCTTATTTTATCACTTATGTTCATAATTTGCAAATGATTTTTATACGTTTTAGAAATTTCGTCAGCCGATTTTAAATTCTGTATAAAGGCGGAGTATTTATAAATAAGACTGTATTACGTTTCATGTGCAAATGATTATATAATAAAAATACTTGTTTCGGAATACAATTTACTGTAAACCTGACAGGATGGATCCGTATTCCGTAAATAATCCTGATAAGTCCGGTAAGGGTTGCAGGGAGGGCAATTTCACAAAAGGATAGTAAAATACTTGTAAAAAATTGCTTTATGATGTATAATCCATATAGACGGAAAAGGGTGAGGAGGTCTTTATGGCGCTCATAACTTCCAATGCATACGGTAGTATTACTGTTGCTGATGATGTTGTTGCTTCCATAGCAAGCAGGCTTGCTATGGAGTGTTATGGTGTTGTGGATTTAACTCCGAGAAAATTTTCCGATACGCTCGCCGATTTGTTTAAAAGAAACAGCGACGGCAGAGGCGTGAAAGTTGTTTCCAAAGGAGACAGAGTATATATAGACATATTTGTAGTATTCAAGTTCGGTATGTCTATAAGTGCGGTTGCCGATTCATTGAAGAGCACCGTAAAATATGGGGTCGAAAATTTCACCGGCATGATAGTTGATACGGTCAATGTTCATGTTGAAGGCGTAAGTCTGTAGTGAGAAGGAGATATTAAAATGCCTACAAAAAATAAACCTGAAAATATAATTACTCCGGCAATTCTGAAAAGGATGCTCATAGCCGGAGGCAAATTTCTTGAAATAAATAAACAAACGGTGGATTCATTGAACGTATTTCCCGTCCCTGACGGAGATACGGGTACCAATATGACACTTACGATGAAATCCGCAATAAAAGAAGTTTGTGCAGCGCCTGCCAACGATATGGAAGAAATGGCAAAGAAATTATCAAGCGGGGCGTTGAAGGGAGCAAGAGGCAATTCGGGAGTAATATTGTCGCAGATATTTAAAGGATTTGCTTCTACAATACAAGGTAAAAAAGAAATAGATGCCAAATTATTCGCAAAAGCATTGATGAACGGCGTTCAGATAGCATATGGCGCCGTTGCCAAACCAAAAGAAGGAACAATTTTGACTGTGGCTCGCGTGATGGCTGAGCAGGCTTTGGAATTCAGCAAAAAACCCATGGCTATAGAGGATTTTCTTACTGCAGTTATTTCAGTCGGCGAAAATACTCTCAGTCAGACGCCTGAAATGCTTCCGGTACTGAAAAAGGCCGGCGTCGTGGACAGCGGCGGATATGGTCTTATAGTTATTTTTAAAGGCTTCCTTATGGGATATAACGATGAGGAAGTGCGTGGAGCTGAAGATTTTGTTCCCACACCCGATCTGAATCAGGCTCTGGACAGTTATGATGCGTATATTGACTATGAAGCGCTTGATAATATCGAATTCGGTTATTGTACGGAATTTTTTATTATCAATCTCCTTAAAAAGACTACATTGTCCGATATCGATCAATTAAGAGATAAACTTATGGCTATAGGCGACAGCGTTGTAGTTGTAGGGGATCTTAATATGGTGAAAGTGCATGTCCATACAAATAATCCCGGGATGGCGTTGCAGTATGCCTTGGAGCTTGGAGAGCTCGAAAAGCCTAAAATTGAGAATATGCGTGAGCAGAACAGACAGCTCAAAGCGAAGTATGAAGCAGAGAAGAAGCCTATAGGTTTATTGTCTATATCCTCAGGTGAAGGCTTTAAGGCAATATTCAAAGATTTATTGGTCGATCAGGTCATAGAAGGCGGTCAGACAATGAATCCGAGTGCAGACGATATCGCACAGGCTATAAATAAAATAAATGCCGAAAATGTTATCGTAATGCCTAACAATAAAAATATCATTCTTGCGGCAGAACAAGCAAGAGGGCTCATCACAAATAAACATGTTTATGTTGTTCCGACCAAGAACATCCCGCAGGGTTTGGCTGCAGTGCTTGCGTTTAATCCCGAAGTATCAATTCAGGATAACCTTACTTATATGAATGACGCTCTTCCCGGAGTGCGTTCCGGATCTGTTACTTATGCAGTGCGTTCGTCTGCAGTTGACGGGCTCGAACTTCATGAAGGCGATATAATCGGACTTGACGGGAATAAAATCGTCAATAAAGGAAACGATATCAATGTGGTAACAAAGAACCTCATCGACAATATCGCGGCTGAAGATAACGAAATCCTTATGCTCTATTACGGCAAAGATGTTCCCGAAGAACAGGCCCAGGCTTTTGCCGAGGACATTCGGAAAGAACATCCGGATTGGGAAGTAGATTTGCATTTCGGCGGTCAGCCGTTGTATTATTACATTTTCTCTTTGGAATAAAAATAAAATGCAGAATTGCAAATTAAAAATAACCGGCGGTCAGGCAGGAGAAAAAGAGACAGTTGAGCTTTATACTAACGGAAGCGTCTCTTTTGATAACGGCACAACGGTAATTGAATATGATGACGGAGAATCTGATGATAATTCCGTAAATCGTGTTATAATATCCGGGGATGTTGTAACTATGAGCCGTCTCGGCGCTTTTACCCAGACTTTGATTTTTGAAAAAGGTAAATCATTTTCTACTTTGATTCCCACCACAGTGGGAATGCTTCCTTTGTCTATTTATTCTTCTTCAGTGGTGACAGACGTGAAGGATGATAAAACGACAGTGAATTTATCCTATTCAATGGACTTCAACGGAAGCTCCAGCGAGAACGAAATGACTTTGGAAGCTTATTATTGATCGAGAGGTAAAATCATGGAAATCAAATGGCTTGGACATTCGTGTTTTGAAATAAAAGATAATAAAGGTACTGTCATAATGACAGACCCTTTCAATGGAGATATGGTGGGGTATAAAATGCCTGAGGTAAAAGCCGATGTTGTTACTGTGAGCCACGGCCACCATGATCATAATTGTCTCGGCAATGTCAGAGGAAGCTTTACTGTTATTGATAAACCGTGTAAAATGCTTTTTAACGGAATAAATATTCAAGGTTCAGAGTGTTTTCACGACAATGAAAAAGGAAGTCTGCGCGGTAAGAATATAGCTTTTTCATTTATAGTCGATGGTATAAGAGTATGTCATATGGGCGATATCGGAGAAACATGCCGTGATTTCGATCTTGCATCTGTTGAACCTGTCGATGTTTTGCTTATTCCTGTCGGCGGCAAATATACCGTCAACGCCGCTGAGGCTAAAAATTATGTGGATGCGCTTTCTCCGTCATATGTTATTCCGATGCATTATAATATTTCCGGTTGCAATTTTGAAATAGACGGTATTGATAAATTCCTGGATTTCTTCAGAAAAGAAGACATAATCTTTACGCACAGCAATAAAATAAATATTGAAAAGGAGGACCTGCATAAAAATTTAACGGCAAAAATTCTGGTATTGGACAAGTAGCTTAAATTAATGTATTTGTATGATCCGTTTTTGATTTTATCAGAAGCGTTTCGAAAATATTCTTTATCAAATTTTATTCTTTTATTTATTAATTCATGTCATCTAGGGTAAAGACGGAATTACACTCTCAGAAGAAGCTTCATAATTACTAAAGTAACAATACAATATTCGGATAATTAACACAGGAGGATATGAATGCAGTATACCGAAATGGAATTGAAGGTCAAGAACATTACGGAATTAAAGAAACTGGCTTCTCTTATGGGTGTAGCTCGTTTCAGTGCCAAAAATCAGTCTGAACTTATAAGAGATATATTGGCGATACAGGAAGGTAAGCTGAGCCCGGTAGTACACAAGAGAGGAAGGCCGAATAAAACCATATTGGAAATGGACCTGCAAAGGGGCGAAACTCAGCAAAATGAAAACACAGCCGAAAATAAAAAGACTGAAGAAAACAACGAAGAAATCGTTACGGAGAAAGTAAATACAGCTAAAGATAAAACAGATAATCCAAAGAAAAATCCACAGAGGAAAAAGAAAAAATCATTATCGAAACATTCTGATAATCATGAAAAAAGCAGGGCAAACATAAAAGTTGAATTTACGCAGAAAGCGGTTTCTCCGGAAGTAATAAATAAAGATGAATTAGATGATGAAAAGCTGAAAGAGATAGACAAAAAGTATGAGGACAGGTACTTTGAACATAAAGACAACAAAAGGTTTATTTTAAGTGATTCCCAGGATTTTATGACTTACGATGATTATTCTAAGGAGGCTGAACCTGTAACGGAACACGGTGAAGATGAAACCGAGTTCAAACACAGCATCGCAACGCCGGAGATAGAGTATATCAAAGAAAGCAGCAAATCGTGCAAGGGGCAAAGAACACAGAACTCTGAGATCAGGGAAGACATAAAATCCAAAAAATTCAATTCCGTGATGAATGAAGCTTGGAGTACATCGGCAGGAGAACTGAATACACAGGCGTTCGATATTGAGGGAGTACTTGAGATTCTTCCTGAAAATTACGGATATTTGAGGCCTTTTAATTACTATCCGAGTGACGCTGATCTGTATGTTCCGACTGTCCAGATCAAACGTTTTTCATTACGAAACGGCGACAAACTGAAGGTAAAGGCCAGATTTTTTCCAAACAATAAGTATGCATCGGTTATTTTTATTTATGAAATAAACAACGTACCTTGTGATCAACTTGAAATAAGACCGAATTTTGAAGACCTTGTTCCCGTATATCCTACTCAAAGACTAAGGCTTGAGGATGGAGAACACAGATTGGATACGGCATTAAGAGTGATCGATCTTGTATCTCCGATAGGAAGAGGGCAGAGAGGCTTGATAATTTCTCCTCCTAAAGCTGGGAAAACCACTTTATTAAAAAGCATAGCTCAGGCGTTACTAAGAAATTATAATGATATTGAAGTTATAATTCTCCTTGTGGATGAACGTCCCGAAGAAGTGACCGATATTCAGGAAAGCGTCAGCGGGGCGGAAATAGTGTATTCCACATTCGATATGCCTCCCGAGCACCATACACGTGTTGCGGAACTTGTTATGAAAAATGCAAAAAGAAGGGTCGAGCTTGGTCGGCATGTGGTCATATTGCTTGACAGTATAACAAGGCTTTCTAGAGCGTATAATCAGGTCACGGAACAAACAGGCAAGACCTTGACCGGAGGACTGGACAGTGCCGCTTTATTTGAGCCTAAGCGCTTTTTCGGTGCTGCGAGAAGTATACGCAACGGCGGAAGTCTGACCGTGATCGCTACGGCGCTGGTTGACACCGGAAGCAAAATGGATGACATAATATACGAAGAGTTCAAGGGTACGGGAAATATGGAGATCCATCTGAGCAGAAGATTATCTGAAAGAAGGATATTCCCTGCGGTAGATCTGAATAAGAGCGGAACAAGAAGAGAAGAACTTCTGCTTCTTCCTAAAGAAATGGAAGGGATGTGGTTGCTCAGAAGGATTTTATCCCGTGCAGACGTTACTGAAGCTACAGAATTGCTTCTTGACAGAATTATGGCTACTAAAAATAACAGTGAGTTTATTGACAGTCTGAAAAATATAAAATAAGGAAGGCCGGATATGCCTTCCTTATTTATAAAAACATTATAAAAGGGCAGGAGATATGTATTTTATCCTTTGTCAGTATAGCTGTAATGCAGCTTTACCGGTAAAATCATGGTAAATGAAAGAGTGATTATTGGTTTTACATGTAAAATCAGAATTTACGTATACTGCCTATGACTTTACCGAGGATCGATGTGTTGTCAGAGACGTTGATGTCAAGATAATTCGGGTTTTCGGCATGAAGCGTGATGTGGTCCTGATGGAAAAAAATTCTTTTGACAGTAACGTCATCATCGATAAGAGCGACGACTATATCATTGTTAACAGCGTCTGCCTGAGCGTTTACGACTATAATATCGTCATTGAAAATACCCGCTCCTGTCATACTGTCTCCCTTAACTTTCAACAAAAAAAGTTCCTCGCCTTTAAATAAAGATTCGGGGATGTCATAATACTCTTCGATGTTTTCTACGGCAAGTATGGGAATACCGGCCGCAACCTTTCCAATAACAGGCAGCCTTCTGGACTCGGATGTAATTCTGTTAACGGTAAGAGTACGGTTACGATTTTCGGTTCGTCTTATTTTTCCTTCGTCTTCAAGTCTTTTTATGTAATATTGTATTGTGGAAGTGGATTTATATCCGAGTCCGCGCATAATGTCTCTTACAGTGGGGCTGTAACCCTTTTCGTCAACAAATTTCTCTATAAATTCGTAGACCTCGTATTGTCTGTTTTTTCTCTTTTTCCTTTCCATCTTTTTACCTCCTTCGGAATGCCCGCTTATACTGTTTTTAAAAATTCCTCATAAAGCGGAATGTGTTTTTTGAGTATATCACATTTGATAATGACTTTGTCTGTATCGTAAATTTCTTTCAGGATCTGCGCTTTTCCGCGGATTTCGGCTATCTCTCCGGCTTTAGTATACGGAATTTCAAATTCACAGTATATTTTCTCCTGAAAAAGCTTACTTTGAATTTTATTTTTTAAATTTTCAAGTCCGAATCCGGTTTTTGCCGATACAAAGACAGTGTCATTCTGAAATTCGCTTTTTATAACGTCGGCATCGATTTTGTCGGATTTATTATAAACCGTAATCACATCCGATTTGGCGCCCAACAAATTTAAAGTATTGAGCGTAACCTGCCGGTTTGATTCACATTCCGGACTGGAAGCGTCACATACGTTTATGATCAGATCGGCATGCACAGTCTCTTCAAGGGTAGATTTGAAAGCGGCTATAAGATCAGTAGGAATATTCCTGATAAATCCTACGGTATCGACAAGTATCACATGTGTGCCGTTTCCGAGATCGAGTTTTCGCGAGAAAGGATCAAGCGTGGCAAACAACCTGTCCGCTACCAGAACATCAGAGCTTGTAAGTGCGTTTAACAACGAAGATTTGCCGGCATTGGTATAACCTACGAGGACAACAGTATAAACATCTGATTTTTCCCGTTGCTTATGAAGTTCTTTTCTGTGCTTTTCAAGCAGCTTGATTTTTTCATTCAGAAGACGGATTCGATTTTTGATGTACCTTTTATCTGTTTCCAATTTCGTTTCACCCGGACCTCTTGTACCGATGCCGCCGCCTTGTCTGGACAGGTTGTCATTTAAACCCGATAATCGCGGGTAAAAATATTTGAGCTGGGCGAGTTCGACTTGCAGTTTGCCTTCGGCAGTTTTGGCGTGTAAAGCGAAAATATCGAGTATCAGGGCAGTGCGGTCAATAATGCGACAGTTCTTTACTTCTCTTTCTATATTGCGCAGCTGTACGGGAGTAAGATTGTTTTCAAAAACAATTAAATCTATATCAAGCGATTCTGAAAGTAATGCAAGTTCTTTCAGCTTACCGGATCCGAACAGCGTCGCCTGATCAGGGACACTTCTGTTTTGGATAAATACATCCGCAGTCTCTCCGCCGGCAGTATCTACAAGCCCTTTGAGCTCATTTAATACGGCATCTTTGTCTATTCTGCCGTCGACAACGACCCATGCAAGCAAAACGCGCTGCCTTTTGTCAGACATAATATCAGAGGTATCAAAAAGTTTGCTTTCCTTCATTTTTCAGTATCCTCATCATCCCGACTTTTTTTGTGCAACGTTACTTTTGTCGCCGCAGAGCGCCTGATATCGTCAGATATGGCAGCATAATGCCGTTTAGTGGTGTTTACGTCTTTATGACCCAACACGTCTGCTACAAGATATATGTCTCCGGTTTCGTGATAGAGCTGTGTTCCGTATGTGCTTCTCAGTTTATGAGGAGTGATGTGTTTCAAAGGAGTGGCAATTTTACTGTATTTCTTAACAAGTAACTGAACGGAACGGACTGAAAGTCTTTCATTCGTTTTAGATAAAAACAAGGCATGCTGAGTTTTGGGAATGCTTTTATCCGATAACCTCTGATCAATGTACTGCATAAGAGCCTGAGCAACTTCTTCCGAAAAATAAAGCTGAACGCGATTGCCGCCTTTGCGAGTTACAATAAAACTGTTCTCACGGAATGAAATATCTTCAAGATTGAGTCCTACACATTCACTTATACGTATACCTGTTCCCAAAAGCAAGGTAACTATGGCGGTGTCGCGTAAAACAGTTTTGTCGTGAAAGGCTTTCTGATGCGTCGTAAGACCTTTTCCAGATTCTACAATATCTAACAGATCGTTGATCTCATCATCCTGAAGACGAAGGATCTCTTTTTCGTGTAACTTCGGAGTGTCAACATTAGATGCAACATTAGACGTAAGCTTGCCTTTGCGGAAAAAATACTTTAGAAGCGCCCGAACAGCGGCGAGCTTGCGAGCCTTGCCTTTTTCGCCGTTTTTCGTAAGTTTCTTGTTTTTGGTGTCGGCATATGTAGAAATATAGCTGAGAAAAGACTCAACATCAAATGATGTAACTTCATTCAGTTTCGAAATATCAAAATCTTTGACCTTGATCCCGCTGAACTTATCAAGTGTAACAAGATAATTGAAAAACAACCTAAGATCATAGGCATAATTCAGACGCGTCAGCACGGAAGTACGATTCTGGATCCCGACAAAAAATTCTCTGCAGAAAGAAGGAAGACTCTGATCGAGAACAGAGTTGAGTTTGACAGTGTTTTCGTAATCCCTTTCAACAAAAAAGTCGTTATTTTTCATGCCGATGAATTCCGTCTGTACATTTTATTTCGATTTATTTTAACACATCTGTCCGATTTTGTAAAGCATAAGTTCTATAAGTTTGTATAAAAAGGATGTCAGCAGTTTTTTGCAAGAGAAAATATTACGTCGTTTTTTTAAAAAACAGCGTGGAGCAGGGCAAAAACTTCTTAATGTATTTATTCGCAAAACGTCACTTTTGCGAATAAATACACGGAAAATCCGCAAAAAACCAGTTTTATATATAAACCGGAATCGAATCCGCCGTCAACAGACGGTTTGTTCTGGCATTGAATTTTATATATGAACTGAAAATCAAAATTGTCGGCCGATTAAAAAGCCGACAAAATTCTGTTTGATTTTATTGTGACGATAAAAACTGTATTGAAATAATGATAAAAGATTATGTGAGTTATTTCGTCGGAAACTAACAAAATATTCGGAAACTAACAAAATATATTGTCGGCTTCAACAGATACAAGATTGAAATCACGGCCGGTTTCTCTGAATAATCACGCGTAACCCCGTTTTATTGTACCGTTGACAATTATTGATAAGTTGGTGTCTTTTTAAGTGACATTCACTAAACTTTTTGCGCATTCTTCAACTGCGATTTTTATATGTTCGTATGAAAGTCCGCCTTGTATATAGGCTATATAAGGCTCTTTTATCGGCGAATCACAGCTCAGCTCTATTGAAGCGCCTGCCACAAAGCAGCCCGCTGCCATTATAACCTGATTTTCGTATCCGGGCATGTCCCAAGGTTCGGGCGTTACATAGCTGTCGACAGGCGAAGAACGCTGTACGGCTTGTACAAAGGCTATCAGTTTTTCTTTGGAATCAAAACAAATTGAACAAATTATATCGCCGGCATAGTCGTCTTTTTCAGGTTTTGCGAGACAGCCGAAGCTTCGCATGGTTTCTGCAAATAAAAAACATCCTTTAAGTGCCTGAGCTGTTACGTGAGGCGCGTAAAAAAGTCCTTGATAAAAAGATCTGTATCCTGCTTCGTATGATCCCACTTCATTGCCTATCGACGGAGACGTAAGACGATATGAAGCTTGTATGACTGCGGATTTTTTCCCTGCGATATATCCGCCTGTGGGAGCCAGGCCGCCTCCGGCGTTTTTAATCAAGGACCCTGCTATCAAATCTGCACCGACCTCTGTCGGCTCTCTTTTTTCCGTGAATTCTCCGTAGCAATTATCGACGATCAATATTGAATCTGCGGAAATATTTTTTATTTCTTTTATAATACGCTCAATTTCATCGATTGAAAGAGCGTTTCTTGAGGTGTATCCCCGGGAGCGCTGGATAAAAACTGCTTTAGGCTGTCTTTTTTGAATATAATTCAGATAATCTTCCTTTTTGCTTTGGTCAAACACGGTAAATCTGATTTTATAATCTGCTAATGATCCGTTATTTTTGCCGTAAATAACGTCATTGAGTGTATCGTAAGGTTCTCCGGTCACGGATACTGCTTCATCTCCCGGTCTGAGTGCCGAAAACAACGCTATTGTAAGAGCGTGTGTACCCGAAACTATATTCGGCGATACTATTGCTTCTTCTGCGCCCAGCACCCTTGCGTATATCCTGCAAAGAGTATCTCTTCCTATATCGTCGTATCCGTAACCTGTGGTTCCGGCAAAATGTCTTGTTGCAACCTTGTGTTCACGGAAAGCTTCTAATACTTTTTTCTGATTATATAGTGCAATATCATCGATGCTTTTGAACTTATCTTTCAGTGTTTCTTCTGCTTGTGCGATTTTGTATAACACTATGTCTGACATATTATTCTATTTCCTTTTGTTTTTTGTCTAATTCTTTCAGTATTATATCGATATTTTTATCGTCGCCGTTTTCTGTATCCAGAATTATGGGATCAAGTCTTTTAAAAAATGTTTCCTGTCTTTTGGCGTAATGGCGCGTATTGAGCTTGATGTTTTCGATCGCTTCGCTCAGAGTGCATTCTCCTTCAAAGTATGATACGAGTTCCTTATATCCTATGCCTTGCATACTTTGAGAATTTTTATCGATACGTTTGTACAGACCGTATACTTCTTCCGTCAGACCTTTTTTTATCATAAGGTCTACCCTTTCGTTTATACGTTCATAAAGTTTTTCGCGCGGCATTGTCAGCTGAAACAGTACGTATTCAAATTTCGGCTTTCTTTTGACTGAGCCTTCTGATTTCCTTTTACCGGTAGTTTTGAATATTTCCAATGCCCGGATAATTTGCTTGGTATTATTAGGGTGGATTTTTTCTGCGGTTTTGGGATCGGTTTCTTGCAGCATTTTTACCAGCGCGTCTTTCCCGTACGTGCGTAATAAGCTGTCAAGTTCTTTACGGTATTCAAAATCGACGCTGTTGTCAAAGTCGTTCGGGAAAAGCAGCGTTTCTATATAAAAACCGGTACCGCCGCTTATAAAAGGAATTTTATTTTCAGTTTCCAAATCGGAAATTATGCTTTCTGCTTGTTGTGCGTAATCGTAACTGCTGAAATAATCTTCGGGTTCTGCTATATTTATCATATAGTGTTTTGTTTCTGCAAGTTCCTCCGGAGCGGGTTTTGCCGTACCTATATCAAAACCCTTGTATATCTGCATTGAGTCTGCAGATATAACGGGAGTATCGATAATTCTGGAGATCTTCAGTGACAGCCGGCTTTTTCCTACGGCGGTCTGCCCCGTCAAACATAAAAGCATGTTACACAATCCTTTTAAACCATTTTTCAATTTCAGTTTTGCTTACTCTTACCACGATAGGTCTGCCGTGCGGACATTTTAATAACGTGTCTTTTTTCAGAAGTTCGATAAGAGCCTTTATTTCTTCCGAGCTGAGCTGTTCTCCGGCTTTTATGGCGTGGTGACAAGCATTCCTCGCAAGATATTCTCTTGTGAAATTTTCGGTTGCGGTACCGTTATCCATTTCGCTTAAGGTATACTTTATGAATTTTTCAATATCCACTTCTGAAAGAAGCAGAGGAACGCTGTCAATACAAAATTCTTTTGTCCCCAATGATCGTATTTCAAAACCGCATTCCCTGAATATATCAATGTTATTATTTATAAACTCCGATTCGACAGAGTTTACCGAAAAAGTGTAAGGAATAAGCAATGGTTGTACCATGAGCTTATTTTCTTCGTACTGTCGGATAAGTTTATCAAAAAGAAGTCTTTCATGCGCCGCGTGCTGGTCTACAACATATACACAATCGTCTTCCGTACTTTCAAGGATCAGATAAGTATTGAACAGGTTGCCCTTCTGAATAAGTTCTGAAGAAAAAAAGTTTTTTTCTTCAGTTTCTTTTCTGATCAATTTATTTATGATATATTCCGGAGAAGAACGTTTGTCATTGGCGTGAGCGTCAAAAGCAGCGGAAAATTCTGCCGGAAGAATAATATCCTTAGATCGCGTTTTTATTCCTGTTTCGTTTGAATTCGGAACGAATGATTCAAAATCCCGATTTGAGAGGTTGTCCCGGTGTTTGAAAAAAGCTTCGAAATCAGACACAGTATCAGATAATTCCATGTTCTTCACCGGCACCTGTTCTTTGATATCGGCTATTGTCTGTTTTTCCTCGTTTTTCAGCGCGTTTACTATTAACGAATAAAATGCCGAAAATACATCCTTTGATGATGCGAAACGTACATCTAATTTGTTCGGATGAACGTTTACGTCTATTTCGTCATACGGCAGAGTTAAGTAAAGCAGATACATCGGATACTGTCTTGTCATCAGATAAGGTCTGTACGCGGCTTTGATGGCGGTTGAAACCGTATTATTTACAACGTATCTTCCGTTTATGACCAAAGTTTGGTAGGTAGAGTTGCTTTTAAAATAATTCAATGAACTTATGAAACCTTTTATTGAATATTTCTTATAATCAAACCTTACGGGAATACAATTATTGAGAGCCTGAGAGCCGTAGATACAATAAAATGCGTTGTCACTGCCCTTTCCTTGGGAATTATATATGATTTCGTTATCTGCAGTGTATTTTATCGAAATATTCGGATTGGCAAGTATCAGTCTTGTGACAATATTAGTGATCTCGGCTGTTTCTCCCGAAACTTTTTTAAGAAATTTGAGACGTGCGGGAGTGTTATAGAACAAGTCCTGCACTGTTACCGAGGTCCCCGTATTGGAAGCGCACTCCTTTATATCGGACGCTTCACCTCCGGCAATAAAAATTTCGTGACCGGTCGGAGAATCTTCTGTCCGGCTTATCATTGTTACCTTGCTTACTGCGGCTATACTTGCAAGCGCCTCACCTCTGAAACCGAGAGTTCTGATATTATTGAGATCGTTTTCTTCTTTTATTTTGCTTGTTGAGTGCCGTAAAAACGCGACAGGCAGTTCTTCTGCATAAATACCGTTACCGTTGTCAGATACGTTGATATATTTTAAGCCGCCGTCTTTGATCGTAATTTTAATGGATGTTGCTCCGGCGTCAATTGAATTTTCCGTAAGCTCTTTTACTATCGAGGCGGGTCTTTCTATCACTTCCCCCGCCGATATTTTGTTATATATCTCGGATGATAATTGATTTATTTTTCTCATTTTATTTTACTTATTTCCGGAAGTTAACTCTTTGGCTCTGTTTATTATTGCCTTATCTATACCTGCCAGTTCGGCAACTTCGATGCCGAAACTTTTACTTGCCCCTCCCCTTTCTATTTTGTGAAGGAAAACAATCCCGTTTTCGTTCTCGCTTACGGCTACCCTGTAATTGTTTATACCTTCTGTATCCTTTTCCAGTGAGATCAGTTCACTGAAATGCGTCGCAAAAACAGTCTTGGCTCTGATTTTTTCATTTATATATTCTATAATTGCCTGAGCTATACTCAGACCGTCTTGTGTAGAGGTTCCGCGTCCGAGTTCGTCAATTATTATAAGGCTTTTTTTCGTGGCATTTTTGATGATAAACGCGGATTCGATCATTTCCACCATAAACGTGCTTTGGTTCAAAAGAATATCGTCACTTGCGCCTATCCGTGTAAATATTTTATCGGTCACGGGAATTACTGCGGCGTCAGCCGGAACAAAACAGCCTATGTGAGCCATTACCGTTATAAGTGCAATCTGTCTCATATAGGTGCTTTTCCCTGACATATTCGGGCCGGTCAGTATTATGGTGCGGTTTTTTCCGGCGTCTAAATAAGTGTCGTTTGAAATAAAGCTGCCTTCGGTTATATATTCCTCGATAACCGGATGCCGTCCGTTTTTGATGATCAATTCGTCGCTGTCTGTGATCTCGGGCTTAACATATCCGTTTTTTACGGATACACGACTCATACTCAGTATCGCGTCCAATGATGAAAGTATATTTGACAAGCTTTGAAGCCTTGCTATATTTTTAATTACCTGTTTCCTGATATTATCAAATACAGCTTTTTCTCTTGCTCCGAACTTTTCATCTGCCGATAAAAGTTTTTCTTCCAATATTTTCAGCTCTTCGGTAATATATCTTTCCCCTGTGGTAAGGGTTTGTTTTCTTATGTAACCCTGCGGTACCATAGATTTAAACGAATTGGAGATTTCAATATAATATCCGAAAACTTTATTATAAGCTACCTTTAAATTTTTGATGCCGGTCCTGTTTCTTTCTCTTTCTTCGATTTCCTTAAGTAAAGTAACGCTTCCGTGCTTTATTTCATAAAGCTTGTCGAGCTCTTCGTCATAACCGCGTTTGATATATTCTCCGTCTTTCAACAGAGCCGGAGCATTTTCATCTATGGAGTTATCAAGGAGAACGTACAATTCGCTTAAAGGATCGATATTTTTATTTAATTCGTAAAGTCTGTCTTTACCTTCTGTTTCGATGATTTTCTTGATCCTCGGTACAGTGCCGAGTGAAAACTTCAATGCAAGAAGATCTTTGGGCGTTACGGTTCCGTAGGCTGCTTTCCCGCAAATTCTGTCTATGTCTCTTACATTGGATAAGGCTTCGCATAACCCTTCTCTGAGAAGAAAATTGTCAACAAATACTTCCACATATCCGAGTCTTGCGCTTATTGCCTTTTTATTGCTCAAAGGCCGGGATATCCAACTTTTGAGTTTTCGTGCACCCATGGAAGTTTCGGTCCTGTCAAGGAGCCATAACAGGCTTCCCTTTTTTTTCTGTTCTCTGCCGCTTGCGACCAGTTCAAGATTTTTTCTAGTATTGAAATCGAGAGACATGTATTCGTTTTCGGAAACATATTCGATTTTTTCAATATGCGGAAGTTCCCTAAGCTGAGTTTCGTAAAGATATGAAAGCAAAGCTCCCGCTGCCGATACACATTCGGGATGTTCTTCAAGTCCCAGTACTTTTTCACTTGCAACTTTATAATGACCGAGCAGAATTTTCCTTGCTTCGGGAAAATCGAAAGCACTGTCGTAATAGGCTTTCATTTTCGGTATAAAATTACCTATAAAACAATTCAGCTTTTCATTTAGGAACAACGCGTCGGCAGGACATAATATTTCCACAGGCGAAATTGCAGACAGCTTTTCCTGTAATGTGCTGTAATCGGCCGTAAGCGGTATTTCGGCAGTCAGTAACTCTCCGGTCGAAACATCACCCCAGCAAAGAGCTGCCTTTTTTTTCCCGAGATATAAGGCCAGAAGAAAATTGTTTGCCTTTTCATCAAGTATATTGTCTTCTATCACTGTTCCGGGCGTAATTACTCTTACTACATTACGGTCCATCATTTTTTTGTTTGCTTGTTCGCCTTGTTCGCATATTGCAACGTTGCATCCGCTGTTTACAAGCTTCATGATGTAGTTTTCCACTGCATGATAAGGAACTCCGCACATAGGCGCACGCTTACCGTCGCCGCAGTCGCGCGCCGTCAGCACAAGATCAAGTATCTTACTCGCTTTTACAGCGTCATCAAAAAACATTTCATAAAAATCACCGAGACGGTAAAGCAAAATACAGTCTTTATATTTGTCTTTGATGGTAAAATACTGTTTTATCATTGGTGAATATGCCATTTTACACCTCTTTTGTCATTCGTCAATAAGATTTCCCCAAAGCGTTGCTGAATTGTGCTTCGTGATCACTACGTTCACGGTTTTGCCGATAAGCTCCTTATCAGTTACGATATTCACGAGTCTTCCGCTGTCAGTTCTTCCGCAGTACGTCTTTGTACGGTATTTGTCATTAAGCCCTTCTACCAGTATTTTGCATTTTTTTCCGACAAAGTTTTCCGATATTTCTTCTGTTATTTTTCCTTGAAGCGCTTGTAAACGCATTATTCGCTCTCTTTTTACCGGCAAAGGGACCTGATTTTCCATGGCATAGCCGGGAGTGCCCTTTCTCCGGGAATAAATAAAGCTGTATAATCCGGTGAAACGTACTTCTTCGATCAACGACATAGTTTCCTGAAAATCCTCTTCCGTTTCTCCTGCAAACCCCACTAAAGCGTCGCTGCTTATACCTGCATCATTTCCCAAAGTCTCTCTGATATCTCTTATTATGTCAAGATATTTTTCTCTGGTATACTTTCTGTTCATGCTTTTAAGCACTTTGTTGCTTCCGGATTGGAAAGGAAGGTGAATATACTTGCAAATGTTTTCATGAGCTTTCATGACCTCTAATATTTCATGGTTAAAGTCTTTAGGATGGGATGTCATGAATCTTATTCTGAAGTCGCCTTCAATAGAAGCTACCGCATCGAGCAGATCGGCAAAACGCCATCCTTCATCGGGCTCTTTACCGTAAGAATTTACGTTTTGTCCGAGTAAAGTTATTTCTTTGTAACCTTCTTCGATCAATTCCCGGCATTCTTTCAGTATTTCGTCTTTTTTTCTGCTTCTTTCCCTTCCCCTTACATACGGAACTATGCAGTACGTACAAAAGTTATTGCATCCGTAAATAATATTTACCCATGCATTTACTCCGCTTGTCCTGTAAAGCGGAACATTATCGGATATAAGAAAATCTTGTGAAATTTCCACAATACTTTCTTTGGTTTTCAGTTCATCTATTTTTTCTCCAAGCAAATGCAGGTTGCTTGTCCCGAGAATAATGTCTACATGCGGAAAACGGGATCTTATTTTCTTGCCGACATTCTCTTGCTGCGTCATACAGCCGCATATCGCTACGATAAGATCCGGATTATTTTTTTTCAGTCTTTTGGTTTCGCCTATATGACCTAAAATTTTCGCTTCAGCAGATTCACGGATACAGCATGTATTGAAAACTATGATATCAGCCTGAGTAATATTAGAAGCTTCTTCATACCCTTTGTTTTTTAATATACCCGCAATTTTTTCGGATTCATGGACGTTCATTTGACATCCGTATGTGTGAATAAAATACTTTTTCATATTATCCTTTTCTGTTTTTTATTAACATTTCATTATAACAATTTTTATAAAAAAAATCAATCGTTAATAAGGCGGCTTCAAAAAGCGCGGGTTTTTTCCATAAAAATAAAATTCGGAAAATAATTTTCCGTTATTTCATAAGCATTGAATTATTGTCTAATACTATATGTATGAAAAAGTACGGATTTAAACGTTTTATATGTGTTTCGGTTATAATTTCGACAATTTTGTTCACTCTGACGATCGGTATTTTTGCGTATTTTTTGCGCTTCTCTCCCGAAGCGACTCCTCTGAATACGGATTTGCTTCTGAAGGCAGACGCAGGTTTTACACTTCTTGATATATCCGATGAACCTCTTCCCGAACCTGTACCTATCAGAAATGTGCAGAAGGCTTCTCTAAAAAATCTCAACGACTATACGAAAAACGCTTTTATTGCAGTTGAAGACAAACGTTTTTATGAGCATGACGGAATCGATTTATACAGAATTGTCGGAGCTATAAAAAACAATATAATTTCCGGCCGCGTTAAAGAAGGGGCTTCCACCATTACGCAACAGCTTATTAAAAACACCCATTTGACCGGAGATAAAAACGCCTCAAGAAAAATAAACGAGATACGTTTGGCAAGAGAACTTGAAAAGCGTTTCTCAAAAGATGAAATACTCGAGATGTATGTGAATACGATATATTTCGGTAATAATGCTTACGGTATAGAAAATGCGGCAAAAACGTATTTCGGAATAAGCGCCTCGGAGCTTTCCGTATCGCAGTCGGCGCTTCTTGCGGGACTGGTAAAAGCTCCTACGTCTTACGCGCCGAACAATGATCTGAATAAATCCACAAAAAGAAGAAATCTTGTTTTAAAGCTTATGTTCGAACAAGGCTTCATATCGGAAAAGGAATATGAGAAAGCCAGACATGACGTTATAGATGTGACACTGATAGACAAAGACAAGAATTATAGGAAACGCTATATGCATGGCGCTATCCAGGAAGCCTGCGAATTGCTGAATATAACTGAAAAACAGCTTGTCGGAAGTCGGGTGAAAATATACACTTATTATCGTCCTGAAGCGCAGACTGTTCTTGAAAACAGTATATTTTCATGCGGGGTAAAGACTGCAGGAGGAAATTCAGCGCAATGTTCGGGAATCATAGCCGACAACAACAGCCGCGGTATTACGGCGTTCTGCGGTACCGGAAGATATAATCTTTATACTATGAGAAGAAATATCGGCTCCACGGCTAAGCCTTTAGCTGTATATGCACCTGCGATCGAGGAGGGTATAATAACCCCTGCTACACCAGTGAACGACGAATTTACGGATTTCGGAGACTATGCCCCGAGAAATTATGCAGATAAATATTACGGATGGATATCCATGCGTTCAGCAGTGGCAAAAAGTCTGAATTGTCCTGCAGTAAAGACTCTTAATGCCCTGACGCCGGCAAAAGCTCGTGAATACCTGACAAAAAACGGCTTTTCTCTGCATGAGAACGATTCAAATTTATCAATGGCTCTCGGAGCGTTCACAAACGGAGTCACATTAAAGGAGTTGGTCGGCGGATATGTCACTTTAGCGGCTCAGGGAGAATATTCGCCGCTTCGTTTTATAAGGAAAATAGAAACCGAAAAAGGCGACATCCTTTATGAACATAAGGCAGTTTGCAAAAGAGTTTTCAGTAAGGAAACGGCTTTTTTGATGACGGATATGTTGAAATCCGTTGTTACCGACGGAACAGCTAAAAAATTGAAGAGCTATTTCGATATAGCCGCTAAAACAGGAACTTCGGGCCTGCAATCGAGTAAAAACAATACCGATGCGATAGTCGTATCTTATACTGTAAAAGATACTGTTGCGGTTTGGTACGGCGGTTATGACGATGACCCTTTGCCAAGCGATATTACGGGAGGAGGTGCCCCGGCAGAAACTGCAAAAAAAATATATGATTTACTATACAAATCACCGCCTCCCGATTTTCAGAAGCCGGAAGGGATCGTCAGAGTGTACGTGGATAGCGAGGAATTTGAAAAACGTCATGTAGTATTTCGTGCCGAAGAGGGAAATAAAAATGCTTTTGCAGAGTATTTTTCCGCAAAGAATCTTCCTGAAAAAAAGCAGACGGCGGTACCCGAAATATTTAAGGATTTTACAGTCGTTTTAAACGATAAAGGATATCCGATAATAAAGGCTTCGGTACAAAATCCCGTTGATTTGTATAGGATCGACAGTTCCGGCAAAGAGGTCTTTATTACCTCTTTTCTTCCGGAGAAAATCAATTATACCGATAAAAGCGCAAAAAGAAACAGTTTATGCTCATATTATCTGATAGATCCGAAAAGTAAAGAAAAAAGTCAGGTCATAAGTATAAAAGTTCCGCCCTCACCCGTGGATTCCGATTGGTGGAAATGGATATATAAGCTGTTCGAATGATGTCTGTTATAAGCCGGCTTTACTCAGGAAATTATCAAACAATGCCGTATTAAAAAATCTCCGCACCGTATCAGGCTCTTAAAGTGCGGAGATTTGTATATTTTTATTACAGACGGATTTTAATGGTTTCCAATGTCGAAAGAGCGTTTTTTACGAGAGTGTCTGCATCAAGAGAGGCTTCGGCTTTTTCAACTGATCGAAGAGTCGGTCTTGTAACGGGATTTTTCGGCAGAAAAACTGTACAACAGTCTTCATATGGTTCGATAGAAATATTAAAGGTATCGATATGTCTGGCGATCGTCACTATTTCTTCCTTGTCAAAGCCTATAAGAGGTCTGAGCACAGGCAAATGAGTACATGCGTTTGAGGATGTCAGACTTTCTATTGTCTGACTCGCTACCTGACCCAAGCTTTCTCCGGTTATAATCGCCTTACAATCGAATTTTTCGGCAACGATCGTTGCAATGCGCATCATAAAACGACGCAGAATCGTTATCATCATTTCTTCAGGACAGTTTTTATGGATTGCTTCCTGAATTTCCGTGACAGAAATCGAATAAAGTTTTAAGTGCATGGCATATTTGCTGACAGTTTCGGCTAATTTGATAACTTTTTCTTTTGCTCTTGAACTGGTATAAGGAAAGCTGTGAAAATGCAATGCCCGTATGAGCATACCTCTTTTCGCCATCATGTAAATGGCGACCGGGCTGTCAATTCCGCCGGAAAGCAACGCAAGTCCTTTTCCGCCTGTGCCTACGGGCATTCCGTTGACCGCCGGAAGGACTGAAGAGTAAATAAATGTATTTCCCGTATCTCTTATGTCGATATAAACGGTATTTTCCGGGCTGTGGAGATCGACCTTGAGGTCAGGAAATTTCTCTATTATCCTTGCCCCTATTTCTCCGGCAAAATCCGGTGATCTGACGGGGAATTTTTTATCTGCTCTGTTGCATTCTACTCGAAAAGTCCCCGATCTGGGAGCTATATCCAGGACCGCTTCGAAAATACGGGAAGTAAGAGTTTCAGGATCACGGCTTTCATCGGAAGGATACGTCGCAATTTCCGATCCCATGCTCAATGAATGGACTCCGAAAACGCATCTTGCTGCTTCTGCAATATTTTTTTCCTTATCCTCGTCGTATCCTGAAATAACGTACCTGCACCCGATTTTTTTGACTTCGCATTTAAATTCTTTCAAAGCCGTTTTTAAATTCATTGAAAGAGCATGTTCGAAAAAACCTCTGTTATTTCCTTTAAGATGGATCTCGGAATATCTGATGATTATAATTTTCTGCATTATTTTTCCCTCAAATTAATGATACAATTTTTCAAAGCCTGACCGAGTCCTTTTACGCTTTCGGCAGTATTAAAAGGCGAAAAAGAAATTCGTATCAGCCCTTCATGATAACTGACAGGTAACCCGGCTGCTTTGATGACTCTGTTTGTCCTGTGTTTTGAACTGCAGGCTGAACCGATCCCTACTATATAGCCGTATCGATTTTCAAGCATATGCATTATTACTTCGCTTTTTATTCCTTTAAAAGCAACCGAGTAAATGTTAGGAGCTTCGCCGCATAAAGGGATCATGTCGGGAATATCCGAAAAGGTCGTGGAAAGTTGGTTTTTATACAAAGTATATTTTTCATGCAAAATATTTACTGGTTCAAGCATCTCCACCGCTTTTGCAAATGCGCAAATACCGGCAGTGTTTTCGGTGCCGCTTCGAAGATTGTTTTCTTGTCCGCCGCCGAAAATCAAAGGTGATAAATTGACGTTTCTTTTTGCCCAAAGAGCTCCGACGCCTTTCGGAGCGTGAATTTTATGTGAGCTTACGGTATAAATGTCTATGTCCCAGGCGTCCAGATTCACTGGGATCTTTCCGAATGCCTGTACTCCGTCACAAATCAGGAGTGCGTGCGGGTTTTTGTTTCTGATTATTCCGGCAGCTTTTTTTATGTCGGAGATCCCGCCTGTTTCATTGTTTACATGCATGAACACTCCTGCCGCCGTATTGCCGTCCGCATACTCGGACAATATATCCGTATTTAAAGATCCGTCGCTTTTTAAAGGACAATATCGTATTTCGACGCCTTTGTTTTTTAAGCTCAGGAGCGTATTGTAAATTGCGGGATGTTCACCTTCGGTAGATACTATATTGCAATGCGCACTGCTTTTTATGGATCTAACGGCAAGATTATCCGCTTCCGTGCCGCTTGCCGTGAATATTATATTTCCGCTCGAACCGTTCAGCGCATGTATGATTGTTTTTCTTGCGTCTGTCAGTTTATTAAAAACTTTGGTAGATTCATCGGAAAGAGAGGATGCGTTAAAATATTCGTTTTCGGATATTTCTCCGAAAACCTTCAAGGTCTCGGTAAACGGTTTTGTAGTGGCACAGTTATCAAAATAGTTTTCGTCTTTTATCATGATCAATGTTTCAGCGTAAGTATGGTTACTCCGGATTCTCCTTCTCCGTATTTTCCAAGCCTGAAAGAGGCTATTCTTTTATCTGTTTTGAAATATTTATGCAGTCCGGCACGAAGTGCTCCCGTCCCCATTCCGTGTATTATCCTGACTTCGTCATATTTCTCTGCAATGGCTCTGTCTATAAAAGGATCGACTTCGATGATTGCTTCATCAACGTTTTTACCGAGCAGATTTATCTCTTTGGGTACAGCAACGGTTTTTATGAGTATATTGCTTTTAACTGATACTTTTTCGGGTGCTTTCTGTTGATCGTCGATACAGGTATATAGATCGCCCGGTTTTAAGTATGAGGTGATTTTACCGATTTTTACGGTCACCTGATCTCCCTTTTTTATATCTGCGACGACTCCAGTACTTTTTAAAGGCAAAACATAAACCTTATCGCCGGGTTTGAGCTTTTTAATGTCCACGGCCGGGCCGTGAAGCATTTCTTCGTTTTCTTTTTCGATGTCTTTTTCGATATCGTATTTCAGTTCTCCTATTTTTTTGGCTGTGGCACGGGCTTTGAATAATTCGTCGTCACCGCTGAAAGCGGCTTTTTTCTTTATGTCTTTGATTTCTTCTATCAGTTCTTTTGCTTTTTCCTGAGCCGAAATCACAATACGCTTCGCTTCCTGTTTTGAATTAAACAGCAGATTTTCTCTTTCTTTGGCAAGGATCTCGTTTTTCTTTTTGGCTTTTTTCAGTTCCTCGGCAAGTTCATTTCGGATGTTTTCGATTTCCTCATTGGTTTTTTCGTATCTCTGCCTTATGGATTCCGCTTGTCGCAAAACATTTTCAAAACTTATTTTTTCTTCGCTGAGTTTGCTTCGGGCGGCTTCTGTAATTTTCTTATCCAAGCCGAGTCGGGATGCAATTTCAATTGCATTGCTGCTTCCCGGGACTCCGATTATTAATTTATATGTCGGAGCGAAAGTAGAAGGATCGAACTCCATCGAAGCATTTTCTATACCGGGAGTAATAAGCGAATATTCCTTCAATTGCGAATAATGTGTAGTAATTATTGCTTTTGCACCGCTGTCAAGTATAAATTCGGTAATGGCCATAGCAAGGGCAGCTCCTTCGTTGGGCTCTGTCCCCGCACCTATTTCATCTAAGAGTACCAGTGTTCTCGGCGAAAGCTCTTTTACTATTTCTGAAATATTTGTTATATGTCCCGAAAAGGTCGATAAACTTTGTTCTATGCTCTGTTCGTCACCGATATCGCAGAAAATATTATCGAAAACCGAAATCTCACTGTCTCTTGAACATGGCAGCATCAACCCGCATCCCGCCATCAAAACAAATAAGCCCACTGTTTTGAGAGATACGGTCTTTCCTCCTGTATTCGGACCCGTTATAAGCAGTATGTTGTATCCGGAACTGAGACGCACGGATATGGGAACGACTTTGTCTTTCTCTATAAGCGGATGTCTTCCGTTTCGTATATCGATATAACCTTTATCGTTTACGATCGGCATTGTACATCTTGTGTCGTTGGCGTATTTTGCCTTGGAAAAAACAGCGTCGAGATAAGCTAAAATATTTTCGTTTTCTTTCAGTCTGTCGGAAAATTTACTTATTTCAGACGTAAACTCTATTAGAATACGTTCAATTTCATTTTTTTCATCTATATACAGTTCTTTAAGCTTGTTGTTAAGGTTAACTATTGCCATCGGCTCAATAAAAACCGTGGCACCCGACGCAGACTGATCATGTATCAATCCGGGAACATAAGATTTATATTCGGTTTTTACCGGTATTACATACCTTTGCTCTCTTACTGTTATAAGAGAATCCTGCATATATTTGCTGATGGATGACGAATGAAGATAACTGTTGAGCTTTTGTTTTATTTCATCGTTTGTTCTGCGTATTGCTGTACGTATTCTGTATAACTCGTCTGAAGCCCGATCATTCATTTCGTCTTCGCTGATAACGGCAAATTCGATTGATTCTTCTACGCTCCTGTTGCAGTATATCATGGAGGTATATTGCCTTAAAAGAAAGATCTCTTCGTCTTCCACGCCGGAAAAGGCATTACTTACGTAACGCGATGTAGACAATATTCTTTTTACGTATAACAACTCTTTCATAGAAAGTGTTGAAAGTATCTTAGCTTTATCTGCAATTTCTCTTACCGAATCAAAGTTGAAACCGGGCGAAACATTATAAAAATTGATTAGTTTTACAGCTTCGTCAGTTTCGTCAAGAAGCCGCTTGACTTTGTTTGAATCGACTTCGGGAAGCGTTGATAAGATCATGTTTTTAGCCGAAACACTTTGAGAGTACTCGGCTACGTCTTCCAGAACTTTTTTTAATTCAAGTTTTTTTAATGTACTTGTCCTTATCATCACTTAACTCCTTTTTTGAGTCTTCCGTTTGTTCTGCCGCTGACGAGTCCGGAAATTTCGGCATGGTATGTTCCGCTTTCTTCAGAACCTCCGCCGTCTAAATACGCACAGTTGATCAACGAAAAATAACATCTGCCGACCTTCCTTCTGACAATGGCAAATCTGTTTCCCAATTCGTCGACATATTCGAGAAGCCCGCTTGTTGCTTTGCATTCGGCACATTCTTTGTATTTCAATGAAGTCATATACGGACAATGCGATAATGTCATGTCATAAATGTCGCCGCTTAAAAATATATATCCTCCCGGATCGGCTATCTCCGAGCACTCCTTGCGCGTCAGCTCCTGAGAATATATAAAATATTTCATGCCGAATCTTTCCTTAAGCATTTCCACTGTGTGTTTGTTTGCAATATTCAATCCCAATCCGCCTATTACTTCACAATCTGCTTCCTTGCTCAGTTGCAGAGCGTAAACATTGTTTGCAACCACACCTTTGAACCCTTCAAAAGAAAACCATTTCTTTATAACGGCAATATCTTTTTCGCCAGCCAGATAAGGCAGATCAAGGTACCAGCCTCCGACTCTCTTCTTTAATGCCTCAGGTATGTCTTTTTTATTGAAATCCCATGGCTTGTATACTACTATGTCTGAAATATTATTATACAAACTTGAAAAATCACTGTTTTCTGAAAGACATAGTATTTTATTTTTCGGCGTATTGAATTCTCTGCGGCTTTCATGATCGCCGATACAGACGTCCTTATACCCTCTTTGACCGCGATTTTTATTGTAGTTAAAAAGAATATTGTCTGTAAGCTGTTTTATTGCTTCTCTCCGCATGTCGTTGATTGAAGATATCGGTATGAAAACATTTTCGGCAAGTATTTCCGCCTCATCGATAATAAATACTGTGTTGCCGGTTTTTAAGATGGCTTTTCTGATATCAATTTCCGTCGTAGGATGATTTTCGGGTCGCTGACACTGACAGTTGCCGAATACGGTTGCCTTAGAATCTTGTCCGAACAATGTCAAAGAGGCCTTTTGCCCTGCTTCTGCTTTAAAAACAGCTTTCAGATGTATTTTCGGCTGCAGGCTGTTTATCACATCAAGAAGCTTTTTATCGGTTGTGACATTCAGATCATCTCCGGGTTTCGCGACCCCTCTGAAGGATATTACGGCTGAGCCTTTCGGAAAGCTTTCATGCGCAAGGGCGTTTCCGGTTTCCATACCGCCCGAAATTATTTTGTATGCATTGCCCTTTTCAACATTTTCATAAAAGAAAACCTTTATTTTACCGTTATTTACCGACTGCACTTTTCCTGCAGTGTAGCCTTTATGACCTTGTATCTGATCGGAAATAAACTCTGAGGGAGAATTCTCGAATGCATATCCTTCAGTGTAATCTCCGCGGTTAAAAAGCTTTTTCATATCGGTGAGCTTTTGCGTGATCGGATTTTTCTTCAATGCCTCAGAGTATAAAAGCAACGCACCGGCGGCATATTCCGCACGCCGGTTTCTTCCTTCTATTTTAAAAGTCGTTGCACCCGCCTGCAGAAATTCTGAAATTCTCTCAGCCGTACAAAGATCTTTCATTGATAAAAGATACCCTTCTCTGACTTTTTTTCCGTTGAAAAATGCCGTATATTTTTTTCTGCAAGGCTGAGCGCATAATCCGCGGTTACCGCTGTATCCGTCTGCCATGGACGAGAGGTAGCAGTTCCCCGAAGCGCATACGCATATTGCTCCGTGTATGAATACTTCCGTTTTTACGTTTGCTGAGGCTATTGCGCTGATATCTTCCGTCTTTGCCTCGCGTGCTGTTACTACGCCGTCTGCCCCGATATTTTTCATTGCAATAGCGCCGTATTTGTTCATAACGCTCAATTGAGTGCTTGCAAAGATCTCGATGCCGTAATATCTTTTTGCACAATAGTCCAGAAGGCCCGGATCAGTTATGATCAATCCGTCTGCGCCGGAGTCAAAAACGAAATCGGCGGTTTTTTCGGCTTCCGCCATTTCGTTTTCTTTTATCATGGTATTCAATGTCACGTACACTTTTATCCCGAACAGGTGTGCAAAATCGATCCATTCTTTCAGGTTCTGTGTGTTGAAATTTTCGGCTTTCAACCGTGCATTGAATTTATCTGTCCCGAGATACACCGCACCGGCTCCGTATACGGCTGCTTTTTTCAGAGCTTCCGGAGTCCCGGCGGGAGAAAGCAAAGTCGGCTTGATCATCAGCTTCTCAATTTTGCGTTGAATTTATATTCCAGTGCTTTCAGTATCCTTTGTACAGCTTTTTCGATTTCGGCATCAGTGAGGGTTCTTTCGTTATGTCCGAAAGTGATTGAAAATGCTAAACTTTTTGAATTGCCCAAAAGCGCGCCTTTATATATATCAAATAGTTTGACGGATATTACAAGGTCTGAAGCCTTCATTATGGCTTTTTTTATTTCCCCGGCCGGTATTTCATCAGAAACTACAACGGCAAGATCTCGTACACTGGTGGGATATTTTCCGAAAGGCATGTAACTTACATAAGGCTTGCTGTTTTTGAATAATTTATCAAAGTCAAATTCCGCAATGTAAGTATTTTGCTTTACGTCGAAGTTTTCGGCGACAACAGGATGCACTTTCCCCGCGTAACCGATTATGACGCCGTTGGTTATAATTTCTGCTGAGACCCCGGGATGCAGGTATGGGATATTGCTTCTTACGAGTTCGTAATCGATATTGAATCTGTCAAGCAGTGTTTCAACTGTATTCATCAACTCAAAGAAATCGGCATTTTCGGAATACAGACCGATACAAAGCATATTTTTTTCTTCAGGCTGCTTTTTTAAAGGCAGACTTTCGGGAATAAAACACTTTGCTAATTCAAACAGCCTCAGATCGTTATTGCGTCTGCTTAAATTAGTCGCTATGGCAGACAGAAGATTAACGCTGAGTGTTGTCCTCATTACCGCAAGTTCTTCGCTTAACGGATTCAGAAGTCTGATAGTTTTTCTGATACAGCTGTCTTCTTCCAAAAGCAGTTTTTCATAGCTTGTTGCATTGCCGAAAGAGTATGTTCTCATTTCCATGTAACCATTTCCGATCAGGATGTTTTTTGCTTTCAGTGATGCGTTCTGATATTCGGTGCGACCTCCCGCGGTTACGCTGACATCCTTAAGCAGCGTGGAATGTATATTGTCGTATCCGTGCAAACGTATCAGTTCTTCGATTATATCGCAGTCTTTCCGCAGATCTTCACGATATTCGGGAACAATACATCTTATCACTCCGTCCATTATTTCGGCTTTTATATCAAGTGAATTAAGTATCCTGACGGCTTCAGATTCCGGAATGGAGATGCCGAGCAATTTTTCTACTCTGCTGAAATCAAAAACGACTTCCTGTTTCGCGGTTTTTTCTCCTGTAGAAATACGTCCTTTTGCGATTTTTCCGCATCCGAGTTTTTCGGTCAGATGAAGAGCACGGCTGAGTGCAAGTTCGGCGGTAAAGGCATCCACGCCTTTTTCGAACCTGGCGGAACTGTCAGAACGCAGTCCGAGTCTGCGGCTGGATCTTCTTATATTTTCCTTAATAAATTTAGCGCTTTCGAAGCATACTGCTTTTGTTGAGGGCTTGATCCCGGAATTTGCTCCGCCCATGATCCCAGCTAATCCTACGGCTCTTTCCTTGTCTGCAATCACAAGATTGTTTTCAGACAGAATATATTCGTTTTCGTCCAGAGGAATGATTTTTTCTCCTTCTTTGGCACGACGGACAATTATTGTCTTGTCTTTTATATCATCCTGATCGAATGCGTGCATAGGTTGACCAAGTTCAAGCAGAACATAGTTCGTGATGTCAACTATATTATTTATTCCTCTGAGTCCTAAAGCATGTAAACGTCTTGTTACCCATAAAGGAGAAGTCTTTACCTTTAAATCAAAAATGGCCTGCATGTTGTAGGCGGGACAAAGATCAGTTGCCTGAACGTCCACTGTTACGAAATCAGAAGTTTTTACAGTTTCGTCTTCTTCATAACCGATATCGGGAAAACGAACGGGTTTGTCCATGACGGCTCCTATCTCTCTCGCTATTCCCCATATACTGTTGCAATCGGGCCTGTTGGGTGTAACGGATATATCCAATACGTAGTCATTGTAACCAAGCACGTCGATCATGGACGTCCCGGGTATTTCATCGGAAGAAAGGATCAGGACACTGTCGCCTGATGCTCCGGGATAAACGTTATCATCGGCGTTTAACTCTTCACCTCCGCAAAACATCCCGTCGCTTTGTACTCCTCTTAGTTCGCCTTTCTTTATTGCTTGCCCTGTAGCTAAAAGAGCACCGTCAAGCGCAACGGGAACAAGATCGTCTTTTTTGAGTTGTACTGCGTTTGTCACGATCTGTATTGTTCCGTTTCCCGCGTCTACTTCGCAAACTCTCAGTCTGTCGGCATTTGGATGCTCTTTGACTGAAAGAATCTTTCCGACAACTACATTCGTGAATGTTTCGGAAAGGTCCGTTATTTCTTCTACTTCAAATCCTGCGGATACAAGTTTATCGCATACCTTTTCAACACTGATATCTATATCGACATAGTCCTTCAACCAACTGAATAAAACCTTCATCTTACGCCTCCCTTATCCTTTGAATTGACGTAAAAAACGTACGTCATTATCATAAAGCAGTTTTATATCGGGAATCCCGTACCTTATCATTGCAAGCCTTTCTATCCCCACGCCGAAAGCAAATCCGCTGTAGATCTGAGGATCTATTCCGCAATTCTCGAGTACGTTGGGATGAACCATCCCTGCTCCCAATACTTCCATCCATCCCGTCCCTTTGCACAGTCTGCAGCCTTTGCCGTGACAACTGTTGCATGTAAGGTCGACTTCTACGCTTGGTTCGGTAAACGGGAAATAGGAAGGCCTGAAACGGACTTTTGTAGTTTCGTCAAATATAGACTTTGCAAGATATTCAAGACATCCTTTAAGGTCGCAAAGCGTTACGCCTTTGTCGACTACAAGTCCTTCTATCTGCGTAAATACCGGCGAATGAGATGAATCGTCATCGCTGCGGTAAACCTTTCCGGGACATATCATTTTTATCGGCGGTTTTTTCCTTTCCATTACTCGTATCTGGTTCGGAGAGGTATGTGTACGGAGCAAAAGATTTTCCGTAAAATAAAATGTATCCTGCATGTCTCTTGCCGGATGATCGTCCGGAGTATTCAATGCTTTGAAATTATAGTAGTCGGTTTCTATTTCCGGACCTTCTTCGACTGTAAATCCCAGTCCGATAAATATATCCGTTATCTTTTCGGCTATGATGCTTATCGGATGAAGACTGCCTTCTGCCGGTTGTTTTACGTTTGCGGTTATATCAATAACCTCATTTTTCAACTGCTTGTCCAATTTATACGCCTTAAGTTTGTTTTCAGCCTGTTCGAATCTGTTTTCAAGCCGCTCTCTCGCCTGGTTTATCAACTGCCCCACCTGAGGCCTTTCAGACGCGGGTATATCTTTCATTGTGCGCAAGATTGAAGTCAGTTTTCCGTTCTTTCCGAGAAAATGGACTTTGGTCTCCTGCAGCTTTTCCTGTTCGGGATCATTTTCGGCTTTCTGTATTTCGGATTCGCATTCTTCAATCAGTTTTTTTATGTCTTCTTTCATATAAACTGCTCCTTGACATTTTTTCATTGAATTATCTATCAATATCTATACCGTGCTATTATAACACACATCAAGGAATTAAATCAAGCAGATTACCGTTGCCGGTGCCAAAAAACAAATATGTATCAGGTACATTTCCGATCAATATGCTTTCGGCTACAAGCACCTGAGTTATCGTATTAACCGTACTTTCCGCAGTGGGGATTATTATGTCGACTTCTGTCATCACGTCCAGATAAATCTTGTGCCTGGTCTGATTTATGCCCGCCTGTTCGAATTCGCTCACAAATCTGCATATCACGGAACCGACAGGCTCTACAAGAATTTTCACCTTCGGCCCTTTACCTGAAAAAAGAGGCGTTCCCGTAAGGGTACCTAAAGGAATATCTATTCCCTGTTCTCCTATAGACGATATGAATTGCTCGCTCATTTTGGCTGTATCATTGGCAAGTTTGTTGATCATGACGGAGTTGGCGGATAGTAATACCGCATCGCCGTCAAGTCCTTTCTCGATGGTTATCAGTTCGCCGTAAGATACGCCGTCAGACATGACGTTGAATATTGCGTCATTTACCGCAGCAGTGACCAGCGAACGTATCCTTGCCTCTGCAAAAGCCACAATTGTCGGAGCAACGGAACGCATTATTATCCATACCAGAATAAATAATGTCAGAAGGATAATGAATGTTATCAATACTGTTTTTGTTATTTTTTTTGGGGGAAAATGTACTTTCATTTTACATTATATGCAAAATTTCATTATTTTTTTCCCGTCTTTTTGTTTTTAATTCCGGCGTAAGTTCCATAAGCCCTTCAGATATTCAGCCTGAATATTTTTTATTTTTTCTTTGTTTTCGGAGAAAATATTATGGCAATCAGGTATCCGAAAAATATGGCCACAGATACTCCTGCGGCTGCAGCTCCTAACCCGCCTTCGAATAATCCGAAAATACCCTTTTCTTGTATTCCCTTATACGCTCCGTCTACAAGTACGCTTCCGAATCCGGATATGGGTACGCTTGCTCCCGCTCCCGCGAATTCTACCAATGGCTTATATAATCCGAATCCTTCTAAAATACAACCCGCGATCAGGAACAGTACCAGAATTTTACCGTTTGTGATACTTGTCCAGTTTATCAATAACTGACCTATTACACAAATTCCTCCGCCTATCAAAAATGCTTTAACAAAATTCCATACCATATTCAATCCTCCGAAGTGATCTCAGTCAGATGTGCTATTACGGGAATAGTTTCTCCCTGAAAGCTGGTCAAGGGAGACATGAGTGCCCCGGTCCCTATCAGAAGCATTCTTTTTATACTTCCTTTGCGCAGCCTGTCCAATAAAGAACTGTTGAAGACTACTGCCGATGCCGCAGCACCGCTGCCGCCCTGATATGTCTGTTGAGATCTGTAATACAAACTGCCGCCGCAGTCCATGTATTCTTCAGATAACGGAAGAGCATGTTTTTTCATAAGATCTCTTAAAATGTCACTTCCGAGATACCCCAGATCTCCGGTGGCTATAACGTCAAAGTCTTCCGGTCCGGCGCCGGTATCGGAAAAGTACTGTAAAAGCGTGTTTACTGCGGCAGGCGCCATTGCTGCTCCCATATTGTTCACGTCGCTTATGCCGAAATCTACCACCCTGCCGAGTGTCGCCGCTTTAATTTTTATTTTTCTTCCGATTGCGGGTCTTTCATTTTCCAACAACGTCGCTCCTGCTCCGGTAACTGTCCATTGACTTACCGGAGAGCGCAATACTCCGAGTTCCAAAGGATATCTGTATTGTCTTTCTGCTGTCGAGAAATGACTTCCCGCAAGACATATCACTCTCGATTTATAGTAGTTGTCTATCATCAGACTTCCGATTATCAAACTTTCGGCAAATGTGGCGCAAGCATTGTAAATACCTGCAAATGAGCATGGCAGTTCCCTGCATGCAAAAGAAGCGGATATGATCTGATTGAGCAGATCTCCGCCTATTACGGTATCGACTTCTTCAATGCTCCTCCCCGACTTTCTTGTAAGGCCCATAAGCGCACGGGAAAAAATAGTCCTTTCGGCTTTTTCAAATGAGCATTCTCCGCATTTGTCGTCTTCAACCGTTTCGTCAAAACGATCATGTAAGCGTCCGGCTTGTTCTTTTGGCCCGGCCAAAGTGTATCCGCATTTGATGTATACATTATCAAAAAACATTGTTTGTCCGAAGTGATTACTCATAGTTACCCCGTTATCAGATATTTTATAAGCGCTACAATTATCGCTACCGATACACCATTTACAATTACCGGTCCGGCAATAAAAAACATTCTGGTACCGATTCCATAAATCAATCCTTCACATTTGTATTCCAACGCTGGAGCTACTACGGCATTGGAAAAACCTGTTATCGGGATAGTTGAACCTGCTCCCGCAAAACATCCTAATTTATCATAAACACCGAATCCGGTGGCCAATGCAGCAAGTATTATCAATAAACTGGACGCAAATCCGGAAGCATCTTCTCTTTTGAATCCGAACCGCACGAAAAGTTCAATTATCGCCTGACCTATCACGCATATTGTTCCGCCAATCACGAATGCCCAGAATATATTTTTAAGGTGACTGGAACGCGGTGAGACTGCATTTACGTATTTTTCGTAATTTTCTTTGTTTACGTGACCAAATTCTTTTCCTTTGTATTCCACGCTGTCAGTATAATCATTCTTTTTCATTTTTAAATCCTTTAACCTTGGCTCCTAAGTAAAAAGCTTCTTTTTCGTCCATGTTCTTTCCGAACTCACGCTTTACGGTTGTTTTCATATATTTATCCCCCCGATATCTTTTGAAAATATTATGAGCAAAAGCGTGAATTTTAATCATAAACTTTTTCTCCGAAAAAAACAGGTTTTCTGATTCAATCCGAAAACCTGCCTCTGATTTTATCGATTATTTTGTTTTCAAGTCTGCTGATCTGTACCTGCGAAACGCCTAATCTCTGCGCTATCTCACTTTGAGTCATATCTCGGTAATAACGTAATAAAATTATTTTTTTTTCCCGTTCGCTCAGTTCCGATATTACAGAACGAAGTATTACCCGATCAATGACGTTGTCTTCTTTTGATCCTTCGCTTAGTTTGTCAATCAGACAGATGCCCTGTTCGTCTTCTTCGGTTCTGTCATAAATAGAACAAGGTTGTTTTCTAGCGTCCAGCGCAAATACGATCTCGATTTTTTCTTCACCGAATTTTTCCGCCAATTCTTCCAAGGTTGGCTCTTTCCCTTCAAGACGAAGCGTTTCTTCGATGTAACGATATATTTTAGCAGACAACGCCTTCGTGGACCTGGATACCTTGATGTAGCCGTCATCTCTCATAAACCGCTTTACTTCGCCGAGGATCATCGGAACTGCATACGTTGAAAAACGTACGCTGAATTCGTCTTTGAAATTCGCTACCGCCTTTAAAAAACCGACAGAGGCTATCTGCATAAGATCTTCATACTCTACGCCTTTCCCGGTATATCGCCGTATTATGCTTTTTATGAGCGGTTTGTTTTCGTTGAGCAAAACGGTCTTCGCTTCGTTGTCGCCGTTTTGCGCAAGCAGAATCAGTTTCATGGTTTCATCATGATCAAGCATCTGTTATACTCGCCTTATCAGTTTTTAAGTACTTTCTGAGCGTTACGGTCGTGCCTTTCCCGAGCTCGGATTCAACCGTCAGTTCATCCATGAAAGTTTCCATAACCGTAAAACCCATTCCGGAGCGCTCTTCTTCGGGTAACGTTGTAAAAAAGGGCTGTCTTGCTCCTTCTATGTCTTTAATGCCTTTACCGTAATCGGTAATCCTTATAATGATCTCGCGTCCCTTTAAAACTGCGGTTATATCTATTATCCCTCCGCGGTATTCGTAACCGTGTACTATACTGTTCGTTACCGCTTCGCTTACAGCCGTCTTAATGTCCCCTATTTCTTCAACTGTCGGATTCAGCCTCGAACAAAACGCCGCTACCGTGCTTCGGGAAAAACTTTCGTTTATGGGAAGCGCCTCAATTTTAAGTTTCATTTCTTCAGATTTCATAAATATTCTCCGTTAGTCCAAAAGTGGAAAAAGTTCGTATAATCCCGACATGGCAAATATTTTGTCTACAGACGGCGATACATTTTTCGTGTACCCGGATATTCCGCGGGCTTTTAATTGCTTATATCTTCCTATTATGACCCCGACTCCGGTACTGTCCATAAATTCAAGCTTTTTTAAGTCAAGTATCAAAGTTTTGAAAGTATGAGTTTTTATGATCTCTTCCATGCTTTCACGTGCTTCCGCTGCAACATATTCATCCAGTTCTCCTTCAAAATGCATGGTAAGCACGCTCCTGTCCCTTGTATAACTTATCTTCATAGCGTTGTCCTCCGCAGCAAAAACATTATAGAATACTATCTTTGTCATAATTTATCGGATTTTACGTTTTTTTCCGTTTTCACGACGTATTATTGACAGTAATGTTTTTATCTAACCGTAAAAAATTTATATGCAGTACCGAAAATCATGAAGCCGAGGAATCAAAAATTTGACACAACTTAATGCTTGTGATAAAATATTTGTCGTGCTTATATCAAGCCGGAATTATTGCGGGTCTGTTTTTTCACTTTACGGTCATTCGTTTATTCCCTCTTATTTTCAGCTTGAGTTTTAAAGCATAGTTTATCTGAAAGCAGAGATTTGTGTGCTTTGAGGAGATTTCGATGAGAAAAATTACAGATAAAAATGAAATCAAAAATTTTTTGTGCGAACACCGGATCGATAATCTGAATATTGCAGGTTATATGCATAACCATCCGGATGAATGCAATATTTGGGTCAATAACGGCGATTCTGTCCGCGGTCTTGTGCTTTACGGAGAAGAAACTAAATATTACATAATAAATTGTTATGACGATGACTTTATAAAAGAAGCCGTGAGAGATATTTTTGACGGCAAAGAGGTATTCTTTTCCGGGGTCAGAAAGGAGCTTGCCGACAAACTTATGCTGCTCGGAAAGTCCCGCAAAAAAACCGATATCGAGGACTCCTGCTATTTGTATTATTATCCTTATAAAAGTGTCGAGGGGCTGAGCAAAAACGTCAGACCGCTTCGTATCGAAGATGCTCCGGTAATAGATTACTTTTATACTTATCGCAGCAGCGGAAGCCTTGACGCCATAAAAAGGGATATACAAAGGCGTCCCGGAGTCGGACTTGAGCTGGATGGTGAGCTTGTTGCCTGGACTCTCGTGCACCCGGATAATTCTAACGGGATTTTGTATGTGAAACCCTTTTTCAGAGGCAGCAATCTCGGAACAGAAGTCGGAAAAGCGCTCACTCAGGCTGTTATCGACAAAGGAGATATCCCGTTTGTACATATCGTCAACGGCAATGATACGAGTGTGCACATCACGGAAAAAATGGGTTTCAGATTCGGTTATAACGTTGTTTGGTTCGAATGTGATTTTTCAAAATAAAATTAAATGTGGTTGTTTGTTCCTGCCGAGGCTTTGTTTGTTGATTTTACTGTTGATACAGCTTTGTGATACAGCAATAAAACGGTTTATTTCATAATGATCATAAAAAAGCGGTTATCATCTGATAACCGCTTTAATACTAAAAATTTTATCTGGGATTGTTTTTGTTGAACTCCTTGGTCCTTAACGTTGCATCAAGGATAGTTTTTCTCATTCTTATATTTTTCGGAGTTATCTCGAGAAGTTCGTCTTCGTTGATAAATTCTATACATTCTTCAAGACTCATTTTTTTCGGAGGAATAAGTCTCAGAGCTTCGTCGCTTCCTGCTGCACGCATATTCGTAACATGTTTCTTCTTACATACATTTACTCTGATGTCGTCTGATTTCGGTGAGACACCTACGATCATGCCTTCATATACCTGTTCGCCGGGCCCGATAAACAAAATACCTCTCTCCTGTGCGTTGAACAGACCGTAAGTTACGGCTTCTCCGGTCTCAAACGCTATAAGACTGCCTGTATTGCGTTTTACGGTGTTGGCTTTAGCTTTTCTGTACCCTGCAAAAAGAGTGTTCATAATGCCTTCGCCTTTGGTGTCGGTAAGAAATTCGTTTTTATAACCGAAAAGGCAGCGTGCGGGAATAAGAAATTCTAATTTATATCTTGAGCCTGTTTGAGTCATTTTCTGGAGCTCACCGTAACGCGCGCCCACTTTTTCCATTATTGCTCCCATACTGCTCTCAGGCACGTCAGTTATAAGACACTCATAAGGCTCACAGATCACGCCGTCTATTGTTTTATACAGGACTTTCGGCATCCCTACCATGAATTCATATCCTTCGCGTCTCATGGTTTCTATGAGAATGGAAAAATGCATCTCCCCTCTTCCCGATACGAGAAATGAATCCGGAGAATCGGTTTCCTGAACTTTCAGCGAAACGTCTTTTAACGTTTCTTTAAACAACCTCGCTCTCAGATGCCTGCTGGTCACGTATTTTCCGTCGCGTCCGGCGAAAGGCCCGTTATTTACCGAAAAACTCATCTGTATGGTCGGCTCTCCGATTTTCACAAATTCGAGAGGCTCTGCGTTGTCTGGCGAACATATCGTATCGCCTATCGTTATCTCCGGTATCCCGGAAAAACATACTATATCTCCTACGGACGCTTGCGGTACATTGATCCTGTTTAGGCCTTCAATCTGAAAAACGTTTGCTATTTTCCCTCTGTACGGTTGTTTATGATTGTAATAGTCGCAGATGGTTACTTCCGAATTTGCTTTGATTACCCCTCTTTCTATTCTTCCTATCCCTATCCTTCCTACATAATCGTTATAATCTATTGCCGAAACAAGCAGCTGAAGACTTTCTTCTTCGTTACCTTCAGGAGGATCGATATATTTTATGATAGTATCAAATAAAGGCGTAAGATTTGTGCCCTTGACTGCAGGGTCGAAAGAAGCCTTGCCTTCCCTCCCGGAACAATATATTATTGGACTGTTCAGATCCTCATCTTTGGCATTGAGCTCAAACAAAAGATCGTAAAATTCGTTTGCTATTTCATTCGTGCGCGCATCTTTTTTGTCTATTTTGTTGACTACAACTATCATCTTGTGCCCGTATTCCATCGCCTTTTGCATAACAAACCTTGTTTGCGGCATCGGACCTTCCGAAGCATCAATCAGTATGAGCACTCCGTTGACCATTTTCAGAACGCGTTCCACTTCACCGGAAAAGTCTGCGTGTCCCGGCGTATCTATTACGTTTATTTTTACTCCGTTATAAACTATTGCAGTATTCTTTGACAGTATGGTGATTCCGCGTTCTCTTTCAAGCGCATTGGAATCCATTACGCAGTCTTCTACATGCTGATTTTCCCTGATTTCGCCCGCCTGTTTTAGCATAGAGTCTATCAACGTAGTTTTGCCGTGGTCTACATGGGCTATTATGGCTATGTTTCTGATATCGTACCTTATCATATAAAATTCCTCACAAATTATTATTATACCACTTGAGAAATACGATGTCAAAAAAAATAAGCGCCTTACTGAAAGCGCTTATGAGCATATTTTATACCGTTCCCCTTTCGGCTTTACTTTAAGGCTTAACTATATCAATCTCGGGCTTTACGTATTCTTTCTCTATAAGAGAAATCACCGGTTGCAAAATTTCAGGATCCGATAATTCTTCGCCTTCCGACAGTATTTTGTACTGTGATTCGTTTTCCGGGGAAAGAGGTTTGTTTTTTCTGTCGTTTTCAAGCTTTTTAAGCATTATTTTCATCATTAATTTGTTTGCGCCCTTAAGTTTTTCCATCGAAAAACCGCCGCGGATAAAGAATACATCACAGTCGGTTATATTGTATTTTTCAATTATTTCTTCTTTCTGACCTCTTGCGTTTTCAAGTATTCCCACGCATACAAGTATTTCTATAGTAAAATATGCCCGTGCAGAAATATATCCCGATACGTCTCCCATCTTTATCCATCCCATATACAGTACGGGATCTTCGTATTTCAGATTTCTTTTAGCTTCTTTCAGATCGTATACGGGCAAACCGGTTTTCTCGGAAATGATTTTTGCATATTTTTCAGTGTGCCCCGCATTCGATGAATAAACTATGGCTTTTACCATACCCCTCTCCTGTTTGAACCTTATCGGCAAAATACTATTTCATTGCCGTCGCTGTCTGCCGTGATCCTTGATCCGAAACCTATACTGCCTTCGATTATCTTCTCGGATAAAACATCTTCTATTTCTTTTTGTAATATACGTTTTATATGTCTTGCGCCGTATTTATCGCTGTACCCTTTTTCTGCTATCAATTGTATTGCCGCGGGGGTGAAGCGAAGTTCGATATTCTCGTTCCTGAGTCTTTTTGAAAGCGATTCGGTAAGTAAACGGGTTATCATTTGCACGTCTTCCATGGTAAGCTTTTCAAATAGTATTATGTCGTCCACTCTGTTTAAAAACTCCGGACTGAAAAAACGCCTCAGCTTTTCTTCTATATCTTCTCTTTCGTATTCTCTGTCGGCAAAATCCGCTCCGAGGTTGGTAGTCATGATTATGACCGTATTTTTAAAATCTATCAGTCTTCCTTTACTGTCTGTGATCCTTCCTTCGTCTAGTATCTGAAGCAGAATATTGAAAATATCCGCGTCCGCTTTTTCCACTTCATCCAGTAAAACTACGGAATAAGGCCTTTTTCTTATTTTTTCCGTCAGATTATTATTCTGATCGTATCCGCTGTATCCCGGAGGTGCGCCTATAAACTTGCTTACGCTGTTTTTGTCCATATATTCGCTCATGTCGACCCTTATCAGTCTGTTTTCGTCACCAAAAAGAACTTCTGCAAGCGCTTTGGCAAGTTCCGTTTTCCCGACGCCTGTTGCGCCTGCAAAAATAAAACTCCCTATCGGTCGCTTCGGATCTTTGAGTCCGGCTCTGTTTCTTCTTATGCACCTCGATACGGCATTCACTGCCCGTCGCTGTCCTATAACTCGTTTTTCAAGGTCTTTTTCAAGGTCAAGCAAATGCATACTCTCGTCTTCGGTAAGTTTCTCAACGGGTATTTTTGTCCACTGCGCCGTTACGGCTGCTATGTCTTCCTCGGTGACCATCGCATTCTTCACTGATTGACTGCTTGAAGCCAAAGCTACTCTGCTGGCTGCTTCATCCATCAGATCAATGGCTTTATCGGGAAGAAATCTTTCTGTTATATATCTTTTCGACAGCTTTACCGCTGCCTCAACGGCTTTATCGGTTATCTTGACTTTATGGTGATTTTCATATCTGTTTCTGATACCGTATAATATCTTTACTGCGTCCTCTTCAGACGGCTCTTCTATCATTACCGGCTGAAACCTTCTTTCGAGTGCGGGATCCTTTTCTATATAACGAGTATACTCCTCCGCCGTTGTGGCGCCGATAACTCTGAGGCTACCGCGCGCAAGCACAGGCTTTAAAATCTCTCCCGCATCCATATTGCCGTCCGCGGTGGCTCCGGCTCCGACTATATTATGGATCTCGTCTATAAACAATATAGTCTTATTGTCCCGAGTTACTTCGTCCATGACGTTTTTCAGCCTTTCCTCGAAATCTCCTCTGTATCTTGTTCCTGCTATCAGACCGGGAAGGTCGAGAGACAATATCCTTGTACCGTAAACAGAATCGGGAACGCTGCCGGATGTTATTACTTGTGCAAGTCCGTCCAATACTGCAGATTTTCCTACTCCCGGTTCCCCTATGAGTATCGGATTATTTTTCGTTCTGCGGCTAAGTATCTGAATTATCCTTTCAATTTCGTTATCCCGGTTAAAAACAGGATCAAGTTTTCCCTGCAAAGCAAGATATGTTATATCTTTACAGTATTTTTCTGCGGCACTCCGGGTATCTTCTTCCTTTACTTTTTCAGCGTGCACAAAACTCTTTTCTTTTATATCGGCGGCAAGTCTGTATTTAAGCGGTTCGGGATTGATCCCGGCGTCAGTGATCATGCGCACGGCATAACAATCGTCCATGTCAAGCAACGCAAGAAGCACGTGCTCAGGATAAACCTTTGATTGTTTCATTCCTTTGGCCAGTTGCTCTGCTGTCTGGAATACTTTTTCGACTCTCGGCGTGTATTGCGAAACGTAATAATCTTCATCGGGATCGGCAAAAAATATAACATTCTCATTTATCCCCGCCTCACGAAGACGACGAGTCGCTCGGCACGGTACGGTAAAATATCCTGCAAGAATATGCTCTGTGCCTATATCGTTATTTTTATTGTTTTTTGCCAAAAGCTGTGAGTTGTTCAGAGCTTTGAGAACTTCTTCAGAATATAAACTTTTTCTGTCCATACTATCTTGTGTACCTTTCCTCGTCAAGGTAAGCTGCTTTATTGTCTGCTATATGAAGCAAAAGTGCAAGCGGATATGAGTAAAACGCTGCCGAAAGTGAATAATCTCCGCCTTTTACGCGTGTATCAAACCCTCCCATGTGCCAGTTTATTGCCATGGCTTCACTACGTGTAAGCTTGATGAATCCGCTGACGATATATACAGATTTTTCACCGTGTCCGTAAGGTAATTCGTCTTCAACAGTATAAAACGTTTTAGGTACCCATTCTCCGTTTTCTTTTACGTTTCTTATTTCTTTTTTATAAAAATTGACTTTGCAGATGTCATGAAGCAGAGCGCACACGGTAATAGTTTCCATTGAATACTTTTCATTGAAATTTTCCCCGTATTCTTCTTTGACTTCTCTTAAAAGTCTGTCAAAAACATTAAGACTGTGCAATACCAGTCCGCCTTCAAAAGCGTTATGAAATTTTGCACTCGCGGGCGCGGTAAAAAAATCCGTACGACTAAGCCAATCAAGCAGTTTTTGGGCTCCTTCCCTTTTGATATATTCGTTGAATATGCTTTTATACCTTTGCTCCGCCGTCATAGTCATTTTGTCTCCTTCTTGTTTTCATCCTGCTCTTTGAGCGTAAGCTTTTTCTTGTTTCCGTTTTCGTCGATTATTATTACGTCGTCAAGCTTTTGCGCGACCTGGCTTTTTATATCGTCTATAAACTCTCTTCTTAAACGATTTTGTTCTTCTTTTTCTTCGTCGGTAAGTTCTCTTTCACGTTGAAGTTGTCTGAGCCGGTTGATCCTTTCTATTTTTTCCTTTTCCATTGTTTCCCTCTGTATAATAAAAGTATACGGTACATTCGATGTTTGCGTTATACAATTTGCGCTTTTTTGACGCGTCACGACCTATGTATTTCTCAAAAGCTTTATTATCCGTAAGTGCCGTGAGAGATGTCCCTGTACAATTTTCTCTGTACATCTTTCCGAAATCTTTGTATAATCCGATCACGCTTTTTGTATCAAGCAATCTTTCTCCGAACGGCAGATTGGTTACTATCGCTTCTCCGCTGCACATGAATCCGCGCATATCGCAACAACGGAATTCAATGTTGTCATATACCCCTGCTCTTTTTGCATGTCTTTTAGCCATTGAAACCATTTCAGGTTCGATATCTGAGGCATAGCAACATTTTATTTTATTATTCAGTATTTCCGCTTGAGCCTTTTCCCTTTCTTTCCGTATGTATCTGCTGTCAAATTTCTGCCATTTTTCAAAAGCAAAACTTCTTTTCAGTCCCGGAGGAATATTCCTTGCCATCAGCGCCGCTTCTATCGGGATTGTCCCGCTTCCGCAAAAAATATCGTTTATCTTTTTTCCGTTATGGGGAGTAAGCATCAGCATCGCGGCTGCAAGCGTTTCTTTTAACGGCGCAGGCGCCGACAGATCCCGATACCCGCGTTTGTGCAAAGCTTCTCCGGATGTGTCTATACTGAGTGTTGCCATATCTTCATATATGGAAAACTCTATAACATATTTTTCTCCGCTTTCTTCAAGCGAATTCAGTCCGTATACTGATGTGAGCCTGTCTGCAACTGCTTTCTTGACAATACTTTGACACGCGGAAACAGCAAAAAGTCTGCTTTTATGACTTTTGCCTTTTATCGTTATCATACCGTCCTGTGGAATGATCTCTTCCCACGGACAGTTTCTTGTGCCTTCATATAATTCGTCAAAATTTTCCGCATTGAATCTTCCGCAGACCAGCATTACTCTTTCGGCCGTCCGAAGATTCATATTCAGTCTTGCAATATCTTCCTTTTGGGCATTAAATATAAATCTGCCGTTTAATGCGGGTATTTCGCCGTATCCGAGGTCTATAAGCTCGCGTTTCGTCACGCTTTCTACGCCTGATGCGCAATTTACCGATATTAGCATGCCTGTTTTCAGATCAGCTCTAAATTCTTTTTAAATACACGCTTGAAATCACCGGCTACATTTGCAGCCTCTTTGAGCTCTAATGAAGCATCTCCGTTAATTTCGGTCTTCATTATGACGCTGTCTCCCAAAACGTCGCAGTTTATTTCCGTTATTGCTCCGGAACGGCTCTTGTCAAAACTCTTGGCTAATTTGAATATGACCGAAAGCTTCTTTGCTATCTCGATATCCTCGTCGCACAAAAGATCACCGAATTTTTCCCAATCGTTTTTATTGACCTCTCCGGTAGGATACATATCGGTTACCAGTGCCGCCATTACCAGATCATGATGAGTGATACCGAAAAGATTACTGTTAAGTATCATATAAGCCGAATGCTTCTGATTCTGATAATATATGAATCTCTTGCCCGCGTCCATCATAAACGCCGTACATCTGAGTATCTTAATATATGCTCTCGGAAATTTGTGAAGTACGCGCAGCTGCTTGAAAAGCTGAATACATAAGTAAAACACCTGTTCACAGTGTGCTCTGTCCTGCTGAAGAAGCTTGACATATGTCATAAGAGAATGTCCTAACACGTCGTTTATAGGCTTCTCTATCGTAAGCGGAACAGCGTAATTAAACATGAACCCTTCTCGCAATCCGCAGCTGCTTGTGATAAATGTTTCAAAACCGCAATGATCGACCAATGCCTTCATAGCTGCAAGCGCACCGGGAAATACGTCTGCACGAAGAGATGAAAGTCCTTTTATCTTCATTTTCTTATCCAGGTTCAAAACGCGCATCTTGTCATATATCCTGATAAGATCGCTCCGCTGCACTTTATAATTGTGGACCATATTTAGAGGATAATTATTTATTTTTATCACTATCCTGCTAAGATTACGAAAACTCCCGCCTACTCCTATCAGCTGTGTATCGGGATCAAGCTCCTTGAGCCATGGCAATGATTCCAGTTGCTCATAGAAAAATTTCTCAATATTTTCTGTAACTTTTTCAGGCGGCAAAGTCGGATCGGCAAATTTCTCCGTAAGCGTCAAAGCTCCGAAAGGAAGTATTGCGACCTGCAATATATTCCTTCTGTTGTAATACACGAACTTCGTGCTTCCTCCGCCGATCTCCATTATGAGTCCTTTAGGAATGTCCATGGAATTTATCACGCCCTGATATACATATGTCGCTTCCTCGGTCTCGCTTAAAACACGGAGCTTGATCCCCGTAACATTATATACCTCCGCAAGAAACGCTTTCTGATTCCTCGCTTGCCTTACGGCCGCAGTCGCCACAGCAAGTATCTTCTCCACCTTATTGACAAGACAGACCTTCTTGTAAGTTTTAAGCACGCTGATCGCTTGTAATACCCTCGTTTGCTTGAGCGAGCCGTCTTTCTCGGTTTCGCCCAGCCGGACCGATTCGCGCATTTCGTCTACAAGTACATAGTATCCGCCTTCAATAACATCATATACCACCAACCTCATTGTGTTGGACCCCATATCGATCAAAGCTATTCTTTCCATTGTAACCTCTTAATGTTTTCTTTTTACATTCATCGTTTTTTCGCCTGAAAAAAACCCTGTCTTTCATCCCAACGAAATCTACAGGGTTATTATAACATATAAAATTTGATTTGTGAATACCCTTTTTGAATTTTTACTTAATTTTGTTGCTCTTCGTTTTCCTTTATGAATGCCTCCAAACATTCCCTGATACACTGCTTAGCCTCTTCGGCTGTATGTATCCTGTCTACCGCCGTCTTCTTGCCTTCCAGTTCTTTATATATAGAGAAAAAATGCATCATCTCCTGTGCCACATGATACGGCAGCTGATCTATCGATGAATAACAGTTATATACCGGATCACTGAACGGGATCGCTATTATTTTATCGTCTTTACTGTTTTGATCTATCATCGTTATCATCCCGATCGGATAACATCTTACAAGTATATTCGTCTCAATGCATTCGCTGCTCAAAACAAGTACATCCAAATGATCCCCGTCGTCGGCTAGCGTACGGGGAATGAGTCCGTAATTAGAAGGATAATGGGTAGAGGTATATAATATCCTGTCCATTATCATGAAACCAGTGGTCTTGTCAAGCTCATATTTCTTTTTGCCGTTTTTGGGTATTTCTATAAGCGCTACAAAATCCTCCGGGGTTATTCTTTCCTTTTCTATTTTATCAATTACCGTTATCATGCAGTTGTGTGTTCTCCGTCAGATTTTTCTCCGTTTTCCCGGTTCCCTTGATACGCTTTATCAGCCTTATGAGCATATATATACCGCTTCCGAATACAAATATGCTTATGAATTGCGATGTCGATAATCCCAGTATAACGCCTCTTTGGTCATCCCTGAAAAATTCTATCGTAAACCTGAAAACCGGGTACGCAAGCAAATAAATCGTCATGAAAATCCCTTCGTATTTGTTTTCACGAATCTGTCCTTTTTCGTTCTTTATAAATCCTTTCCGATATACCGCAAAATACACGGCAATCATCGCACAGAACAATAAAAAATTAAATATCGATTCGAAAAGCTGCGTCGGAACTACTTTCCCCACGCTGCTTCCATAGAAAAATTCTACGCCGTACCATGCATCAGTCTGTTTTCCGTAGCAACAGCCGGCAAAAAAACATCCTATCCTGCCTATAGCGTGGACTATAGGCAAAACAGACGCCGCCAGATCCCCCGAAAGAAAAAACGGAACGCGTTCTTTTTTAGAAAACACGTATAAACCGATCGTTCCGCCGATCACTCCTCCATAGTACATAAGGGAGGAAAATAAATGCCATACCGATTTCCAGAATTTTTCGGAAGACGAAAAATCTATCTCACCTACTCTGAAAAGCAACGAAAATACGTGCGCCCCCAATAAGCCGAATACGGTAAGATATATCAACATCCATATTATTTCGTTTTGAGTAAAACCGAATTTTTTGTACATCAAAATCAGGTATACTGCCGCAACAACTATTGCAAGAAAAATCATAGTACCGTATGCGGGTATACCTTGAATATTCAGAGCGTCTTTGATCGAATCGGGTATCAGATCTTCAAAAAACCATGCATGCATATTGGAATTATACCTTATTTGATAATCCTTGTCAAGAATAAAAAAAGCCGTTGAGAATTTTGTAATTTTTGCATTTTATCGCAAAAAACGCAAATACTGTTATAAAAGAATCGCATCAGCATTTGCCCGGCACGACCGGGAATTTTGATTGCGGTGCTTTATTTACATCTTTCGGAGGCAATTATGAGCGATTTCAGAATGAGCGATCACAATTATTATGATAATGCGGAAACTTCACGTAACAGATGGTTCGATACTTTTGACGAAAATTCCGACGAGGATGATTTCGAGTATTCCGAAAAAAATGTTTGCGATGACGGCTGTTTGAAAAAACGTGAGGTAAAATCGGATAAAACGGATAATAAAACCGTTGACTCTGATATTGAAATAAACAAGACTTCCCGTAAAGACAAAAACAAAAATATCAGAACCGAAAAAAATACGGTGTCCGAAAAAATAAATTATTCTCAGGCAAAAGAAAATGCCAAATGGCATGATGCCTTGACCGTTAGCCCTTACAGTGAAAGCACTTTATGCGTTTTAAACAATATTTTTCAAAACGTAAGTATGGCGGCTGACAGTATCAGAGTAATACTTCCTTATGTCAAGAACAAAAGGTTTCAGCAGCTTCTTGACTCTCAGGCAGACAAGTATACTGAATTTCTGTCGAGAGCCCTGATTCTCGCTGACGAAATGGACTGTGACCTCAATAAAGAACTTAAAATGGGCGAAACTATGGCACGCTTGACTATGAGAATGAAACTCCTTATGAATAATTCCACTTCAGCCATAGCTTCAATGATGATTCAAGGCACTACTATGGGAGTCATCAATATGGGAAAACTCCTTCGACATACAGCCGATATCCGACCTGAAGCACTTGCCCTTGCTCGTGAGGTAATGGAATTTGAAGAAGATAAGATCGAGATACTGAAACATCATCTCTGATTTTCAGCTGTAAGATTTCACTTTGTCTTTATTGACGATTATTACGTTATGAAATTCCATGCAGCCTTTAACGGTAATTATTACGCTGTGAAGTTGTGAACTGACTTTTTATATTTTATATCTGAACATCTGACTTGATCTTTTAAGTGATGATCATGATCTTGTAAAATGATATACGGTCGTTAGTTCTGCCAGATACTCGGATAATTTGTTTACTACAAATGCGGGAGCGATAAGCCTCATATCGCTTCCGAAACTTAAACACCAACCGTAAAACATACGGCTCAACTGTACCACAGCTTTGAATCTGTATTTGTCCTCTCCGACTTTTTCGTATTGAACATTTTCTCCGAATTTATCGGCGACTACATTTATAAGTTTTTTTGTTATTTCTATAATTACTTCTGCGGATTCTCCCGTAAACATATAAAATGCCTGTTTGCGGTGTTCGGTTATTTTAAATTCTTCGTTCTCGGGATATTCTCTGACTTTTTCCGGGAGGATTTCGAGTCTTTGCATCCTGTCTATCCTGTAATTAGTCGGTTTGCTGTGTGAATCGTCAATGCAGATAAGGTAATAGTTGTCGCCGCTTATTACGGTAGAAAGCGGAGATACGGTATATTTTCTTCCGTCTTGTCTGTACTCTTTTTTACCGCCCGGCAGCAAGTTGAAGTACAAAAACTCGATTTTATTCTTTTGAATTATGGCGCGTTGGATTTTGTCGACATTGTAATATATTTCTTCGTTTGAGTGCTTTACCACATTGAATTCGGTGATATTCCTTTTCAGCAGTTCCGCTTTTCTTTCTCCGGCTTGCGACGCGATCTTTTCTGTAAGTTTCCTGGTCTTTTTCTCTGTGACGAACGATGCGGCCTGTACGGAATCCATCAGTATCCTCAGTTCCGCTTCGTCGAAATCTCCGCTGCACATATAATAATAATTCATACTACCCTTCTTATCGCAGAATATTTCGTATCCGTTCCTCTGAAGCATTTCGATATCGTCTTTGATCGTACGTTTATCGCATACTATTCCTTTTTTACGAAGTTTTTCGGATATTTCCGTTGTGGAAAAAGGACAGCTTTCTTCGCTCTCCTTAAGCAATTCAAGCAAAAAAAGTATTCTTTCTTTCATAAAATTGCTTTTCGTCATATATATCCCCTTTCTGTGTATTTTCGATATGATATCAGAAATATTTTCCCCGGTCAAGTCTTTTAGGGAAAACACAAAAATTTTTTCCTTACGCTTTTATTTTGTTTCGACAAAAAATATTTTTTTATTATTTTTTTCATGAAAAATATTTAATATATTTTGCTTGAAAACAGTTTACAAAACTCCCGAAGGTGTGCTAATATATTATTGAACTCGTCGTAAAACATTTTTTTCCGAGCTTTTAACGAAAAATTACCGTGATTATCTTAAAAAGCTGAATTGTGCCGAGCAATTGTTTTATTTTTATACATACTTTCAGGCTTTTTGTATTAAATGATCGGTATTTTGTTTTACGTCACCCCTCCAAACGAAGGATAAAAATTTAAAAAACCGATGATAAAGTTTGCGGATATTTTTTCGCAGGTTTTTTTACCCCGTTTTCGCTTGTAATTTTTGTAGAAAAATATTTTGCTTATATTTTATGCGTCTTTCAGGCGCGATCATATATACTTGGGAGGTATTTTATATGTTGAATATTCTTTTTGCCTTGGATGACAGTGAAAAATCAGAACGACTGATCAAATTTTTCAAAGAAAGCAAAGATATTGATTTTGTCGATGTTTGTCACGATGGAACGTCCGCATCGTATAAACTCGGCGAAAACAAGTATCAAGCCGTCATTATCGATCTGCTATTGCCCGGCTACGACGGCTTTTATCTGCTCAATAAATATGCAAAACCGGTCGGAGCGCCGAAATTTATCGTTATCAGCGGGATCAACCGCGAAGAATTTATCAATAAAGCATTCAGTCTCGGAGCGTCTTATTTCATGATAAATCCTGCAGATCCCGGCGAGGTCATGAAAGCTCTTACGGAACTCGTTTCTTCTTCTCAGGAAAATCTTATCAAGAAAAATCGTCTGCACAGTCTGGACGAACGTGTTTCCACAATCTTTATCAACATAGGAATACCGCCTCATATACTCGGTTATAAATACTTGCGTGACGGAGTCAGGATCGCCGTAGAAAAGCCGTCCATAGTCAATCAGATAACTACTGCTCTCTATCCCGCCATCGCTTTGGCAAATGACACTACTCCGAGCAAAGTAGAAAGAGCGATCAGACACGCCATCGAGGTCGCGTGGAACAGAGGAAAAATGGAAAATATAAATTCTCTTTTCGGCGTCAAAGTTTTCGGCCCGCATCAGCGTCCCACAAACAGTGAATTCATCGCTTTAGTCGCTGACAAAATGCTACTCGAAAATTATTGAAATATTATTTCGTTCTGCTGATCTCCGTTTGTGTTTTTTTGTTTTTATCGAAAATACTCACTGTCTTATATAAAAACTCTTACTGCATTTTTGCAGTAAGAGTTAAATAAAATACTGATGATTACTATGCAGCTTTAAAACTATTTCTAAAAACTGTTTTCGCGGACCATTTTACCGCCGATATATACTTTCTCTACCCCGTTTCCGCAAATATGATAATTAAGGAATGCGGGATCTTCCCATTTCAGAACAAGGAAATCAGCGTATTTTCCTTCCTGAATACTTCCGAACGATTCGGCGTTGCCTACCGCGGCTGCTCCGTTCAAGGTAAGAGAACATATTATCTCTTCAAATGTCATTCCCATATTGAGAGAAGACAAAGCAATAAGAAGCGGAATACTGTCCGAAAAACAACTTCCGGGATTGCAATCCGTGGCGATAGCAACTGCTGCTCCTTTATCGATAAGACGTCTTGCAGGTGCATATTTTTCTTTCAGAGAAAAGGCAGTGATCGGCAAAAGCGTGGCTACGGTCTCTCCGAAAGCCAAAGCCTCAATGCCTTCATCGGAAACGTGTAAAAGATGATCGGTCGACGTGCAGCCGTATCTTACTCCGAAAGCTGTCGTTCCGCCGTCTTCGATTTCATCCGCGTGAATTTTCAGTCCCAAGCCCAATTCTTTCGCACGATCAAAAATTATTGCAGATTCTTCTTTAGAAAAAACATTTTTCTCGCAAAATACGTCACAGTATTTTGCTATCCCCTGTTCTTTGACTGCAGGCAACACTTCTTCGCATATATATCTGATATATCCCGACGGATTATTCTTAAATTCATCCGGCAAGGCGTGCGCTCCCATGTATGTCTTTACGATTCTTAGCGGCGTCATTTCTTCAAGAATCTTCATGGACTGGAGCTGTCTGAGTTCAGTTTCTTTATCTAATCCGTATCCGCTTTTTATTTCCAGAGTGGTTACGCCGTAAGATAAAAGCTCATTCACAAACGGCAGAGTTTTTTCAGCCATTTGTTCGGCGGAAAGCATACGGGTAGCTTGAGTAGTGCTTTTTATGCCTCCACCTGCCTGCATTATTTCCATATAGCTTCTTCCTTCCAGCCTCATCATGAATTCCGATACTCTGTATCCTCCGAATACAAGATGTGTATGACTGTCCGTAAAGCCGGGTATTACCGCCTTGTTCTTCAGGTCGATCTTTTCCGCATCCGGATAAAGCTCGAAAGCTTTATCCCTTTTCCCTGCAAATATAAACTTATCCTTGTCGGTAACAAACGCGCCGTCGGTAATATATCCGATATCGGACATATCCCTGCCCTTTTTTGCCTTATGTCCGTTTACGCATGCCAGCTTGGAAATATTATAATATAATTTCATTATCCTACTTTCTTCTTTATGAGCACTTCAAGTACTTGATCGTGAGAGAAATTCTCGATCTTAAGATAATTACCCGCTTCCTCTATAATATCGTATTCGCTCATCGCGGAGATATCTTCAACCTTTTTGCCTTTACACATCAATGAATATTCCGCACATGCCTTGAGAGCATCGTATGGCACGAGTCCGATTATTTCGCTTCCTATAATGTTGGCTCCGTAACGTTTGCTTTCTGCTCTTATCAGCTCGCAGCTGAAATATAAAGGAGTCTTTGTGTAATCGGTCATATTCATACTGACCTGAGTTATCCCTCTTTCTTTGAGTTCTACCCCCATAGCTTTACAATAACGGAGTCCGCCTCCTATAAACCTGATCTTCTTTGCTGTGGCGGTCGTCTGTGCAATATCGGAACTGTCAAGATTGATGTTGAAAGCCACCAGAGGCATACGTGCTCCTATAGCCGTCGCGCCGGCTGTGGGATGAGGAGCATCGCCGCCGAAATCAGCATGCCATTCCGGCCTTTTCATCTTTTCGCGCAAACCTTCGAATTCTCCTTTCCTGATGTTCGCAAGATTTTCTCTTTCCGGACATGTTGCAGACTTCTCATACAAAAATACCGGTATCTTCAATTCTTCCCAAACGCGTTCTGCTACTTTTTTGCTTACGGCTATGGCTTCTTCCGTGGTAACACCCTTTATGGGAATAAACGGAACTACGTCTGTCGCTCCCATGCGGGGATGCTGACCGCTGTGATGATTTAAATCAATTACGGACTCCGCTGTTTTTATCGCGTTAAATACCGCTTCGGAAAGAGCCTCCGGTTCTCCCACGACTGTAAGTACGGATCTGTTGTGATCGGCGTCGCTGGAGTAGTCAAGCAACACTACTCCTTCCTTGTTTCTGAAGCAATCCGCTATCTTTTCTACTTTTGCCGTATCTCTGCCTTCGCTGAAATTAGGTACGCACTCAAGAATCCTTTCCATCTTTAACTCCTTTTTTCTATCTCTTCCATTATTTTGTCGAAATCTGCTATATTAGGCATTGTCACTCTGCTGTATTCATATTTTTCATTGAATACCTTACAGGTTTCCACACTGCCGGGATTCCTCGCCCAGCTGCGACGTGCCACACCCGCCATAACATCCCATATCATGGCTTTTCTCAGTATATTGTCCACTCTCTCGCTTCCGTCAAGCACCATACCGAACCCGCCGTTTATGGCGTTCCCAATACCGGTACCGCCTCCGTTGTGAAGAGCAACCATGCTCATCCCTCTTGCGGCATTCCCGGCAAAAACCTGTGTGGCCATATCTGCCATTACATTACTTCCGTCTTTTATATTGCTTGTTTCTCTGAACGGAGCGTCCGTACCGCCGCAGTCATGATGATCCCTTCCCAGCATCACGGGCCCTATTTCTTTATTCCTTATCATTTCGTTGAATTTCAAGGCAATTTTCAGTCTGCCTTCCGCGTCCTGATAAAGTATTCTTGCCTGAGTCCCCACAACAAGCTTATTCTTTTCCGCATCGCGGATCCATACATAATTGTCGTAATCCTGAAAACGGCGATCTTTATCTATACATTCCATTGCCGCAATATCCGTTTTATGGAGATCTTCTGCTTTCCCTGACAGACATACCCATCTGAAAGGTCCGTATCCGTAGTCAAAGCAAACCGGTCCGAGTATATCTTCGACGTAACTTGGGAATATAAAGCCGTCAAGGGTATTTTCTCCGTTGCGGGCTATTTCATTTATCCCCGAATCAAATACAGACTTCATAAAGCTGTTGCCGTAATCAAAGAAATACGTCCCTTTATCATGCAGCTTTTTGATAACAGTATAATGAGCATGGAGCGTTTTATTTACCTGCCGTATGAAATTATCTTTGTCGGAAAATAACATCTTTGTGCGTTCTTCAAAACTTATGCCCTGAGGACAGTATCCTCCGTCATACACGGCATGACACGAGGTCTGATCGCTCAGCAAGTCTATGTGTATGTCGTTCTTTTCCGCGTATTCCAATAAATCAACGATATTTCCGTGATAAGCGACAGCTATTCCTTTCTTTTCTTTTTTATACCTATCCGCAAGTGCAAAAGCTTCTTCCTCGCTTTGCGCCACGGTGTCTACCCAGCCTTGGTTTAAACGCGTATCTATCCTGCTGTAATCTACTTCTGCTATTATTCCGACACCGCCCAGAATTTTTATAGCTTTTCCCTGTGCACCGCTCATTCCGCCCAGTCCGGAAGAAACGAAAAGTATTCCGCCCAGATTATCCTCGTTTCTGAGTCCGAGCTTCATCCTCGCAGCATTGAGTATGGTATTGTATGTTCCGTGCACTATCCCCTGAGGCCCTATATACATCCAGCCTCCCGCCGTCATCTGTCCGTAATTCGCTACTCCAAGCGCAGCTGCATGAGCCCAGCTTTTCTGATTATCGTAGCATCCTATCATGAGTGCGTTTGTTATTATCACTCGCGGACTTTCGGATGAACTTTCAAATACTCCCAACGGATGTCCGCTCATTACAACAAGCGTCTGATTCCTTTCAAGATTTTTAAGGTATTCTTTTATCAAAAGATATTGCATCCAATTCTGACATACCTGTCCGGTTTCTCCGTAGGTGACCAGCTCATATGGATACAATGCCACATCAAAATCAAGGTTATTGTCTATCATTACCTGAAAGGCTTTGCCTTCGATACATCTGCCTTCGTATTCGTCTATGCTTTTGCCGTAAATACGGCCTTCGGGACGAAATCTGTATCCGTATACCCTTCCTCTTGTAAGCAATTCTTCGGTAAATTCCGGTATGAGGATATCGTGCCATTCCTTCGGACAATACCTCAGGGCGTTTGCAACTGCAAGCTGCATATCTTTCTTCGATAATTCCGATTGTCTTTTGGGCGCTCTTCTGATCCCTTCCGCAAAAGGCTTGGGTTCGGGCAGACTGCTCAGCTTTATTTCTTTCATTCCAGACCTCCTTCAAAACCTTCTTTAACTATTTCATGACATTTATCTATATATGGAGCGAGAAATTCGTCCTTTTCTAAAAACGGGATCTCTTTTCTTACTCTTTCATACGCTTTCTTTGTTTCTTTTCCGAGCTTCGACGCTCCGCCTCTCAGATCTATTGCCTGACATGCAGTGAATATTTCGATAGCTATAACCCTTTGCGTGTTTTCAAGTATCCTTACAGCTTTCCTGGCTGCCGTCATGCCCATACTCACATGATCTTCCTGGTTTGCACTGCTGGTTATACTGTCAACGCTTGCCGGGTGCGCAAGTACCTTGTTTTCCGAAACCAATGCAGCCGCAACGTACTGAGGAATCATAAACCCGCTGTTCAGCCCTCCTGACGGCGTCAAAAAGGCAGGCAATCCGTTATTGAGCTGCGGATTGACCATCCTCTCTATCCTCCTCTCGGAAATATTGGCAAGCTCCGATACTGCTATCGCGTATATATCCATTGCCATAGCTAAATATTCGCCGTGGAAATTTCCTCCGCTGATCGCCTCTTCTTCGTCTGAAAAGATAAGAGGATTATCCGTTACCGCTCCCATTTCGCGTTCTATTATGTTTTTGACATACCTGAGCGTGTCCAAAGACGCACCGTGTACTTGAGGCGCACACCTCAATGTATACGCATCCTGCACCCTGAGTTCCCCCTGTCTTGTTATGTTTTTGCTCCCGCTGATTTTTTCGGAAACATCTTCCGCTATATCCGCTTGTCCCGTCTGATTCCTGATGATATGAACCTTCTTGTCATATGCATCTATTATTCCTTCTAAGGCTTCCATGGTCAAAGCAAGTGCCGTATCCGCTGAATTGATGAGCTTAAAGGCTTCGTATATGGCCGGAACGGCAAGCGAGTTCATCGCCTGTGTACCGTTTATCAGTGCCAATCCTTCCTTTGCGGAAAGTACGGCAGGCTGTATGCCTGCTTTATTCAAAGCTTCACCGCCTTCCATAAGTCTGCCTTTATAGTACGATCTTCCGGCTCCCACCATTGAAAGCACCATATGCGCCAACGGAGCAAGATCCCCTGAAGCACCTAAACTCCCTTGTGACGGTACGTACGGCGTTACATTCTTATTGAGCATTTCTGTCAGTACGTTTATTGTTTCAATTGTTATACCGCTGTTTCCGCGGCACAGCGCGAATATGCGCAAAAGCATCATCGCTCTTACGTTTTTGATCGGGAACGGCTCCCCTACTCCGCATGCGTGACTCATTATCAGATTGAGCTGCAGCTGTTTTGTGTCTTCTGCGGAAACAGTTACGTCGGAAAATTTACCGAAACCCGTATTGATCCCATATACGGGTTTGCCCTTCTTAACTATTTTCTCCACAAATTTTCTTGCAGTCAGGATCCGGTCAGAGGCCTCCTGCGATATCCGGACTTTTCTTTTTCCCTCTGCAACATCGATTACGTCACGTATAGAAAGTTTGTCGTTTAAAAGTAATGGTTTCATGTCCCGCCCCTCAAATACAATATCGTCAGTTTTAATTATGTCATAAATTATTTCTTATTGCAATGATTTTGAGTAAATTCCTTTCCGAAAATAGCTTTAATCAATTAGCATACTATCTGAGTTACAGCAAAATCTTATTAAAAACTTTCAATTTGAATATAAAAGTATAAAAATGACCGCATTTCTGTTTGCGGTCTTCCATTCGGTTTTCTGTACCGAAAATAAAATCGGTCTGTTCATAACGCTCTTTCCGGACTGACAGAAAGTTATTCGTTAATTATCCTGTTTGTTTTCGAGGTTTTGTAATTTAAATAATTATTCTGTTTTGCTTTCTCGTATTTGATCTTAAGTACTTCTGAAATCTCCTGGATTTTTGCTTATGTACCCGACGACAAGTTCGAAACAAAACTGGTTTCCCTCAGATTTTCAGGTTCGCCTCCACCTATCAATGACGTTATATCGATTATGGTCTGATCTAAATCACATGTTTCAAACTGAAGTAGCAGTTTGTCACCCGCGTCTAGCTTATGGTTACCTTCGCTGTCCATGCGGGCGGTTTGTTTGCTTTCGACAAGCCTTACTATCGTACCTTGCGGCCAGAACAGATCTCCGATAAGTTTCCCTTCTGCAAAAGAACCGTCGGGTATCGTATAATCACACCTGTAGACCTTTGTTTTTTTATTTTTCCTGTAGTCTTTTACCATCCTTTCGAGTATGACGTCGTATATGGATTCTGCTCTGAAACATCTCATCGTCGAATAGGATAAAAATACGGCTATTATTACAAATAATGCGTTATCAAAAGAATGAGTGCTTTCCATAATGAATACTACTGCCGTCAACGGAACCTGCATCGTGCCTGCCATAAACGCCGCTACGGTGATTATTATGACACCTGATGAATATACTGCCGATAATCCCAGTTGTGCCGAAAGAGCCGAAAGCAGTCCGCCCAGAATCGCTCCTATTGACAGTACGGGAATAAAGATCCCTCCGACTGCTCCGCTAGAAGCGGCGAGAGGTACCAACAAAAACTTCACTCCCAATAAAATCAGCATTACCGATACTGAGTATTTCATCTGTATTATACCGTTGATCAGATTACCTCCGTGATGGACAGAATCAGAAAGCAGAAGCGCAAAAATCCCCGATAAAATAAACACTGATACTATCTTTACAAATTCCCAGATCTCTCCCGTCTTTTTAATTGAAAGCTTTCCTATTGCCCCGACTACAGTATTGAACAGGCAGGCGCACAGACCTGCCGCTATTCCGCACATAACAGGCACCCAGATATCGCTGATATTCAATTCGCTCATTTCTCCTAAAGTGAAAAAAGCGTGCGGCTCGCCGAATAGGCCGGAAAGCAATTCGGTGGTGACCGAGGAAAAAACCACTGCGGTCAAAGCCAGCGTTATGAACATTGGCGACATCTTTCTGTTAAGCTCTTCCAATGAAAATAAAAGAGCTGTCAGCGGAGCCTTACACGAAGCGGCAAAACCCGCCCCGGATCCGCAGGTCATAAGATACCTTGAATAAGAAATCTTTACAAAAGGCAGTTTGCTGATTCCACCCCCTATTGTGGTCCCAAGAAAAACGCTCGGCCCTTCTACCCCTAAAGGGACCCCGGCGATCAGGGTCATCAGACTGCCGGCAAAGGTAGCGGCAAACTCCTTCAGCCATTTCATCGGCAACAAGCCTCTTATCACACCCTGACTTCTCGGTATGCCTACGCCTCTTGCGTTTGGAGCTTTTTTTGTTATAAGATATGAAAGCAAAGCCAATACGATCAAACCGATAAATATAACGGGCAATAACCATAAATTCTCAGGTACCGCAGAATATATGTCATACGACAGATTTATGACCAGATCGGCAATATAATGAAAAAGAAAAATCACGCAACCTGTTACAAAGCCCGTAAACCCACCGTATATTACAGTGGGCAGAAATACTCCTTTTATATAGGCTGTATAATTGCGTGATACTTTTTTCATTATATTAAGCGCTCCTTTCGCTGCTTAATATACTGTCATTTCTGTGATCTCCCGTCATTTATATATAATATTCCGAATGTATTGGGACCGCAGTGACTTGTGATCGTGCATCCGGCACTGGTATCATATATCTCTGCAAACGACGTGTGACTTTTTACATAATCATACACTTCTTTCCTGCATTCATCCGAAACCAAAGTATGAGTGATCATTACCCTTGTATAATCAGGATTGTTGTAAGTTTCAAGCGTATCCTTGATATACTTCATAAGACATTTCCTGAATGCCCCGATATACTTTTTGCCTATACCCATTTTCCCGTTATGCACTTCGATAGAAGGCTTGATCTTCAGCATATTGGCTCCGAGCAATGTCAACGATGAACACCTTCCGCCTTTGTGCAGATAATCAAGCTTGTCGATAACAAAAGAAGCCTGTACATATGGAATTCTCTTTTTGATGTCTTCAACGATCTCGGGAGCCGATAAGCCGCTGTTGCGCAGGTCTACGGCGTGCATGACGAGAAGCCCGACAGCTGATGAAAGATTCATAGAGTCTATAACATAGACATTATTGAATCCCTCAGCGGCAGCACAGGCGTTCTGATAAGATACGGACATATCCGAAGAAATATTGAAATGTATTACAGCGTCATATTCCTTGGAATACTCCTCAAATATCTTCTTGAACCTCTCCTGGCTCACTGCAGCAGTTTTCGGCAAAATACCGGTCTTTTCCACAAACTTATATATATCGTCAGGTACACATGTCACCCCGTCTATATATTCATCACTTCCGAAAGTGATATAAAACGGAACAAGCGTAATATCGTTTTCTTTTATATACTCTGGCCACAGATCAACTATACTGTCGGCTGTTATTTTAATTTTCACAAGCACAACCTCCGATTCACTATATTATAGCAAACTATGATATCAAAGTCAACATGTTTAAGCATATAAATGTATTATTGCATTCTATTACCTTTTTTTATGAAAACAGCCTGATACATCGTTGCTATTTGAAGGAAAGCGCTCTCATTGCGTTAAGTATGGCTATCACCGTCACGCCTACGTCGGCAAATACGGCCAGCCACATTATCCACGACAGATCAGCAATTACCGCCAGAATCATTACGCCGGTTTTTACCGCAATGGAAAATATAATATTCTGGTATACGAGCTTCATGGTTTTTTTGCAGATATTTACAGCCGTAATTATGGATGACAGCTTGTCTTGCATAATTACTATATCTGCAGCCTCTATCGCCGAATCACTTCCTATTCCTCCCATAGCTATCCCTACATCGCTGCGACGCAATACGGGAGCGTCGTTGATACCGTCGCCGACAAAAGAAACGGTCCTTTTCTTCGGCTTTTCAACCGATATCAGCTCTTCTATCTTCTCCATCTTTTCTCCGGGTAAAAGCGAAGATTCATAATTTTCTATTCCGGTTTCCGACGCGGTTTCATGAGCCGATTTTTCGTTGTCTCCGGTAAGCATATAAGGAGTTATTCCCAGCGAACGAAGCTGTATTATAAAATCGCGAGCGTCTTCTTTCAAGACGTCGGATATGATTATCCTGCCTGTGTATTCTTTATTGTGCGCCACGTATACCGTCGTGCCGCTCTCGCTTTTTTCAAGGATTTTTATCCCGTTATTCAACATAAACCTTTCGTTCCCGACTATTATCTCCTCGGACCCATTCTTTGCCCTCACACCTTCTCCTGCAGTCTCAAAGATCTCATAGCCTTCGGCTTTTATCTCCCCTGCAGCCTGCCTTATCGAAAGCGCTATCGGATGATTAGACGCACTTTCCGCTATTGCCGCGTACTTTAATATTTCTTCCCTCCTTTGCTCGGGTTCTGTTCTGACTACGGAAAAACTTCCCTTCGTGAGCGTTCCGGTCTTATCAAGCGCCATTACGGATACTTTGCTCAACTGCTCCATATAATTTCCGCCCTTAATAAGTATACCTCTTTTAGACGCGCCTCCTATCCCTCCGAAAAAACTTAAAGGTACACTTATTACCAACGCACACGGACAGGATACTACCAGAAAAGCTAAGGCTTTATGCAGCCAGAATTCCCATCTGCCTGTGATCAACGAAGGTATAACCGCAACTGTAAACGCACACAGTACGACTGCGGGAGTATAATATCTTGCGAATCTGGTTATGAAATTTTCAGCCTTGCTTTTTTTGTCAGATGCGTTTTCGACCAGATCAAGAATTTTGGAAACAGTGGAATCATAAAAACGTTTCAGACATTTTATTTCTATAAGTCCGTTAAGATTTATACAGCCGCTCAGTACCTCGTCTCCGGGCCTTTTCATTACAGGCATGGATTCTCCGGTGAGCGCCGAGGTATTCAAAGAAGTTTCGCCCTTGACTATCACTCCGTCCAGAGGGATCCTTTCGCCCGGTTTTACCAATATTATGTCGCCTGCTTCCACACTTTCTGGATCAACCTCTTCTTCTTTCCCATCCCTTATAACTCTGGCTCTGTCCGGCCTGATATTCATAAGCTCGGCAATAGAGTCACGTGACCTTCCGACCGCGTAACTCTGAAACAGCTCGCCGACCTGATAAAAAAACATCACCGCTACGCCTTCGGTGTACTCCCCGATAAGAAAAGCACCAATTGTCGCAATGGACATAAGAAAATTTTCGTCAAATACCCTTCCCCGGGTTATGCCTCTTAATGCCTTCAGCAATATGTCGTATCCGACAACCAAATATGCCGGTAAAAACATGCACGCTCCCGGTATATTCCGAGGTGACAATACATGATCGACAATCAACGCGAAAACGTACAGTATCAATCCCACCATAAGCCTGATCATGACTTTTTTCCTTGTAGACATACTTTACCTCTTATCTTGCCGTAATCTCACATTCCGGCTCTATTTTTGCGGCTAAAGCATATAAGGTTTTCTCTGCCTGAGAAAAATCTTCGTTTGCATACAAAACCGATATCTTTTGTGTAAGAAAATTCACATTGGCTTCGCGTATCCCGCTGAGTTTATTGAGTTCTCTCTCAAGCCTGGCGGCACAATGAGCACAATCCAGTCCCTTTATTCTGTAATACTTTTGCATATTATCCTCCTTTATTCGGCGATATGCTCTATCGCCATACGGTAAATTTTATAAATATGTTCGTCGTCAAGCGAATAAAATACTTCCTTCCCGCTCCTGCGGCTCTTGACTATCTTTGTCTGTCTAAGTATGCGAAGCTGATGCGATACGGCTGATATGCTCATACTCAACAGTGCAGCTATATCACATACACATAACTCGCCTTCAAATAACGCCGCAATTATCCGCGTCCTCGTCGAGTCACCGAATACTTTGAAAAGCTCCGCTACTTCATATAACGAATCTTCATCGGGCATTCGCTCCCTTACAGCCTCCACGCTGCCTGTATGTACCTTTGTTTCAGTACAAAATTCTTCTTCACGCACTTCGTCGTTTATTTTCATCGTCAACACCTCTTATATTTGAACAGTTGTTCAACTATTTGCATTATACTTCATAATATGTCCGGTGTCAACAGTTTTGACAGTGTTATATAATTTTTATAAAAAAAAACGGATCGGTTGATCCGTTTATGATTTTTGATTTCTTATTCTCCCTTCAGTCGTCTGATTATATCCCATAGCGAAGCTTTTTCTACATCAGACTGCGCTATGACAAATACGCTTGATACTATCTTGCCCGATTCGTCCATGATATAAGCGGTCCCGAGCCTGTCTCCTTTTTTAACGGGAGCTTTTACGGTTTCTGATATTTCGAATTTGACTTCTCCTTCTGTTTCGCCTCTTTTTCCGAACAATCTTAAGTCACTTTCTGCAACGGCTTTTACTTCCCTTTCTTTCCCGCCGCTTACCTTGACTTCACCGAGATCGCTGCCGGCTCCGAGAAGTACCTTGCTTTCATAGTTTGCAAATCCGTAATTGAGCATTGAAGCCGCATCCGCAAAGCGATCCTGACTGCTTTCTCCCGCCATTACGACCGATATGAGCCTCATGCCGTTTTTTACTGCCGTGGCAGCTATACAATGTTTGGATTCGTTTGTATAACCTGTTTTTCCGCCGTCACAACCGTTATACGATCTTATCAGCCTGTTTGTGTTTGTCAGTTGGGTCACTCTCCCTCCGGGGTGAACAAAGTCTTCCATCCAGATTCTTGAATACCTGAAATAGTCTTTATGAGAAAGAAGCTCCCTCATACACAGTGCGACATCATGCGCGGTAGAAAAAGCGTCGGGAGCCGGCAGACCGGTACAATTTGCGTAATTAGTTGAGGTCATTCCGAGTTTCTGAGCTCTTTTGTTCATTTCCGAAACAAATGCTTCGGTGCTTCCCATCAGGTGTTCTGCCATGGCTACGCACGAGTCATTTGCCGAGGCTATTATTATGGACTTTATCAAAGCTTCGGCATTGTAGCTTTTTCCCGCGTCCAGAAACGCCTGCGATCCCCCCGTCGAAGCGGCTTTATTGCTTACGCTGACCATGTCGGTATAATTCAGTTTCCCTTCCTTGATACTGTCAAAAATAATATTCAGCGTCATGATTTTTACCATACTTGCTATAGGCCTTCTGACTTCGGCAGAATTCTTATAGAGTATTTCTCCGCTTTCGTATTCCATAAGCAAAGCGCTTGCGGAATGAGGAGCCAAAGCTTCAGCGTCTGCTTTTTCAGGCATACCTACAGCTATAAATGCACATACGATCAATACGCCGAATAGAAAAACAATATACTTTTTCATATGATGAACCTCTTTTTTCATTTGCTTATAGTATGTGAAAAAAACAACGCGATATTCAGAACTCTTCAGTATTATGACAAAACTCCCGATAATGCCCGGGAGTTCGGATCTTCAGCTTTATTTTTCAGATTAGATCGAAACAAACTTCAGCTTTTAAGTATTATTCTCAGTAGGACGGAGTCTTTTGAGCGCGTTGGCAGACAGTATAAAACTGTATTTTCGGGATCTTTCAGGCACTCGATTTTCGGACGCCTTATTGAAAAGATCCTTATCAGCTCAGTTTCATATAAACATCAGCAATGGCTTCAGTATAAGAACAAGTATAAAAGACAGGATCAGCGATATTGCAAGCAGTACTGCCGCAGAAGCCAAAGCCAGCCATCCCAGTTTTATTGCCCGCTCTTTAAAAACCGAAATATTGCAATTGTCCATTGCGGACACCATCGCACAGCATATTATAAATATCGTCAGAACAACTAACTGAAATACTATGGGTATAAGTATTACGTATATCACTCCGATTATCATGAATTCCTCTATCGCGGTGATCACTGCGGCAATAAAAGCCATCCCCCTGACAAAAGAAATGAAATAAAATACCGGCGTCAGTTTTTTTGCAAGACAACAGATCAAAGCCAGCAATACAAATCTGAACCCGCTGAAAAAAAGCATCATCGCCGCCTGAAAAAAACCTTCTATACCCAGTAAGTCATCCAGACGGCAATAGTCTTCATACATAAGCCATTGTACTGCTCTTATACTCTCCAAAAATACGATTCCGAGTATGACCCCGAGTATGAAACTCGCCGCTACGATAATACAGCGTAACTTATACCTTTCTAGATTTCGCCTGATGTCGGATATAAAATCCGTAATAAAATACCGCGTTTTCATACGGTATTGTATTCGACATATATCGTCAATATTCTTTTATTGAAAAAATCACGTAAATCAATAATCAATCATGCAGCCGTCTTAAGCCTGTTTTCGCTCTCATATGAATTCATAAGCATCCATTCCGCGTATACTCCGTATCCCTTTAACGGGTCATTCACGAATACGTGGGTAACTGCACCTATAAGTTTTCCGTTTTGCACTATGGGACTTCCGCTCATTCCCTGTACTATACCGCCTGTCTGAGATATGAGTCTTTCATCCGTTACCCGTATGACCATTCCTTTATCGTCGGCTTTATTCTGAGCGGCAGCTTTGATGATTTCAATATCGTAAACTTCGGGAGTCGATCCGTTTATCGTAGAATAGATTTGCGCTTTCCCGGGCTTCACTTTAGATGCCTTCTCTACTTCTACTATCGGAAGATATTTGTATACGCTTTCGTCAAGTTCACCGTATACTCCGTACTTATTATTGACGCTTATGCTTCCTATGACCTTGTCGTTGAAACTCCCCCTCAACTCCCCGGCCCTTCCGCGTACTCCCTTCACCACACCGGAAATCACCGCATCATATACACGTCCTCCCGTAATAGAGTATATCTCCCCGTTTTCGGGATTTACTATCGGGTGTCCCAAGCTTCCGAATTTTCCGCTGTTCTCCACATACGTCAATGTCCCTATTCCGCTGCTTCCCTCTTTTGCCCAAAGTCCGAGTTTGTATTTGCCGTCGGTAATATCAAGCGCCGGAATGGCCGATACTTTTATCACCTCTCCCTTCCGCATCAAACGAATGACTAGACTTTTCCCGCCGCTTTTGTTCGCCGCCTCACTCAGAGTCTTTGCGCTGGTTATATTCTCTCCTTCTACTTGCAGAATAACATCCCCGATCCTGATGTCAGCCTCTACGGCAGGCGCACGCAAACCTTGACTCGTCATTATTTCACTGAGACCGATTACCTTGACGCCTCTTGAATTCAGACTCAATCCGAGAGGTATTCCGCCAAGATATACTTTTGCCGATACTTCCGCTTCTCCGCCGAATAAAATGTCTCCGATTTTGTCAACAACGTTATCACTGTGCACAGCTTCCGGGATCCCGGCTGTATCGGACTTTTCCGTAATCGCCGCCATAACGGTACAGCTTTTTGCGTCGTAAGCTTCTGCGCCTTTTCCCGAAATACCGGACAATATTACAGCCAGCAAAACTAAAACCAACAGTATTTTTCTCATCGTCTCGCCTCTCAATGTGGAATACTCTGTTAGTTTTGCTTGTATTTTAAATTATTATGCGCCCGAACTATTTTTCAACCAGCATATTGTATGCTTTATATGCCAATTTTGCGTAATCATTAAAAGACTGCATGGTCGCACCGGAATCTATCCGCATGCTTTCAAGCTCCTTGTCACTGAATGAAAGCTCCTTGCCCTTGTTGAACTCCTTAAGCAACTGCGTCTGTATAAGCTGAATGTTCAGCGCCCACCCTTTCGTGTCTTCTAGCTCAGACGACCAGTATCCCGTACTGCTTTTGCATATCCCTCCGCGATACGAAGCTTCGGCAAGAGCAATATATTTCTTGTCTTCCTTTTTGCCGACCGTCACTCTTCCCTTCAGCAGCGCCCCAACATACCATTTTGCTCCTTCGTCAGTAACTATATAAGAATTCAGACTCTTCCTGACGTCACTTTTATAATCGATCGTGTACCTTTTCGGAGAATATGACTCACCGTTTCCGTCTTTATACTCCAAAGTGTAAAGCGTAAAGTTTTCTCCGTCTACATCGATGTACTTTACATACTCCTCTTCTCCTCCGCCCGATAAAACTATACTCTGCTTCGCGGCATACGCAATTTCGGAATCGGAATAATTTGCCACTTTGAAAAGCGTCGTAGGCATATAATATTCTTCAAATCTTATATAATTTATCTTCCCGGATTCATCGGCGGAAAGAGTCACCTCACCGAGAAATGAACCGCTTACCAATGAGTACGCCGTTACGCTTACGGATGCTTTTTGATCTGCACAGCCGTTTATAAAACAAACACATATCAATATCGTTATAAAAAAAACAGAAAGCTTTTTCATGTTTACCTCCGATTGTCCTTCTCGGATTATTAACTGCAAAAAAGCTTCCTATACTATGAAAAAGTCTGTTATAATTTAAATTATATAATATTATGCGTGTAATATTATTATATTTTTTCCGCTCTCTTCTGCTTTTCGCCCCATTCTATCAGTTCACGGGCATGAAGCAAAGCATAATCGGACCCGCCGCCGGTAAGTCTTGCGATCTCTCTGATTTTGCTTTCATCGTCCAGTAACGTCACTTTGCTTATCGTTTTTCCGTTGTCGACGTATTTTTCGATCAGAAAATTTCTGTCTGATATAGCGGCTATCTGCGGCAGATGAGTTATCACTATGCATTGATGCTCGGATGAAACTCTCATGAGTTTTACTGCCACCATCCGCGCTATATTTCCGCTTATACCCGAATCTATTTCGTCAAATATCATGGTCGGAACTTTTTCCACTTCAGCCGTTATATTTTTTATCGCCAGCATGAATCTGGACATTTCACCGCCCGATATCACTTTTGCCAAAGGCTTCATAGGTTCTCCGACATTTGCGGATAAATAAAACTCAGCTTTATCATATCCGTTCGGATCGCATGTCTCTGAATAACATTCTTCATCCGGTGCTTCTTCAAATACCGCGGCGAATTGCGCTCCTTTTATACCCAGCTCTCCGAGTTCCTTCTCTATCTCATGCGAAAGCCTCGTTGCGGTTTCTTTCCTTTTTTCGCTCAGCTTTCCGCTTATGGCGTACATCTTCCCCGATACCGCCTTTATTACGGAATTCAATTCGGCAACTCTTTCAGATGCGGATGAAAGCATGCTTTTCTTTTCTTCGGCAGCCCTTCTGTATTCGAGTACTTTTTCTATGCTGCCTCCGTATTTCTTCTTCAGACGGTTTATCGCGTCCAGACGTCTTTCGGTTTCTTCCGCTTCGTATTTATCATATTCCGCGGCATCTGCCGTCTGCTCCAATTCGTCGCTGATATCCTCCGCCTCGTATTTCATGCTTTCAAGCCGGCTGAAAACATTCGCCAATGAGCTGTCGTATTTCAGTACGTTCCCTAAGGCCTTTATTACGTTCTGCAAATTCGGCAGTATACCTTCGTTGACGCTTTCTGCCGCAAACAACAGTTCATCCTTGATTTTTCCCGCGTTATTGATTTTTACGAGTTTCTCCTTGAGCTGATCATCTTCACAAGGTTCAGGCGATATGTCGGTTATTTCGTTGATTTGATATTCCAACAGATCTATCGTCCTCATTCTTTCGCTTTCGTCCTCACCGAAAAAAGTCAGCTCTTTCTTTGCTTGTTCAAACTCATTATATAATCGCGTAAGTTGCTCGTGTTCTTTTCCGGCAGCGGTAAAGCCGTCTATCACCGAAAGATGGTTTTCAGGCGAAAATAAATACAGATGTTCGCTTTGACCGAATATATCTACAAGTCTGTGACTCAATTCCTTCAATAATGTCACGCTCGCCGCACGTCCGTTTATACGTACTTCGTTCTTCCCGACCGCATACATTTTCCTTGAAAGTATTATCGTGTTCTCTTCGTTTATATAATTTTCCCTGACATCTGTCGGAAGTTCGTTTTCATTCACGCTGAATATGGCTTCGACGAAAGCATAGTCTTTTCCGTGCTTTATCAACGTTTTGTCCGCTCTTTCGCCGAGCACAAAAGAAAGAGCGTCGACAATTATGGACTTGCCCGCTCCCGTTTCACCGCTCAGACAATTAAGACCGGCCTCAAAAGGTATATCCAGCTTGTCTATCAGAGCAATATTCTCTATGTATAAATTTCTAAGCATAAAACAGCACCTTCGCCGCTTTTACATTTTCGTAAGTCCTACAAGTTTATCCAGAAGAACGTCTACCGCTTCGGCATTCTCAGCTATTATGAGCAATGTGTCGTCTCCCGCTACACTGCCGAGCATTTCCCGGGGATTAAGCTGATCTACAACATTCGCAACTGCGCCCGCGCTTCCAGACAGAGTCTTGATTATCAAAAGATTGTTTACGGGAATGAATGTTATAACGGCTTCTTTGAATACATTGATAAGTTTTACGGGAACTTTTTGCTCTACACTGCTTACCGTTACATACTTATATTCGCCTTTATCGTTCATGGCTTTTATAAGTCCGAGTTCTTTGATATCCCGCGAAACGGTCGCCTGAGTAACTTTAAAACCATGGACCGCCAACTCGCTTGAAAGCTCTTCCTGAGTGGAAATGTTCTTCATTTGAATAAGTTCCAATATTTTTGATTGACGCGTACTTCTGAGCATAATGATAACTCCAACGGTATTTTACGAATCATTTGATCCTGTTTTTTTTATTATACTTTATCAATCCGAAAAAAGCAAGTGTTTATTAAAAATTTAGCTGCATTTATGCAAATTTTATCGCATAAAATTATATTCTATTTAGCTCTTTCAGCATTAAATTCCACTAATTTCCATATTATTCCGTCAATTTTCTCACCTAACGCGGTGAGCGCTTCATAACATTTATTCGTATAATGATATAGCAGTTCTTCAGTCTTTTCTTTCCCGCATACCGCAACAAATGACGGGCCGCCTTCATCCGTCTCCGAAATATCGAGCAGATCGTCTTTAAGCTGAAAAGCCATCCCGAAATCCCCGGCAAACCTCTCCCAAAGCTCCGCTTCCTTCTCTTCAAGATCCTCTTTGACTGCATATGCACTGCCGAGTATTGCTGCGCATATCAGCGCGCACGTCTTCCCTTTGTCAATAATTCCGAGCGTTTCTTCATTGTACACTTTATCTGTAATTTCCATGTATTGTCCGCCTACCATCCCCGAAAAACCCGCACAGCGTGCGATATAACCGCCCGCTTTGAATAGTCCGGGAGTATAATCGCCGAATAAAATTTCAAATGCCAGTGTCAAAAGCCCGTCTCCAGCCAGCAAAGCCTCCGCCTCACCGTAAACTTTATGACAGCTTGGCTTGTTCCTTCTGAAATCGTCATCGTCCATACACGGAAGATCGTCATGGATCAGGGAGTATGCGTGGATCATTTCAAGTGCACATGCTACTTTATCGGATCTTTCGTCTGCAGTTCCGTAATGCTCGGCAACCGCGTAAACCAGAGCAGCCCTGATCCTTTTTCCCCCTCCCATCAGAATATACCTCGCCGATTCCGGTATATCTTTTCTTTTTTCAAGTATACTGTTCAACGCGTTGTCTGCTCTCTGCGTGAACTTCTTTATACCTTCAAGCAATTCTTCACTCATCAAATTTTTCCTCTAAAAATGATATTTTGTCGGCTATGGCTGTCACGGCGCCTTTATGGACTTCGAGAATCTCCAATGCTTTCTCGGATAGTTTCTCAGCCTTCTCAAACAGCTTCACACTCTCTTCCACTGAAACTTCGCCGCTTTCCATTCTTTCCACTATGGCTTCCAGTTCAATAACGATCTCTTCTAACTTTATGCTTTTAGCCATTCTTTACCTCCGTAATGTTCGCCGATAAAACGCCGTCTCCAAGCCGGGCTTCGATATTGTCTCCTTCTTTTACCTGTTTTACGCTGATCACCGGCACTCCTTCCTTCGTCAGCAAGATTCCTGCAGAATATAACGCTTTGAGTCTTTCTTTACGCATCATGATCATATACAGTCTGCTTCTTTCTTGATCTGCCGTTTTCTCGGCAGCTGCCCTTCCCCGAGACAGCATCCTGAATACACGTCTTGTCAACAGGTCCGATATTCGGCGCTGAGAGTAAATACACTTTTTCGCCAAGTAAAAAACCCTGCTCTTTTCACAATCCATTTTATTATTTACGGCTCTCGTCGCCGCATTTAACAGTCCTTTTATGTCAGCCTTGAGTTTCTCGGCATCTACGGTCGCCAATTCGGCTGCAGCCGACGGAGTCGGTGCTCTGAGATCCGCCGCAAAATCGCACAGAGTAAAATCCGTCTCATGCCCCACAGCCGAGATTACGGGATGTACAGATGACGCAACTGCTCTTACCAATCCTTCATCATTAAAACAATTCAGACTTTCATAACTTCCGCCGCCACGACCTATTATAACCGTTCCTATATCGGCTCTGCCATTGAAATAATTTATCCCTTCTTTAAGCTCCGATGCAGCCGTTTCTCCCTGCACAGCAGCAGGATATATCACCAAATCAACGCTTTTGTTCCTTCGTCTCACAACGTTTATTATATCCCTTACCGCAGCGCCCTGAGCTGACGTTATTATCCCGATCCTTTCGGTGTATATATCTATTTTCCGTTTGCGCCCTTCGTCGAATATTCCCTCTCCGGCCAGCTTTTCTTTCAGTGCTATGAAAGCTGCATACAATGCTCCTTCCTTATCTTCCGGTATAAACGTCGATACATAAAAACTCAGTCTGCCGTTTACTGTATAATAAGAAGGCGTACACTCCACGATTACTGTACGCCCGACTGCGGGAATATTTTTATTTTCTAAACAAAAACAATCCGCAGAAGCCGTTTCATCCTTTATCGTGAAATAACAATATCCGCGCACTGTCTTTATCTGAGATACTTCGCCTCTTACCATTAATTTCGAAAGCATGGGTTCGCTGTCGAGTATCCCTTTTATAAGATTGTTCAGTTGTGAAACAGATAGTATCATTATCCGGTCATACCTTTTTCTCTGCCGCCCGAAGCGTATTCTCGATCAGCATGCATACTGTCACCGGACCGCACCCGTTCGGGACAGGCGTAATAAACGACGTTTTAGGGGCAACCTTTTCAAAGTCCACATCTCCCGTCAGTTTCCCGTTTACATAGTTCGTTCCTATATCAAATACGGCAGCGCCTTCCTTTACCATATCTTCACTTACAAAATGAGCCTTTCCGATTGCACATACCAATATATCCGCCTCTTTGCAGACCTCTCTGATATTTTCGGTCTTGCTGTGGCATATCGTGACCGTGGCATCTGCCTTCATGAGCATCATCGCCATCGGCTTACCTACTATATTGCTCCTTCCCAATACTACAGCCCTTTTCCCCTTTGTCTCTATACCTTCGCTCTTTATAATACTCATGACTCCCATAGGAGTGTTCGGTAAAAAAGGATCTCCCGCCCCAAGATAAAGCATCGCAGCCGAATGCTCGGTCACTCCGTCAACATCCTTGTCGGGCGCTATGGCCTGTACTACTTCATTGCTCCTTACATGCGCCGGCAACGGCATCTGTACCAAAATCCCGTCTACATCATTTTCGGAATTCAATCTGTTTATACACGATCTTATTTCTGAAGTCGTTGTGGCTTCGTCCAGTTCTATCAGCCTGACGTTTACTCCCGCTCTTTTGCATACGTCGGCATTTTTTCTGATGTACGACAATGAGGAAGGATCGTTTCCGACTAATACTATCGAAAGCTCAGGCTCTCTTCCGATACTCTGCTTTATACGTGCAGCACGTTCCTTGAGCCCCTCGATATAATCCTTTACATATTCTTTCCCGCTGAATACCTTCATGTCGGCTTCTCCTGTTTCTTTGATTTAAGATAATTGGAAAGTATTCCGTTCACAAATCCGGCACTCTTTTCGCCGGAATATTTTTTTGACAGCTTCACTGCTTCGTCTATCGCCGCTCCTTCGGGAGCCGTTCCTTTGTCTATTTCATACATCGCCAGACAAAGTATTGCCTGCTCTACTTTATTTATCCTTTCGATCTTGTATCCTACAGATAATTCCGATATCTCGTTTAAATATTTTTGTTTATCCTTCCTTACCTCGGTAAACAAATTTCTTGCAAATACTTCGTCTTCTGCTTTCAGTTTACTTTTATCAAAAAATTCGCTTAAATCTTCCGGAGTCCCTTCGTTATCGATAAAATCACCGTATATCAGACAAAAAGCTACCTCTCTGGCGTATGACCTCATTATTTCTCTTCCTCCGAAGTCGGAGATATATACATGCTGGTAAACTCAACGTCCACTACATGCACATTAATATCCTTGATTATAAAATCCGTCATGGATTCGACCATGTTTCTTACCGATTCCTGAACCTTATACGCAACTTCCTTGACCTTTGCAAAATGATATAATTTCAGATATATGTCGATATATACATAATCGCCTACAGTCTCTATCTTGACCCCGTTTTTATAACGTTTGCTGACCTTGCTGGTATTGGGTGAATACTTAACCACCCCTTCGACATCTTCCGCTGCCCGCCTGACTATTGGGTTGAGTATACCGCTGTTATATACCACTTTGCCATTTTCATCAGAACGATCTACAACTTTCATATATATCACCTCTCGGTTGTTGTTTGAATTAATATTATAACACATAAGCCGTTTTTTTACAATCTATTTTTAAGCACTATGTTTATTTAAATGATTTTTTGGCACTTCCTTCCTTGGTTTCAGATCCCCGCTTTCCCTAACGCCCGAAAACTCCTTTCCTTTATCCGATTCTACAAATCTCAATATTAAATAAACCGTAGATGTGCTGAGCATCAACTACGGCATTCTTTTTTATTCTTTATTTCCCTGTACCGCCTTTCCGGTCGGACTATGATTTCGCTCCCTCCTTAACGCCAACTGTCTTTTTCCCGATTATGATCTACGCGCTTATACGGGTATTATTTTAATCATTTCCGGAGCAACATTTGTTTCGGATGCTACAACTCCGTATATCACAGCGGTATCGGAACGGGTAAGATTGTCACATTTTACCATGATGTTTATATTATCCGAATATATTCCCATATTAACTACCACGTCTTCATAACCCTTAGCCTTTATCAGACTTTCAAGTATCAATTCAGTTTCCATAAGTTCTACAAGCTTGAGTTTCTGTTCTATTGCCTCTGCTCTCGCTTCTTCATATTCATCCCCTACAAGCGCAATAACCGCCTCCAGTTCAACTATTTCTTCCGCTCGAGTCTGCTGCCTGTTATTTCTGTAAGTTTCAAAGAAATTACCGCTCGCTACTACGTTATCGTCATTTTGATTGTTGCCAGATCCGGTAAGCAACACATTGAGTACTATGGCTGCCGCAAGCACAAATACCATAGATGAAATAATAATGATTTTCTTAGTTTTTGTCATACTTTACCTCCGTTATTTACTTGCAAAAACCTCTATATTCCCCGGCGACACTTCAATCAAAGCCATTACGGCACGTACTATTGCCAGTTTTACCCCTGTATCAGAAGCGCCCTCCGCTACCACAACTACACCCCTTACTTTCGGGGCTTCCTCTTTTATGAGCAGCGGCTTTCCGGAACTGTATACTATCTCCTCCGATACGGTAGTTACTCCTCCCGACGTTTTGCTCGTTGTCTCGTAAGCATAAACTTTGTTGACGCTGCTTTCATATGTGATCATAACAGAAACCTTGCCCGCTCCTTCTATCCCTGAAAGCACTTTGGCCAGCCGCTTCTCTTCCGCTGCACACCAGCTTTCAAAACTGCCGTCGCTTTCTTCTTCCTTCTCCCCGAAAAACGTAGTCGCAAATATCACGATTACCGCCAAAATCAAAATCAATGCTATGATCATTTCGGGTTTTTTTATCGCTTTGAGCTTTTGTGTCGCCCCTGTTTTACCGGTATCCAACTTCTATCTTCCCTCCGTCTGTTCCAGTTATCTGCGCAACAAGCTTCCTGATAATATCTATATTCGCTTCATTGCCGACTATTACACTTTTTTCCGTTTTTACATAAACCTTGTCTATTATCATGCTTCCGTCTTTGAAACTCGCCTCCAAACTTACGTCACAATAATAACCCTCCTTCTTTAAGTATTCTTCAATACTCGTTTCCATGTTCCGGATCCGCATTTCATTCAATTGGTCGACAAATTCATAGTCTACGCTGACCGCCCCGCTTTCTTCGAAAACTGCAGAAAAATCCACCTCTCCGCCGAGTATCCCGGGCAACGGCATGGCTATGATAAATACGGTCAATATACCGAAAACACTCTTTATATATTTTGCCGTCTCTCCTTCGGGCAACAGAATATCTACTATAAGCGTGATCGCCGCTACCCCGACTATCGATAATATCCAAGCAGAAAAATCCATCTCTTACCCCAAAGTTATTCCGGATGTCATGATTATCAGCGTTACGGTAATAAAAAACATAAATGCCGCCGCTATCATGGAAACGTAAAGTATTGTCATACTTTTAGCCGTACCTGTCAGAAATGTGCTTATCCTTGAGTCGCTTACAGGCTCCGCAAGCGCCCCGACAAGCTTTATCCCTAAACTGAAAACAACAACTTCTATTATCGGCGATATAACGGATATCAGCATCACGCACAGTCCGCCTACCCCTACGGCATTTTTGATCAGCATGCTTCCGGCAAGTATCAAATCGAATCCGTCGGAAATATATCCTCCCAGTATGGGTATATAACTTTTGGCGGCAAACTTCGCAGCTTTGTATGAAATCCCGTCGATAGTTGCCGCAGTTAGCCCCTGAACTGTCAGAAAAGAAGTAAAAAACGTAAAAACCAATCCTATTACCCACACAGAAAGCGATCCGAAAAACGATGAAAGTTTATTCAACCTTACACTCCTCGATAAATTCGACACTACCGCCAGTACAAACGATATCAGGAATAAAGGCAATACCGCAGTTATTATGATTTCCGTCACCCCTCCGGCAAACATCGCTGCAGCAGGTCTGTACACCTTCAGTGTCACATTCCCTCCTATAGCAGTCATAAGAGTCAGCAGCACGGGCATTATAAATTCCGTTATTTTCCTTACGCTCGATATAGCTTCATATGTCCTTTCATACATGCTCGAAACACCTGAAACCGTGATCAATATTATAGCGGAGTAGCACGCATAGAATACTACGTCTGACGTAGTAGTTGAAAAGCTTCCCGATCTTAGCCCGGACACTATCCCCGAAAGAATAGCGATCGCCGCAATTGCCGAGTACATAGGCAGAAATGCCAAAAAATCGGAAAATATCAGTCTCAGTATGTATCCGATGAAGGACGTGCCGTCTACTGCAAAATCCCCGGCTATGATACTCTCCACTTTTGCTTTGAAAGTACTTTCAAAAATCCCGTAGCTTTCAAGTCCTTCTATCAGTTTTTCAATATCCGTAAGATCCAGAGAATCGAGCTGCGAGTCGATAGTTCCGTTGAGCTTGTCTTCTATGTCGTCTTCGGCTGAGGCATGTTCTGCCGACCTTATAAGAGTCATCGCTGCAGATAGGAGAAGTATAATAAGGATCACTATGCACATCTTCTTTCTGTAAGAATTTATCTCTCCGGGACAGCACGGGTTTACTCTTCTCATTTCAGCACCTCCGCTATTACTCCTATTATTCCTTTTATTATCGGAAGAGCCATAAGCATTATAACTATTTTACCGGAAAGCAAAACCTTGTCCCCTATTGACTTATTCCCCGAATCCGTGCATACCGAGGCGGAAAACTCACTTATATAACCGATCCCGATGATTTTCAATATGATTTCGAAAATTTCACTGTCTATACCCGTAAGATCCGCAATTCCGTAAAAAGTGTACACGACCTCAAATAACGAGTCAAGAATAAGGATCATGATCATTATCCCTGCACTTATACTCAGAACAACCGCCAGTTCGGGGTTTGTCTTTTTTATTATAAGTACCGCCATCGCAGAAGTTATTGCTATAATTGCTACTTTTACCAGTTCCATTTTAAAAATCAAACAAATTTCTTATTGTATCGAATAACTGCACTACCATATCTACTACCATTATCAAAACAAGTACCAAAGAAGCTAAGGTAACGAGTGTTGCCATTTCTTCCTTGTCGGATTTTTTCAGTAAAATATTTATGACGGCGGTAATTATTCCGATCGCAGCTATTTTAAATATAATATCTATTCCCATAAAACTCCATAAACCGTTCTTTTCCGCTCTTTCACCAGTGGATCATATAGTCAGCAAACTGAGAAAAACTCCCGCCAGTATTCCGAGTTTAGCAGCCGGCTCGCCTTTTTTCTTAACTTGTTCCTCCGATTCCTTTAAGTGCAGCTCAAAGACTTTTTCGTAATATGTCAGATATTCGCTTTGTCCGAAAACATCAGTTTTACCGAGTCCTTTCAGAAAATCGTCAATCTCGTTCTGTTCTTCATCGCTGAGCGCGTTTGAATTACAAAAATGCTTCGGGATCGGAGATTTCGGAGCTTCAAGATAAAAAGCGTAACCGAATAACGCCTCGTTTATTTCATTGTCGGTTTTTTTGGCACATGAAACTAATGCCTCGGCTAACGGCGGTCTTTCATATCTCATTATCGACGCCAGCATAACACATGTCTTGCAGAGCGACTTGTAAATCTCAGATCTTCGCCTGCATCTCCTTCTTATGGAAAATCCTATGTATCCGCCGGCAGCGGTAAACAATACGCATAAAATTACCTTTATCATAATAACTGGTTTTTCGTCCGGTCCCTTACTTCAACTATCTCCCCGGGCGCACTCCTGTCCTTCAGCAATACGAAATACTCGAAAATTTCGCTCACATCCTCTTTCCCTAAACGATTTTTCACGCTTTCAATACTGTTGCCGTGCGCTGACGCAAATATTACCATTCCCGAAAGTGCAAGCGATTTTATCTCACGGATATCTTCTGAAAAAATTTCGTCTGTAATGACTACATCCGGACTCATTGCCCTTAAAACGTTCTCAAACGCGTATTTTCGAGGACAGTCCGTCACAATGTCGCATCCCATCATATCAAAACCCGGGACCCCGCTTTCCGATGCACAGATCTCCCCCCTTTCATCTACTATCGTTACATTGTATCCTCTTTTACCCATCCTTTGAGCCATGTCTCTTAAAAAAGTAGTTTTTCCCCCGCCGGGAGGTGATATTATCAGAGTAGAGTTACATCTCCAGCCAAGTTCGTCAAGACACAATGAACATCCTTTGACTTCGTGAGGGATCCTTATGTTTATACCTTGCACGTTTTTTACCGTGACTATTTTGTCCCCGTCTCTGACAGTTTCACCGCATACGCCCATACGATATCCGCTGCCGAGGTTTATATACCCTTTTATGATCTCAGCCTGATGAGCGTAAAGTGAATTTTTAACTGCACGGAATAATACAGCTTCAACTTCTTCCCTGTCTGTAACGTGTTTAAGAAATACGCGCTTCCCATTCAAGGTAATGGAAACAGGCTGATTGACTCTCAATCTTATCTCCGTCAGCTTGTACTCGTTGAAAGTGCTTATTTCTCCGGTTATTTGCGATGACAATAATTTCCTGTATAACATACTTATACTTATTACCGCAATAAGAAAAATATCACTGAATAAAATCATTTGTTTTCAGAAATCACAAATAAAAACGGACCTTATAAAAAGGCCCGAAAAACATATCAAATAAAAAATTACTTTTTCTGTTTGAATTTTTTTTCTATCATATTTTGTCCTTTTTCAACAAGTTGTTTAGCGTCGGGGCTAATTTCAAGCATGATAGCACCCATAATCGCACCAAGAGCCAAACCGGCAAAAAATCCGCCTTTCATAATCTCCCTCCTTTGTATTTGTTTTTAGCTTGCGCATAATGAAGAAAATTACACAGTAGTTTATATTACAAATTATGGAAGCCGTTAAATATCCGAATACAGATCATAATTTATGAAGAATAAATAAGATTACAGGTATATCAGCATCAATCGATTTCAAATGTCAGGATAAAGACAAAAAGAAAGCACCCGATAACTCAAGCGCTTTACAATTCAAAACAATCTTATCAAGAAGGATATCAATCAGAACTCTCTGAACGATCAATAACGATTAATATAAAGTAGGATAAACTCCGTTAGCTATATCAAGATTCTCAAGGTTCCATATGGTTTCATCCCAAGCTGAATTCATATAATGATAAGGCGAATTTAATTCTTCAGCTGTCGTTTCATAATACATGCCTTTTTTAATTCCTGATTGATTTTTTCCGATATATTTTTCATTTATTCCTTCAATAGTAAATCCATATCATATAATTACTGATCTTGCGAGGGTATTAAAAATGTCTGACAACTCTTTTTACAATATTATAAATTCACAGTTTAAAGAAGACGAGGACCTTACCTCTCTTATCAATACTACTATCAGTAAGCTTATGCTGGACTTAAGAGTCAATATCGTTATCGCAAATTCCAATGCGTGCGTTTCAGGAGACTATATCTTCGGAAAAGGCTGCAAAATCGTTACATATAACAATATCGCCAACGCTTTGTTTTCTTACGGCTCTTTGAGCGTCGGCAAACTCGCTTTCTATACCGGTGTAAATATCAAAAATATGCACCGCTATCTCAATACTCTCGAAAATGACGGCTATATCAAAAGAAAATATTCTCCGGACGATAAAAAAGTCACCGTAATTTTCCCCACTAAAAAACTTATCAACCTCTATGACAAATATGCCCACGAATCTCGTGCTTTTACTCATAACCTCTATAACTCCCGCCTTTCTCCGGACGAACAGAAACACTTCCTTGAAGTCGCCACCGACCTCCTCAACATCCTTCAAAAACTTGCCCCCAACCCCGAACAGGAAGAAAAAACTTTGTCGTCTATGACCGGTTCAGATGAATTCAACCCCGCAGACGACTATAACTACTTCTATCTCGATGACGACAAAAATGAACCCGATAAAAACTTGTAGACATGCTCCTTCTTTTCTGTTTTTGCCATTCTTTTATCTTGCACTGCCCTTTTATCGGGGCTTTTTTTTACCGTATAGTTTTTTAGCCGCCCTTTAATATCCTCCGCACTGAAATTACTTTGATCTTCCCTTTCAATCTTTTATATTTCTTTTTTAAATTAAAAAGCACGGGAAAATCTTCCCGTGCTTTGTTTTTTCCGTATCAATCGATTTTATTAAACCGTATCCGGCAGCTTATCCGCTTTGCCGAAATTTGTCGTCCTGATACATTCTCTTTATTTGCCGAAATATAATTGCCATATATATGTATCGAATCCTTCAGCTCCGCTTAAATAATACATCTTTATACCTTCTGTTTCTCCTATGCGCCCTCCGAAATTACAGTAATTTAAGTTGTATTCGGCATCATATGAACACTCCAGCACCGGCGCCTCCATCGACATAAATACGTATTGCTTCAGAGACGGAGTCGAATAAAATGCCTTGTCACCTATAACTTTCAGACTTGAAGGTAATATCACCCTCTCTATATACTCGTTGCCGTTAAACGCATTTTTCCCTATTTTCAGTATACCCTCAGGTATGATGTACTCCTTGTCTTGCTTACTGCTCGGATAAGAGATCAGCGTTTTCATGTCTTTGCTGAACATTACTCCGTCTATCACAGTGAAATACGGGTTATCCTCGTCCGCCACTATGTTCACTAAATTAGGACATTCGTTGAACGAGGTTTCCGTATTGAAGTTTTCTATGTTATTGTATACTCTTACCGTTTCAAGAGATGTACAGTAACCAAAAGCCGATTTGCCTAAATTCTTCAGATTTTCCGGAAGTTCAACTTCCTTGAGCGACGTGCAGTATGCAAATGCGTATTCATCGATTTTTTCTATACTGTCTGCAAAATCGATTTCCGTCAGTGCGCTGCATTCATAAAACGCCTGCCTTCCTATTGCGCTTGCCTTCGAACCTTCTCTGAATATCACCCTTTCCAGCGACGAAAATCTGAGAAAACAGTTTTCCGGTATCTCCGACAGTCCTGATGATATCACTACGCCCGTTAACTTCGTCCTATAATGCAGAACGTCAAATGTACCGCCCACTGTCGTTATTATTCCGTCGGCATACGCGTAAGTAACGTTATTCTGCTGATACCCGAACCCATACTGATCTATCTCCTCAACGCTGTCCGGCATGATATACTCTCCGTCATAATCCCACGCAAAAGGCTGTTTGAAAATACGCGTCATTTCCTTGTCGTACATTACTCCGTACTCGTCGACCGTAAGATACGGGTTGTCTTCGCTGACACTGTATTTCTCAAGCGAAAAACAGTTGTTGAACGCACCATCCCATATACCTTCCAGATCACCTCCGAAATATACTGTTTGCAAAGCATTGTTCGCACTGAATGCATTTTCAGCTATATTCCCTATATCTCCGTTGAAATATACCTCGGTAAGATTCGGATTGCAACAAAATACCGCCGACCCGAACATTTCAACACTTCCGTTTATTATGACTCTTTCCAGTGACGTCGTCGAAAAATCTACGCTTACCAATCCGTCAACAGTTCCTATATAACCGATATTGCCGTTGATTATAAGTTCTCTGAGCCCGTCCATTGCTATAAAAGCCTGACTGATCCTCGATATGTTGGCATCTATCACCACTCTCTCAACACCCGTGCACTCCGCAAATGCATAGTTTCCTATACTTTTTATGTTATCGGGAATATATATATCCGTCAGAGCAGTACAGAAATAAAATCCGTGATCGGGTATGTATCCGAGCGTCGACGGGATCGTGAAACTCATCAGCGACGAACATCCTTTGAAACAATACGACCCTAAACTTACCAATCCTTCCGGCAGATCTGCTTCTTTCAACGAAATGCATTGTTCAAATGCGGCATTGCCTATCGTCTTGAGTTTTTCACCCTTGAAGCTTATGTCTGACAATGAAGTACAGTTGTAAAATGCCTCTTGTCCTATTGATTCGAGCCCTTTCCCGAATACCACTTCGGTCACCGATGTAATTCCGTAAAAAGCCCTGTACCCGATTGATACAACATCGTCAGGTATAACCACCCTTCCGCCGTCTCCGATATATTTCGTCAATACACCGTTTGTGATCACAAACATCTGTATCTCATCAAAATACTCCGAAAGCTCCTTCCAGCCCTGAGCTTCACCGTACAGATCCCTGCTTTCCTCGGGTATCCTCAATATCAAACCTGCGCCCGTCCCGTCAAACGCACCTTCTCCAAGCTGCGGAGGCATCGGGTTTCTTACGGTCACATCCTGTACTGATGAATTCCTGAATGCTCCGGACCCTATGCTTTCACATGAAGCAGGTATATCGACGCTTATAAGCGATGAAGTGTTTTCAAAGGCACTGTCGCCTATTTCCACGGTACCTTGCGGTATGAAGACACTTTCTATTGTCGTATTGTCTTTAAATGCTCCGCTGCCTATAATCTTCACCGCAGAAGGTATTATTATATCCTTCTCCGATCCCGTATAAGAATTAAGGGTATATGTTGATGTGCTCAGATCATAATCGCTCAGCGATTTTATATACTTCGCATACTGCCCCCATGCGGAAAGAATTTCTTCATATACATTTTCCTTGACATATATTACAAAACTGTCCGTATGATTGATATTTCCGTTTTCATCTGTCTTTCCGAATGCGTCGTTTCCCAGTACCGATACATAGCTGCTCAATAATGTGATATTTTCTACAGACGTATCTATAAACGCACTGGAACCTATATTGTCCGTCATGAATCTCGGAAGTATTATATTCTTCAGGCCTACGCACTTCTCAAAAGCAAACGGATATATCTTAGATACTCGTGTATCTTCAAGATTTATTTCCGAAAGATTATAACAGTCTTTAAAACAATATGAGTCTATTTCCCTCAGCATGCTCGAGAAAGTCACCTTCTCAAGCGAAGTGCATGTTGAAAACGCCGTATTCCCCACTATTGTGACTCCGTCGGGGAAGATCACTTCCTTCAACTTGTAGTTGAAAGCAAATACCGACGATTTTAATTCGCTTAACGCGGTGTCTTCAAGATTGACTTTTTCAAGCGTCGTACAGGTACTGTATGCTGCTTCGCCCATTTCCTTCAATGTCGACGGCAACAATAATTCAGTCAAAAGCTTGTTCCCTGCAAAACCTCTGGTTTCTATTGTTTCTATCACACTCTGCGATAAATCAAGATATGTGAATCCGGTAAAATAAAACGCATAATTCCTTATCGTTTTCAGAGTTGACGGCAACACAACTTCGCTCAGCTTCTGATCCCCGTAAAAATAATATGCACCTATTTCCGTAATGCCTTCGGGTATTTCGATCCTCTCAAGTGACGTACACATTCCGAACATATAATCATTTGTCATATCGGTATTGCTCAGTATTACCACATCTTTAAGAGATTCGCATTTATAAAAAATTCCTCTTCCGTACGTCGTTACCGTCGACGGGATCGTTATGCTCTTAAGTGAAGTACATCCGTAAAACACACCTTCGTATAAAGCAAGTGTACCCTCGGGTATATTGCACTCCCTGAGATTTGTACAGTATGCAAAAGACGCCAAACCAAAATATTTCATCGTTTCCGGTACCGTTACTGTTTCTATCTCGGTATGCGCCCCGAATACACTGCTGCCTGCGCTGTCTTCCAGTATACCGTCAGCTATCCGGATTACTCCGTCCGGAATGATCACATGCTTGGCGTATCCTTTATATGCCGTAAGAACTCCTTTTTCTATAACAAAATCCTCAGGCGACGAATATTCTTTAAGCTCACTTCTGTCATATTCTGCAAAAGAAGTCATGTGAAGCTCCGCCGTTCCGGCGTAATATACGTCTGTTCCGTCGATTACCAATCCGGCTTCGTATATGCCTTCCCCGACCGTATACGGCAATGTATCCGTATAAGTTTTTTCCGTGTCTGAAACTCCGGCATCGATGTCATCATCGGTATACAGCGTGTATTCTATTGCCGAGTAATTTCTCGCATAGTCCTCGGCATAAACAATAAGTTTTCCGTCTGTTATATTCTCCAGATAATCCGTCAGATCTATTATCACGGGTTTCCCGGATTCCCAGTCCAGATCCTCAGCCGGTATCGCATAATCATACACCGCAACCGTTTGATTCCCCTTTTTGCTGTAAAGCTGAATGTTTGACAAATACTGATTGTCGTAAATACATAAGCTCATGTATGTTCTTCCGTCTTCTACATAAAACTCCGCATCGTACTGCGACGGAGCTTCCGAATCTACGACAAACGGAAATTCATATACGTTCCTTGAATTTATATCATCTTCATCCCCGATAAAACTCGCTTTTACGGTAAGCAAAAGCTCCTGATTGTTATACAACCCGAGATCCGCCGGATAAAGCTGCAAACTGTGCGCTGCTGGAGTTATCGTGCCGTTTTTATACAAGGTCTTCCTGACCGATCCCATTTCCGTGCTCCATATCTCCGCACCTGTCAATGCATCGGTAATGGTATACGTTATCCCCGTCACATTCCTCAATAACCCCATATATACAGAATATATCTGAGTATAAGCTCCGGGATTGAAGGATATGGCATTCTTTTCAGGGTCGGCTGCTATCTCCTCATGCCCCTCGGGCAAAATGTAAGTATATGCCCCGAGAGCAAACAACATATTGTCGCTCAATGCGACTACTACTGCTGTTTCATATATTGCGGGATCTTCTTCATCGTATATCGTATAATCGAATACCGGGGCTTCAGCCCATTCTCCGAAGAAGGAAAACCATGTGAGCGTCAGGTCGGTTTTTTCCGTATCTGCGGATTTCAGGTTGAGATAACCTTCCACAAAAGTACCGTATTCGAATTTCTCGAGATATTCCCTGTCGTTTTCCGTAAGCCCGAAAACAACCTTTACCTTGACTTTTCCGCCCGCCGGAACTTTTACTTCTCCGTCCGATATTTCTCCGTCGATATATATTGAATATATATTTTCCGAAGCTTCGAGTTTATTGCTGTGCATCGTAAGCAGATTGCTCGAGCCGGATACTTCATCACACAGCACAGTAAGATCAATATTATACGTAATGTCAGAATCGGAAAAATTGACTACATTGAAAGAAAGTGTATACTTCCCTACTTTCTGCGTGTCTTCACCCAGCTCGATCACAGGCTTAGTCTGCCCCACAACGTCAATATAGGCCTGTGCGGATACCGCACCTGCTATATTTATAAGTCCTGCGCCCTGATGACGCACTGACGCCAAAGTACCGTTTACATCCACACATTGGATCGCCGTTGACATTATAAGCTTCGCGGCTAAATCATATATCTCAAGCTTTGACATACCGGGATTAGTCTCTTTAAGGTATTGTCTGATCGCTGCAGTTGCACCGGATACATTCGGCGCCGCCATGCTCGTACCGCTGTAATACTCATAGTTTTTTCCGTATGATGACGGCATGGAAGAATATATCTCGCCTCCGGGTGCAGTTATGTCGGGCTTGAGAACCATGTCAGGCGTACATCCCCAGCTTGAAAATGACGACATCAATAATATCTGCTTGTATGACTTCGATATCTTTATCTTTCCGTCAGAATTCATGAGCTTCATTCCGTCATCGTATGTAACCGAACAGCAAGGTATCACCTGGGAAATTATCTGCATATTTATTCTCGCCGGCCCGCTATTATATACGATACACGCTATCGCTCCGTGTTCGGCGGCTATCCTCTGCTTGTCCTCAAAAGAATTGTCGCCCCTCGATACCAGCACCACTTTTCCTTCCGCATCGATACCGTCGTAATCTTCGTCTCTGCCGTATCCTCCTATACACACGATCTCGAATTCTGAGTTTTCATTGTCTTTGAGCATATCTCCGACAAAATCCCGATATTCCGAGTTCTCGTTCACCGACTCAAAAAAGTATATCTTTGAGTCCCCCGACATGATATAACTCATCGTACTGTTATCTACGCTCGCTACGGCTATATTTTCCTTATATGATGCAGGCGATCCGGTAAGTCCGTAATCGGGAGTTTCGGTGGTCGCTACCATATTTGCCGACCCTGACGTGGCAAAACCGTCGTTACCTGAAGATATGCACGCCGATATCCCTAACGAGTTTATCTTCCTGTACATCTCGATCACATACTGAAATCCCTGTTCGTATTCGGTAGAATAGCCTGCGTATGAACCTAAACTCAGATTCACCACATCAACATTAAGTACGGCTACATCAGCCAATGCTGCCACTATGTCAATCGTACTTGCTCCTCCGGATGAATCACTGAAAACTTTGAATATACAAAGCTGAGCGTCAGGTACTACGCCTCGGATTACATCGTCATTGCCGGCAACTATCCCGGCTACGTGTGTCCCGTGCCCGTTTCCGAGATTATTTACCGCAGTATCTGACGGACATACATCATTATCGTCATCAGCGTAATCATATGCGTAAGGTATTTTCCCGCTTATATAAAGCTCCGATGCCTGATAATCCGGTGATAAACGGGACATCAGTCTTTCTATATCCGAAAGCTGAAATGCCTGATTATCCGGTTCGGTCGCAAAAGCCGAATGCCTGTAATCCAATCCGGTGTCAACGATCGCTATCACCATTCCTTCTCCGGTATATTGCGTAGAATTTTTCAGTATGCCGGTACTCTCTATATAATCGCTTTCAAAATTTTTCTCTTCCGTGGTACCGTCTGCAACCGCTTCGGGAACGCTGTATGAAGGAGCAAGAAATACGTCTGAAACGCCTTCTGTCTCCCTTACCTTACCGATATCTCCGTACCTGAGCAATACTCCCAGACTGTTGTCAAGAGTCGTATAACTGTATTTTACGTAAATGTCTATATTCTGCTTTTCGAGTTCATCTATCAGCCCGAGCTGCTGAGCTATCATAAGGCTTTCGTACTCGTCTGCCTCCGAAGAAATAACATACTCGCTGAATGTTCCGTACCTGCTTTGACGCAAGTACCTTTCCGATAAACTCTCCCCTTCAAATGTGATAAAAGCCCAAACGGGAGTTTCCAATGAAATTTCCTCCAAAGCATCGGGCATATATGCTTCGCTGCTTTGAAAAGAACTCAATAAAGCTTTCCCGGATTCGGTTTCGAATATCTCGCTTATGTCGCTTCGGGAATAATTTATTGCACTTACCGCGGAAAAAGTTTCCGAAATTCCGTCTGTAATACAAGCCATAATTCCAACGATCATACATATAATCAGTATAAACGAAATCTGCAGTGTTTTTTTATACATTTTTACCTCCTGTTCTGCCAGCTGTCAATGTCTATCCTTAAACTTAAACCGAGCCTGAAGTACGTCTTCAGGCTCAGCTTTTTTGCTACTGCTTACTTTTCCGTTTGCAAATCAAAAACTATTATCCTAAAACCTATTCCCGAATTTTATTATTCTCTGATTTCTTTAAGTCAGTTTTTATAATACATCTTCTCTTTTATCAATGCAAATAGCAGGCATTCCGAGTGTATTGGTATTTGCGCCGTTCATTTCGATCAACTGATCGAAATAAGACATCCATCCGAGTGCGTCGGCGTAATCATCATACGTTCCTTCCGGAATGTATATTTTGCATGTTGTAGGAAGATACTTCAATGCGTCTGTTCCGAGAGTCGGAGGCACCGCAGCGTATACGTATAATTCTTCCAGCGCACACGTCGTATTGAAAAGCTGATCTCCTATCTTCGTTACAGATGCAGGTATCACAAGCTTCTTGAGATTCGGACAGTTCCAGAAATGCTTGTATCCTAAATCCTCGAGAAGTGAACCCTCTTCAAATTCTACGCTCGTAAGAGCGGAACAACCGAAAAATACAAATCCGTATATACCCGAAGCGTCCGTCGTGGCTATATCGGAAACTTTGACTCCCAATGCGGTCACACTGGCAGGTATCATTATCGAGGTTATCTTGCAGCCCTGGAAAGCTCTGTGACCTATTGTCTTAAGTTCGCTGCAAAGCGAAAAATCAACAGATTCAAGATCAGTGCAGGAATGGAACGCATAATCGCCAAGGACTTCAAGAGTCGAAGGAAGCTTTACAGACTTTATACCCATTCCGAAAAATCTGCTTGATACAACACCGTTATTGCTTATTCCGTTTATGAACGTTACGCCTTCAGGTATTATAAGATCCTTATCGGTTCCGTTATAAGAAATAAGTTCGCCGTCAACAATTGTATAGTCACAGTAAAATGACGCATATAAACTGAAGTCTTCCGTTATGATAGAAGTAAAATCATATTCTGTGCCATCTTCGGTCAGCCAGCAATCAAAGTACCATCCGCTCTTCTCGGGATCTGTCGGCCTTTCGATTACTCCGTTATCAGGCACCACAATTATAAGATATATGACATCGTCGACATAGAATGTAACGTCATGATATGTCACTTCCCCTTCTACAAAATATGCCGTTAATACAAGATCTCCGGTAAGCGGCGTTGTGAAGTCATACGGATTATCGCCGTTTTTCCAGTATAAAAATACAAATCCTTCTTTATGCGGATCTATAGGACGCTCCACTGTTTCGCCGGTAAACGCATCGACAGAAAGATAAACTTCACCATCTACCATAAATGTTACAGTTACGATGACTTTTGTCTCCCAGTTAGCATATAAAATCATATCTTCCGTTACAACGGAAGAGAAGTCATACGCTCTGCCTCCCTCGGATAATGACCAGTAACTGAATACGTACCCTTCCTTCACGGGATCGGCAGGCTTCACTAAAGGTTGATCCTTTTCCGTGCTTACTTTCAGATAGATCTCTCCATCAACCATGAAAGTCACTAAAACCGTATCCGATTCCGTCCAGTTTGCATAAAGCACTATATTGCTTGTTATAGCTGTATCAAAATTAAATGCCCTTCCGCCTACTGACTGAGACCAGAACATAAACGTGTACCCGCTCCTCAAAGGATCAGCAGGCTGCTCGACCTTCTCTCCCGAGTTGACGTTAACTTTCATATATTCTTCCGTTTCATCAAGCATGAATGTCACGGTAAGGTATGTGACCTCCGTCCAATTTGCATAAAGCGTAAGATCCGCCGTTACGGGAGTATTGAAATTATACGCCTTTCCTCCTATGGACTGAGACCAATAGGTAAACTCATACCCGTCCCTCTCGGGATCGGCAGGTTCTTCGGCATGGTCGCCGGCATTTACCAATACAGATATGTATTCTTCCGTTTCATCAAGCATGAATGTTACAGTGAAGCATTCAACTTCCGTCCAGTTGGCATAAAGCGTCAGGTCGGCAGTTATTGATGTATTGAAATCAAACGCCCTTCCGCCTATCGACTGTGACCAGTATGAAAATTCATATCCGAGCTTTTCGGGATCGGCAGGCCTTTCTACCTTATCTCCCTTTTCGACTGTTATACTCAGATATTCCACCATATCGTCAAGCATGAATGTCACGGTAAACGATGTAGCTTCCGTCCAGTTGGCATAAAGCGTCAAGTCGCCTGTGATGGCTGTATCGAAATTAAACGCCCTTCCGCCTATCGACTGTGACCAGTATGAAAATTCATAACCTGCCTTTTCGGGATCCGCAGGCCTCTCTACCTTTTCTCCCTTATTGACTGTCACCTGCATATATTCTGCCGTTTCATCAAGCATGAATGTTACGGTGAAAGTGGTCTTTTCCGTCCAGTTGGCATAAAGAATTATGTCGCCTGTGACGGCTGTATCGAAATCGAACGCTCTTCCAGCTATCGACTGCGACCAGTATGAAAATACATAACCTGCCTTTTCAGGATCCGCAGGCCTCTCTACCTTTTCTCCATCAAGTACGGGCACTTCAATATACACGGTATTTTCGTCAAGCATGAAAGTTACCGTGTGTTTCAATATCGGCTTGGCCTCAAACTGCGCTATTACCTCCATATCCGACGTAACTTCGCTGAAATCTTCACTCCATCCGATAAATTCATATGTATTGGATTCGTCCGCTTCCCTTACCGGTGTGGCCGGCGCCGTCGCGGATTTCCCCTCCTCTACTTGCTCGGTCTTTAATACTGTTCCGTCCCAGTTCTTGAATACTACCGTGTATACCTTTATCTGCTTCGCAAATTCTACCACTACCGTTACATTGCTCGCCGGCATCGCAAAGCTCGTACCTTCTATCTCTTCTCCGTTTACACTTATACTTTTTAATTCGTATCCTTCGTCAGGCGTTACTGTTAATGTAACCGTCCTACCCTCGGATGCACTCGCCACATCGGCCGCTGCGGTGCCGTTTCCGTTGACTTCAACCGTTATCGAATACAGTTTTTCACATCCGACAAGCGTCAATACCAATAATATCGCGACCATTATGAAAAGAATTTTTTTGTTCATGATGTCCTCCTGATTTTTTTGTTTTTATCTTGCGTTCTGATATCAAGAACGTAAATCATCGTTTTCAATAATTTTTTCGTTTCGCTTAGACATTATCTGACTTAATCGCTTTTTTGCTTTTTCATTCAGTATATATCTCGCCGCTATGTGTTTTCGATCTCAGGTACGGCGTTTATCATATCTATAACGCGCTCATATGCCTCGCATACTGCGTTTATACCGTTTTCGATATTCGCCGTTATTTCCGCAATCCCTTCTTCAAGTATCGTCATTATCGATATCCAGTTTTCCTCAGTGTATAAACTCTTGTCAAGCGCTCCTACATAATCATTCAATTCACTGATCTTTCTGTCAGCCTCGGCTTCGGCCAATAATATGTTCTCGGCTTTTGTCAGCACCGCATCCATGGCCTCAATAGCATTATTCACTACAGTTTCAGGAGTGGGTATCCCGCCTTCATAAGCATCGTAATCATCGAGTGCGTTAAGATATATCTCCTCCAGCTCAGCTAAATTCTCCGGAAAATATTCACCTGAAATCAATTCTTCATAATGTTTTTCCAGCCTTTGTCTGAGCGTTTCCACCGCATTCATGTCAGCAACAGCTTTTTCATATATCTCATCGGCTTCTTCCTCAGTTTTTGCCAGCTGTATCGCCAATATCGCTCCGCTATATACCGAACATATGTTTTCGGCATTCTCCTGAGTGTAATTGTACCCGAAACCTTCTCCTTCAAGCCTTAACCTCAGATCAGTCAGCTCGGTGCAGATATCCATTATATACTGCGCATAATTAAATTCGTACACAGCTGTAAGTGTCATGTCCTCAGTTACCGCACCATCAAAATCCCAAGCTTCTCCTCCTTTCTGCCATTCGGTAAAAATGTATCCTTCTATCTCAGGCGCTGCAACATAAGGGGCCTTCTCTCCTGCTGCAACAGTCTCAGCTGCAAATACTTCTTCCCGAACATAATAAGTCACCGTATACATGCTTATTTTCGTCCACTTAGCTTTCAGAGCGATATCTTTTTCAACCGGCGTGGCAAAGGAGAAAAGTTCATCGTCCAAATACCACCCGTCAAAAATATATCCCTCCTTTTCTGTATGCGGTTCGTTAATCGTCAGCCCCGCCATTACATTGATTTCAGCTACCTCGGTCCCTCCGTCAGAATCAAAGGTAACCTTGCAAACTGCGTTATTATTGCCCAGTATGATATACAACGCCATCGCCAGTATACATACCGCCATGCAAATCATAACAACAGTCACAATCAACTTGTTTTTCATATATATCCTCCTTTTTGCTTTTAAGTGTACGCCCTGTCTCGCTGCATATAAAACGTTTCGGACATCCTTTATCGCTATATTGACCTTTACTGACAAAACTCTTTCATCCGTAAATACCCGATTACGAAAAAATCCCGGTTCATGACCGGGATCTCGTGCTCTATATAGCTGACACTAAGTCTGAAATACACAAATACATGCTGCCGGCCCTGCAGATCATTAAGTATTTGCGTAGGATCGTCTACGTGCGATCAGCTCTCCATAACAATTTTTATAATGCAGGCTGATTTGCCTTGCATAACAAAATAACAGTCTATACGAAACTGTGAACAAAATTATCTTAACATAATTCTTTTTCTTTGTCAATACTTTTTAAAATATTATTGAATTTTGTAATTTTATTTTAAATATCTTAATATTTATAAAATTAATTATATATTAAACATAATCTGAAACAAAAAAATACCATGCCCGACTTCAGCCTGTTTTCTGAAATTTACGCTATAGCTTAATAATTACGAATCCGGGATTTTTTCGGATTTCACCCTTTGAAACAGATTTTTGTATTTTTATAAGCTGTTTGAACCGTTTTTTTGTTATCCTGTCAGATTTGTTCGAAAAAAATTCTAAAAAAATATCAAATTTTCGGATTTTCGTTCGTCAACAGAAACAACTACTGCAGCCATAAATTAAGTAAATCTTGCTTCCGCTTCGAACCGGCTCTTCCGAATTGAAAAATAAAACTTTTTAAATCTCGCTCTCTGAAAAATATTCTGAAAAAATACGGATTTTGATCTGATACCTTATTTATATCCTGATCTATATCCGGATTTTGTATCCGAGCTTTTCAGGTCTGAAAACAGGACTGTTTTATCATCGCTTTTGCAACTAAAATTAAAAAAACTGCCCATTATAAACGAATATTGCACAGTGAAAAATATCTGTCAATCGTCTGCACTGATCTGATATCGTTATATCGTATCCTCACGTACGTTCGAACCGATGATTATCATACTGAAATTCCGGATATATTAAAAATTAATCCGGTACTGATACCCGTAATTATAAACGTTTGTTTCTGATACATAATAAGTATACTTTTGTGCAGGCTCTCTTTACGGTTACATCGATGTGAGTCAACTGTATAAACAAAGGATCCGAACGCATCCCCGATCGGAGATAAGTTCGGATCACATTTGCTTGGTCTGGGTGACAAGAATTGAACTTGCGACCTCCAGAACCCCATTCTGGCGCGCTACCAAACTGCGCCACACCCAGTCAGTAACCGAAAACGTCTTCGGAATCATCCTTCCCTTTATCGGGTCGGATATTTTTTCCCTTTCCGGAATACTTTATCAGACAAATAACTGCCGCAATGATCGTTGCCGCATTCACGGCAACCGATAAATAATACGGAAGCTCATACTCTACGCCGCTCACAACCACTGCGCTGTTTATTTTAGCTTCAAATTCCGGATTTGTCAAGCCATTAACTACCGTTTTTACAATACTTTCTAATTGTTTTTTAAAATCGGGGTTTCTTTTGTTTATTTCTTCAAAAGTATCGGATGAGGTATGCATAATATTGTTCAGAAATTCGTCCGTTTCGATATAAACCCCGTATTCGGATTCTATTTTGCCCGAAAAAAACAAAATACTCGGGATCCCCGCCTGTCTGAATACGTATCCGTCGTTGGCCTGTCCGATGTTGACATACATCCCGGCGTAAAAACTTGTCGGCAGGTACACCACAGACTTTATATCAGCTCCGACCGACTTCGCCGCCTCCGCAAAGTAATCGAGCTGTGGAGTCGGTATGTCTTCACTGAAAATATAAACCTCTTCTCCCCCGGCACAGACATCATAATTAATATTAAGAACTATATCGTATTTCCCTCCGCTGCTTTTCAGAAAATAGTCAACCCCTACAAAGCCTTCTTCCTCTCCTCCCGTCGCCAAAAACACCACCTTGAACGGCAACTCCTCTTCACTGAGCCTTTTTGCGGTAAGCAACAGAGCCGCTACTCCCGTTCCGTTGTCAAAAGCGCCTTCACCTAAACCAAGACTGTCAAGATGAGCAGTTATAACGACAGTCTTTTCTCCGCCGCTCTCCTTCACAGCCATCGCACTTGTACATATTGAACCGAAATCTCCGCCGCTCTCGGAACTCAAAAGCTCAGCGGTATAACCGTATTCCTCAAATTTGTCTTTTACATATTCTGCCGCAGCTTTTTCTCCTTCGGTAAAGCTCTTTCTGTTCGGACAGCTTTCAAGAAAATCCTTCAATACCTCATATGCTTCGTTTCCTTCTTCGTCATCAGCTTTAGCTGTATCTATTCCGGGCATTATCAGTACCGCGATCATCAGAACGGCAATCATTATCAACCCCAACGTAATTTTCTTCATGTTCCTTCCCTCGCCTTTTAAGATACGGCATATGCAAAAACAATACTTGCTACATAAATAAGCCAACGTCGCGCATATATCACCGGATAATACTTCACATACCACTTCTTAAGCAGAATATTGAAAATCAGTATCGACGCAATACATACCACTGTTTTTACCAGATAAAAATCATATAAATAAAAAATCGGCGACGCCAGATACAACAAACGTATCAATCCGCGTAAAAAAGCACCGCACGCCCCTACACCCAATGACAAAATCAATACGATTTTTATAAAATCATATTTCCAATAAAGAAACCTTTTTGCTATATATCCCGCCGCATAAAAAAAAGCTACAAATAACGCACCCTTTACCGCTCCGGCAAATAAAGAAATGAAAAATATGATCTCAGCACCGTATTGTCCGGTCGTAAGAACCTCTTTAAATCTGTACGCAAATGGGAAATAGTCGCAAATCATCATCGACATTATGAAAATTACCACCAATGCAATGTAGTATTTCTTTTCTTCAGATACTTTTTTAATGATCCCGTTCATATTCAAGCCTCTTTCCGTCCTCTTCAAGCTTCTTTCCGTCCTCTCCTACATACATGCCCGGATAATCAGCATGCGCAATCTTCCTTCTTTATCCGCAGCAGAAGTCTTGATATCGTAATCAGCTTCAAGACACATCTTCATAAGCTTTCTGAGTTTTACCGCTCCGAACAAGTTCCCTTTCTTCATCGCAAACGTCACCGCGCCTTCCTTTACTCCTAAAGCTGCCGCAATCTCCTCCTTTCCGCTTCCTTTACTGTTTACCGAATAAAACATCCGCCTGAAAAAAGAATATACCGAACCCAATATATATACCGGTTCCACTCCGGCAGATAATAACCCGTCAAGAATCTCCATCGCCCCCTTCACGTCTTTAAGCGCTATCTTGTCGGTAAGCTCAAACACGCTGTAATCGGTTTCCCTGCTGACCAATTTCTCTATGATTTCACGCGTTATTTCCCTTTCTCCGGAATTTGATAACTTCTCGGTTTCCAAACTTATCATCGACATGTCTTTCAAACAATATTCGGCTATCAAAAGTGCGTTTTCGGGAGAAATGAGCTTCCCGGATCTCTTTAAATCAGCCGTTATCCACCTGACTAACACCCCCGTTTCCAGCTTGGAACAGTCTACGCTTACTGCTCCTTTGAGTTTCTCAATCAGACTCTTGTTTTCATTCACTATTATCACTGTCGTACCCTCGTTCGGCGACTTCAGATACTCCTTTATGATCTCGGTCTGACTTTGCGAGGGATATACCTCCCTCGCCTTCACCACCCTCCTTTCACTCATCACCGGCAAACAAACGGCTGCTTCCATCACAGCCTGTACGTTACTCTCAGTTTCGGTAAAATTGATTTCGGGCAACGCTATATGAGCCGCGGCAACTATCTTCTCCGCCGCTGACGTGCGACAATAAGCATCTTCTCCGCTTATCACATAAAAAGAAGATATCCCCTTTTTCAGATGCTCATCCAATTCTATAAATTTCATTCTTACCTCTTTCCTCGATCCTTTTTCCGAAAAACATCCGTTTAAATTTATCCGGCCCTGCCGGGATATACTTCATAATCACCTTCCATGCTGCAACTGTATATGTTTTCGGCATAACCGTATCCTTCGGTCACGACCTGAGCGACGTTTTTCCCCGAAAATAATTCCGTAAGTCCGGGTTTCACGGCAATAAATCCTATCGGACGCATCACCCTCGATAAAAACTCATCCGCATACTCGCTCCTGTCAGATGGGATCAGGTATTCTCTTCCGCAAAAATATACCCTGGTTCCGATATATACACCGATATTTAAACTACTATGTGTGAAATAGTATTCTGAAATAACATTTATGCCTCGGCTCGAAGGCGGCTTTTCGCTCAGTATCCCGGCAGAAACCGCCAGATAGTAAGCCTCGTACTCTTCTTTTTCTGTTTCGGGAATATATACCGACCTGAGCGCCGCGTTTTCATTTTTTATAAGTACGCTGAGTGCATCCGTCGACGTTGCCGAAATATCCGTTATCACAAGATCGTATTCCGTATTGCCGTATTTCTTCAGTTCGTCAACGATTTTGTAAGAAGCATGGCTGTTTTTCAGCTCAGAAAATACAACAGCTCCGCCTTCCTCGGAAACAAACAAAGTATATCCGTACTCTGAAGCCACGACTTTGTTTTCAAAGCTTTCCGGAAGCCATGAAAATATTAACCCGACTACGACTGCTACGCTCATTACCGCCGCTATTATCCTTTTTCTCCTGCCCTTTACTCCTATCTCTCCCACGATAACGAGTATCAACAGAAAATAAATGATCGCCGTAATGCCCATCGTTCCCGATTCTATTGTAGCCATCGACCAGCTCGAAGCAAAAGCCAGCACTTTATTTATCACGATAAGTATCATATCGGGTATTATCAGAAACGGGCCGAAAAACGGAAGCAAAAACAGTATCAGCATTACAAATATCACCGACATCAGAGATACTGTGATCATATTGCAAAATAACGATATAAGAGAAATTTCACCGTAGTATATCATCACAAAAGGCATCGTTCCGAGGGTAGCTCCGATACATGCCGACGCAGCCGAAACCACTCCCGCCGCTTTCCCGGTCTTTCTCCTTCTCAGATACATTGCGTTCAGATAGTTGCCTATCGTCGCCATCCCCGCGACTGCCGCAAAACTCATCTGAAAACCGCCGTCAAACATGACCACAGGATCAGCAAGCACCATGACCAACCCGGCAAACGAAATATTTGTCAGCATATCGGGCTCCCTGTATTTTACGAGTATCCCCAACGAACTCATTAATATCGCCCTTATCACCGAAGAGGGAAAATTGCATATCCAGCCATAGCCTGTCATGGCCGCCGTTACTATTATAAATGTTGCGATCCTTTTCAGCCGCAGCTTCTTCAGCACCCATGATATGGTCACCGAAATAAACCCGACATGCAAGCCGCTTACCGAAAATAAATGCGCCAGACCGCTCTTCCTGTAGCTTTCATTCAGTTCGCCCGAAAGGGTGCTCCTGTCTCCGAGGACAATTGCCATTGCCACTCCGTAATTATCCTCCGAAAGATATAATTCATACCTGTCGGATATGTAACCGCGGATCACCTCATTCAACTCCGGCTTCCCTTCTTCTATCTTTATTTCTCCGGTGATCTCTTCAATATTGTAAAAACAGTCATTTCGAAAAGCGTATGTGTCTATTCCGTCCCTGTAAACAAAAACATCGGCGATCATGCACTCAAACGATATCTTATACCCCGGCCCCATACTCATATTTTCCGATACGCCGTAATAGTCTACTGACACCTGCCCGCGCAAAGCCAATCTGCTTCCGTCTCCGAATTCGACCGTACAGTCCCTTAAATAACCGTGAAGTCGAGTCCCGCTGACCTCGGTCAATTCGGAAGTATACCCTGTAAGATACACCTTTCTGTAACCAGTCTGTTGTGACTCTATAAAGTTTTTCTGAATAAAAAAAGCGCAAAAACCCGTTAAGCACGCTATTAAACAGACCAAAGCCACCGATCTCGCCTTCAAACCGCCCAATATGAACGCAAGCACCGCGAAAGCGCTCAGTATCCCGAAAACTGTATATGTTATCCATTCTTTTTCGGTTATAAAAAACTCTGCCGCAGCTACTCCGATCATCAGTGCGACAAAAGCAAAAAATACATACCTTAATGTCAACGGTCCGAAAGATAATCTTTTTTCTGTTTTACTCTCAAACATCTATGTCTTTGGTGATCACTATTTTTGCGCCTGTCCCACATACGTCTTCAATGACGACGTCGCCGATATGCACAGGCAGAACGACTTCCCTCTTCCCTATCTCCCTCAACACACGAAAAACCGCCCCTTTCGGTATCGGTATGTCGGTCTTCACAGGCGCGACCTTTCCGCCCTTTATGCGCACTAATGCCGTCACAACGCGTTCGGGTGAAATATATTCCTGCTGCGCATACTTTTTCCCGCGCGGACAAGTGTTCCCTTCCACTTTTATTTCACCGTCTTTTTCGTATACCGTCATCCTGCATCCCATCGGACACATTATGCATATCATCTCTTTCTTCATCTTACGTGCGCCCCTCTATTCGATCGTAACTCTTATATCCCCCTTTATGCTCTCCTTTTTTACTGTCACACTTTCCATTTCGCCCGGAGTAAGCACTACGGCCTTTCTTTTATACAGTTCTTCCGTTCCCGATAAAACTCTTATGGTCTTTCCTTTATATACATCCCTTACTCTGAAAAATAAATTCGCCTCTCCGGTCAGACCCGTTATCACCTGAGGCAGTACATACCTGACGCCTTCACCCGGGATCACCTTTCTTACTTTTTCGGTCTCTTTCCTGCCCGATGCGTAATCGGCTGCGCCTTCCCCCGCTATCTCTGACTCACGCGATACATTATCCACCAGATCATGCACGTGCAGCGAATTGCCGCATGAAAAAACTCCCGGTATATTCGTACGTCTGTTTTCGTTTACTGCAGGTCCGTTCGTTGCAGCGCTTATCTCGATCTCCGTTCCGTTGAGCAGATCGTTCTCGGGAATAAGTCCGACGGAAAGAAGCAGACAATCACATTCAACAAACTCTTCAGTTTCCGCTATCGGCTTTCCTTGAGCGTCTACTTTTGCAATATATACCCCTTCCACTCTCTTTTCACCTTTTACCCGCGTTACCGTAGTCGACAATCGCAGCGGTATGCCGTTATCTTCAAGGCACTGCACTATATTTCTCTTGAGTCCTCCCGAGTAGGGCATTATCTCGCATACCATGCGAACTTCCGCGCCTTCATACACCATTCTGCGCGCCATTATAAGTCCTATGTCTCCGCTTCCGAGTATCACCGCTTTCTTGCCCACCAACAAGCCTTCGATGTTCGCAAGTCGCTGTGCCATCCCTGCCGTCCATATTCCGACCGGCCTCATTCCGCCTATGCCTATCGCTCCAGCAGTTCGTTCTCTGCACCCCATGGCTAATACAAGCGACTTGTACTTTATTTTTATCAGCCCTTCCTTCGCGCTCACTGCAAAAACCTCATTCCTGCCTATATTGAGAGCAAATGTTTCCGTCATTACCTTGATATCGGTCTTTTCCACTTCCTTTACAAAACGCGCGGCGTATTCCGGACCAGTCAATTCCTCCCCGAAATAATGCAGTCCGAACCCGTTATGAATACACTGGTTCAATATTCCGCCGAGTCTTTCGTCTCTCTCTATTATGACTATTCTCAGTTTTTCATTTCTCCTCGAAGCTGCCAATGCGGCCGCCATCCCTGCCGGACCTCCGCCTATCACGGCTATATCGTATTCTGTTTCTCTTATCATTTCTTCTCCTCGATGATTTCCGTCACAATCCCGCCTGATTGTATTCTGTCCGCAACGATCTCGCTGTCTTTCCCTTTCTTGGATATCTTTTCGATCGGCACTTTATAAAAGTCAGCCAGTATGTGCATTATTCTCGGGGTACAGAATCCGCCCTGACACCTGCCCATGCCCGTCCTGACGCGCCTTTTCAGTGCGTCTAAAGACCGCGGCGGCAAAGGCCTTCTCAATGCTTCAAGTATCTCTCCTTCCGTCACTTTCTCACATCTGCACACCACAGTCGCAAATGCCGGATCCCTTTCAGCGATCTCGCTCCACTCCTCTTCCGTCATTTCCGATGTGTCCGTTCGTTTAGGCAGTACCTTGTATTCTGCCTTAACGTTATACTTCAGTCCGGTTTCGGGCAACAATTCCTTCACCGCATATTCGGCTATCGCAGGCGAGGCAGTCAGCCCCGGTGAACATATTCCCGTTATTGTGATAAAATGCTTGTCTTTTCCAAGTTCTATCACAAAATCGTCTCCGCAAATGCATCTGACTCCGGCAAAAACCCTTATTACCTTGCGGAAATCCAACCCTTTCACCATCAACGCCGTCTTCCTTCTGATTTCCTCAAGCGACTGCGACGATACATATACGTCCGTGCCCCTTTCTACACTCGTCCCTGTCGGCCCCGCTATAACGTTCCCGTCCGCGGTAGGAGAAACCAATATCCCCTTCCCGTTTTTATCAGGCAACGGAAAACATGTATGTCGGAATTTCCTGCTCTCTGTGCTGTCGAACAGGTAATAATCCCCCTTCCTGAATTCCAATACGTATTCCTTTTCTCCTGCAAGTCTGTTGATTTCCGCGCTTCCGTATCCTGCAGCATTGATTATTACCTTGGTTTCAAATACCCTGCCGTCGGCAACTTTTATCTCGTATTTCCCATCCTTCCTTTCTATACCGATAACTTCGGCATCCAACGCTATTTCGGCTCCGTTAAGCACGGCCTGCTCTGCCATGGCGATCGTCAGTCCGTATGGGGAAACGACACCGGCTGACGGCGCGTATAACGCCCATTTTATTCCTTCGGCTACGTTGGGTTCAAGCTCATGCAGCCTTCCTTCCGATACTATTTCAAGTCCTTTGACTCCGTTTATCTCGCCTCGTCTCTTAAGCTCTTCAAGTCCGGACAAACCCTTTTCGTCAGCAAGTACCAATGATCCCGTGTTTTTATACGGTACATGCAGCTCCTCGCACAACCCTCTGAACATTTCGCTCCCTCGCACATTGAAAAGAGCTTTTAATGTACCCGGTTCTGCGTCATATCCCGCATGCACTATCCCGCTGTTAGCACGGGAACAGCCGCACGAAACATCATCCTCCTTCTCCGTCATCAATACTTTTAAATCGGTATGCGAAAGCAGCCTCAGTATCGCACAACCCACTACGCCCCCGCCTATTACCGTCACATCATACATATTTCTATTCTCCGTTATTTAAGTTTCCGCTATGCAGTCGGTATTAATTTTCTTTTTTCGTTATCATCCTGTTTTTCATGCGGTGTAGTACCGCCTGACTGTAGCAATAAATCTGTTCATTGCTTCTTCTAGCATGCTCCTGGGACACGCTGTATTTATCCGGACAAATCCGGGCGCCCCGAACATCTCGCCTTCCTCTATCTGCACTCTCCCGTATTCGATTGCCCTGCGTGAAAATTCCTCCGTCTCCTTCATGTATTTCTTCATGTTCAGCCACAGCAGATAGGTCCCTTCGGGTATCGTGAACGGGATCCCGGGAAGCTCCTTCTTCAGTCTTTCGCCTATATATTCCATGTTCCCGTCTATATAACCCTTGAGCTCCTCAAGCCACTCCTCTCCTTCCTCGGTATATGCTCCCTCTATTGCCGCCATTGCCAATGGATTTATCCTCTGCGATTTCATTTTCGGCTTCAGCCTTTTATCCATACTCTTCGGCACTATTATATGAGAAGTGCTCAGCCCCGCAAGATTGAATGTTTTGCTGGGCGCTACGCAGGCTATTATGTCTCCATCAGGAAAAAGCTTCAGCAAAGGAGTATGTTCTGCTCCTTTCCTTACAAGATCCCCGTGTATTTCATCTGTTACTATTGTTACGCCGTTTCTGAAGCATATATCCGCTATACGTATCAGTTCCCACTCTTTCCATACCCTTCCTGTCGGATTGTGCGGATGACACAGCATAAGCACCGTATTCTTTTCGTCTCTCGCAAGAAGTTCCAGATGATCAAAATCAAAAGTATACTCGTTGCTCTCTTTGTCGTATAACAGAGGATTCATGACCCCCTGTCTGCACATCGAAAAAAACGGCGGATAAGCCGGAGTCTGAAATATGACCCTTTCGTCTTCGGCACACAAAGAATCTATACACTTGTTGAATCCGTCGATAACGCCGTTTGACATGTATATTTCGCACTCATCCGTATTCCATCCGAAACGCCTTTCATACCACCACCTGACCTTCTCCTTATATTCTTCGGTGACGGCTGTGTAACCGAATATCCCTCCGGCAAGTCTCTCTATCACCGCTTGGATTATACAATCGGGAGAAGGAAATTCCATATCGGCTATAGTGAGAGGGATAACCTTTGCTCCGGTCCGATTTTTATCATCGTTTATTTTCCACTTTATTGCACCGGTATTGCTCCTGTCTTTTATCCTGTCGAAATTCATTCAGCACCTCCGAATCAATGACTGCAGCAGCCTGTCTTATAATCTTCCCTCTTTTTATACATGAGTATATGTTCCCCTACGCCTTCGATCTCAAAAACCTCTCCGCTTGACTTATACCCGGCCTTTTCATATAATCCGACCACCCGCGTCCTTGAGTTCAGCCACAGTATCTCTGCCCTCATTTCAATAAATACATAATATTCAGCTGCCTTTATTAGTGCGGCAGCGTACCCTTTGCGCCGCTTTTCCTCTTTAACTGCCAGCCCCCTCATCTGAAATACTTTCCCTTCAAACTCTCCGCTTCTCCTTATAACGGTTACTATTCCGGCTTCTTCCCCACCTTCACGTAACATAAAATGCTTGGAATCTTTTTCGTCATCTCCGTCAAATACCGCCTTGCTTACGTCCGTGGACCCGCCGCGCAACAGCTCAAGCCTCATCGGATACAGTTCCTCTGCCCTGACCCTTTTTATCTCTATCATTGTTTTTTAAACCTCTCCTGAAGCGCTTTCAGCATATCGCTGCTAGCTGCGTCGTTTCCGTTTGCGCCCCTTCTCGGCATGCCTTTCGTCTTTACTCTCAGCCCCTGCGGGTTCTCCGACGTTTTGAGGCTTAAACTTATTTTATTCTTTCCCGCGTCGACGCCAAGCACCTTTACCGTTACATTCTGCCCGACATGCAAAACTTCGGACGGATGCTTTATGAATCCGTCTGCGATCTCCGATATGTGCACAAGTCCGTCCTGATGTACTCCTATATCTACAAATACACCGAAATCTATTACGTTTCTCACTACTCCCTTAAGTTCCATACCGGCCTTAAGATCCTTTATGTCCATTAAGTCGCTTCTCAATTCAGGCTGCGGCAGTTCCTCCCTTATATCCCTTCCGGGCTTTTCAAGCTCTGCTACTATATCCATAAGCGTGTACTCGCCTACTCCGCATAATACCGCAATTTTTTCCAGTCCTTCTTTCTCTACCTTCTCTCTTAATCCCTTAAGTCCGCCCGCCGCAACTTCTTCGTCATTATAACCGAAATGTTTTATGAGCATCCTTGCCGCCGGATAACTCTCGGGATGCACCCCTGTATTGTCCAAAACGTTTTTACCGTCTGTTATCCTCAGAAATCCTGCGCACTGCTCAAAAGCTTTCGGCCCGATCTTGCTGACATTCATTATCTCGCTTCTTTCCCTGAACGGATTCGTTTTCCGGTATTCCACTATGTTTTTCGCTGTCGCGCTGTTGAGCCCGGCTACAAAACTCAGTAAGCTCGCACTGGCTGTGTTAAGGTCTACTCCGACGCTGTTCACGCAATCCTCCACTACACCTTCCAGAACCTCGCTGAGCCTCTTCTCCGGCATGTCGTGCTGATACTGCCCCACACCGATGCTCTTTACGTCTATCTTTATGAGCTCTGCCAAAGGATCCTGCAGCCTCCTCCCTATGGATATCGCACTCCTTAATGAAACATCATACTCCGGAAATTCTTCGGCTCCAAGTTTTGATGCCGAGTATACGGAAGCCCCGGCTTCGTTCACAACTGCATAACTTACCTTCCTCTTCAGCTTCTTTATAAGTCCCGCTATGAATATCTCCGCTTCCTTGGACGCTGTCCCGTTCCCTATGCTGATCACATCAACACCGTATCTCTCTATCAGTCTGCGAAGCTTTATTTCCGATTCCTCCGTCTTGCTCTGCGGCGGCGTAGGATACACTACGTCAGTTGCAAGCACGTTCCCCTGCTCGTCTATCACGGCAATCTTGCACCCTGTTCTGTAAGCAGGATCCAATGCAAGAATTGTTTTGTTTTTCAGCGGTGGCTGCATAAGCAAAGGCTTGAGGTTCACTTCAAACATCTTTATTGCCTGTTCGTTGGCTTTGTCAGTGAGCTCGTTCCTTATCTCCCTCTCGATCGACGGAAATATCAGCCTTTCGTACGAATCCTTTATTGCCGCTCTTATCACATCACCGTACGCTCCTCCCTCCTTAAGATATAAACCCTCGGCCGTCATCAGACTTTCCTGCCCGTCACATTCCACCTTTACCTTAAGATGCCCCTCCTTTTCTCCGCGGTTTATCGCCAGTATTCTGTGCGAGGGTATCTTATCGACCTTCTCAGCATATTCCGCATACATTTCGTATATACCGACATCATTCAGGTCCATCGCTTTCGTCCTGATCTCTCCGTGACCGAACACAAACTCCCTTATGCTCTTCCTTAAAGCAGCATTGTCGGAAACTGTCTCGGCTATAATATCACAAGCGCCCTTTACAGCGTCTTCCGCAGTTAATACGCCCTTTTCCGGATCCGTAAATCTCATTGCGATTTCGTATAACCCCGCTTCTTCGGCCTGCTGTGATAATATTATGTCTGCAAGAGGCTGCAGTCCTTTTTCGATCGCAACACCTGCCCTCGTCTTCTTTTTCTGCTTGTACGGACGATATATATCTTCAGCTTCAGTCATCGTAGCCGCCGCTTTCAACGCCTGCTCAAGCTCTTCACTCCATTTCCCCTGCTCCTTTATCGCAGCCTTTATCTCTTCCTTCCTATCATTCAGCCCTATGAGATATCTGTACCTGTCCGATATCTCCCTCAATACCTGATCGTTGCATGAATTCGTTTTTTCCTTCCTGTACCTGGCTATAAAAGGAATAGTGTTCCCTTCGTCGATAAGCGCGGTTATATTGTCGATATATCTCCTCTCTATCTGAAACTCTCTGCTGAGCGTATCTTTTATCTCCATAATTTCCTCCGATCATAAAGCACGATATCTGCCTCTTGAATTATACCACACATTTCCTCCAATTGCAATTATTGTAATCATTTTTATTCTTCATCACAGCATTTTCTCCGCCGTCTTTTTCTGTACGGAAAAGTTCATGTCCGTGTTTTCTCCGCTGCCTTTTTCTGTGCAGGAAAGCTCACTCCCCTTTTTTCTCCGCTGCCTTTTCGCACGGAAAAGCTCATCTCCGTCAGAAATGTGCATCAATGTATAAAAAAACAGCAAACCTTTTCCGGTTTGCCGTTATCTGGAGCGGGAGACGGGATTCGGACCCGCGATATCTGCCTTGGCAAGGCAGCGCTCTACCACTGAGCCACTCCCGCGATCATGGCGCCTCAGGTAGGATTCGAACCTACGACCCTTCGGTTAACAGCCGAATGCTACTACCACTGAGCTACTAAGGCCTGAAAGCTTATTCATAATACCACTATGTATAATATTTGTCAAACGATTTTTTACATGTTTCAGAAATTTCCGGTCAGTTTTTTTCCTCGCTTGTTTATCTCCCGATCTCTTGCTTCAGCCTGCAATTCATTATATCCAAGACGCCTTCGGACACCTCTTTACCCTTCCGGCGACGTTTTACTAGCAGTGCCGGAGCTTCCGCCACGCATCTCAAACGTAAAATGATACGGCTATTGAGTGTCTTCAGAAAAAATCCCTTTACTTCAATGAACACGATATCCCCGGATATTCTCAGCTATTCTCAGCTCTCGGGTCTGCCGTTGATACGCGCCGCAACTTTTGCCAAAAAACTCCTCGTTGCAATGTGCGAAGCAAAATTGACAGCCTTGGACTGTATTCCGTAAGTCGCAACGGCCTTTCCTTTCATGAGCGCTCTATATCCCGCTGATGCCATGTCATGCGCATTCTCGACTTTCATTTTTTTGAAAAGCGTGGAAGTCTTGAGATTAGCCGCCTCTTCGAATCCGGTCCTTACGGGGCACGGACATAACGCGGTAACGCTTACTCCGTGCGATTTCATCTCTTCGTTAAGCGCGACGGACAAGGATAACACGTATGCTTTCGTTGCGAAGTAGACCGCCATGTACGGACCCGGCTGAAAAGCCGCTATCGAGGCGATATTCAATATTTTACCGTTCCCCCTCGTCATCATGTCCCTTCCGAAATAATGAGCCGCCTCGGTCAGTGCCCGGCAATTGAGATCGATCATGGAAGTCAGTTTTTCGGGCTCACATACGGTAAAATATCCGTAATCACCGAAGCCCGCGTTATTTATCAGCACGTCGACACTTAAACCCCTCTCTCCGACATTCTCGTAAAGCTTTGCCGAAGCACCCTTCTCCGTAAGATCAGCCGGGATCACACTTACCTCTGATCCGTATTTCGCCCTGATCTCGGCCGCTGAAGCTTCCAGCTTTTCTGTGCTGCGCGCCGTAAGTATAAGATCATACCCCTTTTCCGCAAAAATCAGAGCAAACTCTTTGCCCATCCCGCTCGAAGCTCCCGTCACCAATACCGTCTTCCTATTCTTTTCCATCTTCTTCCCCCGGATACTTCACTACCTCAAGCCCGGCTTCCTCAAATAACTTCATGGAAAATTCGTCAGGATATCCGTGCTTATAAATAACCTTCTTTATCCCTGCATTTATTATCATCTTTGCACATATTACACACGGCTGATGCGTGCAGTATAAAGTAGCGCCTTCAAGCATTATCCCCAGCTTGGCAGCTTGTATTATAGCATTCTGCTCGGCATGCACAGCATAACAAAGCTCGTGTCTTGTGCCGCTGGGAATGTCAAGCTTTCTGCGCATACACTCTTCTCTTTCCACACAACTCTTTATCCCGCCAGGAGCTCCGTTATAACCTGTAGTCAGAATACGTTTGTCCCTTACTATCACTGCCCCTATCTTCCTGTTGTCCTGATAACAACTCGACCACCCCGCAACAAATTCCGCCATCTTTATAAACCTTTCATCCCATTTTGTAAACATATCGCCCTCCGGAAGTCCTGATCTGTCTAAATTATAATTTATTCCCTCGTCTTATGTCAAGCTAAATCCACTCTTCCCTTTCCTGTAAAAAAATATTAAATATTGCCTTAAAAACAGTTGACAAAAACTTTTTTGTGGCTATAATACATTCTGTTAGCACTCAAAGAGCAAGACTGCTAACATTGCCGCGATTCATTCGCTAAATTTTAAAAATAATTCAGGAGGCGAAATTCTATGAAATTAAGACCACTTGCCGATAAAGTAGTTGTCAAAGCTTACGAAAACGAAGAAACCACAAAGGGCGGCCTCATTATCCCTTCAGCAGCCAAGGAAAAACCTGAAATCGCTGAGGTAATAGCATGCGGCCCCGGCGGAAACGTCGACGGTAAAGAAATCGTTATGACAGTAAAACCCGGCGATAAGGTGCTTTATTCCAAATATGCCGGAAGTCAGTTCAAACTTGACGGCAAAGAAGTTACGATTATCAAGATTACCGATATTCTTGCGGTAGTCGAGGACTAAAGGAGGATAGATCGTTATGGCAAAACAGATCAAATTCGGAGAGGACGCCAGAAGAGCTCTTGAAAGCGGCGTCAATCAATTGGCTGCTACCGTTAAAATCACACTCGGGCCTAAAGGCAGAAACGTTGTGCTTGCACGTAAATTCGGCAGCCCGCTCATCACAAACGACGGTGTTACTATAGCAAAAGAAATAGAACTCGAAGACGCTTTTGAAAATATGGGCGCTCAGATAGTTAAAGAAGTTTCCACAAAAACCAACGACGTTGCAGGCGATGGCACCACTACAGCTGTTGTCCTAGCTCAGGAAATCATCAGGGAAGGCAGTAAAAACGTTGCTGCCGGAGCTAACCCCATCATACTCAAAAAAGGTATTGATCAAGGTGTTGAAGTTGCAGTTGAGCATCTGCGCAGCATAAGCAAGCGTATCGAAGGTAAAAAGGCTATTGCTCAGGTCGCAAGTATTTCCGCCAGCGATGAAAAAGTCGGCGAACTAATAAGCGAAGCTATGGAAAAAGTCGGAACGGAAGGAGTTATCACCGTTGAAGAAAGCAAAACGATGAAAACAGAGCTTACCGTTGTGGAAGGTATGCAGTTCGACCGCGGCTATGCTTCCCCCTATATGGCTACCAACCTCGAAAAAATGGAAGCGGAACTCGACAATCCGCTCATCCTTATAACCGATAAGAAAGTATCGGTCATCCAGGAGCTTCTCCCTCTTCTCGAACAAATCGTGAAAACCGGCAGAAAGCTTCTTATAATCGCCGAAGATGTCGAAGGCGAAGCCCTCACTACCCTTGTTCTCAACAAACTGCGCGGCACGTTTACCTGCGTGGCTGTCAAGGCTCCCGGCTTTGGCGACAGACGTAAAGCTATGCTCGAAGATATCGCCATTCTTACGGGCGGCAGAGTCATTACCAGCGAACTCGGCCTCGAACTGAAAGACGCCACTATTGATATGCTCGGTTCGGCAAAAATGGTGCGCGTAGACAAGGATAACACCACTATCGTCGACGGAGCCGGCGACAGCAACGCCATTAAAGACAGAGTTTCTCAGATCCGTACCCAGCTTGCCAATACTACCAGCGAATACGATAAAGAAAAACTTCAGGAACGTATCGCCAAGCTTGCCGGCGGCGTAGCCGTAATCAACGTCGGTGCAGCCACCGAGATAGAACTCAAAGAAAAGAAACTCCGTATCGAGGACGCCCTTTCTGCCACCAGAGCAGCTGTAGAAGAAGGTATTGTTCCGGGCGGCGGCGTCGCATTGCTCTCTGCCATCCCCGAACTCGATAAACTTATCAGAAACCTCATCGGCGACGTCAAAACCGGCGCTATGATCGTACGCGAAGTCCTCAAAGCCCCCGTCATGCAGATCGCTCAGAATGCCGGCGTGGACGGCGGAGTCATCGTCTACAAGATCCTTAAGGAAAATAAAAATAAACCTAATTTCGGCTACGACGCTCTTAACGATCGCTATGTCGATATGGTCGAAGCAGGTATCCTCGACCCCACTAAGGTCACACGTTCCGCTCTACAGAATGCAGCCAGCGTCGCCGGCACTCTGCTTACAACCGAAAGCGTTGTCTGCGATATTCCGGAACCCCCTGCTCCGGCTCCCGCTATGCCCGACGGAGGTATGTATTAAAATCACGGGTCATTTTACCCGATCTTCAAACGCTTGCTCTACGGCAAGCGTTTTTTTTATTCTTAAAAAGCCTGCTTTACTGCAAAAGCTTTTTCCGTTCTTCTGACGCTTGCTTCAAGACAAAAGTCTTTTTCATTCTTAAAAATTCGTTTTACGGCAAGCGTTTTTTTTCATTCTTAAAAAGCCTGCTCTGCGGCAAAAATTTTTTTCGTAATGCAATATACAAATATACCGATCCCTCCGATACACTTTCCTCCGGACAGGTTCGTATTTATCATTCTTATATATACTTTATCCTCCTGTCATAATTTCAATGATTTCAATGTATCCGCACATGAAAAAACTGTCGGAATACATCCGACAGTCCTTTAATCCTTTTCTTTTTTTATCTCATATTCTCAGTCTCTTTCGTTTAATCACGGCAAAGATAAAATCAACAGATAAAATCTACGATATATCCGAAACAAAAAAGCTCGTCCGAAGACAGAAGTAAATCAACGGATTTGATCACACGTTTATCCTCAGCTTTATAATGCCCATGAGAACTCCTGAATTCTATCCGATCTCTCCGATTCCGGTATGTGATCTTCCCCTTTTGATTTGTATTAGGTTATTACAGTGTCTGCACATTAAAGAGCGTATCAAAGTGCCAAAAATGTACATGTGGCGGGCGGAAGTTCTGCTCTTCCTGCACCTTGGTGAACCGGCTCAAGTTCGGGAAATCCGGAAGCATCGGAAATTTTAAGCGGTTTTCCGTTCAGAAGTATTTCGGCAGAACGAATTGTTTCCGCGCTCAAAGTGTACCTTTCTGCCTCTTTCGGTATTTCGACCGTAAGTGTTTCGGTAAGCGAATTGTTCATGATAAGATAAACAGCCCCTTTCTTCCCGTCCTTTCTTGAATGACAGTATACATGCACACATTCCTTGTCGGAATCACCGCAATCATATACCGTCTGTCCCATCAGTTCATTCCATAATAATACGGCAAAATAGTCGGGCCGAGGATCAAACGTCCCATGCCTCAGAAATCCGTAATCCGAAGAAGCCAAAGTATTATGAAAAATCACGCCGTTCGTTACAAGCGAAAAACTCCCCAACTCATTAAGAGTACGGAACACATCCAGATATGTTGAAGCCCACGTGCTCCCGCCTGCGGCGGCATCGCCCGATTCGGTGACCCACATCTCACCGTCAGGTACATATTTGTCGCGTAAAGCCATATAACTTTTTGCATACTTTGAAGCAACGGCAAGATATTCGTCGGTGAGAGCGTCCTCCGCTGTCCGGTGAAGCTCAGGAAAAACCGATCCGGCACGTTCAGATATGCCGTTGTAATAATGATAACTGAATACGTCGGGCATGATCTCCGCGCCTTTCATCAGTTCCTCAGTTGTGCATACCCTGCAGAAAGCGCGCATCGTAGCACCGAAATTTCTGTCCTCCAAACCGACGACCGAAGGATCCGCCATACTGCAAGGTCCGACAATCAGACATCCGGGATAGTTCTTTCTTAACCAAGAGTAAAAAATGTTCTGATCACGCGAGTAATCTTCGACACCGTAGCCTTTCGGAGCGCCTGAAATTTCAAGCATATTCGGTTCATTCATAAACTCTGCAGCTTCTATATCAACTCCGTAATCATGACTGAACTTAAATATCTTCTCTGTCTGACTCAAATCAAGTTCTCCGCCATCCGGATGATCGTCCTCACAATTGCTTACCGATATCATCAGCTTGCCACCGACTGCTTTCACAAACTCCAATACGCCGATCCATTGTCCCTTGTTCAGCACATTTTGATAACCTGCAGAAGGGACACCGCCCGTTATCCCATCAAAATCGTAATATGTCCCGGTCGCCCACGTCCCGTAAACACGCACCCACGCCGACCAGAGCCGTTTTGCCAGTTTGATCAGCAGTTTTTTCCTTAAGTTGCAGGCGAATAATATTGCATGACCTCGCGCATCGTGGTAAAATATTCTTTCCCTATCGTAACAGCCGGAACTTTTGCTTTGCCTGTAATCTGTTCAGGCGTATATTCTTTCCAGAAGGTACCGCCCGTCACCTCAGCCATTTCGATATTGTACGACATCATACGTTCGTTTACTTTCCGTATTATCTTAAGATTATCCGTGTTCAGCTTTATTGTTTGCCGCATATAAATTCTCCTTTCCTTCCAAACGAAAATCACCTTCCTCTTTCTGCGCTCAGTCATTCTCTTATGCAACGGGCGTGAACCTGCGATTTTTTTTAGTGTCAGAAAGCTTCTGACCTGAATATCTCATCCGTCATTTTCATCTCGTAAATGCAATCTCAATAAAGATATCTTCCTGCCATTATCGCCTGAACTATCGCGGCTACTCCTCTTATTATCAGCAGTACGCCCGTTATCGCCGTGATAGTGACCGCCCCGAATACCGGATCGAAAAATACGAAAAACCCTGCCAAGGTCATCAATATGCCGAGAGCCGTCATCCAGCCCCAGCCGCGTACGCCGAGCCGCTGCAAATCAAACGACATCATGAACCTGTCTACACCTGAAAATACCAGCCACATACCGAAAATCAAAGGCATCGTAAGCGCCGTGAATTCCGCATTGAAAATAAGAAATACGGAAAGCATGACTGTAAGAATGCCGTCTACCAGAAACCATGCCGCCCCAAACATAAACCTATTGTATTTTGCAAATATCACTATATCCGTTATTCCCGATATGAGCAAGACTACCCCGAATATGATCGCAAGCGCCGCCGTCGTTATATCCGGATTACAAAAACATACTATTCCGGCCGCTATCAAAATTACGCCGACTATCCCCCATAAAATACGCAACAATGTTTTTTCATACTTCCTCTTTTATCGCCTTCCGAAATCAAATCATTTTTATGTCCGACCGCTCTTTCGGTATATTTAAATCCTCAAAAATCACTTCCGCTTCCGTCAGCGCCTGATAACGAAGACTCTTTACTCGTAAGGCGTGCCGCTGAAAGAAAAATTTGTCAACGGCTTCCCACATAAATACCCACGCCAATACATCAAGCATATTCAATATTACCGTGCCGGCAGAAGATGAGTTTTCCAGCGCGATCGCAATTGTGAACACTGCCGCCGCAATCAATGTCATAATTACGGACGCTATCATATTGCGGCGAAGTTCGCGTTTTGTTTCGGAATGCTCCGTAGTATAATAATTTTTTATCGCGTTTGCATAAATGACGCGTTCTTGCTCGTCTATACACCCGCTCGCTATTTTTATCTTTAAACTTCTCCACTTCGCCCGCCGTTTGATATTGTGATTGAAATATTCCGCTATCTCCTCACTGATTATCGGATATCCGTCGGCAAAAAACGGAGAAAGAAAATTACTGTCATCCGCTACGCAAAGACATATTTCCTGCGTCTCCTCGCCTCTTACGCTTTTTTCTTTCATTGTTCAGCCAGCTTCTTTATCCAGTTTTTCTCTTTATGCGAAATCTTTCCGTCTACTGCGCATATCATCATGCTTATAATTATTATTTCATTCTGGATTTCTTCGGGAAGTATACCGAATATTCTCAACATCCCCTCTTCTGCCTTCTTGATATATTCCTTCTCGCTTTTTACACTCTTTGCCGCCTTCTTACAATCTTCATACGTTATCTCATTTCCGAAAAACGCCCTGATCAAAGGATAACTGACCAGATATTCCTCCTCGGTCATTCTCCCGTCGGCTGCTATGGATGCAAATATGTATGATGCGAAAATCGCCACTCCGTCATAACCGTTATAAGAGAGCGTGCCGAGAACCGACAAAGCTTCAGCTGATTTTTCGCCAGTATCGACGTATAACTCACTACGTCAAGTTGTTCAAACTCTTTGCATAATTGTTCAAATTCTTTCATTTTTTTCGTCCTCCGATTTATTTTTACTCTTTTCAGAGTATTTTTTCGATTTTCACTCCTGAACCTTGATTTCATCGGGTTCCTCTTTTTTCTGATTCTTAACAACCTTGACCATAAATATTTTTTCCGAAAAATTAAGTACCCCGTCAAGTATACAGGCACTGCCGAATATCACCAGCCACAATCTTTCACTTTCCGTCGGTCGGAATAAAAGCAATATGCCCGCCACACACACCAGTAATGCCAGTATCAGCAGCAACGCCCATGACCTCAGCCCGAATTTCTTTGCGTCCTTCGATATTATAACTTTGAAAATACTGTCGATTATCAGTGCCGATCCGAATAATGTACAAATAATGTCTGTCTCTAACCATGACCTTATAAGCATGACCGTCCCAATGATAATAAATAATATACCAAGCGGCAGATCGTATTGAAATGCCAGCCGGTACAGATCTTTCGAAAAGTAGCCCGCCATTTTGAATATTCCGAAAAGTATCAGCAACGCCTCGGAAACGATCCTTATTACAGAAATATCCAATGACGGCATTACGATCACCGTTATGCCAAACGCAAACAAATACACTGCTGTTACTAAATTAGCCGCCTTTGCAAATCTGATAAACCCTACAGACATCTTTTACCGCCTCCGCTCTTTCAACAATTTTATTGTAGATAATAAAACTCAAAAAGAAAACGGTCAATCTTCGCTCTTTGTCTGAATTTCAGAAACCGAGTAAAAATTGACCGGATTTCAGGCAATCTTCGTCGTTTGCACAAATAAGCCCGCGATAAGCCCGCGGCTCCTTTGCCCGCCCGACTATGTCTTTTTAACACGACGAAACATCTCCGCTATCATTCCGTCGCTAAGCTCTATAAGTCTGTCGTAAATCTCAACTATGTCGTCCGTTGCGCCCGTTGAGAGCCACAACGAAATCTGACCGTTAAGCATGCTTATATATAAGCTGTGTATTATCTTTTTATCCCTGTCGCTCATGACGCAGTCCGAAAAATAACTCTCTATAAAACGGGATATGCAGTATCTGCATGCGTCCAAATAAATACGTTTCGAATACATCACGATTCACCGAATTGTAAATATGTAAAAAAGCTCACTTGTTCTGCACGATAAACTTTATCGTAGCCTTTATACACTCTTCCAATGTCGTGAAAACCGGCTGCTGTTCAATAAGCTCGTCAAAAGCCTCGTTCATTATACTTTTCATTAATGCGGGGATATCCTCAAAATGATAGCAAAACGAATTTCTGTTTATACCGCAGTCCGTTACCACATCCTTAACGGTTATCTTACTCAAAGGGCGTTCGTTGAGCAATTTCAAAAAAGAAGCCTCTATGGCTTTTTTGGTAAAATTAGGCACTTATTCCCTCCTGCCAGTTGGGGTGTATATACTATAACATATTTTTCAATTTAAGGCAACTGTCTGCCCTTTATAACTCATCCGGTAAATATCCGATTCCCCGCAATTTGAAATATACACCTCAGTTTGCTCCCGATAATACTTCTTTTTCCTACTCTAAGATTCCTTGTTCTTTTGCTGACTCTGTGTTTTTCCCTCCTATAACTTGCTCCTCCATCTTCCCTTCCTCTTATAAATGCTGTGTCCCGGCTGCCGTCCCGACATCCACCTTCATACTGACAAGACTGCCGTAAGTCAAATCAAAACACTGTTATGCTTCCTGTTCCTTCGGTATTTTCTTAATACTGCGTCAGCAGCTTTCTTCACGTCTTTTCATTACTGTGCGTTCTGACCGCCCCGTACTTCCTCGATCTCTCGCTTAACGATCTAATACCATATCTTTTCTCAAAATTTCGCTTTATGAAGCCATAAAATCAATGCCGCTTACTCATTATTAAACGAAGCGCATTCACAATTTAACAAAGTTTCTTTCCTTCCGAATATCTGCTTTTACGTCCGGAAAAATAAAAGCCCTGAAAACTTCCGTTTCTCAGGACTTTTGCAGTACATTTATTTTCATCCGCAAATCAAAGTGCGGGCGTTTATAGCGGATTTAAAAAAAAAGTGTTCGCAAATTCTCTTGCGAACACTCAAACTGGTCGAGGTGACGGGACTTGAACCCACGACCTCTTGGTCCCGAACCAAGCGCGCTACCAAACTGCGCTACACCTCGCCAGACCTTACTTATATTACCACAATTACGGAACTTTGACAATTATTTTTGAACGCTTTTTTTACTTTTATATCCTGATTTTATGACGCAAAGCGACTTTTCCGAAATTATCTCTGAACCTTCTTTTCCTTTTATATCCATCAATAAATATTACTGTTGCAATTATCATTCGACTGCACTTTTTACCCGCAATTTGAAATATTGTTTTTATCTCCCTCTGTTTTGCCCGGATATCATAAAAAACCGCCGGCGAAAAAGTTTTACATTTTCCCCGGCTTCAGTTTTTTCTCGAGCTTATAAGTGCAAACAACCTCAGAAACTGCAGATATAACCATATCAGCGATACTTCTATCCCCAATGCCGCTACCCATTCGTATTTCCTGCTTATTCCGTACCCTACATAATCTTCTATATTCTGCAGATCTATCAGTATACACGATGACGCCAGCAGGATAAAAAATGCAGATACTATCAGCTGCAGCCAAAAATATTCAGTAAAATCATAAAATACTTCTCCGTAAAAAAAACTCACCATCACAAAGAAAAACTGCACTATAGAAAGCGTTATCAAAACACTGTATACTATCTGTCTGAAGCGCGATGTAGCCCGGAATATTTCAAACCTGTGCATGATGACTATAACAGCAAAAGTTATAACGGTTGAGACCAGCGCGGCAAATACCACGCCGGAATATACTCCCTCAAACAGCGACGATATAAATCCTATAATAAAACCTTCACATACCGCATATACCGGTGCAAATACCACTGCAAGCCGAGGTATCAGCGTGGAAAGCAGAGCCGCTATGAACGCAGCGAACCCTATGAGCAGCAACAGTACTATATTATCTATGCCCCAATATACTCCTGCCTCTCCCCATGCGCCTTCCATCCCGGCGCCTCTCAGCATTACGCTGGTCACCGCAGAAAGAAAAGTCAATGCAAGCAATAAGAGCGTCTTTAAAGAAATGCCCTTATAACTGCATGTCTTGTTCACGGCTTCTTCGGCATACCTTAAACTGTTGAGCGTCGGATTGCTTCCCCTGACCACTTTTCACCTCATAAAAAATATACGTCAGCGCTTTCTGACGTATATTATATTGTGCATTAATGAAATCATTATGAATTTAATCTTAAAATTCGATTTTTGCTGTAATGTAATCTTTTAGCTCTTCTATTTTTACTCTTTCCTGTGCCATGGTGTCCCTGTCCCGAACCGTGACGCAATCATCATTCTGAGTATCAAAGTCGACTGTTATGCACATGGGCGTACCTATTTCGTCAAAACGCCTGTATCTCTTTCCTATACTCCCGGCTTCGTCATACTCCACATTGAAATTCTTCCTCAGTTCATCCGCTATCTCCGTCGCCTTATCGGACAACTTCTTGCTTAAAGGCAATATCCCCGCTTTCACGGGCGCAATAGCAGGATGAAGCTTCAATACCGTCCTGATATCCCCCTCTCCGACTTCTTCTTCCTCATAGGCATTGCAAAGCAAAGCAAGCAATACCCTGTCTGCTCCGAGTGAAGGCTCGATAACATACGGAATGTATTTCTCGTTCGTGACAGGATCGGTATACTCCATACTTTCTCCGCTCGCTTCCTGATGACATTTCAAATCGTAATCCGTTCTGTCGGCTATGCCCCACAGCTCTCCCCATCCGAACGGAAATCTGAACTCAAAATCGGTCGTCGCTTTGGAATAATGACATAACTCCTTCTGATCATGATCCCTCAGTCTCAGATTTTCTCTTTTCACCCCCAGCGACAGCAACCATTTTTCACAAAAATCTTTCCAATACGCAAACCACTCGAGGTCAGTCCCGGGTGCGCAGAAAAATTCCATCTCCATCTGTTCAAATTCCCTGGTCCTGAATAAAAAATTACCGGGCGTAATTTCATTACGGAAAGATTTCCCTATCTGGGCTACTCCGAAAGGTATCTTCCTTCTTGACGAACGCTGTATGTTTTTGAAATTCACGAATATACCTTGTGCCGTTTCCGGCCTGAGATATACTACGCTGGCACTGTCCTCCGTCACGCCCTGAAATGTCTTGAACATTATATTGAACTGCCTTATTCCTGTCCAATTATGCTTTCCGCATACACTGCAAGGTATTTTATGCTCAGCTATGAACGCTTCAAGCTCCGCATCACTTTTTCCCGCAGGCGTATAATCTATTCCGTTCGCCGCCACATATGCTTCTATCAGACTGTCTGCCCTCTGACGGCTTTTACATTCCCTGCAATCCATCAGCGGATCTGTGGCTTTCTTTATATGACCGGACGCTTCCCACGTTTTCGGATTCATGAGTATGGCACAGTCCACTCCTAAATTGTAACGGGATTCCTGCACGAATTTCTTCCACCAGGCTTTCTTTATATTATTCTTCAGCTCTACTCCCAACGGCCCGTAATCCCATGTATTTGCCAATCCTCCGTATATCTCGCTGCCGGCATATATGAACCCTCTGCCTTTGGCAAGGTTAACTATCTGATTCATCGTTACAGTCATAATCTTCTCCTTTCACCCGAAAAGGCGTCCTTTGCTTTTTTACCGTTATATTTTAATCTCATTCCCTTTTATTGTCAAGCATTTATATCGGAACTGACAATTTGCGCTCCTTTTATCTCGCCCGCTCCCTGCTCTGCTTTTGTGCCCTTGCCTTCTTGCTCTATTTGTCGCTTTCCGGCCTGAACACCGAACGCCCCCTTTCAAAACCTTCAGGATACCGCTTCCTGAGTTTTTCTATATTTGCAGACAATATATCTTCCAGCCGTAACCCCAGTGCTGTAGCTGTCTGAGCAAGATACCAGGCAATGTCGCCCAATTCAGACGCCAGTCTGCTTCTATCCAGATCGTGCCCCTGCGCCATCCATTTCTTCACTATGTCTATCGCCTCTCCTGCCTCGCCGCAAAGCCCCATCACACCGTTTAAAAGTTGTTCTTTTGCACTTAATTCTCTGTTTGCCGTGCGCATCGCCTTATCCTGATATTCGTTTACCGTCATCTTTTTCTCCTCTTGAAAAATCCGGACCGATTCTCGGCGATCAGCCCGGATGGTTTTACCGTAACTCGCCTAACCGAGTACCGTTATCCTTCCTTCGGTAGCAAAGTATCTTTCATCGATATTACCACCTGAAAGCTCCAGATATTCTATTACCGCCTGTAAATCAGACGCCGCTTCTGAAGTTATAACTTCATTATTCATAAACATATTGAATCCATCACCGCCCTGCAAAAGTATATAATTTATCGATGCTACAGTATAAGTTTTGCTGTCGGACAAAGGCTCATATTCTCCGGTTTCGCCATTGAGCACATAAACCTCTTTTACCCTTCTCTCTCCTTCTACCCCTGAAAACATCCCGTTTTCATCCAGCTTCACTCCGGACGGTATCGAGGTATCTATAACTACCTTCATCCCAGATAAATGGAAAAAACCTCCCGACTCTCCCACTGAACCGTTTTCATCCTCGTATTTTCCTTCCACCATCCTGTACGACATTTCAAGCGCATCCCTTATTTCAAGTCCCGTCGCTTCCACTACGCATATCATATTCCCGTACGGCTGAACGTTGAGCAGATCACCGTATGTTATCTTTCCTTCAGATATATCCGCCCTTATTCCACCGCCGTTTACAAATGCTATATCCGCATTGGTCAGACTTCTGTATGCATCAGCCACAAAATTACCTATCCCGGTCTCCCTGTTCCTTACCAATCTGTTACCGTTTTCACTGTTTACGGAAAGCGTCTTTGCTGTGTAACCTATCTCTGTCCCCAATATTTCTTCAAACTCTTTTTCCGTCTCTTCCGTCTTCCCCGCTACCCTGTCATAATCACTGCTGTCTATAAGCCTGATCGTTATAACGTCGTCATTCTTTCCTGTCGTGCGCCTTGTGTCTATAGTTACCTGACCGATATACTGCATATGCGATCCTGATGACGTCAGCATCACAGGTTCGCCTTCTTTATTGTATACTTCCCTGCTTTCGACTACGGTATGAGAATGTCCGTCAAGAACTATATCTATTCCGCTCGTCGCCGCTATCACGTCTTCTGAGCCGTAAGGTGAGTATCCTTCGCCGTTCCCCAAATGCGCAAGCGCTATGACATAATCGGCATCCATTCCGATAGCCGTATCCACCGCATTCTGGACTGCATTGTACAGCTTCTCTCCGCTCGTATCCTGACAAAATGAATACTTGAGTTCTCCGTTTTCATCTTTGAATACCTCGGGATTCGATGATGTCAGAGTGTAAGGAGTGGTAATTCCTATATACGCGATTTTTAGTTCGCCATAGCTCCTTATCGTATAAGGAGAAACAAAACAACCGTCGGAATCCATGAAATTGCAACATATATATTCCGCATCCGACATCCCCATAAGCTTTTCCAGCTGATCTATCCCGTAATCAAATTCATGATTGCCGAAGGTGCAGACGTCGTACCCGACTTCATTCATCAGCTCAACTATGCTTTCGCCCTTCGTCAATGTGCCTATGTTGCTTCCTTGTACTGCGTCGCCGCAATCCACAAGCGTAACATAGTCGGCGCTGTTGCTCACTGCCTGCTTATATAATGCCAGCTGTGCAAAATCTAATTTGTTCGCTCCGCTTTCCACAGAACAATGCATGTCCCCCGTATACAGCACGACTATCTTCCCGCTTTCAGTGAGCCTGTCCGTACATCCTACAAGGATCAGAAGCGAAACCGCTATCAATATCAGCGTATAAACTGCCTTTTTCATATCTGTCTCCTGTTTTTCATCATTTTTATCCGTAAAATTCCGCTGTCTACGCTACTTATGTCTTTTCAGCCTGTTTTTCCCGAACAGTGAAAATACCGATATGGATGTTACGGCTGTAAGAACGACATGCAGCACGGCTGCATAAACCGGCGTTATCAATCCGAAACATATCATCACCGCCGCGCATACCTCTACAAAAATAATTGCGGCTATATTTATCTTCATCCCGAAAATTATGTCTCTCGTATACTTTATTATCGAAGGGATACTTTTTATCTCCCTGACAATCAGGTCAGCTTCGTAACCTTCCGTTTTCACCCCGCTCCCTTCCTCATCAACTACTATCGCGGCATCGGCTGATCTGAATGCGTACTCTTCGCTCTTTATCCCGCAGAACGCGACCTTCCTGCCGTCCTTCTTCATGGCTCCTATCACGTTTGCCCTGCCTTCCGGCATTAGTCCGTTGCGATATATCTCCACTCCGAGCAGGTCTGCTATCCTCTGAGTACGGTGCGCATTGTCGCCTGTAAGTATCACCGGCGTTATTCGGTTTGCTTTCAGCAACGAGATTACCTCGGCAGAACTTTCTCGAGGTTCGTCTGTGAGCGCTATGACTCCCACAGGCATATTGTCCGCCGCTACGCCCACTACGATACAACCCTCTCTCAGCCATTGCTGAGCTCTTATATGCATCTCTGCTGATATGGCAAATCTGTTGAAATATGTCCATTTCGCTATTATTATTTTCTTACCGTCCACATCGGCTCCGACCCCTTCTCCCGGCATGCCGGTCCTCGATACCTTGCTTTGATGAAGTTCCTTCAACGGAGCAAAATACTTCCTTATTGCCTTTCCCGCAGGGTGAGTCTGATCCTTCTCAGCCTCGCTTACGTACATGCCGAATACATTGTCATCCACCTCGGTCACGTATCCTACCACTCTTATGTTTCCGGTAGTCAGCACTCCGGTCATTTCGAAGCACATAACGTCCATAGAACAAAGCTTTTCCAAAGATTTTCCGTCAGGGATCAACGCCCCTGCCTCCGCCACTCTCTTTATCCCAGCCTGCACAGCAGATGGCGCCGCCACCGCAAACGACGCAGGTGAAAACACTATCAGCACGGCACTCATCCTTATTGCAGCCTGAAGCCACATCTCCGTTTTTGTCATTGCCCCCGAGTCAAACATCGTAAACCGGCATATCATAAGTGTCAGGAACCCGATGACTACGGCAAAAGGTATCACTATTATACCCCAGCGTCTGACTACTACCTCCAACGAAGCCTTTTTCTTGTTTTCACTACTTGCGTGTATATCCTCCGGAGCAAAAAAGCCCGAAGCAAAATCTCCCAGTGAAATCAGAAAAGACACCGTAACGGCAGTAAACAAAAAATCATATTCTTCGGTCAACGTTATATCAAGCGCCCAGACCAGTATCTGTATCAGCACCAAAAGAAAAACCGCAACCGTGGCAGGCGTTTCCACATCTGCATGCTTCTTTTTTATCGCGTTATAAGTCACCCTTACAAACAAAGGTACCGAACACAACAAAAATACAATCCACGACGGAGTCAGATATTTCATCGGGATCTCTTTGCCGTATTCCCCCTTTACCCAGAATAAATAGGTAATGATGATCAGAAGAAAACTTACCGCCGGCATTATTGCATTAACGACTTTGTTGCGGTTTTTTCTCCTCTCTTTTTCTTCACCGAGCTTTGACATTGCTTTTCCCTCTCAGATCCTAATTCAGATATCAATATTTCCTCAGTCTGCTCCAGATATCTTCGTCTTCGTTACTTTGCGGTTCTTTTTCTTCTTCCTCTTCAGGTTCGGCAACCAGGTCTTCCTCGTCAAAGCCCTCTTCTTCGCTTGACTCCGAAAGTCTCATAAGCTCATAAACGGTACTTTTCAATGCCCTGTCTCCTTTCTTTTATACGGCGTCCCGTTTCGGCAGGCGATTCCGCCGTAAACATATGCGGATATAACATCATCTCTCCTTTCCTTCCATATCCGTAAGTTACGGCTGCAGCCTTTATTCCCGCCTTCTCGGCTCCTGCCATATCATAGAATGTATCTCCTATAAGTATGCACCCTTCCTTCTCAAGAAAATGCACCTCTATTGCCCTATTCAATATGTCGGCCTTTTTCCTTATATTCAGCTTTTCATCGGAACCGACTACAAAATCTGCTTGAACACCGGTTCGCTTCAGACAGCTCTCCGCTACCTTCTGTCCCTTGCTCGTTGCTATCCCCACCTTCAGACCGGCTTCCCTCAATTCCTTGAAAAGTTCCGGTATCCCGCAGTAGGGCCTTATCCTGCTTTCCGCGTCTGCATCGTTGTATATCTTCAAATACAGCTCCATCCCCTCTTTCGCTTTCACCGGATCCCCGAATATCTTTGACATTGTTTCCGCAAGCGGAGGTCCGATAAATCTGCTGTAATCGTCTCCCGCTTCGCCTCCCATGATCTCAAACGTCTTCTTCAGAGAAGGTATAATTGCTTCATCGGTTTTCAGTACCGTTCCGTCAAGATCGAACAGTACACACTCAAGCGTTTTGAACGTATACGTCTGCTCCGCTCTCAAAGTCCTCATTGCCTTGCTTCCCGGTATCTTTCCGTCAGTCACCGACCCTTTTATCAGCTCTTCGATCTTGCCCAACTTATTTATATCCTCGCATTCGATCTCGTATACGGTCTCACCGTAATAGCTGCATTTATCGATACTTACCGGAACGTCTTTTATGAATCCTTCTCTTCTCAGCGTTTTGTTCTGCGCCGCGTACTCGGCCCTTCCGCCTTTCTGCCCCGTCAGCTCGGCTACTATTTTTTCAGGTATCCCGCTTTCAAGATATCCTACCGCTTCCTCCTCACTTATTTCTATCGTGCTTTCGCTTGACTCTGTCACATGCCCCGTTGTTTTAAAGTGTGCCTTGAAAGTGAGCTCGAACCTCTCTCCTTCTCTCCTTATGCGTATAAAATCCTTGACAACCGGAGTCACGAAATAATAATTGTACAATGTTTTTTCTGTCTGCCTGTCAAGCTGCATACTCTCTGCTCTTTCCTTTGTCAACTCTCCTTTATATTCCGTCTCTTTGATCACGGTTTTTTTTATACTCATCTTTTCTTTGCACTCCGTTTTTTTTGTCAATACGCCGTCATCTTTTTTCAGCTATAATATTTACGGCGGGAAAAATCCAAAAGGAGATATCTGCAATGTATCCCGAAAACCTCGGCGAATACGGATTGAGCGTAATTATGCTTGCCGTTTCTGCCTGTATCCTCACTTCACTTTTCAAGCTGCTTTGGAAAAAGCTGCTTGTCAGCTCCCAGGAAAGCAAATCTTATTCCGATAAACTGAGCGAACTGTGCTTCCTCACGGAAACTTTGCTCTCTTTCGCTCTTGCAGGTCTGTATTTTCTCTTATCGGGAACGGAAAACTTCTCCGCCTCCCGTTTCGTTACACTCTCCTTGAGTACTATCAGCTGCTCGGAACTTATTTATACTCTTTATGAGAGCATCGGTCTTAAATCCCTTGTCAAGCTGATACTTCAGAGATTGAAACAACTCTGATATTCTTTTAACGCATAAGCCGCTCAAGCGGCTTATGCGTATCCACATTCTTTCCCTATCATTCCGATGTCTGAGCATATTCTGAGCATATAATGTATCGGCTCTCGTTCATGCGTATCGATTTTCCTTCAGGCTCATACCTGTTCCAAGCCTCTTGCTCCGTATCCAAACATTATCCTTTCTGTATCCTTTTTATTATATCATCAGCCTTATCTGACGTCAAGTTTAATCTGACCCTTCTTTTATCCCTTTTTGCTTTCTCTGTTTTTTATGCGTAATTACCCTGTTTTTACCTTTTGTCGGCCGAGTTTTCTCATTTCACGTTTGAAAAATCCAAAATAGAGTATACTTCCATTATCATCTTAAAAAAGGAGATTATATCTATGGCTTTTAACCCTTTTAAAGAAAAAGCACCGAAATTGAACGACTGCTTTATGGACTGGCAACAGCTTGCTCCGAAACCTTATGATAAAAATTCCGTCGATCCGTATACGCGTACGCGTATCATCCTTATGAACGGCACAGAATTCAATCAGGTTTTCTTTTCTCATATGTTCCACAGAAACTGCAATAACAACGACCTGAGAAGATCGCTTGCGGTTCTCCGCCGTCAGGAACAGCAGCAGCAAAAGCGTATCGCCGCCCTGAAGCCCAAGGACGAAACCATACTCGAAACCACTATCGGTTATGAACAGCTCGCCGTCGACCTGACTGCTCAGCTCGCCCGTACCGAACCGGACAGAAATCTCGTCAAAGCCCTCAATTTCGCTTTGCTCGAGGACTTCGACCATCTCTACAGATATGCCGACCTCCTCGAAATGGAACAAGGCATCGCCGCTGAACGTATTGTAGGAGGCTACACCGAAATAATGCCCGGCAGACCCACGATCAGTGAACACCGCTATCCTACCGATGAAGTAAAACCGCATCTTACCGTCGGTAAAGCCGACCCCGTCTCCATCCTGCACGCCTGCATCATCACTGCAGCCGAACAACAGACTATGAACTACTATATGAATGTCGCCGCTTTCCAGACCAACGACCTCGCCCGCAAACTCTATACTGAAATCGGTATGATCGAAGAACAACACGTTACCCAATACGGTTCATTTATAGATACTTCCCGTACCTGGGTCGAAAACCTCCTCCTTCACGAGTATACCGAATGTTTCCTTTATTACTCCATGTTTATGGACGAAACGGATGTGAACGTAAAACAGATCTGGGAACAGCACCTCAATATCGAACTCGCCCACCTCAGAACTGCCGCCGAACTCCTTGAAACCTACGATCATAAAAACTGGCAGGAAATTCTCGGCAAAGGTGATTTCCCCGAACTTGTAAAACTCCATTCCAATAAAGATTATATCAGAGACGTACTAAGAGATACGGTCAGACTTACCGCCAAAGAAGAAGATTACGTCGATATCAGCAAGCTTGCCGAAGATTATCCTTATTTCCGTTACCAAAACGACGTGAACACTGTCACCAGAGATGTCGCCAGTCATAAAGTCATCCGTAATTATATCGATAAGCACGGCAGAGATTACCGCTTCGAAACTGCGCCTCATCCCGTAAAAGAACTCAGTGACCGTACTCGGGACAATACCGACATCGGAAGAAAACCCTGATCATTTTATCTGAAACACAAAGCGTTTAATTTATTTAAACGCTTTTTTTATCCGCAATTTCCCGATCCGCCTTTTGCTTCACCCTGCAAGCTCACTTCCGGATCCATGATATAGTAAAACTGTTTCTTTCTCTCCCTCTTGATTTTTCTTACAATAAGTTATATAATGCTTATATCCATATTCTTTTTACGGAGGAAAATCTTATGAAACGCGTCTATGAATTTCTGAAAACCGCAGAAACTTACTACCTTGCCACCGTTGAGGGCGATCAGCCTCGCGTACGACCTTTCGGTACCGTTAATATCTTCGAAAACAAACTCTACATCCAGACAGGCAAAAGCAAAAACGTCGCAAAACAAATCAGCAGTAATCCTAAAGTGGAAATATGCGCCATGAAAGGCGACGAGTGGATCCGAGTAACCGGCACTCTCGTCCTCGACGAACGCACCGAAGCGCAGGAAAGTATGCTGAACAACTACCCGTCCCTTCGCGCCATGTATACTACGGGACCGAACGGCAACACCGCCGTTTTCTTTTTCCGCGATGCCGTTGCAACGATTTCTTCTTTCTCTCATGGACCCGAAGTCATAACTTTCTGATATTGTAAAACCCCCCGGATATTATCCGGGGGGTCCGGCTCCTCTTCCGCGAGGAACTGCTTCTGGCTAGGGTAGTAGGATTCGAACCTACGTAATGACGGAGTCAGAGTCCGTTGCCTTACCGCTTGGCGATACCCCATCGAAATCAACGAATTTATTATAATTACGTATCCCGTTTTTGTCAATCGTTTGAAGGGTCAATCTCAATATTAAAAAAATATTTTGACCCCGCTTTTTTGTTACGATATCCCTTAATTTTAGTCCTTTTTTCTTGTCTCGCACCCGCTTTCGGCTTCCTTCCGCTTCACGGCTTCTCCGTTTTTAAGCGCCGCATCTAAAGCGCCGGACAATTTTGTCCGGCGCCCGTTACTCTTCCGTTTTCACCGCTCTCTGCGTCTTTATAGCCGCTTTAAGCGTTCTTTAATTCTTTATTCTTTCCATATACTCGCCGGTCCGTGTATCTATTCTGATCACATCCCCCTCATTTACAAACATGGGAACCTGCAATTCGTATCCGGTCTCCACCGTTGCAGGTTTCGTTACGTTTGTAGCGGTATTCCCCACTGCAGCCGGCTCGCATATCGTAACCTTCAACTCAACAAAGTTCGGCGGTTCGACCGAAAATGCTTCACCTTTGTAAAACTTTATACTCGCTTCCATATTCTCCGTCATATACATCAAGGCGTCTTCTACCTGCGATTTATTCAGCGGAATCTGCTCGTATGTCTCCGGATCCATGAAATAATAAAGATCTCCGTCCGCATAAAGATACTGCATCTTCTTGCTCTCTATATGCGCCTTTTCAAACTTGTCCGTTGGATTGAAAGTGCGTTCGAGTACTGCCCCGGTCATCACATTCTTTATCTTCGTACGCACAAACGCCGCACCCTTGCCGGGCTTTACGTGTTGAAAATCAACGATCACATATACAGTAGTCCCGTCAACGAATGTTACGCCCTTTCTAAAATCTCCAGCTAATATCATATTTACCTCCCATCAGGCTTTCTCTCTTATATTATTATAAGCTCTTTGCTCGACATTGTCAAATTCTTTACCCCGTCTTGTGTGAAAACCACCAAATCTTCGATCCTTACTCCGCCTAATCCTGATACATATATTCCCGGCTCTACCGTACCTAACATGTTAGGCTTGAATTCCGTTTCGCACATTGCGCTGAGATTGGGCGACTCGTGTATGTCTAATCCAAGGCTGTGCCCCGTACTGTGCTGAAAATACTCCCCGAAACCGTTCGCCGTGATAATTTCTCTTGCCAATGCATCCAGCTGTTTACCCGTCATCCCGGGCTTCATGTTTTCAAGCGTATTCATCTGCGCCTTAAGTACTATCTCATATATATTCTTTATCTGCGCCGAAGGCTTCCCTACAAATATCGTTCTTGTCATATCTGAACAATAACCTTTATATCTTGCACCGAAATCCATTGTTACGGGATCTCCGTTCTTTATCTTCTTCATCGTCGGATGCGCGTGCGGCTTGGAACTGTTTTCTCCGCTTGCTATTATCGTATCGAATGCAAGCCCGTCTCCTCCGAGCTTCCTTACCTGACATTCCAGTTCCACGGCTATATCCATCTCACTCATATCTACCGATATGAATCCGAGCATATGCTTGAATACCTTATCCGTTATCGCCTGCGCTTTTGTTATATTTTCTATTTCTTCCGGAGTCTTTATCTGTCTTATCAGCGATATTGAACTGCCTGCAGGGATAAATTCAAGCTCATCGTACGTTTTCCTGTAGCTGTTATACTCCGCTACGGTCATCTCGGTATCCTCGAAGCCTATCTTCTTCGCACCCATTTTCCTGAACTGATTCTTTATTTCTTCGGTCGCCGCCGCTCCGGAACTGACTATTACCTTTATACCCTGCTGCGATAAAGATGCTGCCATTTCTCCATATCTGAAATCAGTGATAAACACCATCCCTTCTTTGCCGATAATAAGATATCCTGCTGTACTGCTGAATCCCGTAAAATAAAATCTGTTCTTCTGAGAGGTTATCAAAAAAGCTTCCGCTGACGGTGTCAACTCAAATAACTTCTTTATATCTTTCATACTTTATCCTCCTGTCGGCGTTATACCGATTCAAATATTTTCTTCATGGTTAGCGCGTCTTCTGCCTGTGTTCCGTCAGATTCGCATATTACGACCGGTTCAAGCCCCCTTCCTTTTATCAGAACGGCAAGCTCGGTAAAATCCGGTCCGTATACTTTATCTTCGAATGTAAGATGCTTTACTTCTCCGCCATTTGAGTATTCTATCTTGCTGAAATGCATATGAAAATGTCTGTACTTATTTTCCCCTAAACGCGATAACAGTTCCAGCGCCCTTTCATACTCGTCTCTGCTGTTCATCTTTCCAAGCGTGCGCGCATTCAGATGTCCGAAATCCACAGTCGGCATAAGCACCTCGTCCATTGCGCACAGCTCGATTATTTCTTCAAGCGTACCTATCTGATTAATCTTTCCCATCGTTTCCGGACAGAACAGAATGTCATCATACTTTTCGGCGCGGATCTTTTCGATCAATATATCAAACCGTTTCTTCGTAAGCTCAAAAGCCTCTTCCCTCGTTGCCTTGCCTACCGCCGCAGGATGAAATATCACTCTTCCTGCACCCATGCGCCTTGCCATATCGGCACTGCGGAATAAATATCCGTAAGACTTCTTTACCATCTCCTCGTCCGGATTTGCAAAATTTATGTAATACGGCGCATGTACCGATATCTCAACTCCGTTTTCTTCTGCGGCTTTCTTTATCGCACCGGCTTTCTTTTCGGAAATGTTCACTCCGCGCCCGAAACTGTATTCGTAAGCATTCAGCCCTTTTTCTCTCAGCCAGGCAGGAGCCTGTTCCGATACCTTATTTCCGTCGTCATAAAAACTGTCTGAATTACCGCTTGGTCCAAAACGAATCATTCTTTACCTCTTCCATATCTTTCCTCAGCTGTACTTTTAACTGCTCGCTTCCCGAAAATTCCTTTACTCCGCGTATCCTTTTCTTCACTCTTAATGTCAGCTCCTTTCCGTAAAGAGTCCCGCAGAAACCGATCAAATGCGCCTCTATCCTCTTTTCTCCGCCTCCGTATGTCGGTCTCGGCCCGATATGAAGCATTGTCTTATACACCGCACCGTCTGTACTGCATTCGGCTGAATAAACTCCGTCAGCAGGCAGTACCTTATTTTTTGAACAGATCAGATTCGCCGTCGGAAATCCGAGACTGTTACCTCTCCCGTCGCCTTCCGTCACTCTGCCGGTGATCTTAAAAGGCCTCCCCAGCATTTTGTCGGCTTCCTCGATCATTCCCCGCGCCAGATAATCTTTTATTACGGTGCTCGACACCCTCATCCCGTTTATCTCGTATTTTTCCATACAATAAAACGGTATGCCCTTACTTTCCGCAAATTTCTTCAGCAATAAAGCGTTGCCTTCGGAATTTCTGCCGAAGGTGTAGTCATAACCGCAAAAAACGCCGCCAAGATCATACTCCGCCAGTAATTCCAGAAACTCATGCGCACCTGTTTTCATGAATTCTTTTGTAAAATACGCCTTGATGACTACGTCAGCTCCGAGATCGGCAAATTCTTCCGTCCTCTCTTCATAGGTATACAAGGATCTTGTATCTTTATTCGGCAGAGGAAACTCCGAATCTTCAAACGTCATGACTGCACATAATGCATTCTGCTTTTTTGCATGGCTGCGAGTAATTTCTATAAGTTTTCTGTGCCCCTCATGCACACAGTCAAAATAACCAAGAGCCAGAAAAATCCTGCTTTCAAACGGTTTCCCGAATTCAACTTCGATCATACTGCCAAATAATACCTTATACTCAATATCCCGGATATATTTTCACCGATACCTATCAATTCACCGTCGGCATACACCCTGAAAACGCCTTTTCCCTCGGCTTTTACCGGAAGCCCGTTTTTTATCCTTACTGCCTCTTTGCCCGTCAGGTCAATACGTTCCGTTCCCCTGAGCGGAAACTCCACCGGCAGCAGACATGACTGAAAATCATTGTGTATATCCGTTAATGTCCTTGCTCCCTCGATCGTAAACGGACCTGCTTCCAGCCTTATCAACGCGCTCATATATCCGACGCTCTCCATCCCGGCTGACAGATCTCTCACCAGACTCCTTATATAAGTGCCGCCCGAACACTCTATATCAAATACAAAATCCTCTCCCCTTTCTTCAATAAGACTGAATGAATATATTTCAACTTCCTTGGGCTTGATTTCGAATTCGACTTCGTTCCTCGCAAGCTTATATGCCTTTACGCCGTTTATGCTGCAAGCACTGTATTTAGGAGGTACCTGAACTATCTTTCCTTGAAACTTTCCTAAGGCCTCTTCTATTTCCCTGCTGTTCACGGAGCGTCCTTTTTCCGTTATTTTTCCGTAACTGTCGAGGGTATCCGTCGTCACGCCGAAACGGAACATCGCTCTGTACTTCTTCTTTTTATACACCAGAAAATCAAAAAGCTTCGTAGCCCTGCCTACGGCTACAGGCAAAACTCCGCTTGCTCCCGGATCAAGAGTCCCCAGATGCCCGACTTTTACGCCCGGCACTATCCTCTTTACCGCGGACACTACGTCGTTTGAAGTCGCTCCTGCAGGTTTGTTGCAATTCAAAAACCCGCTAAGCATCAAGCACTCCTTCTATCCTGATCGCTCTTACGATCTTGTCCACGACGTCTTCAAAAAAACCATTTATCACACAACCGGAGGCGACTCTGTGTCCTCCGCCTCCGAACGACAGACATACTTTGCTTACGTCAGTATTCTTACGCCCGCGCATGCTGATATCGAATTTATTCTCCCCCGTCTGCAGTACGCTCACTGCTATGAGCGTTCCCTCGACCCTCAGCGCACTGTCTACCAGGCCCTTTATCTCTGAACGTGCCAATCCGGCTTCGGTATACTCCTTTTCAAGCATATATATCAACGTCATACGGCCGTCAAAGTATCTGCGCATACGCGCCTCGGCTTTTCCCTTCAGCTTCGCATACTCGTAACTCATATTCTTCAACAGCCTGTAACTCAGTTCATTTATATCCACTCTGTCTACCAGCTTCGCGGCAGTCATCATTACCCGACTGTCCGTATTGGAATTCGTAAAACTGTTCGTGTCGGTCAGTATACCTGCCATCAGACATTCCGCCGCATCATTATCTAACCCTTTGCCGCCGCATTCCAAAAGCTCATATATCATTTCACTCGTACTCGCCCGCGCCTCTACCCAGTTCAACTGCGCATACCCGTCGTTACTGAGATGATGATGATCTATATTGATCGTATTTCCGTTACAAAAAAAGAACCCGGTGAGATCCCCGAATCTGAATCTGTCACCGCAGTCCAACGCTATGTGCAGGTCGTATTTCTCTGCACCTTCCTTCTTTATCTCTTTTACTCCCTTAAGAAAAAGCAGCGCGGAACTTATATCACTGTCACAGTATACATCCGCTTTCTTGCCTTCCTTCTCAAGATATATGCGAAGAGCCAAAGCGGAACCGATCGTGTCTGCATCGGGATTGGTATGACAAAATATCCCTATTCGCCCGCTTTGGTTTATTTTTCTCAGAATGCTTTCCTTTACCGTCACTGACCTTCTTCCTCTTCGTCTTTCTCGGTTATATTGAGCTGATTCAGAATTTTGCTTATCCTGTCGCTGTATTCCATTGAATCGTCCCTTACAAACATCAATTGCGGCACCGCTCGTACCCTCATGATCTTGTATAATTCTCGCCTTACGTATCCGGCCGCACTCTTTATTCCTTCAAAAGTCGCCTCTGTCTTTTCACTATCCTTTCCGTATACGCTTATATATACCTTTGCCAGCGTCAGCTCCTTGTCAGTCTCTACCTTCGTGACCGAAAACATTTCCGTTATCCTGGGATCCTTGACGCTCTTGCTCAATACCTCGTATATATTCTTCTGAAATTCCGAATTCAGCTTCGCTGTCCTCTGAAGGCTCATTTTACCTCCTTACTCTATTGAACGATCTCCTCAACCGTATAGATCTCAAATACGTCCTCTTCCTTTATATCATTATAATTCACTACGCTTATTCCGCATTCATATCCCGCCGCCACTTCTCTTACATCGTCTTTAAATCGCTTCAGCGCGGCTATCTGTCCGTCATATATCATTATATTGTCTCGATATATCTTGACCTTGGCTGACCTGAGTACCTTTCCGCTGTTTACATAACACCCGGCTACGGTCCCGACTCCGGTTATTTTGAACGTGTTCTTTACGGTGGCCTGTCCGATATCGGTTTCCTTGTACTTGGGAGCCAACATTCCCTTCATTGCTGCAGTTATGTCGTCTATCGCGTCATATATTATCCTGTACAGTCTTATATCGACCCCTTCTTTCTCCGCCGATGCTTTTGCCTTGCTGTCTGCCCGCACGTTGAATCCTATGATTATTGCGTCGCTCGCCTTGGCAAGCATAACGTCTGTTTCGTTTATCGCGCCTACTCCGCCGTGTATGGGACTGATTTTGACTTCTTCATTACCGATCTTTACAAGCGAAGCTCGCAAAGCTTCCAGACTCCCCTGCACATCAGACTTGATTATCACATTGAGCGTCTTTATATTACCTTCGCTTATCTTATTATATAAATCGTCAAGCGATACCGTGGAACCGGCTGTCTCTCTTGCAGCTTTTTCTTTATCCTTCCTTTCATCAGCCACCTGTTTCGCCAGCTTCTCGTCCACCGTGAACATCATGTCACCGGCATTAGGCACATCGGAAAATCCTAAAACCTCTACCGGCATGGAAGGACCTGCGTTCTTGACATTTTTTCCGTTATTGTCAAACATAGCCCTTATTTTACCTGTAGCGGTCCCCGCTACTACGTAATCGCCTATATGCAGAGTACCGTTCTTTATGAGCACCGTCGCCACAGGGCCTCTGCCTTTATCAAGTTTCGCTTCTATTATTGTACCGGAAGCTTTCTTGCTGCTGTTTGCCATCAGCTCGGCTACTTCGGCTACCGTCAGCACGGCTTCAAGCAACTCCTTGATCCCGGTATTCTTCTTCGCCGATACCGGCACCATTATGGTGTCTCCGCCCCATTCTTCAGGCAACAACCCGTACTCCGAAAGCTGCGTTTTTACCCCTTCCGGATTTACGTCGGCTTTGTCCATTTTGTTTATGGCTACTATTATCGGCACATTTGCCGCCTTTGCATGATTTATCGCTTCTACTGTCTGCGGCATTACCCCGTCGTCAGCTGCCACGACTATGATCGCCACGTCTGTCACCTGCGCCCCGCGCGCTCTCATTGCCGTGAACGCCGCATGTCCCGGTGTATCTATAAATGTGATGGGCTCACCGTCCAGCATTACCTGATAAGCTCCTATATGCTGTGTTATGCCTCCGGCTTCTCCTTCGGTAACATTTGTCCTTCTGATGGCGTCCAGCAAAGATGTCTTTCCGTGATCCACATGCCCCATTACCGTAACTATCGGAGCACGCTTCTCGTTGTCCGGTATATTCTCTTCGTCAGAGTTGACATTCGCCAGCAATGTCTCTTCTGCGGTTTCCTTGAGCTTCAGCGTCAGCTCCACCCCGAACATCCCGGCAACATACTGAGCGTATTCATACTCTATCTTGTCATTTATGGTCTTTATTATACCTTCGGTGAACAAAGCTTTTATTATTTCCGCTGCAGATACCCCTATCTTTTCGCTCAGATCCTTTATGGTGACTTCTTCACTGTTTATCACTGCGTGATCTATCTTCTTTACGACCTGCTCGCTCTTATCCTGCTTCTTAGTCTTCGCTTTTCTGATTGTAACCCTTTCGTCGTCATAATCGTCAAAGGTCTTCATGAGCAGACTCTTTTTGCTCTGAACTTTCTTGTCTTCGTTTTTTTCGGGAGTCTTGTTTTTGTTACCGTACTGTTTCCCCTGCTGTACGGGCGGTATTCCGGGCACCATGAACTTGGACTGAGAACGGGTGCTCTGCTTCTGTGTCTGTCTTACGGGACCTTCGGCATCCTTATCCTTATCCTTCCTGAATTCTCCCTTTTCCGCTCCGTAATTCGACCTTGTATCCTTCATGTATCCGGGCTGCTGATACTGACCGGTCCGTTTCTGTCCCTGTGCATACGTCGGCTTGCCCCCCTGACTGCGCTGTCCGGGTTTGTTCTCCTTCGGGGCCTTAGGTATATCGGTAAGAAAACGACGTATTTTTACGTTGCCCTTTTCGTCGGTATATGTCCTCTGAGTTTCTCCGGCCCTTACCGGCACCTCAGCCGTCTTCTTCACTTCCGCTGTCTCTGCCGGGAGTTCCTTCTTGGTCTCTTTTGCGACTTCTTCCTCTTTTCCTGCCTTCTTTTCTTCAACCTCAGGTTGTACCGCTTCAAACGGCTCTTCCGAACTCTCTTTCTTTACGGCTGTTTTTTCAGTTTCGATAGCTTTTTCCTCTTTCGCTGCAGCCTCTGTTTTCTCTGCTACGGCCTTTTCCTCGTTTATTACGGAAGTTTCATTCTTCGCTGCCTCTTCTGCCGCCTGCTTTGCCGCCGACTCGGCTTCGTGAAACTCTTTTTCCTTGATATTTATCGATCTGCTGAGAGTATCGACTCGTTTCTTTGCAGCTCTGACGTTTTCCTGAAGCGCTAACGCATAGGAATAAGTACCTGTTCGTAAAGTTTTTAAATTTCCCAGTTGCCCCTGCCCTGAAGAATTATTGTTTTCTTTACTTATCGTCGTCAATTGGTTCTACCTCCGTAATTTCCCGGAAATCTCCGTCCGGAATCTCTTTTATTCTTTTTTCTATCGCCTTCGCCAATTCTCTGTCCGTTACGGCTATCACTTTTGAGCTCCGGTGTATGATATCTGAAAGATCTTCACCCTTTACGATATACCCCTTTACTCCCTTGTTCCCTATAATTTTATTTATCTGCTTGCGAGTGTTTCTGCCGGTCCCTTCAGCGACAAACAGCAAATACATCTTTCTGCCCGTTACTTCGATAGCGTCCGCGCCGAATATGACCGACCCCTTCCTTATACAGAATCCTGCATAACTGATTATCTTACTGTCCATTCTTTCGCCTTTGTGCCGCTGTTTCCTTTATTATTCCGATCTGTTCTTCAGTGATCCCGTTCTTAAATAACCCCGCTGCATACTTCGGCTTCTCAAGCTTGTTCACACACTCCTCTGCCGTGCATACATAATAGCCTCTGCCGTTTTTCTTTCCTGTCAAATCTACTTCGTACCCCTGTTGCGTGAGCACTATCCTCACCAGCTCTTTCTGGGGCTTCATCTCCCGGCATACTACGCACATCCGAAGAGGCACCTTCGTTTTATTCTTCACTTTCCTCTGCCTCTTCCTCTGACCTTCTCTTTCTCACATCAGCATACATATCTTCTTCCATAAGCGGATTTTCGTCCAATAACCCTATCGCCTTGGCGCCCGAATAACTCTTTACATCTATTTTCCAGTTCGTCAGCCTTGCAGCCAGACGCGCGTTCTGTCCGTCTTTGCCTATGGCTAAACTCAGCTTATCGTCCGGAACTATTACTTTGGCTTCCTTTGTCTCCTCATTCGCCTGCACCATAAGAACTTTAGCGGGATTGAGCGCTCTGGCAATATAATCGAGTATGTCGTCGCTGTATGCTATGATATCTACCTTCTCTCCCCCAAGCTCGTTTATTATGGCGTTTACTCTGGCACCCTTGTTCCCTACGCATGCGCCTACCGGATCTATGTCGGCATCCTCACAGTATACGGCGATCTTCGTCCTGTACCCCGCTTCCCTTACTATGTTCCTGATGCTCACTATCCCCGCTCTTATCTCGGGTACCTCTATTTCAAAAAGCTTTACTACAAATGCGGGCGTGGACCTCGATAAATATATCTGCAAACCTCCCTTCGCAGTCTCCCTCACCCTTTTCACAAGCACCTTTATCCTGTCGCCGGGTGCGAATTTCTCGTTGGGGTTCTGGTCCGAAGCAAGCAATATCCCTTCCATCTGATTCTTGCCTATCTCTACATATATGGTCCCGTCATCGGGATTTATCCTGTTTACCACTCCTATTATCAGCTCGTTCTCGCGCTCGCTGTACTGCGAAAACGCATTGCTGCGTTCTGCTTCCCTCATCGCCTGTATCACTACCTGCTTTGCCGTCTGTGCCGCTATCCTGCCAAATTCCTTCGGATTGATTTCCGTTTCTACGGTGTCGCCCGCCTTGTAGCTCTTCTTCTTTTCCCTCGCTTCCTCTAACGATATCTCCTTCTCGGGATCGCTCACCTCTTCAACAACGGTTTTATAAGAATATAACTTTATCGTGTTCTTCTCGGGATTTAATTTGACCGCTACGTTTGTCGCCTCTCCGTATTGCTTCTTGCATGCCGAGGTCAACGCGCTTTCCAAAGCCGTCATTATTATCTCTTTATCTATTCCGCGCTCCCTCTCCAGATCATTCAGCGCGGCAAAAAAATCTTTGTTTATCATGTTTCCTCCTTAATTTACCTGAAATCAAAACCTGATTATCGGCTCTATATGCGCGGCCTGCTTCCTCATTATCTTTTTTTCTTCCCCACCTTCAAGCTCGACGGTAAAACTTTCTCCGTCGTAACTCTTTAATATACCGTCATATTTCTTTTTGCCGCCTTCATCGGGAGCATATAACTTTACCGATATCTCTTTCCCGGTGTTTCTCTTAAAATCTCTGTCCGTCTTCAACGGTCTGTCCAGACCGAGTGAGGATACATTAAGAATATACGGAGCATCATTGGTCGGATTCAATTCGTCCAACGGCGCGTCTATTGCCATGTGCAACGCTTCGCAGTCGTCTATCGTCACCCCGCCTTCTTTATCTATAAATACTGTCAGATTCATTCCGTCATGCTTCTTTACGTATTCTACTTCTACCAGCTCCAGCCCCAGTCCCTCGGCTATAGGTTTCACAAGCCTGAAAATATTTTCAGAAATCTTTTCTGACATTTAACTCCCCGCATAACAATTTAGAGCGGAATTACAATCCCACTCTAATATATAACATATATATATTTTAGCATACTGATTTTACCACATTTACGCCCTTTATGCAAGCGTTTGCAAAGCGTTTTTTATTATCCCCGGATTAATTTGAGCTATTTTAACAAAAACCTCGGCAGTTACGCAAATGTCACTCAGCGCTCTGTGCCTTTCCTGATACTCTATCCCGAATACCTTCGTTAGCGTACTCAGTTTGTAATCCCTCGGAAATGGTACACCCCCTCTTTCTTTTGAAGAAAAAAATTCTTTCGCAAGCTGCAATGTGTCAAGCCATTTGTTCGTGAACTCGTATCTCACTCTGTAAGCTTCCCTCTCAAGTACCTTCCTGTCAAATTCGGCATTGTGAGCCACCATTATGCTCCCATACCCGAATTTATAAAAATCACCTATCACATGCACCAATTTCGGCGCGGTCTCTACATCCTTATCATATATATTATTTATTTTACTCGCTTCCGCCGGTATGCTCATCTCGGGGTTCACCAATGTCTGAAACTGCTCGATGATCCTTCCGTCCCTCATCTTGACCGCCCCTATCTCCACTATCCTGTCCGACTCATACAGTCCGGTAGTTTCAAAGTCGACAAATACGAATTCCCTGCCCCTCAGGCATTCCGGTATTTCATTTTCGCTGCGCTCGAAAAAATTCTGCTGCACCTGAGTTATATACGCTTCGGGCTTAACTATAAGATAATCGTCAAATGGTATACGGTTCTTTATCACTTGCTGTGGAAATCCGGTTATTTCACAATACTGTGCCGCATAAACATTAAGATTCAGATTACCGCGCAGACTGTCGTTTACAAGCTTGCCGTACACCACCACGTCTTCTCCTTCCCTGACCTTCTCCCAGCCTTTCCTTTCTTCGCCCGATACAAACGCACTGAAACTTATGCTACCCGTCGGATCCTTGACCGACCCTTTATAAATACACTCAAAATGATATCCCTTTCCGCTGAAATCCAGCATTTTGATATCCGTCACGCTGCCGCATACTACCGCCTTTTCTCCTGCTCCGCCGATTTCCGAAATCAATACAGGCTTCCCTGTCACCGCCTTCCCGGTTATTTTTTCCAGCTTGTTCACTCTGACGACTTTATCGGGTTTCGACAAAGTTTCAAGTCTAAGCTTTACCTGATTCTCCTCAATGCTCTTCGTCACCGAAGAAAAGCTGACTTCCTCTTCTCCCTTCTCTATCTCAACATGAACCGGAGCAAAAGTAATGTTTCCGAAATATTCTTCCGCCCTGCTTTTCAGTTTCAGTTCTTCAATAATAGCCGCGTTTTCCGGCCGGACCTTATAAACCATCCTGTACCCCTTTTCCCCGGATAAGCGTGAAACCCCCAGATCACTTTCGGAGTACCCGTTATACAATGCGTAAAATTCCTTTTTTATATACTCTCCGAATCTCGCAACAAGAATACTTTCATTAATATTGTCAGGCAATAGCTCACAACTGAAATCATACCCTCCGAACTCGTGTTTTTTCAGCTGTGCTTCAAGCGTATCTCTTTCCTGCCGTGTCAGTTCCCTTCTGCACACAAAAATAAATCTTACCCTTCCGCTGTTTTTCTCAAGCCGGGCTTCTATGTATTTTATATCCGCCATAAAACTCTGCAGTTCTTTGTTTTCTTCAAGTATTCTCAGCATCCAGCAACAATCCGATCTCCTTCATCAGTTCTTCCGCATAATCGGCTTTAGTTTTTTTGACTATAACGCCCTTCCTGAACATCACGGCACAATCTCTTCCCCCGGCTATGCCAACGTCAGCCTCAGCCGCTTCTCCCGGACCGTTTACCACACACCCCATTACGGCAACATTCAGCTTCTTCTTTATTCCTGACGTAGCTTTCTTTATCTCCTGCGCCAGCCCTATAACGTCTATCTCCGTTCTTGCGCAGGTCGGACAGGCTATAACGTTCACACCTTCTCTCATTTTGAGTGCATCGAGTATGTTTTTAGCAGCCTCGACCTCTTTCACAGGATCGTCCGTCAAAGACACTCTTATGGTATCTCCTATACCGTCAATGAGCAATGCGCCTATCCCGATCGCCGATTTATACTCCGCCGTCGGAGGGATCCCGGCTTCTGTGACTCCCAGATGCAGAGGATATTCAAATTCATCGTCTATCATCCTGTTCAGCATCACGGTCTCTTTAACGTCGCTGCTCTTTACCGACAATACAATATCCCTGAACCCTGTCTTTTCGCATATTTCGACATATTCCCTCAGACTCCACAGCGCCGCTATCATTCTGTTGTCGGTTTTTCTGAGCGCACTTTTCATAAGAGAACCGGTGTTTACTCCTATCCTCATTACTTTTCCCAGCGCTTTCGCACATTCACATACCGCAGAAAGTTTATCCTCGCCGCCGAGATTACCGGGATTTACGCGCACCTTATCGGCCCCGTTCTCAAGCGCAGCGAGTGCAAGCTTATAGTCAAAATGTATGTCCGCCACCAACGGCAGCGGGCTCCCTTGCTTGATTTCTCTTATAGCCTCGGCAGAACGCGCATCCGGAACCGCAACCCTCACTATATCGCAACCGGCTCGGTACAGCTGCCCGATCTGTCTAAGAGTATTTTCAATATCAACGGTTTTGGTATTAGTCATCGACTGTATTGCGACTTTTTCAGTCCCGCCGATAATCACGCCTCCGATATCCACTTTTCTTTTTATCATATTCACTCTCCTTTTTGTACGTCCCGGACCACGTATACCCGCGGAAAAACCCGGACCGAAACCGAATCGCTCAGATATATCTTAACACGTCTACCAATATAACAAAACCGAAAAGCAAAAGCATCCCGACAAAATGTATGAGTCCCTCTACCTTTCTGCTGACGACCGGCTTCCCGGCTATCCATTCGATCAACGTAAAAAGTATCCTTGATCCGTCAAGCGCAGGTATGGGCAAAAGATTGAATACAGCCAGATTGACAGATATAAGCATTATAACGAAAAAAATGTTCATTGAATTGGCACCGATAGCCTGAGCTGTGATATCTATCGTAGTTATCGGGCCGCCTACCTGATCCAAAGATATTTTGCCGGTCACAAGATCCGCCAAAACCTCCACCATGTATACACTGGTCCTGCCCGTATACCCGAAACTCCTTCCCACAGCCTCGAAAAAGCCGAACCTGGTTACTTCCGGTGATGATATACTTACGCCTAATCCGATATTTTTATATTCCGTCATTATCGGATCGCCGTTTTCGTCAAGCATGACGTTCCCGTTTTCATCAAGCTTTTCCGCCGTATAGGTATATTCCCCTTTCACCACGTTTTTGAGCTGCAGCTTTTCTCCGTTTCGTATGACAGTAAGATCCATCACTTCGCCGGCATCATTTATCATGGTAAAAGCGTCGTTATAAAGATAAACCGTTTTCCCGTTCACGGCATATATTACATCGCCTTCCATGATCGTGCCGTTTGAATAATTCGGAGAAGTTTCATATACATTCATTATCGTCGGCAGATTGTCGCCGTAACACAAAAAAACCATGAACGCTATCAGCACACATGTCACCAGATTGAAAAACGGACCGCAAAAAAGCACTATTATCCTTTTCCATGGGGGTTGAGCGTTAAAAACCTTTTTCTCCTTTTCAGCGCCCCGTTTCATCCCGCCCGGGCGATTTCCGTCTTTTTCCGGTTTTTCCGCACCCGCAGTATCGGCTTCCTCATCCTCTCCCGCAAACGCACAATATCCGCCGAGAGGTATTGCGCGTATGGAAAATATTTCTTCGTCGGTATCCGTGTCCCGAGACAAGTTTTCCGCTTCCTTTTCGTAAAACTCTTTGTCTGTTTTCTCGGCGCCCTGCGAAACTTCCGTCTTTTTTTTCTTTTTTCCGGCTCCTACTTTCTTACTGAAAAGTTTAGGTCCCATCCCTATGGAAAACTCATTTATCTTGAAACCCAAAAGTTTTCCCGCTATATAATGCCCCAGTTCATGAACAGTTATCATAAACATGATGGCTAACAACGCAAAAAATATATTGAGTAAAAAAGCAGGGTCAAAAGCTAATAAACTACCTGTCATTATACGCTCCTGTCAGCTGCTCCGCCCGTGAGCAAGCTTTTTTGTATACTTCTTCGATTTCCTCGATCGAATCGGTCTTTCCCCAATCAAAAGACAAGATCTCCTCTACGATCTCCGCGATCGCAGTGAAAGCAAGCTTCCCTTTGAGAAACTCCTTGACTGCAACTTCATCCGCCGCAAGCAAAGCAGTAAGAGCCCCGCCTCCGACAGCATACGCCTGTCTTGCAAGCCTCGTTGCCGGGAACAGTTCTTCTTTCAGCGGCCTGAAAGTCAGAGAACCGGCTTTTTCGAAATCAAGCCGCTTTATATCCGTTACTATCCTGCCGGGATATGTCAGCGCATATAAAATCGGTAACCGCATGTCAGGAAAAGACATCTGCGCCATAACGGCTCCGTCACGTGTCCTTACCATCGAATGTATCACACATTCCGGATGGACCACGACTTCTATATCCCCGGCTTCGAACAGATACGCCGCTTCGATTATCTCAAGCCCCTTATTCATCATCGTCGCACTGTCAACAGTTATCTTCCTGCCCATTCTCCACTTCGGATGACGCAGTGCCATTTCCGGAGTGACCGCTTTAAGTTCGGCTTCCGTATAATTATAAAAAGGACCGCCGCTTGCCGTAAGAATAACGCTTTCAGGTTTTTCCCTCAGCCCCTCAAGACACTGAAATATCGCGCTGTGCTCACTGTCTACCGGGATCAGCTTTCCTTTCCCCTTTTCCATCGCCTCTTTTATTATCTCTCCGCCGGCTACAAGCGATTCCTTATTGGCCAAAGCCACCGTCAGCCCTCCCCTCAGCGCCTGACATATGACCGGAAGAGAATCTATCCCGGAAGCAGCCGCCACGATTATGTCCGCACCGCTTTCAAGCGCACCGTACAGACACCCCCTGTCCCGAGAATATAAACCCGTATACTTTGCGCCCGTTTCCTCTTTCTGCCGCCTGAGCAATTCCGCATTATGATTGCCCGTCAATGCAACCGCCTCGAACAGATCGGGATTTCTCCCGACTACTTCGACTGTCTGCCTCCCGACCGATCCTGTACTGCCCAGTATGGCTATTTTTTTCTTCATCCTCTACCTCAAAAAACCGAATACCACCGCCACTACACAGGCACACATGATCATTCCGTCGAATCTGTCCATGATCCCGCCGTGACTGCCGAGTATCTTTCCGTAATCCTTGACTCCGCAGTCCCTCTTTACCAGACTCGCAACAAGATCTCCGAATTGGTCCGCAATACCGCCGACTACACCTGAAATTATGTAACAGACTATAAGAGTAGTCTGTTCTGCATCCACCCCTAAACTGAATATATCCGCCACCTGAAATAATACATATATCGCAGCAGCTCCGAATATTCCGCCTATTATGCCTCCTGCCGCCCCTTCTTTCGTCTTATTGGGACTCAGCGCCGGACAAAGCTTATGTTTGCCGAAATGCTTCCCGAACATGTATGCAAATACATCCGTCATCGACGATACCGTTACCGCAAGCGCCGCAGCAGTAAGATATATATCTCCCGACTCCGATACCAGCGAACATATATATATAAACGCCGAAAAAGGCAACGCCGGATATACCATCGGAAATATCGCGTACATAAACCCGCCGTTCCGCACATTGCTTTTCATCGCAACCAAACTCGCCGCAACAAACCAGAATAAAAAACTCAGAACTCCGGTTACAAAAAAATCCCACCCCAAAGCTACCGCAACTATAAGCGGAACACAGCTCATAGGCGCGTAAATATAATAAAATATATTGAAACAGTCAGGGATCCTGCTCCCAAGCGTTTTTCTCATTTCCAGTATAGCCAAAGCCGCAGCCAATGCGAAAAACACAAGAGGAACTATGCGTCCGACAACTTTACCGAGTATGATAACTCCTGCAAGAACTACGGTTATTACCAACCCCATCAATACCCTTTTCATTTCAACCTGCCGAAACTCCTTTTTCTTTTTCCGTAATCTTCAATCGCGGCAAAAAAATCTTCCCTTGAAAAATCCGGCCATAATACGTCTGTAAAATACAGCTCAGCATACGCCGCCTGATATATAAGAAAATTGCTCAGCCTTTTCATACCGCCGGTCCTGATAATAAAGTCAGGATCAGGCAATCGGGAATACATATACTCGGATACCTTTTCTTCGTCAATGTCCCTGAGCCCCTCGGCAGCCATGCGTTTAAAAGCATGAACGATCTCGTCGCGCCCGCCGTAATTGAAACAAAAATTCACGGTCAGCCCGGTATTACACGATGTAAGCCGCTCCGCCTCCCTGAATTTTATCACCAGATCATATGGCAATTTCGTCACCGATCCGGATACGGTCACCCTGTAATTCCTTTTGACCAGCTCTTTCGTACGGGAAAAATACTTTTCAGCCAATGAAAACAGCCCCGATACCTCTTCCTCGGGCCGATTGATGTTTTCCGTGGAAAATACATATAATGACAGAACTTTTATGCCGGCTTCATCGGCATATCCTATAACCTTTTCCATTGTCTTCACACCCTCGGCATGACCGAAACTGCGAGGCTTGCCCCTCTTCGTGGCCCACCTGCCGTTTCCGTCCATTATAATTCCGACATGCACCGGCACCGCGCCGATCCCGTTTTCTCTTTCCATCGTCTCCCTTTCCGCGTCTGCCTCTCCGCCTTTCGGCTCCGTATGCTTTTTATAATACTACGTCTGACATATATATTACTACGACAGACATAACATGCTCATAATCCCTGTCACAGTATATATTTATGCAAATTGTACTCCTTACTTTCCTTTACGATATTATTTACCACAAAAGCTTTGTCTATTACTACTTTTTTCATTGCCCCGTTTTCATCTACGTCAAACGAAACCTCTTCTATGATGTGCTCCATTATGGAGTGCAGCCTCCTGGCGCCTATATCTTCTGATGTCGCGTTCAGCTCCACTGCCGCGTCTGCAATGGCTTCTATACCTTCGTCGGTAAATATAAGCTCTATATTGTCTACTGAAAGCAATCTCGTATACTGCTTCGTAATACTGTTTTCTGGCTCTGTCAGTATTTTGACAAAGTCATCGCGCGTGAGAGAGCTGAGCTCTACCACGACCGGAAAACGCCCCTGCAACTCGGGAATAAGATCGTTCACTTTCGATACATGGAAAGCTCCGCTGGATATAAACAATATATAATCCGTTTTGATTATCCCGTACTTTGTGTTTACCGTACATCCTTCCACTATGGGAAGAATATCTCTCTGCACCCCTTCCCTCGATACGTCAGGTCCGCCCTGATTGGATTTCCCCGCTATTTTGTCGATCTCGTCTATAAAAATTATGCCGTCGTTTTCGGCCCTCTGAAGTGCTTCGGCACTTACGGAATCATCGTCTATAAGCTTATCCGACTCAAGCTTGGTCAGAACGTCAAGAGCCGACTTCACGGTCATTTTCCTTTGCTTTGTCTTTTTCGGAAGTACCCCTCCGAATATGCTTCCGATACTTATTGATCCGCTTCCCGGCGCAAGCTCTATGGGTTTAGGCTCGTCAGGCACCGTTATGTCTATCACAAGCTGATCAAGATTATGGTTCACTATTTCGTCTTTCAGAGTTTCTTTTGTAACGCCTTCCGGAAGCAGGTCAGTATTTTTCAGCAGTATATCCGCTACCTGGTTTACCGCCCGCTGAAAGGCCTTGTCCCTTACATCTCTCGCCCTCTCCTCTCTGACCAGACGAATACTGTTTTCCACAAGATCACGCACCATGCTTTCCACGTCTCTTCCTACATATCCCACTTCGGTATACTTGGTCGCTTCTATCTTTACAAACGGCGCCTTGACTAATTTTGCAAGCCTCCTTGCTATTTCCGTCTTGCCTACGCCCGTGGGGCCTTTCATAATGATGTTCTTCGGCGTTATCTCTTCTCTTTCGGCGTCGGTCAGGCGGCTTCTTCTGTATCTGTTTCTGAGCGCGATCGCTACTGCCTTTTTTGCTTCTTCCTGTCCTATTATATATCTGTTGAGTTCCGCAACTATCTGTTTAGGGGTCATTTCCATTATCACAGCACCTCCACCGTTATATGTTTATTTGTGAACACGCATATGTCCGAAGCTATTTCCAACGCCTTGCGCGCTATTTCTTCCGCTCCGAGCTCAGTCTCGTCATACAGTGCTCTTGCTGCCGCGAGAGCATAGTTTCCGCCGCTGCCTATCGCCGCTACTCCTTTCTCCGGCTCTATTACGTCTCCGCTTCCGCTCACTATATAAAAATCATTCTTGTCCGCCACTATCATCATGGCTTCAAGCTTCCTCATCATTTTGTCGTTTCTCCAAAGCTGCGCTAGTTCTACCGCGCTCCTTGTCAGATTTCCTCCGTGCTTTTGCAGCATCTCCTCAAATTTGTCCGACAACGCAAACGCATCGGATACCGTCCCGGCAAATCCGATAACTACTTCTTCGTGAAATATCCTTCTCACTTTTACGGCGTTACTCTTCATGATCACGCTCTGTCCGCCGGTGACCTGTCCGTCTCCGGCAACGGCTATTTTTCCGTTTTTCTTCACGGCGCATATAGTAGTTCCCTTCCAGCTGTCGCTTGCCACTCTATCTTCTGACATCTTCAAATCTCTCCTTTATAAATTTATTCATGCTTTTCAGCGCCCTTTCGGCGTACGCCGACTTCCTCGCGCTTTTATCTTTTATATTCTCCGCAAATGGCGGAAGTATCGCAAAATTACTGTTCATCGGCTGAAAATCCTCAGGGTCTGCAGACGATATATATTTCGCAAGCGCCCCTGTCATCGTATCTTCGGGAAAATCAAGTCCTTCCCCCCTCTCCTTCCTGTATGCATACGCCAAAGCTGCCGTCATTCCGCTCGCCACTGACTCTACATATCCCTCCACTCCGGATATCTGTCCGGCAAAATATATGTCTTTGCTCCCTCTGAGTCTGTATGACCCGTCCAGAAGCTTCGGCGAACATATGAACATGTTCCTGTGCATCACTCCGTAACGCACAAATTCGGCTTCCTTAAGCGCAGGAATCATTCCGAACACCCTTTTTTGTTCGGAAAATGTCAGATTGGTCTGAAAACCCACAAGATTGTACATCTCGTCCGACACGTTTTCCTTCCTCAGCTGCACTACCGCATAATTCCTTGTGCCTTTGACGGGATCATTGAGTCCCACCGGCTTCATGGGTCCGAACCTGAGCGTATCCTCTCCTCTTCCCGCCATTATCTCTACCGGCATGCACCCTTCGAATATCTCTCTCTTTTCAAAATCTTTGATCTTTACTCTCTCTGCCTTGATCAGTTCATTATAAAAATTCCGATACTCCTCTTTGCTCATGGGACAGTTGATATAATCGGCACTTCCTTTTCCGTACCTTGACCCGTAAAACGCTCTGCCGAAATCCACGCTTTCTTTAGTTACTATCGGCGCGGATGCATCGTAAAAATATAAAAATCCTTCCCCTGTAAGCCCTGAAATACTGCCGACAAGCTTTTCATCCGTCAGCGGACCCGTCGCCACTATACAATCCTCGGCAAAAACTCGTTCCGCTACCTCATTATACACCTTTATGTTCGGATGACCTTTTATCCTTTCCGTAACACGCCGGGAAAAAGCTTCCCTGTCTACCGCCAGCGCCGCTCCCGCCTCGACCTTACTTGAATCGGCACATTCCATGATCAGACTACCCAGCATGCGAAGCTCCTGTTTCAGCAAACCGCATGCGTTTGTGATATCATTGTTCTTCAGCGAATTGCTGCATACGAGTTCGGCATATCCGTCGCTGTGATGTGCAGGAGAACGTTTCAGCGGCTTCATTTCATATAGTTCAGTTCTGTACCCCTTCTCCGCAAGCTGCCACGCCGCTTCACATCCCGCCAGTCCTGCACCGATTATTCTGACTCTTTTTTCCATTCTTTTTATCGTTTTTCGGAGCCGTCGTTCTCATTTGCATCCTTTCCCGACTCTCCGTCCTTACTTACGTACTTCCTTATATTCTTGCATTCCGGATATCCCGAACACGCAAGAAATTTACCGTACCGTCCGTTTTTGACTACCATCGGACGTCCGCACTTTTCACATTTTTCATCTGTTATCTCGTCCGCAGCGTCCTTCTTCTTCAAAGACCGGATATTTTTGCACTCCGGATATCCCGAACACGCGAGATATTTGCCATACCGTCCGATTTTTTCGACCATCGGACGTCCGCACTTTTCACATATCTCTTCTGTCGGAATATCTTCAGCCTTGCCATCGGCCGCTTCTTCGGCAGCTTTGTACGGACGTATGTTACGACATTCGGGATAACCCGTACATGCCAAAAACTTCCCGTATTTTCCCGTCTTCACCGCCATCGGCTTCCCGCATTTTTCGCATACTTCACCGGACAGTATCTCCTCCTTTTTAAGAGACCGTATATTTGAGCACGCAGGATATGCCGAACATGCAAGATACTTTCCGTACCTGCCTTCTTTTATCACCATCGGAGCACCGCACTTTTCACATATCTCATCCGAAGGCTCGGAATAAGACATTTTCCTGCTCTGACTTGCCGTGCTTATACGCTTTGTGAACGGAATGTAAAAATCATCGATTATTTTCCGCCAGTCCGCTCCCTTTTCTTCTATATCATCCAGCTTGCTTTCCATTTCGGCGGTGAATTCCGCGTTTACTATATCGTCAAAATACTCCTCAAGATATTCAGTGACCCTGAATCCGAGTTCTTCGGGAACTATATACTTCTTCTCGATTACGGCATAATTCCGCGCGTACAGCGTTGACAATATCGTCGCATACGTGCTCGGCCTGCCTATGCCGTTTTCCTCTAACGTCTTTACAAGCGTAGACTCGGTATAGCGCTGCGGAGGTTTAGTTTCCTTCCTCTCATGCTCCACCTTCTCGGCTCCGAGTACCTCGCCTTCCCTGAGATTCGGCATTTTTGCGTTCTCATCTTCTTCAGACTCTTTCTTCGACCTGTTTTCTCCGTATATCCTCAGATATCCGTCAAAAAGCATGGTCCTGCCAGTACTCCTGAAACCGTATTCTCCGTTCTTCGTCATTACCGTAAGAGTATCGTACTCCGCCTTCGTGGACTGACTCGCCAAAAAACGCTCATATATCAGCTTATATACCCTGTATTGATCCCGCGTGATCTTGCCTTCCAAACTCTTCGGATCCCTTTCGGGATTTATCGGCCTTATTGCTTCGTGCGCATCCTGAATGTCTTTCTTGCTCTTATATATATTATATTTTGCGGGAACATACTTCTCTCCGTATTTTTCAAGTATATACGCCTTCGCAGCCGCCATAGCCTCGTCTGCCACACGTACGGAATCGGTCCTTATATATGTCACGAGAGCCGTGTGTCCTTCACCGGGGATATCTACTCCTTCATATAGCTGCTGCGCTATTTGCATTGTAGTCCTCGAGGACAGTCCGAGTTTACTTACCGCGTCCTGCTGTAAAGTACTGGTCGTAAAGGGCGGCGGCGGCGAAGAAAAGGACTTCCCTCTCTTTATCTCGTCTACCTCAAACTTCCCTTTCCTGACGGCCTCCAATACCTCAAAACAAGTCTTTTCATCGCTTATTTTGAATTTCTTGCCGTTTTTTTCGCTCAATACCCCTTTAAATATAAGCCCCCTTTTTTCCTCACTGTATAAATACGCGGTTATCGTATAGTACACTTCGGGGACAAAAGCTTTTATCTCGCGCTCCCGGTCAACTATTATCTTCAAAGCCGCCGACTGCACCCTTCCGGCCGACAGTTTAGGCTGTATCTTTCTGCAGAGCACCGGCGACAACTTGTATCCTACCAATCTGTCAAGCACTCTCCTTGCTTGCTGCGCGTCAACAAGATCCATGTTTACTTCCCGCGGATGAAGCATCGCTTCGTTTACCGCCTTTTTGGTTATTTCATTGAATACTATCCTGTTTTTATCGTTCTTATTGAGCTTCAGAGCGTTCTGTAAATGCCAGGATATTGCCTCGCCTTCACGGTCAGGGTCGGTCGCCAGATATATCTTTTCCGCCTTCCTGACTTCCGAAGTCAACCTTTTCACGGTATCCTTTTTCTTCTCGGATATCACATAAGTCGGCTCATATCCGTGCTCGGTATCCACACCTAATTCCTTCTCGGGCAGATCACTGATGTGCCCCCCGGAAGCGTCAACGACATACCCTTCTCCCAAATACTTTGCGATAGTCTTCGCCTTTGCGGGCGACTCCACTATTACCAGATTCATTTCCTCCCCCTTCCCTTTGCAATGTATCTCCCGTGCGGAGTCTTTTCTATATACCCGAGCATCTCCATGCAGGATAATACCGAAAATAATTCCGATGTCTCCATTCCGCTTTCGGCCACAAGCTCGTTCAGCGATTTTTCCTCCGCGCTTACAAGCTCCATTACCTTCTTCTCTTCCTCAGACATATTTCCCACGTCCCTTTCTTCTTCCTTTTCCGGAAATACCGGTACGTACTTGACGTGCATTCTTTCTATTATGTCCGCCGACGAGGTAACCATACATTCGGGCATTGTCTTTATCAGCATATTGGCCCCCGCAGACGCCGTCGAATTTATCCCGCCGGGTACTACAAACAGTTCTTTGTTGTATTCTATCGCCGCGTCGCATATCCCCAACGCACCGCTCCTCTCTCCGGCTTCTATCAATACCACTCCGTCTGATAATATCGCTATCAGCCTCTTTGCCGCCGCATACATAAAAGACCCGTAACCCGCACCGAAGGAAAATTCACTCACCATCAGACCTTCCCGCGCTATCTGCTCCGTTATCGAGTTTTCCGGTCCCTGTATCATCGCGTCACACCCGAAAGGAAGCACCATTATAGCCCTTCCTCCGCATTTCACCGCCTTCTTGAGCGCTGCCGCCTCGATCCCTTCAGACGCCCCGCATACTGTCACCATCCCCGCAAGCGAAAATGCATTCACAAAATCCTCTGCAACCCTTCGTCCGTATGTCGTACAGCTTCTGGTCCCGCATACCGCTATCGTGTCCTCAGCATCAAGCAATCCCGTATCTCCCCTGCAATAAAGCATATACGGCGACCCCTCACTGTGCCTCAGCCTCTCAGGATATTCACCGTCAAATACCGATATTAATCTTATCCCGCTCTTTTCGTACTTCGCAAGATTGTACTCGACATACTCCTCCGTGCAATTCGACTTTATTATTTCGTATTTCTCTTTGCCCGTGACCTTCTCTATTGCTTCCCTTTCGGTCAATATAACATCAAAAAGACTCTCGCCGTCGCCGAAAAGAGTCATCAGTCGTTTGAATTGAACGGGAGTAACATGTGCGCCCGAAAGTATCAGCGCAGCATTATGGTTTGTCACGGAAAATCGCAAAATCCCCATATTTCCTTATAATTCATATTTCCTGTCCAAGGATCGGTATTGTATGGCCTCGGCTACATGTACCGGCAGTATGTTCTCTTCTCCCGCCAGATCCGCTATGGTCCTCGATACCTTCAGTATCCTCGAATACGCCCTCGCACTGAGCTTCAGCTTCGTGAACGCCGCCTCAAGCATAGCCTCCGACTTGCTGTCAAGCTTACAGTACTCCTTGAGCATTGCATTGTTCATCTGCGAGTTACAGTATTTCCCTGTACCTTCATACCTCTTTCGCTGTATTTCCCTCGCCGCATTCACTCTGTCTTTTATAACAGCGGAAGCCTCCGCGTCTTCCTTGTCGGTTATATCGTCATACGTCACTCCGTCTACATCTATGTGTATATCTATCCTGTCCAGCAGAGGCCCCGAAAGCTTGTTCAAATACTTATGTATCTGCGTCGGAGTACATCTGCATTCATGCTCCTTGCTTCCGTAATTCCCGCAAGGACACGGATTCATGCTTGCTATAAGTATAAAGTCAGACGGATATTCTATCTTTATCTTCTGCCTGGATACCGTCATAGTACCGTCTTCAAGAGGCTGACGAAGAGTTTCCAGCACCTTCCTCGGGTACTCCGGCAGTTCGTCGAGAAATAACACACCGTTATGCGCCAGACTTATTTCCCCGGGCAAAGCGTCTATCCCTCCGCCCGCCATCGCCGCCACCGTAGCTGTGTGATGAGGCGTCCTGAAAGGTCTGCGAGATACAAAGCCCTCCTTTTCGTCAAGTATACCGGCAACACTGTGTATCTTCGTGGTCTCCAGCGCCTCCTCGAAAGTCAGATCGGGCATTATCGTCACCACTGCCTTCGCCATCATGGTCTTCCCCGCGCCCGGAGGTCCTATATACAGAATATTGTGTCCTCCCGCTACGGCTATCTCCGTCGCCCTGCGAGCCGCATACTGCCCCTTTATGTACTTCGTGTCGTAATCCGACACCTGTCCTTCCGGAACTCTCCACTCCTCGACAGGAACCGGCGAAAACGCCTTCTCTCCCGTAAAAAAAGCGCATACATCCTTCAGCGTGGAAAACGCATATACGTCCACTCCCTCTATATATCTCGCTTCCTTGGCGTTTTCATACGGAATTATCGCCTTCCTGATCCCGGCCTGCTTCGCGGATATTAGCATCGGCAACACGCCTCTTATACCTCTTATATCACCGTTAAGAGACAATTCGCCCATTACTATATATTCGCCTATCCCTTTTGCCGCAAGTTGCTGAGTGGATAACAGCAGCCCCAATGCCAACGGCAGATCATATATCGTGCCTTCTTTCTTCGTGTCTGCCGGAGCTAAATTGACTACTATCTTCCCTATGGGATAATTGAACCCGTTGTTTTTGAAAGCCGATTTCACCCTCTCTCTCGACTCTTTCACAGACGTATCGGGTAGCCCTACTATGTCATATGAGGGTATCCCTTTGTGAAGATCGACTTCTATGTCTACCTCATACCCCTCGAGCCCTTCAAGCCCGTAACTCCTCACCTTTGAAAGCGACATTTTTCTCCCCTCACCTTTTTATCTTTCGAATTCCCTTTCTTTTCGGCAACTTTATTTTATTTTAAAGGTTACCTTGATTTTTTACAACTGTTTTTAATACCGTATACCGATTTTCTGCAATTATTTTTCCTCCCTTGTGCCGCCATCTCTCCCCTTCAACTGCCGCCTGACATCACAGACCCGAACTTCAGCTTACCTCAGTCATCAAGCTATATCACGCTGTATTTTACCAAAACACCGTGCGCGCTGTTATATTCCTCTATATAATCTATCACAAGATCGGCAGTTATGGCAAAACCGAGTCCTTCATTATTGGAATTCGCCATCTTGCTCGTTACCACCCCTATGCAGTATCCCGCTCCGTTATACAGCGGTCCGCCTGAATTACCCGGATTTATGGCACAGTCGGTCTGAATATAATCGACCCCGTCATACTGCTGTACACTGTTACTCACTACCCCTGTCGTAAGAGATATCCCTAGTCCTTCCGCGTTACCTATCGCTATCGCCGTTTCTCCTATCAGCAGCGAATCAGATAACGCAAACGTCACGCTGTTTACTCCCTCTCCCGGAAGCTCGTCAAACTTTATAAGCGCAAGATCAATATCGGTATCGTAACTCAGCACCGATACCGCATGCATATCGCTCCTGCCCTTGAATTTGCACTGTATTTTCGCGTATTTATTGGTTATCACCTTGTTCTGAAAAAACGAACGCGACTCGTATGTCACTACATGAGCATTTGTTACCATGTAACCCTCGTCGTTTATCAGCAGAGCTGTCGCAGTTGCCGAATAGGAGGTCGACGACGCGCTCTCATAACAATATACCTCTACCACGGAATCCATCATTATGTTTGCTATATATGTCCCTATCGACATGTTGCCGCCGCTGACCTCGTATTTGTAATCGAGATTCTTCATTATCTCCTTTACAAGATCACTTTTATATGTCGTAAGCATCTCGCTGTACTCTTTCTCAAGCCTGTCTCTCGATATCCCCACTATAAGAACAGTCAGCAACAACCCTATCAACAGCGTTATAACACCGACAATTATCGATATCTTAAGAGTCTTGTGCTTCACATCACTGTATTTATTGTTTACCGCTCTGTATAAATTGTTATCGTTTCCGTAAGTATAAGGGGTTTCGTCAAAAAAATCATATTCGTTTTTATGATCGTTGTTGTTCATGTTTTGCCTCCGTCTATCCTTTTACAGTCTGTCTGTCACTCCGCTTTTTATCCGAAAATAGTTTTTTCCTTTGTCGTCAGCACTATTCTATTCCCTTAACTTTAACTTATTATGAATTGTTTTTAAACTGATTTTAATACTTCCGTTTCATACGCTCTTTCATCCGTACCCTTTCTTCCTTTTATTCCGACAGTTAAATTTTTATTGTTTTTTTTGACTATAATACTACTAAAACGCTTTAAAAATATCGCTTCTTAATGTATAATTAGTTAAAATAATCAACAAGCATTCGACAAATGCGATTGGTGCGACTATGCTGAATAAAAAATACAAACCTTCAAAATCTCAAAGCGGTTTTACTTTGATTGAAATGATGGTAGCGATCGTGGTTTTAGGTATCGTTACTATTGTTATTGCGTCTGTTTTTTCTTCAATAGTCTCGCTCGCCTCTTCTGACGCACTTATCGGCGACACGCGCGACGACATTACCGTTATCGAAAACGTCATCCGCTCAGTGCTTGAAGAGTATGACACGCCCGAATACGTTTTCAATGTGTATCCTGAAGCCGGAACGGATTTCGATGCTTTCATCGCCCGCCCTTCCGACCCTGCCTCTTCATTGAATTCATATTATTTCAGGTTATCTTTTATTCCTGATGATCCTGATACCGCCGTGCTCTGCGGTTACAACGGTTCTGCTGACCCCCATTTCACGTACAGATGCGCCGGTAACGTCACCTCTATATCATTCAGTTCACCGAAAAACGTAAACGAAAATACAAGCTTAGTCGAATGTACTATCGTGTATCTCAACGGTACTTCCGTCAACTCCTACTCCTTCCTTTACGCCCGTCGCACTCAGAGCGTTCCGTAACCGAAGTTTGCTGCCGTTTTTCGGCTTACCATTAATGTTCACCGGAGAAATAGTATGAACAACGTTTCCATAAGTATCGATATATACGCTAAAAAAGCTTTTGCCATGTTTTCACCCTCCGACGGAGGTCTCGCTTCGGCTACGGTTTTCCCGATGGATATCCCCGCCCCCTTCACCGCCCCGGGCTATATCAACTATACCGGCGTTTTTACTAAAGTCTTCAATGAAATGCTCCTCGTGAACGACATCTCAGAAGCCAACATCAGACTTGCTGCACCCACGGAAGCTATTGCCATTGATTACATTTCAGTACCTAACATCGGCGGCAGAAAAAACGACGAAAATCTCTTCACCGAAGCCAAAAAACTATTCCCGAGTATTACTAAACCTGCTCAGATCAATCTCAACGTCATCAAAACCACTAAAAATCAGGTCATTTCCGTTTATTCTTTATGTAATCCCGATGACCTGAAAAGCATAAACAGACACCTCATTAATACCAACCACAACCTCAGCTTCTATACCAACAACGCCATCGCTACAGCTTCCCTCTTTGCACAGTTCACCGGAAACGGAGGCTTTCAGATCTCTTCCGGAGTTTTGGGAAAAGACAACGCCTTCATGGGCATAGACATCTCAAATCATAAAACCGAATGCTTTATCTGCAGCGGCAGCTCTGTGCTTGCTCAGTACTGCATACCTTTCGGCACCGAATTGTTTTCCGCCTTCTCTCCCAGAGACTTCCTCAATCCGAGAATGCACGCCGAAATAGAATCCCATATCTTCAAATGGCAGTTCCCTCTCTTCTCTTTTATCTCAAGATGCAAAGATCTCAATCTTCCCGTCCCTAAAAAAGCGTATGTAAGAGTGAAAGATTACGACGGTATCGTCAACCTCCTCTCAAGAGACTCCGATATGGATTTCGTCATCCTTCAACTGCCGAAAGAATATGAACTTTACGAAAATAACCTTGCCTTGCTTGCCTTGTTTCTGAACAAGGTGGACAAACAGTATAATTATATCAGATCATGAAAATCGGAAATCAGCGCGGTCTCACGTTATTGGAACTGCTGTTATCTATAGTTATTCTCGGAATAATAAGTACGTGCGTCATAAGCGTCGCGCTAACTTCTACGCGCGTTTCTTCACGTACAAACGAAAGCCTTTTCTCAGCTAATATAACTTATAACATCCATGAGCTCTGGCTGGACCATACCTTCAACGATACCGACCCTTCTTATGAGAGCTTCTTCAATACCCTTGCCATGTTTTACGACGCTGAAAACCTTGCCTCAGACGACGCTCTTTCCGGCCTCGATTCCCCTCTTTCCGTTGACTCCGGAAGCTTCTCGCTGAAACCTTTCGGCCCGGATCTGGGTCTTGCCCGCGCCGTCTACAAAACCTCTTCTGCCGATCCGCTTGTCGGAAAACATGTGTACTACATCTTTTTCTCGGCTGCTTGGTCACAATGCTCCTATGGCGACAGCATCGCTTTTTATGCCGCTGTCACCCCATTTTATTACGAAACGTCTGTTACCGATATTTCCGTGAGAATTTTCTCCTGTACCACTCAAGGCTCGATTTCCGGAAATGACTTGCTTCTCTATAATTTCACGGAGTCCTGAAACGGAGGTTATTATGTCTGGTAAACATCTTCATTCTCTGTTCCGCAGAAAAAGCAAAAGCTTTCTTAAATACCGTAATGACGGCGGTTTCGCCCTTATGGCTACTATGGTCGTCCTAGTGGTCTTTTCCATCATTGCCGCTTCCCTTATTTCAGCAGACATGGCTCAAATGAAAAGAAGAAGCTCCACTATGCTTAAAGCTCAGCAGCGTATGTTGCTCGACCGCGCCGCTCAAACCGCCCTCAATATCTATACATCGGAGACAACCGCTCAGAATTTTACCCTGAATATCAACGGCATCACTTACACCTTCACCGTTCAAGCCTCTTTCGGAGAGTTCTCTAACACCATTTCCATTACCCCGCACAGCTCAGATATGAACGAAATGCTTACCGTCCACTTTACTCAGGATAAAAAAGTCATCAGCTGGGAATACGAGAACGTCCCGTGATCATCGATAATTTGTCTGAGCACCCCGACTCCCTTTCCTCGGCTTTCAGCCTGAACCCCGACCTTCTTCTCATGTCAGTCTGACTGAATCCCGACTTTCTTCCCGCACCATTTTGCCCGAACGACTCATACTGCCTTATTTATCTTGTAAATGTCAGTTTTCCGTTCGGCCGAAAGATAAAACTCAGCTTTTGACAACCAGTTCATATTGCTTATATCGCAGGATTTGTCCGCCGGAGAAATTTTATGCCCGAAAATATATCAAACATCCTTTTTATGGTACTTTCCGCCCTTCTCGGAGCTGTTTTCGGAAGCTTCCTGAACGTCGTCATATACAGACTCCCGCTCGGAATGAGTCTTGCTCTCCCGCCTTCACATTGTCCGGTATGCGGAGAAAAGCTTAAATGGTACCATAATATCCCGGTTTTATCGTATATTTTCCTCAGAGGTAAATGTGCCTTCTGTAAAACCCGTATTTCTCCGAGGTATATTTTCGTGGAATTGCTAAACTGCTTCCTGTGGCTGATTTGCTACCTCCTTTACGGGAATACCTTGTTTACCTTCACCGCTATGATTTTTCTCTCCGTCCTTATCTGCGTTTTTTTTATCGACTCGGAACACATGATAATACCGGACTCTCTGAATATAATCATCGCGCTCCTCGGTCTGATCCTGGTCCTTTTCGGAAACAACGCTCTTTCAGCGTCTCCGCTTGACAGAATTCTGACCGCCATCGGTATGCTCTGCTTCGGCCTCCTCCTCTTCTTCTCTTTTAAATTCTTTGCAAAAAAAGAAGCTATCGGAGGAGGAGATATCAAATTCTTTGCCGCCGCAGGCTTGTTCCTCGGCTGGAAACTCATTTTCCTCGCCGTCTTTGCCGCTTCCGTTGCCGGCTGTGTATTTATCCTTGCGTCAAGACTTTCTTCCCGCAGCAAATCGCCCGGCAAACCTTACCCCTTCGGGCCCTTCCTTGCCGTTACATCAGCTATTTCGATGTTCTTCGGCAATACTATCATTAATTTTTATGTCAGTCTTTTTAATTAGGAGGCTTAAATGAAAAGATTTTCTTATACGGCTGTCGACATCAATAAAAAGAAAATGAAAGGGCAGTTCGTTGCAAATGACGAGGAACACCTTCGTTCCCTTCTTTCAACTCAGGATCTTTTCCTCGTTAAATGCAAAGAGATCAAAAGATCTACTCCCAATCAGTTCTTCTCCCTCGGCGGGTCTGTAAAACTTAAAGACATTGCCGTTTTCTGCAATCAGTTTTCAAGTATGTTCGCCTGCGGTATGGAAATAGATCAGATCCTCGAAACCCTCCTTTACCAACCCTTCCCCTCCCTCTTCAAATCCATCATTCAGGAACTTTTAATGGATGTCAGATCGGGCGTCTTTCTCTCAGACGCCATGAAAAAACATAAAAAGGTTTTCGCCGAATTTATGGTAAGCATGGTTTCGGTAGGCGAAGCAAGCGGCCAGCTGGACAGCGTTTTCAGAAAACTTACAGAGTATTACAACAATAAAATACTCATCCGTTCGAAGATTATCTCTGCCTGTATTTATCCCGTCATGCTTATCGTCATGGGTATAGGTATACTCGCTCTTGTCATGCTTTACATCATGCCGCAATTCCGTAACGTGTTCCTCGAACTCAACCTCGAATTACCGCGGATCACCGTCATCCTGTTTGATATCAGCGATTTCTTCAATAACTACTGGAAAGAACTCCTTCTCGGATTAGGCGGTGTCGTACTTATCATAGTGGCGCTGAATTTCACAAAAAAAGGCAAACTCATGTTTCACACTTTAATTGCCCATCTTCCGAGTATAGGCAAGGTCGTTGAGGCGGGGTTTGCGTCACGTTTTGCACGCTGCTTCTCTACTCTTATCGGCAGCGGTATGCAGATAGTGGATTCCATGGAACTCATTTCTACCATGCTGGGAAATAAATACTACGAAAAACGATTCGCTCCCGCCATCGACGACGTGAAAAAAGGCTATACCCTGACCCGCGCATTCAACAGGACCGGCATTTTCCCGAGAATGCTCCTTCAGATGGTTTCCATAGGAGAAAAAACAGGCACCCTGGACGAAACTCTTTCCCGTTCTTCCGGCTATTTCGATCAGCAGCAAAATGATATGATCAACAGCGCTACCAATCTTATCCAACCTATCCTTCTCGTACTTATTGCAGGTATGCTGATCGTCGTCATGCTCGGAATTTTTGTTCCGCTCATGGATATTATCAACCAGTTAGGCGCTACTACCTGATAAAGAAGAGGCTATTATGAATTACAATAAAACGGTTTTAGACATTTTTGCAGATAAAGAGATAATTAAAAAAGCCGACGCGGATAAATATTTGAAATTCTGCGAAAGCAAAGGCGTTTCCGCCGGCAGAGTCCTCATGGACGAAAAAGCAATCACCGAAGAACAGTACGCAACCGTCATCGGCGAAGTGATGGGCATGCCTTTTATCTCTCTCGATAATCAGTTCATAAACAAAATGGCTCAGGGCAATACGGTCACTAACGGCTTCATCAAAAAACACCGTATCATCCCCGTCGACGTGGACGAAAACGGTATTCTGACCGTTGCGGTCGCCGATCCGCTAAATCTGAGCGGTATCAATGCGCTCAACGCTCTCATTCAGAAACCGAAAAAATACGTCGTTGCCAACCCTTCCAAAATCGATAATTACATCGCTTCCCTTTTCGCTGCAGGAGCTACTACCTCGGCTATAGGCGACCTTCAGGAACAGTTCGGTAATACCAAAGAATTCGACACCGTCGTTCAGAATGATCCTGTAAATGCTCCCGCCGTAAGACTGGCAGATTCGATTATTCGTGAAGCTATTCCTCTTCGCGCAAGCGATATCCATATCGAACCGTATGAAAACAGAGTGCGCGTCAGATACCGTATCGACGGCGAACTATCCGAACGTTTCGAATTCCCTATTAACTCCTATCCTGCTGTTCTGGCAAGATACAAAATCATGTCCGGTATCAATATTGCCGAAAGACGTATTCCCCAAGACGGCAGAATTGCCAAAGTGATAGACAATATCGAATACGATTTCCGTGTTTCCACTCTTCCCGTTTCCGACGGTGAAAAAATCGTTATTCGTATTCTCGACAAAAACTCCTTCGCCTTTACGCGCGAAAATCTCGGCTTTACTCCGAAAGAAAATACCCTCGTCAACCGCTTCCTCGAACAGCCTCACGGCATCATTCTGCTTACCGGCCCTACCGGATGCGGCAAAACCACCACTTTGTATTCTTTCCTTCAGGAAATAAATAAGCCCACAGTAAATATCGTCACGGTTGAGGATCCTATAGAATACACCATTGAAGGCATCAATCAGGTGCAGGTAAATAATCGCGCCGGCCTCACTTTCGCCACCTCCTTGCGCGCCATACTGCGTCAGGACCCCAATATCATCATGATCGGCGAAATGCGCGACGAGGAAACGGCAGATATCGCCATCAGAGCCGCCATTACCGGCCACCTGGTTTTTTCCACGCTCCACACCAATGACGCTCCCGGCAGCGTTACAAGGCTCCTCGACATGAAAATAGAGCCTTATCTCCTTGCAGACGCTCTGGTAGGAGTCATTTCCCAAAGATTAGTCAAAAAACTTTGTCCCTACTGCAAAGAAAAAGTCATCACAGGTCCGACTCTGACTTCTTCTCTCGGCTTGGACAGACCGACCGAAATCTATGAACCCCGCGGCTGCAGATACTGTAACTATACCGGCTACAAAGGCAGAACCGCCGTCCATGAGGTCCTTTCAGTTGACGACAACCTTAAATACGCCATTTCCGAAAGATATCCTTTAGATGACATCAGAAGGATCAGCGTAGAAAACGGAATGGTGCCGTTATGGGACTCCGGACGCAATCTCGTTATAGAAGGCGTCACCAGCGTTTCGGAGCTGCTCACTATTACAGAGAAAACCTGACACCATTGCCGACACTCATTTTAACGATTTTTACTTTCTTGTCCTACCCCGCTTCCCCCTCTCATATACTTAAATATGAAACTGAAAAACAGTATTTTGGGAGGGGTCCTTTTTATTCTCCTGATCGTATTCCTTACAGATCCCGCCGATTATGCCGAAGCCGTTTTTGCCGGCCTGAAAATCTGGGCGTCAAGCCTCTTGCCCGCCATGCTGCCTTTTATGTTTATTTCAAGGCTCATACTCGACTACGGCGACCTTACTTTCATTCTCCGCCCGGCTGAAAAACTGCTTTCTTCCGTTTTCGGCGTAAACAAAGCCTTCGCTCTGCCGTATGTTTCCGGACTCCTTTCCGGTTACCCTTCTGCTGCTTTGCTTGCCGGTGAACTGTGCAGAAAAAATATCGTACCTGCCTTCCAGCTGGAAAAATTCCTTTCTTTCTCTCTCACAGTCAGCCCTGTTTTTGCTCTTGCTTCTCTTCCGCTTCTTTGCCGTCTTCCGAATAATATCGCGTTCATCGTTTTCTTTTCCGACCTCGCAGGCTGCGCCCTCTGCGGAGCCCTTTTCAATATTTTTGCCTCTGAACGCTCTCCTTCTTCGTCACCCTCCCTCCGAATATCATCCGATACGTATATACCGCCTAAAAGTATCGGAAATATACTTTCAGAATGTATTCAGAGTTGTCTTATGGTCGGAGGCTTCGTCGCGGTTTTTTTTATGTTTATTCAAATGATCTCCCGCCTTGGCCTACCTCAGTTTTTTATCGTCATACTCAGCGGCCTGATCGAAATGACTTCGGGATGTATCGCCGCTTCGGGCTTCTTCGGTATGAATATTCTCCCCGTTGTCATAACTTTTTTTGTTTCTTTCGGCGGCGTTTGCGTGAACCTTCAGTGCTTCGCCTTCGTTTCGCAATACGGAGTCAAATTTCCCCGCCTTCTTTTCCTGAAATTTCTGAACGCACTCTCTGCAACAGCAGTCTGCTCCATCCTCCTGCTTCTCCTTAACCGCTTCAGTTGAGCTTCCGGAATATAATTACGATTTCTCTATCGTTTCTCGCTTTTGCCTTTAACCGCTTCAGTTGACCTTAAAAATATCAAATACCAAAAAACCGCCTGCACTTTTCAGCACCGGCGGCTTCTCTTTCTTTTTCTACGTCATAAACGGCTTTGTCAACTATCCGTTACAGCGCGTCTTTGCTCTCAGCCTCACAGTAATGACAACGATATATGTTCTTCTCCGGATCGGTAAGATCGAAAATCTGATCGATTTCCTGTTCGTCCACGGTGATACAGCGCGGATTCCTGCACTTTATCACGTTTACTATACGCTTGGGCTTTTCAACGTGTTTCTTCTCCACAAGCTCAGAATTCTTTATAAAGTTGACCGTCACCCCGGGATCGATATACCCGAGAACAGATAAATTGATGTCTATGGGAGCGTCGATTTTTATTATATCCTTTTTGCCCTGTCTTCTGCTCTTGGCATGCATTATGATCGCTACGCTGCAATCAAGTTTATCAAGCTCAAGATATTTATATATGCTCATCGCCTTCCCCGCAGTGATATGATCCAATACTATCCCGTTTTTTATGCTGTCTATATTCATACTTCCCTCCTAAGCGCTGAGTTCCAATAAAAACATTATCAGCGCCATTCTGATAAATTTTCCGTTTTCGACCTGCCTGAAATAACATGCTCTCGGATCATCGTCTACTTTTACAGATATCTCGTTTACTCTCGGAAGCGGATGCAGTATCCTGAGATCCTCTTTTGCCGTTACAAGTTTTTCGGGATCGAGAATATAGCTGTCTTTGAGCCTTATATAATCCTGCTCATTGAAGAAACGCTCCCTTTGTACCCTTGTCATATACAATACGTCAAGCTCAGGCATTACCTCCTCCATAGAAGATGTTTCATAATACGGCAGTTTGTTCTTCTCAAGAACACCCTCTTTGATATAATCGGGTATCTTCAGCTCGTTAGGCGATATAAATATGAACTTTATCCCGGAATTTCTGTGAAGTGCGTTTACAAGTGAATGTACCGTCCTGCCGAACTTAAGATCTCCGCAAAAACCTATTGTGAAATTATCGAGTCTGCCTTTTTCTCTGTGTATTGTCAGAAGATCGGTAAGAGTCTGCGTCGGGTGACAGTGTCCGCCGTCGCCGGCATTTATGATGGGAACTGTCGTCCTTCTCATTGCCGCAATTGGCGCACCCTCTTTAGGATGCCTCATAGCTATGATATCTGCATAACAACCGACTGTCTGTATCGTGTCCGTCACGCTTTCGCCTTTTGCGGTCGAACTGCTGGAAGCAGACGAAAAACCGATCACATGCCCGCCCAATTCATACATCGCCGCCTCAAATGACAACCTTGTCCGCGTGCTGGGCTCAAAAAACAACGTTGCCAACTTCTTCCCTTCGCATACATGCGCATACTTCTGTCTGTTTGCGATTATGTCTTCCGCAACTCCGATAAGTCCGTCAATCTCACTCACGCTCAGATCCGTGATATCCATTAAATGTCTCATTTTCCTCTCCTTGCCTTTTTTGCTTATGTATTCCCGATCCAACTTTCATCGGATGGATCATCCCTGAACTTCTTCAGCGCGTCGATACTGCTCTGCTTTATTATTCCCTTTTCTGCCGCCGCTTCGCATACCGCATCAAAATCCGTAAGACTGAAGTACTTCGTCTGAGCTGCCTCAAAATTTTCCTGAGCCTTCTTCATGCCGTATGTCATAATGCTGACTACACCAAGTACCTCCGCTCCGGCTTCCCTGAGCGTTTCCACTACTTCTATTACGCTCCCGCCGGTGCTAATAAGATCCTCGATCACTACGGTCTTTTCTCCGCCGACAAGCTTTCCTTCTATTTTATTGTTCCTGCCGTGGTCTTTGCTGCCGCTCCTGACATATCCCATCGGAAGCCCCGTAAGATGCCCGCATATGGCTGCATGCGCTATCCCTGCAGTACTGGTGCCCATAAGCAGCTCGACTTCGGGATACTTCTCCTTTATAAGCACAACAAGCTCTTTCTCTACTTCTTCCCTTACTTCCGGTGCAGTCAGTATCAGCCTGTTGTCACAGTATATCGGACTCTTTATCCCGCTCGCCCATATGAAAGGCTTCTCCGGCCTCAAAAATACCGCCCCGATTTTCAGTAAACTCTCCGCTATGTCTTTTTTACTCATCACCCAAAAACTCCTTTACACATCTTTCGTATGCCGCGACCGGATCATCTGCCTTTGTTATCGGTCTCCCTACTACTATATAATCCGACCCCGCCTCCTTTGCCATGGCCGGAGTCATGATCCTTTTCTGATCGTCTGCATTCCCGTCCGCAAAACGTATCCCCGGCGTAACGGTTATAAAGCCCTTTCCGCAATGCTCCTTAATCTCGCCCGCTTCGTGAGCAGAACATACTACTCCGTCCAGTCCGCTCCTGCTTGCGTTTTCTGCGTAACCCAAAACCGTTTCTTTCATGCCCTTTTCTATATACAGCTCTTCTTTCAGCATCCTCTCGTCCGTTGACGTCAACTGTGTTACGGCTATCAGCAACGGCCTGTTTTCCCCCAGTCCGTTGATAGCTGCCTTCATCATCTCACTTCCTCCTGCAGCGTGCAGATTGAGCATGTCCGCGCCAAGCGCCTTCAGTGACCGCATTCCTCCCATCACCGTATTCGGTATATCGTGCAACTTCAGATCAAGAAAAATTTTATGACCCATTCCCTTTATTTGCCTGACTATTTCCGGCCCTTCACTGTAAAACAGCTCCATACCGATCTTTACAAACGGCTTCTTTCCGGTAAACCGCTTAAGAAATTCAAGCGTTATCGCTCCGCTACCGAAATCACAGGCTATTATTACGTCTTTACCCATGTGCCCCTCCTATTATCTCCTTTATGCTTTGTACTTTCATTTTATCCAATATCTCGTCGAGTCCTTCGATTATTTCTTTCATCGCATACGGATTTACCAGGTTTGCCGCTCCGACCTGTATTGCGGTCGCTCCGCATAACATCATCTCCACCGCCTCTTCGGCATTCGATATCCCCCCCATCCCTATAATGGGGATCTTTATCCTTTCATACGTCTGCCAAACCATCCTCAGCGACAGCGGAAGTATGGCTCCTCCCGATATGCCTCCCGTAATATTTGCAAGAACAGGCCTCTTCTTGTATATGTCTACCCGCATGCCCAGAAGCGTGTTTATCATGCTTATCCCGTCGGCACCTTCAGCTTCACAGGCTGCCGCAATTTCGGTAATGTCGCTCACGTTCGGACTCAGCTTCATGTAAAGCGGCTTTTTTACGACCTTCCTTACTGCACGGGTAACTTCCGCTGCCCCCGATGCCGTGGTCCCGAATGCCATACCTCCGTTATGCACATTCGGACAGCTAATATTTACCTCAACTATCCCTACTTTTTCTTCACGGCTTATCCTTTCACAGCTGTATACGTAATCTTCGATCGAAAACCCGCTTATATTTGCAATTACCTTTTTATGATAAAACTCCCCGAGCTTTTTCAGCTCATTATTTATTACACTGTCTATACCGGGATTCTGAAGCCCGACTGAATTCAGCATTCCGCCCGGACACTCCGCTATGCGGGGAGTATCGTTCCCGTACCTCGCCTCGCGCGTCGTTCCCTTGAAACTGAATGTGCCTAATATATTCGGGTCGAAAAAATCTAAATAATCTCCTCCGTATCCGAAGGTACCGCTTGCTGCAATTACAGGGTTATCAAGCTCCCACCCCGACAGCTCAACTCTCAGATCCGCCATAACAGCTCCTCCATATCAAATACAGGTCCGTCTTTACATACCCTCTTCCATCCGGTTTTTGTCTTTATCGAACACCCCATACATGCTCCAAATCCGCAACCCATCCTCTCTTCAAGGCTGAGCTGACCTCCTTTAACCATAGAATGTTCGCATAAAGTTTTAAGCATCGGAGTCGGACCGCATGCGTATACGTAGCATTCTTCTTTTATACCGTCAGTCACCATCCCTTTTCTGCCTGTGTCCCCGTTTACCGTATAGATCTCGGTATCGAGTCCGAGAGCACGGAACTCGCCGGCGTAAAATACATCTTCTCCTGAATTGAAACCTAAGATCACCTTGGGCTCAATCCCTTCCCTCACCATCTTTTTCGCCAGTCCGTACAGCGGAGGCACTCCGACGCCTCCACCTATAAGTATCTGAGTTTCATCCCGCATCAATATATCAAATCCGTTGCCCAGTCCTAAGAGTACACGCACTTCCTCTCCCTCTTTCATCTCCCTGAGCTTTTTCGTTCCGCTCCCGACCTGCTTTATTATTATCCTCAGCTCTCCTCCGCCTTCTTCGCACACCGAAAAAGGCCGACGTAAATATAATCCGTCGACTGTTACATTTATAAATTGTCCGGGCTTTTCAAAATCTTCTCCGTCATATTCAAATACCAGTTCGAATATGTCGCGCGCAAGCACCCGGTTACTTTTTACTCGAAGCAAAGTATCTCTCATCCCTGTATACCGCCTTCCCTCCTACTATAGTCATCACCGGCAATCCTGTTAGCATTTCCCCGTCAAAAGGTGTGGCTTTCCCCTTGCTGTAAAACTTCTCGCTTTCAACTTTCCATTCCCGGTTGATATCTACCACCGTATAATCCATGAGTTCTTTGTAATCGCCCAATCTGAATATCCTTCTCGCATTAACCGACATCAGCTCCGTTAATCTCTCAAGCTTGATGTAACCCCCGAGGACAAGACTCTTATACACCGCACCAAACGAGGTTTCTAACCCTACCACTCCGTTTAAACTTCCTCTCAGACCTCCGCTCTTTTCTTCAGCAGAATGAGGAGCATGGTCCGTCGCTATAACGTCAATCGTCCCGTCACATATACCTTCAAGCAAAGCGTCCCTGTCTTTTCCTGTCCTTATAGGCGGATTCATTTTGAACCTTCCCTCGTCTTTGAGCTGATCGTCCGTAAAACAAAGATAATGCGGCGCTGTTTCGCACGTCACCGGCAGTCCGCTTTTTTTGGCTTCGCGTATCAGACTGACGCTCTGCGCCGCCGATATATGACATACATGATATTCCGCCCCGGTCTTTGCCACTAATTCGATATCCCTGGCTATCTGTCTGTACTCGCTCTCGGCATCATTCCCGATAAGTCCCCATTCTTCAGCCTTATGCCCCGCATTGACACTCCATCCCGCCGCAATCAGACTTTCATCCTCACAATGCGCCGAAATAACCTTTCCGAGATTCTTGGATATCAGCATCGCTTCTTCCATAAGTGCGGAGTTCTGCACGCCTTTCCCGTCGTCCGAATACCCGACTACGCCATATGCCATTCCTCGCATATCAGACAGCTCTTCCCCTTTTTCACCGACCGTTATCGCTCCGAACGGATGTACCCGCACAACCGCACTTTTACTAATGATTTCAAGCTGTGTCTTCAATGCCTGCGGGTTGTCGGGCACGGGCTTCAGGTTGGGCATCGCGCATACCGACGTAAAACCTCCTTTCGCTGCACTTTTCGTTCCGGATAAAACAGTTTCTTTATAAGAAAAACCGGGTTCCCTGAGATGCACATGTACATCTGCCAAACCCGGCAAAATTATTAAATCTTTTATATCGTATTCTTCAGAAGATGCGGAAACACCTACGGTCAGATCCGCCCGGCTGAACTTGCCTTCATCGTACAGCATTCCGCCCCTTAATCTCATCTTCTAAGCCTCCCGCACATTTCTCTTATTATACCACATTTTACTTCTGCTGTCTAACGTTTTGCAAGCGACTTTGACATTTAAACCTGATCTTCGTATTTTCCTTTCGTAATTTTCCTGTCAATTGCCGGTATGCTCCATTCTATCAGAATGCACAGCAAAGCTATTATGAGAGCTGTCGCAAAAAGCGTGGCAGGATCAAACTCAGCGCTTGCCTGTTTCATCATCGCCCCTATCGACAACGCGGTCTGCGCTATCGCCTCAGCCGATACGACAAGTTTCAGCGACAGACTGAGCCCGCTCCCCGCACCCTCTATCAGCGACGTGTGCATAAATGGAACATATACGTATCTTATTATGCTTAACCTCCCCCCGCCTTCAAGCCATACACCTTCCACATAAGCCTTATCTATCCCGGATAAAGCCGAATAAAACATTGTGAAAAGCGTAGGAAACACTACAAGAGAAGCTACTATCACAGGCGTTATTTTTGCTCCCGTCCAAAGAAATACCAATAATATCACCGTTATCGTGGGCACGGCGCGCACTGCCGATATCACCGGATTTACCGCTTTGAATATACCTGTCGACCTGCATATCACCGCACAACCTAAAGCACATATATACGATACCGCAAACGACAACGATCCGCGTAAAAATGTATTCATCAGACGCAAAGGAAAATCATCGGAAGGGAAAAGTTCTAAAGCGCGTATAAGTGAATCCGCCGGCGACGGAAATAATACGGGATTGGCATATACCGCCGACGCTATCCACCATACTGCTACTGCCGCCGCTACTCCTGTCAGCGGCATCAACGTGTTTATTATCCTCCTCGCTTTACCCTTTTCCCTTTTCATAAACCTCTATTTTTTCCCTTATTATCAGAGTCCGTAAAAAAATCCGTCTTTATTTATCGAAAGTCCGAGTTCAGCAATATACTTCTCTACGGAATCCTTCGCTTCCGAAGCTTTCTGCATTCCCACATTGCAACGCACAGCCGTTTCACGGGTCAATGAAGTGATACTCGGTTCTGTTCCTTCAAGCATATTCTGCGTTATCAGCTCAACTGCTCTTTCCGGATTCTCTTCAACAAAACCTACGCCTTCCTCCATACCTTTAACGAACTGCTCTATAAAATATCCGGGCAGACTGTTGTATGCTATAAGACATGCCTGAGGATAACCTTCAAATCCCGTGACTCTTTGCCACTCCTCCTGAAGATCAAATACTATCTTCCCTCCGGTTTTTTTCATAGCCGTGGTCACTGCAGGTTCTCCCAAAAGCGCCGCGTCCACTTTCCCCGCAACTATAAAGCCTATCGCCGCTCCGCCGTCATCAGCGTAAAGTATTGTCACCTTCCCTTCCTGCGGCTCATCACCTTCAGCTACTTCTATTCCGTCTGCAGCAAGTACGCTTCTCAGCACAAGATCAGGTGTCTGCGCCTGCCCTATTACCGCAATGACTTTTCCTTTAAGCTCTTCGGTAGATGTATAATCTTCACCGGATACCATATATAGATTTCCAAATGTGTTTACCGAGATCATGCTGATATCCTTCCCCGCATTGAATACATTGACCGCCGCATTAGTAGGCATTATCGCCATATCCGCGCTTCCGTTTGATACATACGCCGCTATGGTATTGCTGGGTACCACGGTATACGTGACTTCTTTTCCAGCAACCTCGGTATAGTTCTCCATCATATAAGCAAGAGCAAGCGCCGGTGCACCGTCCGGAAGATAAACGTTTATCTTTTCATCTTTCCTGTCAACACATCCGGCAACCGCAAAAACAAGCAGTACCAAAGCAAAAATCACCAAAACTTTCTTCATGTTCCTCATCTCCTTTTATATGCTCCTTATCAGAGCCTTCGCACTTACACATTTTATCATGCCCAGTTTTCCCGTTATGCCGTTTATGATCTCCTGATCCGCATCCACTACCGCAGTGATTATCGAGATGCCTCTCTCATGATAAGGAATCCCCATCCTTCCAATCACGTAATCTGCGTAAGTCCGGAAAACTTCGTTGACCTGATCGGCACATTCAGTATTTTCCATGATAACAGATATAACCGCAACTTTTTTCTCTTCCATTTTTTTCCTCCAAAAAAAATCTTCCTCCGGCTCGGAAGGAAGAAACCAATAATAACATAAGTTATATCCGATCCTTTCCCGTAGGGACGTACCTTCCGGCTCAGGTTACTGTCAGTATAAACCCAAGCAAATATATTGTCAAGTATTTTTGTACGATATATTCCCGTTTCTCAGCTCAGTTAGATACCATATTAAAGCAAAAAGCTTCAGAATATACTTCGCCCTTCGTCTATCCTTTCTGTATGTCCAATTTCCTGACTTACACTTTGCTTTTTATCAGGCCCTTTCACTTGACATATGCTTTTCAAGTCTATCTGAATCATATGGTTATCGTACGGTTTTATCAGGCCTTTCACTTGACATGTTCTTTGCCCTTTGTCTATCCTTTATAAAAAAACGGGGGTTTCTCCCCGCTTTTTTCATATCGCCGATATCAGGACTCAAACTGACTTTTATAAAGTTCCTTATAAAAGCCGTTCTGAGCCATCAACGAATCATGAGTACCCTGCTCTATGACGTCACCGCCTCTCATGACAAGTATTACGTCAGCATTCCTTATCGTAGATAATCGGTGAGCAATGACAAAACACGTCTTATCCTTCATCAGGTTCAGCATTGCGTCCTGAATTTCCCTTTCCGTACGCGTATCCACATTGGAGGTCGCTTCATCGAGTATCAGCATTTTGGAATCGAGGAGCATTGCACGCGCAATGGTAAGAAGCTGTTTTTGTCCCTTTGAAATATTTATCGCGTTATCACTCAGTATTGTATCGTAGCCGCTAGGCAAAGACATTATAAAATCATGTATCTTCGCTGCTTTGCATACATTTATTACTTCGTCACGAGTAACGCCCTCTTTCCCGTACGCTATGTTGTCGAAAATCGTACCGTAAAAAAGCCATGTGTCCTGCAGGACCATCGTGTACCCCAAACGAAGACTTCTTCTCGTTACGGTTCTGATATCCTTGTCGTCCACGTAAACTCCGCCCTCATTAACATCGTAAAAGCGCATAAGAAGATTTATAAGAGTAGTCTTTCCTGCACCTGTAGGCCCGACTATCGCAACCACTCCCCCCTTTTTGGCGTGCAGACTGAGATTATGTATTATATCACGACCGGGATCATAAGCAAATCGCACATTCTTCATTCTTACGTCCCCTTCAATATTATCGAGTATTATTGCATCTTTGCTGTCTGCCGGTTCCGGTTCTTCGTCAAGCAGACGGAAAACTCTTTCAGCCGCGGCAAATGCAGACTGCAATTCGCTAAGCACGTTTACAAATTCGTTTATCGGTCCGGCAAACTTCCTCGAATACATTACAAACGATGAAAGGTCTCCCAATGAAAACGTTGCTCCGCTTGACATATACAGCAAAGCACCGAATACGCTAACTAATGCCAGAGAAACATTATTGATAAAATTCGTGCATGGCCCCATCATTGTACCGTAATAATCGGCTTTGTAATAAGCTTCTACGGCTTCGTCGTTTTTCACGCTCATGCGATCTATCATAGCTTCTTCACAGTTATAAACTTTTATGGTTTTCTGACCGTTAATTATTTCTTCGATAAAACCGTTCAACTCTCCAAGCTTACGACTTCTCGTTCTGAATAACGGATGAACTCTTTTAGCTATATATCGAGTAAGAAAATAAGAGACCGGAACCGTTACTACAAAAACCAATACCAATGAAGGACTTATACTCAACATCATTATCAATGACCCGGCGACCGTAAAAATCGTCGTGAGTATCTGGACTATATCTCCTGACAAAGATGCGTTCACGGTATCTATATCATAAGATATGATGCTTATGACGTCACCAATATGATGCGTATCGAAAAAACCGACAGGTAAAGACACAAGTTTATCGAATACATCCTTTCTCATCCTGAATACAACATTTCTGCTCAGTTTTATCATAAGCAGTGAAAGTATATAATTCAGAGCCGATGAACAAAAATAAAACAATGCCATCAAACCGCAGTAAAGATAAACGGAATAAAAGTCCACATTGCCCTCACCGAGATTGATTGCGTCGATTGCCTTTCCGGAAAGTATAGGACCGATCAGGTTGAAAGCGTTGCTCGCTGCAGAAAGGAAAAGTATCACGATGAACAAAAACCTGTATCTTATAAGATACTTGCCGAGTCTTTTAAGAATATAAAGCTTATTTTTCTTTTTGACCTCTTTCCCGGAGGAGCTTATTTCAGGCTGATTCTTTTTCTTCATAATAATTCCTCCGCTCCCATCTGGACCTGATAAATATCTTTGTACTGTTCGCATGAAGCAAGAAGCTGCTCATGCGTACCCATTCCGATAACCTTCCCGCCGTCCAGCATAATGATCAGGTCGGCATACTGGATCGAACTGATTCGCTGCGCTACTATTACGGTAGTCGTGTCGCCGTAATTGCTTCTTAATGCCTTTCTGAGGTTTGCGTCGGTTTTATAATCGAGAGCACTGGAACTGTCATCGAGAATGAGAATCTCGGGATTCCCTGCAAGAGCACGGGATATTAACAGACGCTGCTTCTGTCCGCCGCTCAGATTTGCTCCCGCTCCGGTAAGTTTATGCTCAAGCCCGCCTTCCTTTCCGGCAAGAATTATATCGGCCTGAGCAGTCTTGGTAGCCGAAGCTACATCGGTTTCGCTGATATGTCTGCCTAAAAGGATGTTTTCTTTTATTGTGTCTGCGTATACAAAATCATTCTGAAATACAACACCGAATTTCCTGTGAAGCTCACCCGCAGGGATCGACCTGATATCCCGTCCGTCTACTGTGATGCTTCCGCTGTCGGCGTCATATAACCGGAGCATTAAACTGATGAGCGTGGTTTTCCCGCTTCCGGTTCCGCCGATGATGCCGAGCGTGTCACCTTTTTTCAGTTCAAAACTTATATTTTCAATATCGTTTCTTTTCTTGTTATAAGAAAAACTTACGTTCTCAAATTTCAGACGGAAATCATTTTTTATTTCGGTATCGTTTATCAGCAGCATATCCTTGGGCGCTATCATTACTTCCTCGATACGCTTTGCACTCGCCGCCCCCTTTGTGTATAAGGTGAAAATTCGCGTGACCATGATTATCGCATTGAGTATCAATACAAAGTAGCTTAAAAAAGGCACGATCTTTTCCGGTGTCATTACGCCGTATTCAACCCTGAATGCACCTACAAATACCACTATGGTCAACCCGAGATACAATACAAAACTCAGCAATGGTCCGGATTTCGCCATCAGAAGATTCGCTTTCTGATCCCTTTTCATAAGTTCGGCATTTATTTCGGTAAACCTTTCTTTTTCATAGTCGGTTTTAGAAAGCGCCTTTATGACCCTTACTCCCGTCATGTTTTCACGCACCTTCCTTACCATCTCATCCTGAGACCGCTGAGTGGCGTCATAAAGCGGAACACCTTTCTGTGAAATATATATTGAAATAAATGCCAATACAGGTAATAATGCAATAAGTACGAGAGTAAGCACCGGATCAAGCAAAAAAGTCAGCGCTATACCGCCTAACAGCAAAATAGGCGCCCTCACTCCGAGTCTCTGCATCCTGTCTACCATCTGATGAACATAATATGTGTCCGAAGTTAGACGAGTGAGAATGGATGGCATAGTATATTTATCTACCTGAGATGACGAAAGATACATCACCTTGACAAACAGATCCTTTCTTAATGCCCTCGTGACCTCTCTCGAAATCCGTGTGGACATCCTGTTGGCAAGTATGTTGAACACCATGGCGCATACGGCACAAAAAACCATCACCCCGCCCCATAAATAAACTTCGTTTACATCATTTTTCGGAGTGATCTCCTCAAGTATATATGTAAGAAGATAAGGCAACAGCAATTCTGCAACAGTTCCGAGGAATTTAACAAAAAAACATACGGCCATTTTGCCGAGTTTAGGTTTCAAGTAAAATTTCAGAGTCTTCAAGAATTATTCCTCCCCGGCAGAGTAAACCGATTCGACTTTTTCAGCAGCTCTTTCAGACGCCTTAATCACGAGCCTCCCGAAAATATCGAGTTCATCCTGCGTAAAATCCGAAAAAACAAAGTCAGACCATTCTCTGAGGATCTCCCTTAACCTCGGATACATATCTAAAGTTTTTTTGGTCGGGAAAACCTCCGTCACCCTTTTGTCCTCCTCTCGAGGCAAACGGTAAACAAACCCCTGCTCTTCAAGAAAAGCAAGCTGCCTTGCCACATTGCTTTTATTTATGTAAATATTTTTACTGATCTCATCCTGACTGAGTCCGGGATTGGCACAAACATGTATTAGATATACAAAATGACAGCCCTTTAAACCGTACTCCTTCAACTGTTCGCCCCGATAACGGGTGGTACATCTTGCAATCTTATTGATATACCGCAAATAAGGTATCATTTTCCCTCCTCGCTATAAACCGGATTTTTAATATTACAATCGCAACTGTAACGCCTAAACCCGGATCTTAAAGTTGCAATCGCAACTGTTGCTTACGCAACAATTATAAAACAACTGAACGTTTATGTCAAGTATATTGTCCGGATTTGTCAAACAGAAAGAACAAAAATAATACAGCGTATTTTTTCTTCCCTGCACCCGGTACGTCCTGCCGGAATCAATGATCGTCACGATTTCCGGCATTCGGCTTAAAGCGGCGCCATGACCCCGCATCCGATATCCAGTCTTCAGAAGTGACACGATCTTACTGCAAGACCGAAAAACTGCCGCAGGCTTTTGACCTGCGGCAGTATAGATTCCGTTATCCTGAATTCATAACACCGGAAATCAGCATTTTATTCCTGTGTTATTCAATCATTCGTTTACCACCAAATTTCTCCCGTATATTCCGTTACGAAATTGACGGTGAACTCAAGAGGAACATATATATCCTTAACGCCGATTATCTCGCTGTAATCTTCGTTGTAGATATCGTCAATAAGGTATGCATAGAAATACATCGTCTTGCCTGCTTCGGCATAGAAACCGGAAAGACCGTTGCTTTGTTCAGTCATGTAGTAGGTAGGCTGAATCACGTTGTTGCGAGGATCAATGAGTTCGACGCACTGCATATCATATGCGGTAAAGAAGTCGAAATCAAAGTTAAGCATATACAATCCGGATTTTTCAGCCGTAAACTGGAATAGCCATATTTCAAGACCTGTATTCGTAAGAGTTATCGTACGGGTCACATCAACTTCCATGCGGTAAGCATACTGGAATGTCGAACCGTCTTCAAACACTTCGGTGTCGCTCCAGCGTGCATAGAGATATACATTGCCGTCGGCATCGGGTTCGCCGAGGAAAGGAGTATAGAGGTTTACTCTAACGCCCCAGTCACCGTCGGTACCGTCTTTTGTATACCAGCCGAGAAGATTGTAGCCTTCTCTCTCGATATACGGAGCGGAAAGAAGATAAACCACACCGCTGACATCATCTACGGCAATCCCGTTGTTCTCTACAAAAATATAGTTGTAAGTCTCAACGTTACCGGTATCGATAGCCGCACAATATGTTGTATAACCGAGATTAAAGAATTCTTCGTAATAATCGAAATAGCTTCCCTCAGGTACATAGA